>Ga0189283_10112_pt1 | contig 112585 bp, 117 predicted proteins | sample N26C4minimetaG_FD_130320 | JGI IMG/M metagenome (GOLD analysis project Ga0189283, IMG submission 130320) | Marine microbial communities from the Costa Rica Dome - N26 C4 mini metaG | ecosystem: Environmental > Aquatic > Marine > Oceanic > Photic zone | place: Costa Rica: the Eastern Pacific...
ATCTCGACAGCTATGCAAGCCTGACGGCGGCGGTGCGCGACATCGCCGGCAAGCTCGGCTGCTCGCCCGACAGCCTGCGGGTCTGGTACAAGCAGGCGCAGCGTGATGCTGGCGAGGAAGCAGGGCCGAGCAGCGCCGAGAAGGCCCGTATCGAGAAACTCGAGCGCGAGAGCCGCGAGCTGCGGCAGGCACGGATGACGGGTGTTGTAGTCTTCGAACCGGCGGGGATTTCCAACGCCTCCATCGGGGAAGTCGAGCGGGGCACTTGTCGCTGATGCGGCACCAGCGGCAGGAAACCAACGGCGGCGGGTAGAGCGGCGGCAGACCGTCTGGCCTGTCCCGACACGAGGCCCTCGCTCAGACCTCCGTCAGCAACTGGTTGCGGAATTCCAGCGCCGAGGGCGGCAGGCGGCGGAAATTGCGGTAGACCAGGAACCACTGCCGCGTCAGCGACAGCCCGGCGCAGGGCAGGACGGTCAGGCGGTTGGTCTCCAGCTCCAACTGCGTGGTCTGCTGAGAGATCACGGCGATCCCCAGACCCGCCTGCACCGCCTGTTTCACGGCCTCGTTCGAGGACAGCACGCAGGATTCGCGGCATTCCAGGCCGTGTTCGCGAAACGCGCGGACCATGGCGCCGCGCGTGCCCGAACCGGGTTCGCGGAACACGAAGGAATGCTCCACGAGGTCCTGGGGCGTAAGGTCGGACCGGCCGGCAAGCGGATGATCCGGCGGCGCGATGACGACAAGCGGATTCGGCTTGAACCGACGCGCGACCAGTTCCGAGTCGTCGGGCGGCTGGCCGGTGACGGCCAGGTCCGACTCGTTCGCCTCGATCATCTCGAGGATCCCGTCCCGGTTCGCGACACGCAGGTTGATGTCGATCCCCGGATGCTGCTTGCGGAAGCGGGCGATGTCGGCCGCGATGAAGTAGTTCGCCGTCGAAACGACGGCGATCCGCAACTGACCGCGCACGAGGCCCCGGTACTGGCGCATGTTCTCGCGCAGATCCTCGATCGCCTGTCCGATCCGGTGAGCGTGCTGCACGGCTTCGCGTCCCGCTTCGGTCAGGCGGATGCCGCGCCCTGCCCGCTCGGTCAACGCCAGGCCGAGCTCGGTCTCGAGCTTGCGCAACTGTATCGAGATCGCCGGCTGAGTGACGTGCAGCGCCTTGGCGGCCAGCGTCAGGGATCCGTGCCGGGCGACGGCTTCGAGCATGTCGAGTTGGCGCAGGTCGATCCTCATACCGAATCATAAACACAAGTTATCGAAGTCTGACAGATGCTAATTTGTGCAAATGGCCAGGCGCCGCCTAGGCTGAGGGCAACTCGGGCATCTTCATGGCCCGCGCACGATCCAGGGAGGAGCTGAGTTGGCCGAGAAAACCTACACTGCAGGCGTCAAAGATTATGCCAAAACCTATTGGACGCCTGACTATGTCCCGCTGGATTCGGACCTGCTCGCCGTGTTCAAGGTCGTCCCGCAAGAGGGCGTCCCGCGCGAAGAAGCGGCCGCCGCCGTCGCTGCCGAAAGCTCGACCGGCACCTGGACGACCGTCTGGACCGACCTTCTGACCGACCTCGAATACTACAAGGGCCGCGCCTACCGGATCGAGGCGGTTCCGGGCAACCCGGACGCCTTCTTTGCCTTCATCGCCTACCCGATCGACCTGTTCGAAGAAGGCTCGGTCGTCAACGTGCTGACCTCGCTCGTGGGCAACGTCTTCGGCTTCAAGGCGGTGCGTTCGCTCCGGCTCGAGGACATCCGCTTCCCGATGGCCTACGTCAAGACCTGCGGCGGCCCGCCCAACGGCATCCAGGTGGAACGCGACCGCCTGAACAAGTATGGCCGCGCGCTGTTGGGCTGCACGATCAAGCCCAAGCTCGGCCTGAGCGCCAAGAACTACGGCCGCGCGGTCTATGAATGCCTTCGCGGCGGTCTGGACTTCACCAAGGACGACGAGAACATCAACTCGCAGCCATTCATGCGCTGGCAGCACCGCTTCGAGTTCGTCATGGAGGCGGTCAAGAAGGCCGAGGTCGAGACCGGCGAGCGCAAGGGTCACTATCTGAACGTGACCGCGGCCACGCCCGAAGAGATGTACAAGCGCGCGGAATTCGCCAAGGAGCTTGGCGCGCCGATCATCATGCACGACTTCTTTACCGCCGGTTTCACCGCCAATACGGGCCTGGCGAACTGGTGCCGCGAGAACGGCATGCTGCTGCACATCCACCGCGCCATGCACGCGGTTGTCGACCGGAACCCGATGCACGGCATCCACTTCCGCGTCCTGACCAAGTGTCTGCGCCTGTCGGGCGGCGATCACCTGCATTCGGGCACCGTCGTCGGCAAGCTCGAGGGCGACCGCGAGGCGACCCTCGGCTGGATCGACCAGATGCGCGAACCCTTCGTCCCCGAGAACCGCAAGCGCGGCCTGTTCTTCGATCAGGACTGGGGCGCGATGCCCGGTGTCATGCCGGTCGCCTCGGGCGGGATCCATGTCTGGCACATGCCGGCGCTGGTCTCGATCTTCGGCGACGATTCCTGCCTGCAATTCGGCGGCGGCACGCTCGGCCATCCCTGGGGCAACGCCGCGGGCGCCCATGCGAACCGCGTGGCGCTGGAAGCCTGTACCGAGGCGCGCAACCAGGGCCGCCAGGTCGAGCGCGAAGGGCGCGAGATCCTGACCGAGGCCGCGAAGCACAGCCCCGAGCTGGCGATCGCGATGGAGACCTGGAAAGAGATCAAGTTCGAGTTCGACACCGTCGACAAGCTTGACGCCTGATCCCGACCGCAACGCCCTGACGCACACGGAGTGACCCATGGCAGAGACGCTTGCCTACAAACCGACCCAGCCCAGAACCGAGACATTCTCGTACCTGCCGCCCATGACGCCCGAGCGGATCGCCCGGCAGATCGCCCACTGCATCGCGCAGGGCTGGAACCCGGCCATCGAGTATACCGAGCCCGAGAAGTCCTTTTCGAACTTCTGGTACCTCTGGAAGCTGCCCTTCTTCGGGACGCAATCGGTGGAGCTGGTGCTGAACGAGCTCGAGGCCTGCCGCCGCGCTAATCCGGGGATGCATGTGCGCTTCCTCGCCTACGACAACTACGCGCAATCCCAGGGCATGGCCTTCGTGGTCTTTCGCGCCTGAGCCCGATCGTGCCGCGTCCCCGTCGCGGACACGACCCTGAACACGAACCGGAGCGGATATCGACATGAGCAGCGAGACGATACTCGAAGGACTGTCCGGACGCGAGGCTTCGCGCAAGCGGCGGCGCATGCTGTCGCATGGCAAGGCCGCGCTGCCGAAGGCGTCCGAGAGGGTCCGCACGGGCTTTCGCGATGCCGCGCTGCCGGACGAGGGTAGAAGCGCGCCGGATGCGGCGCCCTCGACACCCGCCCGCGACCCCGCACCCTCGCAGGCCGCGACGGTGCCGTCGGGACGCAGGGCGTCGATGGAGCGGCGCAAGGCGATGTCGCAGGGCAAGATCGCCGTCAAGCCGGCACATGAGCGCCTGCGCGGCGAGACCCGCGATGCGCCATCCGCGACGGCGTCCCTGCCCTCGCAGCCCGTGCCGACGCCGAACCCGGTGCCGCAGATGCCCGAAGGCGGGCGTGCGGCCTCGGTGGCACGCCGCCGGGCGCTGGCGCAGGGCAAGGCCGCCCTGCCCCGGGCCAGGGAACGCGTCCGCACCGGCTTTCGCGACGCGGCGCTGCCAGAGGATGCGCCTGCAAAGGATCCGACCGCGGGCCATATCGAGCCGGCCGCGACCGCACAACCCGCACCGCGCCAGGGCAGCCTGAAATATCCCGCCAAGGTGGCGTCGGTCGCCACTGCCCTGTCGCAGACCACCGTCACCGGCTTCAGCCATGCGCAGGGCCGCGCGGTCACCGGGACCGAGGCGGGGCGCGACAAGCCGCTGACCGGCACGCAATACGTCGCCGGCGAAGAGGGCGGCTATCGTCCGTCTTCGGGCAAGGTCGGCCATGCCCGGACCGAGGGCGGCTTGACCGTGTCGGGCACCATGGTGCGCTCGGCGGTCCGGATCACCGGCGACGAGGACAGCGCCGAGGCACGGATCACCGGGAATGCGGACCAGACGCTCGCCGACGATATGGATGGCCGCGGCGACGGCTTCGTGGCGGTCGGCGCCCAGTTCGCCCGCCAGACGCAGCCGCACGGCCACAGCGTGTTCGGCACCAATCTGGGACATTCCGCCAGCATGGTCGGATCGCGCAGCCGCGAGACCGAACGCCCGGTCGAGCAGACCCTCAGCGGACACGCGGTCTCGGGGACGGCCATCGGCCGTTCGGTGCGGGTCACCGGCGACGAACACGGCGCGCATCGCGGCCTGACCGGCACGCAGTATCTGGCGCCGGCCGGCCGTCAGGCGACGCAGGCCCCCGAAGGCGACCGCGCCGATCCGGCGACGAGCACCAAGGTCTCGGCCTCGCAGACCTGGGGCGGCCAGACGATCACCGGTCCGCAGATGGAGCACAACGGCCATGTCACCGGCTCGGAACACGGCACCTGCCAGACGCTGACGGGGACGCCCTATTACGGCGCGTCGGGCACCGAAGCCTGGTGCGGGGCCGAGACGGCCGCGCCTGAATCGGTGCTGCGCGGCCGCTGCACCCCGCCCGCCGTCACCGGCGACGTGCCGATGCACGACCCGTCGGTGTCGGGAACCCATCGCGGCGCCGATCGCACGATCACCGGTTCCGCCTATTTCGTCGCCGACGAGGCCCGCCGCGACGGCGAGGGCGACCCGGTCGTCCAGTCGATCGCCGGTTTCTCGGTCGGATCGCCGCAGCGCATGGCCCATCTCGCCGCCCGCACGGCCGAGCCGGCCCAACCGCGCGAGCGCAGCGCCTCTGCCATCACCGGCACGTTCGCGCAGGGCGAAGGCAAGATCACCGGCAATGTCGAGTTCGCCGCCAGCCCCCGCAAGGCGCGCGGCGCGGCCCCGGCCCGTCAGGGCGTGACGGGCGAGGGCGCGGTCTCGGGCGCGCAGATCACCGGATCCGCCTGGTCGGACAACCCGCGCGTGACCGGGACCGAGGATCATTTCGCCGCCGGGCGCAACCCGTCCTCGGGCGGCGAGCACGCCCCGGGCTTTGCCGGCGCGCGGCGCTTCAAGTCCGACGCACCCGCGCCGGAGCAGACCAGCCGGGTGACCGGCGCCGTCGGCGGCGCGGGTTCTCGCGCGGCTGTCACCCTGTCGGGCGGAGCCGCCGGATGATGGCCGCGATCCGCACAACCTCGGGGCCGAACAAGGCCTGGCGTGCCGCCTGGATGACCCAATCCGGCAACGCCGCCCCCCGCGAGCGGGCGCCCCGCACCATGCCGTCGCCCGTCGCCTCGGCCAGCCGGCACCCCTTCGCCGAACCCGGCATCGCCGCCGATCTTGACCTGCGCGAGGCCGAGATCGAGACCGCCTTCGCCCGCCTGGCCGAGACGCTGGAGGCCCTTGCGCGGCAGCAATTCGAGGCGGGATTTGCCGACCGGGCCGTCTCGGCGCTGGCCGCGCTCGACATCGCGGCCGACCCGGCCTGGTTCGCCGCCGACTGGCGGCATCCGGTGGACATGGCGGCGATCGAGGCGCGCTGCGTGATGCGGCTGTTCGCCGGGCTGGTCGAGACCGGGTCCGAGCGCCGGCGCTATGCCTGCGAGGACGGGGAACCGGTCGACACGCTGATCCGGCGTTGGGGGTTTCACGCGGTCGACATCACCCCCTGCGCCGATGGCAGGCTGGCCGGGCTTCTGGGCGCGGTGCTGCGGATCCCCCTGTCGATCGTCACGACCCGCCGGTCCTTTGCCGGGGCGATGTTCAGCGTGGCGCAATCCCTGCGCGACTGGGAGGCGGTCGAGCTTGGCCGCTGCCGGACCGACCGCCCGAACCCGCCGGACGCGCCGTCGCGCTACCTCAAGATCGGCGTGTATCATTTCTCCAGCCTCGATCCCGCGCATGAGGGCTGCGCCGCGCATGGCGGCGATACCGATGCCGCGCGCGACGCGCTGCACGACCGGCTGCGCCAGTTCCGGGCGGCGGTCGAGGCCCGGCACGGCGCCGGAGACAGGGTCGCGCTGCTGCTGATCGGGCTCGATACCGATACCGACGCGATCCGGGTCCACGTTCCCGACGCCCGGGGCGAGATGCAGGCCCACCGCTTCGTCGATGCCGCCGAGCTGCACGCGCAGACCCGGGAGATGGGCCGCGAAGCCGCGAAGGAAGAGGTGCGCCGCGCCGTCGCCCATTGCGCCGGAGTCGATCCCCGGAACGGGACGACCGAGGGGATGCGCTGGTTCTGCGGCTACCTGCTGAAGAACAACATCGCCCAGATCGAGGCGGTTCTGCGCCGCCATGACGGCCCCTACCCCGTCGCCGGGCATGACGAGAAGCTGATCGTGATCGGCGATCCGGTCGACGACGTGCAACTGCGCAACCTGGCGTTCCAGGCGCAGATGGACTCGGTCGAGGAAGGTGCCGCCGATCTTGCCGTGGGCGTGCGCATCCTGACCGAGACGGCGCCGGGCGGCGTTCCGGTGCTGGTGCTCAAGGGATACGACCCCGAGATCCCGGGCGACCGGGATGCCTCGGGGGCGGCGGCGCAGCGCATGGCCTCGGCGGTCCGGTTGCGCTTCGGCGCCGCGCCGGTGACGGTCGAGATGGCGCTACGGCCCGGGCCGGGCGGCCGGATCGAGATGCTTGACGCGCATGAAGGGAGGGCACCTGCATGAAGATCTTTCAGGTCGAGGGCACGCTGGTCGCCACCGCGCGCATCAGCAAACTGGAGAACCGCCGCCTGCTGGTCGTCCGCGAGAAGGGCGGCAGCCGCTCGGTCGCGGTCGATCCGGTGGGCTGCAAAGAGGGCGATTGGGTGATCGCGGTCGGAAGCTCGGCGGCCAAGGACGCCGCGGGCCACAAGGATTACCCCTCGGACCTGACCATCGTCGGCATCATCGACTACTGGGAGACCGAAGAGGCGGAGGGCGCATCATGAACATCATGCGCGTCGCCCGGGATCTGGTCACCACCAAGCGCGTCTGGGGCCTGCAGGCCAAGAAGCTGCGGGTGCTCGAGGATGCCAGGGGCAATGTCGAGGTCGCCGTCGACACGATCGGCTGCCGCACCGGGGATTACGTCGTCACCATCGCCTATTCGGCCGCGCGCATCGCGGCGGGCGATCCGCGGGTGACCACCGACCTGACGATCGGCGGCATCGTCGACGACTGGAACGACGACAAGTTCAACGGCCGCGACAGGGCCTTGACGTGAAAAGGTTTGGCGGCGCCCGGCGGTCGGGTGTCGCGCAAAGATCGAAGAAGCTTAGCCAGAGAGGAGAATGACAATGGCGAGTGAAAGAGCGGGCATCGCCCTGGGAATGATCGAAACGCGCGGCCTGGTTCCGGCGATCGAGGCGGCGGACGCCATGACCAAGGCGTCGGAGGTTCGCCTCATCGCCCGCCAGTTCGTCGGCGGCGGCTACGTGACCGTCATGGTCCGTGGCGAGACCGGCGCGGTGAACGCGGCGGTGCGGGCCGGGGCGGACGCCTGCGAGCGTGTCGGCGACGGTCTTGCGGCGGCGCACATCATCGCGCGCCCGCATTCCGAAGTCGAGAACGTCCTGCCGACCGATGCCACGGTCTGAGCAGACCTGAAGGCACCGTCTGGCTTTGTTTCAATCCCCGCTGTCGCGCCCCGTGCGCGGCAGCGGGACCAGGGGCCCGAACAGCATGTATGACATGAGCCAGGAACCAAGACCCATTCCGGAACACTGGTCGGCGGTCGGCAAGACCGGCGCCGTGACCCGGCGTTTCGAATTCGAGGAATACGCGGCGACAAGCGCGTTTCTCGACGGGGTGAACGCCCTGTCCGAAGAGACGGGCGTATATCCCGATCTCGGCTTCGCGACCACCTACGTCAACGTGACGATCCCCGCGGACGAGAGCGGCGCGACCGATCTGCGCGACAGCTTTGCCGAGCGCACCGGCGGGATGTACGGAGGACCGGCGATATGACCGCCCCCGTCGACCCGCAAAAGCCCGCCTCGTCCAAAGAGCGGCGACGCGCGGCACCGGCCGAAAGCGCCGAGACGACGCTGCCGGCGGCGGAAAGCGAACCCGCCACCGCCGACAAGGCCGCCGCGCCGGCGGCGCGACCGTCGCACACCCATCTACCCGTCTGGCCCGACTGATGCGGGCGCTCGCTCTGGAATACGCCGCGCGGCGAGATCCAGGGGGCCGGCGCGACAGCGGCCCCATGGCGGTCGCGGCCTGCATCGTCCGCGACGGCTCCGGCCGTGTTCTGATGAGCCGGCGCCGTCCCGACCAGATGTCCGGCGGCTACTGGGAAATTCCCGGCGGCAAGATCGAACCGGGCGAGACGATGCCCGAGGCCGCGGCACGGGAGTTGCTGGAGGAAACCGGCCTGCGGGCCGAGGCGCTCCGGCCCGTCCTCGGCTACCGCTATCGGTTTCCGACACGATGCCTCGACCTTCAGTTCTTCGAGGCGACGGGCTGGTCCGGGGCGCCGGCCGGACGCGAAGGCCAGCGGCTGGAATGGGTCTCGCCCGATGCGCCCCAGATCGGGCCGATCCTCGGGTCGAACCTTCGCATCCTGCGCCTGCTCGGACTGCCGCGGCGTGTCATCTGCGCCGACCCGCCGGTGGGCGACCCGCTGGCATGGGCCCGAACCGCGGCCGAGCGGGCGCAAGCCGGCGGCGCGGGCGCGGTGCTTTTGCGGGCACGGCGTCTGGCACCGGCCCAACAGATCGCGCTGGCGCGGCGGCTCGACGTGGCGCTCGCGCGCCTTGGCCTGGCGCTGTGGCTCGACGGGGCGCCGGGCGTCGCCGGGCGCACCGGCGCGGCGCTCAGCGTGTCGCGGCCCGGCGAGCCGGCCGTCTCGGCGGCAGGTATCGTCAGGGCCGTGCTGACCGATGATCCCGCCGCGGCCACGGGCGCGGATCTGCACCTGGTGCGGTTCGAGCCCGGCAGGCCGCTGCCGGCGCCCGCCGGATCCGCGCTCTATGCGCTGACCGAACCGGACCACGCCGAGCATGCCCTGCGCGCCGGCGCGCTCGGCCTCTGCCTGCGCGGCGCCTGCCAGCGACAATCGTGATGTGAAGGCGCGCCCGGTCGCGCCGCGGATCGCAACGGTCCCGGCCAAGGCCAACGGCGCCCGGTAGGAGAGCCCGACCATGCAGATCGTCCTTCCGCTGATCATCGCCTTGCCGGTTCTCTCGGCGCTTGCGACCGTGGCCCTTGGCAATGGCCGCCGTCTGCGTGTCTCGCGGATCAGCGCGGCGTTCCTCACGCTCACATGGCTGCTGGCCAGCCTGCAATTGTGGCGGGCGATCGCGGGCACGGCGCCCACCGGTCCGGTGCCGCTTTTCGGCTGGACCGCGTTCCAGAGCGACCCACTGGGCGCGCTGATGAGCTGGGTCATCGCCGGGATCGCGCTGATCGTGCACCTCTATTCCCGCCGCTACATGGCCGAGGAGCGGGGATACACCCGGTTCTTCGTCCTGATGAACCTGATGACCGCGGCGCTTCTGGCGATGGTGGCGGCCAACGACCTGATCCTGCTGGTCGTGGCCTGGCACCTGATCGGCGTGTTTCTCTACCTGCTTCTCGGGCTTGACCTGACCAGCCGCGAAGCTCACGGCTACGCGATCTGGACGCTCGTCACCTTCCGCCTCGGAGACCTGCCGATGGTGCTGGCGGCGGCGCTGCTGTTTAACAGCTACGGCACGTGGTCCCTGTCGGACATCCTTGCGGCGCTCACGGCGGATCCCGCCGGCGCGCAGGTGCTGGGCCTGCCGCTGCCGACGGTCGTAGGCCTGCTGATCGCGTTGTCGGCCTTTGCGCGGTCGGCGCAGGTCGTGACGCATCTGTGGCTGCCCTACACGATGGACGGGCCCACGCCGGTCTCGGCGCTGATGCATGCCGGCATCGTCAATGCGGGCGGGTTCCTCATCAACCGGTTCGCACCCGTCTTCGTCCATGCCGAGGCGGCGCTGCACCTGATGTTCATCGTCGGCCTCGTCACGGCGGTGATCGGTTCGGTCCTGATGCTGACCCAGCACGACATCAAGAAATCGCTCGGCTATTCGACCATGGGCCAGATGGGCTTCATGATCATGGAATGCGGGGTGGGCGCCTTCTCGCTGGCGATCTATCACCTGATCGCGCATGGCGTGTTCAAGGGCACCCTGTTCCTGGGCGCGGGCGGCGTGATCGGCGCGGCGCGGCGCGACGACGGGGTGCCGGCCGAGGATCTGTATACCTTCGTGGTCGAGCGGCAGATCACGCGTCCGCGGCGGCCCTGGCTCGCCATGGCGACCCTGACGGTGATCGTGCCGGCCGCGATCCTGTTCGTCACCCATTACGTCGTCGAGCAATCCTATTTCGACAAGCAGGGCGCAATCGTGCTGCTGTTCTTCGGCTGGATGACCGGCGCGCAGCTGATCTTCGCCACCCATCACATGCGCGCGGAGAACCCGGTCCGGCTGTTCGTGCTGATCCTGTTCTCATTCGCGGTCGTCGTGCTGGGTTACGCCTTCATCGCCCATGTCTTCGACATGTTCCTCTATCCCGATCCCGCCTTCCGCGCCGCGATCTACAAGGCCGCCGGGATCAAGCTGGTCTATTTCGACTTCTTCGTCGTGCTGCTGACGGTGATCTTCGTGCTGGGCTGGATATTCGCCTATTACTCGGAACGGCGCCGGCTGATCGGCCGCGACCGCACCGCCGCGCTGCGCCGGCTGTTCTACCGGGCCGCGGCACGAGAGCTGTATGTGGGCGATGTCATGAGCGGGGCCAGCCGCGTGCTGGTGGGCGGGGCGCGCCGCGTCAACGCCCTGCTCGGAGGGCGGTGAGATGACCGTCCCGGTCCTCGTGCTCGCGGCGGTGTCGCTGACGCTGTTTCCGATCTCGCTGGCGGTGGCCGGATTGCTCGACCGCCTCTCAGGCCCCTTGCGCGCCGCCATGCTGGCGGTCTGGCCCCTGCCCGGCGCGCTGGCGCTGGCAAGCGTGGATGGTCAGCCGCCCGACTGGCTGGTCGCGGTCGCGATGCTGAGCGCGCTGTTCCACGCCTGGCGCGGACTGGGCGCGGAGGATGCGCGGGACTGGCTGTCGCTCGTGGCCCTGTCGGCCTGGCCGCTGCTCTGGGCCGGGGCGCGGCCGCCGGGCATGGCCGTCGCCGAGGCGCTCGCGCTCGGCCTGCCGCTGGCCGCGGCGAGCCTGGTCGCGGACGGAATCGAACGGCGGTTCGGCGCCGCACATGCCCGCCTGGATCTGCGCCTGGCCCGCGAAGCGCCCTGGCTCGCCGGTCTCTTCGTCTCGGCGGTTCTGGCCGCCACGGCCATGCCGGTTTCGCCGTCCTTCTTCGCCATGCTGTCGCTTGTCACCGGCCAGGCGGGAGGGTCCGCGCTGACGCCGCTTGCGCTGCTCGGGGTCTGGTTCCTCTGGTCCTGGTCGGGCGCGCGTCTGGTGCACGGGCTGGTGCCCGGCGCGCCCCGCCGCGTCATGGGCGGGCAGGACCTGCCATCGCGCCCGGCGCGGACCGGGGCCGGCGCCTATGCCGCGCTCGCCGGGGCCGGCCTTCTGATATGGGGGCTTCTGCTATGAACTCGGAACTGGGCCGCCACCTGGGCACACGAAGCCGGGTCTTCGTCGCCGGCAAGGTGATCCCCTATTTCTGGCCGATGCGGACCTTCATCACGCGCAACCCGCTTCACGGGCTGGAACACCTGTCCTTCGAGCAGGCGCTGACGGTCGGCGGCGACATGTTCCGGGCCGAGGTCTATCTGCCGCGCGCGGAACAGCAGCGCCTGCTGGCCGAGGGCCGGATCGACCCTGGCGCGCTGGAATCCGGGATCGGCGCCTTTTGCGCGGCGCGAGAGCCCGTGCCGGGGATCGACCTGGCGCTTTGGGCCCGGACGCTGTTCACGCAGGTCGAGGCGCCGCTTTTCCCGGCCGCCCGCGCCTGCACCGGCGCCCAGGTTCACGATGCGCTGCATGGCAGGACTGTCGAGCCCGCGCCCGACCTGACCGAGGCCGAGACACGCGCGCGGCTGCGTGATCGTCTGCCCGCCGTCAGACCGATGCACGAGGCGCTGGACGCGCTCTTCGGCACCGATCTGGCCCAGACGCTCGACCGCGAGGTGATCCGCGCCTGCCTGCAATTCTTCGACGAGGGCCAGTCCGTCTGGGAGATGCCGGATCGGGAACGCGGTTTCTTCGCCGCCTGGCAAGGGGTGGCGCCGCGATCCGTCCGGCGGCTGCTGGACGAGATCGGCGACGGCGACCGCGACGGCCCGACGCCCGAATGCGTGATCGACCACGTGATGACGGCGCTCGGCGTCGACGAGGACGATTGGCCGGAATACTTCCGCGCCGAGCTTTTGCGCCTGCACGGTTGGGCCGGTTTCATCCGCTGGCGGTCGTCGGCCAAGCGTTACCATTGGTCGAAACGGCATCCCGGCGACCTGGTCGATCTGCTGGCGGTGCGTCTGGCGCTTGGCTGGGCCATGCTGCGAAAACAGGCGCGTCTCGGCCGGCCCGCGACCCGGCCCGCCCTTGACCGCTTTCTCGACGACAGGCCGGTCGAGGCGGCGCTGCGGCTGGCATTCCACGGCGGAACGGTGCCGCCCGCGCGGATCCGGACGATCGGCCGGCTGCTCGACCGCGATCGCGGGGGCGGGATCGCGGCAGCGTTCCACGACCAGATGCGCGCCCGCCGCGCCGATGAGGCCGCGCGGCTGGCCGTGGCGCTCGGGCAGCTTGCCCATGCGGCCGGAGAGCGCGCGGCGCTCGAGGCGCTGGACCGGCCGGGGCTGGAGCGCCTGATCGGCACCCTGTCCGATCTTGAGGCCGCCGAGGGCATGATCTGGCTGCGGGCGGGCGAGGCGCAGGAGATGGGGCGGCTGCTCGACGGCATCAGCCTCGACCCGCCGCCGAAGCGCGACAAGCGGCCCTTCGTGCAGGCCGCGTTCTGCATCGACGTGCGCTCGGAACGGTTCCGCCGTCACCTCGAAAGCATGGGCGATTACCAGACCTTCGGCATCGCGGGGTTCTTCGGGGTTCCCGTCAGCCTTCTGGGCCTCGGCAAGGGAAGCGAGCAGCACCTCTGCCCGGTGCTGCTGACGCCGCGGAACCTGGTGCTGGAGATGACCGCCGGCGAATCGACGGACGAGGCCGCGATGTCCGTGCTCGACCGCGTCGTGCACGAATTGAAGGAAACCGTGCTGGCCCCCTTCATCACGGTCGAGGCCATCGGCCTGCTGTTCGGCTTCGACATGATCGGCAAGACCGTGGCGCCCGAGGTCTACAGCCGCTGGCGCGCACAACTGCACCCCGACAAGCCGCACACCCATCTGATGATCGACAAGCTCAGCCGCGAGCAGGCCGATTCCATCGTGCGCGCCGTGCAGCGGGCGGTCATCATCGAGGCGGTCGAGCAGGAGCTGAACCTGCCGATCGAAGACGTGACCGACCAGGATGTCCGCGCGCTGCGCGAGGCCGCGCTCGGCAATGCCGAGCCGCCCGCCGATCTTGCCGAACGGATGCGCATCGACCCGGAGCGGCTGACCCGGCTGATCCAGCGGCTGCGCGGCACCTATCGGATCAGCCGCTCGTTCGCCGATCTGCAGATGGAATATCTCGGCCGCGTGGGCTTCAGCCTCGACGAGCAGGTGGGTTTCGTGAACCAGGCGCTGGCCTCGATCGGGCTGACCGAGACCTTCTCGCGCTTCGTGCTGCTCGTGGGGCATGGCAGCACGTCGCAGAACAACCCCTATGAATCGGCGCTGGATTGCGGGGCCTGCGGCGGCAATGACGGCCTGACCAGCGCCCGGGTCCTGGCATCGATGGCGAACAAGGTCGCCGTCAGGCGCCGCCTGGCCGAGCGTGGCATCGAGATCCCCGACGATGCCTGGTTCATCCCCGCCTTCCACAACACCACGACCGACGAGATCACGCTGCACGATCTGGAACTGCTGCCGGCGACGCATCTGGTCTATCTCGACCGGCTGCGGACGGGCCTGACGGCCGCGGCGCGGCTATGTGCGCAGGAACGCCAGCCGGAGCTGATCTACGGCGACGAGGCGCGGCCCAATCCGGGTCAGGCGCTGCGCATGGCCCGGCGCAACGCGCTGGACTGGTCGCAGGTGCGGCCCGAATGGGGCCTGTCGCGCAACGCGCATTTCGTGATCGGGCGGCGGTCGCTGACGCAGCACATGGCGCTCGACGGGCGCACCTTCCTGCATTCCTACGACTGGCGCTGCGATCCCAAGCGGCGGCTGCTCGAAAACATCCTGACCGGCCCGCTGATCGTCGCGCAGTGGATCAACCTCGAATACTACTTCTCGACCGTCGACAACGCCCGGTTCGGCAGCGGGTCCAAGGTCTATCACAACGTCGCGGGCCAGTTCGGCGTGATGAAGGGCAACCTGAGCGACCTGCGCACCGGCCTGCCGTCGCAGACCGTGCTGAACCGCGGCCGCGCGTATCATCAGCCCGTGCGCCTGACGACGCTGATCGAGGCGCCCATCGCCTCGGCGCGAAAGGCGATCGAGGTCGTCGTGGCCGTCAAGCGGCTGGTCAATAACGGCTGGATCCGGGTCGCCGTCGTCGACCCCGAAACCACGCGGATCCACGTCTTCGACGAGACCGACTGGACCGAATACCCGACCGCGCCGCACAGCGAAGAGGAGCGCACCGCGATATGAGCAAGCTGCAACTGAACAACGTGAAGAAGCTGGAATTCATCATCGGCGGACAGTTCATCGGCTTTCTGACCGACTTTCTCGACCGCGCCGGGGTGAAGGGCTACACCGTGTTCCACGGGCTGTCCGGCAAGGGCAGCCAAGGCTTTCACGAAGGCCATGTGATGTTCAACGACGACGATGTCCTCGTCATGGTTCTGGCCGCCGTGCCCGAGGAACTCGTCTCTCCGATCCTCGAAGGGCTGGAGCCCTTCTACGAGGAGCATTCCGGCGTCGTCTTCGTGTCGGACATCCAGGTGACGCGCCGGGTCAAGTTCTCGCCGGCGGCTCGGCAGTGATGTAGGCGCCGTTCTCGTCGAGGATGGCCTGCCTGACGCGCGCCGTGCTCTCGGGCAGCGCGTCGGAGTGCCGGGACACGAGATACCAGTAGCGCATGATCGGCAGGCGCGGCCAGTCCAGCGTGACCAGCCGGCCCCCGACCAGTTCGCGCTGGACCACGTGCAAGGACAGCATCGCCACCCCGAGCCCCGCCATGACCGATTCCTTGATCGTCTCGTTCGAGTCGAGCTCGACGATCTCGGGCGCTCCGTACCCTTCGATCTGGTCGAGGAACCGGTTGAGGATCACGCGGGTCCCCGACCCCGGCTCGCGGGCGAGGATGGTGTGCTCGAGCAACGATTCCGGGTCATAGTTCGTGTCCCGCGCCAGCGGATTGTCCGGGGCGACCACCAGCGCGTAGGGATGCGGCGCGATCGGCGTCGCCTCGTTCTGCAGCTTCCGTGGCGGGCGGCCCATCACCGCAAGGTCGATCTGTTCCTTCGAGAAGCTCTCGATGATTCGGCTGCGGTTCGCGACATCGAAACTGACGTCGATACTGGGGCAGATCTCTCGCAGACGCTTGGCAAGGCGCGGGGCGAAATAACGGCCCGTCGACTCGAACCCGATCCGCACATGGCCGGATTTCCCGGTCTCCAGGGCGTCCAAATTGTCGCGGGCCCAGGCGAGGATCGCGCCGATCCGCTCGGCGGCCTCGATCAGAACCTTCCCCGGCGGCGTGGCCACAAAGCACTGCGCCCCTGCATCCTTGTCGAGCAGCTGCGAGCCGACGATATCCTCCAACTTTCTGATTTGGCTGTGAATTGCGGGCGGGGACAGCAACTGGCGCGCGGCTGCCTCGGTCATCGATCCTGTCTCGACCACGGCCTGAAGACTGCGCAGTTGCTTGAGCGTGAGTCCCTGCATCCAGCCCCGCTTTCCAACAAATAGAAGACCTCGTCCAATTTATTAAATTTCCTGGATCGGTGCAATCGACCACGCTGAAAGCCGATACGATCAGGGAGGAGAACTGGCGTGGGCGTCGAACAAAAGGGCCTGTTTCCGGCCGTGGCCGCATATCCGGAACTGCCGCAGGTCATGGACCGGCTGGCACGGGTCTTCGCCGATACCGCGTTTCGCATCGCGCGTGGAGAGATCGACGGCGATCTCGCGGCCGAAGCCGGTTCCAACACGGATGGCGACACACAGAAAGCGCTGGATGTGATCGCCGACGAGGCGTTCATGTCGGCGCTCGCGGGCAGCGCGGTGCGCTTCTACGCCTCCGAAGAGCAGGACGAGATCGTCGAGCTGAATCCCGGCGGCACGCTGGCGCTGGCGATCGATCCGCTGGACGGCTCCTCGAATATCGACACCAACGTCTCGGTCGGGGCGATCTTCGGCATCTACCCGGCCGGGGCCACGGCGGAGGAGAGCTTTCTGCGCCCCGGACGCGATCTGATCGCGTCGGGTTACGCGATCTACGGGCCCTGTTGCTGCATCGTCATGACCGTGGGCAACAGCGTCATGAAACTCGTCCTCGACCCCGAGACGCGGGCCTTCATGCCGGTTCCGGCGCCGACGGGGGTGAGCATCGACTCGTCGGAATATGCGATCAACGCCTCGAACTACCGCCACTGGCCCAAGCCGATCCGCGCCTATGTCGATGACCTTGTGGCCGGGGCGGAAGGGCCGCGGGCGCGCAACTTCAACCTGCGCTGGATCGCGTCGCTCGTCGCCGAAACCCACCGTATCCTGACCCGCGGCGGCATCTTTCTCTATCCCTCGGACAACCGCGAGGGCTATCAGCACGGGCGCCTGCGGCTGGTCTACGAATGCGCGCCGATCGCGTTCCTGGTCGAGGCGGCGGGCGGCGGCGCGTCTGACGGTTTCCAGCCGATCCTCGATCTCGTGCCCACCAGCCTGCACCAGCGGACCCCGCTGATCTTCGGCGGCGCCGACAAGGTCATGCGCGTGGTCGGCTACTTCGACCTCCCCGAAGAAGAAGTGTCGGCGCTGTTCGGCCAATGCGGCCTGTTCCGGGCCTGAGGAAAGCAAGGACCCATGTCAAAGAAGCATCCCATCATTTCCGTGACGGGCTCCTCGGGGGCCGGAACCACCACCGTCAAGGCGACGTTCGACCAGATTTTCCGCCGCGAAGGGGTGAAGGCCGCCGCGATCGAGGGCGACGCGTTCCACCGCTACAACCGCGCGGAGATGAAGGCCGAGCTGCAGCGCCGCTATGACGAGGGCGATCAAGGGTTCTCGCACTTCTCCTACGACGCCAACGAGTTGGGCGAGCTGGAAAAGGTGTTCCGCGAATACGGCGAAACCGGGAACGGGCGAACACGCCACTATGTCCACGATGACGGCGAGGCCGAGAAATACGGCGTCCCGCCGGGGCATTTCACCGCCTGGGCGCCGCTCGAGGCAGGATCCGACCTGCTGTTCTACGAAGGGCTGCACGGCGCGGTGGTCAACGACAAGATCAACCTGGCCAAGCTGGCCGACCTGAAGATCGGGGTCGTGCCGGTGATCAACCTGGAATGGATCCAGAAGATCCACCGCGACAAGGCATCGCGCGGCTATTCCACCGAGGCGGTGACCGACGTCATCCTGCGCCGGATGCATGCCTACGTTCACTGCATCTGCCCGCAATTCACCCAGACCGACATCAATTTCCAGCGCGTCCCGGTGGTCGATACGTCGAACCCCTTCATCGCGCGCTGGATCCCGACCGCCGACGAGAGCCTCGTCGTGATCCGCTTCGCCAACCCGCGCGGCATCGATTTCCAGTACCTGACCTCGATGATCCACGACAGCTGGATGAGCCGCGCGAACTCGATCGTCATCCCCGGCGGCAAGATGGACCTGGCGATGCAACTGATCTTCACCCCGATGATCGCGCGGCTGGTCAGCGAGTCGAAGCGCTCCTGAGGAGGAAAGCCATGAACGTTCAATCGCCCGTTGCCGCCGACGAGACCCGGATGGCGAATGCCATCCGCATTCTGTCGATGGATGCCGTGCAGGCCGCTAATTCCGGCCATCCCGGCGCGCCCATGGGGCTGGCCGATGTCGCCACCGTCCTGTTCAACCGCTTCATGCGGATCGACCCGGCGGACGACAAATGGCCCGACCGCGACCGCTTCGTGATGAGCGCGGGCCACGGCTCGATGCTGGTCTACGCGATCAACCACCTGCTCGGCTATGACGATATGGGGATGGACCAGATCCGCAGCTTCCGCCAGCACGGGTCGCGCACGGCCGGCCACCCGGAATACGGCCATGCCAAGGGGATCGAGACGACGACCGGCCCGCTCGGGCAGGGGATCTCGACCGCGGTGGGCATGGCTCTGGCCGAGCGGATGCACAATGCGCGGTTCGGCGACGATCTGGTCGATCACCATACCTATGTCATCGCCGGCGACGGCTGCCTGATGGAAGGCATCAGCCACGAGGCGATCGATTTTGCCGGGCATCTGGGCCTGGGCCGGCTGATCGTCTTCTGGGACGACAACCGCATCACCATCGACGGCGCCACGGATCTGTCGACATCGCTGAACCAGCAGATGCGCTTCGAGGCGGCCGGCTGGCATGTCCAGTCCGTCGACGGCCACGAGAACGAGGCCATCGCCGCCGCCATCGAGGCGGCCCGCGGCGAGACCGGCAGGCCCTCGATGATCGCCTGTCGCACCGTCATCGGCAAGGGCGCGCCCAACAAGGCGGGCACCCACAAGGTGCATGGCGCGCCGCTCGGCGACGACGAGATCGCCGAGACGCGCAAGGCGCTCGGCTGGTCCCTGCCCGCCTTCGAGGTGCCGGACGGGATCCGCGCCGCGTGGGAGGCGGTGGCGGCGCGCGGGGCCGAGGCGCGCGGGGCATGGATCCGGCGCAGGAACGGGCATGCCGACCGAGAACGCTTCGAGCAGACCCTGGCGCCGGTGGATGCCGACGCGCTGCGCGCGGCCATCGGCGCCTACAAGGCGCGATTGTCCGGGGATCGGCCCAAGGTCGCCACGCGCAAGGCCTCGGAAATGGCGCTGGAGGTGGTCAACGACACCCTGCCGAACTCGGTCGGGGGCTCGGCCGATCTGACCGGATCGAACAACACCAAGACCAGCCGGATGCGCCCCGTGACGCGCGACGATTACGCGGGCGACTACATCCATTACGGCATCCGGGAACACGGCATGGCGGCGGCGATGAACGGCATCGCGTTGCATGGCGGGTTCTTCACCTATGGCGGCACGTTCCTGGCCTTCGCCGATTACTGCCGCCCGGCGATCCGCCTCTCGGCGCTGATGGGACTGCCGGTCACCTATGTGATGACCCACGATTCCATCGGTCTGGGCGAAGACGGCCCGACCCACCAGCCGGTCGAGACCATCGCCTCGTTGCGGGCGATGCCGAACCTTACCGTCATCCGCCCCTGCGACGCGGTCGAGACCGCCGAAGCCTGGGAAATCGCGGCGCTGTCGGACAGGGCGCCGACGCTTCTGGCGCTTTCCCGCCAGAACCTGCCGACCGTCAGGACCGCGCATTCGGACGAGAACCTGACCGCCAGGGGCGGCTATGTCCTGCGCGAGGCCGAGGGCGACCGCGACGTCACGCTAATCGCCACCGGTTCCGAAGTCGAGATCGCCCTCGCGGCGGCCGACCTGCTCGCCGCCGAAGGCAGACAGGCGGCCGTGGTCTCAATGCCCTCCTTCGAGCTGTTCGAGGCCCAGGCCCCGGACTACCGCAAGCAGGTTCTGGGCAAGGCCCCGCGCGTCGGCGTCGAGGCGGCGATCCTGCAGGGCTGGGAACGCATCCTCGGCGAGGATCGCGCCTTCGTCGGAATGACCGGCTTCGGGGCCTCGGCGCCGGCCCCGGACCTCTACCGCCACTTCTCCATCACGCCCAAGGCCGTGATGGGCGCCGCCCTTACGTTGATCAACAAGGAGCAACCCGGAGAATGACTGTCAGAGTTGCCATAAACGGCTTCGGCCGCATCGGCCGGAATGTGCTTCGCGCCATCGTGGAATCGGGGCGCAGCGATATCGACGTGGTCGCGATCAACGATCTGGGGCCGGTCGAGACCAATGCGCATCTGCTGCGCTACGACAGCGTGCATGGCCGCTTCCCGGCCGAGGTGACGACCACCGAGGACACGATCGATGTGGGCCGCGGGCCGATGAAGGTGACGGCGATCCGCAACCCGGCCGAGCTGCCCTGGGGCGAGGTCGACATCATCCTGGAATGCACCGGCATCTTCACCAGCAAGGAAAAGTGCCAGCCGCATCTGCAGACCGGCGCGAAGAAGGTGCTGATCTCGGCGCCGGGCACCGATGCCGACAAGACCATCGTCTACGGCGTGAACCACAACACGCTGACCGCCGGGGACAGGATCGTCTCGAACGCCTCCTGCACCACCAACTGCCTGTCGCCGGTGGCCAAGGTGCTCAACGACGAGATCGGCATCACCCGCGGCTTCATGACCACGATCCATTCCTATACCGGCGACCAGCCGACGCTGGACACGATGCACAAGGACCTCTACCGCGCCCGGGCCGCGGCGCTGAGCATGATCCCCACCTCGACCGGCGCCGCCAAGGCGGTGGGACTGGTCCTGCCCGAGCTGAACGGCAAGCTGGACGGCGTCGCCATCCGCGTGCCCACGCCCAATGTCTCGGTCGTCGACCTGACCTTCGAGGCCGCGCGCGAAACCAGCGTCGACGAGATCAACGCCGCCATCCGCGCCGCCGCCGACGGCCCGCTCAAGGGCATCCTCGGCTATACCGACGCGCCCCTCGTCTCGGCAGACTTCAACCACGACCCCCATTCCTCGGTCTTCCACATGGACCAGACCAAGGTCATGGAGGGCACCATGTGCCGCATCCTCTCCTGGTACGACAACGAATGGGGCTTCTCCAACCGCATGGCCGATACCGCCGTCGCGATGGGCAAGCTTCTCTGACCGATCCGGGCCGGGCCGCCTGGATCGGGAACGGGCGCGGCGACAAGGCCGCGCCCGTTTCCCTTGCGCCGATGCGTGGCGCGGCATAGGCGAGGCCTCGCCGCCTTGTGCGTGCTGCATGGCGGCAAGTCCGCCAGGGGGATTGTCGCCGCACCGCAGCGCGCCCATCTTGCGCCGGTGGGCGACAGGCCGCCCATGCATCTAGCGGTGACGCAACATGACCTTCATCGACAAAGTCCGCATCGCGGCCCGCAAGCGGGCCGCCTATCGCCGCACGGTGGCCGAGCTATCGGCATTGCCGCTCGACACCGCGCTGGACCTCGACATCTATCGCGACGACATCCCCCGCATCGCCCGGCATGCCGTCTACGGCCGCTGAGCGGTGTCGTAACGTGCGGCAAGCGCGGCCCGCACCGGCGGCGTGACGAATTTCGACACGTCGCCGCCAAGCCGCGCGATCTCTTTCACCAGCTTCGAGGCGATGGCCTGATGCCGCGCCTCGGCCATCAGGAACACCGTCTCGACGCTGTCGTCCAGCGCGCGGTTCATGCCGACCATCTGATATTCGTATTCGAAATCGGCCACGGCGCGCAGGCCGCGGATGATCAGGCTGGCGCCCACATCCCGGGCGCAGTCGATCAGCAGGTTCTCGAACGGGTAGACCACGATCTCGCACGGATTGCCCTTGAGCGCGCCGTCCAGATCGGCCTCGATCATCGCCACCCGCTCCTCCAGCGAGAAGAGCGGCGCCTTGTCCCGGTTGATGGCCACTCCGATCACCAGCCGGTCGACCAGCGCCGTCGCCCGGCGGATGATGTCCAGATGCCCCAGGGTCACGGGGTCGAAGGTTCCGGGATACAGGCCGATGCGCATGAACTCTCCCCCAGGCGTCGCGTCCGCACGCAACGATATTGCGCGCGTCAATGCAAGACCGTTCAGCCCTGGCGCCAGAGCCGCTCGTAGACCCTGACCGCCGCCTCGGCCTCTTGCCGAACGGCAAAGCGGGTGCAGGCGACCTCTCTGGCCCTCTGGGCGAGCGCCGCGAGCCGCGCCGGATCGGAGAGCAGCGCGTCGGCGGCCTGCGCGGCGCCGTCCGCATCGCCCACGGGCACGATGACCCCCGTCCCGCCCGCATCCGAGAATTGCCGGTAATAGCCCGTATCGCTGGCGACGAAGGGCACGGCCGAGGCGAGCCCCTCCAGCGGCGTCATGCCGAACGGCTCTTCCCGCGGCAGGGCCATCAGCAGTGACAGCGCGCGCATCAGACCGGGCATCCGCTCGGGCCCGACCTCGCCCACGAACAGGATGCGGTCGGCCAGCCCCGCCTCGGCCACGCGGGCGCGAATCCGGTCAAGGAATCCCCGGTGCTGCGGCCGCGCCTGCCCGACGACCAGCGCGGTCGCCTGCGGATGGCGGGGCAGCAGCCGGATCATCGCCTCGACGAACAGGTCGGTGCCCTTGCTGGGCCGGATGCGCCCGACATTCGCGATGCCGAACGCCCCGGGATACCCCGTCGCCGCCCAGGCCGCGCCGCGATCGTCGGCGGGATGCCAGCGATCCGTATTCACGCCATGGGGCACCACCTCCCAGACATTCGGCGCATGTTCGGCCGCCGCGGGGGACGTCGCGATGACCGCGTCGGCCCGCCCGACCAGGAACCGCGACCAGGCCGAGAGCCGCGTCTTCTTGGCCGAGGTGAAGACGATGCGGATCGGCCGGCGCAGCACGTCGCGCAGCCACAGCGCGCGCTGCAGCTCGGAATTGCGGCGCACATGCCAGATCGCGAAGGGGCGCCCGTCGGGGCGGGCCCGGCTGAGCCGCGATGCCTGCGCGACGGTGACCGGATCGGGGCAGCCCGGCAGCGGCACCCCGACCAGGCGCAGATCCACCAGATCGCGCTGCGCCGCGACCACGCCGGCGGCGGTCGCCGACACGCCGGTGAAGCGCGGATTGAAATTGGTCACGAAGACGTCAGGGGTCCGATCCATGACGCGGGGCTAGCCCGGCGCGCGGCCGGACGCAACGTTCAGTGGCCCATCACCATGTCCTGCAGGGCGTCCCGCTCCATCGCCAGTTCCGACAGCCGCGCCTTGACCACGTCGCCGATCGAGATCAGGCCGATCATCCGCCCGTTCTCGAGCACGGGCATGTGGCGGAAGCGGCGTTCCGTCATCTGCGCCAGCACCGCGTCGGCGGCATCGTCGCGCCCGCAGCCCACGACCCCGCGGGTCATCATCTCCTCCACCCGATCTTCCAGGCATTCCGCGCCGCGGGTCCCCAGTTCCCGCACGATGTCGCGTTCGGACAGGATGCCCTGGGGCGTCGCCCCGTCGGCGGACACCACCACGGCCCCGATCCGCCGCGACGACAGGATCTCGGCCGCCTCGGCCACGCGTGTGCCGGGGGGCACGGTGACCACCGCGTCATCGGACTTGGACTTGAGAATCTGCTGCACCAACATGACGGTGGCCTCCCGGGCGGTGTTGTGACATGACCTGCGGTGAATCGTCGCAGCAGCCGGGCCGGCCGTCAAGCGGCCCGGCGCCGTGCCGGCCTTTTCCCCCGGCAGCCGCCACCCTATGCTGCGCCGCGACATATGAGGGAGGTTCCATGAAAGAGCTCAGCCACTGGATCGACGGCCGCCACGTTTCCGGCCGCTCCGGCCGCAGCGCCGATGTCTTCAACCCCGCGACGGGCGAGGTGCAGGCCAAGGTGCCGCTGGCCTCGAAGGACGAGGTCGACGATGCCGTCGCCCGCGCCGCCGCGGCGCAGACGAAATGGGCGGCGGTGAACCCGCAGCGCCGGGCGCGGGTGCTGATGGAATTCGTCCGCCTGCTGAACCGCGACATGGACAAGCTGGCCGAGGCGCTGTCGGCCGAACACGGCAAGACCCTGCCCGATGCGCGCGGCGACGTGCAGCGCGGGCTGGAAGTGGTCGAATTCTGCATCGGCGCGCCGCATCTGCTGAAGGGCGAATTCACCGACAGCGCCGGCCCCGGCATCGACATGTATTCCATGCGGCAACCGCTCGGCGTGGTGGCGGGCATCACGCCGTTCAACTTTCCCGCCATGATCCCTCTGTGGAAGATGGGGCCGGCTCTGGCCTGCGGGAACGCCTTCATCCTCAAACCCTCCGAGCGCGACCCGAGCGTGCCGCTGATGCTGGCGGAACTGCTGCAAGAGGCGGGGCTGCCCGACGGCGTGCTTCAGGTCGTCAACGGCGACAAGGAGGCGGTGGACGCTATCCTGGACAACACCACGGTGCAGGCCGTGGGCTTCGTCGGCTCGACCCCGATCGCCCAGTACATCTATGCCCGCGGCTGCGAGAACGGCAAACGGGTGCAGTGTTTCGGCGGCGCGAAGAACCACATGATCGTGATGCCCGACGCCGACATGGATCAGGCCGCCGACGCGCTGGTCGGCGCGGGCTACGGCGCGGCCGGCGAACGCTGCATGGCGATCTCGGTCGCGGTGCCGGTGGGCGACGAGACCGCCGACCGCCTGATCGAGAAGCTGGTGCCGCGCATCGAGAAGCTGAAGGTCGGCCCCTACACCGCCGGCGCCGATGTCGATTACGGCCCCGTGGTGACGGCGGCCGCGAAGGAGAACATCCTGCGGCTCGTGCAGTCGGGGCTCGATGCCGGGGCCGAACTGGTGGTCGACGGCCGCGACTTCTCGCTTCAGGGCTACGAGGACGGCTTCTTCGTCGGGCCGCACCTGTTCGACCGCGTGACGCCCGATATGGAGATCTATCGCAAGGAGATCTTCGGCCCCGTCCTGTCCACGGTCCGCGCCGGCAGCTATGACGAGGCGCTCGGCCTGGCCATGGACCACGAATACGGCAACGGCACCGCGATCTTCACGCGCGACGGCGACACCGCCCGCGATTTCGCCAGCCGGATCAATATCGGCATGGTCGGCATCAACGTGCCGATCCCGGTGCCGCTGGCCTATCACACCTTCGGCGGGTGGAAGAAATCGGGCTTCGGCGATCTGAACCAGCACGGGCCCGACGCCTTCCGCTTCTATACGCGGACGAAGACCGTCACCGCCCGCTGGCCGAGCGGCCTGAAGGAGGGCGGCGAGTTCCATTTCAAGCAGATGGACTGACCCGCCGGGGCGCGGCCGCACGCCGCCGCGCCCTGCCCGCGCCCGGCCCGGCTTGACCTTTCGCCGGCCGCGCCGCATGAGGCGGCCCATGACACGCATCGCCCTGATCACCGGCGCGTCGCGCGGCCTTGGCGCCGCCCTGGCGCTCGAACTTTCCGCCACCCACCACGTCATCGCCGTGGCCCGCACCACCGGCGGGCTCGAGGAACTGGACGACCGTATCCAGGCCCGGGGCGGATCGGCGACCCTCGCGCCGATGGACGTGACCCAGGCCGATGCCATGGCGCATCTGTGCCGATCCACCTATGACCGGTGGGGCCATCTTGACCTGTGGGCGCATACGGCCGTCCATGCCGCGCCGCTGACCCCCGCCGCCCATGTCGACGCCAAGGATTTCGCGCGCTCGATCGAGGTGAACGTGACCGCGACCGCGCGGCTGATCGGCATGGTCGAGCCGCTGCTGAACGCCGCGCCGCAGGGACGGGCGCTGTTCTTCGACGATCCGCGCGCGGGCGAGAAATTCTTCGCCAGCTACGGCGCCAGCAAGGCGGCGCAGATCGCGCTGGCCCGGTCCTGGGCAGCCGAGACGACCAAGACCGGGCCCCGCGTCGATATCCTGTCGCCCGCGCCGATGCCCACCGCCGTGCGCGCCCGCTTCTTTCCCGGTGAGAACCGCGCCGCGCTCGCCGACCCGGCGGAGGAGGCGCGGCGCCTGCTTCAGGGGCTTGTAGCCTAGAGGGGCTGCGCCTTTTCCACCAGGCGGGCGAAGAACGACGCACCCACCGGCGCCACATCGTCGTTGAAGTCATAGGCGGGGTGGTGGCAGAACGGCCCCTCGCCCTGCCCCAGGAACAGATAGGCGCCGGGCCGGGCATTCAGCATGTAGGCGAAATCCTCGGCCCCCATCTCGGGCGCGCGGCTTTCGCTCACCGCGTCGGGGCCGGCGACATCCCGCGCCACATCGGCGGCAAAGGCGGTCTCGGCCGCGGGGTTCACGGTGGGCGGATATTCGCGGCGGTAGCCGATCTGCGCCGCGACCCCATAGGCCCGCGCCTGCCCTTCGGCCAGGGCGCGGATCCGCGCCTCGACCATGTCGCGCATCTCTTCGGAAAAGCAGCGGACGGTTCCGCCCACCCTGGCCCGCTGCGGGATCACGTTGAAGGCGCTGCCGGCACGAACCTGCGTGACCGACACGACCAGCGGCGCGGTCGAGGGGCGGTTGCGGGCCACGATCGCCTGCGCCCCCTGCGCAAAGGCCAGCGCCGGAGGGATCGGATCGGCGGACTGGTCGGGAAAGGCCGCGTGCCCGCCCCTGCCGTCGAAGACGACGTCGAATTCGTCGACCGACGCCATGATCGGCCCGGCCACCGTTTCGAAACGCCCGGCGGGGATGGATGGGTCGTTGTGCAGCGCATAGACCTGCGCGATGTCGAAGCGGTCCATCACGCCCTCGTCCACCATCGCGCCGCCGCCGCCGCCGGCTTCCTCGGCCGGCTGGAAGATCAGGGCGACCCGTCCGCGGAAATTGCGCGTCTCGGCCAGATAGCGCGCGGCGCCCAGAAGCATCGTGGTGTGGCCGTCATGGCCGCAGGCATGCATCTTGCCCGGCACCTCGCTCGCGTAGTCGGCGCCCGTCTCCTCGTCCATCGGCAGCGCGTCCATATCGGCCCTCAGGCCGATCGTCGGGCCGTCTCCGCGCCCCTCGACGATCGCGACGACGCCGGATGTCGCAATGCCCTCGTGGATATCCGTTATGCCGAACTCGCGCAGGCGCTCGACCACGAAAGCGGCGGTGCGCTGGCAGTCGAAGCCCAGTTCCGGGTGGCGGTGCAGCCAGCGCCGCCACGCCTTCATCTCGTCGGCGTAGCCGGCGATGCGATTGATAACGGGCATGTGGACTCTCCCCTTCCTGCCGGCCGATAACGCGGACGGAACCGTATGGAGGCCAGATTGTCCATGACCGATCCGCTGTTCGACGTGCCCGACGGGCTGCCCCGCCTTCTGGAACTGATGCGCCGCCTGCGCGATCCCGAAACGGGATGCCCATGGGATATCGAGCAGGATTTCGACACGATCGCCCCCTACACGATCGAGGAGGCGCACGAGGTGGCGGACGCCATCGAGAGGCGGGCCTGGGACGAGCTTGAGGGAGAGCTGGGCGATCTGCTGCTTCAGGTCGTCTATTTCGGACAGATGGGGGCCGAGCGCGATCTGTTCGACTTCGACAGCGTGGCCCGCAACGTCACCGCCAAGATGGTCGCGCGCCATCCCCACGTCTTCGGCGACGAAAGCCGCGACAAGAGCGCCGCGCAGCAGGTCCGCGACTGGGAGGTGCAGAAGGCCGCCGAACGCCGCGCCAAGGGCGATGCCGGCGTTCTCGCCGGCGTGGCCCTCGGCCTGCCCGCCCTGACCCGCGCGCTGAAACTGCAGAAGCGGGCGGCGCGCGTCGGCTTCGACTGGCCCGATAGCGGGCAGGTCCTGGCAAAGGTCGCCGAAGAGGCCGAGGAACTGGCGCAGGTGCGCGACGACCCCGACCGGGCCGAGGACGAGATGGGCGATCTGCTCTTCGCCCTGGTGAATCTGTCGCGGCATCTGGGCGTGGACCCCGAAGCGGCGCTGCGGCGCACGAATGCGAAATTCACCCGCCGCTTCGGCACGATCGAGGCGGAACTGGCCCATGGCGGGCGCAGCCCGGCGGATGCGACGCTGGAAGAGATGGACGCGATCTGGACCCGGGCGAAGCGGGCCGAGCGGGTCTGAGCGTCATCCGACAAAAAAAGTCGGACTCTTCTTGACCTGACTAAAAAGCTCGGATTAAACGGCCCCATCGTTAATCAATGGGGGTCCTCATGATCTCGCGTCTCGCGCTCACCGCTGCCTTGGCCGCCGCGGCCGCTCCGGCCCTGGCCGAAGTGAACATCTATTCCTATCGCCAGCCGGAGCTGATCAAGCCCGTCATCGACGCCTTCACCGAAAAGACGGGGATCGAGACGAACGTCGCCTATATCGACAAGGGCCTGACCGAACGTCTGGTGGCCGAAGGGCGCCGGTCGCCCGCCGACATCATCATGACGGTCGATATCAGCCGCCTGACCCAGGCCAAGGAAGCCGGCGTCACCCAGCCCGTCGAGTCCGAGGTGCTGACGAAGAACATCCCAGCCCATCTGCGCGACACGGACAACAACTGGTTCGGCGTGACCTACCGCGCGCGGATCGTCTATGCCTCGAAGGACCGTGTGGCCGAGGGCGAGGTCACGACCTACGAGGATCTGGCCGATCCGAAATGGAAGGGCCGCATCTGCACCCGCTCGGGCACCCACGATTACACGCTCGGCCTGGTCAGCGCGATGCTGGCCCATAACAGCAAGGACGAGGTGCGCAGCTGGCTGGAAGGGGTGAAGGCCAACCTCGCCCGCGACCCCGAGGGCAACGACCGTGCGCAGGTCCGGGCGATCTGGGCCGGCGAATGCGATATCAGCCTGGGCAACACCTATTACATGGGGGCGATGCTCGCCGATCCGGAACAGAAGGAATGGGCGAATTCGGTGCGCATCGAATTCCCGACCTTCGCCGACGGATCCGGCACCCATGTCAACGTGTCGGGCGTGGCGATGACCAAAGCCGCCCCGAACCGCGAGGACGCGCTGAAGTTCATGGAATTCCTGGCCTCTCCCGAGGCGCAGAAAATCTATGCCGAAGTGGGGAACGAATATCCCGCCGACCCCGAGGTCGCCCCGTCGGACCAGGTGGCGAGCTGGGGCGAGATCCAGCCCGACCAGACCGACCTGACCGAGATCGCCGCCCGCCGGGCCGAGGCCCTGCGCCTGGTGGAAGAGGTCAATTTCGACGGCTGATCGCCCGCCATTCCCGCCCCGGTCGGCCGCGCGCCGGCCGGGGACGCATCCCTGGCTAGCGCGCCTGCCTCTGCAGGTCGAACACCTCGACCGCGGTGCCGTTGGCCTTCAGCCCGATCTCGCCCCGGCACAGCCGTTCGGCATCGTTGCCGAAAACGGTCTTGCGCCAGCCGCGCAGCGCCTGCACCTTGCGGTCCCCGGCCGCGATCGCATCCAGATCGGCCGAGGTCGCGATCAGCTTCTGCGCCACGCCGGCCGTCTCCGACTTGGCCTTGAGCAGCACCCGCAGCAGATCGGCCAGCGCCGGGTTCACCTGCAGCTTTTCGCGGCTGCGGTCGGGGCGCGGCATCTGGTCGGCCGGCAGTTCCAGCCCCTCTTGCACCGCGGCGAGGATCCCGTCGGCGATCTCGCCGCGCCGCGCTTCGCGCAGCAGCAGGCGCGACCTGCCCAGATCCTCGGGCGTCTGCGGCTTGGTCGAGGCCAGTTCCAGCAGGGCATCGTCCTTGAAGACGCGGCTGCGGGGCACGTTGCGCGACTGCGCGTAGTTCTCGCGAAACCGCGCCAGCGTCTTGACCAGCGCCATGAAGCGCCCCGAATGGGTCCGCGTCTTCACCCGCTGCCAGGCCTCGTCCGGATCGATGCGATAGGTCGTCGGATCGGTCAGGACCGCCAGTTCCTCTTCGACCCAGGCGGTCCGGCCGGTCTTTTGCAGCTCGGCCGCCAGAAATTCGTAGATGACGCGCAGATGCGTGACATCGGCCAGGGCATAGGTCTTCTGCGCCTCGGTCAGCGGACGGCGCGACCAGTCGGTGAAACGCGACGTCTTGTCGAGCCCCGCCTTGGCGATCTTGCGCACCAGCGTCTCGTATCCGACCTGCTCGCCGAAACCGCAGACCATGGCGGCGACCTGCGTGTCGAACAGCGGCTCCGGAAAGACGCCGCCCTCGAAATAGAAGATCTCCAGATCCTGGCGCGCGGCGTGGAACACCTTGACCACGTTGCCGTCCCGGAACAGGTCGTAAAGCGGATCCAGCGACAGACCCTTGGCCAGAGGATCGACCAGAACGGCATCCTCTGCGTCGTCCCCCGGCAGGGCGAGCTGCACCAGGCACAATTTCGAATAATAGGTGCGCTCGCGCAGGAATTCGGTGTCGACCGTGACATAGGGCCGGGCCCTTGCGCGGTCGCAGAATTCCGCCAGCGCCGCGGTGGTCGTGATCGTGATCATGCGAACCCGTCTGCCGTTCGGTAATGCGATGAGATGGCGCCCGGAGCGGGCCGGCATCTGATAGCTGATTGGCCTGTGGTTGAAAAGGGAGGCCGGTCAGAGCGTGACGACGCGGCGATCCCCCGCCGCGAACCGCCGCAGCACCGCCGGATACAGACGGTGCTCCTTCTCCAGAACCCGTCCGGCCAGCCGGTCGGGCGTGTCGCCCGGCAGGATCGGCACCCGCGCCTGCCCCAGGACCGGCCCGTCATCGAGCTCGGCCGTGACCTCGTGCACCGTGCAACCGGCCTCGGCATCGCCCGCCTCGATCGCGCGGCGATGGGTGTGCAGGCCACGATATTTCGGCAAAAGCGACGGGTGGATGTTCAGCATCCGCCCTTTCCACCGCGCGATGAAGCCGGGGGTCAGGATGCGCATGAAGCCGGCGAGGCACAGGATGTCGGGCCGCGCCTCGGCCAGCCGCGCATGCAGCACCTCCTCGAACGCGGCGCGGTCCTGCCCGAAGGCGCGGTGATCGACGGCCGCCGTTTCAAGCCCCAGTTCCGATGCGCGCGCCAGCCCCCCGGCGGCCGGATCGTTCGACGCGACCAGGACCGGGCGGGCGGGATGGTCGCCGGTCATGCTGCCCACCAGGGCCAGCATGTTCGACCCGCCGCCCGAAATCAGGATGGCGACCCGCCGCGTCACGCCAGGCTGCCGGAATAGCCGACGCCCTGCCCCGGCGCGACGTGGCCGATCCGGTGCACCCGCTCGCCCGCATCCTCCAGCAGCGACTGCACCGCATCGGCCCGGTCGGGGGCGACCACGGCCACCATGCCGATGCCCGCGTTGAAGGTCTTCAGCAACTCGCCCTGATCCAGACCGCCCGTCTGCGCCAGCCAGGCAAAGACCGGCGGCAAGGCCCAGCCCTGCAGGTCGATCTGCGCGCCCAGCCCCTCGGGCAGCACGCGCGGCAGGTTCTCGGTCAGACCGCCGCCGGTGATATGGGCCAGGGCATGCACGCCGCCGGCGCGCAACGCCGCAAGGACGGGCCGCACATACAGGCGGGTCGGGGTCAGGAGCGCGGCGCCGAGCGTGCCATCGGCAAAGGGCGCGTCGGCCTCCCATGCCAGCCCCGACCGTTCCACGATGCGGCGCACCAGCGAATAGCCGTTGGAATGCACCCCGTCCGAGCCGAGACCGAGCAGGACGTCGCCCGCCGCCACGCCCGCGGGCAGCGCGCCCCCCCGCTCCATGGCGCCCACCGCGAAACCGGCAAGATCGAAATCGTCGCCCGCATACATGCCCGGCATCTCGGCCGTCTCGCCGCCGATCAGCGCCGCGCCGGACCGCGCGCATCCCTCGGCGATGCCGGCGACGATACGCTCGGCCGCCGCGACATCCAGCTTGCCCGTGGCGAAATAGTCCAGAAAGAACAGCGGCTCGGCGCCCTGGCAGACCAGATCGTTGACGCACATCGCCACCAGATCGATGCCGATCGTGTCCAGCGCGCCCGTTTCGACCGCGATCCTCAGCTTCGTGCCCACCCCGTCGGTCGCGGCCACGAGCACCGGATCGGAATAGCCGGCGGCGCGCAGGTCGAACAGAGCGCCGAACCCGCCCAGTCCCGTCATGGTGCCGGGGCGACGCGTGCGCGCGGCATGGGGCTTGATGCGGTCGACCAGAGCATTGCCCGCATCGATATCCACGCCGGCCGACGCATAGGTCAGCCCCGTCTTGCCCTCGCCCATCGCGCGCATCCTTCCGCTGTTCCGCCGCACCCGCGCGCATAGCCCATCGCCTGCCGCTGCACAACGGCGCGGAACCGCGGGCCAGAGCGCGCGTTGAACGAACATGAAACATCTGGTCGTTCTTCTCAGTCTTCTGGCCCCTGCCGGCGCATGGGCCGAGCACAGCAATCAGCCGCAGCCGCCGGGCGCATCGCCCGACGCGCCGTGGGGTCCCGTTCCGGTCAGCGCCGCCCCGGCGCCCACCAGCCCGGAGGAACAGCTTCTGGCGCTCGCCGATCTGGACGGCGATCCGTCGGTGGTCACGCGCGACGAATTCGCGATGATGCAGGTCCTGGCCCAGGTGCTGGGGGCCGACCCGACCAGGCTGCCCACCCCGGTCGCGCGCCTTGACGCCACGCAGGCGCAACCCTAAGCAAGGCGCGGCCGGGCCTGTAGCTCAATTGGTTAGAGCAGAGCGCTCATAACGCTTTGGTTGGGGGTTCGAGTCCCTCCGGGCCTACCACGGCGGACCCGCCCCCCCTTGAGCGATGGTGCCGGGCCGACTATCTCGGGTCATGACCGTCACGCAGGAGCAGTTCATGTTCGGCATCCCCGGAAAGCAGGCCGTGTCCCTGACCCCCGCCGCCGCGCGGCAGATCGCCAAGCTCATGCATTCGGGCGGACACCAGGGGCTGCGGATCGGCGTGCGCAAGGGCGGCTGCGCCGGCATGGAATATACCATGGATTACGTCGCCGAGGCCGATCCCAACGACGAGGTGGTCGAACAGGATGGCGCGCGGGTGCTGATCGCGCCGATGGCGCAGATGTTCCTGTTCGGGACCGAGATCGATTACGAGGTATCGCTGCTCGAGGCCGGGTTCAGGTTCCGCAACCCCAATGTCGCCGATGCCTGCGGCTGCGGCGAATCCGTCAAGTTCCGCGATGTCTACGAGCTGAGCGCCGAGCGCGGCGCCTGACGCCCCTGTCGGGGCTGAGACCGATTTCCCACAATCCAGCGTCCATCTGCCCGCGCGCGCGCGGGCCGTGCCCCTGCATTGCGGTTTCGCGCTAGGCTGGCTGCATTCCCGGCTCCGCCGACCGCCGCCGCGGTTGGGCGGGGCATTCAAAGCTGCGAGGCGACGAAGATGCAGATCATCAGCGCCAAGACCCCGTTGCGCGACGTATCCCGCCACTGGACCCGCACCGCCCTGGCACTCGATGCGCCGGCCGAGGCGCAGGTCCTGCAATCCGGCGATGTGGCCGTGCTGGTGGCGGCGCGGCCGCGCTGGCTGCGGCTGTTCCGGCGGCCGCGACCGATGCGGCTGGGCCTGCTGGAACCCGGCCTGGCGCGCCTGGTCGCGCCGTTGATCGAGACGCGCAAGCGGCTGCGGGTACGGCTGGTGGATGTGCCGCCGCCCCACAGCCGGGGCGGCCCCGGCGCGCCGGTATTCTGCGTCTCGATCTGGGGCGAAACCGGCGGTGCGGCGCGCGGCAAGGCCCGCGACGGCGAGGCACGCGCGGGCAAGGCGGCGGTTGGCAAGGCGGCCGCTGACGCGTCGGCCGATGCGGCGGCTACCGACATGACGGCCGATGCCGGGACCCCGGCGGAGCAGGCGCCGCTTCCCTCGACCTGATGGCCTGCGTCACCGCCTGCCCCGGTTGTCATGTATGCTCAAGCCGCGGCGAACCATGCCATCGGATGGGCGCGTCAACCCAAGTCCGGCGCTGCGGCGCATCTGTCGCGGCTGGCGGGGGATGGTCGGGGCGATAGGATTCGAACCTACGACCTACGGTACCCAAAACCGTCGCGCTACCAGGCTGCGCCACGCCCCGACATCCGCCTCATAGCCGGGGCGCCGGGTCTTGGAAACCCCGTTCGGCAATGGCGGTCACTTCGGACAGGGCCAGGCCGCCTGCGACTGATCCATCGCCGGATGGCGCAGTTCGCTGCCCGCTTCGATGCCGAGCGCCCGCGCCATGCCGCCGTTGATCTCGAGCACCGCCTGCACGCCCGGTCCGCCATCGATCGTGGTCAGGTCGCGCGGCTTCGCGTTCTCGTGCACCCGCGTGACGCGGCCGTCGGGCCCGAGGAAGATCATGTCGAGCGGGATCAGCGTGTTCTTCATCCAGAAGGTCGCGCGCTGCGGCGCGTCGTAGATGAACAGCATGCCGCTGCTTCTCGGCATGGACGGCCGGTTCATGAGACCCTTGGCGCGTTCCTCCGGATCGTCGGCGATCTCGACGTTGAAGCGCGCCTCGCCCCATTCGCCGCGCAGCTCGACCGCGCCCGGGCTGCAGCCCTGGGCCGCGACGGCACCCGGCGCCGTCGCCAAGAGCACCGCGATCACTCCTCGCGCAAACCTGCTTCCCATGTCGTCACCTGTGTTGCCAACCTTCCCCGACGCCCCTCGGCCACGCGGATCGCCACGGCCTCGCCGGGCTGAAGATCCGCCAGACCCGAACGGCGCAGCACCTCGACATGCACGAACACGTCCTCGGCCCTTCCGAAGACATTGGCGAAGCCGAAACCCTTGACCTTGTCGAACCACTTGACCCGCGCGGGTTCGAGCGGACCCGAAGGTATGTCGGCCGCAAGATCCGGCATGTCCGCCCGCGGCTCCTCGGCCGTTTCCGGAGGCGTGATATGCAGCACCTCGACCGCCTGCGCGCCCCGCGGCGTCTCCTGCAGACGAATGCCGATCCGGGAACCGTCCGCGACCGATCCCTGCCCGAAATTGCGCAGAACGTTCGCGTGAAGCAGGATGTCGCCCTCATGCTCGTCAGCCACGACGAAGCCGAACCCCTTGCCCGGGTCGAACCATTTGACGCGTCCTTCGACCGTCTTCGTCTCGCTGTCCCCTTCTGTCATACAATCACGCTGAGGCCGCCCCCTTTCGCACGCCGTAACGGTCGGGAATCATGGTTCGAGCCCGGCAATTATCCCCCGTTATTTCCATCAGAGCGTGGCATTCGTTTACACTGAATGTCACGGAAAAAGTCTCTGAATAGACCATACTGTTTCCAAATCGGGGCGGGTCCACCCCTCGCGGTCGTGCAGACGGAACGGCCCGTCCGCCCAGAACTCCATCTGGAGTGGTTTGAGCCGATAACCACCCCAATGCGGCGGCCGGGGCGGCGCGTCCCCGAAGCGGGCGCGCGCGGCCTCGATCTCGGCCATGAGGGTCTCGCGGTCGGCCAGCGGCTGCGACTGGCGCGAGGCCCAGGCGCCCAGTCGGCTGTCGACGGGGCGCGACGCATAATAGCTGTCGGACAGTTCCGGCTCGACGCGCTCGACCGGGCCCCGCGCCCGCACCTGCCGTCGAATGCTCTTCCAGTGCAGCACCACCGCCGCCTGCCCGGTCGCCGCGATCTCGTGCCCCTTCACGCTGTCGTAGTTGGTGTAGAAGACGAGGCCCTGCGCCTCGATCCCCTTCAGCAGCACCGTCCGCGCGTTGGGCATGCCCTGCGCGTCGACGGTCGCCAGAACCATCGCGCCCGGATCGTTCGGCTCCTTCGGCGCCGCCTCGGACATCCAGTCGCGAACCAGCGCCATCGGATCGCTGGCGCCGAAAATACTGTTGCCGGTCATGGCCTTCCCCCGCCGCTCTGGCGGTCGCGGCGGCCGCCCTTGATGCTTTGTCCGCAATCGCCTAAACGACGCGCACTGTAAAGTCCGCGTGATGAGAGGGTCTGACCATGGCGACGCAGCTGATGCAAGGCAAGCGGGGCCTGATCATGGGGCTGGCCAATGACAAGTCCATCGCCTGGGGCATCGCCAAGGCCTGCGCCGACCACGGGGCGGAACTTGCCTTCTCCTATCAGGGCGACGCGCTGCTGAAGCGGGTCCAGCCGCTGGCCGCGGAACTGGGTTCTGATATCGTCATCCCCTGCGACGTGGGCGACGCGGACTCGCTCGACGCCCTGTTCGAAAGCCTGCGCGGGAGATGGGGCAAGCTGGATTTCGTGGTCCATGCGATCGGCTTTTCCGACAAGTCCGAACTGCGCGGCCGCTATGTCGATACCAGCCGCGAAAACTTCCGGATGTCGCTGGATATCTCGTGCTACTCGTTCACGGCGGTGATGCAGCGCGCCGAAAAGATGATGACGGATGGTGGTTCCGCCCTGACCCTGACCTATTACGGCGCCGAAAAGGTGATGCCGCACTACAACGTCATGGGCGTGGCCAAGGCCGCGCTCGAGGCGAGCGTGCGGTACCTGGCCGAGGATCTGGGCAAGGACGGAATCCGCGTCAACGCGATCAGCGCCGGCACGATCAAGACGCTGGCCGCCAGCGGCATCGGCGATTTCCGCTACATCATGAAGTGGAACGAGTACAACGCCCCCCTGCGCCGCACCGTCAACCAGGAGGAAGTCGGCAAGGCCGCGCTGTTCCTGCTCTCGGATCTGGGAAGCGGCACGACGGGCGAGGTGCTCCATGTCGATGCGGGCTATCACGTCGTCGGGATGAAGGCCGTGGACGCCCCCGACATCGCCAAGGGATAGGATCATGGACCGTCTGCCGCACGAAAAGGGGTTTCACGTTTCCTGGGACCAGATCCATCGCGACAGCCGCGCCCTGGCCTGGCGTCTGGACGGGCACGGCCCCGAGGATGGCGGCTGGCGTGCGGTCGTGGCGATCACCCGGGGCGGCATGGCCCCGGCGATGATCGTCAGCCGCGAGCTGGGGATCCGCACCGTCGATACCGTCAGCGTCAAAAGCTACGATCACCAGAGCCAGAGCCCGGCGCGGGTCCTGAAGGCGCCCGATGCCGATCTGATGGGCGACGGGCACGGGATCCTGGTCGTCGACGATCTGGTCGACAGCGGCAAGACGCTCGAACTGGTGCGCGATCTTTATCCCCGCGCCCATTTCGCCACCGTCTATGCCAAGCCCAAGGGCCGGCCGATGGTCGACACCTTCATCACCGAGGTCAGCCAGGACACCTGGATCTTCTTTCCCTGGGACATGGCCCTGCAATACGTGGAGCCCTATCGCGGCCGCGACTAGGGGCCGCGGCGCCGGGACCGCCCTGTCGCCGACGGCGCCGGCCCATCGTCCCGAACCGGCTTTTCCCCATGTGATCCCCATGCTAGCAGGGCGCCGCAATCGGGCAGGCACGGGGCCTGCCAAGTCAAGGACGAAAGGCACCACATGGCCACGGAACGCACGCTGTCGATCATCAAGCCCGACGCGACCAGCCGCAACCTGACCGGCAAGATCAACGCCAAGTTCGAAGAGGCGGGTCTGCGCATCGTCGCGCAGAAGCGTATCCAGCTGACCCAGGAACAGGCCGGCAAGTTCTACGACGTGCACCGCGAGCGTCCGTTCTTCGGCGAACTGACCGAATTCATGGCCTCGGGACCGGTGGTGGTTCAGGTTCTCGAAGGCGAAGGCGCCATCGCCAAGAACCGTGAGGTCATGGGTGCAACCAACCCCGCCGATGCGGCGCCCGGCACCATCCGCGCCGAGTTCGCGCAGTCGGTGGGCGAGAATTCGGTCCACGGCTCGGACGCGCCCGAGACCGCCAAGGAAGAGATCGCCTTCTTCTTCTCGGGGCTCGAAATCGTCGGCTGACATCCGGGCCGCGACCGGAACGAATGTCCAGGGGCGGCCGCAGCGATGCGCGCCGCCCTTTTCCTGTCCGCCTCAGGCCACCGGATCGATACGTTCGGGCGCGCGCAGTTCGATCCGCATGTCCTGGGCGCGGCGGGCCACGTCGATCCAGGAGCTGACCGCCAGCGCATTGTCCAGAAGCTGCTGGCGCAGGTCCTGCGACGCCGCGCCCTCGATGACAACCGCCAGACGCCAGCGTTCGATGCCGGGCGGCACCCCGTCCAGCGCGAAGTCGCCCCGGTCGTCGACATCGGTCTCGACCATGACCTCGATGGCGCCGACGGCCACTCCCATGCGCACGGCCTCCAGCTTCAGCGTCACGGCCAGGCAGCCGGCGATCGCGGCACGGCCATAGACGCCCGGCGTGGGCGCCGTGCCGCCACCGCCCAGGGCGGCCGGCATGTCCATGGGCAATGACCACTGCCCCATCCGGAACACGACCCTCAGCCCGTCTTCGATCACCGCGCTGCCGGTATCGGTGCGGCGCGCCTCTTCGGGGCGGCCGGATATGCGGCGCGCCACCCGCGCCAGGGCTGCCCGGATTCCGTCATCACGCGCCATGGAACCTCTCCGCAAAACCGCGATACTGCGGCAGGATAACACGGGCCGGCCGGAGCGGGAGAGGGTTCCTAGCGGCCGGGCGGCGGGCTGGCGGGACTGCGCCCCAGATGATCGCGCAGCAGCGCCACGTTCCGCCGGTTGGCCTTCAGCCCGATATCGAAGATGTCGCCGATCACGGGCACGGCACCCACCGCCGTATCGGCGGCGACCCAGGCCGCCATGCGCCCCAACAGGACCGGCGGCGCGCCGAGCTTCTGCGCCCGCCACAGGATATACAGCGCCGGCGCCAGCGCGGCGGCATCGCCGATTCCCGGGATCAGTCCCAGTATCCCGTCCCAGCCCACGCGGAAGCCGGTGCCCGGGATGCGAAACGCGCTGTCCATCCGATGGGCCAGCCGCTCCAGCCGTTCCAGTTCGCCGGCTTGCGGGTCGGCGGCGCGCGGATCAGCGGCGCGCGATGATGTAGACCGCATGGACGATGCCCGGAATGTAGCCCAACAGGGTCAGAAGGATGTTCAGCCAGAAATGCTTGCCCAGACCCACCTGGAGGAAGACCCCGAGCGGCGGCAGCAGGATGGCGATGATGATGCGGACGAGATCCAAGGGAACGCTCCTGTTGTCGGTCCCGGGTCAATGCCCGGTGCCGCAGGGGGTTCCGTCGACGGGAAGCGGGGCCGCCGGGCCCCGCCTCTCTCCGGGGTCGCGGGCGGTGCTAGATCGCCGCCCAATCCCTGAAGATCACCGGCGCGGGGCGCGGGGCGCCCTGGCCGGGCTGGGGGCGCGGAGGCTCTTGTGTCCTGGGGTCGACTGGCATGGTTCTGCTCGCTTCTTCTGGGCCTGTCTCTTCGGTCTAACCCAGAATTATGGCGGGTATCGGACCTCCGCCAGCAGGGTTTGCGTCACCTTCGCGTCATCGCCCGGAGCCGAGGCGGCGCCGCCACAGCGGCAGAGTCATGCCGATCCCCGCCCCTCGCCGCGGGCACGGAAATCGGCCAGCCGCTTGCCGTCTTCCTCGACGAACAGTTCGGGCAGGACGCGAAGTTCGGCGATCCGGTCCACCCGGAGGACTTGAAAGTCGCCGCTGCGTTCGCACCAGACGGTCACGCTCCAGATTCGCCCCCAGTATTCCACCGCCAGCGGCCGGATCGTGCGCTGCGTCAGCACGCCGTCGATGTCCTGATAGCCGATGCGCAGCTTCTGGCGGGCGCGGATCGCCGCACGGATCGCCGGCATGTGGCGGAACCCGAGCGCGGCGTCGGCGAAGGGATAGACGGCGAACCCCCATCCGCGGGGCGCACTGCTCCGGTCCTCGGGCAGGACAGAGTCGATCTTGGCGGAAAGGGTTCGCGCGGCGGCGCTCAGCCGCTCGTCCTCGGCCTCGCCCACCACGGCCAGGCCCAGATGAAGCGCCTCGAGTTCGTCCAGCCCCAGATTCAGCGGCGGCAGCGTCACGGGCGCCGTGATGCGATAGCCCACGCCCCGCTCGCCCTGCACGGGCACCCCGGATTCCATCAGCGTCTCCATGTCCCGGTAGAGGGTGCGCAGGCTGACATCCAGCTTCGCGGCCAGGTCGCGCGCCCGGTGCAGGCGCCCGTCGCGCAGCAGGCGGATGAGATCGTAGAGACGGTCGGAACGTGACATGGCGAAACACGGTGATTCGGTGACTTCGGCTACCGGACCACCATTCAGGGCGGAGGCCCAACTGACAATATCCTTGCAGTTGCCAACCTTGTGACATGGAACCTGCCGAAACCCAGGTTTTCAAGGGCGGCAACGGGCATTTCCCGCTTTTCCGGCGGGGTCCGATCCCATAGATAGACGGCTCATCGGTTGCGATGCGGGCGCCGCCGGGCGCCCCGACTAGGGAGTGGACCCCATGCTCAACAATATCGGCCTGCCCGGCCTTCTGCTGATCGCCATCGTCGTGCTGGTCCTGTTCGGACGCGGCAAGATCTCCTCGCTGATGGGTGAGGTCGGCAAGGGCATCACCGCCTTCAAGCGCGGCGTCTCGGACGGCACGAAAGAGCTGGAAGACAGCTCTGACCATGCGCGCGACGTGACCCCGGCCGAGGAGAAGGACAAGGTCTGATCGGCCTGACGGGGGACCGCAATGTTCGATATCGGCTGGACCGAGCTTCTGCTCATCGGGATCGTGGCGCTGATCGTGGTCGGCCCCAAGGACTTGCCCGGCATGTTCCATCAGCTCGGGCGGATCACCGCGCGGATGAAGGGGATGGCCCGCGAATTCCAGCGCGCCATGGACGACGCGGCCCGGGATTCCGGCGTGAACGACGTGGCCAAGGATCTGCGCGAGGCGACATCGGCCCGCAGCATGGGGCTGGACAAGCTCAAGGACGCGGCCGACCGGTTCGAGAAGTGGGAGCCCGGCAAGCAGCCCAAGGGCAAGTCGCCCGCCGCCCCGGACGAAGAGGCCGAGGCGGGGGGCCTGTCGGCCGACCGCGCCGAAGCCGCCCAGAAGGTGCGCGATGCCACCGCCAAGGCCGCGGCCGATCGCAAGGCCGCCCAGGCCGCCGCCGGACCGGCAGCCGAAACCCCGCCCGCCTCTCCGGTCGAGCCCGCACCCAAGGGTGACGCATGAGCCACGCAGACGAAGACGACATCGACGCCAGCTCCGCCCCGTTGATCGAGCATCTGGCCGAATTGCGCACGCGACTGATCCATTCGGTCGCCGCCTTCATCGTCGGGATGGTGATCGCCTTCACCGTCTGGAACCCGATCTTCAACTTCCTCACCCAGCCCATCTGCGGCCAGTTGGCCGCGCGCGGGCAGGATTGCGGGCTGATCCTGATCAGGTTGCAGGAGGGGTTCTTCGTCGCGGTCCGCATCTCGCTGATGGGCGGGTTCATCCTGTCCTTCCCCTATATCGCGCTTCAGATGTGGCGGTTCGTGGCGCCGGGGCTGTACCGGTCCGAAAAGTCGGCCTTCCTGCCGTTCCTGATCGCCTCGCCGGTCATGTTCTTCCTGGGCGCGGCCTTCGCCTTCTACGTCGTCATCCCGCTGGCCTTCGACTTCTTCCTGGGCTTCCAGCAGGTGGGCGGCTTCACCACGCCGCCCGCGGTTCCGCCGGGCGATGTGGCCACGGTGCCGGCAACGCCGGGGGATGCGCTGGCCAATGCGGGCATCACCTTCCAGGGTTCGGTCGACGAGTACCTGTCGCTGACAATCAAGTTCATCCTGGCCTTCGGGCTGTGTTTCCAGCTTCCCGTTCTGCTGACGCTCATGGGCAAGGCCGGGCTCGTCTCGGCATCCGGGCTGGCGGGCGTGCGGAAATACGCGGTGGTCGCGATCCTGGCGCTGGCGGCCGTCGTCACGCCGCCCGACGTGATCACGCAGGTCATCCTGTTCGTGGTCGTCTACGGGCTCTACGAGATCTCGATCTTCCTGGTCCGCCGGGTCGAACGCAAGCGGACGGCCGAATTGCGGGCGCAGGGCATCCTGGACGAGGATGAAGAGCTGTGGGACGACGCGGAGGACGAGCGGACATGACCGGAGGATCGGTCGAGCGGCTGGACAAGGCAGCGCGCCGACAGGCGCGGCCCGATCCGCTGGAACGTATCGCCGCGGCGCTGGAGCGCATGGTGCCGGCCCCGTTATCGGCCCCCGATTTCGATGCGGCCGATGCCTTCGTCTGGCATGTGGCACCCGACCGCCTGTCGCCGGTGGAGCGGGTCAACCGGGTGGACCTGCCGCTTCTGGTGGGGGTCGACCGGGCGCGCGACACGCTGCTGACCAACACGCTGCATTTCGCGCGCGGGCTGCCCGCCAACAACGCCCTGCTCTGGGGCGCGCGCGGCATGGGCAAGTCCAGCCTGGTCAAGGCCGTTCATGCCGAGGTGAACCGTCAGGGGCATCCGCTGAAGATCGTCGAGGTCCAGCGCGAGGATCTGCCGACCATCGGGCGGCTTCTGAACCTGCTTCGCGACGCGTCCGCGCACCGTTTCGTGCTGTTCTGCGACGATCTCAGCTTCAGTCACGACGACCAGCATTACAAGTCTCTCAAGGCGGTGCTGGATGGCGGGATCGAGGGGCGCCCCGACAACGTGGTGTTCTATGCCACGTCGAACCGCCGGCATCTGATGCCGCGCGACATGATCGAGAACGAGCGGTCGTCGGCGATCTCTCCCTCCGAGGCGACCGAGGAAAAGGTCTCCCTGTCCGACCGGTTCGGGCTCTGGCTGGGTTTCCATCCCTGTTCGCAGGACGAGTATCTGGCCATGGTGCGGGGCTATTGCGACGCCCACGGGGTCGCGATCGACGACGACACGCTGCGGGCCGAGGCGATCGAATGGCAGGCCACGCGCGGCGGGCGGTCGGGTCGGGTCGCCTGGCAGTTCTTCACCGATCTGGCGGGACGGCGCGGCGTCGCGATCTGACCGGCGGACCGCCCTGCCCCGCCGCTATTCCGGCAACAGCGTGGTCACCCCCACCGCGCCCGCGCGCGCCAGTTCCGGGTCCAGCGACATCGGAATGTATTCGCCGCGGCGCCACAGCTCGCCCAGATCGTCGTAGTACCGCGACAGCGGATGCCCCGACTGACCGGTCGAGGTGATGAAGACCGACGAATCCGGATCCGAAAAGTCATAGACCCCGCGATAGCCCGCGCCATGGACGTTCAGGAACGGATCGGGGCCGGTGCCCTTGGTGACGCCGCGCATCAGCGTGTGATCGCCGCCCGAGGTCGATTGCCGGATATTGACGAACCATTTCAGGATCGGCGTGTCGCCCAGCACGGTGTGATCCTGCGTCGCCTGATGCGCATCGCCCCATCGCAGCGATTCCAGGTTGGTGCCGTATTTCTCGGCCAGCCAGACCAGCGCGTCGTCCAGCGCCATGCGCGCCATGTCCTGACAGGTCTCGACCGGGGCCGATTGCAGGATGTCGCACCAGGTCCCGGCGCCACCGGTATTGCGGAACACGCGCTCCAGGAACAGCGGCTCGACCTGGGTGAACTCGTCGGCCAGCGGTCCCAGCTCGTCGCGGATCAGCCGCTCCTGCAACGCCCGCACCCAGGCGGCGTAGATCAGCGGCTCGGGGAGATGTTCGTTCATCTCGCCGTTCCATTCGGCCAGAAGCGCCAGCGCGCGCTGCCGCTGGCGCTCGGGCGTGCCCTCGGGCGCGGCCTCGCCCGTGAACCACAGATCGGCGGCGATCAGCGGCAGCAACGACCGCGCCGCGAAGGACACGGTATCGAGCTGCGCCTCGATAAAGCTTTCGCGGGTATGCACCTCGCGGTTCTGCATCAGCCGGCGCCACCGCTGGATGCGCTGCGTATCGCCCCAGTCGAACGAGACATGCAGCGGAAACGGCCGGTCGGCGATCTTGTTGTTGGTGTTGCCCAGGATGCCGCCCGCCGGATCGACGAATTCGGGATTGGCGGCATAGGCGGCCCGGCCCTGCCAGCGGTTCTGCGGCAGCCAGCCCTGCGACGGCATCCGCCCCTGCGTCTGGTGCTGTGCATCGCGCAGCGGCATCGCCCCCACCGTCTTGAGCGCGATCGAGTTCTTGTCCACCAGGGTCAGGTTCTGGCTGGGGGCGATGAAGCTTTCCATCGCGCCGATCGCTTCCTGCACGGACTTGGCCCGCATCAGCCGCATCCCCGCCGACATCGAGGTATCGCGCGGCGACAGCGCCGTCCACGACACCGAAGCCACATGCCCCGGCGGCGTGATCGCGGAAAGCCCGTATTGCGACCCGGGCAGGATCGGCCCGTTCTCGGACCAGCGCTGCGTGATCGTCACCGGATCCTCGCCCCTGATCCGGATGATCGAGGTCCTGGTGGTCAGCGGCTTGTAGCCATCGGGCGTCAGCACCTGTTCCGGGTCGTCGGGGTTGAGCTTTTCGATATAGACGTCCTGATCGTCCATGTAGCTGGCGGTCAGCCCCCAGCCCAGATCGGCCGACCGCCCCACCAGAACCAGCGGAATGCCGGGGATCGTGCCGCCGATCACCCCGCCCGCCTGCAATTCCAGCCGGGCCAGATACCAGATCGACGGCGCCGTGAACTGAAGATGCGGATCGTTGGCCAGAAGGGTGCCGCCCGTGGCCGATCGGTCCGGCCCGGCCGCCCAGGCATTCGACGCCCCGGCGAAAGCGGGCGGAAGGAACGGCGACAGCGGATCGTCCGGCATCGGCGCGACCGCCGCATAGCGGGGCAGATCCGGGAACAGGCTGGCATATTCCGGCAGGGCGGCGATGCCCGGCCCGGGCGCGTCCGGCAGGATGTCGCGCACCCTTTCGTCGGGCAGCAGCAGCGACGTGCGGGCGCGCAGCACCTCGTTGGCCATCTGCGACGACAGGCGCAGCGCCATCAGCTTTACCAGCGCCAGGCTGTCCGCCGGCTGCCACGGCGCGATCTCGTTCGAGAACAGGAAGAATTCCGGCGCCCCCCGGCCAAGCGCCCCCTGGTTGACCTGTTCCAGCCAGGCATTGACGCCGGCGGAATATGCGCTCAGCGCCGCCCGCGTCTCGTCGGTCTGCGCGTTGAGCGACCGCACGGCCAGCGCATAGAGGTCGTAGCGGCGCATCAGATCGTCGATCTTCAGCGTCCGCCGGCCGAATACCTCGCTCAGCCGGCCCTGGGCGGTGCGGCGCATCAGGGTCATCTGCCACAGCCGGTCCTGGGCATGGGCGAAGCCGAGGGCGAAGAACACGTCCTCGTCGCTCTGCCCGAAGATGTGCGGCACGTTCGAGGTGTCGCGCACGATCTCGACCTTCTGCCCGATCCCGCCGATGCGGTAGGCCGCATCGTAATCGGGCAGCGAACGCGACGCGAACCAGTAGACGATGATCAGGGCCAGAAGGACAAGCGCCGCGCTTGCCAGAAAGATGCGCAGCAGCCAGCGGAAGATCCGTGCCATGAAACCTCGGTTGACCCGATGCCGGGAGCGGTTAGGTAGGGCCAGTGCTTAGGCGATTTGCCAGGGGGAGGAAAGACATGGCGAAGGTGGCGTTCCTGGGGCTGGGCGTGATGGGCTATCCCATGGCGCGGCATCTGGTTCATGCGGGCCACGCGGTCACCGCCTACAACCGCACCGCGTCCAAGGCGGATCGTTGGGCGGCCGAGACCGGCGGCCAGGCCGCGCCCACCCCCGCCCGGGCGGCCGAAGGTGCCGCATTCGTGATGACCTGCGTCGGCAACGACGACGACCTGCGCCAGGTCTGCAAGGGCGATGACGGCGCCTTCGCCGGGATGGCCGAAGGGGCGATCCTGGTCGATCACACCACCGTTTCGGCGGCCGTGACCCGCGAACTCTACGCCGAGGCCGCGGATCGCGGGCTGGCCTTCGTCGATGCGCCGATATCGGGCGGACAGGCCGGGGCCGAGAACGGCGCGCTGAGCGTGATGTGCGGCGGCGACCAGGCCGCCTACGACGCGGCCGAGCCTGTCATCGCCGCCTATGCCCGCATCTGCCGGCGCATCGGCGACAGCGGCGCCGGGCAGATGACCAAGATGTGCAACCAGATCGCCATTGCCGGGCTGGTCCAGGGTCTGAGCGAGGCGCTGCATTTCGCGCAGAAGGCGGGGCTGGACGGCCGCAAGGTGGTCGAGGTCATCAGCCAGGGCGCGGCCGGATCCTGGCAGATGTCGAACCGCTACGAGACGATGCTGGACGACCATTTCGACCATGGATTCGCCGTCGACTGGATGCGCAAGGATCTGGGCATCTGCCTGGATGCGGCCGACGAGAACGGCGCCAGCCTGCCTGTCACCGCCCTGGTCGACCAGTTCTACAAGGACGTCCAGCAGATGGGCGGCGGCCGGTGGGACACCTCGGCGCTGATCAGGCGGCTGCGCGCCTTGGGCTAGACCGGGCGGCGGGGGCGATTGACCCCCGCCCGGCGATCGGGCAAGCGTCCCGCCATGCTGAGGATCGACGACATCACCTATTCGGTCGAGGGGCGCCCGCTGTTCGAGGGCGCGTCGGCGACCATACCCGAAGGGCACAAGGTGGGCCTTGTCGGGCGCAACGGCACCGGCAAGACCACGCTGTTCCGTCTGATCCGGGGCGAGCTGACGCTTGAGGGCGGTGCGATCTCGCTGCCGGTCCGCGCGCGCATCGGCGGGGTCAGCCAGGAGGTGCCGGGCAGCGAGGTGTCGCTGCTGGATACCGTGCTGGCCGCCGATACCGAACGCGCGGCGCTGCTGGCCGAGGCCGAGACCCAGACCGATGGCGGCCGCATCGCCGAGGTACAGACGCGGCTGGCCGATATCGACGCCTGGTCGGCCGAGGGGCGTGCCTCGGCGATCCTCAAGGGACTGGGCTTCTCCGATGCCGAACAGCGGATGCCGTGCTCGGCCTTTTCCGGCGGGTGGCGGATGCGGGTCGCGCTGGCGGCGGTGCTGTTCTCGGCGCCCGATCTGCTTTTGCTGGACGAACCGACGAACTACCTCGACCTCGAAGGCGCGCTCTGGCTGGAAAGCTATCTGGCGCGCTATCCGCATACGGTGATCGTCATCAGCCACGACCGCGGGCTTCTGAACCGGGCGGTGGGGCATATCCTGCATCTCGAGGATCGCAAGCTGGCGCTTTACCGCGGCGGCTATGACGATTTCGCCCGCACCCGCGCCGCGCGTCTGGCCGTGGCCGACAGCGAACGGCGCAAGCAAGACGCGCGGCGCGCCCATCTGCAGAGCTTCGTCGACCGGTTCCGCGCCAAGGCCACCAAGGCCCGCCAGGCCCAGAGCCGCCTGAAGATGATCGAGCGGATGGAGACGATCAGCACCCCCCAGGAGGCGGCGCTGCGTGCCTTCACCTTCCCCGAGCCCGAGGAACTGTCGCCGCCGATCGTCAACATGGACGGCGCCGCGGTCGGCTATGGCGGCCCGCCGGTCCTGTCGAAGCTGACGCTGCGCATCGACCAGGACGACCGGATTGCGCTTCTGGGGCGCAACGGCGAAGGCAAGTCGACGCTGTCCAAGCTTCTGGCGGGCAAGCTGGATCCCGGCACCGGCCGCGTCACCCGCGCCGCCAAGCTGCGGATCGGCTATTTCGCCCAGCACCAGTTGGACGAGCTTCGTGCCGACGAGACGCCGCTGGAGCATCTGCGCCGCCTGCGCCCGGACGAGGCGCCGGGCCGCCACAGATCGCGGCTGGCGGGGTTCGGGCTGGCAGCCGCCCAGGCCGACACGGTCGTCGGCCGTCTGTCGGGCGGGCAGAAGGCGCGGCTGTCGCTTCTGCTGGCCACGCTGGACGCGCCGCATCTGCTGATCCTGGACGAGCCGACCAACCATCTCGACATCGAAAGCCGCGAGGCGCTGGTCGAGGCGCTGACCGCCTATTCCGGCGCCGTCGTGCTGGTCAGCCACGACATGCACCTTCTGTCCATGGCCGCGGATCGGCTGTGGCTGGTCAAGGACGGCCGCGTGACGCCCTATGAGGACGATCTTGATGCCTATCGGCGCATGCTTCTGTCGTCGGAAACGCCCGAACGGCCCAAGGCGGCGGCCGAGGAGCGCCCGAAACGGCCGGGGCGCGAGAAGCTGCTGGAACTGCGCGCCGAACTCCGCCGCTCCGAGGCGCGGGTCGAGAAGCTGAACGAGATGCGGGACCGGCTGGCGGCGAAGCTGGCCGATCCCGGCCTGTACGAGCCGGGCAAGGCCGGCGAGGCCGAGGTCTGGCAGAAGAAATACGCCGAGGTGATGGAGGGGCTCGGCCGGGCCGAGGCGCTGTGGATGGCCGCCGCCGAGCAGTTGGAGGAGGCCGGAGGATGATCGACCCCTTCTATGTCAGTGCCTTCGTCACCCTGTTCGTGATCATCGACCCGGTGGGCTTGACGCCGCTGTTCATGACGCTGACCCGCGGACGCAGCGCGGCCGGGCGCCGCGCCATCGCCGTCCGGTCCTGCGTGACCGGGGCGGCGGTGCTGATCCTCTTCGGCGCCTTCGGCGAGGCGCTGCTCGGCTTCGTCGGCATCACCATGCCCGCCTTCCGCATCGCCGGCGGCATCCTTCTGTTCCTGACGGCCATGGACATGCTGTTCGAGCGGCGCACGCAGCGGCGGCAGGACAAGGCCCCGCCCGACCAGCCGCCATCCGACGACGACCCGTCGGTGTTCCCGCTCGGCATCCCGCTCATCGCCGGGCCGGGCGCGATCGCCACGATGATCCTGCTGACCGGCCAGGCGGGGGGAGATCTGGCGGCGATGCTGGTGGTCGATCTGGTCATGCTGGCGGTGATCGTGCTGACCTTCGCGCTGTTCCAGATGGCAGGCCCGGTGGAGCGCGCCCTTGGCGAAGTCGGCGTGAACGTCGTCACCCGGCTGCTGGGAATGCTGCTGGCCGCCCTGTCGGTGCAGTTCGTGCTGGACGGCCTGCGGTCTTTCGGCTTCGCCGGGGGCGCGTGACCTTCCGCCGGGGCGACGGGGCGCCTATCTTCGGACCATGGACCAGTTCGACCTTCCCCGCCTTCTGTATCTCGGCCTGCTCGGCGCGGTGATCGCCGGTTACTTCGTCGTCTCGAACCGGCACCGGATGGGGCAGATGGCGCAGCAGGCGGCGATCTGGGGGCTGATCTTTCTCGGCACGATCGCCGCCGTCGGGCTGTGGCCCGATATCCGCGACAGTGTCGTGCCGCGCCAGAGCTTTGTCGCGGGGACCGGAACAGTCGAGGTGCCCCGGTCGTCGGACGGCCATTACTACCTGACCCTCTCGGTGAACGGCACGCCCGTCGATTTCGTGGTCGATACCGGCGCCTCCGACCTGGTCCTGTCGCAGCGCGACGCGCTGCGGGTCGGGATCGATCCGGGGCGCCTTGCGTATATCGGTGAGGCGCAGACGGCGAACGGCCGGGTGGCGCTGGCGCAGGTTGTGCTGGACAGCGTCAGCCTGGGCGACATGACCGACACGGCCGTGCGCGCCACCGTGAATGGCGGCGACATGGGCACCTCGCTTCTGGGGATGAGCTATCTGCGCCGTTTCGGCCGGATCGAGATCGCGGGCGACCGGCTGGTGCTGGAACGCTAGGCGCGGCGCCTCAGGCCTCGGCCTTCTTCTCCCACCGGCCCGATTCCTCGCTCCAGTACTGGGCGGCGCAGCCCGCGCCGGTCAGGCTGCGCCATTGCGACCGCGCGGCATCGACCGCCTGCGGATCGTTGCCGTCGAACAGGATGCAGACCCGTTCCAGCACCGCGACCTCATCGGCCGAGATGGCCGCGCCGTCGACGCCCATCAGGCAGGCCGCGCCGTTGGCCGGCGCCCCGTCCGTGGTGAGCAGCACCGGCTGATCGGCATCGTGCGGCCCCCCTGCGACCCCGTGCGGCAGGAACGACGCCTCGTCGGCCACCCACAGATCCCGGTCCAACTGCCGGATGCGGTCGGGATCAGCGGCACGGACGGCCACCCGCCATCCCTGCGCCAGCGCCCGCTCGATCAGGGGCGGCAGCGCCGCCTCGAGCGGCCGGCGCGTCAGATGGTAGAAATAGGCCGCGCCCATCCGGCTGCCCTTTCCCTCAGCCCTCGAACCGGTCGCGCACCAGCCGGTCCAGCGACAGCACGCCCCAGCCCGACACGCCCTTGCCCGCATGGGCGCTGTCGGTCGGGGTCTTGGCCACCCCGGCGATGTCGAGATGGATCCAGGGCGTGCCGTCCTTGATGAAACGGTGCAGGAACTCGGCCGCCGTCACGGAACCGGCCGCGCGGCCGCCCACATTCTTCACGTCGGCGATGTCCGACTTCAGAAGCTTGGCATAGGACGCCCCGAGCGGCATCCGCCAGGCGCCCTCGCCCTCGGCCCCGGCCGCGGCGAGAAACGCATCGCAGAAATCGTCGTCGTTCGAGAACACGCCGGCATTGTCATGCCCCAACCCGATGATGATGGCGCCGGTCAGCGTCGCCAGATCGACCACGGCGGCCGGCTGGAACCGCTCCTGCGCATACCACAGCACGTCGCACAGCACGAGCCGCCCCTCGGCATCGGTGTTGATCACCTCGACCGTGTCGCCCTTCATCGACCGGACCACATCGCCCGGGCGCTGCGCGCGGCCGTCGGGCATGTTCTCGACCAGCCCGACCAGGCCCACCACGTTCGCGGCGGCCTTGCGCAGGGCCAGCGTCTTCATCACGCCCGAGACGACGCCCGCACCGCCCATATCCATGGTCATGTCTTCCATGCCGGCGGCGGGCTTGATCGAGATGCCGCCGGTGTCGAAGACGACGCCCTTGCCGACCAGCGCCAGCGGCGGGGCATCGCCGCCCCCCTTCCACTGCATCACCACCACTTTCGACGGCATCTCGCTGCCCATTCCCACGGCCAGCAGGGTGCGCATCCCCAGGCGCTCCAGTTCGTCCTCGTCCAGCACCTCGACCTCGAGCCCCAGATCGCGCAGCGCCTCGAGCTGGCCGGCGAATTCCGCCGTCGTCAGCACGTTGGACGGTGCGCTGACCAGATCGCGGGTGAAGAACACGCCTTGCGCCAGGGCATCAACATGATCCGGCAACCCGCTGAAATCGTCGGGTTTGTTCACCATGACAGTCACGCCGCCCGCCGGTTTGCCCGGCTCGGATTTCTGATCCGTGTAAGCGTAGGTGCGCAGAACCGCACCGAGCGCGATCTCGGCCGCATCCTTCTGCGCGCCGGCGAGGATCAGCAGATCGGCACCGCCGGCCGTCTTGCCCACTGCCACACCGGCCTTGCGCGCGGCGCCCCGGTCGGCCCGGCGGTCGAGCTTGACCACCTGAACCGCCGCCGCCGCCATGCCCGTGGGGAACCCAAGCTCGGCCGCCTCGCCCTGTTGCAGCTTGGCCCATGCCTCGCCCGCGACCAGCCGCTCGACCGCGCCGCGGGTCAGCCGGTTCACCCGGCGCGCCAGCGGATCGAGCTTTCCGGCGCCATCGACGAAGGCGACGACGCGGCCGTCGAAGCCGGCGATGGCATCGAGGTCGGTTTCGGTGATGCGAAGCTTGGCCGGGCTGGTCATCTGAAAATCCTGCTGCGACTGAAGGTGCCGATTACCTAGCGGCTGCCCCCGGGCTTGGCCAGAAGGGAGTTTTCCGCCCCCCGCCCATCGGCTAGGGTCGCCGCGCCCGGACGACGTGCCGGGCCGCGACAAGGGATGGCACGTGAGCAGATTCGACCGATACCTGCTGTCGCAGCTCCTGTGGCTGTTCGGGTTCTTTTCGCTGGTCCTGGTGCTGGTCTACTGGGTGAACCGCGCCGTGTCGCTGTTCGACCAGATCATCGCCAACGGACATTCGGCGGCGGTCTTTCTGGAATTCACCGCCCTGACGCTGCCCAATGTCATCCGGCTGGTCCTGCCCGTCTCGGCCTTTGCCGCGGCGCTCTACGTCACGAACCGGCTGTCGTCGGAAAGCGAGCTGGTCGCGGTGCAGGCGGCGGGCTATTCGCCGGCGCGGCTCGGGCGCACGGTCGCGGTCTACGGGCTGGTGGTGGCGCTTCTCGTCTCGGCCCTGACCCAGGTGCTGGTCCCGATCAGCAGCGGCCGCCTGGCGCAGCGCAGCGCCGAGATCGCGCAGGACGTGACGGCGCGGCTGCTGTCCGAAGGGGAATTCCTGCACCCCGCCGAGGGGATCACCTTTTATATCCGCGACATCACCAGCGAGGGCGAGCTGCGCGACATCTTCCTGTCCGATCAGCGTCAGCCCGACCGGCAGACCACCTATACGGCCGCGCGGGCCCTGCTGCTGCGGACGGAGACCGGGCCCAAGCTGGTGATGTTCGACGGGATGGCGCAGTCCCTGCGCGCCGACACGCGGCAGCTGGCCACGACGGCGTTCGAGAATTTCACCTACGATGTCAGCGGTCTGTTGCAGGTATCGGCGACGGGGCCGCGCGACCTGCGGGCCATTCCCACGACGGAACTGATACGTCAGCGCGCGGCGGTCGCCGCCGAGACCGGCCGCAGCGGAGCCGAGATCGTGGCCGAGGCGCATATGCGGGTCACGCAGGCGCTGAAATCCGTCGCGCTACCCGTGATGGGATTCGCGATCCTGATGATGGGCGGCTTTTCCCGCTTCGGTCTGTGGCGTCAGATCCTGATCGCCGTCTTCGCCGTGATCGTGTTCGAGACCTTGGACAATGCCGCCGCCGACGCCGCGCGGAACGGGCCCGGGCGCTGGCCGCTTCTGTATCTGCCCCACCTGGCCGCCCTGGCGCTGTCGGCCGCGCTGCTCTGGTCCGGGCGATTGCCGGGGCTGGGCCGGCGCGAGGGGCGCGCATGACGCTGCACCTGTATTTCGCCCGCCGGTTCCTTGCCACCTTCCTGGCCGTCTTCGGCGTCTTCGTCGGCATCCTGGTCCTGTTCGACCTGGTCGATCAGATCCGGCGCTTCAGCAGCGCGCAGGCCGGGTTCCTCGACAAGCTGGGCCTGACACTGCTGCACGTGCCCGAAAGCCTGTACCGCATCCTGCCGCTGGTGATGATCCTGGCCACGCTGGCGCTGTTCCTGTCGCTGGCCCGCACATCGGAGCTGGTGGTCACGCGGGCCTCGGGCCGGTCGGCGCTGCGGGCGCTGACGGCGCCCCTGACGGTGGCCTTCCTGATCGGCGCCGTGGCGGTGGCCGTGTTCAACCCGATCGTCGCCGCCACGTCGAAACGCTACGAGGTGCAGGCCAGCCGTTTCAGCGACGGCGCGGCCTCGGTCCTGTCCATCAGCCGCGAGGGGCTGTGGCTGCGGCAGGGCGACGATGGCGGCCAGACGGTGATCCGCGCAAGCCGCGCGAACCTGGACGGGACCGAGCTCTATGGCGTCAGCTTCTTCGGCTTCGCGACCGATGGCGGCCCCGAGATGCGCATCGAGGCCGACCGGGCGACCCTGCGGCGCGGCGAGTGGGACCTGTCGGGCGTCAAGCGGTGGCGGCTGAGCGACGCGAACCCCGAGCGGCAGGCCGAGACGGCGCAGTCGATGACGCTGCCTTCCTCGCTGACGCGCGACCAGATCCTCGACAGTTTCGGCACGCCCTCGGCCGTGCCGATCTGGGAACTGCCCGCCTTCATCGACCAGCTCGAACAGGCGGGCTTTTCCGCGCGCAAGCACCGGGTCTGGCTGAACATGGAGCTTGCGCTGCCGCTGCTGCTGGTGGCGATGGTCTTGGTCGGGGCAGGATTCACCATGCGTCACACGCGGTTCGGCCGGACCGGTCTGATGGTGCTGTCGGCCCTGGGGCTGGGATTCGCCCTTTATTTCATCCGCAATCTGGCGCAGATCCTGGGGGAGAACGGGCAGATCCCGATCCTGCTGGCGGCGTGGGGGCCGCCGGTGGCCGCGATCCTTCTGCCGCTCGGCCTGCTGCTGCATTGGGAGGACGGCTGATGCCCCGGCTTGCCCTGGCGCTTCTGGCGCTGCTGACCCTTGGTGCCGCACAGGCGGCGGCGCAGACGCAACCCGCCAGCCTGGTGGCCGACCGGGTGCGCGTGGCCGGCGAGACGCTCCTGATCGCCGAGGGCGCGGTCGAGGTGACGTATGGCACGACCCGGCTGACCGCATCCCGCGTCGTCTTCGACCAAGCCAGCCAGCAGCTCGACATACAGGGTCCGATCACCGTGCAGGATGGCGACGAGGTGCTGATTCTGGCCGACGAGGCGGCGCTGGCATCGGATCTGCGCGACGGGCTGCTGCGCTCGGCACGGATGGTGCTGGCCCGGCAGCTTCAACTGGCCGCCAACCGCATCGACCGGGTCGACGGCCGCTATACGCAACTGACCAAGGCGGTTGCCTCGTCATGTCAGGTTTGCGCGGCAAACCCCGTCCCCACCTGGGAAATCCGTGCCAAGCGGATCGTGCACGACCAGCTCGAACGGCAGCTGTATTTCGACAGCGCGACCTTCCGGCTGGCCGGGGTGCCGATCTTCTACCTGCCGCGCCTGCGCCTGCCCGACCCGACGCTGAGGCGCGCGCGCGGCTTCCTGCTGCCCAGCCTGCGCACGACCAGCCGGCTTGGCGCCGGGCTGAAGCTGCCGTATTTCCTGCCCCTGGGCGACCGCGCCGACCTGACCTTCACGCCGTATCTGTCGCCCAACACCCGCACCCTGGAACTGCGCCACCGGCACGAGCTGCGCTTTGGCGGCGTCACGTTCGAGGGGGCGCTGACCTCGGACGATCTGGAGCCGGGCAGCCGCTACTACCTGTTCGGCGAGGGCGCGTTCCGCCTGCCCGGCGGCTTCCGGCTGGAATTCGATATCGAGACCGTGTCGGACCCGGCCTATCTGCTGGATTACGGCTATTCCGAACAGGACCGGCTGGCCAGCGAGGTCCGGATCGAACGGGCGCGGCGCGACGAGTTGATCGAGGCCAGCGTGACCGGCTTTCGCACCCTGCGCGCGGCGGAGCAGCCCATCCGCGACGAATTGCCGGGCCTCTACGGGCGGCTGGCCTGGGAACGGCGCCTCTGGACGGGGGGCGGACAGCTGACATTCGGGCTGGATGCCGCCACGCTGAACCGGCCCTCCTCCGGGGCGGGCGTCGGGCGCGACGTGCAGCGTCTGGGCGTTACCGCCGAATACCGGTTGGAACGCACCTTCGCCAACGGCATGATCGGCACGGCGACCGCGGGCGTGTCGGCCTTCGTCTACAACATCGACCAGGATCCGGCCTTTGATCCGCAGGTCGGGCAGATGACGCCGCGCCTGGCGGCCGAGCTGCGCTGGCCGTTCCAGAAGACCGCCGCCTCGGGCGCGGTGCATCTGCTGGAACCCGTCGCGCAACTGGTCTGGGCGCGGACCCAGGGCGACCGCGTTCCCGACGAAGACAGCGTTCTGGTCGAATTCGACGAGGGGAACCTCTACGCCTTCAGCCGCTTCGCCGGCGAGGATCGGTTCGAAGAGGGCGCACGCGCCAATCTCGGCCTGTCCTGGACCCGGTGGGATCCGGCGGGCTGGTCGGCCAATCTGACCTTCGGGCGGGTGCTGCGGACCGAGGATGCCGGCCAGTTCCCCGCCGGATCCGGCCTCGACGGGACGACGTCGGACTGGCTGGTCGCGGGTCGTCTGATGCTGGACGACCGGCTGACGCTGACCAACCGGGCGCTGTTCGACGGGGATTTCGACTTTACGCGGAACGAGACGCGCCTGTCCTGGCGCGGCGGCCGCAGCACGTTGGGCGCCACCTATCTGTGGCTGGAACCCTCTCCTGCCCAGAACCGGCCTGCCGCGAACAACGAACTGACGCTGGATGCCAGCTACCGGCTGACGCGCAACTGGACCGGCAGCTTCGGCGGCCGGTTCGATCTGGACACGCAAAGCGCGGCGCGCGCGGGGCTGGGACTGGCCTACCGGTCCGAGTGCATCACCGTCGATCTTTCCCTCTCGCGCCGCTTCACGTCCTCGACTAGTGTGGCGCCGACCACCGATTTCGGGCTTCAGGTGTCTCTGGCGGGCTTCGGAAACGGCGGCGAGACGGCGGCGGCAGCGACCGCCTGCCGCGGCTAGGGCCGGGCAGACAAGAAACGGGAGACATCCAAATGATGCGGATCATCCGGCAGATCGGGCTGCTGATCGCGATGGCGGTCACCACACCGGCGGTCGCGCAGAACCTGTTCGCGCCGGTGGCCGAGGTGAATGGCAGCGTCATCACCGCCTACGAGCAGTCGCAGCGCGCGACGATGCTCACCCTGTTCCGCACGCCCGGGGATCCGGCCGCGCAGGCGCTGGACGCGCTGATCAACGAACGCCTGCAGATGCGCGAGGCGAAGCGGCGCGGCCTGACCGTGACCGAAGAGGAGATCGTCGCCGGCGAGACCGAGTTCGCGCAGCGTGCCCAGCTCGACCGCACGCAGTTCCTGGCCGCGCTCGCCCAGGCGGGCGTTGCGCGCGAAAGCCTGCGGGACTTCGTCGTCGCCGGGCTGCTGTGGCGCAAGGTGGTGCGCGACGAATTCGCCGGGCGCGTCTCGATCTCTCAGGCGGAGGTCGACCGCTTCATTGCCGACGCCCGGCGGGAACGGCCCGGCCCCCGGGTGCTGCTGACCGAGATCATCCTTCCCGCCAACACGCCGCAGGCCCGCGCCACCGCCGAACGCATCGCCGCCGAGTTGCAGAACATCCGCTCGGTCGATGCCTTTTCGGACGCGGCGCGGCGCTACTCCGCCGCCCCCACGGCGCCCGCGGGCGGACGGCTGGACTGGATGCCCATCGGCAACCTGCCCGGCAACATCGCGGCGCTGGTGCTGCCGCTGGCGCCGGGCGGCGTCACGCCGCCGGTTCCGCTGCCCAATGCGCTGGCCGTGTTCCAGCTGCGCGGGATCCAGGAAGCGGGCGCCGCGCCCGCCGACCGGATCGAATACGCGACCGTGGCGCTGGCCAGCCCGGCCGAGGCGGCACGGGTCGCGGCGCGGGTCGATACCTGCGACGACCTGTATGGCGTCGTGCCCGACGGGGGCGACCGGGTCGCCCGCCAGACGCTGGCGCCCGCGCAGATCCCGGCCGCGGTGGCGCTGGACCTCGCGCGGCTCGATCCGGGCGAAGCCGCCATCTCCGGCACAGCGGGACCGACGACGCTGGTCATGCTGTGCCGCCGCATCGCCGATGCCGGTGCCGAGATCGGCGAAGAGCAGGCGCGCGACCAGATCGTGAACCGTCGCGTGGGCCGCCAGGCCGACAACCTGCTGGCCGAGTTGCGCGCCAACGCCCATATCCGCCGCGGCGCCGCGGCCCGTCCATGAGCCGGCGACCCATCGCCGTGAGCTGCGGCGATCCGTCTGGGATCGGACCCGAAATCGCGGCCAAGGCCTGGCGCGCGCTCGGCGCCGAACTGCCCTTTGTCCTGATCGGCGATGCGGCGCATCTGCCCCCGGGCACGCCCGTCGCGCGGGTCGAGGTCGCGGACGAAGCCGCCGCCGCCGCCCGTCATGGCGTGCCGCTGCTGGACCACCCCTTCCCCGTCCCCGCCCGTCCCGGCGCGCCCTCGCCCGAGAATGCGCGGGCGGTCGTCGATGCCATCGCCCGGGCGGTGGATCTGGCGCAGTCGGGTGCGGCCTCGGCCGTCACGACGGCGCCGATCCACAAGAAGGCGCTGAGGGACGGGGCCGGCTTCGGCTTTCCCGGCCATACCGAATTCCTGGCCGCACTGGCCGAGGTGCCGCGCGTGGTGATGATGCTGGCCTGTCCCGGCCTGCGCGTCGTTCCGGTCACGATCCACGTCCCGCTGGCGCAGGTGCCGGCGCTGCTGACCCCCGACCTTCTGGAAGAGACGCTGCGCATCACCCATGCCGGGCTGCGCCGGGATTTCGGCATCGCCGAGCCGCAGATCGCCGTGGCGGGCCTGAACCCCCATGCCGGCGAAGGCGGCCTGATGGGGCACGAGGAGGCCGAGGTCATCGTTCCCGTGCTGGACCGTCTGAGGGCCGAGGGGATGCGGCTGTCGGGCCCGCACTCGGCCGACACGCTGTTCCACGCCGAGGCCCGGGCCGGATACGATGCCGCGGTGGCGATGTATCACGACCAGGCTCTGATCCCGATCAAGACCATCGATTTCGCCGGCGGCGTGAACGTGACGCTCGGCCTGCCCTTCATCCGCACCTCTCCCGATCACGGCACCGCCTACGGGATCGCGGGGCAGGACCGGGCCGATCCCTCGTCTATGATCGCGGCGCTGCGACAGGCCGACCGGATGGCGCAGGCGCGGCAGGGATGAGCGCCATCGACGACCTGCCCCCGCTGCGCGAGGTCATCGCGCAGCACGGCCTGTCGGCGAAGAAGGCGCTCGGCCAGAACTTCCTGCTGGACCTGAACCTGACGGCCAAGATCGCGCGGCAGGCCGGCGATCTGGCCCGCGCCGATGTGCTCGAGGTCGGGCCGGGACCCGGGGGGCTGACCCGGGGCCTGCTGGCCGAAGGGGCGCGCCGGGTCCTGGCGGTAGAGAAAGACGCCCGCTGCCTGCCCGCTTTGGCCCAAATCGCCGAGGCCTATCCAGGCCGGCTGGACGTGGTGAATGCCGATGCGCTGACGGTCGACCCGCTGGCGCATCTCGCCCCGCCGATCCTGATCGTCGCGAACCTGCCCTATAATGTGGGGACCGAGCTGCTGACCCGCTGGCTGGACCCGCCGGTCTGGCCCCCCTACTGGTCCAGCCTGACCCTGATGTTCCAGCGCGAGGTCGCCGAACGGATCGTCGCCATGCCGGGCGGCAAGGCCTATGGGCGGCTATCCGTCCTGGCGCAGTGGCGCAGCGACGCGCGGATCGTCATGGAACTGCCGCCCGAAGCCTTCACCCCGCCGCCCAAGGTGCGGTCGGCCGTTGTGCATCTGGTCCGCCGCGACACGCCCCGCTATCCCGCCGATGCCAGGGTGCTGTCACGGGTGGTCGCCGCGGCCTTCAACCAGCGGCGCAAGATGCTGCGCGCCGCGCTCAAGGGGCTGGCCCCGGATATCGAGGACCGGCTACGGGCCGCGGGCATCGCCCCCACGGACCGGGCCGAGCAGGTGCCGCTGGAAGGGTTCTGCGCCCTGGCCCGGGAACTGGCCCGGTAGCCGCGTCAGCCGCCCTCGGCCTGCGTGGCCATCACCATGGGCGGGAGCGCCGTGGGATCCTGCCAGATCGCGGCACCCAGGATGCCGAGGACAAGCAGCGCCGCCGTGGCGACCAGCGGTGCCAGCGGCGTCAGGCCCCCAAGGGTCTGAACCTCGCCGGCGGGATCGGAAAAGACCATCGCCCAGACCACCCGCAGGTAATAGGCCAGCGACAGGACCGAATTGGCCAGCAGGAACAGGGCCAGCCAGAGCATCTCGGCTTCGAGCGCGACGAGGAACAGCCCGAACTTGCCGAGGAAGCCCGCCAGCGGCGGGATCCCCACCAGCGACAGGAAGGACACGATCAGCGCCGCGGCCATCAGCGGGCGCCGGCGCATCAGACCGTTATAGTCGCTCAGCGCCGTGCGGCCGCGCAGCTCGCTGACGACGCCGAGGGCCACGATGTTCGCGGCGGCATAGACCGCCAGGAAGACCAGCAGCGCGGTCAGCGCCATGTCGGCCCGGCCCGCCGCCGCCACGGCGACCAGCGCATAGCCCGCCTGGCTGACCGAGGACCAGCCGATCAGCCGGCGCACGTCGTCCTGCCACAGCGCCGCGAGATTGCCCAATGTCATGGTCGCCGCCGCCGCCAGCGCGATCAGCAGCCGCAACGCGCCGTCGTCCGGCACCAGCGCCACGAGGCGGAACAGCGCCAGCCCCCCGGCCAGTTTCGGCACCACCGTCAGGAAGGCGGCCGCCGGGGCTGGCGCGCCCTCGGCCACGTCGGGCAGCCAGCCATGGGCCGGCGCGGCACCCAGCTTGAACAGCAGCCCCAGCACGACCAGCATCAGCCCGATCTGCCATAGCGGCCCCTCGGGCGGCCGGCCCGCCAGTTCGGCATAGGCAGTCGTCCCGGCCATCCCCATGATCAGCACCGCCCCCAGCACCATCAGGGCGTTGGCCAGCGCGCCGAGCAGGAAATACTTCATCCCCGCCTCGACCGACAATTCCCAGTCGCGATGATAGGCCGCGAGCGTATAGCCGGTGATCGACGACAGAAGCACGCTCATCACAAGCTGCATCAGGTCGGCCGCACCCGCCATGGCCATTGCACCCAGGGCCGAGAACAGCAGAACCGCGTAATATTCCCCGTGCCGCCGGTCGGTGACGAACCAGCGCGGCGACAGAAGCACGACGAGCCCGGTCGCGATCAGGATGGTCAGCCGGGTCCAGCCCGTCGCCCCGTCCAGTGCGAAGGTGCCCATGAAGGTCAGCCGCGCCGCGCCAAGCTGCGCCGCCGCCCAGACCGCCGCCACCGCCAGCACCGCGAGCGTCAGCCCCGCGCACCAGCCGTGCCGGTCGCGCGGCAGCCACATCGCCAGTATCAGGATCGCGACGGCCCCGAGCAGAACCGTCAGTTCGGGTCCCAGATCTCCGATCGGCATCTCAGCCCCCCGCGGCCGGCGCGATCAGCGCGATCAGCCAGGCCGGCCAGACGCCGATCAGCACGACCAGCGCCAACAGCCCCGTCAGGATGAACAATTCGCTCCGGCTGAGATCGGCGAAGGTCGTGTCCAGGGCCGAATGCGGCTCGCCGAAGAAAAGCTGCCGCAGCATCTGGAGAAACAGCGCCGCCGTGACCAGCAGGCCAAGCAGGCCGATCGCCGCCAGCCAGGGATAGACCGCGAAGGCCCCGAAGAAGATGTGCAGCTCGGCGACGAACCCGGCCAGCCCCGGCAGACCGAGCGACGCGAAACTGGCCAGCATCGTGGCCCCGGCCAGTTTCGGCGCCGAAGCCGAAAGCCCGCCGTAATGCGCCAGTTCGTAATCGCCGCGCCGCCGCCAGAACCCGCCGGCGATCAGGAACAGCGCCCCGGTGATCAGGCCATGGGCGATCATCTCGATCACCGCGCCGTCCAGCGCCGCCTCGCGCGCGCGGGCGCTGCCCAGGCCCGACCCGGCCACCGCGATGCCCAGCACCGTGTACCCCATGTGATTGACCGACGTATAGGCGATCCGCCGCTTCATGTTGCTCTGCCCCAGGGCGACGAAGGCCCCCCACAGGATCGACACCACCCCCAGGATCGCCAGCGGCAGGGCCCATTGCGCAAAGCTTTCGGGCATCATCTGCAACGGAATCCTGACCAGGCCGTAGGTGCCCATCTTCAGCAGGACCCCCGCCAGGATGGCCGAGGCCGGCCCGGGCGCGTCCACATGCGCCGGCGGCAGCCAGGTGTGGAACGGCACGATCGGCGTCTTGATCCCGAAGCCGATGATGAACCCGATCATCACCAGCGTGCCGACGAGACCGGCGCCCACCGGGCGCTCGGCGATGATCGCGCGCATGTCGAAGGTCAGGCTGGGCATGGACAGGGCCAGGGCGATGATGCCGATCAGGATCAGCAGCGATCCGGCCAGGGTGTAGACGAAGAACTTGAAGGCGGCCGCCTGATTGTCGCCATGCCCCCACCGTCCGATCAGGAAGAACATGCCAACCAGGCTGAGATCGAAGAAGACGTAGAAGACGATCAGATCCAGCGCCAGGAAGAGGCCGAGCGAGACGCCGGTCAGGAACAGCATCCAGGCGTAATAGGCCCGGGCGCGCGGCAGCGGGTCCATCGGCCAGGCGACCGAGGCCAGAAACACCACCGCGCTCATCAGCGCCAGGGCCAGCGACATGCCGTCGACGCCCAGACGCCAGGCGATGCCGAGGGCGGGGATCCATGGCGCCTCTTCCACCGCCTGGAAGCCGCCGCCCGGGGTGAACCCGGCCCAGACCAGCACCAGCAGCAGCAGCGACAATGCGCATAGCGCGATGGATGCAGCCCGCGCCGTCCGCTCCCCGGCCGAGGGCATCAGCGCGAGAACCAGCGATCCGGCAAGCGGGAGAAGAACGGCAAGGCTCAGCAACAGGGGTTCATCCTCCGATAATCAGCAGCAGCGCCCCGGCAGCGACGCCGCCGGCCAGAAGCAGGTAGTAATGGTGCGACATCCCGGTCTGGAGCTGGCGCGCCTTTCGGCCGGCCCAGCCCGCCGCGCGGGCAGTTCCCTCGGGTATGGCGTCGGTACCGCGATCCCACAGCAGCAGACCGCCCGGATCCTGTTGCACCGATGCGGGCGGCAGGCCGCCGTCCCACCCCGATGCGCGCCCCGAGGTCAGGCGCAGCCCGGCCGCGGTGGCACCGCGCGGGATGGCGTCGAACAGGCGGTCGTCCCAGTCGCCCGAGCGCGCCGCGCCATCCCGAACCGGCGCGACCAGCGCCCGGTCGATCAGGCCGGGCAGGCCCAGCCAGTCGGCCCAGGCATGTTCCACGGGGCGGCGCGCCAGCACAATCCCCAGCACGATCCCGAGGGCGACCAGGGCCAGCGACACCACCATCAGCAGCGTCTCGGACGGGGGCAGTTCGCCGCCGAGCGCCTTGGCCACGGGCTCCGACACTTTCTTGAGCCACAGCGCGCCCAACAGCAGCGACACCGCGGCGAGCACCGCCAGCGACGCGGTCTGCGCCCCGACGCGCCGCGGCGGCGTGCCCCGCCGGTGCGGCCAGAAGCCGAGATAGGCGAAACGCGCGGCATAGGCCCCCGACAGGGCACCGGCCAGCGCGCCGATCAGGGCCAGCCACAGCGCATGCTCGCCCAATGCCTTCACGACCTCTTCCTTGGTCCAGGCGCCGCCGAGCGGCGGCACACCGCCCACGGCCGCAGCGACCACGAGGGTGGCAAGCGCGGCCAGGGGCAGCGTCCGTCCGACGCGCATCTCGCGCAGATCGAAGCTGCCCACCGTCTGCTTGGCGATGCCGGCCGCGAAGAACAGCGGCGCCTTGAAGAAGGCATGGGTGATCAGGTGCAGGACCGCGACCACCGGATAGCCTGCGCCCACAGCCGCGAACATCAGCCCGATCTGCGCCGAGGTCGACCCCGCCAGCAGCTTTTTCGAATGGACCTGCCCCACCGCCACGAACCCGCCGGCCAGGGCCGTGGTCAGGCCCACGGCGACGGTCGCGGCCTCGAAGCCCGGCGCCCCGGACAGCCAGGGATGCAGCCGCGCCAGCAGATAGGCCCCGGCAGCGACCATGGTCGACGAATGCAGCAGCGCCGAAACGGGTGTCGGCCCGTCCATCGCCCGGAACAGCCAGGGCGAGAACGGCACCTGCCCGGCCTTGGCCGCCGCCGCGACCAGCAGGCCGAAGGCCGCGACCGCCAGCCTCCAGCCCTCCAATTCCCCGAGGGACGCATAGCTGGCCGACCCGCCCGCCGACAGGACGGCGAACAGGGCCAGGAACAGCCCCAGATCGCCCAGGCGGGTGGCGACGAAGGCGTAATTGGCCGAGCGCAGCGACTTGTCCTCGCGCGTATGGCCGATCAACGCCCAGGACAGCGCGCCCATCAGCTCCCACCCGATCAGCAGGGTCACGAGGTCGTCGGCGATGACGACCATCTCCATCGCGCCGGTGAAGACCAGAAGCAGCCCCACCATCCGCGGCAGGCCGATCATGTGTTCGTGCGCGGCCGCGTAGATCGCCACCGCCGCCGCGACCAGCGGCACCACCACCGCCACCGCGCGGGCCAGCACGGTAAGCTCGGCGCGCAGCTCCAGGCCCGGCGCCCAGCCATAGACCGACGGCCCGGCCCACAGCGCCAGCGCGGCCGTGGCCAGCAGGGTCGCTGCGGCGACGCCGCCCAGCAACCCGCGACCGCCGCCGGCCGCCCACAGGACCAGGCCCGCCGCCATGGGCAAGAGGGGGACGAGCCAGATCATTCCTTCAGCGTCCCCAGAGACTCGGTCATGTCGGCCTGACGCTTGCGGTAGACGGCCACGACCAGTGCAAAGCCGATCGACATCTCGACCGCCATCACCGCCATGACGATGATCGCCAGAAGCTGCCCTTCGGGCATACCGCCCAGGCCCAGGCTCCAGAAGCCCATGATCGCCAGGAGAGCCCCATTCAGGATCAGCTCCAGCCCCATCATCAGCATGACGAAGCTCTGCTGCGACAGCGCCCCGTAGACGCCCAGGCCGATCAGCGCCGCAGCCCCGAGAAGTACGATGGTCAGCGTCATCTTCTCTTGTCTCCGCGATGGCTGTCGGGATCGTCGGCGGGGCCATGCTCCTGCCGGGCATCCTCCCCCGCACCGGGTGCGGAATGCCCCATCGCCCCATGCCCCTGCTGCGACGTGCCGCCGGTCCCGGCCGTCCGATGCGCGCGGTGCGGATCGTCCGCATCCGCCCCGCCCGTTGCGGCGCTGCCGGGCTCCATGCCGCCATGCGCCTCGTGTCCGGTCATGTTCGGTCGGGCATCGGCCATGCTGGCTCCGCCCGTCCCGTGGCCGCCGTCCATGTCTTGGCCGCCCATGTCGTGACCGGCATGCATGTCCTCGCCGCCCGCCTCGGAACCGCTGCCATGCCCGCCCATGTCGTGGCCGCCCATCTCACCTCCGCCCATGTCGTGGCCGCCATGGCCGTGGTGATGCCCGCCGCCCTCCTCGGGCCGCCGCCCCGCCGGCGCGCCGCCCGCCATCAGCCCCGGGGGCTGCGCCCCCTCGTCGGCCGGGCCGTAGCGGCCGCGGCGGGACGACAGGATCACCGCGCCCACCATCGTGGCTAGCAGGGCGACGCCCCCCGTCTCGAATGTCAGCATGGAATCGCCGAGCAGTTCGATCCCCAGGTCGCGCACCGCGCGATTGTCGGCCGGCACCGGATTGTCGGGCAGACGCGAGGTCAGAACCGCCGCCGAAAGCCCGAGCCATGTCAGAAGCCCCGCCGCCATGGCCGGCTTTTCCTGATGCACCATCGACATCGGGTTCAGACCGGCCGAGTTCATCATGAAGGCCACCATGAAGATCGCCATCACCATCATCTCGACCGCCATCATGAAGACGGTCGCGACGCCGATATACGGCACCGACAGGATGACGCCGATCCCCGCCACCGCGATGAACGACACGAGCAGCGCGAATGTGGCCCGCACCATGGAATCGGCCTGAAAGACGCGCCAGCCGGTATAGACGGCGACAAGGATCAGCACGATGATCGAGGCGTTCACCAAAGCGCCAGCGCCCCCGCCGCGACCAGATGCAGAAACGAGATCGGCAGGCCGAAGACCCATAGCAGCTTGAGCATGTTGGCCGGAGGCGTGCGGCCGACTGCCTGCCCCAGCACCACGACCACGGCCATGATCAGGGCCGTCTTCAGCCAGAGCCAGACCGGGCCGGGCAGAACGGGACCGAGCGGACCGCCCAGAAACACGGCCGCCGCCATGCCCGAAAAGGCCACCAGCATCGCCAGCCGGGCCATCTGCCACAGCGCCCGGCCCCGCCCGCCCTGTTCCGCCGAGGTGCCGCCGGCCAGATCCAGCCCATCGGCGTAATCCATCGGGCCGCGCAGGGTCAGGGTCAGCCCCACCAGCACGAAGAGCGGCAGGCCGAGCGGCTGGCGCACGACGTTCCAGACCTCGCGCTGCGACTCGACGATGGCCGTCACCGACAGGCTCTCGGCCGGAATGGCCGCCGCGATCAGGACGAACATGGATGGCAGCATCACCGGCAGGGCGATGGCCGCATAGCGATAGGCGCCGATCAGCGGGAACGGCGAATTCGGCGCCCAGCCATGCATGAAGACGGCAATCACGATCAGTGCCTCGCAACTGCCCCAGATCACGATCCCGACGGGCGACTCGATCAGTGCGCCGGCCGGTCCGATCGGCACCACCGCCAGCCCCACCGCCGCCAGAACCAGGTAGAGAAGGGGCGCGCCGATGCGCAGCATCGCGTCCGGCTTTTCGGTCCCGGTCGCGGGCCGCGTCAGCATCGCCGCCCCATCGGCCAGGGCGGCCAGGGGTCCGCGCGCCCGCCCGCCCCACAGGGCCGGCGCCATCCTGTCGAAGGTCGCGGCCAGCCAGGCGCCGAGGACGAGCATGGCAAGAAGGTTCAGCGCGGCGATCATCATGCGGCCCGGCCCTCCGCGGCTGCCAGACAGGCCAGGCGCAGCGCGTCCGGCGTATAGGATGCGAGCGTGAGGACCGCCTCGTGCCATTCGAGCCCGGGCAGCATCTGCGCCGGGTCGGGCGCCTGATAGGTGCCCGGCTCATCCGCAAGCCATCCCCGCAGCCGCGACCGGATATCGGCGCCCGGGGCGGCCGCTCCCAGCCCGGCGGGCACGGCCCTCACGGCGAAAAACGCATTCGGCGACCGCCCGGCGGCCACGCGCGCCGCGGGTCCGTCCAGCCCCAGAAGGCGCAGCAGCCGCGCGGCGCAGGCGGCGGGCCGGCTCGCCTCGGGGGGCTGCGGGAATGGCGGGGCCGCCACGGCCGCCTTCACGATCACGTCGCCCTGCAAGGTCAGATCCAGGACCAGCCCCGGGGGCAGCATGGGCGCGAAGGGTCCGAACTGCGCGCTGTAGGCGTCCAGCGCCAGCCCGTCGCGCAGGTCGTCATCGGTCATCGCCATGGGCCGCCCATAGGGAACGCCGCCCATCATGCCCTTGCCGCCCTGGCCGTTGTCGCCCTTGCCCCGCCATTCGTTCGGCGGCTCGTCGGGCTGGCGGTCGGGCGACAGGCCCTCGCCCCGCGCCAACCGGTCTCGCAGGGCGACCAGCGCATCGTGCGGGTCCCCGTCCCCCGCCCAGTGATGCACAGCGCGCGGCGGCGGCACCTGATCGTGGACACGGTCCAGCGCCGGGCGGGCGTCGTCGGGAATCTCGCCGGCGACCAGCAGGATCTCGGCGTCGCGGGGCGTGGCCGAGAGGCGGATGCCACGCGCCTGCCACAGGGCCTCAACCGCCGGAAGCATTTCGGGTCCGATGCAGGGATAGACGGAGACGGGCGCCCGCCGCGCCAGCGACACAAGGTTCACTCCCACGCGAATATCCCCTCGCGCCAGCCATAGAGGATGCCGATGGACAGGATCGCAAGGAACATGCCCATCTCGGCCATGGCCTTGACGCCTTCCTCGACGAAGACGACGGCCCACGGATACATGAACATCATCTCCATCTCGAAGGCGATGAAGACCAGCGTCATCGTGTAGGCGCGGAAGTGGAACCGCTGCCAGGCATGGGTCCGGGCAGTGCCCCCGCCCAGGAAAGGCGCGGCCTGCGGCGCCGTGTCCGCGCGCCAATAGCCGGCGGCGCGGAACATCAGGGCCAGCACCAGCGCGGCGGCAAGGTATATGATGAAGACGACGACACTCACGGTGCGGAAACGCCGCATGCAAGCTGCGGTTCCCGGCATTATGCCGCAAAAATGAACCTTCCTGCGCGGTAAGGTTGCAGGCGCTACGGGGATAACGGCCGAACGGCAAAAGGCCCCGCCAATCGGCGGGGCCCAAGCTTTCGAAAATGCACGGCGCGGGATGAGGATCAGTCGCGCTCGCCGACATATGCCTCGCGCTCGCCGCCATAGACGATGACGGATTGGTCCTCGGTCCGCTCGACCATGCTGATCGGGAATTCCTCGTAGATCACGTAGGTGCCTATCGCCAGCACCAGGGCGATGGCCACGCCGCTGAAAAAGGATGTCATGCCCGGCCTCCGCGCTTGGCTTCCAGCTCCTCAACCCACAATTCGTGGTGCTCTTCCGCCCAGTTCTTGTCGACGAGCCCGTCCCACATGGCCCAGAACGCGCCCTGCATCCCCACCGTGCCGATATAGATATGGCCCAGGAAGATGGCGATGAGCAGCGCCGCCACGACCGCATGGGTCAGCATCGCCCAGCTCGTCCCCTCGATGCCAAGGACATAGAAGGGGAACATCAGCAGCAGGCCGGTGACGATCATCACCAGACCGCCCAGGATGGCCGACCAGAAGATCAGCTTCTGGCCCGCGTTGAACTTGCGCGCCGGCGGATTGTCGGGATCGTCACTGAAGAAACCGCCGCCGCGGCGCAGCCAGGTCCAGTCGAGCTTGCTGGGCAGGTTCCGGTACAGCCAGTACACCGCCATGACCACCAGCCCGAGCGTGAACGAGGGCAGGAAGATCGAATGGCTCCACGTCGCCCACCAGCCGATGGTGCCAAGCGTGCGCTCGCCGAACGGGCGGATCAGCGTGTCGCCGTAGCCGATCGCCACCCCGGTGATGGCCAGACCGACGAAGCTGGTCGCCGTCATCCAGTGGTTGGCACGCTCGATGAAGCCGAAGCGCCTGATCTTTTCCTGGCTGCGCCCCTTGGCGATGGGCACGCGGCCGCGGATCGCCAGGATCAGCGCCAGCAGGAACGCGAAGCCGAGCATCGCCCAGGCCCCCAGATGGGTCACGAAATCGGCCATGCCCAGGCGCCAGTCGCGGCCGTCGGGCCGCTCGAACAGCGCTGCGCCGACATAGGGCAGCGACGAGATGCCCACCAGCCGCTCGCGCGGGCGCAGCATCGCGGCGGTTTCGCCGTCCGCAATCGCCCATGACCGGGTCAGCGCCGGATCGAACGGCATCGGCGACTCGGTAAGATACTCGCCTTCGCCCAATGCCAGTCGGGGCGCCGGTTCGCCCGGGGCCGGCCCCGTATTCTGCCGGTCCTCCTGCATCCGCGTGCGCGCAGCCAGGATCTGCTGGGCCAGGAGGCCGCTATCGGCGTCCGATCCCGGCGTCACCTCGCGCCCGTTCACGACGGACGCGCTCCAGCGCACTTCGGGGCTGGTGATGTTGTCGCCGTCGAACAGTTCCACCGTCTGCCAGGCCAGCGCGACGAACAGAAGCAGTGCGGCGATCGCTCCGCCGATCCGGTAGCCGACGAAATCGCGTCCCCGGATCTGTACCTCTTCGCTCATCCTTCCCCCTCCGGATAATAGGCGGTCTGCCAACCCCAGGCCCCCGAGCCGAAGCCACGGGCAACGACGCGTTCGCGATAAATCTCGGCCACCGTGTCGCCGTCACCCGCCAGCAGCGCGCGGGTCGAACAGACCTCGGCGCAGAGCGGCAGCTTGCCTTCGGCGATCCGGTTGCGGCCGTATTTCTCGAACTCCTCCTGGGATCCGTTCTCTTCCGGTCCCCCGGCGCAGAAGGTGCACTTGTCCATCTTTCCGCGCGATCCGAACAGCGACGCCTGCGGATATTGCGGCGCCCCGAACGGACAGGCGTAGAAGCAGTAGCCGCAGCCGATGCAGGTATCCTTGTCGTGCAGGACCACGCCGATATCGGTCTGGTACAGGGTCGAGACCGGGCAGACCGCGACGCAGGGCGCATCGGTGCAATGCATGCAGGAGATGGCGATCGACCGTTCGCCCGGTTCGCCGTCGCTGAAGGTGACGACCCGGCGGCGGACCATCCCCCACGGCACCTCGTTCTCGTTCTTGCAGGCGGTGGCGCAGGCGTTGCACTCGATGCAGCGCTCCGCGTCACAGAGAAATTTCACTCGCGTCATATCCGTTTCCTCACGCAGGCTCGACCCGGCAGAGCGTCGCCTTGGTCTCCTGCATCTGGGTGACGATGTCGTAGCCGTAGGTCTGGACGGTGTTCGTGGCCTCGCCGACCACATAGGGCGCCGCCCCTTCCGGATACCGGTCGTAGATGGGCTCGCCCATCCATATGCCGGCGAAGTGGAAGGGCATGAACACCGTGCCCGGCCCCACCCGGTTGGTGACCATGGCCTTTACCCTGACGCCGCCATTCGGGGTGCGCACCCAGCAGAAGGCGCCGTCCTCGACCCCCGCGGCCGAGGCATCGGCCGGGCTGATCTCGGCGAACATCTGCTGCTGGAACTCGGCCAGCCACTTGTTCGACCGGGTCTCGTCGCCGCCGCCCTCGAATTCCACGAGCCGCCCCGATGTGAGCGCCAGGGGATACTCGGCCGCCCAGTCGTCCTTCTGGATCGAGCGGTAGAGGGACGGCAGGCGCCAGACCACCTGATCCTCGAAGGTCTGGTAATCGGGCAGCAGGTCGCGGCGCGGCGTGAACAGGGGCTCGCGGTGCAGCGGTATCTGGTCGGGGAAGTTCCAGACGACCGCCCGCGCCTTGCCGTTGCCATAGGGGGCCAGACCATGGGCGATCGCCACGCGCTGCACCCCGCCGGACAGGTCCGTCTTCCAGTTCACCCGCGCGATCTTGTCGCGCACGGGGATGTCGTCGCCCTTGTCCTTTTGCGGATTGGCGGCAAGATAGGCCTCGATCGCCTTCAGCGCCCGCGGCGGATATCCCGGGAACCGTTCGGCCATCGTCTGGCCGTTGTTCTCGGGCTCCTGCCCCGTCTGCTCCTTGCTCGGGTTCTGCCAGGCCTCGTCCACCTTGTCGACGCCGCCCTGCCCGTCCCGGGCGTTCTGCTCCACCGCCTGTTCGGCCTGCCGCACGTCGTCGTCGGTCAGGTCGAACATGTCATGGGTAAAGCTGCCCGTGGCCACCGCCGCTATGATGACCCGCTCGCGCGGCGACAATTCGCCGTCCCAGCCCAGGGCCTGCAGCATGCCCACCGTCAGTTCCGGATAGCCGTCCTGGATGTCCGAACCCGGGGTGTAGCTGTCTTCGGCCAACAGGTTCTGGCCCTCGCGCTCCACCCCCCACCGGGCGCGGAACGGAAGCCCGCCCTCGGCCACGCTTCTCGACGTGTCGTACAGGATCGGCGTGCCCGGATGATTGATCTCGGGCCGGCCCCAGGCCGGCCAGGGGAGGCAGTAATAAGACCCCTTCACATCCCCCGACGCGCCCAGGAGCGTGACCGAGTCGAACTTGTCCTGGTTCTCCATATGGCTGCGCAGCCGCTCGGGGCTCTGCGCCGTGTACCCGATGGTCCAGGTGCCGCGGTTGATCTCGCGCAGGATGTCGTCTGCGTCCGGATTGCCGTCCTCGCCGATGCGGATGTGCTTGAACAGTTCGTCCGCGAACCCGAACTTCTGCGCGAAGAGGTGGACGATCTTGTAATCTTCCTTGGCTTCGAAGATCGGCTCGATCACCTTCTGGCGCCACTGCACCGAGCGGTTCGAGTTCGTGACCGATCCGTGCATCTCCATCGTGGTGCCCGATGGCAGCAGGTAGACCCCGTCCTCGTTCTCGTTCTCGATCGCGGTCTGTGTGGGATACGGATCGATCACGACCAGAAGATCGGCCTTCTTCAGCGCGGCGATCCGGTCGGGTCCCCGCGTCTGGCTGTTCGATGCATGGCCCCAGAAGATCACGGCCCGCAATTGCGAGGGCTGATCGAATTCCGAGGGCTCTTCGAGGAACCCGTCCATCCAGCGGCTGACCGGCACGCCCGGCTTTTCCATCAGCTCGGTGGAGGTGAAGCGGGTCTTCATCCACTCGTAATCCACGTCCCAGACGCGGCACCAATGCTTCCAGGCGCCTTCGTTCAGGCCGTAATAGGCGGGGAGTGTGTCGCACGAGACGCCCAGATCGGTCGCGCCCTGCACATTGTCATGGCCGCGGAAGATGTTGGCACCGCCGCCCACCTTGCCGATATTGCCCAGGATCAATTGCAGGATCGACGCGGCGCGGGTCTTGTTGTTGCCGATGGTCGACTGGGTCAGCCCCATGCACCAGATCAGCGTGCCGGGACGGTTCTCGGCCAGGGTCCGCGCCACCCGTTCCAGTTGGTCGGGCGGAATGCCCGCCACCCGCTCGACCTCTTCCGGGGTCCAGCGGTCGATTTCCCCGCGCACCTGGTCCAGCCCCCAGACGCGCTGCTGGATGAATTCCTTATCCTCCCAGCCATTTTCCAGGATGATGCGCGCCAGCCCCCAGAGGAAGCCGACATCGGCACCCGGCCGGATGCGCACATATTCGTCGGCATGGGCGGCGGTCCGGGTGAAGCGCGGATCGACCACGATCAGCGGCGCGCCGTTTTCCTTGCCGTTCAGCACGTGCAGCATCGACACGGGATGCGCCTCGGCGGGATTGCCCCCGATGATGATGATCGACTTCGAATTCCTGATGTCGTTGTAGGAATTCGTCATCGCGCCGTAGCCATAGGTGTTCGCCACACCGGCCACGGTGGTCGAGTGGCAGATACGCGCCTGATGGTCCACGTTGTTCGTGCCCCAGAAGGCGGCGAACTTGCGGAACAGGTAGGCCTGTTCGTTCGAGAACTTGGCCGAGCCCAGCCATTCCACCGCCTCGGGGCCCGATTCCTCGCGGATTTGCAGCAGCTTGTCGCCGATTTCCTGGATCGCCTGGTCCCACGAGATGCGCTCGTAGACCCCGTTGACCTTCTTCATCGGGTATTTCAGCCGCCGATCACCGATGGCGATCTCGCGGGTCGCGGCGCCCTTGGCGCAATGGGTGCCCTGGTTGATCGGGCTCTCGAAGACCGGTTCCTGCCCCAGCCAGACGCCATCCTGCACCTCGGCCCAGATCGAGCATCCGACGGAACAGAAGGGGCAGATCGTCTTGCGCCGCTCGAGCACGGGGATCTGATGGCTGGCAGCCTGGGCGGGCGTCACCGTGCCGGCGCCAGCGCCGAAGGCGGTCAGCCCGACCGCGGCCAGGCCGCTGTTGCGCAGCAATTCGCGACGGTTCACCCCGCTGCGGGGCTGGGAAACGGTGGTTGGGAGCGAGCGGGGGCGGGTCGGCCGGCGAAGCATGAATGGTCCTCCTCAGCCGCGCGCAAGACGGTAATAGGCGCGGACATGGTCGCTGTCGGCCAGCCGGACGTCGCGATTGTCGTCAGCCAGGGGCGCAGCGGCGGGCTCGTCGGCCGATGCGGCACCTGCAACGGCGACATAGCCGATCGCGGCAAGCGGCCCGGCCTTCAGCACGTCTCTCCTGCTGGACTTGGTGGTTTTTGTCATCGGTTGTCCCCTCCGAAAGCGTCTGGAAGGGGAACCGCGGGAATTTCCCATGGTTCCTTGGAACCCGAGGTTAATCCTGCAGCCGGAAGCGGAATCCGCAAAACCTTCCTCGGCTGGAAGAGCAGCCGCTTCGGCGGTCGCGCCAGCGTCGCAAGCCTTTGCTTTCATGAGGTTTACGGGCACGGCCGCACCGGTCGCGTCCGTGAAACCGGAAGTGGAGAACGAAGGTGAAAGATTGCGGCACGCAGCTATTCATATGATTGTGAATGGCCGCGCCGATACAGGCCGCGCGCTTCCGCGGCGGAACGGAAAAACCCGTCGCGCACGGGGCGCGCGACGGGCACGAGTTTCGGCAAATTTTTCGCGCTGCATTCCGCCCGGCGACGGAGCCTATTCGGCCGCCTCCGCGGCGCCCTGCGGGCCCTCGCCCTCCGGCGTATCGCTCTTCGGCTTGCGGCGCGGCCGTCGCGGCTTGCTGGGCTTGCCCTCGGGCGTTTCGACCAGGCCGCTTTCGGCGTCACCCTCGGTCGGATCGATTACATCGTCCTGGCGCCGCTTCCGGGGCCGCTCGGCCCGGGGCGCTTCGGCCTCGGCGGGCGCGTCCGATTGCCCCTCGTCGCGCCGCGGCTCGGGCTGACGCTCGTCGCGGCGGGCCTCGGGCTGGCGATCCTCGGGGCGCTGATCGTTGTGCTGCCGCTCGTCCCGGTCGCCCCCGCCATTGCCATTGCCATTGCCGCCCTGCTGCTGGCGGTCGCGCTGCTGCTGCTCGTGCTGCTCGCGCCGCTGCTCTTGCTCGCGCTGCGCCTCGCTGAGCATCCGCAGATAGTGCTCGGCATGCTGCTGAAAGTTCTCGGCCGCCACGCGGTCATTCGACAGATGCGCATCGCGCGCAAGCTGGTTGTACTTGTCGATGATCTGCTGCGGCGTGCCCCGCACCTTGCCCTCGGGACCGGAACTGTCGAACACACGGTTGACGATGTTCCCGACGGAACGGTTGCGGTTCGACTTCGACCGCGAACGTGACTTGGAAGATCTCATACTATTCAGATTCCAGCCTTTGTGTGGCTATCGCGTGAACCGGTGCCCTGTTGGCCGCGCCATTCCGCGCCGACCGGTTCCCGATGGTCATGGGCTATTGGCGAGGGGGATGCCAGCGTTGCATCCCGCCGCCCGCTTCCTGCGACAAAGCACGCCGCCGCCCGATACACAAGCGAAAACTCACGGCGCTCCGCAATAAATCAGGTCTGTGCCGGGTCATGCACCTGGGCGCCAACGCCCCGAAACGACCCGGTCCCTCCCATCAAGATCGACCCCGACCGCCACTCCGTCAAGCCCTGCGGCCCGGAAAAGTGCCGCGACCTCGGGGCCCTGCCCTGCTCCGATCTCCACGATCAGGCGGCCCGCAGGCTCCAGATGGACGTGCATCCCCGCCAGGATCGCCCGATACGCGGCAAGCCCGTCGCCCCCGTCGGTAAGGGCCGTGGCGGGTTCCCAGTCCCGCACCTCGGGCGCCAGCGCCGTCATCTCGTGCCGGGCGATGTAGGGCGGGTTCGACACGATCAGGTCGAACCGGCCGTGCACCGGCCCATACCAGTCGCCGTGCAGGATCCGCGCCCGCCCCGCCAGCCCCAGATCCCGTGCATTGCCCCGCGCGACGTCACAGGCTGCCGCCGAGACATCGACCCCCGCGCCCTCGGCCTCGGGACGTTCGGCCAGAAGCGACAGCAGCAGACAGCCGGTGCCGGTGCCCAGGTCCAGCACGCGCCGAAACGCTTCGGCCCGCGCATGTGCGACGACGGCCTCGGTCTCGGGGCGCGGGTCCAGCGTATCGGGCGTGACGCGAAACCTGCGGCCGTAGAAGTCGCGCCATCCGACGATCTGCGACACGGGCTGACGGGCGGCGCGCCGGGCCACAGCGTCCGCGAACCGGGCCGCGGCCTCGGGGGCGACCGGCTCGGGCGCGACCAGCGTCACGCGGTCCGGCTGAATGCCGGCGGCATGGGCGAAGAGCCGGCGGGCATCGCGCTGCGGATCGGGCACGCCCGCGGCGGTCAGGTCGCGCACCGCGCGCACAATCAGCGCCGTGCCGCTGTCGCTCATGCCTCCATCTCGGCCAGGCGCGCAGCCTGATCTGCGGCGATCAGGGCGTCGATGACCTCGGCCAGATCGCCCGCCATTATCTGGTCGAGCTTGTAGAGCGTCAGGTTGATCCGGTGATCGGTCAGGCGCCCCTGGGGAAAGTTGTAGGTGCGGATGCGCTCGGACCTGTCGCCGCTGCCGACCTGGCTGCGCCGGCTGGCCGAACGTTCGCTGTCGGCGCGCTGCCGCTCGAGGTCGAACAGGCGGGCGCGCAGGACCTGCATCGCGATCTCGCGGTTGCGGTGCTGCGACTTTTCGGAACTGGTCACCACGATGCCCGACGGGATGTGGGTGATCCGGACCGCCGAATCCGTGGTGTTCACATGCTGGCCGCCGGCGCCGCTGGCGCGCATCGTGTCGATGCGGATCTCGGTCGGGTCGATCCTGACATCGACCTCCTCGGCCTCGGGCAGCACGGCGACGGTGGCGGCCGATGTGTGGATGCGCCCGCCCGATTCCGTGGCCGGAACGCGCTGCACGCGGTGCACGCCGGATTCGAACTTCAGCCGGGCGAAGACCCCCTCGCCGCGAATGTTCGCGACCACCTCGCGCACGCCGCCCAGCTCGCTTTCCTGAAGCTCGACGACGTCGAAACGCCAGCCCATCGCCTCGGCATGGCGCTGATACATCCGCAGCAGATCGCCCGCGAACAGCGCCGCCTCCTCTCCGCCCGTGCCGGGCCGTATCTCCAGGATCGCCGGACGCGCATCGGCGGCGTCACGGGGCAGGAGCGCCAGGCGCAGGGCCTGTTCGGCCTGCGGCAGGCGGGATCTCAGCGCCGGCAACTCGTCCTCGGCCAGCGCGCGCATCTCGGGGTCGTCCAGCATCGCCTCGGCCTCGGCGATATCGTCGCGCAGCCGGCGGTATTCGGCGATCTGGGCCACGACGGGGCGCAGTTCCGAATATTCGCGGCCAAGCGCGGCAAGATCGGCGCCCGGCTGCGCCATCTTCGCCTCGATGAACTCGAAGCGGCGTGTGATCTGGGCGAGTTTGTCGTCTGGGACCATGCGACGGTCTCTCGGGGATCCTCGGCAGCGGGTCAAGGCCCGCTGCCGGGACGGGACCGACGGGAGGGGGCGCGATGGCGGCGGCCGCCGCCGCCATCGCCCGGCGCTCAGCGCGCCTCTTGCCGCAGCCCCTGCACGATGGTCCAGCACATCAGCAGCAGCACCAGCGTGAAGGGCAGCCCGGTCGAGATGACCATCGCCTGCAGCGCCGCCAGCCCGCCGCCAAGCAGCAGGACGATGGCGACCGCTCCTTCGAACGTGGCCCAGAAGACCCGCTGCGGCACCGGCGCGTTCACCTTGCCGCCCGCCGTGATGGTATCGATCACCAGCGACCCGGAATCCGACGAGGTGACGAAGAAGACGATCACCAGCACGATCCCGAGCGTCGAGGTGATCATCGGCCATGGCAGCCCCGACAGCATCGCGAACAGCGACAGTTCCGGCTGATAGCTGTCGATCACGGTCGCCTTCACCGCGCTGGCGGTCGGATCGCCCAGGACCTGGTCGATGGCCACGCCGCCGAAGACCGCCATCCACAGCACGCATACCAGCGACGGCACCAGCAGGACGCTGACGATGAATTCGCGCACGGTGCGGCCGCGGCTCACCCGGGCGATGAACATGCCGACGAAGGGCGACCACGAGATCCACCAGGCCCAGTAGAACGCCGTCCAACCCTGACGATAGGCATCGTCGTCGCGTCCGAACGGGTTCGACAGCGGGACAACGTCGCGGGCATAGGCGCCCAGCCCGGTGATGAAGTCCGACAGGATCAGCAGCGTCGGCCCGGCCAGCAGCACGAACAGCAGAAGCAGCGCCGCGAGACCCATGTTGATCTCGGACAGCAGCTTCACCCCGCCTTCCAGCCCGCGCAAGATCGACACGATGGCGATCGAGGTGATGACCGCGATCAGCACGATCTGCACCGTCAGCGTGTTGGGGATGCCGAACACGTATTCCAGCCCCGCATTCGCCTGTTGCGCCCCGAAGCCGAGCGAGGTCGCCAGCCCGAACAGCGTGGCGAAGACGGCGAGGATGTCGATGACATGCCCGGTCCAGCCCCAGACCCGTTCGCCGAAGATCGGGTAGAAGGCCGAGCGGATCGTCAGCGGCAGACCCTTGTTGTAGGAAAACAGCGCCAGCGCCAGCGCGACCACCGCATAGATCGCCCAGGGGTGCAGCCCCCAGTGATAGATCGTGGCCGCCAGGCCCATCGCCTTGGCTTCCTCCACATTGGCGGGAATGATCGTTCCGTCCTCGGCGATGGGCGACGGGACGCCGAGCGGCTCGGAGATCGCCATGTGATAGACGGGTTCGAGAACCCCGAAGAACATCAGCCCGATGCCCATGCCGGCCGCGAACAGCATCGCGAACCAGCCGATATAGCTGTAATCCGGCGTCGCCTCCTTGCCGCCCAGCCGCACGCCGCCCCAGGGGCTGACGATCAGGAACAGGCAGAAGAGCACGAATATGTTGGCCGCCGACAGGAAGAACCAGTCGAAGGTATCGGTCAGGGCCGGGCGCAGCCAGCCGAAGATGGCGCCCGCCTGTTCGGGCAGCAGCAGCGCGTAGGCCACGAACGCGACCACGGACAGGCCGGACACCACGAAGACGGGATTGTGGATGTCGAACCCGATCGGGCCGACGGCGCCTTCGATGTTGTCCTGGCCGATCTCGTATGCGGTATCGATCAGGTCCGCGTCGCCCTCGGGCAGCGGAATGCCTTGGGTATCGGTCTCCGTCATGCGTCTCCCTCGCTTCATTAACGTCGATCGGGGCCGCCCGCAGAATTGCGGGCACCCGTCCGATGCGCGGCCGCTTCCGACGCTGGAGCGGCACAATGCTCGTTGTGAAGGGCGCCTTTTGCGGCCCCGGCTTTGCCTCGTCAAGCCGATCGGCCGCCAGCGGGTTCCCGCCGACGGCCGATCCGGGGTCGGGTCTCGGGTCGAGTCGGCCCGATTCAGTCCGTCACATCGACCAGAATCCGGCCCTTCACCTCGCCTTTCAGGATCTGCGCTCCCAGGCGCGGGAGGTCCTCCAGCCTGGCCGGTTCGACCATCTCCTCCAGCTTGTCCAGCGGCAGGTCGCGGGCCACCCGCCCCCAGGCGCGCAGACGGTTCTCGTAGGGCTGCATCACGCTGTCGATGCCCAGAAGGTTCACGCCGCGCAGCAGGAACGGTATGACCGTGGCCGGAAGCTGGGCGCCCCCGGCCAGACCCACGGCCGCGACCGAAGCCCCGTATTTCATCTGCCCCAGGACCCGCGCCAGCATGGGGCCGCCCACCGCGTCGACGCATCCGGCCCAGGTCTCGGATTCCAGCGGCCGCTTCACCGTCTCGGCAACCTCGTCGCGCGGAACGATCCGCGCGGCGCCGAGGCCGCGCAGATATTCGGCGTTGTCGGGCCGCCCGGTCACCGCCGCCACCTCGTGGCCCAGCCCGGCCAGGATGGCCACCGCGACCGATCCGACGCCGCCCGACGCGCCAGTCACCAGGACCGGCCCCTGACCGGGCCGCAGCCCGTGATCCTCAAGCGCCATCACCGCCAGCATGGCCGTGAACCCCGCCGTGCCCACGGCCATGGCCTGCCGCGCGGTCAGCCCCTCGGGCAGCGGCACCAGCCAGTCGGCCTTGACCCGCGCCTTCTGGGAATACCCGCCCCAATGCGCCTCGCCCACGCGCCAGCCGGTCAGAACGACCTTGTCGCCCACCGCGTAGCGGGGATCGGAGCTTGCCGAGACGGTGCCGGCGAAATCGATACCCGGAACATGCGGATAGCTGCGCACCAGCCCGCCGCCCGGCCCGATGCACAGGCCGTCCTTGTAGTTCACCGTCGAGAATTCGACATCGACCGTGACCTCGCCCTCGGGCAGGCGGGATTCGTCGATCTCCTGCACCGAGGCATGGGTCGCGCCCGCATCGTCCTTTTCGACCAGCAGTGCCTTGAACATCGTGCCTCACCTCCCGTGACCGTGGTTGTCCCGGTCTGTCCCGATGCGGCGGCGCCTGTCAACGCGCTTCGCCCCTTCGCGTCAGGCCGCGATTGCCACTTGAGCCGGCAATGCGCCGCCTCTAGCGTCGCCGGTGACACATCGAACCGGAGGGAACAGATGCGACTGACTGCCCGTCTTCTCGGCGCGACGGCCTTTGCCGCGGCCGCCACGGCCGCCATGGCCCAGGATGCCGAACTTCTGGTCTTCGACTATCCCGGTTTCGAGGACCCGGCCTTTCACCAGAAATACGTGGAGAAGAACGGCGCCAGCCCGACCTTCGCGTTCTTCGGGGACGAGGAAGAGGCGCTTCAGAAGCTGCGATCGGGCTTTCGCGCCGATGTCAGCCATGTCTGCGCCGGTTCGGTGACCAAATGGCAGGAATCCGGCATCCTGGAGCCCTGGGACACGTCGCGGATCGACGCCTTCAAGGACCTGAACACCGACCTGACCGGCAAGGACGTGACCGCGGGCGCGACGGACGTCTATTTCATCCCGACCGATTTCGGATCGACCGCCATCGCCTATAACGCCGACGAGGTCCCGGCCGAGGATGTCGCCAGCCTGGACGTGTTCAAGAATCCAGAATACGCGCAGCGCATGACATTGCCCGACAATGTCGACGACGCCTTTGCCCTGGCCTATCTGGCGACCGGCGTCACCGATTGGAGCGACGTGTCGGACGAGCAGTTCCAGGCGGCAGCCGACTGGCTGCGCGAGGTGCACCAGAACCTGCGCACCTACTGGACCGATCCGGCGGAACTGGCGCAGCTGATGGCCACGGGCGAGGTGCTGGTCAGTTGGGCCTGGAACGAGACGCTGCCGACCATGACCGAGCAGGGCTTTCCCATCGGGTTCCAGCGCGAGGCGACCGAGGGATCCTCGCTGTGGCTGTGTGGCTATGTCGATCTGAAGGACGGCGAGGGCAGCGAGGACAAGGCGTATGACTTCATCAATGCCATGCTCGACCCGTCCTCGACCGAACCCCTGCTCGATGCCGGATACGGGCATTCGAACGCCGCGGCGATGCAGGAATTCGGCGACGACCGGCTGACGGCGGTCGGGCTCGGCCCGATCGACGCGCCGGTCCTGGCCCAGCTTCCGATCTCGCCCGATCAGCGCGAACGGCAGGCCGAGGCATTCGAGAAGATCAAGGCCGGATTCTGATCCCCGGCGCGGGGCGCCGTTCGCCGGCGCCCCCGCCCGACCTGCCGCGGGCGATCTTTGATCCAGCCGCGCGCCGGGTCCGTATCGGTGCCGATCAGACCGGAGGATCCGCCCCATGACCGACATCCTGAACTTCTCGCTGGCCCTGCTGAGCATCGTTCTGGGCGGTGTGGGCTGGCTGGCGCCGCGATACGCGATGGATGTGCTCGACCTCGAACCGGTGAGATCCACCATGGGCGTCAGCGAGACCCGCGCCGCCTCGGGCGCGCTGTTCGTCGGGCTCGGCCTGGGCGCGTTGCTTCTGGGCACGGCCGGCGGCTATGCCATGGTGGGCTTCGCCTGGGCGGGGGCCGCGACGGGGCGGATCACCTCGATCCTGCTGGACGAGCGGCCGACGCGGAAGACCCATGCCTATGCGGCCGTCGAGCTCGCGGTGGGCGGCCTGCTTCTGTGGATCAACCTGCCGAATGTCTGATGCCGCGCACCCTTGCGGCCCGCCCTGCCCCGGCCTACATTGTGAACTGTCCGGGCAACCGGACTATGGCGATAAACGCGCAGGTAATAAGCGGCTCGGACCCGGGGGCGGTACCCGGCGGCTCCACCAAATTCCTTCGTTGGGGGATCATGGGGCCGAAATAGGATCGACGGACGTCTAAAGCTGTTGCTTTCGCTCGGTGAGGTACCACCGTTATCGGTCCGCAAAGCATAATTGCCAACGACAATCGTGCTCCGGTTGCGCTGGCCGCTTAAGCGGTTAGCAATACCGAAATCTAAGCCCTTGCCCCTAGCAGGGTAAGGCGGGGTTCGCAGGCACCTGGCAACAGAAGCCTGCACTTTCCCCCCTGATTTTCCATCTCGCACTGAGGGTTTCGCGCGCTGGCGCCCCGGCGCAAATGTCCGCCCGGACGGCCCGGTAATTCGCCTGCCGCCCTTTCCTTCACATTCGAATCTTCTATGCTGAGGCGACCTTCAGGGACAGCGCCGATGCAACGCTCCATAGACTACGGAAACCTGATGCACCGCGCGATGCGCGGCCTCATCCAGGAGGTGCTGGACGGCGTGGCGCGCGACGGGTTGCCCGGATCGCACCACTTCTTCATCACCTTCGACACGATGCATCCGGATGTGGAGATCGCCGATTGGCTTTCGGACCGCTATCCCGGCGAAATGACGGTCGTGATCCAGCACTGGTTCGACAACCTCGAAGTGACGGATGAGGGGTTCTCGGTCACGCTGAACTTCGGCAACCAGCCCGAGCCGCTGTATATCCCCTACGACGCGATCAAGACCTTCGTCGATCCCTCGGTCGAATTCGGCCTGCGCTTCGAGACGCAGGAGACCGAGGTCGAAGAGGCGCCGATGGAGGAGATGGCCGAGGACGAGGAAGAACCGCCGCGCGGCGACGCCGAGGTCGTCAGCCTGGACAAGTTCCGCAAGTAGCGGCGTTACCGCTCACGGCCGATTGTGCCGCACTCCTGCGGGCGCTATCCGTGGCGCGACCTTTGACCGCAGGAGCAGACGCATGACCGCCACCCGCACCGAGACCGACAGCTTCGGCCCCCTGGAAGTGCCCGCAGACAAGTATTGGGGCGCACAGACGCAACGGTCGCTGCTGAACTTTCCCATCGGGTGGGAACGCCAGCCGGTCGCGATCGTGCGTGCGCTCGGGGTGATCAAGCAGGCCTGCGCCCAGGCCAACCGCGAGGCCGGTGCGCTGGAGCCGCGCCTGGCCGATGCGGTGATCCAGGCCGCGTCCGAAGTGGTGGCGGGCAAGTTCGACGACAACTTTCCGCTGGTGGTCTGGCAGACCGGCTCGGGCACCCAGTCGAACATGAACGCCAACGAGGTGATCGCCAACCGCGCCATCGAGATCCTGGGCGGGCAGATCGGGTCGAAGGACCCGGTCCATCCCAACGATCACGTCAATATGGGGCAGTCGTCGAACGATACCTTCCCCACCGCCATGCATATCGCCGCCGCGACAAGCGTGCGCGACGTGCTGCTGCCCGGCCTGCGCAAGCTGCTCGCGGGGCTGGAGGCGAAGGCCGACGAGTTTCGCGACATCATCAAGATCGGCCGCACCCACACCCAGGACGCCACGCCGCTGACGCTCGGGCAGGAATTCTCCGGCTACGCCCACCAGATCCGGCAGGGGATCGCCCGGATCGAGGCGGCCCTGCCCGGCATCTACGAACTGGCGCAGGGCGGCACGGCCGTGGGCACCGGTCTGAACACCCGCAAGGGCTGGGACGAGGCGGTCGCGGCCAACATGGCCGAGATCGCCGGCCTGCCCTTCGTCACCGCGCCGAACAAGTTCGAGGCGCTGGCCGCCCATGATGCCATGGTCTTCCTGTCGGGTGCGGTCGCGACGGTGGCGGGATCGTGCTACAAGATCGCCAACGATATCCGGTTTCTGGGCTCGGGGCCGCGGTCGGGCCTGGGCGAGTTGATCCTGCCCGAGAACGAGCCCGGAAGCTCGATCATGCCCGGCAAGGTGAACCCGACCCAGGCCGAGGCCCTGACCCAGGTGGCCGCCCATGTCATGGGCAACGACGCCGCGATCAAGTTCGCCGGCAGCCAGGGCCATTTCGAGTTGAACGTCTACAACCCGATGATGGCCTACAACCTTCTGCAATCCATCCAGCTTCTGGGCGATGCGGCCGACAGCTTTACCGAGCGGATGCTCGACGGCATCCGGGCGAACGAGCCGCGGATCGACCAGTTGATGCGCGAAAGCCTGATGCTGGTGACGGCGCTGGCCCCGCGGATCGGCTACGACAACGCCACCAAGGTCGCCAAGACCGCGCACCGCAACGGCACCACCCTGCGCGAAGAGGCGGTGAGGCTGGGCTTCGTCGACGAGGCGACGTTCGACGAGGTGGTGCGCCCCGAACAGATGATCGGCCCCGAGGGATGACCGACGGGCCCGTCAACCTGAACAAGGCGCGCAAGCAGAAGGCGCGGGCCGAACGCAAGCGGCAGGCCGATGCCAACGCCGTCCGGTTCGGCCGCACCGGGGCCGAGAAGGCGCGCGACGCGGAGCGCGGCGCGCGCGATGCCGCGCATCTGGACGGGCACAGGCTGTCGCGGGACGAGGAATGACAGGCAGGCCGCGCAAGCATTCGCTGACGCTGCGCGGCCACCGCACCAGCGTCAGCCTGGAAGACGAGTTCTGGCAGGCCTTCCGCGAGATCGCCCGGGTCTCGGGCCGTCCCGTGAACGACCTCGCCGCCGAGATCGACGAGGCGCGCGGCGCGGAAATGGGGCTGGCGGGCGCGATCCGGCTGCATGTGCTGCGCCATTACCGCGACGGCGGCACCCGGTCCTAGACCCCCGCCAGACCCGCCCGCAGCAGCCCGGCGCGACGCGCGAATTCCGACTGTCCCAGTCGTCCGTCGACCACGCGCAGGGGATCGCGCCGCGCGCGTTTCAGCAGCGGCCGCGCCCGCCAGGCCGCCAGGGCCGCCGGGCCGGTCAGGCGCCGCGGCATCGCGCGCAGCGCCTCGTCCGCCAGGCGCGCCACCGCCTCGGGCCGGCCGTCGGGCAATGGCTGGCGCCCCCGCTCCTGCAGGGCCGGCACCGCCAGAAACCAGTTGGCCAGCCCCTGAGCCCGGGCCAGCGCACGCAGCGCGGCCTCGTCCGGCGCCGCAGCGCCCAAGGCGCGCGCCGTCGCCCACATCAGATGTCCCGCCGTCGCATCCAGATAGGTCCAGAGCGCGGCCTCGTCCCGGAACGGCTCGGCGGCGATATCGGCCCGGCGTGCCGCCACCAGCCGGTCGAGAAGCTCTGCCCCTTCGGCATCGAGCGCCGCGGCCAGCGGCCTCGCGACCTCGTGGCGCCGGACCGGCTTGCCGGCGGCGATCTCGTCCAGCACGTCGCGCCACCATTGCAGCCGCATCTCGGCGATCATCGGCTCGGCGGTCAGCCATGGCGCACGGGCCACTTCCAGATTGAAGGCATAGATCGGGAACAGCACCGCCCGCGCCGGGGGCCGTGCCGCCATGGCCGACAGGAACCGGTCCGGATCGCCGCGCCGGACCAGTTCGGCACAGGCATTCACACCCATCGCATCACCCCGCGGGCCGGGCGCCGTCGCGCACCAGCTTCCACTGGATCGCCTCGAGCAGCGCCTCGAACGAGGCATCCACGATGTTGGGCGACACGCCGACCGTAGACCAGCGGCGCCCCTGCCCGTCCTCGCTGTCGATCACCACCCGCGTGACGGCCTCGGTCCCGCCCTGGGTGATCCGCACCTTGAAATCCACCAGGCGCATATCGTCGATATGACGCTGATAGGGTCCCAGATCCTTGGCCAGCGCCTTGGCGAGCGCATTGACGGGGCCGCGGTCGCCGCCGCTCTCGTCCAGGGATTCGGAGACGGACAGCGTCTTTTCGGCGCCGATCCTGACCACCACCACCGCTTCGGACAGCGACACCATCCGGTCGTACTTGTTCTTCCGCCGCTCGACCGTCACGCGATAGCGCTTGACCTCGAAAAAGCGCGGCAGCCGCCCCAGCCCCGCCCGGGCCAGCAGCTCGAACGATGCCTGGGCCGTGTCGTAGGAATAGCCCTCGGCCTCGCGCGCCTTGACGTCTTCCAGGATGGCGGCCAGGGCCGGATCGTCCCGGGCGACGTCAAGCCCCATCTCGGCCAGCCGCGCCCGCAGATTCGACTGCCCCGCCTGGTTCGACATGGGCACGAGCCGGCTGTTGCCGATGCGCGCCGGATCCACGTGTTCGTAGGTGGTCGGATCCTTCAGGATCGCGCTGGCATGCAGCCCCGCCTTGTGCGCAAAGGCCGAGGCGCCCACATAAGGCGCCGCCCGCCGGGGCACGCGGTTCAGAACGTCGTCCAGCATCCGGCTGGTCCGGGTGAGCCCGGCCAGCGCCGCGTCCGTCACGCCGGTCGCGAACCGGCTGCGATACGGCTCTTTCAGCAGAAGCGTCGGGATCAGCGTGGTCAGGTTGGCGTTGCCGCAGCGTTCGCCGAGCCCGTTCAGCGTACCCTGCACCTGACGCACGCCCGCATCGACCGCGGCCAGAGAATTGGCGACGGCATGGCCGGTATCGTCATGGGTGTGGATGCCCAGCCTGTCGCCCGGAATGCCGCCGGCCACGACCTCGCGCACGATGCGCGCCACCTCATCGGGCAGCATCCCGCCATTGGTGTCGCACAGCACGATCCAGCGCGCCCCGGCGTCATGCGCGGCCTGCAGGCAGTCGCGCGCATAGGCCGCGTCGCTCTTCCAGCCGTCGAAGAAGTGCTCGGCATCGAAGATCGCCTCGCGCCCCCGGGCCACGACATGGGCGACGCTGGCGCGGATATTCTCGAGATTCTCGTCCAGCCCGATGCCAAGCGCCGCCCTGACATGGAAATCATGGGTCTTGCCCACCAGGCAGACGGCCGGCGTGCCGGCATCCAGAACCGCCGCCAGCACATCGTCATTGGCGGCGGACCGCCCCGCCCGCTTGGTCATCCCGAAGGCGGTGAGCGTCGCGCGGGTCTGCGGCGCCCGGGCAAAGAACGCGCTGTCCGAGGGGTTGGCGCCGGGCCAGCCGCCTTCGATATGATCGACACCGAGCGCATCCAGCGCCGCCGCGATCCGCCGTTTCTCGTCAGGCGAGAACTGCACGCCCTGGGTCTGCTGCCCGTCGCGCAGCGTGGTATCGTAGAGGTAGAGGCGTTCGCGGGTCATGGCCCTTCGCTGCCTTGAAGCTGCAATCCGGCGCCGAAAGACGTGGCACGTGACGCAGCGGGACGCGCCGCAGCGGTGCATCCGGCCCTGACCGGCGCGCCGCGCCGCGCCCTTGCCGCCAGCCGGGGCGCAGATCGGCTCGGCCAGCCCCCGGCCGCCCCCCCGGGCGGGGGCTTCACCCCCACCCGCGGCCGGGCGCGAGCCTGCGGGGGGTGAGCTTCAGCAGTCATTTCACGTCTTTCAGTTGAGCAGGATCGAAGCCGGGACCGGCCTCCCAGGTTGTTCCCTCTGGCGTGTCGATCAGCGTGACGCCAGCAGCCTGCAAGGCCATTCGGATCTGATCTGCGCGCGCGAAGTTCTTCGCCGCCCGAGCCTCTTGTCGCGCCGCGATCAGCCCTTCTATACGATCAGTTTCTGCGGTCCTGTTCTTCAACCGCTCCGACCATTGCGATTGGTGCAGCTCCTTCAACTCCTCAAGGTTGAAGCCCAAAAACTGCAGATTGACCAAGACTCTGACAGCCGTATCTTCCTGCCTGTCGCTAAAGTCATCAATGTAAGTGTGGTTCGCCGGAGTTTGCCGCAACTCTTTGACCATCGCATCTATTTCCGAGAGCGCCTTGGACGAGTTGAGATCGTCTTTCAGAGCATCAACGACTGGAGAACTTTCTAGGATTTTCGCCCGTCTGTTTGGATCGACATCAAAGGTATCCAGATGTTGCGAAAGCCAGAACCACCACGAGCCCAGCTTGGTGGCCGCAGCTTCTATATGGCTGCGCGAAGCGTCGATGGGCGAGCGATAGTGCACTTCTAGAAATCGGTATCTTATCGCCGGACCGATGTTATCGATCGCGAACTCTTCGCGATACAGTTCGAGCAGGTCGCGCACGGTGAAGAAGTTGCCGAGCGACTTCGACATCTTCTTGCCCTCGACCTGGAGCATCTCGTTATGCAGCCAGTAGCGCGCGAACTCGCCCTGCGGATGGGCGCAGCAGGATTGCGCGATCTCGTTCTCGTGGTGGGGGAACATCAGGTCGTTGCCGCCGCCATGGATGTCGAAGCTCGCGCCCAACAGCGCCAGGCTCATGGCCGAGCATTCGATATGCCAGCCGGGCCGCCCCCGGCCCCAGGGGCTGTCCCATCCCGGCTGATCCTCGTCCGACGGCTTCCACAGCACGAAATCCATCGGGTCGCGCTTGTAGGGCGCCACCTCGACCCGTGCCCCGGCGATCATGTCGTCCAGCGACCGGCCCGACAGCCGGCCGTAACCCGCGCGCCAGCTCTCGACCGAGAACAGCACGTGCCCCGCGGCCTCATAGGCGTGGCCCCGGGCGATCAGTTCGGCGATCATCTCCCGCATTTCGCCGATATAGGCGGTCGCGCGCGGCATGTGGTCGGGCTCCAGCGCGCCGAGGGCCGCCATATCCTCGAGATACCACCGGGTCGTCTCTTCGGTGATCTGCGCGATGGGGCGCCCGGTCTCTTCCGCCCGCACGATGATCTTGTCGTCGATATCGGTGAAGTTGCGGACATAGGTGACATGCCCGGGCCCGTAGACATGGCGCAGCAGCCGGTAGAGCAGATCGAACACGACGACGGGGCGGGCATTGCCCAGATGGGCGCGGTCATAGACGGTCGGGCCGCAGACATACATGCGCACGTTCTGCGGATCGATCGGCACGAAGGGCCGTTTCGACCGGCTGCGGCTGTCATGGAGCCGGATCTGGGTCATGGTCGTCGCCTCGGGCAGGGAACCCCCGGCGGCCTTACCAATCCATCTGACAAAGGAAAAGACCGCCCGCGAAAGGTTCAGCGGGTAATGATGCGGCAGATGATGGCCACGGCGGTCATGCCGCCCGGTTAGCAGGGCCGCCCCGCCCTGTCCAGACGCGCGGCTGGCTGTTCACCCCTTCCCGGCGCTCTGCTATGCCCCACCAAGGTCAACACCCGGAGAGCGGATATGAGCACCATCATCGACATCATCGGCCGAGAGATCCTGGACAGCCGGGGCAACCCGACCGTCGAGGTCGACCTCATTCTCGAAGACGGCACGATGGGCCGGGCGGCGGTGCCGTCGGGCGCCTCGACCGGGGCGCATGAAGCCGTCGAACGCCGCGACGGCGACGCGGCGCGCTACAAGGGCAAGGGCGTGCTGGAAGCGGTGGCCGCGGTCAACGGCGAGATCGCCGAAGCCCTGGTCGGCTTCGACGCGACCGAGCAGCAGGCCGTGGATGCGGCGATGATCGAACTGGACGGCACCGACAACAAGGGGCGTCTGGGCGCCAACGCGATCCTCGGCGTGTCGCTGGCCTGCGCCAAGGCGGCGGCCGACTTCTCGATGCAGCCGCTGTTTCGGTATGTGGGTGGCACGGCGGCGCGGATCCTGCCGGTGCCGATGATGAACATCATCAATGGCGGCGAACATGCCGACAACCCGATCGACATCCAAGAATTCATGATCATGCCGGTCAGCGCCGACACGCTGCGCGATGCGGTCCGGATGGGCGCCGAAGTGTTCCACACACTGAAGAAAGAGCTGTCGCAGGCCGGGCTGTCGACCGGGATCGGCGACGAGGGCGGGTTCGCGCCGAACCTGAACTCCACCCGCGATGCGATGGATTTCATTATGAAATCCGTGGAAAAGGCCGGCTACAGACCGGGCGATGACATCATGCTGGCGCTCGATTGCGCCTCGACCGAATATTTCGCGGGCGGGCGGTACGAGATGAAGGGCGAGGGACTGTCGCTGACGCCCGAAGAGAATGTGGACTACCTTGAAAAGCTGTGCGGCGACTACCCGATCCTGTCGATCGAGGACGGATGCGCCGAGGATGACTGGGACGGCTGGAAGCTGCTGACCGACCGTCTGGGCGACCGGGTGCAACTGGTCGGCGACGATCTGTTCGTGACCAATCCCGCCCGTCTGGCCGACGGGATCCGCCGGGGCGTCGCGAATTCGATGCTGGTCAAGGTGAACCAGATCGGCACGCTCAGCGAGACGCTGAAGGCCGTCGATATGGCCCATCGCGCGCGCTACACCAATGTCATGTCGCACCGTTCCGGCGAGACCGAGGATGCGACCATCGCCGATCTGGCGGTCGCCACCAATTGCGGTCAGATCAAGACCGGCAGCCTCGCGCGGTCGGACCGGCTGGCGAAGTACAACCAGTTGATCCGTATCGAGGAGATGCTGGACGAGACGGCGGAATATGCCGGCCGGTCGATCCTGCGGGGTTGATCCCGCGCGGCGGTCGCGGCCCGTCGGGGCCGCGACCGTCCCTGCGCTCAGGCAGGCTTTTCAGTCTCTCCGCCGGCTTCGACCCAGTCCTTGAAGCCGCCGATATTGTAGACGTCCCGATACCCCATCTCCTTGAGCACCTTTCCGGCAAGGGCCGCACGTCCGCCCGAGGCGCAGTAGACATAGACGGGCCTGTCCTTCTTCAGTTCGGGATCGTGATAGTTGGTGTCGGGATCGGCGCGGAATTCCAGCATTCCCCGCGGCACGTTCACGGCCCCCTTGGCCTTGCCGTCCTTCAACTCGGCCGGGTCGCGCACGTCCAGCAGGATGCCGCCGTCACGCTCGATCCGCGATCTGGCCTCGGATGGGTCCAGCTTCTCGACCTGGGCATTGGCTTCGGCCACATAATCTTTCGAACTCTTCGCCATACTCTCTCTCGCTCCATCCGCGGCCCGGGACGGGCCGCTCAGTTCCAGGTGTCGTCATCGATCTCGGGCAGCGCCTCGAGTTCCTCGCGGCTCAGCCGGGTGATGTAGTAGAGTTCGTCGGAAACCCGCACCGCGCGCAAGTCCGCCATCGGGACTATGACGGTGTTCTCGCCCAGGCCCAGGAAACCGCCGACCTCGGCCACCAGACCGATCATCTGGCCGTCGACGCCGATGGCCAGATCCTCGATATCGCCGACCTCTTCCCATTCCGACGGAACGGCGGCCAGGGGCTGACCCACCGACCAATCGGTGCCCTCCCTGCCGTCCTTCGAGGCGAAGATCTTGCCGTCCAGCAGGGTCGTGGCGCGCATCATGCGCTGCTGCGGCACCGCCGCGGCCTGATCGGCCTGCTGCGTATCGGGTGCAGCGGCCTCTTGTGCAAGGGCCGGTGCGGCCGCCAGAAGGGCGGAAAATGTGACGGTGACAAAGGTATTCATGGGCGGCCTCCCGTGGCGGCGTGACTGTCGCCACACCAAGGGGCCAAGGGCGGCGGCGGTTCCCCCCTGCCCTCTGCCGTCAGGCCGGGGCGGGATCAGGCGCCGTCCAGCACCTGACGGAACTCGCGCCATTCGCCCTTGGACATGCCCGAGCTTTCCTGCGTCACCTCCTCGCCCGCCAGCATGCGCCGGATGCAATCCAGCGCCTTGGCGGACAGGGTGGCGCCGCCCATGCGGTAATCCTCGAAGGCCGCCCATGCGAGCGGCACCCAATCGGCCGTCACCCGCGCGATCGCTTCCGCATAGACGCGGATCTCGTATTGCGCATGGGCATCGGCGCGCAGCCGCAGGAAGTGGAACAGGTTGTGCAGATCCGTCTTCCAGTACCATTGCGTATAGACATTCGCGGGCAGATTCATGCGGGCCAGTTCGCGGGCCAGCCCCTGCTGCCCGTCCTGGCTGAGCATCTCTTCGTAATGGTCGTAGGCGCGCATCGCGTCGCTGCGCAGCAGGTCCAGGACCCGCGCGGCCTCCGCCCCCTCCAGCACCGCGCCCCGGCCCTGGTTGTTCACCGTCGATTGCGCCGCCAGATGTTCGGGCGCGGGGATGTAGAATTCGCGGTCCAGGATGGAATACCGCGCCGAATACTCGTTCACGTTGGCCGTGCGGTGGCGGATCCATTGCCGCGCCACGAAGACCGGCAGCTTCACATGCAGCTTGACCTCGCACATCTCGAACGGGGTCGAATGCCAGTGCCGCATCAGATAGCGGATCAGCCCGGCATCGTTCGACACATGCTTGGTCCCGGCCCCGTACGAGACGCGCGCCGCCTGAACGATGGCCGCATCGTCGCCCATGTAATCGACCACGCGGACGAAGCCGTGGTCGAGAACCTCGTGCGCCAGATAGAGATGACGCTCCATCCCCGGGGCCACGACGCGCCGGGTCGGCGTGCTCATGGCGCGCAGCTCCTCGATCTCCTGGCTGCGGGTCTTGGGGGTGTCGGCGATATCGGTCATGGCAGGCGCTCCGTCAGGTCCGTCGGTTCTACCCGACCTTGCCGGTCATTCCAGCCCCAAAGACGCAGCGGCGCGGCGGGATCCTGACCGGCCGGCGCCGGGCGGGCGACTGGTGCGGGTGAAGGGACTCGAACCCCCACGCCTTGCGGCGCTTGGACCTAAACCAAGTGCGTCTACCAATTCCGCCACACCCGCAGCCCGGTCCGGCGCCCTGATAGCAGGGCCCTGCCGCCGAGGCGAGGGGGAACTGCCGACCAGGGGGAACGTGCGCGGGTGGCGGGGCCTTTGCGCGTTGCGCCTCCCGATGCCTGCGCATAGCACATATGTACGACTACCGCCCCGCCGGCGAAGGACTACCTTGGCAGAACGGGCCACGACCGAGGGAATGCGAACATGATCAAGCTGGACATCCTGTCAGACCCGGTCTGCCCCTGGTGCTATATCGGCAAGGCCAATCTGGACCGCGCGCTTGGGGGTCATCCCGAACATCCCTTCGCCATCGAATGGCACCCGTTCCAGCTCAATCCCGGCATGCCGCCCGAGGGGATGGACCGGCGCAGCTATCTCGAGGCGAAGTTCGGCGGCAAGGAGCGGGCCGCCGAAGTATATGCACGCATCGACGAGGCCGCCCGCGCCGCGGGGCTCGAGATCGACTGGAGCGGTATCGCCGTCACCCCGAACACGCTGAACGCGCACCGGCTGATCCACTGGGCCGGGATCGAAGGGCGGCAGACCTTCGTGGTCGACCGGCTGTTCCGGGCCTATTTCCGCGAGGGGCGCGATATCGGCGACGCCGAGGTGCTGCTGGATATCGCCGAGGCCGCGGGGCTGGACCGGGAGATGATCGCGCGCCTGCTCGCCTCGGATGCCGATGCCGAGGACATCCGCGCCCGCGACGCCCATGCCCGCGACCGCGGCGTGACGGGGGTTCCGACCTTCGTGCTGGGCAATCGTCACGTGGTGCCCGGTGCGCAACCGCCGGAATTGTGGGCGCAGGTCATCGACGACATCGCCCGGCAAGAGGCGGCCGGCGACGGAGCCGCCCCGCCCCCCCCCGAGGGGCAATGAGGGCCCCGCGCACCGCCTTCGCCCCCCGGACGAGCGCCGCGCCGGACGCGGCCCTGGGGCGCGGCGAATTCGTCGCGATGATGGCGGTGCTGATTTCGTCGGTCGCGTTCTCGATCGACGCGATGCTGCCCGCCCTGCCCCGGATCGCCGCCGACCTGACGCCGCAGGCGGTGAACCGCGCGCAGATGGTGCTGACCTCCTTCGTGCTGGGTCTGGGGATCGGGACCTTCGTGGCCGGCCCCCTGGCCGACCGCTTCGGCCGCAAGGCGACGATCATCGCGGGCATGGCGCTCTATGCGCTGGCGGCGCTGGCCGCCGCGGCGGCGCCGACGCTGGAATGGCTGCTGGCGCTGCGCCTGTTGCAGGGGATCGGGGCGGCGGGACCGCGCATCGCCAGCCTGGCCCTGGTCCGCGATCTGTATCAGGGCCGGCAGATGGCGCAGATCACGTCGTTCATCATGACGATCTTCATCCTCGTGCCGGCGCTGGCCCCGTCTGTCGGCGCGGTGATCATGGCCATCGCGGGCTGGCGCGGCATCTTTCCCGCCTTTGCCCTGTTCGGGCTGACCGGCGCGGCCTGGCTGGCCCTCCGGCAACCCGAGACGCTGCCGCCCGAGCGGCGGCGCCCGCTGCGCCTGCGGCCCCTGCGCCAGGCCGTGCGCGAGGTTGTGGGTCATCGGCTGGTGCGGCTCTACATCGCGGTGCTGGCGCTTGGCTTCGGGCAGATGTTCGCCGTGCTCAGCGCCATCCAGCAGATCTACGATGTCACCTTCGGCATCCGCGAAAGCTTTCCGCTCTGGCTGATGGGTTCGGCCCTGCTGTCGGGGGGCGGCACGCTGATCAATGCCCGGCTGGTCGTGCGCCTGGGAATGCGGCGCCTGGCCATTGCCGCCTATGCGACCCAGACGGTGCTGTCGGCGGCGCTGCTGGCCGCCATGTGGGCGGGCGCCATTCCGGCGCATCTGGCCTTTCCCGCCTTCTATCTGTGGACGATCTCGGTCTTCTTCATGGCGGGGCTGACCTTCGGCAACCTCAACGCGCTGGCGCTCCAGCCGATGGGCCATATCGCCGGCACGGCGTCTTCGGTGATTGGCGCGATCTCGACGGTGGGGGCGGTCGCCATCGCCGCCCCGATCGGCCTGGCCTTCGACGGCACTCCGGCCCCGCTGATCGCCGGCACCTTCGCCTGTTCCGCGCTGGCCTGGATCCTGATGCGGCGGGCGCGGGATGCCGATCCCGCCCCCAAGACCACGCCGCCCCCCGCCGGGGTCTGAGGGCGCCGGCCCTCAGCGCAGCCAGGTGTCGTAGTCGCTGACCAGCAGATGGGTCGGCGCCTCGTCCTCCTCGATATCGGCGAACCGTCCGATCGGGTCGCGAAAGACGTTGTCGGTCAGGTCGTCGTTCACGGTCGAGACCTCGCCGATCAGGACATCGCCGCCATCGCCCCAGAAGGCGTGCCAGTCGCCCGGCATGAGCGTGACGCTCTCGCCCGGCGACAGTTTCAGCACCTCGCCCGCCGCGAATGGCCGTTCGATCCCGTCGCAGCGGACCGTGCCGCCGGCGCTGTCGTCGAACCCGCCCTGCGCGTCCGAGCCGTAGAGCTGGATCGCCAGCGTGGCGCCGCCCCGGTTGATGATGTCCTCGGCCTTGACGACATGGGTGTGCATCGGGCTGAGCTGGTCGCGACGCGAGATCAGCAGCTTTTCGGCATAGCACATGCCGCCGCCGCGTTTCAGATCCGCCGGATCGCCGTTGCGCAGCGTGAACAGGAACAGGCCGGTCCGGTCGAAATCGCCCTGCCCGTAATCGGTGATGTCCCAGCCCATCCGCGCCTCGATCACCCGAGCGGCATCGGTGCGGCGCCGCTGGAACACCTCCGGCGTCCAGTAGGCGAAGGGCGGAAGGACAAATCCATGACTGCGGATCATCTCGTCGGCTTCCGCCATGATCCGGTTGATACGGGAACGTTTCATGCAGGCTCTCATTGATCGGTCGGGGCTTGGCGCCGTTATGCATGCGGCGCCCCGCGAAAGGAAGGGCACATGAGCGCAGCGCGGGCGGCCATGATCGCGGCATTCGCAGCCGCGCCGGGCCTTGCGGCGGGCCAGCAGGACGAGGGACTGGCCGGCGGGATCGGCGGCATCGGCCTGGCCAGTTGCGCCTCGGTCGCGGGGGCGGGAAACGCGCCCCGGCTGGCCGAGGCCGCGGATTGGGCGCTCGGCTACATGGCCGGCCGCCTCGATGCCGGCCAGAAGGCCGGCGCGGAGGCGGCACTCGTCACCGATCAGGGCGCCGACCTGGCCACCGCGATCCTGCTGCACTGCGCCGACGAGCCGGCATCCTCGGTTCTGGCGGCGATGCGGGCCTATGCCGCCCGCGCCTTCGGCGCCCCGGCCCTGGGACCGACACCGCCGATGCTGCCGGACCCGCCCCGCAGCGACATCCCCAGGCCGGCGGGTGCGAGCGTGGCCAGCGCGCTGGATGCAGATGGGGGCGACAATACGCCGGCGACACCTGGCGCGCCCTCGACCCGGCCGCAACCCCGGCCCGATCGCGAAGCCGAGTAGGAACCGCCGTCGGCGCGGGCTGGCGGCGCGCCGGGATCGGCCTCAGGCGATGCGCCGGGCAGGCACCGCCACCCGTGCCCGTGCCCATTCGGACACCGCCTTGCCGAAGGCCTGAAACAGCGGACGCGAGACGGGATCGGTCGCGGCGCGATATTCCGGGTGCCACTGCACCGACAGGGTAAAGCCGGGCGCGTTGTCGATATAGATGGCCTCGGGCGTGCCGTCGGGCGCGTGCCCGTCCACCACCACCCGCGCGCCGGGCCGCTTGATGCCTTGCCCGTGCAGCGTGTTGGTCATCACCTCGTCCGAGCCCAGGACCCGCGCGAACACGCCGCCCGGCGTCAGCGAGACCTTGTGGCGAAGGGCGAACTTCTCTTCGATGGTGCCGTCGGGGGGCATCCGGTGATTCATCCGCCCGGGCAGGTCGCGTATCTCGGGGTAGAGCGTGCCGCCCATCGCCACGTTGACCTCCTGGAACCCGCGGCAGATGCCGAAGAACGGCTGCCCCCGCTCGACCAGGCGGCGGACCAGAGGCAGCACGATCCCGTCGCGCGCCCGGTCGAAGGCGCCATGCGCCTCGGTCTCGGCCTCGCCGTATTCCTCGGGATGGACATTGGGGCGGCCGCCGGTCAGCAGGAAGCCGTCGCAGATCTCGAGCAGTTCATCGACCGTGACAAATCGCGGGTCCGCCGGGATCAGAAGCGGCAGCGCCCCCGTCACCTCGGCCACGGCCTCGGAATTCATCAGGCCGCCGGCGTGAACCTCATAGGTGTCGTTTATCAGGTGGTGATTGCCGATGATGCCGACGACGGGTCTAGTCATTCCTGCGCTGCCCCATGGAAAGCTGTCCCTCCGATATAGCGGCTTTCGTCACCGATATACAGGAAGATTCCCGCGCAGGAGGATGTGCGCCCCGCCGGCACGGGGCGCTGGCGCAGCCGCCGCCCTCGCCCCGCCCGAAGGGCGGCGCAGGGGCGCGCGGGTCAGGCTTCGGCGGTGAAGCCGGCCGCCTCGACGGCGCTGGACGCGGCATCGGCGTCGTTGTCGGACGTGTCGCCGGTGACGCCGACCGCGCCCAGGATCGCGCCGTCCCCGTCCCGGATCAGCACCCCGCCGGGCACCGGGACCACCTGGCCGCCGAACACGCCGTTGACCGCCGCCATGAAATAGGCCTGGCTTTCGGCCCGGGCCATCTGCGCCTTGCCGCCCAGCCCCAGCATGACGGCGCCATAGGCCTTGCCATGCGCGATCGCGAAACGCCCGGGCGAGGCGCCGTCCTCGCGTTCGAAGGCGATGGGGTGGCCGCCGGCATCCAGCACCACAACGGACAACGGCTTCAGCCCGTTCGACCGGCCGCGTTCCAGCGTGGCCGTGACGATCATCCGGGCCGCGGCCAGGTTCAGCTTGCTCATCTCGGGTTCCTCTCTCGCCTCAACCGGCCTTGGCCGCCTGCCGCCACCGATGCAGAACGGGCTCGGTATAGCCCGACGGCTGCTCGGTCCCCTTGAAGACCAGATCGCAGGCCGCGCGGAAGGCCGGCCCGTCGAAGTCCGGTGCCATGGGGCGGTAAAACGGATCGCCGGCATTCTGCCGGTCCACCACCTGCGCCATCTTCTTCATCGCCGCCATCACCCGCTCTTCGCTGACCACGCCGTGATGCAGCCAGTTCGCCAGCGCCTGGGACGAGATGCGGCAGGTCGCGCGATCCTCCATCAGGCCGACATCGTGGATGTCGGGAACCTTGGAACATCCCACCCCCTGATCGATCCAGCGCACCACGTAGCCCAGGATCCCCTGGGCGTTGTTCTCGATCTCGGCGGAGATGTCGTCGTCGGACCAGTTCTGCCCCTGGGCCAGCGGGATCGTCAGCAGGTCGTCCAGACTGGCCCGCGGCCCGGCCGCGGCGATCTCGTCCTGGCGGGCCAGCACATCGACCTTGTGGTAATGGGTGGCATGCAGCGTGGCCGCCGTGGGCGACGGCACCCAGGCGCAGGTCGCACCGGCCAGGGGATGGGCGATCTTCTGTTCCAGCATGTCGGCCATCCGGTCGGGCATGGCCCACATGCCCTTGCCGATCTGCGCCCGGCCCTTCAGCCCCGCCGCCAGGCCGATATCGACGTTGCGATCCTCGTAGGCGTTGATCCAGACGGCATTCTTCATGTCGCCCTTGCGGATCATCGGCCCCGCTTCCATCGAGGTGTGGATCTCGTCGCCGGTGCGGTCGAGGAATCCGGTATTGATGAAGGCAACCCGGTGCCGCGCCGCGCGGATGGACTCCTTCAGATTGGCGCTGGTGCGCCGCTCCTCGTCCATGATCCCCAGCTTGACCGTGTATTGCGGCAGCCCCAGCATCTGCTCGACCCGGGTGAACAGCGTATCGGCAAAGGCGACCTCGTCGGGACCGTGCATCTTCGGCTTGACCACGTAGACCGAGCCCGAGACCGAATTCCCCCCGTCGCGGCGCAGGTCGTGCATCGCGATCAGCGTGGTAAAGGCCGCGTCCATCAGCCCCTCGAACACCTCGTCGCCCCGGGCGTCCAGGATGGCCGGGTTGGTCATCAGATGGCCGACATTGCGCACCAGCATCAGGGCCCGGCCCTTCAGCACCACCTCGTCGCCGCCGGGGCCGGTGAGCCGCAGGTCGTCGTTCAGCCGGCGGGTGAAGCTCTCGCCGCCCTTCGTGACCTCTTCGGTCAGATCGCCCCGCATCAGCCCCAGCCAGTTGCGATAGGCCAGCACCTTGTCGGCGGCATCCACCGCGGCGACGCTGTCCTCGCAATCCATGATGGCGCTGACGGCGCTTTCCAACCGGATATCCGCGACGCCCGCATCGTCCGTCCCGCCGATGCGGCTGTCGCGGTCGATGACGATCTCGATATGCAAGCCGTGATTGACCAGCATCACCGATGCCGGCGCCGCCGCTTCCCCGGTGAAACCGACGAACCGCGCGGGATCGGCCAGGGCCACGCCGCTGCCGTCGGACCCGAGACCCAGAAGCGCACCGTCGCGCACGGTGTAGCCGCACAGATCCGCATGGCTGCCCGCCGCGAGGGGGGCGGCATCGTCGAGGAACTTCTTCGCCCAGGCGATGACACGGGCCCCGCGCCGCGGATCGTAGCCGCCGGCCTGGGGCAGATCGCCGAGCGCATCGGTGCCGTAGAGCGCGTCGTAGAGCGACCCCCACCGGGCATTCGCGGCGTTCAGCGCGTAACGTGCATTCGTGATCGGCACCACGAGCTGCGGCCCGGGCAGCGCGGCGATCTCGGGGTCGACATTCGCCGTGTCGACCGTCAGGTCGCCCCCTTCGGGGCGCAGATAGCCGATCTCTTCCAGGAACGCGCGATAGGCGGACAGGTCCGGGATCTGACCGCGCCGGTCGCGATGCCAGGCATCGATCTGCTTCTGCAAATCCTCGCGCCGGTTCAGTAACGCGCGGTTCTCGGGCGTCAGGTCGGCCACCAGCGCCGCGAAGCCCGCCCAGAAATCCGCGGCATCCACGCCCGTGCCGGGCAGCGCCTCGGACTCGATGAAATCAGCCAGTTCCCGCGCGACCCGCAGGCCGCTTCGTTCCACGCGTTCGCCCATTGCCTTTGCCTCCTCGCCGGAAAACGCACTCAGCATACCGTAGGATACCGAAATGACAAGGCACCGGTCAGGTAACCTGACCAATCCCAACGGGCTGCGGTTCAGGCGGACCGGGTCGGCAGGGCGTCGCGGCAGCGGCGGCTGCAATACCGCACCTCGTTGCGCACGCGGGACCAGACCCGCCGCCACGTGAAGGGGCGCCCGCAGCCGTCGCAGACCCGACGCGCCAGTTCGCCCCGCCGCAGGGGATGGCTCATTGCTCGACCTCAACCGTCGAGCCGGGCTGGTCGACCGATGTCTTCTCGTCGACCACCACCTCGCCGGTGCCGGTATTGCGCACGTCGGGCGTGCGGGGTTCGGTCCCGCGCTCGGCCACGACGAAGGAATAGAGGGCAAGGAGGACCAGCGCGAAGCCCACCACGATGACCATGCCGATCAGCGGCACCTTGTGCCGACGCTCCTGCTTCTTGATGTTCGTGCGGGGTGCGGACATAGCGATACCTCATCGTCTGTCGGTGCCCGAGGGCGACTTGATGCCCCCGTTTCAGCCGACTAACGTCCGGCGGGCGAGATAGTTCTGTCGCCAGCCATCCCGGAGCCTGCCATGAATGATGCCGCACCGCGCGCCGTGCTTCTGTCCGATTACGCGCCCTACCCGTTCCGGGTCGAGGCCGTATCGCTGACCTTCCGGCTGGCGCCTTCGGCGACGCGGGTCCTGTCGGCGATCCGCTTCGCGCCCGACCCCGATGCCGCCCCGGCCCGCCGGATGCGCCTGGATGGCGAGGGTCTGCGACTGATCCGCGCCAGCATCGACGGCGCCGAGGTCGCGCCCGAGGTGGATCCCGCCGGGCTGAGCGTGGACGTGCCCGCGGGCCCGTTTCTGTGGGAGGCCGAGGTCGAGATCGATCCGGCCGCCAACACCGCGCTGGAAGGGCTTTACATGTCGAAGGGCATGTACTGCACCCAGTGCGAGGCCGAGGGCTTCCGCAATATCACCTATTATCCCGACCGTCCCGACGTGATGGCGCGCTTCCGCGTCCGCATCGAAAGCGACGCGCCGGTGATGCTGTCGAACGGCAATCCCGCGGCGCAGGGCGCGGGGTTCGCGGAATGGGACGATCCCTGGCCGAAACCCGCCTATCTCTTCGCGCTGGTCGCGGGCGACCTGCGGGCGGTGTCCGACCGGTTCACCACCCGCGGCGGCCGGCAGGTGGCGCTGAACATCTATGTCCGCCCCGGAGACGAGGGGAAATGCGACTATGCGATGGATGCGCTGAAGCGGTCGATGAAGTGGGACGAAGACGTCTATGGCCGCGAATATGATCTGGACGTGTTCAACATCGTCGCGGTCGACGATTTCAACATGGGCGCGATGGAGAACAAGGGGCTGAACATCTTCAACTCCAAATACGTGCTCGCCAGCCCCGAGACGGCGACCGACCGCGACTACGAGTTGATCGAGGGCATCATCGCCCATGAATATTTCCACAACTGGACGGGCAACCGCATCACCTGCCGCGACTGGTTCCAACTCTGCCTGAAAGAGGGATTGACCGTCTTTCGCGACCAGCAGTTCACCGGGGATCAGCGCAGCCACGCGGTGAAGCGGATCGAGGACGTGCTGCAATTGCGGGCGCGCCAGTTCCGCGAGGATAACGGCCCGCTGTCGCATCCGGTGCGGCCAAGCTCGTACATCGAGATCAACAACTTCTACACCGCCACCGTCTACGAGAAGGGCGCCGAGGTGATCGGCATGCTGAAGCGGCTGGTGGGCGACGAGGGATATGCCCGCGCGCTGGACCTGTATTTCCAGCGGCATGACGGCCAGGCCTGCACGATCGAGGACTGGCTGACCGTGTTCGAAGACGCGACCGGCCGCGACCTGAGCCAGTTCAAGCGGTGGTACACCCAATCCGGCACCCCGCGGCTGAAGGTGCGCGAGGATTGGGCCGACGGCGTCTACACGCTGCACCTGTCGCAATCCACGCCGCCCACGCCCGGCCAGCCCGACAAGGCGCCGCAGGTCATCCCCGTCGCCGTCGGCCTGCTGAGCCCGAACGGCCACGAGACGGTGCCGACGACCGTTCTCGAACTGACCGAGGCCGAGCAGGCGTTCCGCTTCGAGGGGCTGGGAGCGCGCCCGGTGCCGTCGCTGCTGCGCGGCTTCTCGGCCCCCGTCATCCTGGATCGCGCCCCCAGCACCGAAGAGCGGGCGTTCCTGCTGGCGCATGACACCGACCCGTTCAACAAGTGGGAAGCCGGGCGCGCCCTGGCCAAGGACGTGCTGTCGCGCATGGTCGTCGACGGGGCGGCGCCGGGGCCGGCCTATCTGGATGCGCTGGACCGGGTGGCGCGGGACGACACGCTCGACCCCGCCTTCCGGGCGCTGGCGCTGGCCCTGCCCTCGGACGACGACATGGCGCAGACCCTCGCCGATGCCGGCGTGACGCCAGACCCGCTCCGGATCTTCGAGGCGCGCGAGACGCTGGCGAACCGGATCGCCGAGCATCTGTCGGCCGTTCTGGCGCGGCTCTACGACGAGATGGACATCCCCGGCCCCTACACCCCGGACGCCAAGGCCGCCGGCTGCCGCGCGCTGCGCCAGACGGCGTTGTCGCTGCTGTCGCGGCTCGACGACGGCAAGCGCGCGCAGAAACAGTTCGACGCCGCGGACAACATGACCGAGCAGTTGGGCGCCCTGGCCTGCCTGCTGCGGATCGGACGCGGCGATGAGGCGCTGGCGGCCTTCTACCGGCAATGGCGGCACGACCGGCTGGTGATCGACAAGTGGTTCTCGCTCCAGGCGGGGCAGGCGCAGCCCGCCGACGCGGCCGCCCTGGCGCGGGATCTGGCGGGGCATCCCGATTTCGACTGGAAGAACCCCAACCGGTTCCGGGCGCTGTTCGGCTCGCTCGGGGCCAATCACGCGGGGTTCCACGACCCGTCCGGCGCCACCTACGACCTCGTCGCCGACTGGCTGATCCGGCTCGACCCGGTGAACCCCCAGACGACCGCCCGCATGACCACGATGTTCGAGACCTGGCACCGTTACGACGCCGACCGCCAGCAGATGATGCGGGCGGCGCTGGCGCGCATCCTCGGCGCGCCCGACCTGTCGCGCGACACAGGCGAGATGGTCTCGCGCATCCTGGGGTGACCGTCGGCGATGCGCCGCCGCCCTCCGGCCCAGGGCGGGAACCCGCCCCGCACCGGCAGAGTTGCCTCGTCAGAAGGCGCCGGCATGACCGGCGCTACAGTCGGTGGAGGGAGGGCCGCATGCGCGTCGAACACTTCGTCGAGGGGCGCCATGATCGCGCCCGCGCCTGAAGCCCCCGTTCCGGCCGCGATCCGGCACCTGCCCCCAAGCGACGATGGCGGCATCGCGAAAGGCGGGCGCAAATCCTTCACTCACGCGTTCCGTCGCTGTAAGAATGGCCCCGAACCGATGCCGCGACGTGGTGTGTGGGCCGATGCGTGAACGAATTGATCCCCTGATCGCCGAACGGGCTCCCTGGCTGTTCTCCAACCGGCTTGGCACGGTCAAGGCGCATCGGGTGCTCAACCGGATGCTGGGATACGAGACGACGCTGCGCCTGGCCGAGTATTTCCGCGACCGCGACACCGCCGAGATCATGGGCGTGATGGGGCGCTATCTGGCGCAGGACGTGCAGGCGACGGGGCTTGAGAACATCCCGCGCCAGGGCCCGGCGCTGATCGTCGCCAATCACCCGACCGGCATCGCCGACGGGATCATCCTGCACCACCTTCTGGCGCCGCTGCGCCCCGACCTGTTCGTCTATGCGAATTCCGACATCCTGCGGATCCTGCCGCAGATGGACAGCCTGATCCTGCCGGTGGAATGGCGGCTGGACCGGCGCACCCTGTCGAAAACGCGCGAGACGATGTCCCTGACCCGCCGGGCACTGGATGCGGGGCGCCTGGGCGTGATCTTTCCGGCCGGCCGTCTGGCCAAGCGGCGGGGATTGCGGCTCTACGAACGGCCCTGGATGCCCTCGGCGGCGATGATCGCGCGCAAGCTCGACATCCCCGTGATCCCGGTGAATGTCCGGGCGCGGAATTCGGCGCTGTTCTACCTGTTCGACCTGATCCATCCGTCCCTGCGCGACATCACCCTGTTCCACGAGACGCTGAACAAGTACCGGCAGCCCTTCCGGGTCACGGTCGGCGGGCCGATCTCGCCCCGCAGCCTGCCGGCCACCTCGGAAGACGGGATCGAGGTGCTGCGCCAGAAGACGCTGGCCCTCGGCGGCCGCCATGCCCCCACGGTATCGCTGGTGGACAGCACCGGCATTCCCAGCCTGTCGCGGCGGCGCATCCAGATCCCGGTCTGATCCGCCGTTGGCCCCGCCCGACGGCGATTGACCCCGGACGCGCCGCCGCTAGTGTCGCCCCCCGAAACAGGAGGGACAGACATGGCAGACGCTTTCCGGTGGGCGATCCTCGGCGCGGGCAAGTTCGGTCGCGAGCAGATGGGTCCGGCCATTCACGCCGCCGACGATTCGGTCCTGGCGGCCGTCGCGACATCGGATGCGGCCAAGGCCGAGGGGTTCCGTCGCTTCGCGCCCGATCTGCGGGTCGTCACCGATTACGACCAGATGCTGGCCGATCCCGGGATCGACGGCGTCTACCTGCCCCTGCCGAACCACCTGCATGTGGACTGGACGAAAAGGGCGCTGGCGGCGGGAAAGCACGTGCTGTGCGAAAAGCCCATCGCCATGCGGGCGCAGGAGATCGACGATCTGATCGCCGCCCGCGACGCGGCCGGCAAGCTCGCGGCCGAAGCCTATATGATCGTCCACCATCCCCAATGGCAGCGCGCGCGCGATCTGGTTGCCGAGGGCGCGATCGGCCGGCTGATCCATGTGGACGGGGTGTTCAGCTACGACAACCGGACCGACCCGGACAACATCCGCAACCGGATCGAGACCGGGGGCGGCGGCCTGCGCGACATCGGCGTCTACACCTTCGGCTCGGCCCGCTTCGTCACCGGCGAGGAACCGGTCGAGGTGACGGGCAACATCCGGTGGGAGAACGGCGTCGACACCTTCGCCCATGTGACGGCGGGCTTTCCGTCCTTTACCTATAACGCCATCGTCTCGATGCGGATGTTCCCCCGCCAGCAGATGGTGTTCCATGGCGACAAGGGCGTGCTCACCGTCTCGACCCCGTTCAACACCAACGTCTTCGGCCAGGCGGAACTGCATCTGGAGACGGCCGGGCTGACGGTCCGTACCGAACGCTTTCCCGGCGCGAACCATTACAAGCTTCAGGTGGAAAACTTCATCCGCTCGGCCCGGGACGGGGCGGAATATCCCTGCCCCCTGGAATTCAGCCGCGGCACGCAGCGGATGATCGACATGGTTTTCGACGCGGCGAACAAACCCGCCTGAGGTCGGGGCCGCCCCGGCGATCCGGGACGGCCCGCGCAGGGCGAAAGGGCAACGGCGCGCGCTCCCGGTCGGGGGCGCGGCGGGGCTCAGCCCTCCATCGCCTCCAGCTCGTCGATCATGCCCTCGATCATCGACAGGCCCTTGTCCCAGAACGCCGGGTCCGACGCATCCAGTCCGAAGGGGGCCAGCAGGTCCTTGTGGTGCTTCGAGCCGCCGGCCTTGAGCATCTCGAAATACTTCTCCTCGAACCCCTCGCGCCCTTCCTCGTAGGCCGCGTAGAGGGCGTTCACCAGCCCGTCGCCGAAGGCATAGGCATAGACGTAGAAGGGCGAATGCACGAAATGGGGGATATAGGCCCAGAAGGTCTCGTACCCTTCCATGAAGTCGAAGGCGGGTCCGAGGCTCTCGGCCTGCACGCTCATCCACAGGGCATTGATATCGTCGGGGGTCAGCTCGCCCAGGCGCCGCGCCTCGTGCAGCTTGCACTCGAAATCGTAGAACGCGATCTGGCGGACGACCGTGTTGATCATGTCCTCGACCTTGCCGGCCAGCAGCACCTTGCGTTCCGCGGGATCCTTGGCGTTGGCCAGCAGGCGGCGGAAGGTCAGCATCTCGCCGAACACGCTGGCCGTCTCGGCCAGGGTCAGCGGGGTCGAGGCCAGAAGCTCACCCTGCCCCGCCGCCAGCACCTGATGCACGCCGTGGCCCAGCTCATGCGCCAGCGTCATCACGTCCCGCGGCTTGCCGAGATAGTTCAGCATCACATAGGGATGCACCTCGACCACGGTGGGATGCGCAAAGGCACCGGGCGCCTTGCCCGGCTTCACCCCGGCATCGATCCAGCCCTTGTCGAAGAAGGGCTGCGTCAGCTCGGCCATCCGCGGCGAGAAATCGGCATAGGCCGACATCACCATGTCGCGCGCCTCGTCCCAGCCCACGACGCGCGTCGTCTCCATCGGCAGGGGCGCGTTGCGGTCCCAGATCTCCAGCCGGTCCAGGCCCAGCCATTTCCGCTTCAGCTCGTAATACCTGTGCGACAGGCGCGGATAGGCGGCGACCACCGCGTTGCGCAGCGCCTCGACCACCTCGGGCTCGACATGGTTCGACAGGTGGCGCCCGGTCTGGGGGGTCGGCATCCCGCGCCAGCGGTCCTCGACCTCCTTTTCCTTGACCAGCGTGTTGTGGACGCGGGCGAAAAGCGGAAGCCGGGTCTGAAACACGCGGGCCAGTTCCCGCGCCGCCGCCTCGCGCTTGGCGCGGTCCTGCTCGGTCAGCAGGTTCAGCGTGGCCTCGATCCCCATCTCCTCGTCGTCGACGGTGAAGGTCAGGCCGGCCATCGTCTCGTCGAACAGCCGGTTCCAGGCGCTTGCGCCGACCACCGACTGGTCGTGCAGGAACTTCTCCAGCTCGTCGGAGAGCTGATAGGGACGCATGGCGCGCAGACGGTCGAAGATCGGACGATACCGCGCCAGATCGTCGCTGTCGTCGAACAGCGCGTCCAGCTTGTCGTCCGGCACGCGGTTGATCTCGAGCGTGAAGAAGACCAGCGGCGTGGTGTAGTTGGTGATCTTGTCCTGCATGTCGGACATGAACTTGGCCCGACCCGCATCGGTGGTCTGCTGGTAATAGCGCAGCCCCGCAAAGGACATGATGCGGCCGGCCACCACATCGATCCGCTCGTAACGCAGGACGCATTCCAGCAACCCCTGCGCGTCCAGATCCGCCAGCTTGCCCTCGTAATCGGCGGCGAAATCGGCGCAGGCCTGTTCCAGCCAGTCCAGATCGCGCTTCAGCTCCGGCGCATCCTCGGCGGCATACAGGTCGCTCAGATCCCATTCGGGAAGCTGCCCCAGGGATTTGCCCCCCTCGGCGGTGGCGTCGAAAACCGGTGCGGAAAGCGGCAGCGTCATGGGATCCTCATAGCTGGTTGAGCCCGAGACATAAGGCCCCGCCCCCCCGCGGCGCAAGGCGCGGACGGTTGCCCCTTGCGATCCGCGCCGCCGCCGCGCAAGGATGCCCCGGCGCGACGAACGGGAGAAGCGGGTGAGCATCGCCGAGATCGAGGATCTTATCGCACGCACCGCGCGCGGAGAGCGCGCCGCCTTTCTCGATCTCTACGACAGGACGAGCGCGAAACTCTTCGGCATCTGCCTGCGTGTCTTGGATGATCGCGCCGATGCCGAGGAGGTGTTGCAGGAAACCTATGTCAAGATCTGGCGCAATGCGGACCGCTATACCGCGAACGGGCTGAGCCCGATGACCTGGCTGATCACCGTCGCCCGCAACAGCGCGATCGACAAGCGCCGCAGCCGCGGCCGCGGCGATCGGGGCCTGGAGGCTGCGGCCGAGCTGCCCGATGGCGGCCCCACCCCGGAAGCGGCCGCCATGGCCGGCTCGGAACGGGCGCGGATCGTGCTCTGTCTGTCCGAGCTCGAGGCAGACCGGGCGGCGGCGGTGCGCGGCGCCTATCTGCAAGGGCTGAGCTATCAGGAACTGGCGGAGCGCTACGGGGTGCCGCTGAACACGATGCGAACCTGGCTGCGCCGCAGCCTGCTGAAGCTGAGAGAGTGTCTGACACGATGACCGGCGACGACGACATCGATCGGGACGGGGCGCAGATCGCGGAATACGCGCTGCATCTGCTGTCGCCCGAAGAGCGCGCCGAGGTCGAGAACCGCCTGGACCTGGACGGAGCGGCGCGGGCGGAGCTGCGGATCTGGGAGGAATCGCTGGCGACGCTGGCGGCCGAGATCCCGCCCGTCGCACCGCCGGCCACGCTGCGCGCCCGGCTGGAGCGCGGGACCGCCGCCGTCGCCGTCGATGACGCCCCGCCCCGCCCCGCCCGCCGGCGGTTCTGGCGCCTGGCCGGCGCGGCGCTGCTGGCGGGCCTCGCCGTCTATGCGGTCCTGCCCGTCAGCGAACCGCCCGCGGCCAATCCGTGGCGGGCCGAGCTGGCCACGGCCGACGGGTCGGTGATCGTCACGGCGGAATATCGGCCTGCGAGCGGGGAATTGCTGGTGGACCGCCGCGGCGGCGTCGCGGCACCGGGGCGGGCGCTGGAATTGTGGGCGATCCCCCGCGATCAGGCCACGCCGATCTCGCTCGGCGTGCTGCCGGACGATCCGAGCGCGGTCCTGCCGGTTGACGCGGAACTGGCGGCGGCGATGGTGGGACCGACGCTTGCCGTGTCGGACGAACCCGCAGGCGGCTCGCCCACCGGCGCGCCGACCGGCCCGGTCCTGGCGACGGGACCCGCGGTGCCCCTGTGATCCCGGGGGACACACCCTGCGCCGCGATGAAACTTTTCGCCGGTCCCGCGCGTGGTTTCGGGCGCGGCTTGCGGCGCATGCCACAAAGGCGGCGCGGCCGCGCGTGACGAGTATCGCCGCCCGCCCCGGCGGGCGGCCTTTTCGCCCTGCCCCGTTCCGGCGCTAGGGCCCCACCACCGTCAGGATCTCGTCCAGCGGCTTCTTCATCTTCGCGGCGCGGGGCACGGTGGCCCGGGCCGCCGGTTCGCCGACGGCCAGGATCATCACCGGCTTTTCGGCATCGGGGCGGCGCAGCAGCGTATTCAGGAACCGCATCGGATTGGGCGTATGCGTCAGGCAGGCAAGACCCGCATGGTGCAGTGCCGCGATCAGAAAGCCGGTGGCGATGCCGACGCTCTCGGGCACGTAATAGTGCTTGGCGCGGCTGCCATCGGGCCGCATGCCGTAACGCTGCGCGAAGACCACGATCAGCCAGGGCGCCTGCTCCAGATGCGGCTTCGAGGCGCCGGTGCCGATGGGCTCCAGCGCCCGCAGCCATTCGTCGCCGCCGCCGCCTTGGTAGAACCGGGCCTCCTCGGCCTCGGCGGCCGCGCGGATCTCCCGCTTCGCCTCGGGGTCGGACACGGCGACGAAGTGCCAGGGCTGCTGGTTCGCACCGCTCGGGGCGCTGCCCGCGACGCGGATGCAATCCTCGATCACCGCCAGCGGCACGGGCGTTTCGGCGAAGTCGCGCACCGAATGGCGCCGCCGCATCCTGTCGTAGAAGCTGGAAGCGGCGGCGCGACGCTCGGCCTCGGTCATCTCCACCCGGTCCGGCAGCGGCACCGCCTCATAGGTGCCGGTGGCGGCCTTCGTCCGGGATTCCTGCGCCATCGGGGCCCTCTCAGGCAAAGTTGCGGCTATCCTTGATCTGGTCCCAGGCCCAGACGACCTCTTGCAACTGCTCCTCGTGCCCGCGGTCGCCGCCGTTCATGTCGGGATGCAGAACCTTGATCAGCGCCTTGTAGGCGCTTCTGATCTCGGCCTTGGTCCAGTTGTCCTTGGCGTCGAGGATGTCGAGCGCGCGCCGCTCGGTCGGGGGCAGCTTGCGCCCCGCTCCCTGCTGGCGGCCGGGATTGCGGGTGGCATTCTCGCCCAGCACCTGATGCGGATCGTCCACGCCCAGGCGCGACCAGGCCCGCTGCTCGGCCGATTGCCGGAACGGCTTGGTCTCGCGTCCCCAGACCCGATCCCTGTCGATCTGATGGGCGAATTCCTCTTCCGTGGTGCCGTGGAAGAAGTTCCATTTCAGATTGTATTCCCGGACATGCTCGCGGCAGAACCAGAGATATTCGTCCAGATGATCCGGCGATTTGGGTGCGCGGTACTGCCCGGATTCCTGACATCCCGGATGTTCGCAAACGCGGGTCGACGTCTCGAACGCGCCCGACATCCCCCGCTTGCCACGGGGATTCTTCTTCTTGGAAGCGGAGACCCGGAGGTCGAACCCGAAGGGATCGTTCTTGTCCATCGCACACCTTTCCGACTCGGACCAGCGAGTTTAGACGCTTGGCCGACAGAGAAAAGAGAGGAATTCCCATGACCGTCGCCGAGGAAATCGAGAGCCGGCTGGAAGCCGCCTTCGCCCCCACGCAGTTGGCGGTCGTCGATGACAGCGAAAGGCACCGGGGCCATGCCGGCTGGCGCGAAGGCGGCCAGAGCCATTTCAACGTCACGATCGCCGCCCCGGCCTTTGCCGCCATGACGCGGCTGGAACGCCACCGCGCGGTTCACAGGGCACTCGGCCCGGACCTGGTGGCCCGGATCCACGCGCTCGCGCTGAATGTCAGCGGCTGAGCCGCCCGGGGCCTATTCCTTGCGGTCCCGCTGGCCGGGGCCGCGCAGCGGATGCACCTTGTGGTCGCCTTCGGTCCGCGCGGGTCCGATGCCCGGCACCGGGCGCACGCCGTCCAGGGGCGACCGGCTGTCGACCTTCAGCGAGCCGCGCCCCCCGCCCGCCAGGGGCGCGTTGCTGCGATTGGTGGCCGCGGGCCGCTCGGGTCGGGCCGGCGCGGCGACAGGGGCGGCGGACAGTTCCGCCGCCATCGCCTCGGGCGTCGGCGCCCGCTCCATCATGTTGTGCCGGTAGAAGGGATCGTCCTCGGGCGCGGTGCCCAGAACCGCGTCGGGATCTTCGGGCAGCGCGCGGCGGAATACCAGAACGTGCTGCACCGAACTGGTCTTGCCGAAGATGCCCGACCGCTCCTCGCATACCAGTTGCTCGGCGCGCTGATATTCCCAGCCCTCGGCCGCGTGGCCGTTGATAAGCTCCGAGAGGGCATGGGCGAACCGCGTCTCGGTTCCCCGCAGGCCCCGCGCCCTGGCCGCCTTCTTCGGGGCCGGGACCACCATGTATTCATACGCGGCCATGGACAAAACTCCTTCGGGGATTCGCTGCGCCGAACGGTATCAGCAGCACCGGGCGGATTCAAAGCGGGACCCGGCAAGCCGCCGCCGACGCGCCGCCCGGCCGGGCGGCGGCCTGCGCTCAGCCCAGCTTCTTCGCGACCAGTTCGTTGACGGCCTTGGGATTGGCCTTGCCGCCGGTCGCCTTCATCACCTGTCCGACGAACCAGCCGGCCAGTTTCGGGTTCGCCTTCGCCTTTTCGACCTGCGCCGGGTTGGCGGCGATGATCTCGTCCACCGCCGCCTCGATCGCGCCGGTATCGGTGACCTGCTTCATCCCCCGCTCTTCGACGATGCGGGCCGGATCGCCGCCGTCGGTCCAGACGATCTCGAACAGATCCTTGGCGATCTTGCCCGAGATCTCGTCGCGCGCCAGCAGGTCGAGAATGCCGCCAAGCTGCGCGGCCGAGACCGGCGATTGCCCGATGGACAGGTCGTCCTTCTTCAGGCGGCCGAACAATTCGTTGATGACCCAGTTCGCCGCAACCTTGCCGTCGCGGCCCTGCGCCACCTCTTCGAAGAATGCCGCATTCTCGACCTCGGCGGTCAGCACGCCGGCATCGTATTCGGTCATCCCGTAATCGAGCACGAAGCGCGCCCGCTTCTCGTCGGGCAGTTCGGGCAGCGAGGCGGCGATCTCGTCCACCCAATCCTGCTCGATCTCGAGCGGCAGAAGATCGGGATCGGGGAAGTAGCGGTAATCGTGCGCCTCTTCCTTGGATCGCATCGACCGCGTCTCGCCCTTGTCGGGGTCGTAGAGACGGGTTTCCTGCACCACGGCGCCGCCATCCTCGATGATCGCGATCTGGCGCCGCGCCTCGAACTCGATCGCCTGCTGGATGAAGCGCATCGAGTTCATGTTCTTGATCTCGCAGCGCGTGCCCAGATGGCTGAATTCCTGGCTTTCCTGGTACTTCTCGTAATCGCCGGGGCGGCAGACGCTGACATTGACGTCGGCGCGCAGATTGCCGTTCTGCATGTTGCCGTCGCAGGTGCCCAGATACCGCAGGATCTGGCGCAGCTTGCCGACATAGGCCGCCGCCTCTTCGGGGCCGCGGATGTCGGGGCGGCTGACGATCTCCATCAGCGCCACGCCCGTGCGGTTGAGATCGACGAAGGACATGTGCGGGTCCATGTCGTGGATCGACTTGCCGGCATCCTGTTCCACATGGATGCGCTCGATCCGCACGCGCCGGGCGATGCCGGGGGCCATGTCGACCAGCACCTCGCCCTCGCCCACCAGCGGGTGGTAGAGCTGGCTGATCTGGTAGCCCTGCGGCAGATCGGGATAGAAATAGTTCTTGCGGTCGAAGGCCGAGCGCAGGTTGATCTTCGCCTTCAGCCCCAGCCCCGTCTTGACCGCCAGGCGGATGCAGCCCTCGTTGATGACCGGCAGCATTCCCGGCATCCCGGCATCCACGAACGAGACGTTGGAATTCGGCTCGGCCCCGAACCGGGTCGATGCGCCCGAGAACAGCTTGGCCTGGCTGGCGACCTGGGCATGGACCTCAAGCCCGATCACCAATTCCCAGTCGTGCTTCGCCCCCTGGATCACCTTTGGCTTCGGCGCTTCGTATGTCAGGTCGAGCATGGCGGCCCTCCGGCAGGCAATCGTGGATCGCGGCGACTTCTAGGCCAGAGGCCGCACGGGGGCAAGGCAGCCGCGGACGAATCGCCCCGGACCGGCGGCCGACGCCGATGGAGCCGCACCGGCAGGAGGCCCGGGGGCGGCAAGATCCTTTTTACAGCGGTTTCCGGCGCCACGTCTGCGCTTTTCCGCCGATCCCGGTCCACCAGGCTTGAGCCATGTGCGCGATTGCGTAACGTCGCGCGCGCCGGACTTGGGACCGGTGCCTCATGCGAGTTATCGATGCGACTGCCAAGCCTTGCCGTTCTGGCCCTCACCACGCTTGCCGGCTGCGCCAGCCTGGCCACCACCGGCCCCGAGGTCGACGAGCCGCCCGTGATGCGGTGGGATTTCCGCCCCGAAGGCGCGGAATGGACCCAGGCCACGCTGACCGCCCTGTCCGGCGACGGCGCCGCCTTGCCCGCCTTCACCCCGTCCGACATCGACGCCTATTGCCCGAAATACAAGACCGCCGATGCCGAGGACCGTGCCGCGTTCTGGGCGGGGCTGCTTTCGGCGCTGGCCAAGCACGAAAGCACCTGGCGCCCCGAGGCGGTCGGCGGCGGCGGGCGCTGGTTCGGGCTGGTGCAGATCGACCCGCGCACCGCCCGCGGCTATGGCTGCAAGGCGCAGAGCGGCTCGGCGCTCAAGGACGGGGCGGCGAACCTGTCCTGCGCGGTGCGCATCGCCAGCCGACAGGTGCTCAAGCGCGGCACCGTCTCGCGCGGGATGCTGGATTGGGGACCGTTCCACAGCGCCTCGAAACGGCAGGAAATGCAGGCCTGGACCCGTCAGCAGCCCTATTGCGCGGCGGGCTGACCATGGGGGCTGGCCGGGCATGGCGGGGATGGCGGATCGCGGCGGGTGCCGCGGCGCTGACCGCCGCGCTTGGCCTGGCTGTGCCGGTCGCCGCCTCGTCCGACCCGGCCCCTGCGATCCGGCCGCAGCCGCGCCCCGCCGCCCCGCAACCCGTGCCGGTGGCAAGGTGGGACGGGCGGCAACAAGGCGAGGAGTGGAGCCGCGCGGCGCTGGCCGCCCTGCTTGAACACGGACGCCCCCTGACCCGCACGGTGCCGCGCGACGTGGCGCAGTGGTGCCCCGGCTACAAGCACGCGCAAGAACCCGAGCGGCGGGCCTTCTGGGTCGGCTTCCTGTCGGCCCTGGCCAAGCACGAAAGCACCTGGCGTCCGGCGGCCGTGGGCGGCGGCGGGCGCTGGTACGGGCTGCTGCAGATCCTGCCGGCCACCGCGCGCGGCTACGGATGCCGCGCCCGCACCGGCAATGCGCTGACCGACGGCGCGGCGAACCTGTCCTGCGCGATCCGCATCATGGCGGTGACGGTGCCGCGCGACGGGGTGATCCAGGCCCGGACGGCGCGCTGGCGGGGCGTGGCCGCCGATTGGGGGCCGATGCGGTCGGACAGCAAGCGGCGCGAGATGGCGACCTGGCTGCGGCAGCAGGATTACTGCCAGCTTCAGGCAAGCCCCCGGCCCCGGCCGCGCCCGACGATGCCGGGCGACGCGCGGCACGTGTCGCTGCCTGCCGGGGAGGCCCCGCGGACAGATGCGGCCCGCCCCGACGCCGGCCTGAAGGTGGCCCGCATGGAGGCCGAAGCACCGCCCCCCACCATGCGGGCGAGATAGCCGTCACCGGCAAGGGCCGCCCCGCGGGGGCCGCCGTTCGATCAGACCTCGGCCATCAGGCCCCGTTCGCGCGCCAGTTCCTGCATCCGCTTCTGCAGTTTCTCGAAGGCGCGCACCTCGATCTGGCGGATCCGCTCGCGGCTGACCTCATAGCGGCCCGAGAGGTCCTCGAGCGTCACCGGCTGATCCTTCAGGCGCCGCTGCATCAGGATGTCCTTCTCGCGGTCGTTCAGCACGTCCATCGCCTGCATCAGCAGACCGTGCCGCGCCTCCATCTCGTCGCGCTCCTCGTAATCCTGGGCCTGATTGGCATCCTGGTCTTCCAGCCAGTCCTGCCACTGGGCGCTGCCTTCGCCTTCGTTGGCGATGGTCGCGTTCAGCGACGCGTCCCCGCCCGACAGCCGGCGGTTCATCGAGATGACCTCGTCCTCGCTGACCCCCAGATCGGTGGCGATCTGCTTGACGTTCTCGGGGCGCAGGTCGCCGTCTTCAAGCGCGCCGATCCGGGCCTTGGCCTTGCGCAGGTTGAAGAACAGCTTCTTCTGGGCGCTGGTCGTGCCCAGCTTCACCAGGCTCCAGGACCGCAGGATGTATTCC
>Ga0189283_10113_pt1 | contig 112551 bp, 107 predicted proteins | sample N26C4minimetaG_FD_130320 | JGI IMG/M metagenome (GOLD analysis project Ga0189283, IMG submission 130320) | Marine microbial communities from the Costa Rica Dome - N26 C4 mini metaG | ecosystem: Environmental > Aquatic > Marine > Oceanic > Photic zone | place: Costa Rica: the Eastern Pacific...
CCTCGTCCGTCCAAAGCCGCTTCGTCCGACGCGCCATCACGCACCCACAGTGTCCACTATCCCATGGTGGACACTATCGATCACCCTCTATGCGAGGCAGTGCAGCGACGCCGGACGCTTACGTCCCGAATACTCCGCAGCGCTCGTCGACGCCCGTCTGATCTCTGGCCTTCGTGCGATTTGCATTGACCACCGCTGCTCGCTGACGGGCGCCCAACTTGTATTGAATGCGGCGCGGCGACGCTCCTTTTTCCGCAGGACCAAGGCGACAACACGCGTCTCCCGCGGACACTCAGGTGACGGACGATGCGGTTGATCACACCATCTTTTCCCGCGGCGTCGTGACCTTCGATCAGGACGAGGACCTTGTCGCGCAGCGGATGAAGTGCTTCCGAGCTTTGCCAGTTCGAACGTTCGAACTACAGACTGTGGAGAACGGCTCGGTAGTCGCCCTCCACGGTCTGGTTGTCGGCAGCCGATGGTGCATCCGGCGACGCGCTCTTGAAGTTTTCTTGGCCATGCGAATTTCTGATGGGCCGGGCAACGCAGCGCGGAACCTCCGGCCTGATGGAAGCGGCCCGCGCCAGATATCAATCAAAGAGACGCTTCGGTGATGGCGGCATTACACGCTGGTGCATCTCGTCCGCCCCGATGGCGCCCGTGGGACTCCGGCGCGCAATCGCAGGTCCCGAATCCGCCAACACAGCACGCCCCACAGCGCTCCTCGATCTTCTCCTTCAGGGCCCGGCGCGCCCGATGCAGCCGGACACCGATATTGTTGGTGGTGAGACCGAGGTCGACCGCGATCCGCTCGCGCGACTCCTCCTCGAGATCGGCCCGGCGAATGATCTCGGCATAGTCTGGCCGGAGTGTTGGAACGATGTTCCGGACGCAGCTGCATGGATTTTCAAGCTGGACCGTTCCCGGTTGAACCACCGGTTCTGGAGCCTCCGCTTCGTATGCGGCCTCGGCCCGCTGCCGCGCCGCCCGGCGCCGATAATAATCGGTCAGCGTGTTGCGCAAGACCCGACTGAGCCAAGCGTCGATCTTGCCGGTGGTCTTAGGCTTCTCCGTGGCTCGCACCACCTTGAGGCAGAAGTCCTGGAAGGCATCTTCGGCATCCTCCTGACGGCTCAGGCGCCGTCGGAAAAAGCGCACGAATTCCGATCGGCACTCCGTCAGACGCTGAAGGGTAGCAGCGTCGGGAGCGACGCTTTGGGATGGGACAGGATCAGGGCGTGAAAGGGCTGTCATTGTGATGACTCCATGCGCAGAGGATGGTCGAGCGGTATCGCGACGCGCAGGGAGTATCGAAGCCCGCGGGCGCGTCGGTCAGACGTGCACAGGGAGACGGGGTGGGCGGAATTGACGATCGCTGATCGTGGATCTCTGGTAACCCGGCGGTTGGGGAATCCAACCGCCGGATTGCGGTGCGTGGAAGACGGTAGAAGAGCCCACCGGGAGAAAAGCGCAGGACGCCGGCGAGTGGCAGTGGGATACCGTAGGCGATGTGCCGAGCGTTGCGTCACTGGGCGGATCGGAGACGAGTAACACACCGCTCGCTACGGCCGTCTCCGTCCCGGCGGCCGAAGGATCGGCGTGGGCCATGTGGAAACTCAGACCGGCTATAATCAGCAGGGACAGGAGGAACATCACCCAAGCTCGGGGCGCGCTCCTTCTGAATCGCTCTCGATTGTAGTGGTACATCGAACTTCGCACAGACCATCCATCTTCGGCAAGCTTATGCCACAAAGATGGCTTCGTCATTGATCGAGATCAAGCGGCGGTGCGAGACGGGCTTCCTGAGACCTTTGAAGATCTCTACAACACGGTCGGGCTTTCTTGCAGGTTCGTCACGATTCTGTCGCAATCGCTCGCACCTGGCTGCGCATTCCCTCATAGAGTCGTTCGACGTCCTCCCGCCGACACAATCCCGTACCGGCTGATAGGACGGCGGCAGCGCCGGCGGCCATGCCATAGGCGAATGCGTCTTCGGAATCGCGCCCTTGAGCCAAGCCTAAGGTCATGGCCGCGGCAAAGCTGTCGCCGGCACCGACGGCACTTTTTGCAACTACGTCGGGCGCGGCCAGGCGCAGCATGCCTTGGCTGGTCGCGAGCAGCGCACCATCACGGCCCAAGGTCAGCGCGACCAGTTCGGCCACGCCCGAGCCGATCAGCTCTCGCGCCGCTTGCTCCTGCGACGCCTGGTCGGGAAGCTTCCGATCGACCAGGGTCTCGAGTTCACCGAGACTGGGTTTCACCAGATGGACGCCGCGTGCGAGCCCGGCACGAAGCGCGCTTCCCGAGGTATCGAGCACAAGCTTGGCGCCCTTGCGGCGGGCGAGGTCCGCCACGGCGACGTAGAAATCATCGGGGACGCCGCGCGGCAGGCTGCCGCTCGCGACGAAGTAGTCGCAGTCAAGATCCTCCAGCGATTCCAGGAACACTCTCCATTCCGATTCCCCGACCAAGGGGCCAGTGGGCACGAAGCGGTATTCCTGGCCGCTCGATCGCTCATAGACTGCGTGGCTGATGCGGGTGTGGTCCTGGATCGGGACGCGCCGCCGCGGGATGGCCGCGGCGTCGAGCAGGTCGTCGAGAACGCCGCCGGTCGCGCCGCCTGCGAGATAGATGGCGAGCGTCGGGCCGCCGAGTTCCTGGACGACCCGCGCGACGTTGATGCCGCCGCCACCCGGATCGTAGCGTTCGTCCGAGGTCCGGATCTTGTGGATAGGACGTACGACCTCCGCCTCGGCGGCGCCATCGACCGACGGGTTCAAGGTCAATGTGACGATGGCTTTCATCTCATAAATCCTCACGATCGTCGTGCTACAGGGTGGTGGCGCAGTTCAAGTGCATGGCGGCATGCAGGATTTCCCCACCGGGATTGGCAAGACACATCTAAACCGACGCCACCACCCTGAAGCGGGTCGCGGCGATAGCTAGAAGGACGGCGCTCGAGCGTGTCCATTACGCCTCGGCATAATGACAAGCTCGGTTGCCCGGACGTACGAAGCGCTCTCAGGAGGGAGAAGCACGGCGGTCGTCCCAAAAACGTAGTCCCGGCCCTCCCGACTGTAAGACCGGCGCTACCTTTGGCGTCCTTATCTTCGACATGCGCGATCAACGGTGCGGCCAAGTTCCGATCCGACCTGCATTTGCAGTGGCGCTGCAAAGCCGTCTCAACCTGTTCTTCCGTGATCTATCGGCGCGAGATCTATTGGCTTTGCTTCGCCGGAAGTCGCTGCGCGATCCACTAACGCAGCCTCGCAGGGGACGGTCCTTCCATCCTCGTCCATCGGCGAAGTGCGAAATCATGATCACACAGCCGCTGAAACAAGAGTTCGAGATGTCCCTCAACGCCGCATGGCCAAACCGGGACATAGCCTATCGAGAGGAGGAGTATTCCAGAATTACGGAACCGGAAATTGCGCAAATCTAACTTTAAATTGACAAAAGCAGCGACAGCGACGAATGACGATCGATGTGCGACATCTCGATTACCTTGTCGCCGCCGCCGAGAGCGGGAGTTTCCGACGGGCCGCAGAAGCGCTTCATGTGCGACAGTCGAGCGTCAGCCGGGCAATCCGACAACTCGAGGATGATCTGGGTGTCTCGCTGTTCGAACGACGAGCTACGGGTGCACATCTGACGGACGCCGGACGGCGCCTACTGCGCGAGGTGCGACCAGCGCTGGAGCAACTTGAGTTCGCCCGCAAGGCAGCGACCGCCGCTGGCCGCGCGGAGATCGGCGTCGTGCGCGTCGGGATTCTCACCTCGCTCGCCGGAGGATTCTTAAGGGAACTCGTTCGCTACTACGGCCACCGGCACCCTGAAATCACGATCGACATCCGGGATGGCGGCCGTAACGATCATGTCAGCGCGATCAGGAGACGAAAGCTGGATGTGGCGTTCGTGACCGGAGATCGTGGCATTGCAGATTGTCAGATCGCGCCACTTTGGGAGGAGAGGGTTCACGTCGCGCTTCCTGAGGGACATGACTTGGCCGGCAGAAGGCAGGTCGACTGGCCCGACCTGCAAAGCGAGTGCTTTATCGTTAGCCGGTCTGCGCCCGGACCGGAGGTGCACGATTACATCGTCCGCAGGGCGGCCGACTATAGCACCTACCCGAAGGTCCTCTACAAGGCGGTGGTGCAGGAGACACTGATGAACCTCGTTGGCCTTGGGCACGGGATCACGTTGGTGTCTGCCGCTTGGGCGGATGTAAAGCTTCCCGATCTCGTGCTGCGTCCTTTGAGCGATCCGGCCGACATCGTGCCGTTCAGCGCCGTCTGGTCCCCGGCGAACGATAATCCCGCCCTGCGTCGTTTCATCAGCGTCGCCCATACCTTGGCCGGACGCGTTCGGCGCGGCTCCTCCGATTGGGCGCGAGAAGCGCTGGCGCTCAATCGAACTGGGCGCGAGTCTTCCGCAAGCGGGCAAAAGCCCGATCCGTCGCCATGAATCGCTTCAGCATGGGCGGAATGAGCTTAGTCGGTTCCGGCGTCGCCTGACCCGTTTCCCGGGCCATGATCTCCGCATAGGCGAGAAGGTCGCGATGGACCTCCGGGGCAAGCTCCACGGTCAGTTTGACGGGCTTGTCGTCAGGAACCGACGAGAGCTTCAGCTTGGTTGTCATGGCTCAGCCTCCATAGGGTTCGAGGACGAGATCGCGGGTGACGATAACGCGCACCGGGAATCCCGGCCGGATCGTCAGTGTCGGCCTGACCTGTAACTGCCGCTGGACGATCTGCTGGCCCGCATCGTTGATCGTGTCTTGCGCCTGAGACCCGGGAATACGGATCGACTGAAGCGCGTAAGCCTCATAAAGCGCATCGGTGAACCGGCGGCCAATTGAACATGGACGCGGCGTTTTTTCTCCGTCTGCGGACCCGGTTTATCCGGCGCTACTATTCTACGGGCATCGGACCGTTCCGTGAGATCCAGCGAAAGATTGATGCGGAGGAGAGTCCCTTTGACGAGCCACCGCCATCCTTTGATCCCGAATACGGTGAGCCAGCATTCCTGGAAGAGTGGATCGAGGCTGACGAGGCCGCACAGGTCGTCGGACGGTCGGCTGTTTCGCTCCTTTCCGACACCCTCAAACTGTACTTCAAGGCCCTGGAACAGCAGCTGGAATTCCGCCTGAGTGCGGACGGTAAAGCGATCGCGAAGAAGGAAGGCTTCCTGGCGGCCTACAAGGGCGCGCTTGGTGAACTTCTCGAAACCGACTGGGCCGACTGCCCGGTGCATTTCGACGTCATCGAGCAGATCATCCTGGCACGCAATCGCGCGCAGCATGGTGAGCACTTGTCAATTCTTGGCGCTCGGCATGACCCCAAGACCCTCACAAAGCATCGCGAGCTGATCTTCGCGAGCGAAGGGGAGCTCAGGATGTGGGTTGACGATGGCGCCGACCCTGACACCTGGCTCGCTCCGCGGCTCGAGATCACGGAAGAGAACCTCGGCGCGGCGATTGCCGAGGTAGAGAGGCTTGCGGGTTGGATCGAAGAGCGGATCCCGGATGTCTGGGCTCGTCGCCGAGGTCCGGTCGAGCAGGATCCCGACAACTCGCCTTAGGTCGGATTGGTCGAGTAGACGCGAGCCTGCTTCGCCAAGGACGATCTGTTCGCGTGCGGCTTAGCTCGATTGCGCCGTCGGACACCGAAACTATGTTCGTGCGGTTCTTCTTGGTGTTCTGGCTCTCGACGAAAGCATTGTAGATGCGGACACGCTTCGTGATGGGCCCAGGGTCCGTCATCTTGCTCGATGCGAGCAGATATTGAATTTCAGTGCCGGTCAGGCCGGCATCTGTGTCGCCGAGCGCTCCGGCTATCGCCTCCAACTGGTCTTGTGTGAAGAAAGCCATCTTCGTTCTCAGTTTTTTCCGGCATCAACTGCAGGTCCCGTGCGGTTCTAGATATAGAACTTGAAGGGCAGCTTCGGTTCGCTGTCGATCGGCGCGGAGATCAGGACATCGCCCACGGCATTGGCGAACCGGATCGTGACCGGCAGCCGATCATTGTGCAGGCAGGAATTGAAGTTGATCTTCGTGAGGCCGAGGACGTCCGACAGGACGGTCGTCAAGGCGCATTCGCCACGCAGGACCCGCACGGAGATCGGGTTCGGTGTCTCAGGCCCCATATAGGTGTCGAGCCGCGGCACATAGCCCGATGTCCAGAGCAGGGCGTGACGTTCGCCGATCTGGAGCGCCGTGCCTCGGATGACCGGATATTCGCCCGGGCGATAGAGCTTCAGGTCGTCGCGCGCGTCGGCTATCTGCACGCCGACGAGATTTGTTTCATCGTCGCAGCCGGCGGCGAAGCCACGCCACTCATCGTCTGTGAACGCGGATTTAGCGTGGATGAAGAGTTCGGATGGCGGACCGTCATGCAGTCGCTTGTACTCGCCGACCACCATCTGAATGAGGTTCCTGGCGGCGTCGTGATCGAGGTGGAATTGCTTCGTGTCCGTCTGGAACCACGGGCCGAGCGCGCCACGGAAGACCACGCCTTCGCCGTCAGACAGGAACATCTGCGCCGCGCAGCAGGCGTGCCGCTTGTCGCTCGTCAGTTCGCTGCGCTTGTAGACGAGGCCGACATAGCAGACGCCCGGTCGGACATTGGCCAGTTGCCAGGGCTTGCCGCCCGCCTTGTAGTAGGCACCGGTTCCGAGCTTCCAGGCGATCGTTGCCGGATCCTCGACGCGTCGAACCGGCATTCCGCTCTCGCGGCGAAAGTCGCCGGGGGCCAGAGTGGTTTCGCGGACGATCTGTGTGACGATCCGCTCCTTCAGGAGGCGTGCCTTCAACTGGCGGCGGAAATGCGTCGCATACTGATAGACCTCGGCTTCCCGCTCGTCGTCGCCGAACAGGGTAGGCTGGGTTTGCAGTTGCCGGGCACGGCGCTGCGAGATGGTCACCGTCCCGGCCACGCGATCGTCGCGCCTCACGGTCGACTGCGGGCGGCCGAGCTCGTAGACCCGCTCGGGAATGACCACGAACCAGAATTGCGGCGCGCTCTCGAGGCGATTGTTCTCGGCGACGAGGCGGGACACGAACAGGTCAACGGTGTCGCGTATTGCCTCGTGACGGTTGGCGATCCGAAGGGTGCGCTCGATCTCAGCGGCGTCGAGATCGTCGATGAGACAGGGCGGATCAATTGGCCAGTCCGCGTGAAAAGCCTCGGCGAAGCCGGGGAAGGGCACATGCTGGGGTTCGACAGCCCGTGATCGCGGTCCGGGTGGCGGGATGTCGATGAAGCCGGCCATGGTCTTGGCCCAGGCCCTGAAGCGTCGCACGCCGTCTGGCGTGCCGATCACGCCGTAACGGATTGCCGGCAATTGCTTCGTATCGCCGACGGGGCCGTAGAGAAAGAGGCCGTCGCGGGGGTAGACGAGACGCTGGCCGTGGCGGAACTCCAGCAGGGGTTCTTCCAAATAGAAGGTCTGAGGCTTGAACGGTGGTGGCCTAGACGTCATCGCCAGCCTCCTCGGGACCATCGTCGTCGCGCGGACCGTCGGGTTCGTCAGGCTCGTCGTCGTCGCTGGGATCGTCGTCGTCGAGCTCGGGGATTTCGTCCTCGACCGGCAGGCTGACCGGAACCTGCCAAGAAATCGGGGGCAGGCCGAGGACGATCGTTTCTTCGGAGCTGACGGGCACGGCAAGGGAGTCGCGAGTCTCGGCGAGCCAGTGCAGGAAGGCGAGCAGCATGTCGCGCCAGCGGGCGTTCCGCCAGGTCTTGGCGAAGGAACGCCGCAAACGGTGCATCCTGGCGGGATCGTCGAACGGTTTGTGGCCGTCTTCCGTGAAGATGAGGCGGCTGACGATGCGTACGTGTCGAACCGGCGCCGACCGCGCCGCGACGCTGACGCCGAAGTGCCAGTTCATTTGCCGCTTGACCGACACGCCCTGGATCTGGCGCAGACCGGTGATGTCGCCCCAGCGGAAGGAAATCTTGGTGGTGGGCGCGACATCGGCGGGCGGCCACCAGGCGGTCTGGGCGCCCGAGAGCCCGTAAGGCTCAAGACCACGCGCCGCGAACAGCTTTTCGAACGCCTGGCGCGCCATATCGCTGAAGTGATTGCGGGCGTCGCGCCGTTCGATGCCGAGCTTGGACCATCCGTCATCGAGGAAGCCCGCGACGAGCCGCTCCGCTTTTCGCTTGATGGGGAGGTTCGGTCCGAAATGATCTTGCAGATCGTGGATGCGCGCGAAGGCGAGAAATCCTCGGCGGAAGGGCTTCAGGGGCCACGGCGCCTCCGCCATGCGCGATTGCGCCTGGCGGTCCGATACCTGTCCCTTGAATTCGTAGAAGCGGATTTTCTTGGGTAATTGATCGATCGGGAGCCAGTTCGAGATCAACCGCTCCGGCGTTGAGACGAGCGTCTTGCCGTGGATGAGTTGGGTTTCCCGCCAGATGGCGTCGCCGTCGCCGGCATTGCGGGGGACGCGGTAGGTCTCCCGGAGCGTCTCCAACAGTTCCGTCAGTCCGCGCGCCCAGCCGCGTGTGAAGTCGATGTATTGCGCGTGGGCGATGAGGAAGGGCGCCTCGAAGGGCTCCATGCGCAGCGGGATGATGAAGGCGTTGTCGCCGATCTTGCGGGCCACGTCGGTGGCGATCTGGATTTCATTGCGCACGCCCTGCTTCTCGACCGCACGGGGGTTGGCGACGAGCAGCACCTTGCAGGCGCGATGGCGCAACGCGTTCTCGAGTTTGCGTTGCCAGTCCTCGCCGCCCTTGAGCCGGAGTACATCGGCCCAGACCTCGTAACCCAGCGCAGCGAGCTTCGCGCCCAGCCAGATGGTGAAGGCGTTGTCCTCGGGCGCGGCGTGGCTGATGAAGATCGCCTCGCGAGGTTCGGTGTTTGGGTGCGCGCCAGTGTTTGGAGACTGTGAGCTCACGAGGCAGCCTCCGTGTACGTCCAGGGACCGCCGGCCGACCACGATGCAAGTTGCTGGCGTTCCAGCACGGGGAGCAAGAATGCCCGCAGATCTTCGGCCACCTGAATGAGCGAAGTGGGCGCCGCGGCGAGCCGATCACGCGCCAGAAAGGCCCGCCACTGAGCGTCCCGCTCGCTGGCAAAGGCTTCGCCCAGGCCGGAGGGAGTTTGTTCGGGCCAGGATGTCCGGCGACGGTCGAATGTCTGCTGGATGGCATTCGCGAGAACGAGCCCTTCGAACGTGAACGTCTGCGCGATCATCCAGAGGTCGTAGAAATCCTTCATCCGACTGTTGGCGATGCCGAGCGATACGATCGCCTCGAGCTTCTCGGCGACCACCGTCTCGGGCGGATATGCGCGCAGAACTGGCGCCGGCGCGTCGAGCAGCGCCGGGTATTCGATCTCGACTGGGTCGGGAGTGATGGCGTCGCCGAACCCGACATCGATCTGGATGGGCAGGCGCGCGCCGGCGATGGTGGCGCTGGTCCTGACACGCACGCCGGCATAGTCGGCCTCGTCACGGATTGCGGCGGCCTCGATATGTTCAACGTCGAAGACGACGCCGTCGTCAGGGACCGCCACGGAGCAGATCGCCCGGACGCTCTCGGCGACCGCCGCGGGATCGGCATCGCCATGACCCAGGAGATCGAGGTCGCGGGTCGGACGGAATGGATCGTCCCGCCAGGTGGCGAAGAGCATCGCCCCTTTCAGCACAAACCGCTCGCGCTGATCGGAGACGCTGAGGCGGTAGAGCAGCCGCTCGAGCGCGTAGCGCGTAAGGAGGATCTGAAAATCTGTCTTCTCCGCGCGGGCTCGATCGAGAAGCCGCGCACGGACCGAGGCGCCGACATTGCGAATCTCACGCGCCATCGGCGACCATCGCTTCGACATAGGGACGCATCACCGACCAGACACGGGCCGTGCGCGCGAATTCCCAGAGCTGGTCTGGCGTCACCCTCTTGGTCCGCAGTCCTTCGCGTAGCCCTTCCAGGGCGATGTCGAGTCCGATCTTGTTGCGATATCGAAAGCAGTCGACGATCGTCTTGGCGGGTTCGAAAATCGGAACCTCGATGCCGTCAATCAGATGACGTCTGACACCTTCCTTGAGAGCACGGCTGCTGAATCGGACAAAACGGATCGGCGGGTATTCGACCTTGGGCTTCCAGCCGGTGCGGTCGATGGCGATCCAGACAGCCGACGGCATCTGCAGTGTCAGCTCATGAAACTGCAGCGCGGATGTGAGGCAGATCACACCTCTGGGCACGAGAGCTGAAGCCTCCGCGAAGCTGCTCCGGGCATCCGGTATGTAGTCGGCGAGCTGGTAGAGGCCGCGCGCCACGCGCATGACCGCACCTTCACGAACGAGGCGGGCAATGGTTTCGGGCCCAACGCCGGCGTCGCGCAGATCGCGCATGCGGACGAGCCCCTTCTGCTGGAAGAGGTTGCGGGCCGTGTCGCGCTGGGTGTTCGTGGGTGGTGACATTTGCTATGCTTACAGAATAAAGTGCAGAGGTTTTATCACGCAACGAAGAGGAGCTCAAAGGGCGCATTCACCTGCTCTTCCAACGGGCGCTTCAGCTGTAATGGCTTTGATGCCAGGCAACCTGGAGGTGTGCGACATGGTATTGGAGGGTATAAACGAAAGGATCGAGGGGGGTGAACCAGCACGTGTCGAAGAAATGGGGGCGCGGTCGGAGCTGGGATCAGACTGACCAAATAGAGCGCATTAACGAAGGTAGACGCCGCCAAGCCGAAAGGGTTCAAGCTCTTCTGGCAACCCGTCGGCCTGCCCAAGCGCTTGAGCGGCTCTCAAGGCGAGGAATTTCGAGCCCGACTCAGATCCGCTTTGCATTAACAAGCGCCCCGGCGGATTGGATGCCTGCAAATCGAGGGCAGCCGATAATCGGCGCGATCCTTGATTCGATTGAGGATGGGGTCGACCGTGCCGTTATGGCTTGGCCGGCTCGGCCTGGTGGGGGCTTTTCTGCAGCTGCGGTGGCGATGAGAGAGGCGCGATCAAGCGGCCGGCTGGCTTATGCGACCATTGCCTTCTGGCCGTGGCGAAACGGGGCGACTTGGGCAGCGCGCTCGATCCTTGTTCATCCGGACGATGTCGCGCAAGCTGCGGCGCGGGCTGCTGACGAAATGCATCGAGGTGCAGCGTGGGCGGAGCCAGATCTCGCGCATGATTCTCTGTGTCTTCTCGAAATGCGGTTGCGTGATCTGATAGCGACAAGTAGCCAGGCAAATGGGGAAGGCACCGCGTCGCGCTCGAATATCGTCGTGCGAAGTCCGACTCTACTGGAGACGACTTCTGTATTCGCGCCCGCTGAAGAAACCGGAGGTCCCGCCTACGCCCCAGATGGGGGACAGGTACTGCGGCGTGTCCGAGACTATACGCATATCGGCGACAAGAATGCGGGCTTGGAAGGGCATATAGCTGCCGTTGGCGACCCGGATAAAACACCGTTCGCAATCTTCGGCCTGCCGGCCGTTACGAAGCCGGAGCCGCTCATCCGTTGTCTCAAATTTTCCCGCTTCGTCGCGAAGTCACTCGATGCTCTGGTCGTTGATGTGACTCGAACTGGCCGATCCGAACTTCCGGACGACTGGGAAGCTCGGTTCATGTTGGTTCTGCGAGCTCTCGAAAACGTTTCGGGCCGGCGTCCTCCAGTTGTGGTCCTGTCGGAGGACGCATTTGCGCTGCGCAAGGCAGTTCGCAGCTTACGAAGCGTAAATGCCGCGCTACGGCCCGTGCGGCGCGCTCCGCTTGAGGTCGGAGCCTATTTGCAGGAGCCCGGCCTTTTCGGTCCGGCCAGCGTCTTGCCGGGAGACGTCGCCCCGATCGCGTTTGAGGCCGATATCAAGGACGCTTCCTTGGTCGCGATACGCAATGACCTTCTGGCCCTGGGGCGGAGCTTTCGGCGTGTTGGCCAAGCAGAGGCCGCGGAAGCAGTTTCGCGGGCGCTTGCGTTCGTCCGAAGATCGGCCTCCCTGCCGATCGGACTTAGAGAAGCCAGCGAAGTGGCCGACATCCTCCACGATGGCGACGATAAAGCTGACATGTCGGTACGGGCCATGTTTCGGCCGAAAATGGCGCTCGGGCCACTTGCTGCGGCGGCCGATTTGGTGCCCGAGTTCGGCGACGAGGCCCGGCGGTTGATCCACGATATTGAGACTCGTGTAGCGGCCTGGGACGATGAGACGCCGGTTTCGGCAAAACTAGCGCGTGTGCTTGAGGACAATGCTTGGAATAGCGCTACTACGGCGCTAATTATTCCTGATCGCCGCACGGCCGATGTCTATTTGAGTTCGGATCGTGCACTGGATGTTCACTGTCAGATCGCAGATGTACGTGGATTGGCAGAGTGGCTCTCATCCAAGTCACCCACTCGTATCATTATTGTCGGCGCAACACCCGATGTCGTTCGTGCGTTGCTGACCGCGCCAATCGCTGTCCAACGGGTATTGTTCTTAGGTGATGCAGCGGGAACAGCGCTGCTTTCGGCTGAAATCGCGCCGCTTAGCAGGATTGCGGGATTTGCGGCGATAGCCGGACGGGCCACCGCCCTGGCGGCGGCGCTCAAGCGTGGCGGTGCCAACGAGAAATTGGATTTGGCGGAGGCGGAATTTCGTGTGGCGGCTACGTTGCCCGAGGGCGAAATCGACTTAACCCGGTCGGGGGAAGCGTACAGAGGAGAGATTTTTCGTTTCACCACGACGCGAGGACATCGCCTTGCTTATCGTCCGACAAGTGATGTTTTGCAGTATTCACCGGGCGAAACGAGACCCTTTGAACGTGTCCAAGCGCGGGACGTTCGGCGTGGTGACCGCATTCTTGTGCTTGACGCCTCCGTGCGAGAGTCAATCCGCCGCGCGATCGCAGGTTCGAGGGAGACCCTGAAGCAATTGGCGCTCTATCACAGCCGGATTGCGGCCATCAGGGCTGAGGCTGCTGGCTCATCGGATCAAGACAAGGCCCGCCACGTGCTGGCCACTATGCGCGTGTTGGACCCAAGCATCGGTTCCCACGAACTTCAGAACGTCGTCCGTTGGTTGACCGCGGACAAAGCTCCGGGCGAGGCCGATGGCAGTAGGCAACCTCGCGCGGCGCGCGACTGGCCGCGGTTTCGGGTGTTCATGCAGGCTGTTGGCGTCGATACCCATTCGGCCGACATGTACTGGCGAGCTGCGATTGTTCCGGCGCGATCGTACAGAGTGCACGAGGGGTACCTCTTCAATCAACGCGTGGTGCAATTCGTGCTCGATCCCGAGGGGGCCTCCGCTGGGACTGCGGCGTGGAAGACGATGCCCGGCCTGTGGCAGCTCGTGCTCGACGCGCTGGACGAGGTTGCGGAGATAAGTGTGTTTCCTGGTGGAGGGGATGACGCCGATGGCTGAACCGCGCGCGCTCGACGGGATGCAATGGGACGATCGACAGCAGTTGAAAGAAGCGGTTTGCGATGCCGTTTTGGAGCGCACGAGGCGCGTTGTTTCGGGCGAAGGTGTTCATGGAGCCACTGTCGTAGGCGAAAAGCCGTCTCGTGTTCTCTCCAGCGGGTTCATTCTTCCGCGCTTGAATGAAGATGGAGACGACGAATCGAGCGATATCAAAATACCAGCGCACGGAATTGACTTTCGGGTGCGGCGGTCAGGTGGGGTGGTGCGTGTTCTGCCGAGCTTGACGGTATACGTTCGGGCACTTCCGACTTCGGCCGAGCTGTTCGCGCGCGAGGGTCGGTTGATTCCACGAGCGGACTTTAACGATGCCGCACGTCAACACATCAAACATCAGATCAACCGGCGCGCGGCCGCCGAGATTCCCAGGGGGACATCTTCAGGAGAGCGGGCTGTGCGCCGCGCCGCAATCTCGCGCGAGATATACATTGCGATGGGGGTCGGCGTGCCATCGGCCGCTCGTCTTCCAGGTGGAGACGAGCGCGATGATGCTGCCATCGAAGAGGGGGTGCCACCGTCTCAGGTGCTTGGTGGGCGGTTGCGTATACCCGACCGGCTGTCACGACGATACGACATCCCGCAGAAATGGATCAGGCTGCGCGTAGACGCGCCGGAACTCGCGCTTCCGCTGCCATGTGACCCTGAAGTTTGGCAGAGGCTGGCCGCTCAACACAAGACGCAGCTGCTGACTTCGATTCGTGCGGCGTATTCCGAGTGGATCGCGTCTGCGGCCGGCCAAAGTGAAGCATGGCGCAAGCTTCATCCTCCCTCGGAGGCATTTTGGGATTCTGAGTCCTGGGATCGATTTCTCGCAAACGCTCGTGCGGTTACGCCGAACGCATCCGATCTCATCCCGAATTTTGACGCGCAAATTCTTGTTCAGCCTCTCCATGATCCGCTGGAGCACGGAAGTTTTTCGGTTCGCATCGCGCTCGAGAACTTGCGTGAGAGCGACGCGGCCATGGAGTGCGGCCTCTTCAACGTCAATCTAACGCTCGAGTTGCCGGATGACGCACTTGGCCCAATGCGCTTGGAGCGGGTGAGGCGCAGCTATCATTTGGCGGGATTCATGACGATGCCAGCCATCGGCGTGAACGGCGGTGTATCAGATCTGGGCGCACACGAGGGCGTGCGTTCGCTGAGGACGACGTGGATGCCGCGCTATGTCTTGCCGCGCACCCAAGCTACCGAAATCGCGGACGTGCCCACCTCCTACGGACAACTGGGGCAGGAGACGACTGACCTAGGCGATCTCACAGCATTGCCGCAGGCGTTGCGAGATTGGATCGACGTGGTCGCCCGCGAGACGCAGCTCTCCGTCCCCGGCGAAGAGGGTAGCGCCGACGACGAAACAGCGCAGCAGACGAGATTCCAGGACGATCTGCGCGCTTGGCGAAGCGAGGCGGCGAGAATAAGCGCTGGCGTGGCTCTACTGGTGGAGGCCCAACAAGCTTGGCGCCGTGACCGGAATGCCGCCGCAGGTGTTCCTTATCGCGCCTGGTTGCTTCTCAACCGAACATTTGCTGCCGCGTCGCCGCCGCGAGAAGGTGAACCGCCACCTGGTTGGAGACTGTTCCAGCTGGCATTCGTTTTGGCACATGTTCCGACATTCGCATCGCGAGTGCCGGACTATGCGGGCCATTTCGATGCTGCGTTCGATGAGGATGCGGCGAGCTTGCTCTATATGGCGACAGGCGGCGGCAAAACCGAGGCATTCTTCGGCACGTTAGTCTTTGCGCTGTTCCTCGACAGGCTCAGAGGTAAGAGCCGCGGTGTAACGGCCATGATGCACTACCCATTGCGGCTGTTGACGGTCCAGCAGGCGCAGAGACTTGCACGTCTCTTGGCCCGGGCGGAGATGGTGCGTCGCACCGAGCACGTAGACGGAGGCGCTTTCGAGATCGGCTTCTGGGTCGGGGGCGCCAATACGCCCAATTCAACCGAGAAGCGCCCAGGAGAGGTGGCCGAGGCGCTCCGTTGCGTGCCTCTGTCGACCGACACTCGCGCGCGAGATGAAGAGGCATTGACGGCAAGCCAAGAGCGGATCGACCGCGAATATGTGGCGGCCAAGACCGCTTGGAACAAGCTCCCTGTTTGCCCCTTCTGTGGATCCGACAGAGGAACGGGACTGCGCCTGTTCGCGGACAGGCATCACCAACTCGGGATCGTTTGTCTGAACCATTCATGTGATTGGAACCGGTGCCATCAGACAGGCGGGCCGGAACCTTTGCCATTCTTGATAGCCGACACTGACATATATCGGCGCGCTCCGGCCGTGCTTTTGGGCACGATCGATAAACTGGCACTTCTTGGCCAGAGCACAACGACAGTCGATCGGATCGCTGGAATGTTCGGGCTAGCGCGGTGGATCGAGGGCGTTGGTGCCGGCTTGTTGCACATGCCGAGTGGGACACCTACGAGCGCCGCCCCGCCACCCGGTTATCAGCGTGTAGCGCCGGCATATAGTGACGGCGAAGAAGTGTTTTTCGACCCGTTCCCGAGCTTAATCGTCCAGGACGAGATGCACCTCCTAGAGGAGAGTCTCGGAACCTTCGGTGGCATCTTCGAGACGGGGTTATTTGCATGGCTGTCGCGGTTGTCCCGGCTCCTCGGCCAGCGCGTGTGTCGGGTCCCAGGCGCTCCGGATCGCCCAAGGCTGCCGCACGTCATTGGCGCGACCGCGACTGCGGCGGATGCCGCAAAGCACACGCGCGCACTTTATCAAAAGCGGGTCATACAATTCCCGCATCCAGGGCCGAGCTTGCACGGCGGCTTCTACACACGCATGGCAAGTTTTCAGCCGGGCGGTGCGGCGGCAACAGAACGGCAAGACGTGCTTGATACGCCGCGCGGCAGAGAGGCGGCAGCTCCTTGGGGTCGCGTTTACGCGAGCCTGATGACCAATGGACGGCTGCACACGGTTACGACGCTGTCAGTGCTTGCCGCACATGCCGCTACGATCACGCGATGGGAAAGGGACCTGGCGTCTTCCGATTTGACGCGGCAAGCGCAAGCCGCCGCGGAAATCGAAGAGTGTGTCTCAGATGCGAGGTGGTCCGAAGCGCGTCGCGCCGCTGTTCGGGCGGCCGCTGCAGAGGGAAGGTTTGATAGGCTGGCTGCCTTGGTCGATCTCCACCGGATCGAGCTCACATATGTCACGAATAAGAAGGGTGGAGACCAAATCCTCTCGGCGTTGGAAACTGAAGTGCGCGAAGCGCACGCGACCATGGGGCCGGACTATGCGCTGTCGTCCTTCGCGATGGAGCTGATCTCTGGCGGTGTCGATATTGGCGGTATCCAGTCGGTAATCCGTGCCGCAGAGCGGCCTTTCGATCCAATGCATGACGACATTGGTACCGCGTTGCGGGGTATCGTCGCGACCTCCGCGATCTCGCACGGTGTGGATGTCGAAGCTTTCAACGCAATGGCATTTGCTGGGATGCCGGCTGACATTGCTGAATATATCCAAGCATCTTCGCGGGTCGGGCGCACACACGTTGGGTTTTCGTTGCTTATCCCGACGCCGCAAACACGAAGGGACCGATTTGTCGTTGAAGTCCACGAGTCATTTCATCGTCTGCTGGAACGGATGATCGCGCCTCCTGCGGTCGAACGGTGGGCGGATCGGGCCATCGATCGAACGATACCGTCGCTTGTGCAAATGTGGCTTGCAGGTGTGCGGCATCAGGAACGTTTCCTGGCCGTCGCGTCAGAGCAAAAAGCGCAAGTCATTTTGCCGACGACAGTCGAGCAGGTCGAACGGCTCCTACGAGACCCCAGCGCTTTTGACGATTGTGTCGCGTTTGTCATTGAGGCGGTCGGCATCGGGGCCGTTACCGGAGGGCCGACCAATCCTATTTATTACAGCGATCTTGTGCGGGCCGCAGCGGCACGGATTCAAGCAGTCATCGCCAGCGGAGACTTTACGGGGCGGCTCGCCGAGTTGTGGAGCAATCCGCTCAGCGGATTGCAGCGGCCGATGACGAGTTTGAGGGATGTCGATGCCGCAGGACGCATTCGTGCATCGCAACGCACTCAGCGCAACCGGCCGCTCTCTTGGGAGGAGGTCGGCGAAGCCATGGCGATGGTTCGCAACCGCGGCGTCTCACAAGGCCGGCGAACCGCGTCGAGCGAACTTGACGGAGAGGCCTGACGATGACGAACCCTCCAACGATGCAGCGCTCGCGCGGGCAACTTGCGACCAGCTACGCCCCGCACAGTCTCTTTACGTTTGAAGGTGGCTCGGGCGCGTGCATGGCGTTGTCGACGTCGGGCAACCGGACCGCCGAGCTTCGACCGATAACACAGCGGATGATAGGAGAGCAGATTCAAGAATATTTTGAGTCTTGGGCGGATCGTGCCATGCGGGGGCAGAATCTTCGCCATCCTGTCCCGCCTACGCTCGCCGTCGACAATCGTGTGCTGAGCGATCAAGCCGTACGTGTACGGCTCGGTGATCTGGTCTTTCAGGTGCCGGATATTGTCGGATATGTGCCTTTCCCGCTGGCATTTTCCTGCACGCGCTGCGGCCTATTCCGTGAATGCCGCCGCCTGGATAGGGTCGCTGAGGAAGCCGGACGGTTCCGGCAAGCCTGCCCAACAGGCGCCGGCGGGTGCGCCGACGACTGGCAGCAGATAGATGTCGTCCTCACGCACTGGTCCGGCGACATCGAGGCGATAAGCCCAAGTTACCGTTATTGGGACACAGCGAACGGAGAAGCGCGAGATATCGCACGTTGTAGCTCATGTGAATCGGATCGCTTCTTCCTGCGACGACCACCGGGAGCGCTCGCAGGCTGGCACTTCGAATGCGTCGCTTGTCGCACGGTACGTCCGATCCTCCAGCGAGATCTGAGGACGCTGGAAGGTCTCGGTCCGCTTCTTGCCCAGAACCAGGCACTGATCGCCGAAATCAATATGGAGCCGGTCTCCTATCGCGCGTCGGCCGCTTACTATCCCCATGGCGACCGGCTTTTGGTTTTCGACCAAGATACTTACGTGTCATTGCTTGGTGCCACGCAGATCAATCAGCTCGAGAGCTTCGTAGCCACGACCTATGGCTATCCGCCTACTCATCTGTCCGACGCGGAAAAGGCGACACTGCTTCAGGCAGCCGGACGGGGCTCAGAATGGGATAACTACGTTCACATGCGGGCGTTGGTCGAAATGCTCGAGGAAGGGGGCACAACACCGCGCGAAATGATCGACGCTTCGCGATCGGCGCTCACCCGCCAGGACGAAGACTGGAATGCCACGGTGTTTGCGGGACGCCAGCAAGCGACCCCCGGGATCACCGCCGCTTGCCGAGAGCGGCAGCGCTTCGTGCGGCGCTTTGATCCCATTCGCATGGCTGTTGAGCATGAAACCCTATTGCAAGAGAAACTGCGAGGCGGCCAGCTCAATGACGGCAAGGAAGTCTCTGTCGATGTGACGATTCTCGACCCGTTCCTCATTCCTGACGGACTGTCGGAACATGAAATCGATCGGCTGAGAGCGGAAGTCCGGCGTCGAAGGGACCTCCTCGGCATTTCGGAAATGCGCCTGATCCGCGATGTGCGAATCTGCGAATATACGTTTGCCTACACGAGAACGTCGTCTTCGCCCACGGTCAAACGCGACAAGGCGGGTGATGCCGAGATGCCGGTGAGGCTTCGATTGTTTGACCGTGTAGAGGTCGGCGAGGCTGCCCGCCACCCGGTCCTTTGTTTGTTACAGTCGAACGAAGGTTTCTATGTGCGGCTGGACGAGGACACCGTCCGGGAATGGCTCGCCGAGAACGGAATTACCGTCGTACCGGCAGTTCCCGGCGTTCGACTTGGCGGAAGCCTCATAGAAGAGTTTGCCGCGATCGAGAATGATCCGAACTCGCGATTTTCCCGCTTTCTCGATGAATATCGGCGCGAGAGAATGGTGCCGCGCCAGGCTTACCCGTTCGTCTACACGCTCTTGCACACTATGGCGCACCATCTGATTGGCGTTTCTGCTTCGATGTCGGGCCTCGATCTCGGCTCGTTCGGCGAGCACCTGTTCGTGCCGGATTTGGCATTTCTGGTTTACCGCCGTGGCATGACCATGGATTTGGGCAACCTGTCGTCCATGTGGCGCGACCGCGGAGACCCGGCGTTCGGCAACGAAGTCCTCGACCGCATGGTCAATCCCGCCAGCCTTCGATGCGGTTCAGAAAGCGTCTGCAATCACCGAGGAGGCGCATGTCCCGACTGCGTACTCATCCCAGAGAGTGCTTGCCTAACCCGGAACGAGCTCCTCTCGCGATCAGTGCTCATCGGACGGGGCGCGCCTCGATGGGACATCGCAGGTGATGAATTGAGCGGCTACTATACCATTGCAGAGCGTCGTGCAGGGCGACTGCCGCGTGCCCAAGCGGGGGTTCGATGACAGGGGTGGCGCCGCTCGGCGCTGACTTGGCTAGGTCTCTGGTGGTCGGGCTCGGTGCGGACTGCCCTACAGCGGCCGCACTCGCGCGCGTGATGGCGGGCCGACAAGGCCACGCCATCGACGCCCACAATCTTGCTGATTGGCCGGCTGCTGCGATCCAGCGGGTCACGTTGGATTTTGTTGCCCGCGGTTGGTTGAGCCGCACAGATACCGGTTGGCAGATCGGGCCGGGGCAGATGCCATCTGGGCTTGCGTCGTTCCTCGATGGTGCCGCGGCGATGCGAGCAATCATGCCGGAAGAGGGGATGGCGACCGCCGTGGTGACGATGCCTCCGTCACCGAATGCTATAGGGGCGGCGTTGCCGGCGACGGGATTGGCTTATGCCGCGCTGGTCCACACCAAAGATGCGCTCGAGAAGTTGGCCGATGCCGCGGCGAACAGTTTTACGATCATGACTCCGTTCCTGAATGACGAGGGTCTGGTCATCGCGCTTGATCTATTCCGGCGTACGCGCGCGCGCCGTCGGCATCTCATCATCCGGAGGTCCGGATCTGCGCGCGCTGCCGTCAATCGAGGCTGGTCTGACATTTGTCAGCTGAATGTTGAGGTTCTGAATTACACGTTGCCGGTCGAAGACGGGTACGAGACCTTCCACGCAAAGATCGTGCTGGCCGATCAAGACATCGCCTATGTTGGAAGCGCCAATATGACGGCGTTTGCGCGGCATTCAATGGAGCTAGGAATCCTCACAGACGGCCGTGCGGCCCGTGTCGTCGCAAGTATTGTCAGAGGCGTTGAGCGCATTGCGACGCCGCTTCGGGCGCCGTCCCCAACTCCTAATATCTGAAAGAGGCGCTCAACACCGTGGCTGTCGCAGCAAATAAACTTCACATGACCGAACCATCTACCGGCGCTGCGGTGTCGGCCCAATCGGCTAACGCTATTCCGGCGTTCGACAGCTTTCTCGCCGCATTTCGCAAAAAAAAGCTGAGTCGGTCGAGGGCTCTGCAGGTGTGCCTCAGCCTGATTAAACGTGAGCCAGGCGACCTTCTTGAGCTTCTTGAGGCGCTTCCGGCCGCTTGGGCAGATCACGCGGTTGCAAGCGTGTATGCGACATTGATCCCGGCGGACCGACGCAAGAGACTAGGGGCCTATTTCACTCCGCCACATCTAGTGGATCATCTCGTCTCCCGCCTTGCTTCGTGTGGGATGGATCCGGTGAAGCACCGGCTTCGTGATCCTGCCGCTGGCGGCGCGGCCTTCCTTGTACCACTTGCGCGTATCAAGGTGTCGGCTTGGAAAAAACAGGGGCTTGCTGACGGTGAGATCGTGCGCCGGCTGCGCGAGCACTTAGTTGGCCGAGAGATCGACCCGGACCTTGCAGCGATCGCCAACGCCTTACTGAGGCGAATGTTAGTTTGTGAATTTCAATTGGCTCCGAAGTCGGTCGCGCACCTTTCACTAGTGAAAGTAGAAGACAGCCTCGACCCGAGGTTCTCTTCGGGCGACGATATCGACCATGAAGTAGGGAACCCGCCATTTCTTCGTTTGCGTGGTTCGGATAAGCGCCTGGTGAGGCCAATTTTCGCCGAGATCGCCTCCGGCAGGGTTAATCTCTACGCTCTGTTTGTAAGGCGAGCTCTCGCAGAAGTGCCAATCGGTGGCATGGTCGGTTACGTGATTCCTGCGTCCTTTCTGGGTGGCCCAGAATTCGAGTCTTTTCGTAGGCGAGTTCTGCAGCTCGCTGAGGTCCTTGTCGTCGACCTCATAGAAAAGCGGAGCGATGTTTTTCTGGATGCGATCCAAGACGCCTGCTTCGTAATTCTGCGGCGACGCGCGGATGTATTGGCCGAGCCGCCTGCGAGCGTGGCGGCAAGTGGCGTCTTTCGTCGCGACGGCAAGTTCATTTCCAAGGGTGTCGCGCAAATAGAGACAAACGGAGCACCTTGGCGATTGCCCGGCGTGGAGTTGGTTCGCTTCTCCACACTTGAGGATTGGGGGTATCGGGCGACAGTTGGCTATCTTGTGGCTAACCGCCAGCCGAAGCGCCTGCACAAACGAGCGGCGAGGGGGCGGTATCCCCTCATATGGGCCAAGTCGATCACTCCCGAGGGAACCTTCGACTTCGAACGGGGGGCGGCATTCAAAGGCTACGGTTGGGCCGATGCACCGGGGGATGCGCCCTATGTGGTGCGCAGCGCGTGCGTAGCCGTTCAGAGAACTTCATCGCGAGGCCAGAAGCGGAGGCTCAATGCAGCGTCTATCTCGAAGGCCTTCATTGAAAAGCATGGCGGCGTCATCGCGGAAAATCACGTTATCCTGCTTGTGCCAAATTCACCCGATGCGGCTTCACCTGAGTTGTTGGCGGCAGCGCTGAACAGTGCGGCGGCGAGTGCCGCGCTCGATCGTGTATGCGGTTCTGCTTCAATCTCGGTTCGGCTTTTGGAGACAGTCAAGCTGGAAGCGCGCCCCACTGCCTGCGGGCGCCCGCTATCTGTTGACTCCGAGAAGAGGATCCAAGCGCAGAATGCGGTGGCGCCGTCATGACGCTTGAGCACTGGGACGAGAACACACGGAAGTATGTGCTTTACCGGACTACTCGAGAGCACAGCGAGGATTGCACACGCTTTCCTTTCGAAGGAATTCCAAAGCGCGTGTTCTTAGATACCAATGTGATCAATGTGCTCGTGAAATACTGCGAGCATGTTTTCGATCACGTGCCAATCCCAGCGGATGCCGACGCTACGCTGGCAGTAGACATTGAGGCGCTTATGCACGTGTTTTATGTTGGCGCACGGGTTAATTGGGATCTTTTGAGTTCGCAGAAGACGCTTGATGAGCTGTCATGTACGAGAGACAGCTCGCTTCGAAGGGAGCTCTTGGAATACGCATTAGGAATCGTAAACCAAGACCTCGATGACGATGATCGGAGACATGCTGCTGATTTCGGGCGCAAGCTAATTGACGCTCCCTTCGTAGCTGCTCTGCCAGATGCAGCCGATCGCGAGTTAATTGGAAACGCGATAGGATTGGGTTGCGACGTTTTCTGCACTCGCGACAGGGCGACAATTGTGAGGAAGCGGGATCTGTTACGGCAAGTGCCTTTGCGAGTTGTGACGCCAGCAGAGTGGTGGGCACACATAAGGCCATGGGCCGCTTTATGGTGCTAGTTCGCGCCCTCTCGAAGGAAGAGGTTGGATTGGCGACAATACCCGTCCGGTATGGCCCATGAGAACGCGTGGGAACCTCGTTACGGAGCGCGCTGGTGTAAACTTTGTACGCAGCGTCGTAGAGGGGGCGGGCTGTCTCCTGAAAGAAGTCAACCTACAGCACGACTTTGGACACGACGCCACAATGATGCTGGTTGTGAATGGTGAGGTTCGCCCACGCGAAGTCGCGTTTCAGATCAAGTCCGGTGCGAGCTACGTTTCCCCAACGACCTGCAGTTTGCCCGCGACGGCCTCCCACATTTATTTCTGGGCTGAACATGATCTTGTAACGCTCGGAGTTATCTACGACCCCGCCGAAAAATCCGCTTGGTGGATAGATTTGCAGACGGCTGCGCGGGAATTTCGGGCGGCAAATCGGAAGGCAGGCACCACATTTACCTTCACTAAGGGGCTCTGGAATCAGTTTAACGGTGAGGATTTTGCATCAGTTTTGGTTCCGACTCTTCTTGGAGAGGCGCCGAGCGTGCCACTCGAGCGATTATGTTCGTGGGTCATGGACGATGACATGCAAACCCATGACATTGGTGTTCGAGCGATCCGAGCGCGGTACTACCGCGAGGCTGCGGCTTGGGATTGCCTGATCGAGGCATTTAAGTCGAGGCCCGTCGATCGACTGACGCTCAATCTCCCCATTGCCTTGGCGAAGCTGCTTGGTCATGACGATATCGGCTACTACTCTGGCGAAATTTCCAATGAAGTTCGCGGCCCGGCGATACAGAAGGTTATGGCCTTTGGCCCTGACGAGATCGCCAAACTCCTTTCGATGATGCCGGACAACGATTTTGAGCGGCCCAGCCTCGGCTACAGTCTGATGCCGCTCTTCGGCCAGAGTTCCGAAAGCCCAAGTATTCTTTCCACCATTCGTGACAACGAAGCGCTTGATCCTTCGGTTCGTAAACTTGCGAGTGCCCTTTTCGACTGGTACCAACGCGACCCAAATTGGTGGGCCTTTTGGCGCCGAGATGTTGGCGGGCGAAGTTACCTGCGTCCGGCTATTTCACGAAACGTCCGTTGATCCTCTCTGCTACGAGTGCACGTACGTGTCACGCAGAGTCGGATTCGGATGATCCGAGTTACAGTCGACTATTATGCCGCAGTATTAACGGCTTTACTCCTTTCGGCCGTTTTGGGTGGGGCGGCGAGGGCTGCTGCAATCGCTTCGGATACATTGTCAGCCGCCATGCGGATCGGATCGGTTTTGAGATGTGCGTAGCGGGCTGTGGTCTGCACCTGCGTGTGACCCAGCAGCTTTCCGATCATGGCCAGGTCTTGGCCAAGCTGCAGGGCATCCGATGCAAAGGAATGGCGCAGATCGTGGATGCGCAGACTGTCCAAGCCCGCGCGCGTGCGCAGCCGTCGCCACGGTTTCTGCATGTCGGTGAGGTGTTGCCCATCGATCCTGCCGGTGATGACGTAGGGGTTGTTCTTCACCTTGGTAATGGACTTCAATACCTCGATGACGGCTTTGCCGATCGGCACCAGCTTGGCGCCGGTTTTGGAATCGGGCAGGCGAAGCACACCGGCTTTCAAATCGACATAGTCCCATTTGAGGGTCTGGATTTCCCCAAGTCGGCATCCGGTCAGCAACAGAAGGCGGATGCAGTTGGCGGCTTCGGGCTCCTCGTCAGCCTCACGCAGCACCTTGCCGAGGCGGGCGAGTTCATCCGGGGTCAGATAGCGCTCGCGCTTGACCTCCTTGTACCGCTTCACCTTCCAGCACGGGTTCACGCCATCGGTTCGCACGCCCCAGGTGTGGGCCACGGTGAACATGATGGAGAGGACACCGAGCGTCCGGTTCGCTTGGTAGGGGATGTTCTTCATGGACTGATGGAGGCCGACCACATCGGCACGCGTGATGTCGATGATGCGATGCGACCCCAGCTTGGGATTGATGAACAACTCGACGGACCGCTTGTATTCGCCATAGGTTGAGGGCTTGCAGTGAAGCGCGACATGCTCGGCGAGGAAGCGCTTGGCGAACTCCTTCATCGTGGGCGACGCCTTGCGGCGGTCCCGATCGTTTGCCGGGTCGCCGCCAAGTCGTACCTGCGAAAGATGCTTCATCGCCTCGGTGCGCGCGAAGTCGGGGGTGAGGGCGCCATGAAGACCGATATTGACGCGGCGGAGCCGTCCGCCAACTCTGAACTGCGCCAGGTACATCTTGCGTCCTGACGGATAGACACGCAGCCCGAAGCCCTTCAGCTCGTCATCCCAGATGAAAAATTCCTTGTCTCCGGGGACCGCGGCATCGACGGAACGTTTCGTGATCTTGGCCAATGGAACACCTCATGAACGCCGGAATCTCCGGAATCAAATCGGAATCATTTGGGAGAAAACCGCGGAGTTTTCAGTCGTAAGATAGCGTAGATCCACGACCTAAATATGTCAATAAAAACATTGTGTTATGTGGAATTTGGCGGTGCTTGCGTAGAGGCGGATAGTGTGGAGAAAACGGCCTGGAGCAAACTCATAACCTGAAGGTCGTAGGTTCAAATCCTACCCCCGCAACCAAATTCCTTCGCGTTTCCAAACGCTTACGCGCCGCCCTCCGGGGCGGCGTTTGCGTTCGTGCCGCTCGTGGAAGCACTGTGGAAGCAAGAGGGGCCGATGTCCTTCATATCGCTTCGCAAATCCGCGCTCGTTCTTCGACACCCTCATGTGGCGGCGCTCCACCTCAGCGACGATGGTCGTTCTCGGTCGAAAGAAGCCGTTCCGTTTTCACCATGTGACCGCTAGGTACCCTGTATGAGCTATCGCAGCAGCTTGATGCGCTCATGCAGACTCAGGGCGCTTGGGATTCTCTTGGCAGCAAGGGCAGCCGATATCTCGACAAGCGCCTGCCGCGCCTGAACATCTTGCGACAATGCGTGTGCGTCGGAAATCAATGCCGTCGTCACAAGCTCCAGCAGCGCGTCGCCTGTTTTTTCACGATACCAGTGACCAGAGGGCTTTCGCTCCTTCAGCATGGCAGCCAGCCAGCGAAGGCCGTCAAGACGAAGCGGGCTCCCAAAGCTTGTCGTCAAGAAGTGGCAGAAGCGGGTGACGCATTCTTCGTCGCGAGCCAGATGTGCTGCCGCCCAGCGCTGGTAGACATCCTTCATCCGCATAGCCGCGCCGGGGTTCAGCCGGGTCAGGGCATCCTCTTTGCCGAAGCCGAGCAAGTCGCAAATCAGGCGTTCGCCGTAGAACCAGAGGCCAGGTTGAGACCAATCAACGGCAAGGCCGTACTCCGCGGTGGCCCGCCAGACACGTTCAAATGCCAGTGGGTCGTCACCTTTTCCGAGACGCAGGAACAATCCTCTAATGAAGTGCTGCAGCGCATAGTGTGCCGCCGGACCGTGGCAAAGAACCGGTTCCCAAACCTCACGCTCTTTCCCGTCGGGCGCCGCTATCGTCAAGGCTCCTAGCTTCAGAAGGATGTCGTAGCCGACGTTCTGGCTTGGCAAGTCGTATTCGCCGTACTTGTTCTTCTCACGCTTCCTGGCGCGCGTCGCGTCGTAGTCCCAGATGCGAAGCGCCAATCCGATATCGAGGCAATGGTCGCCAGTGCCACCGCCATCGATCAGCCAGTTGAACAGAACACTGAGGACGTGGTCGTTTAGCGAGCCGCTCCGTCGGCGTTCCGGCTTTCCGCGCCAAGTCTGGTCCCCGGAATTGTAGAGCCGCATCTGGCGCCGGTAGTCCAACCGCTCTACGCCCGCGACGATGCGCTCGAAGTCGAGGTCATCCGGCGTCGCATTCCTTCCACGAAGCGGAAAGCGCCGCAGCCGCGCGAGCCACGTAAGCCAAGCGCGCTCCGCTTCCTCGTCATCTCCGTAACGCGGAGCGAGCACGCTAAGGCCCGACCAGAAGAGCCCGGCGCAGAGCAGCCGCCACCAAGCCGCACCAAGCTGTTCTCGATTGGCATAGGCAACACCGACTACGACGGCGGTTGCTTCCGTGTCGCCGCTCGTCAGAAGCCGCAGGACGGCGGCCTCCCACTCCTGAACACCATCTCCATCGGCGAGCCACTGGTGCATAACCGCGTGGGCGATGAACTTGAGCTCGCCGCGGAAACGCTCCGCGCGCCGTTCGCGAATCTCTTCTACCGTCGACGCAACTGCCGCCACGCCAGTGCGCACGAAGTCGAACACGAGCTGCTGAGCTTCGGGATTCTGAACGAGCCAAGCGTCGCCCAGTATGATGAGGGTGCCGGCTGCGGCGGCCCGGCATTTCGATTTCGCGTCCTCATCGTCCCCCTCTGCCCCGGCCTCGCACTCCTTGAGCAGACTGAAAAGGTACGCGGCCTCATCGTCGGTAAGGGCGTGGCCGTCCCGAAGCCGCTGCTCGCACTTGTTTGGCACCAGAAGGTACGCAAGGATTGGCGCGCTGTCGGTCTGCCAAGACTGCACCTCGAGCCGCAGTTCGTCGGGGTACACGAGGCACTGGGTCTCCTCGCCCGTCGTTGTATCTATGACGGTCCGATAGTTGGCCCGGTCGAGCGCGGCGAAGAGCAGCTTGAACTCCAGCGCCGCCTTCGGGTCTTCAGGTAGCTCCCAAGTCGGCAGCAGTGTTTGAAGACGCCCCGCAACGTCGTCGTCGGCCAACAAGAGCTCGACAACGACTTCCAAGAACTTCTGCTGGCGATGGGGCGCCAGTATCCAGTCACGCGCGAAGTCGAACATTGCCTGGCCGCCCTGCAACCAGCTCCATCCGATGAAGTTGTAGCCAACCTGCTTCACACGACCGCTGTCCCAGTAGAACAGGTTCGGGAACGTCAGCAGGGCCGCAAGGGGCCCCGTCAGTAGCGAAGGCCGATACTTGGCAATGTTGACGAGCACGCTCACGAGCGCCGTGGAGTTTCCCTCTTGGAGTATCCTCTCGATTGCAGCGGTGATGTCCTCACCTGCCTCTAGCTGCAGCGTAAGCCAGCGCTCTAATGCATCCAGAGCACAGAACAGATTGCCGTTGCGCATCGGGTCATTGGACTGCGGCCAGTCGAACACCTCCGACCAGCCGGAGAAAGTCTTATCCGATCCGTCCGCGAACTGCAGTGTCACCCTAGGCGGCGCGCCGCCACGGCCCTTCATGACCTCAACGACCCAGCGCTCCGTGCAGAAGTTCACGAGCGCGATGAGCGATGTGAGCGCGGTTTCTGGGGCGAGCTTGAAGAAGGGGAAGAACGGACTTTTCCAGAAGGCTGTTGGGTACGCGTCCTCGGGGTATTCGAGTCCGAGGTGTATCTCGAACCGGTCGGACCCATACTCCCGCTCCGGCTGATCTTCGATAATGAGCGCAAGCAAGACTTCGCCGGCTAACTCAGGCTGCACGCGCATCAGATACTGAATGCCGTTCTGCTTGATGCAGGCGGTCCGGAAATCCCTGTCGACCTCGTGACAGGCCCCCAGTGGCCAGGGCGGGAGGCGCTCCCGGAAAGATCCGATGGAGCGTGGCATCTGCTTTCGCTCCTCGTGCCGAGCCTTGTATTCGGCGTCGGATCTTAGACGCTCGGCGTGCGCCTTCGCCTTCTGTTGCTGAACCTCAGCGATGCGCCGTTTGACGTCGGCGTCGAGGTCTCGGCGCCCTGCTAGTTCGAGCGCCCAGTTTCCGACCTGGGTTGGTAGGTCGGCGACGCCAGCCAACGGTGCCGTGTAAAGCAAAGGTTCGTGCATCAAGTACATGACGCCGTGGCCCTTCTCGACCTGAACTGTTCGAGCCATGGCGAGCGCCATCTCTGCCAATTCCAATCGGAATGGCATCAGAAGGCCGTTGCTCAGCGTCCGCGGTGTCTTCGTCAGCCAGGTCTCGATGACCTTCGCGAGAGCGGATGAAACCACCCCAGCCAGTCTCTCCCGCTGCGCGATGAGGAAGCGGAGAACGGGCGGCCACCGGCCGAAGACAATCGAGCGGAACTGGGCCTCCAGGTACAAGCCGTACTCAGCGCTCAATCCCATTTTACCGCCGGTCGGCACCGTCGCGATGTGGTGGAAACGCAGAAGCAACCGCGTGAAGTATTTCGCACCGTTGGCGAGCAGGACATCGACGCGCTCACTCAGGAAGCGTTCTGCATCGGGATCCAAGCAGAGCGCATCAAGGAGGACATCGCCCGCCAGCTCATCTTTTATGGACTCCGCGGCCGTAAAGGCGACGTCCCAAGCCGTGCCAGTCTCCGCTGGCTGCCGAAGCAGGAACTGCCCTAACATCCGAAGCGCGTTCGTCCAGAGCGGATTGCCGGCCAGCGCGGCCCACTCCGGCGTGTCCGTCCAAATCTGCTTCAAGAACTGAAAGCGCGCCCAATCTGCCGCAAGATCGTGCTCGAACTCAATGCGGTTGGTCCGCTCGTTCAGGTGTAGCGGAAGCTCGTGGGGCCGTTGGGTGAAGGTGGCCGTATCCGCCGGCTCCAACCCGGTCAGCGCGAAGCTGCGCTCGAAGGATGCTTCTCGCTGGGCAAGGCGCATCATAAGCGCCTGCACGTCGGCGCGGTCGTTCGTCCAATACTTCCAGAGGCGGTCGGCGACGGCGGTGTGAGACGCTAGTCCGCCGGCGTTCGACGCCAGCGCCGGTCCTGCCTTGATGACCCAGGCCAGCGTCCGCAGGTTTGTCAGCGCCGCGATGGTGTCCTCATGCGCGGCCAACCAGTGCAAAGTGGGCGACTGCAGAAGCGCCAGCTTCACATCGTCGCTCTTGAGCGCCTCGACCTCGACGAGATGCGATTTCCGCCCGCCAAGTATGGTCTCTTCGCCTTCGATCCAACTCTGATTCTGTGTCACGACGACGACTCGCCAGGCGGCCTCAGTCTCGTTGCCGTCATCTGGCAGGATGTCTCGAAGCAGCCGCCTGATGACAGCAAACTCGCTGGTCCCGATGCGCTCCGCAGAGTCAATAACCAATACGTTCTGCGGCTCCACAGTGGCTTTCAACACCAGCGAAAGCTCGTGCGTAAGCGGGAGAGCGCTGCGGCGCGCTGCGCTAAGCGCCTTCTCCAAATCTTCCGGACCGAACCACACCTGGTTCCAAGATTCGTAGCTGCCGTCCAACACCGTCTTGACCAGCGCTGACTTGCCCGAACCCGATTCCCCCAAGACCGTCGTGACGAGATTGTCGGCGACCGACGCGCGGAACGCCGCCTCTTCCGCATTCCGAGATACAACATGGCCTGATGAGAACTCGGTCTCGATCCGCGCCTTGTGGTCCGTTGCTATGTCGGCGAGCGTCTCCCAATCGCGCTTATAGTCTGGGTGATGGCGAAGACGGAACTGGCCCCTCAGCATGGACACGAGGTTCAAGACGGTAACGGTCCCAATACGAAGGCGCACTTCCTTCGCGACGTTTATGAGCCGCTCCCAAAGAGCAATTGCTTCCTCGTTGCGGCCAGACGCGAGTAAGCAGCGGCATCGCGCGATAGCCCTAGCTTCATCTTCCGAATGCGCGAACTGCAAGTCGGTCGGCAGCACATGCAATCGGCGAATGAGCTCGATGGTCTCCTGGTCGGTTTCGCTGCCGGGGCTCTGGACGCTGTTAAAGACCCGCGATTGCTTCGCATTGCTGCGGATGCGGCTCATCGCGAGCGCCATATCTGGACCGCTGCACGCGTTTTTTACCTCGCGCCATGCCGGTTCGAAAGTCGGATGGGTGCCGAGCGTCACTAGTGCTAGCCCGTCGGTCGCGCGGTTAAACGGCCCCTCGGCGTCACGCCATTGTTCCCAGGCGCGCGTCACGAAATCAGCGGGGAGTCCGGCCGCGGTCACCTGAGTGTTCCCCTTCGCGGAGATCGCCAATCGCCGCGGTGCGTCCGCCGCCTGCGCCGTTAGCAGCAAATCATCGACGTGCCAGCCCAAGTTCGAGACTTGAGCTTGGACCTGCGTGACGACGCCACCGACACCCGGTACCTGCTCACCGGAGAGGGCTTTCACCAACTGCCACGCGCTAATCAGGTCCTCGAATTCGAAACCCGCCCCGCTCGTTGACCGCAGAGTCGATGGCGCGCGCTTCGCGCTGCTGCCGAGAGAAGGTTTCGGCTTCGATGTCTTTCTACGCGGTGCCATTGAATTCCGAATACTTGATGACGTGGCTCATGATCAGCCTCCCGCCCTTCCCGCCATGAACTTGTCGAACGTATCCTCTGTTGGCTCTTCCTCGAGTTCGGCTGCTTCCCAACGCGACGGCGCCCGGTCGGGATAGATCAGCAAGGAGATCGTCATCTCGTTGCTGGGCGAGAACACGGTCATCTCGTGTACTGGTTCGTGCCCCAGCCAAACGCCGGGTTCGTGACGCTCACCATGTCGGCCGGTGTCCGCATCCACCTCCCGCGCTGCGAGTGATCGCGCGGGAAGCTCGATCACGGTCTGCCGCGCGGCGTAGAAGATCCCGGACCTTAGCAGGGGTTGGCTTGACCAGGCCCAGTCGATGAAACCCTCCTTGCCGACGACGATCATGGCGCGCTTGTCGGTGATGGTCATCCATTTCAGGATTGCTGCGGTCAGCGACACGGCATAGCGCTCTGCCAGCTCGGTCATCACGTCGATGTCGATCGCGCGTCCCTTGATCTGCGCGCGGAAATCGTCGAGCGGCATGAGGAGATAGGAGGCGAAGGTGTTCGCCTCCGCCTCGATCCTGTTCCGGGCGCTATCCCAATCCGCCATGTTCCGGCTGGTGCATTGGAGCCCGCCGGGATGAGCCTCCCGATGCAGAAGGTAGTGGCCCAGCTCGTGGGCCAGCGTGAAGTTGCGTCGCCCGGCGGACCGGATGGACTCGTTGTAGATGATGCCCCATTCGCCAGAGCCATCCGGGCGCGGCATGAGCATGCCCTCGACGCCCTTGGACAGATTCAGGCCGCCGACCATCGAGATCTGCGCATCTGGAAAGACCTGCCGCGAGAAATCCTGCGCCAACGCCGCCACGTCCACCGGGAACCGCGGCAGGCCGTGTGCTGCCTGATGCAGCGACAGGATCTGCGTCAGGCGGATTGCCCAACCCTGCGGCGTCGTGGGCAAGCTCAATCCTTCTTCCCCCACATGTCGATCATCTGCTGTATCTTCTCCTGATCCTCCGGCTTGAGCTTGCTGAACTTTCGGAAGAACGCCTCCTTCAGAACCTCGTCACCGGGTTCCGCCGTGTCGTCGAGCAGGTAGTCGGTGGTGACCTCCAGGGCCTGGGCGATGCGGGTCAGCTTTTCGCCGGAGGGCTTGCGGGTGTCGCGGTTCTCCAGTTCCCAGATGTAGCTTTTGCTCGAGTCGGTGAGCTCGGCGAGCTTGTCGAGCGAATATCCCTTCTCCTGGCGGTGGCGCTTGATCTTGGCGCCGAGGGACGTGGTCATCGCGTCATCCTTGATTCCTTGGTGCTGGCGGCATGTTCGGTATGCCGAACGAATTCGTGCCGCGCAAGTAGACGTGATGGCATGTTCGATATATATCGAACACCAGCGTATCGCTGCGCTGATTCCCTCATCCTCCTCCCCGGCACGAAAGGGCCCCCGATGACCGCCATTACCGCATTCCTCCGCAAGACCCCGATCACCCGCCTGAAGGACTACTTCACGGCCGGTGAGTTCACCTCGCTTCCGCCGATCGACTGGGCCAAGCCCGAGCCCGAGGTGGTCGAGCCGCTGGTCAAGGCCGTGGACGGCATGTCCGAAGACGAAAAGCAGCGCGTCATTCTCGACGCCGGCCGCGTCGCGGCGCTCGCCGATGAACCGGGTCAGAACGCGCTGCAGAACGTCGTGCAGAACCGTGCGTTCTTCGACACCCTAGAAGGCGCCAACAACCGCTCGCTCTGGGTGTTCCTCAAGGAGCCGGATCGCTTCCGCCTGGCGGAAGAGGTCCGCTACAACGACGAACGGCGCCGGGGGCGCTCGTGGAGCGGCTTCGAGGTCGAGACGGACTGCACGGTCCGCCGGGATCCGATCTCCGTTGCGGCCTTCACCAAGGCCATCCGCGACCGCTTCGAGACCCCGCATGTCCATGTCGATATCTTCGACCGGCATCGCATCATCCTCGATGACCAGGAATGCGATCTGGTGCAGGTCGCCGTCTATCGCGAGGGACGGCCGGAGGACATGCTGGGCTTCGATGCGAAGAGCAAGCTGCGGCGGCGCATCGTGAAGCCGGTGTTCGAGGCCGCCCTTACCTATGAAGCCGAAACCGGCGTCATCGAGGTCGTGGCCAACACGCTGGAAGACCGCAAGGACCTGACTGCGTTCATGGCGCGGGATCTGCTCGGGATCGACTTCAAGGAGAAGCACATCCCCCTGCGGGAATACGACCTGAGCATGCTCCTGAAGCCCTTCGATTTCCCGACCGACCCCGAGGACGGGATCATGAGCGTCACGGTGAAGGAAATCCGCCTCATGGATGTCTCCGCACCCGAGGAACGGGTTACGCTCGAAGCAATGTCCGGCGCGAAAAGAACCGTTTGGGAGATGGCCGACGATTTCTTTCTCTCCGGTGGCTATCCCAAACTTGCGAGTGGGCACGAGACCATCGGCCGGATGTCGTCACCTGGCTGGATCATCACGCGGGCCCGGTTCACCATCAAGTTCCACCCCGGACCCGAGGGGGGGCGCGGGAAATCCCTGACGCTCACCGTCACGATGCCCCATGGCTGCAACCTCAAGGACATGACCCCGCACGAGCGCCTGATCGGCGAGAAGTACCTGCGGCGCTGGGGTATCCTGACCGACACCGCCGACATCGGTGACCTCGTTGACTAAGACGGCCGTGGATCGGCTGCTCCAGGTGATGGAAACCCGCGCCGGCAAGGTGCAGGTGGCGACGCTTAGGCAGGTGGCGCCGCGGGCAGCGGACAGGCTGCTCGACGCCAGGCTGTTGGTGGCGACCGGGCGCATCCCGGTCGTCGCCGCCATGGATGGCTATGAGGACGAGCCCATTCCGGCGGAGTGGTGCCCGGAGCGCGGGCAGTACGGCTATCGCAACAGCGTCGGTCGTTGGATAACTGTCGAGGCGGGGGAGATCGCCGCCTGTGTTGTCGATTTTCCTCTGGCATTCGCGAGGATGCTGGTGGCCTTCGAACGCGCCGGGCCTTCGCGCCCGAGCCCCTTGATCGACGGATTCGTCTGGGACGTCGGAACCATCAGGCTGGCGGGCGCGAAGTCGCCGGTGCCGGTCTGGTTCGCGCGGCGCCTTTCTGATCCTGCCGTCTGGACGCGGCTCGATGCCCTTCTCGAGCGCAGGCCGCCTGAAGAGGTGCGGGTGATACTGACGTCGACACCGGGTGATCGCATCCCCATCACACCCAACAAGCGAAACGTGATCGTCGGCGTGGCCGATGTGCTCGGCACCCCCGGCAAGCTGGCGATCTCGCCGCGTGCGCTCGGGGCCCGCGTGTTTCCGGGTCAGGTCCAGCGCCGGTTCCCGATCGATCACTCGGAGGAATGCGGGCTGGTCTGGCACCGCGGTGAAACCCTGACCTTCGGCGGAGACAAGCAGCGAAAGCTCCTGCAGCTTCTGTTCGCAGCCTACTGGTCGAAGTCGCCCGACGTTCGGATAGCGGCAGTGCTGGAAGAGGCGGGCTACGGCGGTCAGGTGAACACGCTGAAGAAAGCCTTCGGCCGCCGCAACGACTGGCAGCGCTTCATCAAGTTCGATGACGGGAATTGCTGGATCGATCCCTAATCCTGCGTCCTCGGTTCTTGTGAAAGGCCGTCCTTCGGGGCGGCCTTTCGACGTTTCAGGGCACTGAACTTTGCAAACTCCCGCTCTGCCTCCCAGCTGCCTACCCGGTGCCTCCCTCCCCGTCGGCGATGGTCCTTCGCAGGCATTCGGCCAATCGCGAAGGAGACGACGATGTCAGTCACGCATCTCAACCAGGTCGAGCTGGCGGCTCGATGGAAAATCAGCCCGCGCACGCTGGAGCGCTGGCGTTGGACCGGTGAGGGCCCCGCCTTCATCAAGATCGGCGGCCGGGTCGTGTACCGGCTCGAGGATGTCGAGGCCTACGAGGCCAACCGGCACTGCTCGAGCACGGCCGACAAGCCCGCCGTGAAGCTGGCGTGAGGGGGTGGCCATGACGATCCCCAACCGCATCACCCTCGACGATCTGCCCACCATGCCGGTCGGTGAGATCGCCGCGCTGCCGGGCGACCAGCTGGTGCTCCTGAAGCAGGACGCGGATGAACGGCTGCGCGCCGCGAAGACCCTCTGCGACTGGATCGACGGCGCCATCGCGCTGAAGTACGGCGACCATGCGCAGGAGGCGCGCCGCGCGGAGGGCAAGGACACCGGCACCGTCCGGCTGCAGGACGGCCCGGTCACCGTGGTCGCGGAGCTGCCGAAGCGCGTCGATTGGGATCAGGCGATGCTCGCCGGTCTGGTCGAGCGCATCCGGGCGGATGGCGCCGATCCCGCCGAGTACGTGGACATCGCGCTCAGCGTCCCCGAGCGGAAGTACACCGCCTGGCCCAAGGACATCCGCCAGGAGTTCGAGCCCGCGCGCACAGTCCGCACCGGCAAGCCGAAGTTCCGGCTGCTGCTCGGCGAGGAGGCGCGCTGATGGCCATCTCGCTCGCATCCCTGCAAACATCGACGGTGCTGCGTCCGCCGCGCGTGCTGATCCACGGCGTCGCCGGCATCGGCAAGTCCACCTTCGCCGCGTCCGCCGACGCGCCGGTGTTCGTCCTCACCGAGGACGGTCTCGGCAAGCTCCAGGTGCCGCATTTCCCGCTGGCGACGAGCTACGCGGAGGTCGCCGAGGCGCTCGGCGCCCTGCTCGACGAGGACCACCCCTATTCGACGGTGGTCGTCGACAGCGTGGACTGGCTGGAGCCGCTGATCTGGGCCGAGGCCTGCCGGCGCAACGGCTGGCAGTCGATCGAAAGCCCCGGCTTCGGCAAGGGCTACGCCGAGGCGCTGACCATCTGGCGCGAGTACATCGACAGGCTGAACGCGCTCCGCGACCGGAAGGGCATGGCGGTCATCCAGATCGCCCACACCGACATCAAGCGTTTCGACAGCCCGGAGCACGAACCCTACGACCGGTACGTGATCAAGCTGCAGGCCCGCGCCTCCGCACTGCTGCAGGAGCACTCGGACGTGGTGCTCTTCGCCAATTACCGGATCTCGGTCAGCAAGTCCGACGTGGGCTTCAACAAGAAGGTGACCCGGGCGCTCGGGTCCGGTGCGCGCGTGATGCACACCGAGGAGCGCCCCGCCTTCCTCGCCAAGAACCGTTACGGCCTGCCGGAAACCCTCCCGCTCGAGTGGTCGGAGTTCCTGGCCGCCATGCCCCAATCCGCCTGATTACGACTGAAAGGACAGAACGATGGCACGTTTCGACACCGCCTTTGACGCCGCCGGCATCGAGCCCACCACCGCCTACGAGATCCTGCCCGCGGGCAAGTATCGCGCCCAGATCGTCGAGAGCGAGATGCGCGTCACGAAGAACGGGATGGGGAAGTATCTCTGGCTGATGCTCGACATCCTCGAGGGGCCGCAGCAGGGCCGCAAGGTCTTCGACCAGCTGAACCTGGTGAACGCCAACCCGACCACGGTCGAGATCGCGCAGCGCACGCTGTCGGCTATCTGCCACGCCACGGGCAAGCTGCAGGTGAACGACAGCGAGGAGCTGCACCTGATCCCGATGACGATCCAGGTCGGCGTGAAGCCCCCGAAGGACGGCTACGGCGAGCGCAACACGATCCGCTACCTGGTGCCGGAGGCCCCGGCGCAGGCGACCTCGCCCAGGCCCGCCGCGACGCAGTCGGCCAGCGCGCCCCCGCAGTCGGCGCCCGCCCGCCCGGCCACCGCGCCCTGGAACCGCAAGAGCTGACGCCCTCGGCCGCCGCGGGCTGAGATCCGCGGCGGTCCGGACATCGCCAGACCCGAGAGACCGACCATGACCAACATTACCGACGCGGCCTGCGCGGCCGCGAACGCCCCCGGCTTGCCTGATGACACCCGGCGCCTGATCGAGATCGAGGACGCCATCGCGAAGATCCGCACGCAGATCGCGACCGCCGATCTGACGCGGCAGCGGACGGCGAAGCCGATCGACCCCGACTGGTTTCACCGCGCGCGCACGGCGCTGCGCCACCTCAATCGCGAGCGCGCCGAGATCGTCGCCCGTCAGGGCGGCCGCCGCCGGCGCGAGCGGCTCAAGGACGCGATCATCGCCGTCCTGCGGGAACGCCATGACAGCGCTGGCTGGACTGCGGTGCTGGCTGAGGCGCGGGCGCGGCTCGAGCGGGAGGAGGCGTGCTGATGGCCGAGCTTCCCGAACCCCCGACGCCGACCCTTTCCGCGATCTACGCCTCCTACGAGACCCGACAGGGCGACGGATTTCGCGACCACCTCGGCGCCTCGCTGATCGGCAAGTCCTGTGCCCGCGCGCTCTGGTACGATTTCCGCTGGGCGACGCCCGCGCGGCACACCGGCCGCATCCTGCGGCTGTTCGAGACCGGCCAGCTGGAAGAGGCCCGGCTCGTCCGCGACCTGCGCGCCACCGGCGCGACGGTGCTGGAAGTCGATCCCGAGACCGGGCGGCAGTTCCGCGTCGAGGCCCATGGCGGGCATTTCGGCGGCTCGCTCGACGCCGTCGCGCTCGGGCTGCTGGAAGCGCCGAAGACCTGGCATGTCGTCGAGTTCAAGACGCACTCCGCGAAGAGCTTCGCCGAGCTGCTCGCCAAGGGTGTCGTGCTCGCCAAGCCCCAGCACGCCGCGCAGATGCAGGTGTACATGCACCTGACCGGCATCACGCGGGCGCTCTACGTCGCGGTCTGCAAGGACACCGACGCGCTGCACATCGAGCGTGTTCCGGCCGACCCCGAGATGGGCGAGCGCCTGCTCGAGAAGGCGCGGCGGATCATCTTCGCCCAGCATCCGCCCGAGCGGATCAGCGCGGATCCCGCCTGGTTCGAGTGCCGCTTCTGCGACCACCATGGGCTCTGCTACGGCGAGGACGCCGCGGCCGTCACCTGCCGGTCCTGCCTGCATTCGACGCCCATCGAAGGCGGCTGGCACTGCGCGCGCCACGACCGGCTGCTCGACCCTTCCGACCAGCGCCGCGCCTGCCCCCGGCACCTGTTCATCCCCGATCTCGTCCCCGGCGAGGTGACCGACGCAGGCGAGGACTTCGTCGCCTACCGCATGCGCGACGGCTCGGCGTGGACCAACGACGCCCGCGAAAAGGAGGCCGCCGCATGCTGACCCTGCGCCCCTACCAGCAGGCCGCGACCGCCTCGATCTACGGCTATTTCGAGAAGGAGAGCGGCAACCCGCTCGTCGTGATCCCCACGGCCGGCGGCAAGAGCCTCGTCATGGCCGCCTTCATCGACGGCGTGCTCAAGGCCTGGCCCGACCAGCGCGTGCTCGTCGTCACCCATGTCCGCGAGCTGATCGCGCAGAACCATGCCGAGATGCTGGGGCTCTGGCCCGAGGCGCCGGCGGGCATCTACTCGGCCGGTCTCGGCCGCCGCGACGCGCGGGCCCGGATCCTCTTCGCCGGCATCCAGTCGATCCACGACAAGGCGCCGCGCATCGGCCATGCCGATCTGGTGCTGATCGACGAGGCCCATCTGATCCCCGGCCGGTCGAACACCATGTATCGCCGCTTCCTGACGGACCTTCAGGCGATCAACCCGGCGCTGAAGGTGATCGGGCTGACGGCGACGCCCTTCCGGCTCGACAGCGGCATGCTGCACGAGGGCGAGAACGCGCTCTTCACCGACATCGCCTACGAGGTGTCGGTCCGCGACCTGATCGATCAGGGCTATCTCTCCCCGCTCATCTCGAAACAGACGAAGACCCGGCTCGACGTGACGGGTGTGGGATCGCGGGGTGGCGAGTTCATCGCGCGCGATCTCGAGGACGCGGTCGACCAGGACGCCATCACGCGTGCGGCCGTGGCCGAGGTGATCGCCCATGGCGAGACGCGCCGGTCCTGGCTCGCCTTCTGCTCGGGCGTCCGCCACGCCACCCATGTCGCCGAGGAGTTCCGCCGCTGCGGGGTCAGCTGCGCCACCATCTTCGGCAAGACGCCGAAGGACGAGCGTGACGCGATCATCGCCGCCTTCAAGCGCGGCGAGATCAGGGCGCTGGCCTCGATGGGCGTGCTGACGACGGGCTTCAACGCACCCGCCGTGGATCTGATCGCCATGCTGCGGCCCACCAAGTCGGCCGGTCTCTATGTGCAGATGGCCGGACGGGGCACGCGGCTCGCCGAGGGCAAGGAGAACTGCCTCGTTCTCGATTTCGCGGGAAATGTCCGCCGGCATGGCCCCATCGATCTGGTGCGGCCGAAGCGGCCGGGCGGACCGGGCGACGGGCCGCCGCCCACCAAGATCTGCCCCGAATGCGGGACCATCGTAGCCATCGCCGCCCTCGAATGCCCCGGCTGCGGTTTCGAGTTCCCCGGCCGCGAGGTGAAGCTCGAGCCGACCGCCTCGACGCTGGAGGTGCTGTCCACCGGCAAGCCGCAGTGGGTCGGCGTCACCGACGTCACTTACAGCCGCCACGAGAAACGCGGCGGGCGAGTTTCGCTCAAGGTCACCTACCGCTGCGGGTTCGCCTTCCACACCGAATGGGTCTGCTTCGAGCACGAGGGCTATCCGCGCCGGAAGGCCGCAAGCTGGTGGCGCGAGCGGGCGCCCGAGATGGACGTGCCCGAGTCCGTCGACGAGGCGCTCCTGCTGGCGGACCGGCTGCGCCGCCCCACTGAGATCGCCGTCCGTCTCGCGGGCCGCTTCACCGAAATCACCGCCTACAGGTTCGCCCCATGCCTTACGTCCGTGCCGGGCTCTGCGCCGTCTGCCATCGAGAACCCCGCGGCTGGGGCTGGTTCGACGCGCGCTTCCGCGTCTCCGACCCGCGGCGCGACACGAGCCGCAGAGACCTCTGCAGCCGGGTTTGCCAGGACATCTGCCACCGGAGGTCGGGCATGATCGATCCGACCCCCAATGAGACGGCGGCCATGGTCGAGGGCGGCAAGGCCGGCGGCGCCTATCTCGACAGCCTCGGCCGGACCGATCTCGCCCAACTCAGCGAGGAGGAGTGGGATACCTTCATCGAGGTGATCGTCACCGGCTACTGCGACCACCTGCGCGAGCTGGCGGCGAAGGACCGCGCCCGGCTCGACGGCATGATCCCGGAGGTGCCCTTCTGATGGCGGACACCTCGTGGATGGCGCGCGTCGGCGCGCGCCTCGTGACCAACGGCTACGCGATCCTGCCGATCGCGCCCGGCACCAAGAAACCCGGCCAGTTCGCCCGCGCGGCCTGGCACGACTACCCGCAGTGGAACCGGCACGCGAGCCGCGCCACGACCGAGATCGAGGTGGCGACCTGGTCGACCTGGCCCGGCTGCGGCGTCGGGATCGTCGGCGGTGCGGTCGCCGCGCTCGACATCGACATCGCCGAGGATGGCGACCTGGCGGTGCACATCGAGCGGCTGGCGCGCGAACGGCTGGGCGACACGCCGGCGCTCAGGATCGGCAAGCCACCGAAGCGTCTGCTGGTCTATCGCACGACCGAGCCCTTCGCCGGGATCCGGCGCGCGCGCCTGGAAATGCTCTGCCTCGGACAGCAGTTCGTGGCCTATGCCAAGCATCCCGACACCGGTCAGCCCTATGCCTGGCCGGACGAGGGCCTCGCTGATCTCGACATCGAGAGCCTGCCCGGAATTGACGCCGAACAGGCGGCGGCCTTCCTCGACGAGGCGCTGGCGCTGATCCCGCCCGAGCTGCGTCCGAAGAGCCTCGGTGCGAAGGGCGCGAACGGGGCTGGGCATCCTTGTCTGCCGGCCCATGCGCAGGCTGGGACGCTGGCCGCGATCCGGAGCGCGCTCGCCTGGTTGCCGAACGCCGAGCTCGACTACGACAGCTGGATGCGCATCGGCATGGCGCTGAAGGGCGCGGTGGGCGAGGAGGGCGCGACGCTCTTCGCCGAGTGGTCGGCGCAGGCGGCCAAGAACGACCCGGCCGCTACGGCGAAGGCATGGGCGAGCTTCAAGCCAGCGCGGATCGGCGCCGGCACGATCTATCACCTCGCCATGGAGAAGGGCTGGCGTCCGGACCCCGACCTGCTGCTCGACGGCAGTCAGAAGGTCAGCGCGGGCGACGAACATCCCGCGGCGGGCCTTATCGCACGGCTCGCCCAGCCCGAAGCCCCGATGCCGATCCTCCCGCCTGCGCCATCGTTCACGCTGACGATCCCGGGCGGGCTCGTGGGCGATCTCGCGCGCTACATGATCGACACGGCACGCAGACCGCAGCCGCTTCTTGCGGTGGGCGCCAGCCTCTGCGCCCTCGGCGCGCTGATGGGGCGGCGCTACCGCACGACGACCGACCTGCGCACGAACCTCTACATCGTCGGCATCGCGGACAGCGGTTCGGGCAAGAACCACGCCCGCGAGGTCGTCAACGAGCTGTTCTTCGAGGCGGGGCTCGCGCACCACCTCGGTGGCAACAAGATCGCCTCCGGCGCGGGGCTCCTGACCGCACTCCACCGTCAGCCCGCGATCCTGTTCCAGATCGACGAGTTCGGGATGTTCCTCGCGGCGGCGGCTGATCGGAAGCGCAGCCCGCGCCACGTCACCGAGATCCTCGACAACATGACCGAGCTCTACACCGCCGCGTGTGGGGTTTTCTTGGGCGCGGAATACGCGAACCGGGACGGCTCGAACGAGCGGCGCGACATCGTCCAGCCCTGCCTCTGCGTCTACGGCACGACGACGCCGCTGCATTTCTGGGGGGCGCTTCAGGGCGCCAACGTGGTGGACGGCTCGCTCGCCCGGTTCATCATCCTGCCGAGCGAGGAGGACTATCCGGACGAGAACCGTCGTGCCGGGCTGCGCACGTCGCCGCGCCCGCTGATCGAGGGGCTGCAGCGTCTGGCCGAGGGCGGTGGCCGGGGGAGCGGCAACCTGGCCGGCAAGACCTCCGGGCCCGAGACAGCTGTCGATCCGATGACGGTGCCGATGGACGACGAAGCGCAGGCGCGTTTCGATGCGATCGGCGAGGAGATCACCGCCGAACTCAGGGCCGCAGCCGGCACGTTCCAGACGCCGATCCTCGCCCGGATCGCGGAGAACGCGGCCAAGGTCGCGCTCGTCCTGGCCGTGGGACGGGATGGGGTCCAGCCCGTCATCCGGCTCGAGGATGCCGTCTGGGCCATCGGCTTCGTGCGCCATTTCGCCCGGCGCACCATCGACGCCGTCGAGCGCCATGTCGCCGACACCGAGACCGAGGCGCATCTGAAACGACTCCGCGAGATCATCCGCAAGGCGGGATCGGCCGGCGTCACCAAGTCCGAGCTGACCCGCGCCTCGCAATGGCTCCGGGCGCGCGACCGCGACGACATCCTGCTCACGCTGGTCGAGAGCGGCGACATCGCCACGGTCGAGCAGGAGACCGGGGGTCGGAAGGCCATGCGCTTCCGGGCGATGCGGTGAGGGCCGGGACGATGCTTTCTTCAACGGCCCCCATCCTTCATTTGAAGGAAGTTCCCGCCGAACCCTCGGTCCCGCAACGGAAAATCGGCGCGGCGGACTTCTTTCAATATTTCACGCAGAGATCCTCGCGCGCGTGGAGGGGGTGGAGTGCCAGACACATACCCCATGAAGTAACTGAAATATTGAAAGAAGAGATTTATCCTCATTCTGCCAATGGCTTGCGGCCCCACTTCCTTCAAGCGGACGGGGTGAAGCCATTGAAGGAAGCGCCGGGCGCTCCCGGCAACGACAACGTGACCCTGACCAGACCTCGCGATCCCGGTCCGGGCGCGCGTGCTGCCCTCACCAGGCAGCCGTGCCGCCCCGGCCTCTCACTCGAAGAGGAGGTCGTCATGGACCGCTCCCCACACATCGCCCCGGCGCCTCTCACGGCTGCCGGCGCTCTCGACCGCTGCATTCTCGCGCTGGATCTCGGCACCAGCACCGGCTGGGCGTTGCGCTCGGCCGAAGGGCTGATCACGAGCGGGACCGCGAGCTTCAGGCCCGGCCGCTATGACGGTGGAGGCATGCGCTATCTGCGCTTCACGAACTGGCTGACCGAGATCGACCGCCTGTCGGGGCCGATCGCCGCCATCTGGTTCGAGGAGGTGCGCAGCCACGCCGGAACCGATGCGGCCCATGTCTATGGCGGACTCATGGCCACGCTGACCGCATGGGCGGAACTGCGTGGCGTGCCCTATGCCGGTGTTCCTGTCGGCACGATCAAGCGTCATGCCACCGGCAAGGGGAACGCGCCGAAAGCGGCGATGATCGCGGCCGCACGGGCCCGGGGCTTCAGCCCCGCCGATGACAACGAGGCCGACGCCATTGCGCTGCTGCTCTGGGCGATCGAGACGAACGGGGGTGTCGCATGAGGTGGCATCCCAAGGGCTACGGCGGCCATCGCCGGGATCCGGAACAGGTGAAGCGCGACGGCTGGCGCGAGCAGGGTCTGCTCGCCGTCTCGCTCGAGGACGCCCGCCTTACCTGGCCGGAACGCGAGCTCGTCCGCCAGCTGGGCGAAAAGCTCTATGGGCCGCGCCCCTCCGACGAGGGAGGGCGCCATGGATAAGTGGACCCCGTCCCTCGTCGAGGCCCGTCTCGCCGAGGCGGCCTTCGTGCTCAAGCGCCTGCCCGAGCCGCGACGGCAGGGCTACTTCAGCACATGGCCCGAGATCGTCCACTCCTTCGCCGACAAGGTGGGCCAGGAACCGAAGCCCATGCGCGTGCTGCCCTCCCCGCAGGCAATCAGCCGGATGGAGGAGACGCTCACTTGGACCGCGTGCCTCGACCCGGTCGACGGCAAGATCGTCTGGATGCGCGCCCATGGCGAGCGGTGGAAGACCATCTGCTGGACGGTCGGACTGCAACGCTCGGCCGCCCACCAGCACTGGCTCTACGGGCTCTGCGTCATCTCGCTGAAGCTCAACCGGCGTCGGTTCAACCGCAACCTGTCGAAGCGGCGCGTGATCGAACTGGCCGGTGGCGCGTAACCCTGCGCGCCACAGGGGAAGGTGTGCGGCGGACAGTTTTCGACGGGACAGAAAACCGGTTCAGGGGCTAGGTTCGGGATAAGCTCGGGAGAGGCGCGCGCGGCGCGGTTCCGAGCGAAACCATCCTTTCGTTGGCCGCGGCGTTAGCAAAGAAAAGGCGCTTATCCTTTCCTTGCGGGCCGCTGTCCGCCCCTGCCAAGCCCCCTCGGCCGAGTTCGCGGTTCCTTCCGCGCGACCTGCGTATGCTGGCGGGCTTGGCTCGGCATTTCGCCAGCGTCAGGGCCGGATTTTTGGGAAGCCACCCGGAAGCCGAAGCCAACCGCCTCCCGCGCAAACCCCAATGAACGCTGGCCTTCGGGCCGGATACCCCGGACGCCGCTGGACCCCTCGTGGAGTCCAGTGTGGCATCCGGAATCCGGACTCCGGCCGGTATCCACTCATCGACGGAAACCACTCGACCATGACGCTGAGCTTCGCCCCCGAGCGGATCGAGATGTGGCCGCTGGCCAAGCTCCAGCCCTACGCGAAGAACGCGAAGGTGCATGGCGCCGACCAGGTCGCGAAGATCGCCGCCAGCATGGCGGAGTTCGGCTGGACCGTGCCCTGCCTCGTCGGTGAGGACGGCGAGCTGATCGCGGGCCACGGTCGCGTGCTCGCTGCCACGCAGCTCGGGCTGACCGAAGCGCCGGTGATTGTGCTCGGGCACCTGACCGAGGCGCAGCGGCGGGCCTATCGGATCGCGGATAACAAGCTGACGGAACTCGGTAGCTGGGACGAGGCGCTGCTCTCGGCCGAGCTGCAGGATCTGCTCGCTGACGACTACGACCTGTCGCTGGTCGGCTTCACCGACGGCGAGCTGGACAAGCTGCTGGCCTTCGATCCGGATGAGGGAGGTGAAGAAGAGGGTGGCGCCGGCGGCTCCGTGCCGCCGGTGACCATCCCCGAACCGCCGCGCAACCCGGCGTCGCGCACCGGCGATCTTTGGATCCTCGGCGACCATCGTTTGCTCTGCGGCGACAGCACCAGCGCGACCGACGTGCGCCGCCTGATGAATGGCGAGCGCGCCGTTCTGTTCGCGACGGACCCACCATACCTCGTCGATTACGACGGCTCGAACCATCCGACCCGCAACAAGGACTGGTCCGCGTCCTACGGCACGACCTGGGACGACAGTTCGCAGGGCGCGGAGCTCTATGACGGCTTCATCGCTGCGGCCGTTGCCGAGGCGATCACCGAGGACGCGGCCTGGTACTGCTGGCACGCCTCCCGCCGCCAGGCCATGCTCGAAGCCTGCTGGGAGAAGGCCGGCGCCTTCGTCCATCAGCAGATCATCTGGGTGAAGGACCGGGGCGTCCTGACCCGGTCGCATTACCTCTGGAAGCACGAGCCCTGTTTCATGGGCTGGCGCCGCCCGAACCGTCCGCCGAAGGTCGCCGAGCAGACGCTGCCCTCGACCTGGGAGATGCCTTCCTTCGCCAAGGACGAGCGCCCCGATCATCCGACGCCGAAGCCGCTCGACGCGTTCGGCATCCCGATGCGCCAGCACGTCGCCCGTGGCGGGCTCTGCTACGAGCCGTTCTCGGGCTCCGGCTCACAGATCATGGCGGGCGAGGCCAATGGCCGCCGCGTGTTCGCGATGGAAATTAGCCCGGCCTATGTCGACGTGGCCGTAGAGCGCTGGCAGGCCGAGACCGGCAAGGAGGCAATCCTCGACGGCGACGGCCGGACCTTCGCCGAGGTGAAGGCCGAGCGGCTGGGCGAGACCCCGGCCGCGGCCGAGGGGGCCCACGCGGCCTGACGACGTGGATGGCGTGGCTCTACCTTCCTCCGGCCTGCCTGCCGGAGCCGGCGACGCGTGCCTGTTCGGCCTCTCGCTCTGCTCTGGCGCCGGCGGGCTCGACCTCGGGCTGCACCTCGCATGCCCCGGATATCGTGCTGTGGGTCACGTCGAGCGGGACGCCTACGCCGCGGCCATCCTCGTGGCGCGGATGGAAGACGCGGCCCTGGATCGCGCGCCTGTCTGGGACGACGTTGCCACCTTCGACGGCGGCCCGTGGCGCGGCGCGGTGGACATCGTCACTGCGGGCTATCCGTGCCAGCCGTTCTCTGTCGCGGGCAAGCGCCGGGGCGCAGATGACCCGCGGCACCTCTGGCCGCATGTCGCCCGCATCATCGGCGAGATCGAGCCGCCCTTCGTGTTCCTCGAGAATGTCGCCCATCATCTCCGCCTCGGCTTCCCCGAAGTCGCCAGCGGACTGGTCGGCATGGGCTACCGCCTTGCGGCAGGCCTCTTCACGGCGGCGGAAGTCGGCGCCCCCCACCGGCGCGAGCGGCTCTTCATTCTCGCCCACCGCGACGGGGACGACTTGGCCGACCCCACGCGCCTGCTCGGGGACGCGCTCGAGCGGCGGGAACCGGACCGAGATGATGCGCCTCTGGCCGACGCCGCTGGCGGGCGACAGCAAGGGGACGCGGAACCGGACGAGCAATCGCAGCGAGACCGCGCGCCCGCGCAACGATGGGACGACGCTCTGCGATGCGACGCGGCTCTGGATGACGCCGACGGCGCGGGATCACAAGGACGGGGCGACGAGCCTCGCGAACACGCCGGTGAACGGGCTGCTTGGCCGCCAGGTCCTGGTGACGCCGACGGCTGGCGGGAATTCCTGCGACACGCCCCGAACCTTGAACCCGCTGTTCGTCGAGGCGCTGATGGGCTGGCCCACCGGGTGGACCGGCTTCGGCTTTGTGGCAACGGAGTGGTCCCGCTGGTCGCGGCGCATGCGCTCCGAACTCTCGCAGATGAACTGCTGGCCGATGGATGAGGGTGCGGCGTGAAGACTTGGACGATTCACGAGGTTGCGGACGCCTGCTTGATGACGACTGGCGAGCTGAGCCAGTGGATCTCCCGTGGTCACTACCGGCCCTCTGAGGAGGTCCGACCCGGTCACCGTCGGCGGTTCGATTGGCGCGATCTCGCATGCCTCGCGGTCATGGGCGCGCTTCGGCCGCACTGTCTGTCGATCAACGCGATGGGTCTGATCTCCGGTGACCTTCGCGAAGACCTGGCCAAGATGAATGGGATCCCCGAGAATCCGCGCCTGTTCTTCTTTGCAGCGAACTGGACCAAGGGCAGACACAGACAGACCGTTGGACTGGTTGCGGAAAAGGACCTCTGTACGATTCTGAGGCGCCGTCCCGAGTCGCTAATCGTCGTGGATGTCTCGGGCGTTTACCAAGCAGCTCTCGCGAGGCTCCCTTCCGCGGTCGCCGCGGGAGGCGCCGTGACATGAAACAGAGCCGCCTTATGTCGATGGTCGAGGCCGCGACGAATGTCGTCGTCGGCTACGTTCTGGCCATCGCAACGCAGATCGTCGTCTTCCCATGGTTCGGGATCGAGACGGGGCTCGCCGAGCACATGACCATTGGTCTCGCGTTCGTCGGCGTCTCGCTGGCCCGCGGCTATCTGCTGCGGCGGCTGTTCGAGCGCCTGCGCGGCTGGTGACCGTTGCGCTGGCGGGCGCTCGGTCGCGCTGGTAGCCTTAAGCCATGTCCGAAGGCTGGAAGCATATCGAGATCAACGATCATGGGACCATCGTCGTCCTGCGTCCGATTTCGGACGAGGGGCGCGGCTGGTTCGAGGAGCATGTGGGCGAGCCGGAGCCGGGCGGCATCTACACCTGCGAGCCTCGCATGGCGCAGGACATCCTGCAGGCCGCCGCGCGTGACCTGTTGTCATGGCAATGAGGAACCGCCGCCCCATGCGGGACGGCGGTATCGGGTCCGTCGTGGTATGCGGCGTCAGTCGTCAACGATCATGTAGGTCCTGCTGCGCCCCTCGATCTTCTCGGAGGTGATCGTCAGGCCCAGCTTTTTCTTGAGGGCGCCAGACATGGCGCCTCTCACTGTGTGAGCCTGCCATCCCGTGGCTTCGACGATCTCGTCGACGGTCGCGCCGCCCTCGGCGCGGAGCATCTCGATCAGCGTCTCCTGCTTGGTGCCCTTCCGGCGCTGGACCGGGGCTGGCGGCTTTTCCGCCGGCGGCGTCTCGTCCTGCTCGTCCGTGATCCCGAGGGTGCTGTAGGCGAGCGGGGTGGCGCGCAGCGTGATCGGGCCGCGTTCCTCGTCGTGGCGGTAGACGGTGTTGAGGTCGGCGGCCGGGATTTCCTCGATGAGGCCCAGCTTGAGTAGGCTCTTGCAGACGTTGCCGACGGCGCCGCCCTTGAGGCTGGCGGTGACGGGAAACACCGCCCCGTCCTCGCGGGCGCAGGCGGTGGACAGGATGACGGCTTGGGCGTCTGAAAGCTGGATCTGGGTCATGGGGTCGTCTCCGTATTCGGGCCCGCGACATGCGGCGCCTTCTACGACCCCGAGCCGCGCGGGGCGCGCGGCGGGAGTTCCGGCGGTGCCGGAGATCACTCGGCGTGTTCGCCTTCGCAGAAGGCGCTGTCGGTGATGCGCTTCAGGAGGCTCGCGTAGTGTTCGAGGGTGCCGACATGGCCCCAGTTCACCTCGTCGGGGTGGGTGTTGAAGTGGTCGTCGCTGAGCGCGTGCAGGCGGGCGAGCATCTCGTCGATCTCGGCTTTCTTGCCGATGAAGGCATTCAGGGCTGCTTCCTTGTTCCGGCGCGCCTTCTCGGCGCGGAGTTCGTGGCGCGGGGTCGTGATCGGGTTCAGGCGGGTGGTCATCGTGTTGGCTCCGGGTGAGTTGCATCGTCCTTGTGATCGGACGTTCGCTCTGTCCGCGAGGCTTATCAACTCGATAAGCACCTGACTTTGAATGACAATCGGGGCTGGCGATGCAGGGCATGAGCGAGCGCCAATACGCCGCCCATGTCGGGCTGTCGCGCGGCGCGATCCAGAAGGCGAAGGCCGCCGGGCGGCTCGTCCTGCACGAGGATGGCAGCATCGACGCCGCAGCCTCGGACCGGATGCGCGCGCACGCGACCGACCCGTCGAAGTCCAGGAAGTCGCCGGCGCCGAAGCTGAAGCCGGTGTCCGAGGCGGCCGTCTCGGCCGTCGGCGACACGCTGCGGGAACAGGGTCTCGCCGCACCCGCGACGGGCGGCGGCACGACTTTCCTGCAGGCCAAGACGGCGCATGAGGTGCTGAAGGCGCAGGAGCGGCGCATCCGGCTCGCGAAGCTGAAGGGCGAACTGGTCGACCGCGACCGCGCCACGGCGCTGGTCTTCCGGCTCGCGCGCGAGGAACGCGACGCGTGGGTGAACTGGCCCGCGCGGGTGGCTGCTTTGATGGCGGCGGAGTTGGGAACGGAGACGGCGGCCATGCAGAAGGTTCTGGAGGCCCATGTCCGCGCCCATCTCGAGGAACTCGCCCAACCCCGGATCGCCCTCTGACGAGACCGCGGGCTTCGACGGAGCGGAGGCGCTGCTCCGGGCCTGGGGCCGCGGGCTCACGCCCGATCCCTGGCTGACCGTCTCGGAATGGTCCGACACCCATCGCTGGCTGAGCTCGCGCGCGAGCGCCGAGCCTGGCCGGTATCGGACCGAGCGCACGCCCTACATGCGCGCGATCATGGACGCGCTCTCGCCCGGCGATCCGACCCAGCGGGTCGTGTTCATGAAGGCCGCGCAGGTCGGCGCGACGGAGGCCGGCAACAACTGGATCGGCTTCGTGATCCACCACGCGCCCGGCCCGATGCTCGCGGTCCAGCCGACGGTGGAACTGGCGAAACGGAATTCGCGCCAGCGGATCGACCCGCTGATCGAGGAGAGCCCGGCGCTGAAGGAACGCGTCCGCCCGGCGCGGGCGCGCGACAGCGGCAACACGCAGCTGTCGAAGGATTTCCCTGGCGGCGTGCTGGTTATGACCGGCGCCAACTCGGCGGTCGGCCTGCGATCCATGCCCGCGCGCTACGTGTTCCTCGACGAGGTGGACGCCTATCCGGCCTCGGCCGACGAGGAAGGCGACCCGGTGGGCCTCGCCGAGGCGCGCTCGCTGACCTTCGCGCACCGGCGGAAGGTGTTCCTGGTCTCGACGCCCACGATCCGCGGCGTGAGCCGGATCGAGCGGGAATACGAGGCCAGCGATCAACGGCGCTTCTTCGTGCCGTGCCCGCATTGCGGCGCGATGCAGTGGCTGCGGTTCGAACGACTGCGCTGGGAGAAGGGAAAACCGGAGACGGCGACGTATTACTGCGATGCCTGCGACGCGCGGATCGAGGAGCACCACAAGCCGGCGATGCTGGCCGCAGGCGAATGGCAGGCGACCGCCGAGGCGCGCGATGCGCGGACGGTGGGGTTTCATCTCTCGGCGCTCTATTCGCCGCCGGGGTGGAAGAGCTGGGCCGACATCGCGCGCGACAAGGAGACGGCGGCAGGGTCCGACGAGGCGGAACGCGTGTTCCGGAACACGGTGCTCGGCGAGACCTGGATCGAGACCGGCGACGCGCCGGACTGGCAGCGGATCGCCGAGCGGCGCGAGGACTGGCCCGCGGGGACCGTTCCCGCAGGCGGGCTGTTCCTGACCGCGGGCGCCGACGTGCAGAAGAACCGCATCGAGGTCGATGTCTGGGCCTGGGGCCGTGGCCTCGAAAGCTGGCTCGTCGATCACGTCGTGATCGAGGGCGGTCCGGCGCGGCCCGAGGCGTGGGAGGCGCTGACCGATCTGCTGGGCCGCAGCTGGCGACATGCCGGCGGCGCGGAAATCGGCCTCGCGCGGCTCGCCATCGACACGGGCTACGAGACCGCGGCGGTCTATGGCTGGGCGCGCTCGGTTGGCTTTGCGCAGGTGGCGCCGGTGAAGGGGCTCGAGGGCTTCAACCGGTCGAGCCCGGTCTCGGGCCCGACCTTCGTGGACGCGACCGCCGGCGGGAAGCGCCTGCGCCGCGGCGCGCGGCTCTGGACCGTGGCCACCTCGACCTTCAAGGCCGAGACCTACCGCTTCCTGCGGCTGGCGCGGCCGACGGCGGAAGAGCTGGCGGACGGTGCCGCGTTCCCGCCCGGCACGGTGCATCTGCCCGGCTGGGCGGACACCGAATGGATCCGGCAGCTGACCGCCGAGCAACTGGTGACGGTCCGCAACCGCCGCGGCTTCGCGAAGCTCGAGTGGCAGAAACTCCGCGAGCGCAACGAGGCGCTGGACTGCCGGGTCTATGCCCGCGCTGCCGCCTGGATCGCGGGCGCGGATCGCTGGCCCGAGGCAACATGGGCCGATCTCGAAGCGCAGCTCGGCGTGCCGAGTGGCATGGACAGCCCGGCCGGTCTGATCGGGCGGCCCGATACCGGCCCGCAAGGCAAGCGCCGCTCCGACTGGCTTGGGCGACGGGAAGGATGGTTCTGATGGCGGACTGGACGGAGGCGGAACTCGCGGCACTTCGGCGCGCCTATGCGAGTGGGACGACGCGGGTGAGCTATGACGGCAAGACCGTGGACTACGGCTCGGCCGAGGATCTGCTCGGCCGCATCCGGACCATCGAACGCCAGATCGCCGGCGCCACGGCGCGGCCCATCGCGGGCTTCGCGGGCTTCTCGCGCGGGGACCGCTGATGGTCTCCTGGCTCGACAGGGCCATCGCCTCGGTCGCCCCGCGCACGGCCACGCGCCGCGTGCTGGCGCGACAGGCTTTCGAGGGGCTCGCCCGCTCCTACGAGGGTGCGACGCGCGGCCGGCGGACCGATGGCTGGCACGCGCCGGGATCCTCGGCAGACGCCGAGATCGGCCGGGCCGGCGCGCTGCTGCGCGACCGGATGCGAGACCTGGTCCGGAACAACCCGCACGCGGCCAAGGCGGTCTCGGTGCTCGTGAACAACATCGTCGGCGCCGGGATCATGCCGCGCGCGGCGAGCGGCGAAGCCGCCCTCGACCGCGAGGTGGACCGGCTCTTCGAGATCTGGGCGCGGGGCTGTGACGCCGATGGCCAGCTCGACTTCTACGGCCTGCAGACGCTGGCCTGCCGCGAGATGGTGGAGGCCGGCGAGGTTCTGGTCCGCCGCCGCCCGCGGCGCCCCGGTGACGGGGTCATGCCGCCCGTCCAGCTGCAGCTGCTCGAGGCCGACTTCCTCGACGCGACCCGCAACGGCGCGCTCGGCGCGGGCCAGGCGGTGCAGGGCATCGAGTTCGACGCGCTCGGCCGACGCCGGGCCTACTGGCTCTTCGGCGCACATCCGGGCGACGCCACGCTCAGCCTGATGGGCGGCCTCACCAGCCGGGCAGTGCCGGCGAGCGAGATCGCCCATGTCTACGAGAAGCAGCGCACGCAGGCGCGCGGCGTGCCCTGGGGCGCGCCGGTGATCCGCGCCTTGCGCGATCTCGACGATTACGAGGTGGCCGAGATCGTCCGCAAGAAGACCGAGGCCTGCGTCACCGCCATCGTCTTCGGCGACGAGGAGGCGCAACAGGGCATCGCCCCCGCGGTGGTCGATGCCGACGGCAACCGGGTGGAGCAGTTCGAACCCGGCCTCATCGCCTATGCCCGCGGCGGCAAGGACATCCGCTTCAACCAGCCTTCCGCCACCGGCGGCTACGGCGAGTACAAGCGGGCCAGCCTGCACACCGTTTCGGCAGGCTTCCGAGTGCCCTACGAGTTGCTGACCGGGGATCTCAGCCAGGTGAACTATTCCTCGATCCGGGCGGGGCTCGTGGAGTTCCGCCGGATGATCGACGCGGTGCAGTGGCAGCTCTTCATCCCGATGTTCTGCGCGCCTGTCTGGCGCTGGTTCACGGAAGCGGCATGGGCGGCGGGACGGATCCCGACGCCCGACGTGCCGGTCGAGTGGTCGCCGCCGAAGTTCGAGGCGGTCGACCCGCAGAAGGACGCGATGGCCGACCTGCTCGCCATCCGCTCCGGCACGATGACGCTGGCCGAGGCCATCGCCCGGCAGGGCCGCAACCCCGACGCGGTGCTGGCCGAGATCGCGGCCACGAACGCCAAGCTCGACGAGCTGGGCCTTGTGCTCGACAGCGACCCGCGCCGCGTCACCAAGACCGGCAGCGCGCAATCCAATGCGCCGGCCGACCCCGCGACCGATCCGGATGATCCGGACACGGACGCGACCTGACGAGGATCCATTCATGGAGCAGACGATCGAACTGCCGGCGTTCCGCCGGTCGGCGGAGCTTGCGCCGAACAGCATCGACCCGGAGACCCGGAGCGTGGAGGTGATCTGGTCGACGGGCGCCCGGGTGCGGCGCGCTGCGCTGTTTGGCGAGCCGCATGACGAAGAACTCAGCATGGCGCCCGAGCATGTGCGACTCGAGCGGCTGAACGCGGGCGCCCCGTTCCTGAAGGTGCACGAAGCCCACGACCTCGACGCGGTGATCGGCTCGGTCGTGCCCGGCTCGGCGCGCATCGAGAACGGACAGGGCATCGCCCGCATCCGGCTCTCCGAGCGCGACGCGGTGGGCGACATCTGGCGCGACATCGAGGCCGGCCACATCCGCGCGGTCTCCATCGGCTACCAGGTCCACCGCTTCGAGATCTCGAAGCCTGACGGCCAGCGCGAGCTCTGGCGGGCTGTGGACTGGACCCCGTTCGAGATCTCCGCGGTGCCCGTGGGTGCCGATCCCGCCGCCGGTTTCCGTTCCAACAGTGAACATCACGACTGCGTCCTCCACCGCCGGGACGCCCCCACAGAGCAAGGAGCATCCCAGATGACGGACAAGACCCAGACCCCGGCCGAGCAGAGCAACACCACGAAAGCGCCCGAGGAGACGAGCATGACCGAAGACAAGACCGGCGCTGCCGAACCGCAGACCCGCGCCGCAGAGACCAAGCCCAAGGCGAAGCCGGCGCCCGACACGGTGTCGGAGGACCGCAGTCGTAGCGTCGACACCGACGCGTTGGTCAGCGAGGCCCGCGCGCAGGAGCGCGAGCGCGTTTCCACGATCCATGGCCTCGCCGACAAGCTGCAGCTCGAGCGCGGCTTCGCCGACGACCTGATCAAGCGCGGCGTCTCCATCGACGAGGCCCGCCGGATGATCCTCGACCAGGTCGCGGCCAGGGCGGACGAGACCCGGACCTTCCCCCATGTCTCGATCCCGCTCGGCGGGCGCGACGCCACGGTCACGCGGCGCGAGGCGATCTCGAACGCGCTTCTGCACCGCTACAGCCCGACGCTCTTTCCGCTCGAGGACGCCGCGCGCGAGTATCGCGGCATGACGCTGATGGAACTCGCCCGCGAAAGCCTCGAGACGGCGGGGGCCAGCACCCGCGGCCTCTCGCGCGACGAGGTCGCGACCCGCGCGCTGCACTCGACCTCGGACTTCCCCGAGATCCTCGCCGCCGTCACCAACAAGACGCTGCGCCAGGCCTACGAGGCCTATCCGCGGACCTTCTCGCTCTTCTGCCGGCAGGTGCTGGCCACCGACTTCAAGGCGATGCACCGGGTGCAGCTGGGCGAGGCGCCGCAGCTCCTGAAGGTCGGCGAGAGCGGCGAGTTCAAGCGCGGCACCCTCGGCGAGAGCAAGGAGAGCTACCGGATCGAGACCTACGGTCGCGTCGTTGCCATCACCCGGCAGGTGCTGATCAACGACGATCTCGACGCCTTCACGCGCATCCCGGCAATGTACGGCAACTCCATTGCCCAGCTGGAGAGCGACGTGGTCTGGGACATCGTGACGTCGAACCCGGCGATGGCCGACGGCACGGCGCTGTTCCATTCGACCCACAAGAACCTCGCCGGCAGCGGCGCGGCGCTCGGGGTCGACAGCGTGGGCCTCGCGCGGGCAGCGATGCGCAAGCAGACCGGGCTCGACAAGAAGACCGTGCTCAACATCCGGCCCGCCTTCCTGATCGTGCCCGCATCGTTGGAGCTGAAGGCCGAGCAACTGGTCGCCCAGAACCTCGTGCCCGCGCAGAGCGGCAACGTCGTGCCGCAGTCGATCCGGACGCTCTCGCCGATCGCCGAGCCGCGGCTCGATGCGGCGAGCGAGACCGCCTGGTATCTGGCGGCGAGCCCGAACCAGATCGACACCATCGAGTACGCTTATCTCGAGGGCCAGCAGGGCGCCTACATCGAGACTCGCAACGGCTTCGACGTCGACGGCGTCGAGATCAAGTGCCGCCTGGACTTCGGCGCCAAGGCCATCGACTGGCGCGGCCTCTACAAGAACCCCGGCGCGTAAGGCAGAAATGCGTTTCTTCTCATGAACGTTGCCATTGCATAGACTTCCGGGGAATTCATTCGGAGGCATAGTCAGAATGAGTCGCGTTCTTCTCGTTTCCTGCGTGGCGAGGAAGAGACCGAGAGCCACGCCGGCGGCAGATCTCTACACGTCGGCGTGGTTCGTGAAGGCGCGTGCGCTCGTCGAAGCCAGCGGTGACCCTTGGTTCATTCTGTCGGCGGAGCACGGGCTTCTCGCACCTGAAAAAGTGATCGAGCCATACGAGCGGACCCTGAACACCATGTCAGTCCATGAGCGGCGATCTTGGGCCGAGCAGGTGCAGAAACAGATGGAGGCGATCCTTCCCGATGCTGACGAAGTCGTCGTGTTCGCCGGGAATAGGTACCGCGAAAACCTCATGCCATATCTACGCAAGCGTTTTCTGGAGGTGAAGGTGCCGATGGATGGCCTGACAATTGGTCGGCAGTTAAACTGGCTGGATAATGCGGCGGCGCTCTGACATTGACGCCTTCTATGCGTTGCTCGATGAGCTCGAAGCCAGGATCGGCGGGCATCGCCGATTAGCTGATTGCCACGGGCGGATGGTTTGGCCACAGCGCGGGGTCTATTTTTTCTTTGAGTCCGGCGAACACCGACACACCGGTTCTTTTCGGCAACGTGTAGTGCGGGTCGGCACACATGCTCTGGTATCAAGATCACGCACGACGCTCTGGAAGCGGCTCGGCCAGCACCGCGGCACCAGAAATCCGCTTGGTGGAAACCATAGGGGCTCGATCTTTAGGTTGCTGGTTGGCGAGGCACTTCTCAACTCCGACACATCGCTTGACGTCGAGAGCTGGGGACGAGGCGCATCTGCCACGCGAGAGCTGCGTGATCTCGAACGAGAACACGAAGTCAGGGTGAGCGATTACCTCGGTAACATGACGCTCCTGTTCCTGGAGGTCCCGGACGACCCTGGACCTGATAGCGCGCGCGGTGTCGTCGAACGCAACAGCATCGCCCTTCTGAGCGGTTACCGAGAACCCACGCAGGATCGGCCCAGCAAAAGCTGGCTCGGCAATCACAGCGGGCGGGAACGGGTCCGCAGATCCGGTCTCTGGAACAACAACCACGTCGACGAGATCTATGACCCGGAGTTCCTGAATCTCTTCGACGACCTGCTCAGGCGCATGTCAGCCGCCTGAGTACAAACCCATAGAATGCTCTTCTCGGGCGGCCAAACGGCCGCCCTTTCTCTTTTGCGAAAGGATCCTCGCGATGAAGAACTACGTCCAACCTGGCGCCACCATCACCCTGGCCGCGCCCTATGCCGTGACCTCCGGCGAAGGCCTGCTCGTCGGCTCGATCTTCGGCGTGGCGGCCGGCGATGCCGTGAGCGGCGCCACCGTCGAGGCCGCACTCACAGGCGTCTTTGACCTCACCAAGATCGGCTCGCAGGCCTGGACCGTCGGCGCCAAGGTCTACTGGGACGACACCAACAAGCGCTGCACCACGGTCGCGACCGACAACACCCTCATCGGCGTCGCCGTCGAGGCGGTGGCCGGCGGGGCCGGCGATACCATCGGCCGGGTGCGTCTGAACGGCAGCTTCTGATGACCGCCTTCGCCGCCGCCCTCGATGCGCTCTTCGCGGATGCGCATCTCGCGCGCGACGTCGTCTATACCGCCGAGGGCGGCGCGCCGGCGCTGGTCCGGGCGATCCTCCGGCGGCCCGACGACGTGACCAGCTTCGGCGATGCTCGTATCTGGTCGGAAACTACCCGGCTGGATCTGCGCCTCGCCGAGGTGGCGAACCCGCGTCCTGGCGATCGCATAGAGATCGACGGCGAGGCCTTCCTTATCCAGGGCGAACCCGTCCGCGACCGCGAGCGGCTGGTCTGGACCGTGGACCTGCGCCCGGCCTGACCGTCATGAAGCTAAAGCTCGACATCGCGCCCGATCTCGTCGCCGCCATGGCGGCCGAGGTGAAGGCCGGGGAGAAGGCCGTGACCGCCGCCATGCGCGAGGCCGGCACCGGGCTGAAGACCGCCTGGCGCGGCCAGATCACAGGCGCCGGGCTCGGCCGGCGGCTGGCGAACTCGATCCGGAGCCAGACCTACCCGAAGACCGGCGAGAGCCTGAACGCCGCGGCGCTGGTCTGGTCCAAGGCCCCGGTCATCGTCGGCGCCCACGACACCGGCCCGCTGATCCGCTCGAAGGACGGGTTCTGGCTCGCGATCCCGACCGAGGCCGCCGGCCGTGGCCTTCGAGGCGCCAAGCTTACGCCCGGTGATTGGGAACGCCGGCGCGGGCTGCGCTTGCGCTTCGTCTATCGCAGGACGGGCCCGAGCCTGCTCGTCGCCGACCGTGCCCGGATCAACACCCGCGGCCAGGCGGTGGCGTCACGCTCGAAGACTGGCCGCAACCAGGTAACCGCGCCGATCTTCCTGCTGGTCCCACAGGTCAAGCTACCGAAGCGGCTTGATCTGGACCGCGACGCCGAGCGGGCGCACGACAGCGTACCGGGGATGATCGTGGCGAATTGGGTGGATGACAGATTCTGACGCAGCCCCCACTTCGAACCGTTCGCGTGTGCTTGATGCCCGAAAAACGGCCCAGTAGCGTTGCAGGTAACCTGTATTCTTAGCGGAGTCGGTCATGTTCTTCAGAGCCCTTCTTCTCTCAGTCCTTGTTGCCGCAGCCGCGCCGACCATGGCGCAGGAGGGGAGCCTTGAAGTCGAGTTGGCAGAGATCGAAAGGCAGATCGCCGAAGTTGAGCAAGCGGCTGAAAGATATGATGGGGGGCTCATCGTCGGCCTGATCGAAGCAAGGCGCGAAGCGCTACTTCTCGCGCGCACCCTGATCAAAAACCGAATGAACGCTGAGGCAGGGGCGGCGACTGTTGAGGTCATCGTGCCGGCAATTCAACCCGACGAGGCTCGGGCCGAACAAATTCTCGGTGAGATGGCAGCCGCTCAGGAGCGCATTGCAGAAGCGGAACGAGAGGCATCCAGTGGCGGAGGTCTCGTTCAAGCCCTCGCACTCAGTCGACTGGAAACCGAGAAGCTGACCCTTGCGCAATTGCAGATGGGTTATCTTCAAGCGCGCTACGGTATTGCGTTCCCGATCGCGCAAGTTTCACGTCCAGCGCCTCAAGACGCGGTCGGTGTTGTGGAGGAAACCGACGAAGACCTAGCTCGCGAGAGCCAAAACGTGGCATGGGCGGATCCTCGGTTTCCCGAGATCGACTATACCATCCAGCCATTCGAACAGGCTCATCGCGAGGGGCATCGAATTTCTGGCTGGTGGACCATCGAAACAGAGCGGGCAGCCGTTGACGATAGCCCGCAGATCACGGCCTTGAACTATTCGCAGTACGAACCGAACAATTTCATGGGATTGACGACCCTGATCGCGCGTTGCGTCGAGGGCGAGACTGCGTTCATTTTCGTGCAGGATGACTTCCTGATGAGCGACTTTCGAAGAAATTCCTTTGAAATGACGCTCCGGATCGATGAGGAGCCGGCACGGGAAGCGAGGTGGAGTGGCCTGACGAACAACAAGGGCGCGGGTCTTTTCGGACGTGAAGCCGAATCCTTCATCCGTACGATCTACGATGCCGACCAGCTTTTTGTGCGGCTGGTGGAGTCGAACGGGCAACGTCACGACGCACTGTTCGAGCTTGCTGGTGCACAGGACGCGTTTGAGGAAGTCGCCGCCGCCTGTGGTTGGACAACCTTGTCGCTGTCATCCGACGATTATCGAGCGATCCAGACAATGCTGAATGCCGGTGGCTTCGATGCCGGCACACCCGATGGACAGTGGGGCCCGGCGTCTCAACGGGCGATGAGAGCCTACCAAGAGTCCGTAGGGCTCCCCGAGACTGGCGCTCCGGATCGCGCGACGCTCGAAAGCCTCGGGGTGGAGAACTGATTCGTAGGAAGCCGATCTGAGCGTTTCGAGAAGCTGCTGCTTACCCAAACCCTGTAGGCCTGACGCAAAATTCAGATACCCATGCCCACCCCTCGCGAAACCATCCTCGCCGCGCTGCACGCGCGGCTCTCGGTACTGCCCGCCACCGCGCTTCGAGGCGAGGTGCTGCCCGAGCGCGTGCCGGCAGAGGGTCTGCTGATCCTCCGCGACGGCGAGCCAGGCGAACCAGAGGTGACGCTGTCGCCGCTCGCCTACCACTATCAGCACCGCGCGGAGATCGAGGCCGTTGTCCAAGGAGTCGACCGTGACGGCACCTTCGACACATTGACCGCCAGCCTCGGCGCTGCGCTCGCTGCGGACCGCACACTGGGAGCGCTGTGCGACTGGGTTGAGGCCGAAGCGCCGCGACCGGTCGATCTGCCGGTCGAGGGCGCGGCGAGCCTGAAGGCCGCCGTTATCCCGGTGGTGCTACACTACACGACGGCCGATCCGCTCGGGTAGACCCGAAGGGTCAGTTGCCGCGACAGGTGCCGTAATAGCCGCCCGAGAAGTAACAGAATTCCAGCGCCACTCCGGCAGCGATCATTTGGGCCGCGATGTCGCGACCATCGGAGAGGAAGCACTGCCCGACGATCCGCCCGTACCGGTCGATGTCGCGTACGCGGCAGGTCAGGCTTTGTCCGGCGACCAGCCGCCGCAGAGTGGAGGTCGCCGCGGAAGCGCCGCGCTCGTCGCGCTCCGGAGCGTCGAGACCCCAGACACGGATGGGCCGCTCAACGCCGCGAAGTGAGAAGGTGTCGCCGTCCGTCACATAGCGGACTGCGCCGCTTACTGTGTTCGTCTGAGCCGAGACGGAGCCAACCGAAAGAACCATCATCGCAAGGACAGAGACGATCATCCGGGTGATGATCCACCGACCGGAAATGGTGAGCAGGGAATTGGGACGAATTACGCGCATGGCATCCATGTGTGGCACGGCCTAACCGAACGCAACCGCGCTTCAAACCATCAAGGAGAAAACCATGGCACGAGCCCAGGGGGCGCGGGCGCAGATGGCGCTTGCGTTCGAGACCGTCTATGGCACGCCGCCCGCGAGCGGCTTCACCCGCATGCCCTTCGCCAGCACGTCGCTCGGGGCCGAGCAGCCGCTGCTGAACTCGGAGCTGCTCGGCTACGGCCGCGACCCGCTGGCGCCGATCAAGGACGCGGTGACCGCCGATGGCGATGTCGTGGTGCCGCTCGACGCCGAGGCCTTCGGCTTCTGGCTGAAGGCGGCCTTCGGCACGCCGACGACCACGGGCGTAGAGGCCCCGTACACCCACGAGTTCCAGTCGGGGTCCTGGACGCTACCCAGCATGTCGATCGAGACCGGCATGCCGGAGGTCCCGCGCTACGCGATGTACTCGGGCTGCGTGCTCGACCAGATCACCTGGCAGATGCAGCGCTCGGGACTGCTCACGGCCACCGCGCGGCTGGTGGCGCAGGGCGAGACGGTCGGCACAAGCAGCAGCGCCGGGACGCCTGCCGCGCTGGAACTGAAGCGCTTCGGCCATTTCAACGGTTCGATCACGCGCAATGGCACGGCGCTCGGCAATGTGGTCTCGGCCGAGATCACCTATGCGAACAACCTCGACCGGATCGAGACCATTCGCTCGGACGGGCGCATCGACGGCGCGGATCCAAGCATCGCGGCGCTCACCGGCCAGATCGAGGTTCGCTTCGCCGACCAGACGCTGGTGACACAGGCGATCAACGGCGATCCCTGCGAGATGGAATTCGCCTATGTCCTGCCGTCCGGTGAGAGCTTCACCTTCACCGTGCACGCCGTCTACCTGCCGCGCCCGCGCATCGAGATTTCCGGGCCGCAGGGGGTGCAGGCCACCTTCGACTGGCAGGCTGCACGCGACAGCGTGGTCGGCCGGATGTGCACGGCAACCCTGATCAACGACATCGAGGTGTATTGAGGATGCTGACGCTCGACCTGACCAACGCGCCGCGCTGGCATGAGCTCGCCCCCGGCGTTCGGGTGCAGCTGCGCCCGCTGACCACCGCGCTGATGGTGGCGACGCGCAGCGATCCCGCCGTCGAGTCGGTGACCGAGGATGCGTCGGACGAGGAACGCGCCGTCGCCTTCGCCAAGGCGCTCGCGCGCCGTGCGGTGCTTGCCTGGGATGGCGTGGGCGACACGGACAGCAATCCCATCGACCCCAGCCCCGAGGCCATCGACGCACTGCTCGACGTGTGGCCGATCTTCGAGACGTTCCAATTGACCTACGTCTCCAAGGGCCTGCTGCTGGAGCAGGAAAAAAACGCCTCCGCGCTCTCGCCGAATGGTCCTTCGGCGGGGGCGACCGCTACTGCGAAGCCTGCGCGCAAGCCTGCCCGGACTGCCCGGCGCGGTTGAACCGTCCGGAAACTCCGGAGGGTTGGCAGGTCTGGGACCTGGTCGGCCGCCTCGGCGGCCAGCTGCGCGTGCTACCGGGCGCGGTGATCGGCTGGGACATGTCCGCCGCGCTAGCGCTCGGTGACGCGCTCGGCGTGTCGCCCCTCGCCATGGCCGAACTGCTGCCCGTGATCGAAGCGGTGATGGTGGCCAAACTCAACGAACAGATGGAAGTCTCGCATGGCCGAGAAACGCGTTAGCGTCCGCCTCGCCGCGGTCGGCGGGCGACAGGTGCGCGCCGAGCTGGAAGGTGTCGGCGAGGCCGGGTCGCGCGGCTTCGGACGACTGAGCAGGGAGATGGAAGCGGCCAACGCACGGCTCGCGGCCTTTTCGCGCCGGGTGCGCGTGGCCGCCGCTGCCGCTGTAGCTGCTGCCACCGCCGCCGGTGTCGCCATGGTCCGGTCCGGCCTGCAGACGGTCGATGCGCAGGCCAAGCTGGCGCAGTCACTCGGCACCACCGTTGCCTCGATCCAGACGCTGGGGCGCGCGGGCGAGCTTGCCGGCGTGTCGATGTCCGGAATCGAGCAGGCGACGAAAGACCTGACGCGCCGTCTCAGCCAGGCGGCGGCCGGGACCGGTCCTGCCGCTGATGCGCTGGACCGGCTGGGGCTTTCCGCCACCGACCTGATCGCCCTGCCGCTGGACCAGCGCGTGGGCGCGATCAACGCCGCGATCGAGAGCTTCGTGCCTGCCGCCGAACGCGCGGCGGTCGCCGGGCAGCTCTTCGGCGAGGAAGGCTCCATCGCGATGAGCCGGATCGACACCGCGACGCTGCGCCAGGCGACCGAGGACGTGCTCGCCTTCGGCGTCGTTGTCTCCGAGCAGGATGCCGACCAGATCGAGCGGACAAACGACGCGATCTCCCGTCTGGGCCTTATCTGGCGCGGGCTGTCGAACCAGCTGGCCGTCGCCGCAGCGCCCGCGCTGGAGGCTGTGGCCGCTGCTATGGCGGCGGTTGCCAGCCGCACCGGGCCGCTCGGCATCGCCATCCGGGGGCTCTTCGACAATATCGGTCGCCTGACCACCTATGCCGCCACCTTCGCGGCCTTTCTCGCGGGCCGCTGGGTGGCTGGCATGGCCGCCGCCGCGCTCTCCGTCCGCGGCCTCGCCACGGCGCTCGTCGTGCTGCGGGGCGCGCTGATCCGCACCGGGATCGGGGCGCTCATCGTGGGCGCGGGCGAACTCGTCTACCAGTTCACCCGGCTCGTCTCCGGTGCGGGTGGCTTTGGCGAGGCCATGTCGCTCCTGAAGGACCTCGCCGTCGAGGTCTGGGAGCGGATCAGGATGGGCGCGGCTGCGGCGGGCGCGGCTGCCACGGCGATGTTCTTTGACCTGAAGGCAGACGCCGCCTCGGGCATGCAGAGCGCCATCGAGAGCGTCGTCGGTTTCGGCAACGCGGCGGCGAACACGTTCGAGGGGGCTTACGAGGCGATCAAGGCGATCTGGGGCCTGCTGCCCGCCGCCATTGGCGATCTGGCGTTCCAGGCGGCCAACAGCCTGGTCGACGGCGTCGAGGCGATGCTGAACGGCGTGGTCTCGCGCATCAACGGCTTCATCGGCGGGATCAACCAAGGGCTCGAAGCCCTCGGGTCGGAGCGCCGCATCTCGCTGGTGCCCGACCTCGACCTCGGCGAGATCGAGAACCGCTTCGAGGGGGCTGCCAGTGCGGCCACGACAGCAGCGCAGGCGGCGTTCGACCGGGCCTTCGATGACAACCCGCTGACCGCGCCCGATCTCGGCCTGACCGAGGCGGCTAATCGGGCGCTCGAGTCCGCGAACCTCTACCGGGGCGCCGCGCGCGATCTGGCCGACGGCGCTCGCGCCCCGCTGGAAAGCTGGCAGGCTTTGCGCGATGCCGTGCGCGGGACCGACGAGGATGGCGCAGATGTCCTGGCCGAGGCCACGGCCGCGGCGGAGCGGTTCGAGACCGCGCTCGACGGCGCCGGACAGGCCGCGACCGATGCCGGCGCTGCCGCAGGCGCGGCGGCTGCCGCCGCTGAACCTAACGCCGAGATGACCGTCATGGGCTGGCAGGCGGTCACGGCGGCGCTGTCGGACTACGCGAGCAAGGCCCGCGACATCGGTGGCGACATCGGCCAGAGTCTCGTCGGTGCCTTCCAGTCCGCCGAGAACGCGGTGGGCCAGTTCGTGAAGACTGGCAAGCTGAACTTCCGCGATCTCGTCACCTCGCTGCTGGCCAATCTCGCCCAGCTCGCGGCGCGGCGTTTCATCCTCGGGCCCATCGCGAATGCGCTCTCAGGCGTGTTCTCCGGGGCGGGCGGCATCTTCGCCAGTGTCCTGCATGCGGGCGGGATGGTCGGATCGGCCGGGCCCTCACGCTTGGTCCCGGCCATGGCCTTCGCCGCCGCGCCCCGGATGCATGGCGGCGGCATGGCGGGGCTGCGCCATGACGAGGTGCCCGCGATCCTGCAGCGGGGCGAGCGGGTTCTGTTGCGGCGGGAGGCGCAGGCCTACGGCGCGGGCGGCGGCGTCAACCTCACAATCATGGCTCGTGACGCGGAGAGCTTCCGGCAGTCGCGGACGCAGGTCGCTGCCGACATCGCCCGTGCGGTCTCGCTCGGGCGGAGGGGCATGTGATGGCGTTTCACGAGGTGCGGTTCCCCGACAACATCAGCCGTGGCGCGCGCGGTGGGCCGGAGAGGCGCACGCAGATCGTCGAGCTAGCCTCGGGCGACGAGGAGCGCAACGCCAGCTGGGCCAACTCGCGCCGCCGCTATGATGTCGCCTACGGCATCCGCCGCGCGGACGATCTGGCCGCGGTGGTCGCCTTCTTCGAGGCGCGCAACGGGCGGCTCCATGGCTTCCGGTTCAAGGACTGGGGCGACCACAAGTCCTGCCTGCCCTCGGGCACGCCATCGCCGACCGATCAGTCGATTGGCACCGGCGACGGCACGAAGACCGCGTTCCAGCTGGTCAAGCGCTATGCCTCCGGGGCGCAATCCTGGTCGCGCGCCATCGCCAAGCCAGTGGCGGGCACCGTGCGCATCGCTCTCGGCGGGGTCGAGCAGCTCTCCGGCTGGTCAGTCGACACCGCCACCGGCGTCGTCACCTTCAGCGCCGCGCCGGGATCTGGCGTCGCCATCACCGCGGGCTTCGAGTTCGACGTGCCGGTGCGCTTCGACACCGACGCGCTCGACGTGACGCTCGACCTCGAGCGGCTCGGCTCGATCACCTCCATTCCGCTTCTGGAGATCAGGCGATGAACGACACCGGCAGCTTTGTGGCCGCCGTGCTGCGCGAGCTCGCGGCCTCGACGGCAGTGATCCTCGCCGCCTGGGGTGCGCTCGGCGGTGCCACGAACGCGCTGACCACGAAGATGCACCTGCGCGACGCTCTGCGGCACATCCTGCTCGGCGGTCTGATCGCCGCAGGAATGGGCAGCCTGTCGATGGCCGTGATCACCGCCTGGCTCAGCCTGCCGCCCGAGACGATCCCCGCGGGCGGCGCTGCCGGGTCAGCCGCCTATCTCGTGGGCGTCTTCGGGCCGGCCTTCATCGAGATGCTGCTGGCCCGCCTGCGCCGCGCCAAACAGGGCAACGGCGATGAATGAACTCATCCGCCTCGCGCGCTCCCTCCGCTGCGACCCTGCCGACCCTCGAGCGGCCTTTACCCATCGCCTGCGCATCGGCCTTGCCGTGGCCACACTGATCCTGATCCTCTCGCTTCTTCGGTAATCCCATGCACATGACCGACCGGGGCCTCTTGGCCCTCGTCCGGCACGAAGGACTCGTGCCCGGACCCTATCTCGATGTGAAACAGGTCTGGACCTTCGGCATCGGCCACACGGCCGCGGCCGGGCCGCCCGATCCCGTCACCATGCCGCGCGGCATGCCCGCCGATCTCGATGCCGGGATCCGCGAGGCGTTCCGGGTCTTCCGGGCCGACCTCGCGCGCTACGAGGCCGCCGTTCAGCGCGCCGTGAAGGTGCCGCTGGAGCCGCACGAGTTCGATGCGCTGGTCTCCTTCCACTACAACACCGGCGGCATCGCGAAGGCCGCGCTGACCCGGCACCTCAACGCCGGCAATCGCGTTGCAGCCGCCGACGCGTTTCTGAACTGGCGGCGGCCGGCCTCAATCATCCCGCGCCGGGAAGCCGAGCGCGACCTGTTCCGCCATGGCCGCTATCCGGGCGGCACGATCCCGGTCTGGTCCGTGGACCGCACCGGCCGCGTCGACTTCTCCCGGCCGATCCGTCGCCTGACCGAGGATGAGGCTCTGGCCTTGGCTCGCGGGCCGTCGCGGACGCCTCCGGTCCTCGTTCCTTCACCCACCGCGCCGACCGGCTGGCTCGCCCGGCTGGCCGCCTTCTTCTCCACCCTGATCCGGAGGGCCTGACTCATGCGCTACGTCCGACCCAACTCGCTCACCTGGTGGGCGGGATGCCTCGCCATGCTCACGGGCATCGCCTCGATGACGCTGCCCGCGACTGGTTCGCTCGGCGAGCTGTCCCGTCTCGTCGCGCTGCTTGCCGGCTCTGGCGATGCCTCGCCGGCCGGGCTGATGTTCCTCGGTCTGGGCCTGATCGGTCTGCGCGACCGGATCGAGCGCGGGTTCCGCGGCGATGCTTGAGTTCCTTGCCGGTCTGATCGTGGGCGGCTGCCTCGGCGTCTTCGTCGTCGCCCTCTGCGTCGCCGCCGCGCGCGGGGAGCGCGACGATGGCTGAGTTCCTGATCTCGCTGGTCGCGGCTCTGGGCGCGGTCGGGGGCGTCACCCTCGGCCGCATCTGGGGCCGTGCGGAAGGCGAGCGCGCAGGCAAACGGGAGGCGGAACGCGATGCCATGGAAGACAAGAGCAAGCGCATCGAGCGCGGGCGCGACGCGGTTCGCGACGGCCGCGGCGCTGGCGACCCTTCTGACCGGCTGCGCCGCAACGACGGGCGCTGGTGATGCGGGCTGTGCCTCGTATGCCGAGGCGCGGCTCGCCCGACCGCCGGTCGAGACGGTCGCCACCATTCCGTCCGAATGGGCAATCTGGATCGCCGATCTCGATGACCGCATGACGGGAACCTGCCGATGAAGACTCTCGATCCCGCCCTGCAGGCCCATCTCGACGAGGGCACGACGACGCTCGCCTGGTGCTGGCGGATCACCCGCGCCGACGGCGTCACGTTCGGCTTCACCGACCATGACCGGACGCTGACCTTCGACGGGACGGACTTCGAGCCAGAGAGCGGGCTGACGGCGTCCGAGGTGCGCTCGGGTTCGGACCTGTCCGTCGATGCGCAGGACGCGGAAGGCGTGCTGACCTCGGACCGTATTACCGAGACCGACATCCTCGATGGGCGCTGGGACAACGCGGAGGTCGAGGTCTGGCGCGTGAACTGGGCTGACACGGGCCAGCGCGTGCTGATGCGCCGGGGCGCCATTGGCCAGATCCGGCGTGGGCGTTTGGCCTTCGTCGCCGAGGTGCGTTCGCTCGCGCATGTGCTCGGTCAGACGGTCGGGCGGACCTTCCAGGCGACCTGCGACGCCGCGCTCGGCGACGCGCGTTGCGGTGTCGATCTGGAGGACCCCGCCTTCAAGGGCGCGGGTGCCGTCATCGACCTGCTACGCGACAGGGCTTTCACCGCCTCGGGGCTGGGCGCATTCACGTCCGGCTGGTTCACCTTCGGCACTCTTGAATGGACGAATGGCGCGAACGCGGGACGACGCACCGAGGTGCTGGGCCATGACGTGACCGACAGCATCGCGGTGCTGACGCTGCTCGAAGCGCCGGTGCGGGCTATCGCCGAGGGCAACGCCTTCACCATTCGTGCGGGCTGCGACAAGCGGATGGAGACCTGTGGCGCGAAGTTCGCGAACACCGCCAACTTTCGCGGTTTCCCGCACATCCCCGGCCAGGACGCCGTGCTGCGCTACGCCACCAAGGATGGTGGCCACGAGGGAGGCGTCCTATGACGCAACCCCGCGCATTGGCTGACCCCGCGCGCGTCATCGCCATTGCGCGGTCCTGGCTCGGCACGCCCTACCACGACCAGGCGAGCTTGCGCGGCGTCGGCTGCGACTGCCTCGGGCTGGCGCGGGGCGTCTGGCGCGAGGTCGTCGGCCCCGAGCCTTTCCCGATACCGCCCTACAGCCGCGACTGGGGCGAGACCGGCCCGCGCGAAGTCCTCGCCGAGGGCGCGCGCGCCATGATGATCGAGGTGCCAACTTCCGAGGCCGGGCCCGGCGCGCTGGTCCTCTTCCGCATGAAGCCCCGCGCCATCGCCAAGCATGTCGGGATCCTGACCGGGTCCGACAGCTTCCTCCATGCCTACGAGCGGCTCGGCGTGATCGAGGAGCCGCTCACCAACGCCTGGCGCCGGCGCATCGCCTTCGCTTTCCTGTTCCCGCAACGCTGAGATCCGAACATGGCAACGCTCGTCCTCGGCGCGGCCGGCGCCGCCATTGGCGGTTCGATCGGCGGCGCGATCCTCGGCGTGAGCGCCGCGACCATCGGCGGCTTCGTCGGCTCCACCATCGGCTCGGTCGTCGACAGTTGGATCGTGTCCTCGCTTGCGCCCACCCAGCGCATCGAGGGTCCGCGGCTCGACAGCCTCCGGATCACCGCCTCGACGGAAGGAGCCGTCATCCCGCGTGTCTATGGGCGCATGCGCATGGGCGGCAACGTGATCTGGGCGACCGACTTCCGCGAGGAGACGAAGACCACCACGCAGGGCGGTGGCAAGGGCGGTGGCGGGGGTGGCAAGGTCAAGACGACCGAGTATCTCTACTACGCGAGCTTCGCGGTTGCGCTCTGCGAGGGCCCGATCACCGGCATCGGGCGCATCTGGGCCGACGGCAAGCTCCTCGACACCGCTGGCATCACCTGGCGCTGGTATCCCGGCGACGAGAGCCAGACAGCGGACCCGTTCATCGCCGCGAAGATGGGCGCGGCCAACACTCCGGCCTATCGCGGCACGGCCTATGTCGTCTTCGAGGAGCTGCCGCTCGGCAACTACGGCAACCGGCTGCCGCAGCTCTCCTTCGAGGTCTTCCGCCCGCTCGCCGATCCCGACACCGCGGAGGGGCTGACCCGCGCCGTCACCATGATCCCGGCCTCGGGCGAGTTCACCTACGCCACATCCGGCATCCGCAAGGGCAGCGGCGGCGCGCAGATCCCCGAGAACCTGAACGCGCTCTCGGATACCGCCGACATGGTGGTGGCGCTGGACCGCTTGCAGACCATGGCGCCGAAGGTCGAGAGCGTCAGCCTCGTGGTGGCCTGGTTCGGTGACGACCTGCGCGCGGGATCCTGCAAGGTGCGGCCGGGCGTCGAGGTGTCGGCCAAGTCCACCACGCCCGCCAGCTGGTCGGTCAACGGCGTCAGCCGCGCCAACGCCTTCCTCGTCAGCCGCGACGATCAGGACCGCCCCGTCTACGGCGGCACGCCAGCCGATTTCGCGGTGGTGCAGGCGATCCAGGAGATGAAGGCGCGCGGGCTGCGGGTGACGTTTTACCCCTTCATCCTGATGGACGTCCCGCCGGGCAACACGCTACCCAACCCCTACAGCGACAACGCCGACGGATCGGGTCAGCCTGCATTCCCCTGGCGCGGGCGGATTACCTGTTCTCCTGCGGCGAGCTATGCCGGCAGCGTGGACAAGACCGCCACCGCGGCAAGCCAGGTCGCGGCCTTCTTCGGGAGCGCCAGCCCGTCCGATTTCACCGTCTCGGGCGAGACCGTCTCCTGGACCGGCCCGGCAGACGACTGGGGCTTGCGTCGCATGGTACTGCATTACGCCCATCTCTGCGCGGCGGCGGGCGGGGTCGACGCCTTCCTGATCGGAACCGAGATGCGCGGGCTCACCACGATCCGCTCGGGCGCCAGCGCGTATCCGGCGGTGCAAGCGTTCCGCGATCTGGCCGCCGACGTGCGCTCCATTCTCGGGGCTGGCACGGCGATCAGCTATGCAGCCGACTGGTCGGAGTATTTCGGCCACCACCCGGGCGACGGCAGCGGCGACGTCTATTTCCACCTCGACCCGCTCTGGGCAGACGTCAACATCGATTTCGTCGGCATCGACAACTACATGCCGCTCTCCGACTGGCGGGACGGCTTCGAGCATGCCGATGCGCAGGAGGGCTGGCCCGCGATCTACGACCGGGCCTATCTGCAGGCGAACATCGCGGGCGGCGAAGGCTTCGACTGGTTCTATGCCAACCCCGCCGACCGCTCCGCGCAGGTCCGCACCCCGATCACCGACGGTGCCGCCAGCAAGCCGTGGGTCTTCCGCTACAAGGATCTCCGCAGCTGGTGGTCGAACCAGCATTACGATCGCCCGGGCGGGGTGGAGAGCGGGACGCCGACCGCATGGGTGCCCGAGTCCAAGCCGATCTGGTTCACTGAGCTTGGCTGTCCCGCCATCGACCGGGGCACCAACCAGCCCAACGTCTTCTTCGACCCGAAATCGTCGGAGAGCTTCGTTCCGTACTTCTCTCGCGGCTGGCGGGACGACGCGATCCAGCGCGCCTATCTCGAGGCGACCTACCTGTTCTGGGGCGAGGCCGCGAACAACCCGATCTCGTCCGTCTACGGCGGCCGCATGGTGCACGTCCCCGAATGCGCCGCTTGGACGTGGGACGCGCGGCCCTATCCGTTCTTCCCGGCGCTGACCGATGTTTGGACCGACGGCGCGAATTGGCGGCTCGGGCACTGGCTGACCGGGCGGCTGGGCGCGGTGTCGCTGGCGGCGCTGGTCCGGCACCTCTGCTTGCGGACGGGCATGCCCGAGTCCCGGATCGACGTCTCGGGGCTTTGGGGCGCGGTCGAGGGCTACGCCATTGGCGCGCTGGAAAGCCCGCGCGCCTCGATCACCACGTTGTCGCGGCACTTTGGCTTCGACGCTGTCGAGACCGAGGGCATGATCCGTTTTGTCATACGTGGGCGGGCGTCCATCACCAGCCTGACGCACGACGATCTTGTCGCAGCCCGCGAGGGCGACCTACTGGAACTTACGCGTGCGCAGGAAACGGAACTGCCGCAGGCGCTCAAATGGCAGGTGGCGCGTGCGGACGAAGATTACGACGCCGCTCTTGTTGAGGCGCAACGGATCACGGTGGATACGACGCGGATTGCCTCGGAGAGCTTTCCGATGACGGTCCCGCCCGAGGAAGCCGAACGGCGCTGCCGCCGCGCGCTGATGGAAGCCTGGACCGGGCGCGAGACAACTGCATTCCGCCTGCCGCCCTCACGGCTGGCATTGGATCCAGCAGACGTCGTGACGCTGGCACATGACGGGAGGCACATTCCGCTGCGGCTCGTCTCCATCGCGGATGCGGATGCGCGCGGGATCGAAGCGGTCCACCAGGATCGCGAGGCCCACGACCTGCCGCCAGGATCGCCACGGCCCTCATCGCTTTCGCAAACCGTGGTGTTCGGCGCACCCGAGGTGGCGCTGCTGGACCTGCCGCAACTGACAGAGGATCAACCCGCGCATCGGCCCTTCGCCGCAGCGCACGCCGTTCCCTGGCCGGGCGAAATGGCGGTGTTCCGCAGTCCCTCTACCGATGGCTTCGAGCTGCTGACGACATTTGGCGGCCGTGCCCGGATCGGAACGCTGGTCTCGGATTTCTTCGCGGGCCCGACCTCGCGCTTCGATCTTGGCAATGCGCTGGTGATCGATCTGCTCTCTGGCACACTGGAAAGCGTCACCGACCTGACGCTGTTCGGCGGGGCCAATGCGCTGGCCATCGAGAGCGCACCCGGCACGTGGGAAATCGTGCAGGCCGGCGTGGCAGACCTGATTGCGCCGGGCCGTTATCGGATGATGCGCCTGCTTCGTGGCCAGCGCGGCACGGAAACGGCCATGGCTAATCCGGCTCTTGCAGGCGCTCGAGTGGTAGTGCTCGACGAGGCTCTTGCGTCCCTCCCGATCGCCGAGGCCGATCTCGGGCTGCCGTGGAACTGGCGCATCGGTCCTTCAAGCCGGTCTGTCAGCGACGAGACATATGTCGCGGCCTCCTTCAACCCGGTTGGCGTGGGTCTGCGGCCGTTTTCAGTCGCCCATGTCGAGCAGCCATGGCGGAGGCCACGCACGCTCGGCGATCTCACGATCCGCTGGACGCGCCGGTCCCGCGCGCTCGCGGCCGACAGCTGGGGCGGGCTCGAGGTGTCGCTCGGCGAGGAACTGGAAGCCTACGAGGTCGAGATCCTCGACGGCGCCACCGTGAAGCGGGTGCTGAGCGCAAACACCACAAGCACCGTGTACACCAGCGCCCAGCAGACCGCCGACTGGGGCGGGCCGCTCGGCTCCGGCGACACGCTCGTTATCTGCATCTTCCAGCTCTCCGCCCTCGTCGGGCGGGGCGCTCCCAAGACCGTCAGGCTGAGTTTCTGAGGCGCGCAATGAGTTCTGGCCGGCCGCGCGCTCTGCGGCGTAGGCTCGGGTCATGCGCCCCGAGGACGAAGACCGGATTGCCGCCCAGCTTGCCAGAGTGATGGCCGTGGCCTGCGTGCGCAACACGCAACTCGAGACCCTGCATGCCGGCCTGACGCCCGTCTCGCACACGGGTGACGGCACCGACGTCATCGTCGAGGACGCTGCGGGCAGACGCATTCCGTGGTCCGAGGTCTCGCGGATCAATGACGACGAAATGCGTGCGCTGATGCGCGAGATCGTGGACCGGCTCTATACCTTCCATCTGCGGATCGACGATCCGGCATTCCGGGCGGAGATTGATCGCTGGGCCAAGATGACCGCGAAGTGGGACGCCCCTAAGTCTGACCCGGTTCTCGCAGCCATCCCAACGGAGACGCCCGAACGGGGGTAGCCCACGACCGCTCATCGCCGCGCCATTGTTCGCCGCCTGCCATGCAGGCGGCGTTCTTCGTTCTGGAGACCGCCCATGTCCGACGCCACGACCCATCTGCTGCTGCCCTACATCCTGGCGGCGCAGGCCCAGAAGCATGTCACCCACAACGAGGCACTACGGCTGCTCGACGGGCTCGTGCAGCTTTCCGTCCTCGACCGGAACCTGACCGCGCCGCCCGGGTCTCCCGCGGATGGCGACCGTTACATCGTCGGCTCGGGCGCGACGGGCGATTGGGCCGGCTGGGATCTGAATGTCGCGCTCTGGACGGACGGCACCTGGCTGCGCCTGCCACCACGGACTGGGTGGCGGGCGTGGGTCGAGGACGAGGAACTGCTGGTGGTCTACGACGGGTCAGGTTGGCTCGCGACCACGCCCAGCGAGTTGCAGAGCATGGCGCTGCTCGGGGTCGGCACGACGGCGGATGCGTCGAACCCGTTCTCGGCCAAGCTGAACGCCGCGCTCTGGACGGCGAAGACCGTGGCCGAGGGCGGTACCGGCGATCTCTTCTACACCATGAACAAGGAGGCGGCGGGCGACGACCTCGGGCTGACGCTGCAGACCGGTTTCGTGACCAAGGCGCTGGTCGGGCTCTTCGGCTCGGACCGCTTCCGGCTTGCGGTCTCCGCCGACGGCAGCACCTTCTTCGATGGGCTGAGCGTGGACAACGCCACCGGCATCGTCGACCAGCCCCGGCTGCCGCGGTTCAAGGCCTACACCAACTACGACAACTACGTGGGCGTCGGGACCTGGACGAAGATCGGCCTGAACAACACCGACTACAACGATCAGGGGGCCTTCGACGCCGCGAACAACCATTTCGTGGCGCCCGTGGACGGCACCTACCTCTTCGGCGCGACGCTGCTTTACAAGATCAACGCCAGCGCCACGGCGCGCATGCGCGGGCGGCTGGTGCTGAACGGCACAACCGAAATCCGCGGCTCCCTCGGCGAAATCTCCGCCACCCATGTCTCGCTCGCCACCGCGATCTGGTTGCAGACCATGGTGCCGCTCACCGCGGGCGACACCGTCGAGCTGCAGGGGTATTTTCGGGTCGCGGACGGCTACTTCGCGGCTGACCATACGTCCTTCTGGGGCTGCAAGGTCGGCTAAGGGGAACACATAGGGGGACGTTAGCCCGGAGCGGTGCAAGATAGCGACCGATGTGAGCTTCGTGGACTGGGGGCCGATCGCGCTCCTCGCACTGCCGCTCCGGAAGCAGGAACTTCGACGCGATAAGGATCTGCGTGAGTTGGTGCAAGCAAACCTCCACTCCACCGGCATCGGATTAGCCGAGAGGTTTGTCGAACGATCCGTCCGCCCACGAGGGTTTTCGTGTTACAAAAAATCGTTCAGGTTCTTGTCACACGGAAAGCCTTGAGCTAGCCTGTTCATGTGAGGCAGGCGAGGACTGAGTATGGCAAGGCCAAAAGCTGAAAACCCCCGAACAAGAGTCACAAACATCAGATTGACCGCCGAGGAGCGTGTCGCTTTCGAGCAGGCTGCGGACGCTGCAGGATACAAGAGCGTCAGCGAGTATGTTCGCTTTTTGCATGAGCAGTTTAACGCTGCAAGTAAGGGCGAAGATCAGCCCTCATCTGCAAATCCTGCAGAGTATCCTGCCTCGCATCTCCGCGTATTCCATAGAAGTCACCACGGATCGATACTGTGGGGCGATTCACGCGCCTGGCTCTTCAACAAGGCCAAGCCGAGCAGCGTCGATCTGATCATGACCAGCCCGCCCTTCGGCCTCGTGCGGAAGAAGAGCTACGGCAATGAGGATGCGGATCGCTACTGCGACTGGTTCCGGCCCTTTGCCGAGGGATTTCACCGCGTCCTGAAGGACACGGGCAGCCTCGTCATTGACATCGGCGGCGCCTGGGTGCCCGGCCAGCCCACACGCAGCCTCTACCACTTCAAGCTGCTGGTCATGCTCGTCGAGGAGTATGGCTTCCACCTGTGCCAAGAGCACTACTGGTGGAACCCGTCCAAGCTCCCGACGCCCGCCGAATGGGTGAATGTGCGCCGCGTGCGCGTCAAAGATGCCGTCAACACCGTCTGGTGGCTGTCCAAAACGCCCTTCCCGAAGGCCAACAACAAGCGCATCCTGGCCCCCTATAGCGCGTCGATGAAACAGCTCCTCAAGACAGGCTACAAAGCCAAGCTGCGGCCTTCGGGACATGACATTTCCGACAAGTTCAGCCGAGACAACGGTGGCTCCGTCCCGCCGAACCTGCTGGCTATTGCGAATACCGAGTCCAATGGCCGCTACCAGGATCATTGTCGCGCCGAGAACATCGCCATCCATCCGGCCCGCTTCCCCGCGCAGCTTCCCGAATACTTCATCCGATTTCTTACCGATCCGGGCGATCTGGTCTTCGACCCCTTCGGCGGCTCCTGCGTCACCGGCGTCGTGGCCGAGAACCTGAGGCGGCAATGGGTATGCTGCGAATTGTCCGAGGAATACCTGCTCGGGGCCAAGGCTCGCTTCGAGCCGACCCTGCAACCGCTCCCGCAAGATCGGGGGATGCCCTACGAGATCGCCGCGCCCTGCGCCCGTCCCGTCGCTGAAGGAGACGTCCCCCTCTTCGAAGATGGCGGCCGCCAGCGGCCCGCAGCCATGCGGAAGAAGAAAGAGGACGAGGCGCATGTGCAGGCGCCGTCTGCGACCGCCGCGGAGTGAGCGCCTCTGTGACGCTCGACGAGCTCGGGTTTCTTCCGACCATCTCCATGGGCACGGCCGACTGGACGGCCGTGCCCGACACGCCCGGCGTCTATGTCATCTTCGACCGCGACGAGGTCATCTATGTCGGGATGGCCGGTCGGAACGGCAAAGGCTCCCTGCGCAAGCGGCTGCGCGACCATTCCACAGGTCAGGTCGTGAACATGTTCGCGCAGTATATGCTGTTCAATCGGCTGCTCGATCCCGTCGATCTACCGCGAAGCCCGCAGGAGGCAGGAAAACGGTGCCGCGCCTATATCAGGGAACACTGCACGGCCCGTGCGCTGCCATCTGAAGATGGCGCCGCCGCCCGCGCCATCGAGATTCAATTGCGCTCGAGGCTCGCCCCAACTTTCAACGCGGTCAAGGGCTGAGCCGCTCGCGCACCCAAGCATACAGGCTGCCATCCGTCAGCCCGGTAAAATCCACCGCTCGCGGCGCCGCGGCATGTTCATCCAGAAGGGCGGGGGTATCACGGCTCAGAGCGATCAGCGAAGCCCGCACGAGATCGTCCAGGTCGGCTTCCGGAACATAGCCGCGCGCATAGCGCACGACCTGACCGGCCGCTTCACGGAAGCGGGCATTGGCCGTGTCTCCGGCCAGATACTTCACCTCGACGATCCCGCGCGCCTTCTGGGAGTCACGGTCAACGATGACCAGATCGGGCCGATCACTAGAGAGCTTCATCCCGTATGCAGTCAGCAAGCGTTCGAGTCGTTCTTCTGAAGGCTCCGGGGGCGGCGGCGTGAACACCCCGCCGCCGCCTTGCCAGAAGATCGCAAAGCGCCCGCAGGTGATAATCGGCGCGCCGGCCGTCTTGCCGAGGACGGCCAGCGTCATCTTCTCGCCGGTCTCCGCTGCGAGCGCTTCTCCGATCCCGAGGCCGACCGCCAGCTCAAACCGCCGCCACGGTTCGAGCGGCCCCATCAGCGTGCTGTGCAGAACCTCGCAAAGCACGTCCTCGCGTCCCGCCTCGATCGCCGAAAGCGTGTTGTAGGCCGCAATCGCCAGCCGGTAGATCATGCGCCGTGATCGGGCGGCATCGCGGAGGGCACCCGGTCCAGGCCGTCGGTGAACGGCCACGGCCTTCAGCGGCTCGCGCAAGGCGTCGAGCCGTTTGACCGCCGTGATATCGGCCATCGCGGCCTCGATCGCGCCGGCATAGCCCGAGTCCGGCGGCTGAAGCGCAAAGAGACGGCCGGCATAGGTCGCCACCATATGCACCACCCACGCCACCACCTGGTTCGGGCCTGTGTTGAAGCTGCGCACCGGTTCCTCGTAGAGCACCAGCGACGGATGGCCGGAGACGCGCCGCGCCAGCATCGTGCCGCGAGCGTCGATCCGTCCGCGTGCCACGGCATCATCCATCCGCCGCTCAAGTTGCAGCAGGCTTTGCGCCTCGTGGCGGTGTGAGAGCACGTAGCGCAGGAATGCCAAGACAGGCGGCGAGATCGCCCAATGGGCGCGAAGCAAATCGAGATCACGCGCCAGATCGAGATGAGGCCTGCCGACGCCTGTTTGCGTGCTTTGCCGGAAATACCGCAGGAGGATCCCTGCAGCATAGTCCGAGATCGCCTGGTCGCGGTCGCGCGCGTCCATTAGACCGCCACTGAATCCATCCGTGCTTTGATCCGCTCGCCCTGCGCCCCATCGAGGTCGAAGACCTCGATGGCCTTTCCGGTCAGGAACTCCGCATCCTGCACGATGATCCCGTCGAGCATGGGCAGCAGCACCATATCTACGGCATCAAGCAGCGCATCCTTCATCGCGGCATCGGGCGCGGCGAAGAAATCCGGCGTCTCTATCATGCTCTGCACGGCTTTGATTGAGTCGATCACAGGAGCCGGGCCGAGTACCCGAACCGTATTGATCGCCGCCCAGAACTGACCAAGCGGGCAAGGAGCGCCAGGCGCAGGGCCTCCCCAAGTGGGATCATCCTTGCGGAGATACTTTTCGATGAAGCCGACGGTATCTCGGGGCGCGTCGACATAGACCCAACCGAAGCGTCGCGCGAGCGCATACGACATCTGGTACAGCGCCGCTTTGTCGATGGAGTTGATTGTTGCCAAGAGCCGCCAATGCGGCCCCGGTGCAAACTCGTGATCCTCTGTCGTCGGATTTGGTTTCGGAAGGATGATGAATTGCGGGCTGTCTTTCTCCTCCATCTTCAGGCGGTAGGGCAGAGTGGTCTGCTGCCCCGACAACACCGTGAAGAGCGGGCCGAGCACCTTGTCGATGTCGCAGCGGTTCAACTCGTCGATGATCAGTGGCCGGTCGAAGCGCCGGAGCAGCACACCAGGGACGAAGGCCACTCCGCCTTCGCCGATAGGCTGATAGCCTCCGATGATATCCTGTGAACTCCAGTCCGAAGACCCCGTCACCAAGGTCCACTTGCCGCCCGTGAGGACCGTCGCGATGTGACGGGCAAGCGTGGTCTTCCCCGTGCCCGGCGGGCCATAGAGCATGATATGCTGTTTGCCCGACGCGAGCGCTGCGTTGATCTGGCGGTACACGGCGGGATCGATTCCGATTAGATCAGTGTCTTCCGGGATTTCCAAAGAGGGCGGTGCGATGATCTCGTCATCATCGTCGTCCTCTTCTTCTGCGATCGCCGCGCCGCCTTCCGGAGCAGGGCTGGGTACAGGCCCCGATGCGTCCCAAGAATCCACAATCGTCCGTTTTAGTCGTTCGAACTCCTGCTTTTCACTTAGATCGAAGACAGGCATTTCTACTGGCGCGCTACCATCGATGATTGCCTTTACATCGGCAGACAGCGCATCCAGCACGTCGCCATAGGCAATTTTGCGTGGCGCTCCGTCGATTGTCAGCTCCGTCTCCTCATCACGCGGTCTGATCCCGAGGAACCCCGCAGCGATGTAGCGCAAGGGAGCGCCGTTCAACTCAAGAACGCCCGTTTCGGGATCAAACTTGTATGTCTGCGCCGATGTTCCGCGCTGTGGTGGGCCGTGGAAAAGGAAAAAAAGGTGAACTTCGAGCCCGGTCTCTAACGCATAGTCACCAGGCCCTTGTTTCACTAAAGGCTGGACGCGAAAGACGATAGCTGTTTTGTCGTTCTTCTGGCCTGGATTGTTGAAGCCGATCGTGTGGTTTTCGTCGGCAGGATTGACGGCAACCCATCGGCCGTTATCCGGCTCAATATGATATAGCCAGCGAAGTGGCTTGCTCAAAGAGTATTTTGGGTCTTCCCAATAGCCAGTTTTCAGGTCGATCCGATGGCTGCCAAGATCGTCACCGCCCTTAAAGCCATTCCGGGAAAACTGGTAATTGTTGTCCTTCAGAAATGTCTTGAGCCATCTGAAAAAATCATCTTCATAGATCTTCGGGTCGCCTGCCATTTTTCTCTCGCCTCAAGTCCCGCAACCACAGGTAATCTTCAATAGCTTCTGTTCTTGTGTCCTGCGGCGCTGTGTAAGTGGACCGACGCCATGGTAGACACGGGTTCTTGACCGGCGGGCACTTCACCCAACCTGATTTTGTGATTGTCGTTCACGCTCGGGAGGGTTTCAAGAGCATGTATCGGCACGCCACCGGTGTCTCTTCGTTGGACTAAAGGATGTTCGCCTCGAAGAGCCTACGAAAGGCGTCGCTGTTATAAATGATTTCAAGACGTCCGTAGGACGCGTGCACTAGACGACGGCAGCAGGTGCGCCCCGAAATGCTCGCGCGCCACGGCGCCTAGCCCAGTCCCGGTCCACGTTGCGCTCCCGCCCAGCCCTGCGCGCACGCGAACTGTGAGCGCGCCCAATTTCCGGGTTTTCTTGGAGGGTAGCTGCGCGGAACTTCGCGATCAATCGAAAAGGGACGTGGAGGGGCGCGATTATCCCAAGGATTGCCTGAGGTTCTGCGCCACCGCATCGGCAGCCATCCGCACCGGCTCGGCCGCCAGATGGGCGTAGCGCGCCGTGGTCTGGACCTGCGTGTGGCCAAGGAGCTTGCCGATCATCGGCAGTCCCTGACCCGAGGCGACGGCGGTTGACGCGAAGGTGTGGCGCAGGTCGTGTATGCGGACGTCCTTCACCCCGGCGCGGGCGCGGACGCGCTGCCAGAAGGGCTGGAGATCGCTCAGGCGCTTGCCCGGCAGGGTGCCGGCGATGACCCACGGGTTCCCGTCGATGCGCTGGACGTCCCGGAGCAGTTCGACGGCGGGCTGACCGAGATGGACGACCTTGGCGCCGGACTTGGAATCTGGCAGGCGCAGGACGCGCTCCGCCAGATCGACGTATGCCCATTTCAGCGTCATGATCTCGTTCAGTCGACAGCCAGTCAGGATCAGCAGGCGGGCGGCGAGAATGGCCGAGGGCAGTTCGATCCTCTCCGCCTCCATCTCGCGCAGCACCTCGCCTATCCGGCGCAGTTCCGCCGCGCTGAGGAACCGCTCGCGCTTCTCCTCGGGGTACTTCCGGATGTGCTTTCGCGGGTTGGTGCCGTCCGGACGCAGGCCCCACATCTCGGCGAGGCTGAACATCTTCGAGACCACTTCGAGGCACCGGTTCGCCTGATAGGGGATGTGGCGGAGGTCGTGGTGGAACTTCGCCACGTCCGCCCGGGTGATGCCCGTGACCGTCAGCTGCCCAAGCGCGGGCAGGATGAAGCGTTCGAGGTTCCGGCGATATTCCTTGGCCGTGCTGGCCTTCACGCGGATCGCGATGTGCTCCTTGTCGAACCGCTCCGCCAACTCCTTCACCGTGATCGCCTTGCGCCCCGCGTCGCGTTCGGCGGCGGGGTCCGCGCCGTTGCGCGCAGCGGCGACGATGGAGATGGCGCGGTTGCGCGCCTGCTCGCAGGTCAGGACCGTGCTGGGCCCGAGGCTGATCCGCCGGGACCGCCGTCCGGCACGATACTGGACCACGTAGCCCTTGCGCCCACTCGGTAGCACGCGCAGCCCGAAGCCGGGGATTTCGCTGTCCCAGACGAAGTATTCGGCGGGGCCGGCTTCTGCAGCGTCGACGAGGCGTTTGGTGATCTTGGGCATGGCGCTCTTCGGTGGTTCTCTCGAAGGTCCACAGTGCTGAAGTGTCGGCGACAGTCAACGAACATATTGAAATCGCGAAGAAAAAGGAAATGGCGCGCGGTTCCGCGCAAGGCGTTACGGCGCGCTGATGCGGAAATCGACGAGCCCAGCGAATCAGAACTCAGGTTCCGGTGCCAGCGGACCGCTGATAGGCTCGGGGAAAAGAAACTGGCGATCCGATGGCTTCCAAGACCACCCTCAATGCGAAGAACCTCGAAGCGCTGGGCGCCGAGCGCCTGGCGGAATTGCTGGGAGATCACCAAGCGGCTGACAAGCATCGCCCGCGCCCGCAGCTTCATCACTTGGAAGAACCGCAAGGCGCTGGTAACGGATCTCGAAACCCAGCGGCGCGCCATCGTTGAGCAGATCGCACCCGCCGATCCGGACGAGGCGCTGGCGCTGATGTGGCGGTTCATGGCGCTCGCCACGCCGGTTTTCGAACGCTGCGACGACTCCAGCGGGACCGTCATCGGCATCTTCCACCAGGCCTGCGCCGATCTGGGTCAGCTCGCCGAGAAGGTCGGGCCGGATCCGCAGGCGCTCGCCGGCACTGTCCTCGATGCGCTGCAGGACAACGGATACGGCCAATTTGACGGTCTGATCGGCATCATGGCCCCGGCGCTCGGCGCCGAGGGGCTGGCGGCCCTGAAATCGATGGCCGAGGACCTCGGTCGCTCGCCCGTGCCGGTGCCGCCGAAGGACCAATGGAAAGCGGTGGGCTGGGGCTTGGGCGGCACCACCTACGAGCACGAGATGCGGGCGCGTGAGCGCACCAGCACGGTCACCATGGCGCTCAAGGACATCGCCGATGCGCAGGGCGACGTCGATGGCTTCATCGCCCAGTACGACCACAAGACCCGCAAGGTGCCGCAGATCGCGGCCGAGATCGCGCAGCGCCTGCTCGCGGCCGGCAGGGCGGGTGAGGCGCTGGAGTTCCTCGAGCGCGCGGAGCTCGGCGACGGGCTGCGGGTTCCGCTGGCATGGCAGGACATTCGCCTGCAGACGCTGGAGGCGCTGGGTCGCGGCGAGGAGGCGCAGGCGTTCCGGTGGGACTGTTTCGAACGCACGCTCTCCGACGCGTATCTGCGGGCGTACCTCAAACGGCTGCCCGACTTCGACGACATCGAGGCCGAAGAGAGGGCGATGGCGCACGTCATGGCCTATCCAAGCCTTCTTCACGCCCTGCAGTTCTTCCTCGACTGGCCGGCGCTGGATCGCGCCGCCGAGCTCCTTCTGGCCCGGCACGACGACATCGACGGGGATCACTACGAGTATCTCGCCCCCGCGGCGGAGGCCCTGTCAGAGCGTCAGCCGTTGGCCGCGACGCTGGTGCTCCGCGCTATGATCGATTTCACGCTCAACAGGTCTCGGGCGAAGCGGTATCGCTATGCCGCCGAGCACCTGGTCTCCTGCGCCCGGCTCGCGCGGGACATCCCGGACTTCGGAACGTTCGAGACACACGACGCATACGTCGCCCGGCTGAAGGAGGAGCATGGCAGGAAGTTCGGCTTCTGGTCGCGCACCACCGCCTGATGGTCGTGCTACCGGAAAATCAGGTCTCGGCCCGCTGGAAGCATTATGGAAGCACGAGGCCGAAAAACGCTGCGCAATCCCGACAGATCGTGCGAAGCGGAGTCTCGGCTCCGGGATCGGCAAGTATCGGAAACTGCGCAAGAACTCGCGTTTCCGAGTGATTGTTCATGGTTCGTTCGACACGACTCATAACCTGAAGGTCGTAGGTTCAAATCCTACCCCCGCAACCAAATCCATAAACCAAAGCAGTAGCTTAGCGTGCCCAGGGCGGCGCAGGCAGATCGCCTCCCAACGCGGTGCTACAAAACACCCCGCCGAACAGGCGCGGCGGGTGCCGCCGAGCGAGGGCAAGGCGGCAACTCGGTAATGCGATGAGGGCTGGTACCTGCATCCTCAGCGGTCCGGGCGGGGAGCATCTCAGCCATCGCGTCACCGTGGCGCCAGTGGCGCCGCGAAAGCCCGGACACGAGATCATCGGGATGCCGAAGGAGCAGGAGGCCGGGCCGTTCAGCCGCTCGATGATCGCCGCCGGGAAATCGCCGGTCTCGACGGCGCGCATCAGGTTCCTGAACTCCAGGTCCCGGACCCAGGCGTCGTGGAGGCGCAGCGTATCCTCCGCGGCGCCCTCACTCGGCACGAGATGCTTGCGAAAGCTCTCCGGGAAGGCCTGATACGCGTGCGGCCGCATCGGCTCGCTGCGCAAGGCCGAGAGCACCATCTCGGAAGCGCGCGCCTCCTCGAGGCCCCTGAAGCCCTCACAGACGCTCCCGCCCGTTGCAGGGGCTCCGTCTCCGGGCTTCGGTGTTGTGGTCCGGGATCAGGCCGCCGAGCGGACCGACCGGACCGACGACGCGATTTCCCGGCTCTGCCCGATCCGGCACGGCGCGACGGGGGCCGCGACCGGGGACAGGCGCTCCCGGCTGCGACCGCCGGCCACGGCCAGGCGGCGCCGAGCTGTTTCCCGCGCATGGGTGCAGATGGTTACGGGCCATCCTTAAGGTTGTTTCCAGGGCGTTCACAATGCTTCTTCCTGGGGCGTATCGCTAGTGACATCCCCCCCTCGTTCGTCTATTGCGTGCGCCATGCAGACGCCTAGCGCCGAGGGGAAGTCCGCCCGTGATGCCGGACGAAGTGAGGGGACCACGATGAAGGCTGAGGTTTTCCTGCCGGACGATTACCGCCCGGCCGAAGACGAACCGTTCATGAACGATCGACAGCTCGAATACTTCCGCCGCAAGCTTCTGGCATGGCGTGACGATCTGCTCGGTGACAGCCGTTCCACCATCGAAGGCCTGCAGGATTCCTCTCGCAACATTCCCGACGTGGCCGACCGCGCCAGCGAAGAGACCGACCGTGCGCTGGAACTGCGCACCCGCGACCGGCAGCGCAAGCTGGTGGCCAAGATCGACTCGGCCCTGCGCCGGATCGAGCAGGGGGAATACGGCTATTGCGAAGTGACGGGCGAGCCCATCTCGCTCAAGCGGCTGGATGCGCGCCCCATCGCCACGATGAGCCTTGAGGCGCAGGAGCGCCACGAGCGGCGCGAGAAGGTGCATCGCGACGACTGATCGGCCGTCGCCGGAATAGCGGAAGTCCGGGCACCGGGGCGGCAGCGCTCCGGTGTTCGCGGTCACGGGGGTCGAATGCTGCGCGATGCCGAGATCGTGGTGGTCGGTGCCGGGCCGGGCGGGCTGGCCGCGGCCCTGGCGCTGGCGTTGCGCGGGGCGCGGGTGCGGGTGGTCGAGCGGGCGCCGGAACTGGCCGCGGTCGGGGCGGGACTCCAGATTTCTCCCAACGGGCTGGCGGTGCTGGACGGGCTCGGCCTGGGCCCCGTCATGCGCCGGGCGGGGATCCGGTCCCGCGCCGTTGCGCTGCATGACGGGGCCAGCGGCCGCCGGGTGGCGCGGCTGGATCTGGACCGTTACCCGCGGCCCTATCTGCTGATCCATCGCGCCGATCTGGTCGGGGCCCTGGCCGAGGCGGCAGCGGCGGCGGGGGCCGATATCCGCACCGGAATGCCCTGCGACCGCGTGACCGAGACCGAGACCGGCATTCTGCTCGCCGGTCCCGGCTGGACCGAGCGGGCGGATCTGGCGATCGGGGCGGATGGAGTCCGTTCGGTCCTGCGATCGGCCCTGAACGGCGCCGGCGTGCCGACATTCACGGGGCAGGTGGCCTGGCGCGCGCTGGTGCCGGCGGATGCGCCGCTCCCGGCCGAGGCGCAGGTCCATATGGGGCCGGGCCGGCATCTGGTGCGTTATCCGCTGCGAGGCGGGGCGCTGGTGAACCTGGTCGGGGTCGAGGAGCGCCGGGAATGGGCGGAAGAGGGCTGGTCGCATCGCGACGATCCCGCGCACTTCCGCGCCGCCTTTGCCGGCTTCGCGCCGCCTCTGCGCGCCGAACTGGATCGGGTCGACGGGGTGCACCTCTGGGGCCTGTTCCGACACGGGGTCGCGCGGCGCTGGCATGGCGGGCGCAGCGCCCTGCTCGGCGATGCGGCCCATCCCACGCTGCCGTTCATGGGGCAGGGGGCCAACCTGGCGCTGGAAGACGCCTGGGTCCTTGCCGCCTGCCTGGATGCCGCGTCGCCGGACACGGCCCTGCCGGCCTATCAGCGGGCCCGGGCCGGCCGCGTGGCGCGCGCGGTCGCCGCCGCCGATGCCAATGCGCGCAACTACCACCTGCGCAATCCGCTGGTCCGGGGGGTGGCGCATCTGGGGCTGGCGGCCCTGTCGCGGGGGGCGCCCGGCCTGCTGACCGGGCGGTTCGACTGGCTTTACGGCGCCGATGTCACCAAAGGGACATTCACGCCTGCCCAAGCGCCCGGATGATCGCGCCGAAATCGGCGGCCTTCAGCGAGGCGCCACCGACCAGGGCGCCATCGACCTCGGCCACCGCGAAGATCTCGGCGGCGTTGTCGGGCTTTACCGATCCGCCATAGAGCAGGGCGATGTCGCGGCCTGCCTCGCCGAAACGCTCGGCAAGCTGGCGGCGGAGCGCGCCGTGCACCTCGGCGATCTGATCCGTGGTCGGCACCTTGCCGGTGCCGATGGCCCAGACGGGTTCGTAGGCCACGACCGTGTTCCGCCCGGTGGCGCCATCGGGAAGCGATCCGGCAAGCTGGCCGCGGATCACGTCCAGGGTGCTGCCGCCCTCGCGCTGCTCCAGCGTCTCGCCCAGGCAGACCACGGCGACCAGCCCCGCCTGCCACGCGGCCTGCACCTTGGCGCGGATCTCGTCGTCGGTCTCGCCGTGGTCGCTGCGCCGTTCCGAATGGCCCAGGATCACGTGGCTGGCCCCGGCATCGCGCAGCATCGGCGCCGAGATGTCGCCGGTATGGGCGCCGGCTTCGGCGGGATGGCAATCCTGACCGCCCAGCCTTACCGGGCTTCCGGCCGTCCGCTCGGCCATCCGCGCGATCAGCGTGGCGGGCGGGCAGATCAGGATGTCGCAGCCCGGGGCGCCATGTTCGGCCACAAGCGTGTCGACCTCGTCGAGCTGGGCCGAGGTGCCGTTCATCTTCCAGTTCCCGGCGGCGAGTTTGGTCGGTGCCATAGGCGTGTGCTCCCTTCACGTGTCTCTGGTCGATCCACGACTACAGGCTTCGCCTGTCTGTCGGAAGGGCGTCAAATGTCGCTGAAGGTCAGCGCCTCCTTGCCAAGCGGCATCAGCATTCGCGCCACGTCGGCCGCGGGCACCTTGTCAGGGCCGGCATGGCGCCAGCGCGGCGCCTTGTCCTTGTCGATGATCTGCGCCCGCACCCCTTCGAGGAAATCCGAATGCTCGGTCGCGCGGCTGGTGAAGCGATACTCGATGCCGAGCGCGGTTTCGATGCTGTCCGGCCCGCGCACCCGGCGGACCAGTTCCAGCGTGCAGGCGGCCGACAGGGGCGAGACCTGCGCCAACCGGTCCAGCGTTTCCCGGGCAAAGTCGCTGTCGTCGGCCCGCAGCGCGTTGACGACGTGGATCAGCGCATCGCCCGCGAACCAGCCGTCGATCCGGTCCTGCTGCGCGCCGAGGGGGCTGGCGCCCGGGCCCATGGCAGCATTGTCCACCAGCCCCGGATCGCCCAGTGTCTCGAGCCGCTCGATCAGCTTCGGCCAGTCCTCGCGCGGGATGAAGTAATCGGCGAAGCCCGCATGGATCGCGTCCTCGGGGCCCATCCGCGCGGCGGTCGTGCCCAGATACTCGCCCAACCGCCCCGGCGCCCGCGCCAGGATCAGCGATCCGCCCACATCCGGCACCAGCCCGATCCCAGCCTCGGGCATGGCAACCGTCGTCCCGTCGCACACGACCCGGTGCGAGCCGTGGCAGGCCAGGCCGACGCCGCCGCCCATGACGATGCCCTGCATGAAGGCGACGACGGGCTTGGGAAAGCGGAACAGCCGCCGGTTCATCCGGTATTCGTCGCGCCAGAAGGCGCGCGCGTAGTCGTGGTCGCCCGCCGTGGCACGGGCATAGATTTCGGCCACATCGCCCCCGGCGCAGAAGGCCCGGTCCCCCGCCGCGTCCAGGATCACCAGCGCGACATCGTCCTGCGCCTCCCATTCGGTCAGCGCGGCGTCGATCCGGGCGCACATGTCGCGGGTCAGGGCGTTCAGCGCCTGCGGCCGCGTCAGGGTGATCCGTCCGGCCATGCCGGTGCGCCGGATGTTCAGGTCGCTCATGTCAGTCTCCGACCAGGCTGCGCGCCACGATCAGGCGCATGATCTCGTTCGTCCCTTCCAGGATCCGGTGCACCCGCAGGTCGCGGGCCAGCTTCTCGATACCCGTTTCCGCCAGATAGCCGTAGCCGCCATGCATCTGCAGGCAATCGTCGACCACCCGCTCGGCGGTTTCGGTGACGAATGCCTTGGCCATGGCGCAGCGCGCCGTGGCATCGGGTGCGCCGCGGTCCAGGCTCCATGCCGCCTGCCGCAGGAACAGCCGCGCCGCCTGAAGCCCGATCTCGGCATCGGCCAGCCGGAAGCGGAGGGCCTGAAAGGCATCCAGCCGGCGGCCGAAGGCATGACGGCCGGACATATGCGCCAGCGCCGCGTTCAGCGCGGTCTGGGCCGCGCCAAGGGAGCATGCCGCGATATTCAGCCGGCCGCCATCGAGCCCCGCCATCGCATAGGCAAAGCCGCGGCCCTCGTCGCCGAGCAGATGATCGGCGGGAAGGCGGCAGCCATCCAGATGCACGGCGCGGGTGGGCTGGCTGCGCCAGCCCATCTTGTCCTCCAGCGCGCCGAAGGACAGGCCGGGCGTCTGCGCCTCGACCACGAAGGCCGAGATGCCGCCCGCCCCGGCACCGCCGCTGCGGGCCATGACGATATAGGCGTCCGAATACCCGCCGCCCGAGATGAAGGCCTTGCTGCCGGTCAGCCGCCAGCCGTCGCCGTCGCGGTCGGCCCGGGTCGTCAGCGCCGCCGCGTCCGATCCGGCGCCGGGTTCTGTCAGGCAGTAGCTCAGCACCGTCTCCATCGCCACGGCGCCCGGCAGCAGCCGGTCGCGAAGGGCGGGGGCGGCATGACGGTCGAGCATGGCCGCGCACATGTTGTGGATCGACAGGAACGCGGCGACCGAGGGGCAGGCCATGGCGAGCCCTTCGAAGATCAGCGTCGCGTCCAGACGCGACAGGCCTGTGCCGCCGCTGTCTTCGCGGACATAGAGCCCGCCGAATCCCAGAGCGGCGAGATGGGGCCACAGATCGCGGGGGATGGTGCCGGCGGCCTCCCACTCACGCGCATGGGGGGCGATGTGTTCGGCGCCCACCGCGCAGGCGAGGTCGTGGATCGCCTGCTGTTCGTCGCTCAGCGCAAAGTCCATGGGCCTCCTCCGCCGCGTGATCCCTAGGATTTCGTGCGGCAGAGGGATTCTGCAAGCGCCGTCGGATCAGATCAGGCGGACCTGGGCGCCGACCGGCGTGATCTCGAACAATTCGGCGATCTGCGGATTATAGAGCCCGATACAGCCCGAGGACGACCGCCGCCCGATCTTGCGCGTGTCGTGGGTGCCGTGGATCAGATAGGCCGGCCAGGACAGGTACAGCGCATGGGTGCCGAGCGGGTTGCCCTCGCCCGGCGGCATGAAGGCCGGCAGGCTGGGATCGCGTTTGCGCATGCTGGCAGTCGGCGTCCAGCTCGGGCCGACCTTCTTGCGCACGACCTCGGTATAGCCCCGCTTGGTCAGCTCGTCCGTCAGCGGAACGGAGGTGGGGTAGAGCCGGTAATCCGATCCGTCGGCGGACCAGTAATGCAGCGTCCGCGACACCGTGTCGGCGACGATGGTGACGCGGCCGAGGGAATCGAAATGGTCCTGCCAGCGCTGCGTGACGAAGCTGGACGCGTTGCGGCGGGTGACCTCGCCTTCGTTCAGGGCGCCGGTCTCGGCCCTGGCGACGGCCGGGGCGGCCAGTGCGGCCGCGCCGGTCAGCAGCGCCCCGCGCCGGGTGAATTTCGGGCTGCTCATAATGCCTCCGTTCTTCTTTGGGTCTTTGCGCACAGCATCCCATGCCGGGCGGGGGCGGATCCAGCGAAAGCCCTGTATGCGCGCTCACGAATATGTGACGGGTCACAACCCTTCGCGGAATTCCGCCGTCACGGCGCGCATCACCGCGCGCAGGGCGTCCTGACCCGAAGCGCCGTCGTCGCGCGCGGCGGCATAGACGCGGCGCTGCCGGTCGGCGCTGGTGCCGTTGGTCACGATGTCCAGCGTGCCGCGCAGTTCGGGCAGGCAGGACAGGGCGGCGGCCTCGGCCTCCATCTGTTCGATCAGCTCTTCCAGCAGGTCGCGCAGCGGACGCAGTTCCCGCCGGCCCAGATCCAGCAGCGTGCCGGCGGACCCGTAGCGCTGCGCGCGCCAGCGGTTCTCCTCGATCAGAAAGCGGTCGTACAGGCGCCAGCGCTGGCTGTGGGTCTTCAGCCGCCACAGCATCGCCATGGCCGCCTGTATGAAGGCCGCGACCGACAGCGCCTCTTCCATGCGGGGCATGACATCGGCAATCCGCACCTCGAGCGTCGGCCAGGCTTCGGACGGGCGCAGATCCCACCAGATCTTGCTTGCATCCTCGACGATCCCGGTCTCGACCAGAACATCCACGGTGCGGCGATAATCCGACCAGCTTCCGAAGAGGGGCGGCAAGCCGGTGCGCGGCACGCTGTCGAACACGTTCAGGCGCCAGGAGCTGAGCTTGGTATCCTCGCCGCGCCAGAACGGGGATGAGGCCGACAGCGCCAGAACGAAGGGCAGGAAGTTGGTGAATTGCTGCATCAGGTCGATGCGCAGTTCCTCGTCCTCGCCCAGCCCGACATGCACATGCATGCCGCAGGTCATCAGCCGCCGTGCGATCCCGCCGATATCCTCGGCGATGGCGTCATAGCGGTCGCTGTGGCCGGTCGAGGTCTCTTCGGGGTTTCCGAACGGGTGGCACGAGACGGCGGCGATGGTCAGGCCGTGGCCGTCGGCGATCTCGGCCAGGCTGCGCCTGAGCATGCGCAGCTCCTCGCGCGCCTCGGCGACATTGCCGCAGACGCCGGTGCCGATCTCGATCATGCAGTCGCGGAATTCGGGGCTGACCTTGCCGCCCAGCTTCTCCTTCGCCTGTTCCAGCATCCGGTCTGGCACCGGGGCCAGGTCGAATGTCTCGGCATCGACCGTCAGGTATTCCTCTTCGACCCCCAGGGTGAATTCGGGGCTGGGCATGGCGGGGCTCCTCTTGCGGCCGTCCGGCCGCCGCGGGGGCCGGTCTGGTGGCGCAATGGCGCCGCGGGGGCCGCGGTTCCCCTAGTCCCGCATTTCCGCAAGGGCGGGTTCCAGTCCGGCCATCCCCCGGGGGCGCCAGCCCAGCCCCCGCAGCGCCGCGCAATCCAGGACCGAGACGGTTCGGGGATCGGCACGCGGCGGCAGGCGGCCGGTGGCGCCGCTGACGCGCGCCCAGGCGGCCAGCAGGTCGTGCCGGTCCAGCACGATGTCCGACAGGTTGTAGACGGGCAGGGGCGCGGGCTGGTCCAGGATCAGGCGCAGCGCTGCGGCCAGATCGCCGCCGTGAACCTCGGTCCCCACCCGGGGGGCGATTTCCGCGCCGGCGGCGAAGTCCCTGAACAGCGCGTGCCATTTATGGGCGCGTCCGGCCGGGGCCGGCCCGTAGATACCGGTGGCGCGCAGGCTGGTGCCGATGCCGCTGGCCGCGGCCGCCGCCTCGGCCTCGGCCTTTACCTGCCCGTACAGGGTGCGGGGACGCGCCGGCAGCCCGTCGGGCAGGCGGCTGCCCGGCGGATAGCCGTCAAGGACCGCGCGCGAGGACAGCAAGACCAGCCGCCGCAGCCCGCCGGACAGGGCGGCGTCGAACAGCCGCAGGGTTCCGTCGCGGTTCCGCCGCACGAAGCCCGCCGCGTCGTCGCCTTCGCCGCCGCGATACCTCCCCGCCTCGTGGGCGAGGGCGGCATGGATCAGCACGTCCTGTCCCGACAGGTCCGGCACAGCCCCCGCGAGGTCGTAGGGCAGATGCGCGACCCCCGGCAGGCCGGGATCGCGCCGCGACAGCAGCGTCACCCGGTCCCCGGCCGCCAGCGCCCCGGCAAGCAGGAAATGCCCCACAAGCCCGGTGCCGCCGGTCAGCGCGATCCGCATGGCGCGGGCATCCCCCCGAGATCCGGCACCGGCCCGTCCCCGGCATAGGCGCGCCACAGATCGATCAGCGGGCGCAGGCGATCCGCCTTGGCATGGGCGGCCCAGGGCTTTTCATACTGGAAGTGCAGCACGCGGATCTGGTCCCAGGACCACAGGTTGGGCAGGTTGAACCAGACGTATTGCAGCATGTTGAAGGTCATCGGCAGGCCGTGCCAGTCGGGAAAGTATTCCTGCAGGAAGGTCTGGTCGGTGCGGCGCCAGAAGGCGCCCGGCGCGTCGAGCCGCGCCAGCATGTCGTCGAACCGCGCCGGATCGGGCCGCGCGGTGAAGACGCCCGAGTTCATCCGATGGAAGTCGCCCAGCCCCTCATAGACATTGGGGGCGGCGCAGAATTCCGGATAGTCGAACAACCGGTCGACGGGACGCAGAACCAGCGTATCCGCGTCCAGGAACACGACCCTGTCATAGTCGAGCTGCCAGAGCCGGAGCTTGACGAAATTGTCCAGGGGCGTGTGGAAGGCCGGCTTGTCGCCCTTGGTGAAGGGTGCGGCCTCGTGCAGCGCCGCCCGGGCATGGGCGGCGTCGAAGGCCGCCGAGGTCGGCAGAAGATCGCAGCGCACCAGCCGGCCCCCCCGCGCCCGGAGCGGGGCCAGCGCCGCCGCATCGACGCCGCCGGTATGCAGCACCACCCTATCCGCCGTCGATCCGCTCAGCGCCAGAGACCGCAGCAGGGCCGCGGCGCCCAGGGCGAAATCGGCGTTGGTCACCAGGGTGACGAAGGCGCGGTCGCTTCGCGCCGGCCCGTCCGGCACCAGCGCGGTCACGAGACCGACTTGAGCCGCTTCCGTTCGGGATCGCGCTCGACCCGGTCGCCCAGCTCGCGCGTCCAGGCCGAAACGGCGGGAACGCGGCTGCGGTCGATCCGGTGGGCAAAGCGGCGGGCCACGTCCACCACCTCGGACAGCAGGCCGTCCTCCAGCCGCGTCGGGTTCAGCCCGAGCGCCAGGAACTTGTCGTTGCGCACGATCAGGTCGTTCTCCTCGGCCTCCTTGCGCGGGTTGGGCAGATAGGCGACCTCGGCCCCGGTCAGCCGCGCCACCATCTCGGCCAGGTCGCGCACACGGTGGGTTTCGGTCATCTGGTTGAAGATGCGCACCCGCTCGCCGGCCTGCGGCGCGTCGCCCAGGGCCAGCTCGATGCAGCGCACGCTGTCCTGGATGTGGATGAAGGCGCGGGTCTGTCCGCCCGTGCCATGCACCGTCAGCGGATAGCCGATGGCCGCCTGGATCAGGAACCGGTTCAGCACGGTGCCGTAATCGCCGTCGTAATCGAAGCGGTTCACCAACTGGTCGTGGCGCCGGGTCTGGTCGGTATGGGTCCCCCAGACGATGCCCTGATGCAGGTCGGTGATGCGCAGCCCGTCGTTCTGGGCGTAGAACTGGAACAGGATCTGATCGAGGCTCTTGGTCATGTGATAGACGGAACCCGGCCGCGTCGGATACAGGATCTCCTGCCGGGCGGTGCTGCCGTCCAGCGTCTGCACGTCGACGTCCAGATACCCTTCGGGGATGGCGGCCCCGACGCTGGAATACCCGTAGACCCCCATCGTGCCCAGATGGACCAGATGCGCGTCGATCCCGGTCTCGACCAGCGCCGTCAGCAGGTTGTGCGTCGCGCGCACATTGTTGTCGACGGTATAGACCTTGTGGCGGTCGGTCTTCATCGAATAGGGCGCGGCGCGCTGCTCGGCGAAATGGATGATCGCGTCGGGCCGGTATTCGGCCAGCCACCCCTTCAACCGCTCGTATTCCTTGGCGAGGTCCAGAAGGTGGAACTGGATCCGGCGGTCGGACACCTCGCGCCAGATGCGGCAGCGTTCCTGGATCGAATCCATGGGCGTGAGCGATTGCACGCCCAGTTCCGTGTCGATCCAGCGCCGGGACAGGTTGTCGACCACATGCACGTCATGCCCCAGCTCGGACAGGTGCAGCGTGGTGGGCCAGCCGACGAACCCGTCGCCCCCGAGAACCGCAATTCGCATGACATCTCCTCCGCTTGGGCCGGCGCCGGGCCGGCGATGCCGTGCTTCACGGGATAGTGCGGCGGCCGGTCGAAGTATAGTGACAGTCTTGCAAAGGGGGCGGGGGGCGGCGATCAGCCCGCCCGCGCCGCCCGCGTCTGCATCAGCAGCCAGACCAGGGCGCTGCCCGCCAGCAGCAGGAAGGGCACCATCGCCAGATTGACCGACACCCAGCCCTGCATTGCCGAGCCCCCGGAGCAGTTCAACAGCCCGCCCGAGCCGAGAGAGGCGAGGGTGACAAGGCCGAAGACCAGCATGTCGTTCAGCCCCTGAACCCGGCCGCGCTCTTCGGGGCGGTGTGCGCCCGCCAGCATCGACGTCGCGCCGATGAAGCCGAAGTTCCAGCCGATGCCGAGCAGGATCAGCGCCCCGAAGAAATGCCCCAGATCGACCCCCGCCAGCGCCACCAGACCCGCGCCGGCCAGGATGGCCAGGCCTGCGGCGACGATGCGCTCGACCCCGAAGCGCGCGATCAGGTGTCCGGTGAAGAAGGACGGCGCGAACATCGCCAGCACATGCGCCGACACCACATTGGCGGCATCGGCCTTGTCATGGCCGACGCCGACGATCGCCAGCGGCGTCGAGGTCATGACCAGGTTCATCAGGGCATAGCTGACCATCGCGCAGATGATGGCCACGGCGATGCGCGGGCTGCGCAGCAATTGGCTGCGGCTGCGGCCCGTCGGGGCGTCGGCGGCCGGTCGCGGCGGGCGGGGAATGTCGAGCCCGAAGAACAGCAGCGCCCCGAGCAGGTTGATCACGATCACCGCCAGATAGGTTCCCAGAAAGGGGACGGGCAGGGCATCGGCGGTCAACTTGACAAGCTGCGGCCCCAGCACGGCCGAGACGAGCCCCCCCGCCATCACATAGGAAATGGCCTTGGGGCGGAAAGCCTCGCTGGCCGTGTCGGCGGCCGCGAACCGGTAGAAACCCTGGGCCGACATGTAGATGCCGGTGAACAGGGAGCCGGCCAGGAACAGCGCGAAACTCTGGCTGGCCAGGCCATAGGCGGCGACGGCCGCCCCGCCCGCTCCGCCCGCCGCGCCGAGCAGGAATCCGGCGCGCCGTCCGGCCCGTTGTTGCAGCGCCGCGAGCGGTTGCGCCGTCAGCATCGAGCCCAGCACGATCAGCGAGATCGGCAGCGTCGCGAAACAGGCATTCGCGGCAAGCGACTGCCCGGCCAGCCCGCCCACCACGAAGATCATCGGCATCTGCGCTCCGAGGAACGCCTGCGCCGCCACCAGAAAGGCGACGTTCCGCCGTGCCCGGCCGGGATGGAGTGGGTTGGGGTCATTCATGAGCATAGGCGATTATCTATCTGATTTCATGTGTCACCCGATCTGTCGATCAGATGTGCGAAGCTGCCGGACACGCGCCCGCGCACAAGTCCCATGGGCGGCAGCGCGGCGCCCGAAGCGTCCTGCGCCGCGTACAGGCGGGGGCCCGCCTCTCGCGCGACGGTGGCGTAATGGAATTCGTGGGCCCGCCACCTGCCGGGAAAGGGTCCGCCGACCGCGTGCAGGCGGCGGTAGCCCAGATGCAACCGCCGTTCGCGAAAGGACGTTGCGAGTGGCAGAAGCCCGGCCATGCGATGCGTGACGCCATCGGCATCTTCCAAGGTCTCTCCCAGGGTCATGTATCCGCCGCATTCCCCATGGATTACAGCGGATTGCGAGGCTGATCTCAAAGAAGACATGAATGTTTCCGCCGCGGCAAGCCGGCCCGCATGCAGCTCCGGGTAGCCGCCGGGCAGATACACGAAATCCGCCTGCGGCACCGCCTCGTCCGCGAGGGGTGAGAAGGGCAGGATCTCGGCCCCCTGATCGCGCCAGTCGGCCAGCAGATGCGGATAGGCGAAGGCGAAGGCGGCATCGGACGCCATGGCGATCCGCTGGGCCGGGGGGCGGATGCGCGGCGCGGGCGGGGCGGCCGGCAGCGGTTCGGCCAGCACCTGGAGCGCCTCGAGATCCACCGCGCGGGCGACCCGGTCGGCGGCGGTATCCAGGAAGAGGTCGAGATCCTCGCGTTCCTGTGCCTGCACCAGACCCAGATGCCGTGACGGATGCGCCAGCGTCGGGTCGCGGCGCAGCGCCCCGATCACGGGAATCGGCAGCCGGGCCAGGGCCTGCCGAAGCAAGGCTTCGTGCCGGTCGGACCCGACATTGTTCAGGATCACCGCCCCCAGATCCAGATCGCGGTCATGGGCGGCGAAGCCTGCCACCAGCGGCACCACCGACTGCGCCATCCGCGCCGCATCGACCACCAACACGACCGGCAGCCGCAGATGCCGCGCCAGATCGGCCGTCGTGCCGCCACCGCCGGCCGCGCCGTCGAACAGGCCCATGGCCCCCTCGACGATCAGCAGCCCGTCTCCGGCGGCCAGAGCCGCCAACCGGACGGGCCGCATTGCCCAGGCATCCAGGTTGACCGACATCCGGCCGCATGCGGCCTCGTGGAAGCGCGGATCGATGTAATCGGGTCCTGCCTTGGCCCCGCGCACCGCCACGCCGCGCCGGGCCAGGGCGCGCAGCAGGCCGAGGGTCACGGTGGTCTTGCCGCTGCCCGAGGCCGGGGCGGATACGATCAGGCCGGGCATGGGCGCGGCCAAGGCGTCGGACGGGGACGGTCCATCCCGGATCAGGCGCTTTCGGCCGGCCGGCCGCGCCCCAGAGGATCGAGATCGCGGGGCCTGCCCCCGGCCAGCAGGGCCTGCCAGTCCAGCACCTGCCGCATCAGCACGGCGCGGCCGACGCAGATGATCGCCGGAGGCTCCAGCCCCGAAGCGGCGATGTCGGCGGGACAGGCGCCAAGCGTCGTCTCGACCACGCGCTGCGCGGCGGTCGTCGCGGCGCCGACCACGGCGACCGGTTCGTCCGCCGGTCGCCCCGCCGCCAGCAGGGCCGCCGCGATCTGGCCGATATGCTTGATCCCCATATAGATCACGATGACCTGGCTGCCCCGGCCGATCGCCTCCCAATCCAGCGAGGCGGGCGACAGCCCGCTCTGGTCGTGCCCGGTGACGAAGGTCACGGCCTGGTTCACGTCGCGGTGGGTGACCGGAATGCCGGCATAGGCCAGCCCGCCGATCCCCGCCGAGATCCCGGGCACGATGCGGATCGGCACGCCGTGCTGCACCAGGGTCTGCGCCTCTTCGCCGCCCCGGCCGAACACGAACGGATCTCCGCCCTTCAGCCGCAGGACGCGCCGCCCCTCCCGCGCCAGTTCGACGAGCTTGAGCGAGATGTCCCGCTGCACCGCCGAGGGTTTGCCGCCGCGCTTGCCGGCATAGATGTGCTCGGCCTGCGGCGCCCAGTCCAGGATCGCCGGTTCGACCAGCGCGTCGTAGACCACCACCTCGGCCTGGCGCAGGGCATTGAGCGCATGCAGGGTGACCAGCCCCGGATCGCCGGGGCCCGCACCGCACAGCCAGACCCAGCCCGGCAAAAGCTCGGGCCAGTCGGCCGGGGGAAGGACGGGCGAATCGGGCATGGGTCCCTTATGGCGCCAAGCGCGGCCGGCGCAAAGCCCGGGCTGAGGCGGCTGCGGCCCCAAGCCGGATTGGCGCCGCATCCTCGCCCGCCTATAGTCCGCCGCCATGATACCCGCCGACCCACCACTGCGCCGCGGCTGGACCACCGGCGCCTGCGCCACCGCCGCCACGCGGGCGGCGCTGACGCGGCTTTGGGGGGGCGCCTTTCCCGATCGCGTCCGCATCGTGCTGCCGCGGGGCGAGGCACCGGAATTCGAGGTGTCGCACAGCCAAAGCGGCGAAGGCTGGGCCGAGGCCGGCATCGTCAAGGATGCGGGCGACGACCCGGACGTGACCCATGGCGCCGAGATCCGCGTTCGGGTGACCGGCTCGACCGGCGGTGTCGTCTTCCGCGCGGGCGAGGGGGTGGGGACGGTCACGCGGCCGGGCCTGCCGATCCCGCCCGGCGAGGCCGCGATCAACCCGGTCCCCCGGCAGATGATGGCGGCCGAGGTCGATGCGCTGGCCGCGGAATACGGGCAGGCGCCGGATATCGAGATCACCGTATCCGTCCCCGGCGGCCGCGACCTGGCCGAACGGACCTGGAATCCGCGTCTGGGGATCGTCGGCGGCCTGTCCATCCTGGGCACGACCGGGATCGTCCGCCCCTTTTCCTGCGCGGCCTGGATCGCCTCGATCCATCGCGGGATCGACGTGGCGCGGGCGACGGGGCTGACCCATGTCGCGGGCTGTACCGGCGCCCGAAGCGAAGCGGCGGTGCAGCGCCTGCACGGCCTGCCGGATCACGCGATGCTGGACATGGGCGATTTCGTCGGCGGCATGGTCAAGTACCTGCTGCGCCATCCGGTGCCGCGCCTGACCGTGGGCGGCGGCATCGGCAAGATGGCCAAGCTGGCCCAGGGCGCGCGCGACCTGCATTCCGCCCGATCGCAGGTCGATCTGGCGGCGCTGGCCAAGGCATCGGGCGTGTCCGCCGTGGCCGGGGCGGGAACCGCGCTCGGCGCGTGGCAGATGGGCGGTGCGCCCGTCGCGCAGGCCGTGGCCCGGGGCGCGCTGGCGACGCTTGCCGGGATGACCCGCGACAGCGGCATCCGGCTCGACGTGGTGGTCTGCGACCGCGACGGCACGATCCTGGCGCGGGCCTCATGATCGCCGCGGGCGGGCCCGGGGGGCGGGCACGGGCGGCGGCCGGGCTGCATCTTCTGCTTCTGGCCGGGACGGGCGAGGCCGCCGATCTGGCGCGGGCTCTGGCCGGGATGCCGGGGCTGCGGGTCACGGCCTCGCTGGCCGGGGTGACGCGGGCGCCGCGGCCCCTGGGCGTGCCCGTGCGCAGCGGCGGGTTCGGGGGCGATGACGGCTTCGCCCGCTATCTGGCGCAGGAGCGGGTGGACGCGGTCCTGGATGCGACCCATCCTTTCGCCGCGCGGATAAGCTGGCGCACGGCCCGGATCTGCGCGGCGGCGGGCGTGGCCCATGCGCAGCTTCTGCGGCCGGGCTGGACGGCCGGCGCGGGGGATCGCTGGACCTGGCTCGACCGCGAGGAGGCGGCGGCGGAGGTCATCCCCCCCGGCGCCCGGGTGTTCCTGGCGACGGGGCGCCAGACGCTGGAGCGGTTCGCCAACCTGTCCGGCCGGCACCTGATCGTCCGGCAGATCGATGCGCCGGCGGGGCCGTTTCCCTTCGCGGGCGGCGAGTATCTGGTGGGGCGGCCGCCGTTCTCGACCGCCGACGAGGTCGCGCTCTTCCGTCGTGTGGGCGTCGACTGGCTGGTGGTCAAGGATGCGGGCGGTGCGGCCAGCCGGTCGAAGCTGGACGCCGCCCGCCAGATCGGGCTGCCCGTGGCGCTGATCCGCCGCCCGCCGCAACCCCCGGGCCATCGGGTGGCGGATGTCGGTGCGGCGCTGGACTGGGTGCGCGGCCTGGTCGCGCAGGCGGCGCCGCACGGGTTTTGACACTGCGGCATGCACTTGCCATAGTTCCCGCCAGGGCTGCACGCGGCGGCCGGGGCTTGGGGAGGAAGCCTCGCATGGGCAAGCGTGTCCTTCTGATCGAGGACGAACCGAACATTGTCGAGGCGATCCGCTTCATCCTGTCGCGCGACGGATGGAATGTGGCGACGCATAGCGACGGCCGCACCGCGATCGAGGCGGTGCAGCGACGGCTGCCCGATGTCGTGATCCTCGACGTGATGCTGCCCAACCGCTCGGGCTACGACATCCTGCACGATCTGCGCGCCGACCCGGAAACCCGCGGCCTGCCGGTCCTGATGCTGACGGCCCGGGGCCAGAAGAAGGACCGCGACCTGGCCGAACGGCTGGGCGCGTCGATCTTCATGACCAAGCCGTTCTCGAACGCCGATGTGCTGGCATCGGTGAACCGGCTGGTGGCGCCATGAGCCCCGCCGCCGGCCCCGTCTATCTGGAACGGCGCAGCTATCGCCGCCGCCGTCTGGCCGATGCCGCGCGCCTGCTGCCGGTGCTGGGCACCGGGCTCTTCGCCTTTCCGCTGCTGTGGGGCGGCGGCGCGGCCGGATCGACGGCGCTGCGCGGGCTGTACCTGTTCGCGGTCTGGGGGGCACTTATCCTGGCGGGTGGGCTGATTTCGCGCCGGCTGGTGCGGTCCGAGCCGTCGGACGACAGCGGCTGACACGGCGCGATGCTGTCCTTCAACCTGCTCGTCACCTTCTGCCTGGGCTATGTGGCGCTTCTGTTCGTCGTGGCCTTCGTGGCCGAGAAGCGCGCCCAGGCGGGGCGGCTGGGCTGGCTGCGGTCGCCCTGGATCTACACGCTGTCGCTGTCGATCTACTGCACCGCCTGGACGTTCTACGGTGCGGTCGGCTACGCGGCGCGGTCGGGGCTGGAATTCGTCACCATCTATCTGGGTCCGACGCTGGTGATGCTGGGCTGGTGGGCCCTTCTGCGCAAGCTGGTGCGGATCGGCCGCAGCCAGCGCATCACCTCGATCGCCGATCTGATCTCGTCGCGCTACGGCAAGTCGAACCTTCTGGGCGTGCTGGTCACGCTGCTGGCGGTCGTGGGCACGACCCCCTATATCGCGCTGCAACTGCAATCCGTGACGCTGAGCTTCGCCGTGTTCGCGCGCGACACCCATGTGATCGCGCCCGAGGCATGGGCCTTTTCGGACCTCAACGCCACGGCCCTGTGGGTGGCGGCGGGGCTGGCCCTGTTCACCGTCATCTTCGGCACCCGGAACCTGGACGTGAACGAACGCCATCACGGGGTCGTCACGGCCATCGCGCTCGAGGCGGTGGTCAAGCTGGTGGCCCTGCTGACGGTGGGCATCTTCGTCGTCTGGGGTGCCGCCGCGGGGCCGGCCGACATCTTCGCCCGGATCGAGGCCTCGCCCATCGCGCAATGGCAGACCGGCGGCGGCCGCTGGGTGACGCTGACCTTCCTCTCGGCGGCGGCCCTGATCTGTCTGCCCCGGATGTTCCATGTGATGGTCGTCGAGAACGCGGACGAACGGCATCTGGCAACGGCAAGCTGGGCCTTCCCGCTGTATCTGTTCCTGATGAGCCTGTTCGTCGTGCCCATCGCGGTGGTCGGGCTCGACGTGCTGCCCGAGGGCGCCAATCCGGACCTGTTCGTGCTGACCGTGCCGCTGGCCTACGATCGCGGCGCCCTGGCGATGCTGTCATTCCTGGGCGGGTTCTCCTCGGCGACATCCATGGTGATCGTCGCCGCGATCGCCCTGTCGACGATGGTGTCGAACCACATCGTCATGCCGATCTGGCTGAACGCCGTGCGCGGGCGCGCCACCTTCTCCGGCGATGTTCGCAAGGTGGTCCTGCGGTCGCGGCGCCTGTCCATCGCCGGCCTGCTGGTGCTGGGCTACCTGTATTACCGCGTCTCGGGCGGTGGCGAGGCGCTGGCCGCCATCGGCCTGATCTCGTTCACCGGTCTGGCGCAGGTCCTTCCGGCGCTTCTGGGCGGCATCTTCTGGCGCGGCGCCACCCGCATGGGGGCCGCGGCGGGGCTGGGCCTGGGCTTTGCCATCTGGATCTACACGATGCTGCTGCCCGGCTTCGGCGAGACGGTGCTGATGCCCGCGCAGGTGCTGGCGGACGGGCCCTGGGGGGCCGGCTGGCTGCGGCCCCAGGCCCTGTTCGGCATCGGCACCATGGATCCCGTGGTGCATGCCGTCTTCTGGTCGATGAGCGTCAACACGGTCGCCTTCGTTCTGGGATCGCTGCTGTCGTTCCCCTCTCCGCTGGAGCGGCTTCAGGGCGCGGATTTCGTCAACATCTACCGCTACGGCGCCGGCACGCGCGGCTGGGCGAGCCATCTGGCCGAGGCCGAGGATCTGCTGGTCATGGCGCAGCGCATCCTGGGCGCGGCCGAGGCGCAGGCCCTGTTCCAGGATGCCGCGGCCCGGCAGGGGAAACAGGGCTATCTGCCCGACGTCACCCCCGAATTCCTGGACCGGCTGGAGCGCGAGCTTGCCGGGTCCGTGGGGGCGGCGACCGCCCATGCGATGCTGGGCCAGATCACCGGCGGCGCGGCCGTATCGGTCGAGGAGCTGATGCGCGTCGCCGACGAGACCGCGCAGATCATGGAATATTCCAGCCAGCTGGAAGCCAAGTCCGCCGAGCTTGGCCGCACCGCGCGTCAGTTGCGGGACGCCAACGAGAAGCTGACACAGCTGTCGGTGCAGAAGGACGCCTTCCTCAGCCAGATCAGCCACGAATTGCGCACGCCCATGACCTCGATCCGCTCGTTTTCGGAGATCCTGCGCGACGGCGAACGGATCGGCCCCGATGACAGGGCGCGCTATTCCTCGATCATCCATGACGAGGCGCAGCGCCTGACGCGGCTGCTGGACGACCTGCTGGATCTGAGCGTTCTGGAAAGCGGGCAGGGCGCGCTGAACGAGCAGCCGGCCAGCCTGCACGACATCGTCGACCGGGCGCTGGCGGTCACGGCGGGGCGCGGGGCCCGTCTGCGCGTGGAGCGCGACGGCAACGACCGGATCGCGCTGCAGACCGACCCCGACCGGCTGGCCCAGGTCTTCATCAACCTGATCGCCAATGCCGAGAAATACTGCGATGCGGCGGCGCCGGTCCTGCGGATTTCGGTGCGAGAGGGGCCGGGCGCCGTCAGCATCGATTTCGCCGATAACGGCAGCGGCATCCCCAAGGACAGCCAGGCGGTCATCTTCGAGAAGTTCTCGCGCCTCAGCGACACCCGCGCGGCGGGCGGCGCGGGGTTGGGCCTGGCGATCTGCCGCGAGATCATGACCCGGCTCGGCGGGCAGATCGGCTATCTTCCCGGGCAGGGCGGCGCGGCCTTCCGGGTGACGCTGCCCCGTCGCGCCGCCGATGCCGCCTGAGCGGGATTAGCCTCGCCGTAACCTTCGCCTGCCAAACCGGACGGGACCGAAGAACGGAACGTCCCCAGCCCATGGCCGAAGCGAACGCCGATACCTTGCTGCGCCGGAAAATCGGCGCGGGCCGGTCTGCCCCCGGCAGCGACACGGCCGATCCGCCCGCGCTGTGGCGGCGGGCCATTGCGCGCGGCCTGCACGGCAGTATCGGCATGCAGGCGCGGCTGGCGGGGTACGACCAGGATGACCTTGCGCCCCGCGACCTGCTGCGCCTGCCGGGCGAGCACGACCTCGTCGCCCTGCTCGAGGGGGCGGGCGGCGGCTTTGGCCTGGCGGTCTTCGATCCGTCGCTGCTGGCGTCGATGGTCGAGATGCAGACGGCGGGGCGGGTCGCGCCCCGCCCGGCGCCCGAGCGGACGCCGACGGAAACCGACGCGGCGATGGTGGCCGATGCGCTGGACAGGGTTCTGGCGATGCTGGCGGACGGGGACGAGGCCGGCGACGATCCCGTCCTGGGGCTGCGCTATGCGACGCGGATACAGCGGCCCGAGACGCTGGCGCCGCGGCTGGCCGACGTGCCGCACCGGCTGTTCGCGCTGACGCTCGATCTGGGTCTGGGCGCCCGGCAGGGAATGCTGCGGCTGGCGGTGCCCCTGCACGCCGAGACGCGGGACGACGCGGCGCCGGACGGCGGGCGCCACTGGGCGGAAAAGCTTTCGGCGGCGGTTCTGCGTGGGGCGGTGACGCTGGATGCGCGCCTGCCCGGCCTGCGGCTTTCCCTGGCGGAGCTGACGGCGCTGGCGCCCGGCGCGGTCCTGCCGCTGGAGCCCGAGGCGCTGTCGCATGTCCGGCTGGTCGCGCCAGAGGGGCATGTGGTGGCACGGGCGCGCCTGGGACAGGCGCGGGGCTTTCGTGCGCTGCGGCTGACGCCGGCCGAGGCCGCCGCCGATCCGGGCGACACGCAGGATCCGTCGCCGCCGCGCGGGGCCTGACCGGAGCGCCCGGGGGGCGCCGCATGATGCCTGCCGGTCAGTCCGGCAGTTGCCGCTCGCCGAGCTGGGGGGCGAGGCCCGCGATGTCGTAGCCCGCGCGCCCGGCGGTGGCGACGATGTCGTCGGCCGGCATCCGCCCGGCCTGTACCAGCGCCCAGACGACGGTGCTGCGCGTGCCCGAGCGGCAATAGGCCAGAACCGGGCCTTGCGCCGCGGACAGGATCCGGTCCTGTTCGACCAGATTGTCGCCGGTCATCGCGCCGTTCGTGACGGGGTTGTAGTGGAATGCCAGCCCGGCCTCGCGCGCGGCGGACTCGATCGCGGCGGCCTGGTCCTGCGGCGGGTTCTCGGCATCCGGACGGTTGCAGATGATCGCGGTGAATCCCGCCTCCCGCAGGGCCGCCACGTCCTGCGCGGCGATCTGCGGCGAAACGCTGTATTCGGGGGTGAGGGTGCGGATATCCATGCGTCTGTCCTATACCGGTCGGGGCGCCGGTTCCAGCCCCTGCACGCCGCCGCCGCCGGCCCCGGCAGGCGCTCGGCGGAAGCGGGCCGACCGGGCGCGGGTCCGACGGAATCGGTCGCTCCGCCGTTGCAATTCTGTTACGGTCCCCGAGTTACGTCACGGCATGTCTCGTTTCATGCGGGAGGAACCCATGAAAGATTTCCCTGATCGCGACGAACTGGACATCGACGAGCTTCTCGAATCGGTGGTCCGGGACCCCTCGAAAGCCGACGAGGTGAAGGCGCTTCTGCGGCGCAGGTTCGATCCCGGCCAGGGGCGCGGGGCGACGCCGGCCGCCCAGCCCGACACCGCCGCCGACCCCGACGATTACTGGGATAACGTCCCCGTCTGAGCCGCAGGGCATCGCCCCTTCGGCAACCGCAAGGGATTGCGTAACTGTCAGGCCCGGTTACAACATGGGCCTAGCTTGACGGTTCGCGCGGCTTTGGCGTTTGCGGCAGGCGGAGGGGGCGATGGACAGCTTGGTGACTCGAACCGCCGAGGGCGGCGTCCGGACGCTGGTGCTGTCCGCTCCGCCGGGGAACGCGCTGCTGCCGCCTGTCCGCGCGGCCCTTCTCCGCGCGCTGGAGGAGGTCGCGGCCGATCCCGATGCACAGGCGGTTGTCCTGTCCGCCAACGGACGACATTTCTCGGCCGAATCCGGGCCGGGGGGCGCGGCGTCGGCCGCACCCGACCTCGCCGAGATTTGCATGGCCATCGAAGAGTTCCGGTTGCCGGTGGTTGCGGCGCTGCACGGTCTGGTCGTGGGCGGCGGGCTGGAACTGGCGCTGGCCGCCCATGGCCGCGTCGCCCATCTCGGGACCCGCGCGGCCTTTCCCGGCATCCGCTACGGTCTGCCGCCTGAGGCCGGGGCCAGCCAGCGCCTGCCGCGTCTGGTCGGGGCCGCGCGGTCGCTGGACCTGCTGCTGACCGGGCGGGTGCTCGACGCGGCCGAGGGGCTGGAGGCCGGGTTGTGGGACCGGATCACCGATGAGGGTCCGGCGCTGGTGGCCGCGGATCTGGCGATGGACCTGGCGCGGAAACCGCTGCGCCCGGCGCTGAGCCGCGACGAGGGCCTGGCCGATCCGGCGGGGTTCCTGTCGCAGGTTGCCGCCGAACGGCGCCGCCTGGGCACGCCGCCGCCAGCCGGTGCCGAAGCGGTGATCGCATCCGTCGAGGGGGCGCTGATCCTGCCGCCCGAGGCGGGGCTGGAGATGGAGCGGTCCCTGCGGGACGAGGCCGAGGCGGCGCCAGCGGCGCGGGGCCTGCAACATGCCGCCCGGGCCGAGCGGGCCGCCTGGCGGGCGGCCGAGCCGGTTTCGCCGCAACTGATCCGGCGCATCGCCATCGTCGGGGCCGAAGGGGTGGGGCTGGCCGAGGCCTGCCTGGCCCGCGATTTCGAGGTCGACCTGGTCGAGCTGGATCAGGACCGGCTGGACGCGGCGCTGCTGTCCCTCGCCGACCGTCTGGATGCCGAGGTGGCGGCGGGCCGGCTGGAGCCGGGCGAGCGCGATTCGCGGCTGGGCCGGCTTCTGGCCTCGGTCGAGTTCGAGGATCTGGCCGCGGCCGATATCGTGATCGAGATGGGCGAGCCGCAGCCGGATGTCCGGCCCGACCTTCTGCGGGCCCTTGGGCTGGCGGCGCAGCCGGGGGCGATCATCGCCGTGGTCTCCGCGCTCGACCCGGTGGCGGGGCTGGGCGCGGCGACGGGCCGGCCGGCCGATACCCTCGCCATCGACCTGCCGTCGCCGGGCCATGGCTGGAGCCGCCTTGCCGGCCTGGCGGCGGGTCCCGACACCCGGTCGGATGCGCTGGCGGCGGTGGCCCGCCTGTCCCGTCGCCTGGGCTATCAGGCGGCGCTGTCGCGCCATGCGGCGGGGCAGGGCGCGGCGGTCCTGCGCGCGGCGGTGGGGCGGGCGGTCGAGCGGCTGCTACTGGCCGGGACCGGTCCGGTCGAGATCGATGCCGCGCTCCTGGAGTGCGGCTGGACGGCGGGCCCCTGCCTGATGCTGGACCGTCTGGGGCTGGGCGCGGCCACGGACGAGATGCAGCTTGTCGAGGCGCGGGCCTGGGGCCCCGGGCCACTGGGCATTCTGGGGGCGCTGGCGGAAACCGGGGCGGTCGGTGCCTCTGCCGGCCGGGGGTTGTACGCTTGGGAACGGGGCGCGCCGACGGGGCCGTCGCGCGAGATCTCGGCGATCCTTGCCGGCGGGGGGCAGGGCGCGCCCAAAGCGGCCGAAGTGGTCCGGCGGGTCGAAACGGCGCTGGTCGCCGCGGCCGCGCGGCTGGTGGCCTCGGGCGCCATGGGCGCGGCCGAGGCCGATGTCGCCGCGGTGGCGGGGCTGGGCTATCCCCGGGCCCGGGGCGGGCCGCTGATGGGCGCCGAACTGGACGGCTTCGTCACGGTGCAGAAGCGGCTCCGCGGTCTGGCGCCCGACGACGGGGAATTGTGGGCGCCCTCTCCGTATCTGGCCGATCTCATCAAGAACGGGCGCCGTGTCTCGGCCGAGCCGGGTCTGGCGTGACGGGTCTGGCGTGACGGGGCTGGCGTGACGGGGCCGGCGTGACGGGGCCGGCGTGATGGGGCGGGAGCGGGCGCAAGAAAATTGCGTGCAGCTGCAGCATCGCGTCTTCCGCCGCGCGCCCCGATTGGGCTAGGCTGGGCGGCACGACGCCGCAGGGGGGGAGAATGACCGACATCCTGGACGAGTTGGAGAACCGCCGCGCCGCCGCGCGGGCCGGGGGCGGGGCGAAGCGGACGGCGGCGCAGCATGCCAAGGGCAAGCTGACGGCGCGCGAACGGCTGGAGCTGCTGCTCGACGACGGCAGTTTCGAGGAATTCGACATGTTCGTCGCCCATCGCGCCACGGATTTCGGCATGGCGGACCAGCGCCCCTATGGCGACGGCGTGGTCACGGGCTGGGGCACGATCAACGGGCGGATGGTCTATGTCTTCAGCCAGGACTTCACCGTTTTCGGCGGATCCCTGTCGGAGACGCATGCCCAGAAAATCTGCAAGATCATGGATATGGCCGTCCAGAACGGGGCGCCGGTCATCGGGCTGAACGATTCGGGCGGCGCGCGCATCCAGGAAGGTGTGGCCAGCCTGGCGGGCTATGCCGAGGTGTTCCAGCGCAACATCATGGCCTCGGGCGTGATCCCGCAGATCAGCGTGATCATGGGGCCCTGCGCCGGCGGTGCGGTCTATTCCCCCGCCATGACGGATTTCATCTTCATGGTGAAGGACAGCAGCTACATGTTCGTCACCGGCCCCGACGTGGTGAAGACGGTCACGAACGAGATCGTCACCGCCGAGGAACTGGGCGGTGCGCTGACCCATACGCGCAAGTCCTCGGTCGCCGACGGGGCGTTCGAGAACGATGTCGAGGCGCTGGTCGAGGTCCGGCGGCTGGTCGATTTCCTGCCGCTGAACAACCGCGAAAAGCCGCCCGTCCGCCCGTTCTTCGACGATCCGGCCCGGGTCGAGGACAGCCTCGACACGCTGATCCCCGACAATCCCAACACGCCCTACGACATGAAGGAACTGGTCGTGAAGCTTGCCGACGAGGGCGACTTCTACGAAATCCAGGCCGAGTTCGCCAAGAACATCGTGACGGGCTTCATCCGGCTGGAAGGGGCGACCGTGGGCGTGGTGGCGAACCAGCCGATGGTGCTGGCGGGCTGTCTCGACATCGACAGCAGCCGCAAGGCCGCGCGGTTCGTGCGCTTCTGCGACGCGTTCGAGATCCCCATCCTGACGCTGGTCGACGTGCCCGGCTTCCTGCCGGGGACGGGGCAGGAACTGGGCGGGGTCATCAAGCACGGGGCCAAGCTGCTCTTCGCCTATGGCGAGGCGACGGTGCCCAAGGTCACCGTCATCACGCGCAAGGCCTATGGCGGCGCCTATGACGTCATGTCGTCGAAGCATCTGCGGGGCGATTTCAACTATGCCTGGCCGACGGCGCAGATCGCGGTGATGGGGGCCAAGGGCGCGACCGAGATCCTGTATCGCAGCGAACTGGGCGATCCAGACCGCATCGCCGCCCGCACCCGCGATTACGAGGAGAATTTCGCCAACCCGTTCAAGGCGGCTGAGCGGGGTTTTATCGACGAGGTGATCATGCCGCATTCCACCCGCCGGCGCGTCTGCCGCGCCTTTGCATCGCTGCGGGGCAAGAAGCTGGAAAACCCGTGGAAGAAGCACGACAACATCCCGCTGTGACGGCGGTGCGGGCAGGGGCGGGGCCGGTCGCCGGCCTGGCGGTCGTGGTGCTGACGGGGCTCGCCGCCGGGGCGGCGCCGGCGGCGGCCGGCGGCGATGCGCTCACGGTCCCGTCGGGGCAGCCCGTGTCTCTGCTCGAGGTGCTGAGCGACGGGCCGACGGAGCAGCCGGTCTATCGCTTCCGCTTCGTGGCGCCCGAGATCGGCGGCGGGCTGGGCTTCGACCGGGCCGCGGCCGACATGGCCCATCTGTGCCGGACCTATGCGCTGCCGCGCCTGGCCGCCCTCGGGCCGGCCCCGGCGCAGGTGGTGATCTCGCTGTCCGACCGGCCGCTGCCCTTCGGCGAAACCGCGCCCGAAGCGGTGCAGTTCTTCGAGGTCTACCGCCCCGAGGGCGAGGCCTGCATCTGGGAAGGTTTCTGATCGTGGAACGATATGTTGAAGACCGGGGCGAAGATCCCCGCGGACTTGATGCAGCCGCGCCACAGCGTGCCCGGTTGCATCGGGTCCCGTATCAATCGGGTTCCGGCTGCGGTAATCTGCGCCGAGGTGAATCCACAAGGGTTCGTCGAGCGGTCGAAGGGCAGGCGAATGGCAGCGGGCCGTCGCGCATCCTTCGGATGATTAACAGGAGAAACGGATGTCTAAGCGTATCATGGCCGTTATGGCGTTCGGGCTGCTTTCCGCGACCACCGTCGCGGCTTGCGCCCCCCAGACCGAAGAAGTCGTCTATATCGAACCGGCGCCGGTCGCGGCCGAGCCCGTGTTCAACAAGTACGGCAACTGAACGCGCGGCCGGGTGGGGCTGGCGCCCCGCCCGGCGCTTGCGGCCGGCCCGGTCCGGAGCGGCGGCATGATCAAGCATCGCGGCTTTCCCGGCCGCCTTCCGGGCAGCGATTTCCAGTTCACCATCCGGCGCGCCAATCCCAAAGGGGCCACCCCCCTGACGGTGCGCCAACGCTATTCCGACCGGCGCCACGCCGACAGGCAGGCCGATGCCGCCTTTCTTCTGGCGCTGTGGGAGCATTTCGGCGAGGAACCCTTCCAGCGCGGCAATCTGGATGCCGGCCGCCTGTCCTGGCTGTTCGGCCGCGAGGTCGTGCCGGCCGAGGATCCGTTCGATCCGGCGGATTACGATGCGATGCTGCGCGTAGATCGCGGCCGCGCCGAGGCAAGCTTTCCCGAGGTGTTCGAAGCGGCGGGTTCGGCAACATGGCGCCGATGACCGGGCGTGCTGCGCAAGAAATGGCTGATCGGGTGGTGAACGGCGCAAGACAGTTTCGCGGTGGCGCGAGTCGGGCCAGTGTGTCGGTGGCGGTGCCGTCCCGCTGCACGGGGCCGGCGCCGCGGCTTCACTACCGTTACCCTTCCCCACTCAGGTGGTCCGGTCCAGACAGGGCCGGACCACATTTTCCGGCAACCCTTTCCTTTCGGCGGCGTTTCGCCCAAAGCTGTGCAGGCGCCGCCGTGCCCGTTGCGGCGGGGCGCATAGTGCCGCTTAGTGCGGCGGCAGTGAAATGTTCCCGTAACGGAGGCACCGAAACATGGGTAAGAAATTCTGGGCTCTCGGGCTGGTCGGCATTCTGGGCCTGTCGGCCTGTGGCTACACCGATTTCCAGCGCGCCGGCACCGGCGCCGCGGCCGGCGCCCTGGCCGCGGCCGCGACCGATAACGACATCGCCACCGGCGCTCTGGTCGGCGGTGCCGGCGGTGCGCTGTGCGACGACGTCGCGCCCGAGCTTTGCCCGCGCTGAGGCCGGGCGCCGGAACGCGGGCCTGACCCGCGCCGGCAGGATTGACAACGCCGTCGGGTTCGCGCCCGGCGGCGTTTCGCGTTTTCGGGCCACAGCGCCCGGCATGGCGGCAGGGACAGGGAGTGGGGAATGTTCGACAAAATCCTGATCGCGAACCGGGGCGAGATCGCATGCCGCGTCATCAAGACGGCGCGCAAGATGGGCATCGCCACCGTCGCGGTCCATTCCGATGCCGACCGCAACGCCCTGCATGTGCGGATGGCGGACGAGGCGGTGCATATCGGCCCGCCCCCGGCCAACCAATCCTATATCGTGATCGACCGGATCCTCGACGCGATACATCGGACCGGGGCGCAGGCGGTGCATCCGGGATACGGCTTCCTGTCCGAGAACCCGCGCTTCGCCGCCGCGCTCGACGATGCCGGCATCGCCTTCATCGGACCGCCGGTAAAGGCGATCGAGGCGATGGGCGACAAGATCACCTCGAAGAAGATCGCGGCCGAGGCCGGCGTGTCGACCGTTCCGGGCTATATGGGCCTGATCGGCGATGCCGACGAGGCCGCGCGCATCGCAGCCGAGATAGGCTTTCCGGTGATGATCAAGGCCAGCGCCGGCGGCGGCGGCAAGGGCATGCGCATCGCCTGGTCCGAGGCCGAGGCGCGCGACGGTTTCCGCAGCTCGCAGAACGAGGCGGCCAGCAGCTTCGGCGACGACCGCATCTTCATCGAGAAATTCGTCACGCAGCCGCGCCATATCGAGATTCAGGTCCTGGCCGACCGGCACGGCAACGCGGTCTATCTGCATGAACGGGAATGCTCGATCCAGCGCCGGAACCAGAAGGTGATCGAGGAGGCGCCGTCGCCCTTCCTCGATGCGCCGACGCGCCGCGCGATGGGCGAGCAGGCCGTGGCCCTGGCCCAGGCGGTCGGCTACAGTTCGGCCGGCACCGTCGAATTCATCGTGGACGGCGAGCGCAACTTCTATTTCCTCGAGATGAACACCCGGCTTCAGGTCGAACATCCCGTGACCGAACTGATCACCGGGATCGATCTGGTCGAGCAGATGATCCGCATCGCCGACGGTCAGCCGCTCGCCTTCGGGCAGGACGACATCAAGATGCAGGGCTGGGCGATGGAGAGCCGGCTTTACGCCGAGGACCCGTATCGCAATTTCCTGCCGTCCATCGGCCGGCTGACCCGCTACCGCCCCCCCGCGGAGGTGGCCGCGGGCCCTCTGGCCGAGGCGGGCCAGTGGCACGGCGACGCGCCCGCGGGCGACAGGGCCGTGCGCAACGATACCGGCGTCTACGAGGGCGGCGAGATCAGCATGTTCTACGACCCGATGATCGCCAAGCTGTGCAGCTGGGCCCCCGACCGCGTTCAGGCGATCGACGAGATGCGCGTGGCGCTCGACGCGTTCGAGGTCGAGGGAATCGGCCACAACCTGCCCTTTCTGTCCGCGGTGATGGATCATCCCAAATTCGTCGCGGGCGACATGACCACCGCCTTCATCGCCGAGGAATGGCCGGACGGTTTCGCCGGTGCCGATCTGCCCGAACCGGATCTGCGGCGGATCGCGGCGGCCTCGGCCGCCATGCACCGCGTGGCCGAGATACGCCGTACCCGCATTTCGGGGCGGATGGGCAATCACGAACGGCGGGTGGGCCGGGACTGGGTCGTCGGCCTGGCCGGCCGCAGCTACGCGGTCACGATCGACGCCGACCGTGACGGTGCGACCGTGCGCTTCGCCGATGGCGGCGAGGCGCTGCGCGTGACGTCCGACTGGTTGCCGGGGCGGTCGCTTGCGCGGCTGGAGGTGGGCGGCAGCCCCCTGGTGCTGAAAGTCGCGGAACGCCAGGGCGGCGGTTTCCGCATCCGCACGCGCGGTGCGGATCTGGCCGTCACCGTCCATAGCCCGCGTCAGGCGGAACTGGCCGCGCTGATGCCGCACAAGGCGCCGCCCGACACGTCGAAGCTGCTCCTGTGCCCGATGCCCGGGCTGGTGGTGCGCATCGATGTCGAAGAGGGCCAGCAGGTCGAGGAGGGGCAGGCCCTGTGCACCGTCGAGGCGATGAAGATGGAGAACGTCCTGCGGGCCGAGCGCCGGGCCACCGTCGCGCGCATCGCCGCCGGCCCGGGCGACAGCCTGGCGGTGGATGAGGTCATCATGGAATTCGAATGACGGGATCGGCGGCCTACGAATGGGCGGCGGGGCTCGATCCGCGGATCTGGCAGGCTTTCGTCGCCGGTGCCTTCGTTGCCCTGGGCTGGCTGGTCAATGGCTGGCAGAACCGGGCGGCGCAGCGGCAGCGCCACGACGAGGATCTGGAGCGCGACCGCGCCCGCCGGGCCGAACGCATCCGCGACGTGCACCGGGCGCTTTATGCCGAGATCGGCGCCTATCTGCACAATCTGGGCAGCGAGGCGCAGCTGGACGGCTTTCGCGAGGCCATGCTCGACCGGATGCGCGACCCCGCCTATCTGCCGCTGATCCCGAGCGAGCGGGAACAGACCATCTTTGCCGCCATCGTCGGCGAGATCCATGTTCTGCCCCGCACCACGATCGACCCGGTCGTGCTGTTCCACCGGCAGTTGGGGGCCATCGCGGCGCTGATCGACGACATGCGCAGCGACGCCTTCGCACGCGCCACCTCGGGCCAGCGACAGGCGATCTACTCGGACTATATCGAGATGAAGAAACAGGCGCTGCGATACGGGGAATATGCGCTGCGGCTGATCACCGTCTACGCCGATCACGGCGCCGAGGCCGCGAAGGACGAGGAACGGCGCATCAACGCCGAAAGCGGCCGCGTCAGTAGCCCGGCCGCGGACCCGTCCGCCCCGTCGTCGGGATAGGAGTATAGGATTTGCTGGGCATCGCCGCCTCCCTTCGGTTCGTGAAGCGCATCCCGAATATAGGGGGTAGGCGCATGTCGCACAAGTCAGCCGCCCGTGCGGCCGGAATCGCGGATCTCCTGCCGCCGCATCGGCATCTTGTCGATCACGCGCACGATCTCGCGCACGTGCCAGGGGAAGGGTTTGCGCAATTCGACCGTCCCGTCCTTGCCCATCAGCACCAGCATGAAGCCGCGCGGGCGCAGCTTGCGGCGCAGGTCGGACTCGGCCGCCGGATCGGAATCGGCGATCACCACCACGTCGCGCCGCACCAGATCCGACTGCCGTTCGGCCAGCCGGTCCATCTGCTCGCGGTAGGCGGGGTCGGCGGGGCTGTCGGCAAAGACCACCACGGGCCGGGCGATCCACTTGAATTCGTCGATATCCACCTCGGCGGCGTCGAAGACCCTGCGCGGATCGGCCTGCCAGGCGGCCATCGCCTCGCTCGTCCCGGGATCCTGCGCAAGGGCCGGACCGGTCAGCGCCAGTTGCAGGGCAAGAACGGCAGAGATGATTGCGCGCATGGAACCTCCTTGTCGGCAGGATATAGGAAGACGGGGCGCGGAAACACAGACATGCGGTCCGTCCGGGCGGCGAGATCGTGGAAGCGGAGGCGGCGATGAACGAGGATTGGCGCAAGCTGGCAGAGCGCGAACTGAAGGGGCGGAGCCCGGACGACCTGATCTGGCGCACGGCCGAAGGCATCGCCGTCCGCCCCGTCTACGGCCCCGGCGACGCGGCCGACCTGCCGCATATGCGGGGCTGGCCGGGTGAGCCGCCCTTTACCCGCGGGCCCCGTGCGACGATGTATGCCGGCCGCCCCTGGACGATCCGCCAATATGCCGGCTTCTCGACCGCCGAGGAAAGCAACGCCTTCTACCGCCGGGCGCTGGCGGCCGGCCAGCAGGGCGTCAGCGTGGCGTTCGACCTGGCGACCCATCGCGGCTATGACAGCGATCATCCCCGCGTGGACGGGGATGTGGGCAAGGCCGGCGTCGCCATCGACAGCGTCGAGGACATGAAGATCCTGTTCGACGGCATTCCCCTGGGCGAGATCAGCGTCTCGATGACGATGAACGGCGCCGTGATCCCGGTCCTGGCCAGCTTCATCGTGACGGGGGAAGAGCAGGGCGTCAGCCGCGCCGCCCTGTCCGGGACCATTCAGAACGACATCCTCAAGGAGTTCATGGTCCG
>Ga0189283_10148_pt1 | contig 83588 bp, 76 predicted proteins | sample N26C4minimetaG_FD_130320 | JGI IMG/M metagenome (GOLD analysis project Ga0189283, IMG submission 130320) | Marine microbial communities from the Costa Rica Dome - N26 C4 mini metaG | ecosystem: Environmental > Aquatic > Marine > Oceanic > Photic zone | place: Costa Rica: the Eastern Pacific...
ACGTTTTGCACCGGAACCGAGAGCGGAAAGTGCATCGTTCACGTTGGCGATCGAGCTTTCGATTGCCGTCACAACCGAACCGGCAGCCGTAGCTGTACCGATGGACTGCGTGGACGTGAGCGTTACGTTCGCACCGCTGACCGAAAGGTCCTGAGCTGCGATGGAGATCGTGTTGGTGCCCGTGTCGTTGGTGATCGCGATGATCGCGCCGCCGCCAGCGGTCACAGCGTTGGTGCCGTTGAACTCAGCGTTTTGTACGATCGAGGTGATCTGCGCACGGAGCTGGGTAAAGTCGTTGTTGAGCGACGCACGGCTTGCGGTGTCAAGGCCGCTGTCTTTTGCAGCAACTGCCTTCTCTTTCAGTTCGATGAGAAGGTCGGAAACTGCTTCGCCGGCTGCGATAGCAACGTCAATGGTGGACGAAGCGCGGTCAAGCGAAGACTTAACGGCGTTCAGGCCAGCAACGTCGGAGCGCAGTTTTTGAGCGATAGCGAAGGTAGCAGCGTCGTCTTTCGCAGAGGAAACCTTCAGGCCCGTGTTAATCTGGGTCTGAGTGGTGGAAAGAGCTGCGTTGGTTTTGTTGAGGTTTTGCAGGGCTGCAAACGCACCTGCGTTGGTGTTTACAGAAAACGCCATTTTGTATCTCCATTCTGAGAGTCGTTTTGAGCCTTTTGCTCATGAAAGCATTTTGCTTTCGAAACCCAATCTGCATGGGCTGTGCCAATTTCTAAAATTTTATCGAAATTGAGCTAATGCAATGAATTTGTTTTGTTTTTCTGAAATACCGGAGGCGGGTGTTGGTTTTTGGTCTGGGCAAAAAGTGCCGGGTAAGGCGGAAATTTCTTACCCATGAGGCATTTTTTTCCTCATGGGTAGGCAAAAAGTTACAGGTTGGAGTTGATGGACCCGGGAGCCGCCGGTGTAGCAGCGGAATTGGCGGCCTTGCTTTGCAGGCGAGCCTGATCAGCGAGACCTTCCATGATTGTGCGGTTGATATTGATCAGGTCGTCAATGTTCTCGTCGCCGCGGGCAACGCCGGAAGAGTGTTTGGATACCCAGATGGAAAGAGAGATGATGCCTGCGCGCAAGTTGTCAGGCAGGCCATTGCCCTTCGTGCCACAGTCAGATGAGAAAACTGACCACATGCGCCTGTTCCAGTCCAAAGCCTTCACGAGGGCTGCGCCACGAAACTGCTTGTCGCGGGCCTCGATAAGGGCATTGGTTACCTGGGCAAACAGCCGGTACTCAATCTGACTTGGGCTCTCAGAAGACTGCTGAGCTTTTTGATACGCTTGGTATGACATACTCTTTCTCGGCTAGGTCCTTACCTGTTTCCCCCAAGACGCTCTTCTTCAAATGCCATCAGTTTCTTACAGGTGATAAGGGCCCTGTAATAATTCCGATCCATGACGTCGCGGCTGATCTTGACGCAATTGTCAATGGCAGCCGGTGTGGTGATGGCATTCATAAATTCAGTCATGCGCAAAACAAACTCTTCATAGTATTTGTCTGTGTCGCCCTGATCCATATACATCAGCATGATCGGGAAGTAGATGCGCTTGGCTGGCGTATCCACATTCTCCTCCTGCATGATGTCTTTTTCACGCAGGATCGATGCCTTGTTATGCACGATCAAGGTCGTCCGCCTATCAGCGTTAGCAATAACCGCGCCATTTATCACGAGCTTCTCATCCGGCTTAAGTGAAAGCTTTAGCGCCATATAGTCCTCCCTCGAAAGCCAGCTCCCATGGCGTGCCAAGTCTGACTTTAAATCCAAATCCTTAACATATTATAAGGACAATGCCTGATGCACACCAGATTAGGTGTTTGGCACCCCCCTTGCAAGCTTCTCCGCGCAGGTGCACACTTGTCTTTGAATTGTTATGTTCTGAAGGAACCCCGAAGGAGAGCTTGGTGGCTTCTACTACTAAACGCGCGCAAAAGAAACGGCAGCCGGCAAAAACGCGCACCAAGGCGCTGGTCGGGACTGCGGCTGGGTCACTGCCGAAGAGCCTCTCAGTGGCGGAAATCCGCCGTTCGCTCAAGGCCGGGCAGCGCCACGCCGAGCGCGGAGAGTGGGCGGATGCGGTCAGGGAATTGCTGATTGCCTGGGAAGCCTTCCCGGAAGATCTCAATATCCTTACTGTTCTGGCACACGCGCTGACGCAACTCGGGGTTCGCGAACACGCCATCTATGTGCTCGAACGCACGCTCAAGTTCCACAAGCCGACGCCGGACGTCTGTTCCGTTATTCAGCAGCTTGCGCTTGAGATGGGCTATCACAGCATTGCCGAGAAGCTCGGTCATCAGCTCGTCGCGATGGAGCCGCAGGCGGTCAAACACTATATCAACCTGATGACGGCGCTGAACCGGCAGGACAAGTTCACCGAAGCGATCGACCTCGCGCAGCAGATTATGCCAATGTTTCCGGAAAGTTCCGACCTTTGGAACGTGCTCGCGTCCTCTGTGCGTTTTCGTGACGGCAACGAGGCGGCAATTGTCTTTTATGAAGAGGCTCTGCGTCTCAACCCCAAGAATTACAAGGTGCTCTCAAACCTTGCCAGCACGCTGCCAGGTACAGACCGGGCATATGAGCTGACCCAGCGCGCGCTGGAGATCGAGCCCAACAACCCGGAACTCCATATCAATATGGCGGTGGAGATGTTCCGTAAGGGCGAGTTGGCTGAAGCATGGGAACATTATCGGCACCGCCTCAGTTCCCGGCGTGTGCAAGCCCAGAACATCACCTACACCCACCGTTTGCCTGAATGGGAGGGTGAACCACTGGCGGGCAAGTCGCTTTTTGTGACGGCCGAGCAGGGGATTGGCGACGAGGTCATGTTCGGAAATTTCCTGCCGTATCTCTATGAGCAGGTTGGGCAGCTCTATATCGGTGTCGACCGGCGTCTCGTGTCACTGATGCAGCGGCGATTCCCGAATGCGGTTGTCGACGGGTACACAGACCGCATGACCGAAGGCTACCGCTACCGGGTGTTCCTCGGTATCCAGCGCAAGCTGGAAGCCGGCGAAATCGAGATCGACTATGCCATCCCGGTCGGGTCGGGCCCACGCTATTCCTGGAAGACACTGTCAGACATCCAGCCGCATCCGGAAGGATTCCTGTGGCCAGACAAGGACCGCGTCGCGGCATTTGGTGAACAGATTGCACACCTGAAGGACAAGCCCATTGTTGGCCTCGCATGGAAAAGTGGTCTCACCGGCGGGGTGCGTCGCCTCAGATATTCCACGGTCGAGGACTTGGCGCCGCTCGCAGCCCTCAAGGACAAGGTTCACTTCGTCAACCTGATGTATACGGATGTCACCGAAGAGCTGGCCGAGATCAAGGCACAGCACGGCATTGATGTCTTCCAGTTCAAGGATGTCGACCTGAAGCAGGATATCGAGGCCAATGTGGCCATCATGGACCACTGTGACCTTGTGCTTTCGGCCTGTACCGCGCCGGGTATGTTCTCGCTCTCGAGCGGGCGTCCAACCATCCTCTTCGAGCAGGATGCCGTCTGGTGGGGCTTTGGCAATGACGAGCGCGTGCCCTTTGCCAAGGATACCGAATTTGTCTGCGGTTTCGGCAAATTGGATTTCTTGCAGATTATGGAGCGCGTAGCTGCGCGGACTGCCGAACGATTGGGTCTCTAGAGATGACGGCGCATACCTTTTTCATATCCGAGGCATCCAGCAATCATGCGCGCAGTCTTGAGCGTTGCCTGAAATTTGTCGACGTATCGGCAGATATCGGCTGCGACGCGGTCAAATTCCAGTTGTTCCGCATCAACGAGCTGTTTGCCCCGGAGATCCTTGAGAAGAGCGCAGAGCACCGGGCTCGTGCAGAGTGGGAGCTGCCGGAAGATTTCCTGCCGCCCATCGCGGCCCGCTGCCGCGAGCGCGGCATTCAGTTCTCCTGCACACCCTTTTTCCTTGAGGCCGTTGATATCCTCGCACCGCATGTGGATTTCTTCAAAATCGCATCCTATGAGTTGCCGTGGGCCGGGCTCATCGAGGCTTGCGCCCGGACCGGCAAACCGCTGGTGCTTTCGACCGGTATGGCAACGCTTGAGGAAGTCACAAAGGCGGCGGAAACTTTCCGCCATGCTGGCGGGCGGGAGCTGACCCTGCTGCACTGCGTGTCCGGTTATCCGGTATTGCCCGCTTTCTGCAACCTCGGGGCTATCGAGACGATCCGGAATGCGACAGGCTATGCCGTCGGTTGGTCCGACCATTCGCGTGACCCGGCCGTGGTTGGCCGCGCCATCGACCGCTGGGGCGCGTCCATGGTGGAGTTCCATCTCGATCTTGATGCTGAAGGCGCGGAATATAAAACGGGGCACTGCTGGCTGCCGGAAGAGATTGCACCGGTTATTGCCGGTCGCAGGCGGCTTGAAGGCGGCGTGGACGGCACTGGCATCAAAGCGCCGACCGACGCCGAGCGGGCTGACCGGCCCTGGCGGGCAGACCCCGCGGACGGGCTGCGGCCGACGAAGGCGGTGAGGGAAGAATGGCGCAAAAAGTAGCGGCAGTCATCGGGGCACGGCTCAATTCGAGCCGCCTGCCGGGCAAGCAGCTTTTGCCGCTCGCTGGCAAACCGCTGATCACGCACATTGTTGAGCGTTTGCGCCGGGTGAAAGGGCTTGACCAGATCATGCTCGCGACCACAGCGGACGATTTCAACAAACCACTGCGGGACTGGGCGGCAGAAAATGGTGTCGAATGCCTCGCCTATGAGGGCGACGTGAATGACCTTGTTGGCCGTGTTGATACCGCCTTTTCTCAGACGGGTGCCGATCAGCTTCTTTATATATGTGGTGATTGCCCGCTCATCGAGCCGTCAACGCTTGAGCGCATGATTGAAGCGATGCGCGCGACACCACGGGCAGGGCTGGCGAAACTGAGGCCGGCAGCGGATGGCAAGCGCTTCATTCATGAAGGCTTTGACCTTTATGCCCGTGACTTCTGGCAGGCGATGGTTGAGGTGGCACACGAACCCTTTGAGCGTGAGCATATCGGCGCGGTCTATCACCATCTGGGCAGGGTAACGCCTGACGCGATAGCCTGGGTTGATGAGCCTGCGCATTTTGCGGCGGTCGATCACCGTATCTCGGTCGACACACCAAGCGACTACCGCTTTATGCGGCGCATTTATGCTGACTGGTTCGCGAGCCGCGACGCGCATGAGATTGTCGATCTCAGCCACGTCATCGTGCGGCTTGAGAATGAACCTGATCTCGCCGCGATGAACCACCACGTTCACCAGAAACAGGTTGGTGAAAACTCAAAGTCCGTGCTTGTGGTGACGGAGGCCGGGCCAAAGGCCGGGATGGGGCATCTCTCGCGCAGTCTCGTGCTTGCCGCCGCGTTGCAGGACTATGTCGGGGCGAAGGTGCAGTTGCTGATCATTGGCCCGCAAGTCGAACGCGAGGAACTGGCGCTGATCCCGCATGAGTGGCTTGATGAAGCCAATGTCCAAGCCGAGCTTGCTGGTCGCACGGCCGACCTGCTGGTCGTGGATGTGCAGCGTGTAACCGGCGGCCTGCGGGCATATCTTGCAGGCAGTGCTATCCACCCGGCCATTGGCATTGATGTTGGTGAGGCGGATGAGGACTTTTTCGACCATGTCTGGGTTCCGTCCTTCTATATGGCGCCCGAGCGGGCCGGCAGGCTCAACGGCCGCCTTTCCTATGGCTGGGACCATTATCTTCTGGGCGCGACGCCCGGGCAGGCGCCGGGTGAAGGGAAAAAACTGATTGTGCTCACGGGCGGTGGCGACGTTGCTGCGCTCGGCAATGTCTGGCCCCGGCTCCTTGATCAGTCGCTGGAGGCTGATATTCAGGTTGACTGGGTACAGGGCCCTTATGCGAATGAACCTGATGTTGGCGGTATTGAAGAGCGCCTGAACGTTCTGAAATCGCCGGGTGACCTCAGCTCCCGCATTGCAGGCTATCATGCCGCGCTCAGTGTTTTTGGCGTATCTTTTTTTGAATGTTTGCAGGCGGATGTGCCAGTAGTGACATGTGACCCCGTCGGCGTGTCAAACCCGCAGGAATGGGAAAGCCTCAAGACAGCGCTGCCCGGCCAGGTGGCCGACTGTGCGGAGGAGGCTGTGGGCCTGCTCGCCGGTCTAATGGAAGGACGTACCGAACTCCATTCGCATGAGCTGGCTACCCAGATGAGGGAAGGCCCGCGGAAATTCGCCGCTCTTGCAGCAGACCTTCTGGCAGGTGGGGAGCCCAAGCATGTCTGAACATGATCTGGCCATGGTCCATGACGGGCCGGTTGTTGGCGCAAACGCCGGGCACAAGGTGATCGACTGCGAGGCTTGCGGTTTCCGGCACCTGTGGCCCCTGCCGAGCGACGAGGAGATCGAGGCCTTCTACCGCGATACCTTCTACCAGACCGAACGTGCCAACTATCTGAAGGAAGCGGACGAGGACTATGCCTGGAAGCGGGTGGAGATGATCCGCCGTTTTGCCAAGGTGGAAGAGCTGCTTGGCGGTCGGACAGGTACTGCGCTTGATATCGGCTGCGGGCCGGGTGACTTCCTCGCGGTTGGCAAGGAACGTGGCTGGCAGGTCAAAGGCATTGAGCCGTCCTCCGTCGCGGCGGAACACGCGCGCGCACGTGGGCTTGATGTTGTCACCGGATTTTTTGACGCCGAGAGCGCGGCAGAGCTGGGCACATTCGACCTTGTGCACCTCAGTGAAGTGCTGGAGCATGTCAAGCGACCGACCGAAATCCTTGAGGCGGCGCATGCATGCCTCAAGCCCGGTGGTATCATCTGCGTTTCTGCCCCCAATGATTTCAACGGCTTCCAGCACGCAGTGACAGCAATATATGACCGGCCTGAATGGTGGATTCTGCCCCATCACCACCTGAACTATTTCAACTTCGCGGCACTGGAAAAACTGTTTAAGGATCAAGGGTTTGACCCTGTCTTCCGCACGACCAACTTCCCGATGGAACTGTTCCTGCTGATGGGGCAGAACTATGTGGGCAATCATGGCCTTGGCCGGGAGATGCATGGCCTGCGCAAGACCCTTGATCTGTCGCTCTTTGAGGCCGCGCCGGAGCTTCTTGAAAAATTTTATAACAGCCTTGCGGAGGCCGAACTGGGCCGCCTTGCCATTGTTTTTGCGCGCAAGCGTTAAGAGTTGGCGCAGCAATTGCTTTTGTTTTTCAACAAGTTTTTGAATAAGCTCTGGGAAACGAAAGGGCTTTTGGGTGCCTGAGACAACTCGACCGATATTCATTGTGGGCTGTGGCCGTTCCGGTACGCAGGCGCTTGGCCGCATGTTTGATGCGTTTGGCGGCGTCACCATGCACCATGAATATATGATCTACCATGTTCAGCCGCTTGGCGTTGAATATTGGCACGGGCGTGTCGGCCGCGCTGAGGTCGCGGCCGAACTGCGCGCGCTCCATGGCGCGGCGCTGCAGTTCGTCGAGACACCGGTATGGGGTGACTGCTCGAACAAGCTGAGTTGGTTTGTCGATATTCTGGCGGAAGAGTTCCCCGAGGCCCGTTTCATCCATCTGGTACGCGACGGGCGCAAGGCCGTCTCCTCGCTGTATCACAAGCTCGGCCATGAATGCCTTGATGACCGCTCGAGCCGTATCCTCGCCGCCTATCTGCGCGGGGAGGGTGCAAAGCCGCCACCGGAAAAGAAATACTGGTGGCCGTTCGCTCGTGAGAACGACGATTTTTATGATGAATATCAATCGTTTGATCATTTTTCTCGCATCGCCTACCACTGGGCGCAGATCAACCGGGAAGTTCGTGAAAAGCTGGCGGGCATTGACCCCAAGCGCCACATTCGTGTGCGGCTTGAGGATATCACCGCCAGCCGCGAGGCACTTGCCAGCATGGTCGCCTTCACCGGGCTGGAGCTTGGCGACGAACAGGCAGAACTGATGGTGCGGCCCTATAATGTCATCAAGCCGATGAATTTCATGCTCGAAGATGCCCAGCTCGAAGTGTTCTGGAAGCTGGCGGGCGGGGAGATGCGCGCCCTCGGGTATGCTGACGAGCAGGAATATATACTTGATTATAACCCGACGGGAGGGACGGCCTGAATGAGCGGGAATGAAAATATTGAACGCTGCGACCTTTGTGACAGCGCCGCGCTGGACCTTGTCTATGAGGTGCCGGGCACCGCGCGCGGCCTCAAGGTCTATGTATGCCGGGACTGTGGCCTGAGCCAGAGCCTGCCGCGCATTGACCATGTGCCGCGCCGGTCGGCTTTCCCCGATAGTGGCGCGGGCTTCGGTAATATCCGCTACGGCAAAGGTTTCCGCACCCAGTTCGCCCTCGATACCATCGCAAAACACCGCCCGCTTGGTGAATTCACCCGCTGCCTTGATGTCGGCGCGAACCGCGGCAGTTTCATCCTTGCACTGCAACAGCAGGTACCCGCGATCAAGGTCGACGCGGTCGAGCCCGATGAACGCGTGCTTGGCGACTATGAGGGGCGCGACGGCATTACGCTCATCAACAAACGTATCGAAGCAGTGGACCTGGAACAGGGCGCCTATGACCTCGTCTATCACTGCCATACGCTTGAACATCAGGCACGGCCGCTCAGCTCATTGCAGGCACTGTGCAAGGCCATGAAGCCGGGCGGTATTATGTTCATGGAAGTGCCGAACATCGCTTTCCTCGCGGGCACCGACCTTGTTGAGGAATGGTTCATCGACAAACACCTCTACCACTATAGCGCCGCAACGCTTGTAGCGACGATGGAAGCCGCAGGCTTCAAAATCCTGCAGCATCCAAACGCGGATGATGTGACCAACCTCACCATCATCGCGACGCCGGGCGACGCGAAACCAGCTGGCCCGATCGCGGGCGAGGCGGACGCCATGCGGGCGTTGATCGCTGGCTACGCCAAGTCGCTTGTCCGAAATCAGGAAAAATTGAAGGTGGGTGCCGGGAACCTGATGGCCTTCGCGGCGGACCGCCGTGTGGTGATCTGGGGCGCTGGCCGCATTTTCACCAGCCTTGTCGATATTGGCGGTTTTGACGCAATCCGGCTCGCTGGTGTGGTGGACAAGAATATCCACAAATATGTGTCTGAAATGTTTGGCGTGGCCATTCGCTCGCCCGAAGCGATTGCAGACATGAAACCCGATGTGGTGCTGGTGGCGTCTCGCCTCTATCTTGAGGAAATCAGGAAAGAGCTTGAAGCCATCCTGCCCGGAATGACTGTATTAACCCTTGATGATGTGCTGAGTGGCAAACTGGGGGAAGAAAATGCGAAATGACCTGAATGAGATTGCGCGGCAGATCCGCGTGACGTCGCTTGAAGCCATCTACAAGGCGCGCTCCGGCCATCCGGGCGGCAGCCTGTCGATCGCCGATATGTTGGCGGTGCTCTATTTTGATGTAATGAACGTGGACCCGGCCAACCCAGGCTGGCTCGACCGTGACCGCTTTGTGCTATCGAAGGGGCATGCGTGCCCGGCGCTTTATGCCGCTCTCGCACACCGTGGCTATTTCCCGGTGGAGGAAGCCAAGACCCTGCGCCAGATCGGCAGCATCATGGAGGGCCACCCCGATTTCCGCATTCCGGGCGTTGACGCGCCCTCGGGTTCACTCGGCATGGGGCTCAGCCAGGGGCTCGGCATGGCCATGGGCGCCAAACACCTTGGCAAGCCTTTCCGCACCCATGTCATCGTGGGCGACGGCGACATGCAGGAAGGCAATACCTGGGAAGCCATCATGAGCGCGGGGTTCAAGGGCATGGATAACCTTGTGGTCATCTATGACGGCAACAAGCTGCAGGGCGACGCGCCGGTGGAAACCCAGCTTTCGCTTGGCGACGTGGCGGCGAAGGTCTCGAGCTTCGGCTGGCATACGGTCGCGATTGACGGGCACGACACTGTGGCGATCAAGGCAGCGCTTGAAGAAGCCAAAACGGTCAAGGGAAAACCCACATTCATTGTGGCTGACACGGTCAAAGGCAAGGGCGTCTCCTTCATGGAAGGGGTGCTCTACTGGCATGGTAGCGTGACGATGAAAGACCAGGAACTGGCGGATGCCCTTAAAGAGTTGGAGGCAGCATGATGAGCGAGCTCAGCTATTTCGAAAAGGGCAAGGAAGTCTCTGTCCGTGAGGCTTTTGGGCGCATTCTGGTCCATGAAGCAGGCGCACGGAATGATTGGGTCCTGCTGGACGCTGATGTCGCTGGCGGTACCGGCGCGAAGCCGCTGGTGGGCGCACATCCTGACCGCGTGATGCAGTTCGGCATCGCCGAACAGAATATGATGGCCGCCGCCGCTGGCGTGGCCGATACGGGGCTTATCCCCGTGGTGTCCACCTTCGCGGCTTTCGGCTGCATGCGCGCGCACGAACAGTTCCGCACGGCTATTGCTTACGCTGGCCGCAATGTGAAGCTCTGTTGCTCCCACATTGGCCTCGACGTTGGGCCGGACGGGGCAACCGCGCAGATGCTCGAGGATTTTGCCACCATGCGGGCGATCCCGGACGTGACCGTGATCAGCCCGGCGGACGCGAACGAGTTTATGCAGGCTTTCAAGGCGATCCTCGACCATGAAGGCCCGGTTTACATGCGTATCGGCCGTAGCCCGACGCCGGTGGTATATGGTGCTGACCATGACTTCAAGATCGGCAAGGCACACCGCCTACGCGAAGGCAAGGACGTCACCGTTGTTGCCACCGGTGTGATGGTAGCTCGTGCGCTTGAAGCCGCAAAAACGCTTGAAGGCGAGGGCATCTCCGTCCGCGTCGTCAACCTCGCGACCATCAAGCCGATTGATGTCGAGGAAATGGTGGCCGCCGCGACCGAGACCAAGGGTATCGTGACGGCTGAGGACCATAACATCATGGCGGGCATGGGCAGCGCGGTGGCGGAATGCCTCGCGGAACATGCCCCTGCGCGCATGAAGTTTGTCGGCGTGAAGGACCGTTTCGGCAAATCGGGCGAGCACAATGAGCTGCCAGCCATGTTTGAAATTGATGCCGCGGCGATTGTCAAAGCCTGCCGCGCGCTGGTGAAATAGGGGCCATCCATGGAACTCAAGGGTAAAGTAGCGCTGGTCACCGGCGGCAGTCGCGGCATCGGCAAAGCCATTGTGGAAGCCTTCGTGCGCGAGGGCGCGGAGGTTTATTTCACCTATGCCTCCAACAAGGACGCAGCCACGGCAACATGTGTCGAATGCGGCCTGTCGGCAGACCGCGCCTTGAAGGCAGACGTGCGTGACCGCGCGGCGCTCAAGGCTGTGTTCGCCAAGATTGAGGCTGACGCTGGCAAGCTGGATGTGCTCGTCAACAACGCCGGCATCAACAAGCCTGAAGATTTTGACAAGATCACCGACGAAGACTGGGATGAAATCCTTGGTGTAAACCTCAAGGGTCCCTTTGTGGTCACCCAGGAAGCGCTTGGGCTGCTCCGGGCTTCGGGCAACGCGAGCGTGATCCACATCGGCTCGGTCTCCGGCCAATATGGCGGGCCGCGCACGGCGCATTATGCTGCCAGCAAGGCCGGGCTTATCTCGCTTGGTCAAGTGATTGCGCGTTTCCTCGCCAAGGACGGTATCCGTAGCAATACGCTCGCGGCCGGTCTTGTGGCGTCTGAAATGGCGGCCAATGCGCTGAATAACCCGGCGGTGAAAGCCGCGGCGGAGCAGGTGCTGATGAAACGTTTCGCGGCGCCATCCGAGGTCGCGGAAACCGCGGTTTTCCTCGCCAGTGACCGGTCAAGCTACGTTACGGCACAAACCATCAATGTGAACGGCGGCCTGTATTTCTGATGAAGCGGCTTCTTGTTCTTGGTGGCAGCAGGCAGGCGGCGGCAGGGCTTAAGCGCCTGAAAGCGCTCGGGTTTGAGCTTGTTGTCTGTGACATGGACAAACAGGCACCGGGCTTTGAGTTTGCCGCGCACCGCATCCTCGCGAGCGTATATCATGCCGACCAGTGCATCCCCGCAGTGCTTGAGTTTCATGCCCATACACCGATTGACGGGGTGATGTGCCTCGCCTGCGACGTGCCGCATATTGTGGCGCGTATCGCGGAAAAGCTAGGCCTGCCGGGCATCCCGGTCACAAGTGCCGACCTCACGGTCAACAAGCTCGCCATGAAAGACTGCTTCACCGAATGCGGCGTTCCCGTGCCGCCTTACCAGGCGATCATGTCGCTTGACGAGCTCAAGGTTGCGGCGTCCGAGTGGGGTCGCCTTGTAGTCAAGCCGACGGACAGCCGAGGCTCCAAGGGCGTGAGCCTGATGGACGCGCATGGTGATCTCGCCTGGGCTTACGAACACGCGCGCACCAACTCGCCAAACGGGCAGGTGATGGCGGAAAAATACCTTTCAGGCCCGCAGGTTAGCACGGAAAGTGTGGTCATCTCGGGTGAGGCGATCACACCCGCCATGTCCGACCGGTCCTATGAACTGCTTGAGCTTTACGCGCCTTTCATCGTTGAAAACGGTGGTGACATGCCGTCCGTTTTGCCTGAGAAGACGAAGGCGGAGATCGCTGACCTCGTCACCAAAGGCGCTGCGGCGCTCGGCATTGACCGTGGTGTCGTCAAGGGCGACATCGTGGTGCATGAGGGCAGGGCTTATATTATCGAACTCGCAGCAAGGCTGTCGGGCGGCTATTTCTGCACACATCAGATCCCGCTCTCAACCGGCATCGACCTTGTGGAAGCCTCGGCGCGCACGGCGCTTGATGAAACGCTTAACCCTTTGGACTGGCAGGCGAAATATAACCGGCATGTGACCACACGCTGGCTCATTCCGGAGAGCGGTACCATCAAATCCTTTGCTCCCATTGCCGACGTTATGGCATCCCCCGGCGTGCTTGCCTTCGACTACTGGTGCGAGATTGGCGATAAAATTGGCGGTGCAATGAACGCGGCCGCATCGGTCGCCATGGTGCAGGCAACCGGCGAGACTCGCCGCCAAGCCATTGAAAATGCTGAAAGAGCCCTTGACGCCTTCGCGCTTAACGTGGAGTGTGTCTGAAAAGAGAAGGGGCTTCCTTGTCGGGCATTCTTTCATATACCGCCTTCCATCTGAACCTCGCTTTCTCCTCCGTGGAGGAGGATCAGCACGCGACTATTGTCGAACGCTGCTACTGGCCGCTCCTCAGGCTCGCCGAAGCGGGTATCCCCATCGGGATCGAAGCCACCGGCTATACGCTTGAAGCTATCGAACGGGTCGATCCCAAGTGGCTGGAATCCTTGAGGAAACTGGTGGCCTCGGGTGCTGTGGAGATGATCGCGAGTGGCCATGTCCAGATGATCGCTCCGCTGGTGCCACCGCAGATGACAGAATGGAACCTGAAGCTCGGACTTGAGGATTATGAGCGCCTGGTGGGTGTTCGTCCGCGCATTGCGCTCATCAATGAACAGGCCTATTCGCCGGGTATTCTGCCACTTTACAAGGCCGCCGGTTTTGACGCCATCATGATGGACTGGGCCGAGCCCGCCAGCCACCACAAGGAATGGGGGCGCGAAAAATACCATATTCCCCAAAGGGTTATCGGCGCGGGCGACTGCATCATGCCGGTCGTCTGGTCGGACGCGATTTCGTTCCAGAAGTTTCAGCGCTATGCCCATGGGGAGATTGACGCTGAGGAATATTTTGAGTTTCTCACGCTCCAGATCGAGAACGGGGTGAAGGCGCTGCCGGTCTACACCAGCGACGCAGAGATTTTCGACTACCGCCCCGGGCGCTTCAATACCGAAGCTGCCATGAGTGGCGCGGGGGTGGAGAACGAGAGAATTCGTCTTCTGCTTCAATCGCTTAAGGCAAGCGGTGCGGTGCGTCTCGGGCTGCCAAGCGAGGCGCTGGAGCTGGTGGATGAGCACGCTGAGCCGATCCGGCTGGAGGCCGCTGCCGCACCGGTGCCGGTCAAGAAACAACGCAAATATAACATCCTGCGCTGGGCGGTCACCGGGCGCGACGACACCGGGCTTAATACATACTGCTGGCGGCTGTTTGAAAAAATGCATCTAGAGGGTGAAAAAGACCCGGTAAGGTGGAAAAAGCTGTGCAATATCTGGGCAAGCGATTTTCGTACCCATATTACGGAAAAACGTTGGAAATGCTTGCGTGACAGCCTCAATCCGCTGCCGCACGATGTGCAGAAACTGTGCAGTAAAACGGCGCCCGTGCCCGCGCATATCCGCGTGCTGCCGGACAAACGTTTCCTCGGTATCGAGACCGACGCGGGGCACCTGCTTTTGAACCTTTACCGTGGCATGGCGATCCACAGTTTCGGCTATGGCGCGACCGAGCCCTATGTGGCGGGCGCACCGGCACCCAACGGCCTCATCGGCACCGTGGCGCACGGCTTTTATGAAGACATCGCTTATGGTGCGGATTTTTACAGCGGCCATCTGGTCGCCGAGCCCTTGAACGCGCACAAGGTGACAGACCTGCAACGCTGTGAACCTCTCTATGGCTATGATGCGGAACGGGAGGGCGTAAGGGTCTATGCGGTGATCGACACCAGCTTCGGCCCGGTCCAGAAACAGGTCACCTATTTCCCGGCTGAACATATGGTCGAGGTCGCCTATATGGGCCTTTCCGACAAGCCGATGCCGGGGCCAAAACGCATGGCGCATGTGACGCTGAACCCGCGGGCCTTCAACCGAAAGAAGCTCTATTACGCTGCCCACAACGGCGGGTATGAAGCGGACCGGCATGCGCTGTGGCACCGCGGCATGGTCACCGTGAACCACGGCCACCATGTCTCGCGCCTTGTCTCGGCCTCAACGGGGCTTGGCATGACCGGGGGTTATGTGGAGCTTGGCGACGACAGGCATGCCGTGAGGGTGGAGATGGACCGCACCGACGCCGCAGGCGCAGGCCTCATCCAGTGTGAGGCCGTGGGCGACAGCTTCTTCGCCCGCGCCGCCATCACGCTCCGCGAGACCGACGAGACCGCCGCGCGGGACGACGAAGACCTGCGCGCCCACATCGGCCGCCCGTTCATAAGGTATCGCATCAGGCTGATGCGGCAGAGTTGAACTATTAGTCAAGGCTGAGGGCGACGCGGGTGCCAACGGCTTCCTGACGATCACCCTTGAAGCTGCCCGAGAGGCCCCGTCCACCTGAGGCAATGATGTGTTGAGGGTCACTGCTATAGTGACCACCTTTGTAATAGCGATATTTGCAGGTCTCGGGTTCCGGCAAAGGGGCTGGCGTATTTGAGAAAAAATCGTCAGTTTCCAGATCAAGACAGTCCTCAACCCATTCGCCAACGTTGCCCAACATGTAATAGAGGCCGAACGGATTTGCGGGTGGTCCGTCCGGGGTGTGGGGGCGGGGGCTCAGGTAAATGCCGGGGCCTGCGTAGGCTGAAAAACGCTTGTTTCCCTCACCACCCACAACAATGGTGGGCCTGTCGGTGGTCTTACAGCCCTGGCAGATGTCATAGCCGGGCTGAAACTCATCGCCCCACCAATAGAGGGTGTCGGTGCCTGCACGTGCGGCATATACCCATTCGTTGGCAGAGAGCAGCCGATAAGGCCTGCCCGTTTTTTCGGCTAGCCATGTCACGTAAGCTTTGGCGTCAAACCAACTGATGTCACGGGCAGGGTTTTTCTTCAGCCCATTCACATAACCGATTGTCGGCTTTTCACAGGCGCCGTCGTTCACGCAGGCGTAATATTCCTCCATCAACACTTCAAACTTGCCAACGGCAAAGGGCCTATCGAATTCGACTTGTCGCCACGGCAGTCCGCGTTTTCTTTGTGCTTTGGGATTGAGGCCAACCCATCCCTTGCCGGTAGGCAAAACCACCATTTCAGGGCAAAGCTCGCAGTCCCGGAAGGTCTCGCCGGGTTCCGGCGATACGGCATCGTCGGCAGAGACAGCCAAAGTCAGCCCGAACAGAATGGTGAGAAATGAAAATTTCATGATTGTCAGCCCCCAAAGATGACAGAAGATGCGTCCACCCTAGCGGGGAGGTGCGTGATGGGCAATCTCATCCCGCATAAATTCCTCAGGTATATGAATGTCCCGGAATTGTGACTTTGGTGGCTGGTCTTTAGACGCTCCCCAAAAAAAATCCGGCCCCGGGGGCGCTTTCGCGCGGTCCGCAGGGCCGGGATGGGGTTAGTCCAAACTCTCGTCAGTAGCTGAAGGCGCAGCCGCAGACGCTCGGGGTATTGATGTTGGTCCACTGGCCGTTCCAGGTGCCGCCTGCGCCCGAGCAGATGTTCGGGCAGATGCCTTTGGCGGCGTTATTGTCAAAAATGCCGCCCGGTGCTGCCACGTCATAGACCGCAGGGATGGCGCCTTCATAGGAAATGGCCACATTGCCGCCGGTTACACTGCCAGTACGCTGGTTGTTGCAGGTGCCTGCGGTGCTTGTTTCCGCGCAATAAGAGCCGCCGGGGCCGGTGATGAGTTGCATGGAGCCGGGGCAACTGCCGCCCGTGGGCCTTGGCGCGTTCACGGGTGCGGCGCAGCTTGTGCTCGGGTTCGGGTAACCGGTGGTGCCGGTACACACGGTGGCGGCCCAGCCGAACACGCCAGCGAGGTTGCTGTTCTGACCGAGTGCCTTGTTCTGCGCGGTCGATGTGCTGGCCGGCCAGTCCGTGCCTGTGGTGACCATGTTGATGGTCGAGTTCACGCCGTTGACGATGCTGATGTCCGTGTCGTCCGCATTGGCGCAGCCGGTACCCTCGGACCCGTTGATGCCAAAGTTGAGCGCAAATTCCGCCAGGTTGGTGGCATTCGGGTAAGTGGTGCCCTCACCACCGCAACCATTGTTGCCGGTGGTGGTGCCGTTCACGCTTTTGGTGAAAAAGAAATTGCCGTTGAAGGCGGGTGAACACTGCTCGTTCATCGACGCACCGCAGGTGAAAAGCTGCGGACTGTAGGTGATGGTCTCGCCCGCATCCATCAGGTAGGCGCCCTTGGTGGTGACACCGCTCGGGCCCGAGAAAGACACGGTCTTGCCCGCGACAGACGAGGTGAACACAAGGTTGCTGCTGCCCGTGGAGGTGATCTGCGTGCCGAGGCTCGAACAATTCGCCGGGTTGCTGACCGGCGGCTGTGCGATGGTGAGGTTCACATAGACCGGCTCGGTCGAGCTGTTGGTCACCGTCAGCGCCGTTGGCGTGCCGCCTGATGGCAGGCTGTTGGTGTCGGCGCTTGATGGCGCCGTGGCCGTGAACAGTGCCGCAAGCGCGGCTGCTGTGGCCATTTTTCGTGCAAAAGATGTATTTCGCTCGCCGCTCATAGGTTGGCGAGTTTCTGAAAAACCATTAACTTTAGCTGAGTGTATCGTCATGATATGCCCCCTGATGTGCCCCGGATACCCCTAACAGCCCCGATGCTATCATATAAAAAATAAACTAAATAGTGTATTATGCTCTCTAAAGGGTATTCGGGCAAAACCAAGCCAAGTGGGCCATGTCCCACCGGATATTGCCGCGCCCCGGGCTGATGCGGGGAGGTGTTGCCCGCCATGCGGCCCGTAACACGCTCAAATATAAAGAAGTTCTTTGAAGCATCCTTGTGCGGTGCTAGTCTTTGCCGCATATGAAGGTTCAAGGGGAACAGCCCATGGCTATCAAGAGCTTTGACACATCAAAAACCGACCTGAACGGCAAGTCCATCCTGATCACAGGTGGGACCGGCTCGTTCGGCAAGATGCTCCTCAAGGCGATTTTGCGCGACCATAATCCGCGCCGGGTGATCATTTTTGCCCGCGGTGAATATAATCACTTCCTGCTGCAGAACTCGATTCCGGAAGAGCATGTGAAGAAAGTGCGTTTCTTCATCGGCGACGTGCGCGACGCCGACCGGCTGGTGATGGCGATGCGCGGGGTGGATATCGTGGTGCACGCGGCGGCGCAGAAGCAGGTGCCGCTGGCGGAATATAACCCGTTTGAATGTATCCGCACCAATGTGATTGGCGCGGAGAATGTGGTGCAGGCCTCGATCCGGGCGGGGGTGAAGCAGGTGATCGCGCTCTCGACCGACAAGGCAGTGAACCCGATCAACCTTTATGGTGCCAGCAAGCTGGCGTCCGACAAGATTTTTGTCGCGGCAAACTCGCTCGCCTCCGGTACCGGCACGCGGTTTGCCGTGGTGCGCTACGGCAACGTGCTCGGCTCGCGCGGCAGTGTGATCCCCTTCTTCCGCGACCTTCTGAAGAAGGGCGCCAAGGAACTGCCGATCACCGACCTGCGCATGACCCGCTTCTGGATCACGCTTGAGGAAGCAGTGAATTTCACGCTTTCCTGTATGCCGATCATGCAGGGCGGCGAGATTTTTGTACCCAAGATCCCGAGCATGCGGCTGCCTGATCTTGTCGAGGCCCTGTCCCCCGGCATGGCGATCAAGAATGTTGGCATTCGCCCGGGCGAGAAGCTGCATGAAATCATGATCACCGAACATAACGCCAGCCACACGGTGGATATGGGCGACCGTTATGTGATTGAGCCCGAATGGCATTTCTGGGACCGCGATAACCTGCTTGAGGAAGGTCACTCAGCCACGCCTGAGGGCTTTGAATATTCGAGCGACAAAAACGACGACTGGCTGACGACCGGCGAACTGCGCGAGATTCTGGCCAGCATCCCCGAGGGCGGCGAATAGGCACAAGCCATGAGCAACTCTTTCCTGCCCTATGGCCGCCACCAGATTGACGAGGACGATATCGCCGCCGTTGTTGACGTGCTCAAGAACGGCGCACTCACCTGCGGCCCCAAGTTGGGCGAGTTCGAGACCGCTTTTGCCGGGGCCATCGGCGCGGCAGAGGCTATCGTTTGCTCAAACGGCACCACGGCGTTGCATCTGGCGGCGATTGCGGCGGGCATTGCACCCGGCGACAAGGTTGTGGTGCCTGCGGTCACCTTCCTTTCAACGGCGAATGTGGTCCGTATGTGCGGCGCCGACGTTGTGTTCGCCGACGTGGACGCTGACACAGGGCTTCTGACCGCAGAAACGCTTGAGGACGCCATCACGCGCGCGGGCGGCACGGTGAAAGCCGTGATGCCGGTGCACCTCAATGGCCAGTGCGTGGATATGCCAGCGGTCAAGGCAGTGGCGGACCGCGTGGGCGCGAAGATCATCACGGACTGCTGCCATGCGCTTGGCGCGCGCTACCACGAGGGCGGGCGGCCCGGTGACGGGCAATATGAAGACTTTGCCTGCTTCTCGTTGCATCCGGTCAAATCCATTGCCATGGGCGAGGGTGGTTTTGTCACCACCAATGACGCCGCGTTCGCGCGCCGTATCCGCCAGTTACGCGGCCATGACATGGAACGCGACAGCGAGCGCTGGCAGGTGGCCGAGCAGGGCTTTGATCGCGAAGGCAATGCGAACCCCTGGTATTATGAGATGGGCGAGCTCGCCTATAATTACCGCGCCACCGATATGCAGTGTGCGCTGGGGTTGAGCCAGCTTCGGAAACTTGAAGGGTTCGTTGCGCGCCGGGCACAAATTGCCGACCTCTATGACGCGGCATTCCAGGGTTTTTCAAACAGCCTCAGGCCAGTGCCGCGCACAAGCCTGGCGGCTTCGGCGTGGCATCTTTACCCGGCGCTCATTGACTTTGACGCGGTGGGCAAGGAACGCGGACAGGTGATGCGGGAGTTGCAGGCGCTGGGCGTGGGCACGCAGGTGCATTATCTGCCGGTGCCATGGCAGCCTTATTATCGTGATCTTTACGGGGAGGGCGATTTGCCCGGGGCGGCCCGCTATTATGGGCGGGTGCTCAGTTTGCCCATCTATCCGGCGATGAGCGACGCCGATGTGGCGCGCGTGGTAGCGGCGCTCAGGGAAGTATTGGGGTGAGATCCGGTCTGACGGGCCAGATGATCCGGTACTGAAAACCCGGTATTTTCTGGAAAGGCACGCTGCCTTTCTGAAGTCTCTGTCTCAAACGACATTTTGACCGCGCTGGCCGGGGCCCTTTTGGCCCCGGTTTGCGCTTTTTGGGAAATGTCATGAGTGTCAGCCATCAGGCGGCTCTTAGCCCTGGAAGAGGGAAAGGATTGCCTGCGGCGACTGGTTGGCGATCGAGAGCGCCTGCACACCGAGCTGCTGCTTCACCTGCAGCGCCTGGAGGTTCGCGCTTTCCTTGGCCATGTCGGCGTCCACAAGGTTACCGATACCAACCTCGATCACGTCAGCGAGCTTGCCGGCGAAGGCGCGGTTCTGCTCAAGAGCGGTCGAGCCCGAACCAAGGCGCGTCAACGCGGCGTTCAGGTTGTTGATGGCCGTTGTAATGTTGCTCACCGCGGCAGAAGCCGTTGCCTGGGTCGAAATTGCCTGGCTGGAGGTGATCGGAATATTGGTGCTGCTGAGCGTCAGTGTCTGGTGGCTAACCGTCAGGGTCTGGGTCGCGTCAGCGTTGGTGATGGCAACGATGGCATCGGTGCCGCCGTCGATCAGGTTGGTGCCGTTGAAGGTTGCGTTTTCAACGATCGTCGTAATCTGGTCACGCAGGGCCGTGAAGTCCTGGCTCAGCGCGTTACGGCTGATGGTGTCGAGGCCCTGGTCGGCTGCGGCAACGGCTTTCTCTTTCATCTCAAGGAGAAGGTCCGAGATCGCGCCGGCGGCTGCAAGCGCCACGTCAACGGTGGAGATACCACGGTCGAGCGACTGTTTTACAGCGTTCAGGCCTTTCAGGTCGCCGCGCAACTTCTGCGCGATTGAAAAGACTGCAGCGTTATCTTTTGCAGAGGAAATCTTCAGGCCCGTGTTGATGTGGGTCTGCGTGGTTTCCAGCTGCTTGCTGGTGTTGTTCAGGTTGCGAAGTGCATCAAGTGCACTGGCGTTTACGTTAATTGAAAAGGTCATTTAACCTCTCCTCTCATGACAATTTTCCCGGCCGTCCAATCCGGCTCGCACCCTTCTTTGCAATCAGTGTGCCAGTTTTTTGTTCCAATAAACTATTGAAAAATATAGAGTATTTTTAGCGTTGGAATCTTTTGCCACAAGATGGGGAAAAATGAGTCAGGATATTCTCAAGACCCTGGTGGGCAGAAAGTGCAACATCTGCCGGGTGGCACGACTTTTTGGCGGTGTGAAAATTGTGCCGCGCGGGCACTAGCGGCGCGGGGCTGTCGGACGGGTACCGCCCGAGCCCGAGGAGGGCTTGTCTTTTTTCTTCGTCTCACCACGCTTTGGGGTTGTGCCCTGGGCACATCCAGCGGGTGGTGGCAGTTCGGGGATGAAGACGGAAGGCCTCAGCGTGGAAACGAGTTGGGTCGAGGCTTGCGACACCGTGGTGCCCGCACGCTGGAAACTCAAGAGCTCATGCTGAAACTGCCCGCCACCCGACAGGTCGGCGGGGCGGGCAGCTGTGATATTGGCGTGTTTGAGGAGCGCCATGAGCGCTGCCTGCGGTATGGGGGCAATCCCGGTCATATCACCTGGTTGAGGCTGAGCGAGGTCGGGCGGGCCCGCGCCGCGGGTTGTGTCGCGTTCTTGCCATAGCCGACCACCGAGCGGTTACGTTTTGATACTTCGTCGCCCACGCTCCGGATCAGGCCTTCGCTCACGGATTTGAGACGCAGGACCACACGGGCGTGGTCGCGCAGCGCCTCGCGGAAAGCGTCGGTCAGTTTGCGGATATATTTGCGTTCAGCGGAATCCTTGGGGCCGAGCGACTGTTCGTTCACCCGCAGGCGGTTGAGCGTCTCGCGGTATTCCGCCATCAGGCGGCTTTTTTCAGCGTGCAGCTTCTGCGCCTCGCGCGGTTGCCGTGCCTGAAGAAGCGACGTTTCTCGGCCAATCAGTTCCGTCAGCGAAATGGTCAGGCGCACGAGCTGCGCGCCCTGGCCCGCAATCGGCGGAGCATCCGAGCTCAAGGCTTTCTGGGGAAGAGGGTCCAACGGCATATCAAACCTCCTGCATTTTCAGAAGTTCGCGGTAGACATTGTCGGCAATGCCGATCCCGCCTTTTTTCGCGATGGACCGGCTTGCTTCTTCAACCATCATGGAGCGGTAGACACCTTCTGCCGGGCCACCGCCCATCAGGCTGTCAGTCTCTACTGTTTCGAACATCGGGTTCAGCATCTGGGCGATGAAGATGGCTTCAAACTCTTCCGCCGCTTCCCGCGCCTTGAGCTTCTGCGCTTCGGTGAGGTTCGAGCCCAGGCCACCGGCGTTCGCGCGCGCGGCAGCGAGTTGTGCCTCTACCGCCTGCGACTGCGCCGTATTTATCATCGAGGTCTGCATTACATCACCTGGATTTCAGCTTGCATCGCGCCGGCAGCTTTTACCGCCTGCAGGATGGAGATCATGTCGCGCGGGCCGACGCCAAGGGCATTGAGGCCGTCAACAAGGTCCTGGAGCGTTACGGTCGGCGGCAGGATGGTCAGTTTTTCCGTGCCGGTTTCTTCAACCGTGACCGAGCTTCTGGGCACAACCTGGGTCTGGCCGCCCTGGGCAAAGGCACCGGGCTGGGAAACCTGCGGCTGTTCGGAGATGCTGATTGTCAGGTTGCCCTGTGCGATGGCGACCGAATTGATGCGCACTTCAGAGCCCATCACAATGATGCCGGTGCGTTCGTCGATGATCACGCGGGCACGCTGGTCGGGCACAATCATGATCTGTTCGATGTTGGTCAGGATATCGACAAGGGCAAGCTCGTAGCCGATCGGGCGTTCAAGCTGGATCGTTGCCGGATCCAGAAGACGCGCCATGTCGGACTTGAGGTGTTCGTTGATGGCAGAGGTAATGCGTTTTGCCGTGGTAAGGTCCGGGTTATGCAGCGACAGTTTCACCGCTGTCATGTCCGAAAGCTCGAACAGGATCTCACGCTCGACGATGCCGCCGTTTGCAATACGGCCGTTGGTCGGCACGCCCTGCACGATGCTGGCTGCTTCACCCTGTGCGCTGAAACCGGCGACAGCCACAGCGCCTTGCGCCACAGCATAAACTTCACCGTCGGCGCCCATGAGCGGGGTGGCGATCAGGGTGCCGCCCTTGAGGTCTTCGGCGTCACCCATGGAGGAAACGTTCACGTCAATCCGGTTACCCTGGCGCGCGAACGAGGGCAGGGTGGCAGTCACCATAACCGCAGCCACGTTTTCAGGCCGCATGCTTTCACCCTTGGCGTTCACGCCAAGACGCTCGAGCATCGCGGTCAGGCTCTGTTCGGTATAAGGCGTGTTCCGGAGCGTATCACCGGTGCCGTTAAGGCCGACCACAAGGCCGTAGCCGATCAGTTGGTTTTCACGAATGCCCTCGATGGACACAATATCCTTGATGCGTGATGTACCGGCAGCTGTGCTGGGCAGGGAAATGCTCAGGCTCATGACAGCGACAGTGATCAGCTTCAGAACGCGTGAATTTTTCAACATGGTTCGGCACCTTTGGTTTAACGCGCCCGGCCATATTTGCCGGACATGAATTCTCACGCCTCCTTCATGCGAAAGCCGTGCCAAGATTTCTCTTCGCGTAATTTGTTGAAAAGTAACGTTTTTTTAAGCGAGCTCAGATATACATGGATAAATTTACCGGATGGGTGTAGCAAGGCTTGCTCTCGCTCAGTGCAAGGAATAAATTGGTAGTCATGAAGATCACAGGCCCCGGGCAAATACAGTCAAAGACGATCAAGAAGACGTCCCGCAAGTCGTCGGCCGACAGCAGCGCCTTCTCCGGCGCGCTTGATGAGACTGCTCCCACGCACAGCGCAGCCCGTACCGCCGCTGCCAGCCCACTGGCGCCCGTGAATGCCCTGCTGTCACTGCAGGAAGTGCCAGACTCGACCCAGAGCCGCTCCAAGGGCCTGAAACGGGCGGAAGAGATGCTTGACGTGCTTGAGGAAGTCCGGAAGGGCCTGCTCCTGGGTTCGATCCCGATTTCAAAGCTGAGGGGCCTGGCTGACCTGGCAAGGAATCAGCGCGGCAAGACAGAGGACCCCAAACTCAATGCCGTGCTCGCGGACATCGAACTTCGGGCCGAAGTTGAGCTTGCTAAACTAGGCGTTTGATTCCAACGACTTGTCCGGCATTTTAATCTTGCGCAAAGCCGCAGTTTCATTGCCTTTTTATTACGCCTTGTGCTCCCAGCCTGAAATCATTATATAACGGCCCGGGTCTTCGGGGGATTTTGGCGAAGACTGGCAATATGTATGTATTGGCAATGTGTATTTGTTAGGGAGTGACAATGACGGAAACCTTAACTGCGACAGCGACCGAATTGCCTGAGGGGTATGTGCCGTCGCCAGACGAAGAATTCATGAACCCGCGCCAGCTCGAGTATTTCCGGCGCAAACTTGAAGCCTGGAAAAAGGACATTCTCCGCGAAAGTGCGGAAACATTGCAGAACCTTCAGCAGGACAACCTGCGCGAGCCCGATATTGCGGACCGTGCCTCGTCCGAGACTGACTGGTCAGTGGAGCTTCGCACCCGTGATCGGCAGCGCAAGCTGGTGTCAAAAATCGACTCCGCGATCCGCCGCATTGAAAATGGCGAATATGGTTACTGCGAAGTCACCGGCGAGCCGATCAGCCTCAAGCGCCTTGATGCACGCCCGATCGCGACCATGACGATCGAAGCGCAGGAAGCGCATGAGCGTGCCGAGAAGGTACACCGCGACGACTAGGCCGCGAACGCAAGTGAACAAAATTCAGGGAGCTTCGGCTCCCTTTTTTGTTGGCTGAGTTTATATATCTTGAAAACATAAAGATTTCTTTATATTGTTTTCTCGCCGTTGGTTCCCGCAAGGGAATAACAGGGAATTCGGTGCCGGGCGCAGCATATGCGCCCCAGTCCGAAGCTGCCCCCGCAACTGTTGGCGGAGACGGATGCCCATGATTGCCACTGGTGCGATATGCGCCGGGAAGGCGGGCATTCTATGGTCCGTGAGCCAGGAGACCTACCTGCGGCGCAATTTTAATCTTGTGTCCGGTCGGGGTGAGCCGGTGGAGATAAGCTGATGAACAAACGAATGCCCCCGCGCCCATAAGGCGCTTTCCCGATTTCGAGCATGGCACCCGTATGTCCCGCATGTTTGCATGCGCGGCCAGCGCGTGTGTTTGCATCAGTTTGTCCCTTATTGAGGACTGAATATCATGAGTAAATCTGCCAACCTTGGTTTCCCGCGTATCGGTGGGGACCGTGAACTGAAACGCGCGCTTGAAGCCTTCTGGGCCGGTAAAACCCGCGCGCGGGATCTGGAGGCGACGGGCGCGGTACTACGCCGTGCGCATTGGGCCCGGCAAAAGAATGCGGGGCTTGATATCATCCCCTGCGGTGATTTTTCCTTCTATGACCAGATGCTGGACATGATCACCACTTTGGGCGCGGTGCCTGCACGCTACAGGACAGCGGCACTCGACGCGCCATTTGCGCGCTATTTTGCCATGGCGCGCGGCACCGCCGGCTTGCCCGCGATGGAAATGACCAAATGGTTCGACACCAATTACCACTATATCGTGCCCGAACTGTCGCCTGACCTCACGTTCAGCTTTGCCGACAGCCGCATTGTGGACGAGTTCAGGGAAGCCAAAACACAAGGCTTTGATGCCCGTCCGGTGATCATCGGCCCCATCACTTTCCTGCGCCTCGCCAAGGTGAAGGCAGGCGACGAGGGTGCGCTTGAGTATCTTGACCGCCTGCTGCCTGTCTATGCGGAAATCCTTGCCGCACTCGACAGGGCTGGCGCAGGCTGGGTGCAGGTGGATGAACCCGCTTTCTGCCTTGATCTCGATGAAGAATGGCTTGCGGCGGCCGCCAAGGCTTACTCCGTACTGACAGATGCTGCGCCGCAGATCATGCTGACAACCTATTTCGGTAGCGTGGCGGACAAGCTGCCTACGCTGCTGGCCCTTCCCACTGCTGGCCTGCATCTCGATATCGTGCGCGCGCCGGAGCAGCTGGATAGCGCGCTTGACCTGTGGCCGCGCGGCAAAACTCTGTCCCTCGGTTTGGTGGATGGCCGCAATATATGGCGCGCAGACCTTAGTGCCGCGCTCGCGCCCATTGCCAAGGCGCGCAGCGTGGTGGGCAGCGAATTTTTGCACGTCGCGCCCAGTTGTTCGCTCCTTCACGTACCGGTGGACCTGAACGCGGAAGAGGTGCTCGATGCAGAAATCCGCCCCTGGCTTGCCTTCGCGCAGCAGAAGCTTGACGAAGTGGTTGTGCTCGCCGGTGCTGCCGATGAGGGCAGGGAAGCTTTTGCCCCCGCCTTCCATGATGCGGATGATGCGGCGGCCGAACGCCGTGCGTCGCGCCGGGTGCATAGCCCGGTGGTGGCCGCCCGCCTCGCGAACGAGCGACTTGTGGCCCGCGCCCCGCGCGCGGCGCGGGTGGCTGCACAGGCGGCCAAGCTTGCTCTGCCGGCTTATCCTACCACCACCATCGGTTCCTTCCCGCAAACGCAGGCGGTAAGGCAGGCGCGCGCCACCTACCGCAAGGGCGTGATTTCGGACGCACAGTATGACGCTTTCCTGCGCACAGAGACCGAAAAAGCCATCCGCTTCCAGGAAGAGGTGGAGCTTGACGTGTTGGTGCATGGCGAGTTTGAGCGCAATGACATGGTCGAATATTTTGGTGAGTTGCTCGAAGGCTTCATCTTCACCAAAAAGGCGTGGGTACAGTCTTATGGCTCGCGCTGCGTCAAACCGCCGATCATCTTCGGCGATGTGTCGCGCCCTGTGCCCATGACGGTGAAATGGTCTGCCTATGCGCAGTCGCTGACGGACCGGCCGGTCAAAGGCATGCTCACAGGCCCTGTGACCATCCTTCAGTGGTCTTTTGTGCGCGACGACCAGCCACGAGAGGTCACCTGCCGCCAGATTGCCTACGCCATCCATGACGAGGTACGTGACCTTGAGGCCGCGGGCATTGGCATCATCCAGATTGATGAACCTGCGCTGAGGGAAGGCTTGCCGCTCAGACAGGCGGACTGGCAGGACTATCTTGATTGGGCTGTGGACTGCTTCCGCATCTCTGCCTGTGCGGCGGGGGCACCTACGCAAATCCATACCCACATGTGTTATGCCGAGTTCGAGGACATCCTGCCGTCTATCGCGGCGCTTGATGCTGATGTTATCTCGATCGAGGCATCACGCTCAGGCATGGAGCTCCTCGGCGTGTTCCGCGAATTTGATTATGGGAACGAGATCGGCCTTGGCGTCTATGACATCCATTCGCCCCGGTGCCCGGTGGCGGATGAATTGCGGGAAAAACTAGCGGAGGCAGCCACCGTTCTGAAGCCGGAACAACTTTGGGTGAACCCGGATTGTGGCCTCAAGACCCGCGCGTGGGAAGAAGTGAAGCCTGCACTCAGTGCCATGGTAGCAGCCGCGAAGAGCCTGAGGTCCGAATCGATTCGTTAGGAGTCCTAACAGGCAAAAAAGAGGCCGGGACATGTGCCCGGCCTTTGTCTAGTTGGCTTTATTTCGGTAAAAGTTACTCCTAGTCTCTCTCCATAGTCCTCCTTGGTTTCACTGCATTAGAATGGGAAGATGATGTCGTACAGTTGGGTCCCATAACGCGGCTGTTGGACATCGGTAATCTGGCCTTTGCCACCGTAGGAAATACGGGCTTCGGCAATCTGGGTGTGCGAGATGGTGTTGCCGCTGGAGATATCTTCCGGGCGGACGATACCGGCAAGCAGCAGCTCGCGTTTTTCAAAGTTCACACGCACTTCCTGGCGGCCCTGGATCACAAGGTTGCCGTTTGGCAGCACTTCGGTGACGATAGCGGCGACAGTCATGTTGATCGCTTCCGAGCGGTCTACCGAGCCGGTGCCCGAGTAGGACGAGCCGGAGTCAGCGCCCACCATGGTGCTCGGGTTGAACGCATTGGCTGCAGCCGCGTCACCGTTTGCGGCGCCAGCGGCGGCCGCGCGCTGGTTATAGAGCGCATAAGGGATCGCAGCTTCAAGCCCGAGGAAGTTCGGCAGGCCAGCAGTTTCCGCCGTGGTGCGGGAGCGTGCGGTGGTGTTGCCGATCTGGGCGCTGTCGGAAATATTGATGTTTACCGTCAGGATATCGCCGATGTTGCTGGCGCGCTGATCCTTGAAGAAAGCGCGGGCACCGGTACGCCACAGCGAGTTCGGCTGGTATTTGTCCGGTGCATTGTGCGGCATCGGCAGGCTGATCGAACGTTGTGCAACAGGCGCCTTCACGTCCTTGATCGGTGTGAGGTCAGGCTCTTTGCCGATGTTGGAGATGCGGTCGGCTGCGCCACAGGCGGCAAGCGACATAACGGCACCGAGCAGGATGGATTTTTTCACAATCTGTTTAAACATGGCTGCCTCCTTCACATCGCGGCGAGCGTAAGGCTGTTGCTGGTAACGGCGACCTGGCCGGCATTCAGGACCTTGGCGTCAACCGTCTGTTTCGACTTGATATTCATGACCCGGATGGTGTCCCCGTTCCCGCCGTCCTCGAGCGCGCGGCCCGATGCGGTGAGGGAAAGGTTGCCAATCTGGAGTGTCATGGTCACGACCGACCCCTTTGAGATCACAACCGGTGGTGCGACGTCGCTGGAGTAGAGCGCACGGCCCGGCTGCAGGGCCCGTTTGACCGACAGGCCGACAAGTTCCTGCGATGACAGCACGACGCGGCTGTTGATCTGGCGGGCCGGCATTTTTTTCCACTCGATATCGCGGCTCGTGATCACTTCACCTGGTGTCAGCATGCGGACGAGGGTCGGCACAAGGCGGACTTCCTGGATACGGCCTGAGATGTTCAGGCGTTCCGGTTGATTGCCGCCCGTCGGGATCAGCGCAACCGCGGTGAAGCGGTCCTGCCGGTCGGAAAGACGGAAGCTTTCGAACTGAATGTCCTCAATGCTGGCGTCAGCCGGGACATAGAGCCCGTCGCGGCGACCAAAAACGTCGATCTCCACGTCGCTCGCAACCCCTTCGTCCTGTGCATGGCGCAGGGCAAGGGTGGCGAGGTCATCAAGGGTGAAAGGCTTGCCTTCACGGTAGATGCTCACGCGCTTGAGGTACGCCGGACGCTCCCACTCGAGGCCATACTGTTCGGCGATGCGGTCGAGCTCATAGGAGCTCAATTGCGTGCTCTCACCCGGGGCCGGAGCCTCGAGAATGATGGTTTCCGCTTCCGCGCCGAGACCCGTGAACAGGTCGCCGAGTTTGATCACCGGGTCGATCACCGTGAGGCTCTCGCGCAGGTCAGCGGCAAAAGCTGCCGGGGTAGCGGCCCCGCACAGCAGGGCAGCGATGATTGCGTGCCTTTGTTTTTTGCCGATCTTAAGCATTACCGCCTCCTAGTTAGCGCAGGTTATTGGCAGCCTGGAGCATCTCGTCCGAGGTCTGGATGACTTTGGAGTTCAGCTCGTAGGCGCGCTGTGCGGAAATCATTGCGGTGATTTCACCAACTGCGTTCACGTTGGAGGTTTCAAGGTAACCCTGGACGATCTTGCCGAAACCGGGCAGGCCAGCCTGGCTCACGTTCGGGGCGCCAGATGCCTGGCTTTCAAGGTACATGTTACCGCCGATGGCCTCGAGGCCCACTTCGTTCGGGAAGGTCACGAGGTCAAGTGTGCCGATCACAGCCGGGTTGGTCTGGCCATCCTGCTTGACGGCAACTTCACCCTGTTCGTTGATTGACACGTCGATGGCATCCTGCGGGATGTTGATCACAGGCTGTACCGGGTACCCCTCCGGGGTCACGAGGCGGCCGTCCTGGTCAACCTGGAAGGAACCGGCGCGAGTGTAGGCGTTCTGGCCGTCCGGCAACTGGATGTTGAAGAAGCCGCGGCCGTTGATCGCCAGGTCATACTGGTTGCCTGTGCTCGAGAGGCTGCCCTGGTCAGTGATGCGGTATACACCAGCGGCGCGTACACCCACGCCCACCTGGATACCGCTCGGGACCGTGGTGCCTGCGTCGGACGAGTTGGCGCCCACGCGTTCGATGTTCTGGTAGAGAAGGTCCTGGAACTCCGCCCGCTGACGCTTGAAGCCAGTCGTGTTCATGTTGGCGATGTTGTTCGAGATGACCTCGATATTCAGTTGCTGAGCGAGCATACCGGTCGCTGCGGTGCTAAGTGCTTTCATGATCTGATCCTTTCCTCAGTTACCCGTCAGGAATTGTCCTGTTGGGGCGGCCGGTTATTGCACGCGGGCAAGCCGGTCGAGGGAGTCCTTGCGCATATCTTCGTAGCCGGATGAATTCTTGGAGGCGCGCTCATAGGCACGCATCACATCAATCATCTCGACCATGGATTCGACGGCGTTCACGTTCGAGCCTTCAAAGGCCTTGGGGCGAAGCGAGACGTCGGTCATATTTTCGGGCGGCTCAGGGGCCTGATTGGTCTCGTAGAGCGACGAGCCACGACGTTTCATGTCCTGTTCGTTGGCGAAAGAAACGAGGCCGATTTTGCCCTTGTCACCATTGTTGGTATTGATGGTGCCGTCCGTTGCGATCTGGATTTCCGTGTCTTCTTCGTCGAACTGGATGGTCTGGCCACCGTCATTCAGGACTTTTTCGCCTGAAAGCAGCGCAAGCTCGCTATCCTTGTCGATCATCATGCGACCGTTGCGGGTATAGACCGTCTGACCGTCAGTACCTTTGACGGAGAGGTAACCCCGGCCCTTGATGAAGACATCAAGAGGGTTGTTGGATGAAATCATGTTGCCCGTGTCGGTATTGCGGGTCACGCCCGCATCCATCACGTATGCAATCTTGCCACCTGTGGTGGCTGCGGCTCCCGGTGCATCCATGAGATGCTGGCGGAAAACCACGCGTTCCTTGTTGAAAGCTGTTGTCGACATGTTTGCGATATTGTGTGCAACCACGTCCATGCGCCGCTTCAGTGCGCTTCTATGTGCCAACCCGACAAAAAGTGCGGTATCCATAATTTTTCTCCTGCTATTGCAGATACTGCTTTCCGCAGTTTGTTTGCCTATCAATAAGCAGGAAGCGTGCCAGAAAAAATATTCAGGTAAATCAATGGTTTGATCTGAGTGTCGCTATGGAGTGGCGTGTCGGGGAGGGGTTAACTACCGCTATTTTTGCCGCGCCCGGCAGTTTTGACCGGAATAATCTGCTCTGATTTCTTTACGGCTGTTTCACGGCTTGTTAACTATGTATAAATAAAGATAAAGTTGATGCCGTTATAGAGAGGCAGGCGGCTCCGTGTCATGCAGGAGCCGGTCAGGCAAAAGGATCGCGGAAGTTTCATGGCCGACAATATGGATGATACCCTCGGGGAAGCAGAACTCGTTGAAGGGCTCGAGCGCAAGAAGCTGAGCGGCAAGAAAGTAGTGGTTGGTGCCATTGGTGCTGTCGTTGTGCTGCTTGCCGTGCTGGGGGCCATGTCCTTCATGGGCGGCGAAGAAGCGCCGGAAGAAGAAGACACGCTGGACCAGATGGCGCAAGAGGCCGCTACGAAGCGCGAGCAGGCACAGCTTGAAGAAGATGTGCCGGCTGAAAAGCTGAAGACGCTCTTCTATGAACTGCCGATGCAGCAATATAACCTGAATACCGGCGGGCAGGGCGCCAGCTTCTTGCGTGTGCAGATCCAGCTTGAGGTGGACCGCGAGAGCTACAAGGCCGACCTGGACGCCAAGCTGCCGCGTATCCTTGACGAATTCAACGTCTATATGCGTGAGTTGCGGCCCGAGGATCTTGACGGTGCTGCGGGTATTTTCCGTCTCAAGGAAGAGCTCCTGATGCGGATCAACCAGGCGGTTGCGCCGACACGGGTCAAGGATGTGCTGTTCCAGGAATTCCTGGTCCAGGGTGGTTAAGGTTTCGCCGAGGTATTGACGAAGATATGGCCGACGAAGAAGAAATTGACGACGACGCAGTAGCCGCGGAATGGGAAGCCATGGCCGGCATGAGCGACGACGAAGGCGATGACACCGACCAGGATGCCATGGCCGCCGAATGGGAAGCCATGGCTGGCGGCGAGGAAGAGGACGACAGCGGCCCGTCGCCCGGGCGTGTACTCGACCAGGACGAGATTGACAGCCTGCTGGGTTTTGACGGCGACGGCGATTCTGGTGAGATGACAGGCATCCATGCGCTTATCAATAGCGCACTGGTGTCGTATGAACGCCTGCCGATGCTCGATATCATCTTCGACCGTATGGTGCGGATGATGTCCACAAGCCTGAGGAACTTTACATCCGATAACATCGAAGTCTCGCTCGACAACATCACGTCGGTGCGGTTTGGTGACTATCTGAACTCGATCCCGTTGCCGGCAATGCTGGCGGTTTTCCGCGCCGAAGAGTGGGATAACTACGGCCTGATGACGATCGACAGCAGCTTGATCTATTCCATCGTGGACGTGCTCCTCGGTGGTCGTCGCGGCACGGCTGCAATGCGGATCGAGGGTCGGCCCTATACCACGATCGAGCAGACGCTGGTGGAGCGGATGATCTCGGTGGTGCTCAAGGACATGTGCGGCGCGTTTGAACCGCTGAGCCCGGTCAACTTCACGTTTGACAGGCTCGAGACCAACCCGCGCTTCGCCACCATTGCGCGGCCGCCAAACGCTGCGATCCTGATCAAGCTGCGCGTGGATATGGAAGACCGGGGCGGGCGCCTTGAGGTGCTGTTCCCCTATGCCACACTCGAGCCGGTGCGTGAGCTGCTGCTGCAGCGCTTCATGGGCGAGAAATTCGGCCGTGACAGCATCTGGGAAACCCACCTCGCGACCGAGCTGTGGCGCGCGGATGTGGACCTGCATGCCATCATGGATGAAACAACCATGTCGCTCAGGGAAGTCATGAACCTGCAAATCGGTCAGACAATCATGTTTAACAAGACCCCGAACGATGAAGTTGTGCTAAAATGTGGTGATGTACCCATGGTTAGCGGCGCAATCGGTCGTGCGGGCCAGCATGTGGCCGTTCAGGTCAGGCACACGGCGGAGCGGCTCGCGCCGTCCGATGATTAAGGGCGACTAAGGGAAAGCAGGACGCACACGATGGATCTGGTCTCTGAAATGATTGTTGACGGTGTTCTGGCAGTTCTGCTGGTGACAGCGATTGTCGTGTCGATCATCGTCTACAAGCGTCTCGGCACCATTCGTGAGGGCCAGGCGCAGCTACGTGAACTGGTCGATGATCTTAACCGGGCGGTTATGAATGCTCAGTCAAGTGTTGCGGGACTCAAAAAATCCGCTGTCGAGATCGAGGAGATCCTGCAGGCCCGGGTGCAGAAAGCCAGTGCGCTTGCTGACGAGCTCGGCATGATTACGGAAGCTGGCAACAATCTTGCAGACCGTATCGAGCGCGGCCTGACAACAGCAAACCGTGGCGACACGGTGCAGCCAAAGGCTGAGAAGGCCAGCAGCAAACAGCAGCAGGAAATTCTCGCAGCGCTGAGGGAAGCCCGTTGAGGCCGACCGCGCTTGCAGATGAAGGACGATTGAAATGAGTGGTTCAGTGTTGAGCAGGGTACGTATCTTTCCGCTTCTGATCCTTGTGTCCTTTGTGGCGCTGGGCCTCAGGGGGATCGACCTTTATGCCGGCTACAACCTGTTAACCGATCCGGCGTTCGCGCAGGACCAGGAAAATACGGCCGGTGAAAGCGCTAGCAATACCGGGTCTGCGCTGCCGCCCGCCGATATGACAGATGCCGAGGCTCAGCGTGCATCGGCACTTGCGCAACCAATCATGGTTGGCCTGCCGAGCAACGAGGAAATGGAGCTTATTACCCAGTTGCGCGAGCGCCGCCAGGAGCTTGAAGCGCGGGAGACCAAGCTCGACCTTCAGGAACAGCTGCTGGCAAGTACCGAAAAGCGCATCAACGACAAGATTTCCCAGCTTCAGGTGCTGGAGACGCGGATCAAGGAGCATCTGCGCATCTTCGAGAAAGCCGAGGATGAGAAGCTGGCCAGCATCGTGAAGGTTTACGAGACCATGAAACCGAAGGACGCCGCACCGCGCTTCGAGGCGCTTGCGCTCCAGACGCAGGTTGACCTCGTGACCCGCATGAAGCCGACCAAGGTTGCGGCACTCATGGGCGAAATGACGCCGGAGAAGGCGTCGGTCCTGACAACCGAGCTGGCGACCCTGGCGCAACCACCAAGCGTGGAAGAGCTGGACAACCGATAACGAAGGCGGCAGGCCACAGTGCCTGCCTTCTGTGAGTTTACCTTTGGGGGCAGAGGAGTAGCGGGAATGGCAAAGCAGGCAGCAGCAGTGAGCCTGGAAGAAAGAGCGGCGACGCTCCGGCAAAACCGGGGCGACAATGTTGCAATCGACGATATCGCCCATGTGGTGGGCAGCCTTGTCAAAGGCACCACCCATGATGACGAAGTTGACAAGATCGCGGTCGAACTGCGCGAGCTTCTGTCCTACATCGGAGCGGCCAAGAATGAGCTCATGGGCATGCAGCCCAAATCACTCTCGAACCGTGATATCCCGGATGCGGGTGAACAGCTCGACGCGATCGTGAAATCCACCGAGGATGCGGCCGAGACTATCATGGACGCGGCCGAAACCGTGGGCATGCTCTCTGAAGAAGCGGAAGGCGAGATGGCCGAGAAGCTCGAGAAGGTCTCGACCGAGCTCTTTCAGGCCTCAAGCTTCCAGGATCTTACCGGTCAGCGCATCACCAAGGTCATGCGTACCCTTGGCCACCTTGAGGAGCGGCTCAACGCGCTCGCAGACGCAATCGGTGACGATTATATCGAGCCGCCGGAAGAGGTGATCGAAGTGGATGATGAAGGTGTCGCGAAAGACGATACTGACCTTCTGCACGGTCCGCAGCTTGAAGGTGAAGGCAACAGTCAGGCAGAGATCGACGCCATTCTCGCCAGTTTTGACTGACCAGCGGGCTGTCGGGGTAATCAGGCACAATGTTCATCGAGCAGGTACGTACAAAACGCATATTCGGCAGCGATAATACCCTTGGGCTTTTTGTTGCGCTGTATCTGATCCTGCTCGCCTTTTTCATTGTGCTGACCTCGGTGTCCCAGCAGGAGGCTCCGCGCGCCGTTGTCGCCATCGACAGCGTCAACAGCACCTTTGAGCCGCGCACGGACAATGACAAGTTCAATATTGATCCGCGGGCGACCAACGACCCTTCGAACGACGCGGTGCTGCAGTCCATCAGGCAGGCCTTCTATGCCGAATTTGAACTGGAAGGCCGTTTCGCGAACCGCGGGGGCAATGTCTTCGAAGTGGAGTTTCCTGAGGAGTTTCTTTTTGAAACGGGTTCTTTCGGGGTGCGCCCTGATATGCACGGTTTTCTTGATCAACTGATTGCGGCACAGCAGCAAGGGCTGGGTAACGGACGCCAGCAGGTTGCCTTCATGTTTGGATCCGGCATCGGCTCGGTAGCCGCGGAAATGACGCGCTCGCAGGAAGTGGCGGTGCGCCGGGCCGGAGCACTCGCCCGGTATCTGGAAAGTCGTGGTGTGCCGGATGGTGCGTTTATCACCGGTTTCGTCGGTATTGAGGAAGGCAAGATATTGGCGGTATTCCGGAATATACCCGAATCCGGCACAACGTCTCCGCGCGGAGAGGGAGGTCGTTGATGCATAAAACCCATCAGGCCCGCCAGCGCGAAGTGGAAAATACCGCACCGTGGATTCTGACCTTTGCCGACCTTTTGTCGCTCATCCTGACCTTTTTTGTGCTCGTCTTCTCGATGAATACGGTGCAGTACGACAGTTGGAAGGCCGTCGTGCGCACCATGAACAGCGAGTTCAACCCGAAACGGCCGCTCGTGGACATTACGCCGCATGATACGCCGCCTTCGCTGATGACCCGCCATGTGCCGGGGCTCAACCTGACCTATCTTGAGGCGCTCCTTGACCGGCAGCTCAAACAAGTGCCCATGTTCCGCGAGGCGGTGGTGCACCGGGTGGAGGATACGGTGGTGATTTCCCTGCCTGCCAGCCTGATGTTCGAGCGCAAGATGGCGGTGCTTTCACCTGACGCAACCCGAGCGCTGCGGGCGCTGGCGGGAGCGCTGGTGCAGGTGCGCAACAAGGTACAGGTGGCGGGCTATACGGACGGTGCGCCGGTCACCGGCGGCCTGTTCCGGTCAAACTGGGAGCTGTCGCTCACCCGGTCACGCATTGTTGCGGGCGTGCTTTCCGATGCCGGTTACCGGCAGGGCATTACGGTTCTCGGGTATGCCGATACCCGTCTGCAGAATATCAACATGCTTGCCGGGGTAAAAAGCCGCTATGATTGGGCGGACCGTATCGATATCGTACTCATTAATGAAAGACGCGGACAAAGCACGTATGACATTTTCTAGGCGGCATAAGGCTTTGGGCTCTGTTGCTCTCGCGGCACTCATGTGCGGTGTACCGGCGGTTTACGCGCAGGTCCCTAGCGGCCAGAGTGTGTCTGTGCAAGGGGCACAGCAGTCGAATGCGGCGCGGCTGGCCTTCTCGGTTCCTGTGGGCACGACCTATACGGTGTCGACGCAGGGCAACCAATTGATGCTGACCTTCGACGGCGCTTTCACTTTCAATTTTGATGCGCTTGTTTCGTCGCCGCTCAGGCAGGCAACCAACCCGCGTTTCCGCCGCATTGGCAGCCGCACCCTGGTGCAATTCGATATCCCAGCCGATGCCCGCACCCGGGATTTCTGGTCCGGCCAGTTTCTTGTGCTTGATGTCTATTCTGAAAATGCCGCGCGGGCACAGTCTGCTGCCAACATGGCCACGCCACCGGCCGCAGACACGGGTGCCGCAGGAGACACAACGGGCGGGGAAGAAACACAAACTGCACAGCCCTCTGCGGATGGGCAAACCGCCGATGGTAGCGCTGCCGAGCCGCAGGATGAGCCACAGGAAACCGACGGCAGCGCCACGGACCCGCTCACAGCCTCTGCCGGTGTGGGGGACGAAACCGCTACCCAGCCCGCGAGCAATCCGCCTGCGGTATATCAGCCGCAGACCGGCATCAACATCATGGGGGTGACCGCCTTCAGCGACCAGGACAAGGTCATGCCGGTCATTCCGTCCACGATTGAGGAAGGAATCCAGTTTCGCTTCCCGTGGCCGGAGGAAGTCGGCGCTGCCGTCTTTGAACGCGGTGGTTACCTTTGGGTCATTTTCGACCAGCCTTACAAGCTTGATCCCGGTGGCCTGCGCGAGGCCGATGATATCCTGAAGGATCATGTTTCCTCGCTCGAAGTGCTCGAGAACAAGGACGCGCTTGTCATGCGCTTCGGCGTGGAACAGGGGCTGTTTTTTGTCGTCGAACGGGACGGCAACAACTGGCTTGTCAGCCTGAAGGACACCCCGGCTGAGCCGAGGTTCCCGCTTGAACCCACCCGGCAAGCCGAAGGTGTGCAAGGGCAGCAGATTTTTGTGCCCGCGACCGATATTGGCCGGAAGATTGAGGTTGAAGATCCGCTGATCGGTGATTTCCTTGTCGTGCTTCCCATGATCGGGGAAGGGCGCGGCATGGCGCAGGAATACAGCTATGCCTCGTCCCAGTTGCTGGAGACAGCGCAGGGCGTGGTGGTGATGCCGAAATCCGACTTTGTCGACGTTGAGCGCTTCCGAGACGGTATCGCGATCCGTACGACAGGTAACAATATCCTGTCGGCGACCAAGCTCTCGCGTGAGACAGGTGTGGGCGCCCGCGCGCGTGACGGTAATTTCAGGCGGCTGATCGACTTTGCTGCCTGGCGGATCGGCAAGCCGTGGGAATACCGCAAGAACAAGGCACTTCTCCTTTATGAATTGTCCCTGCAGCCGATGGACGACCGCAATGCCGCCCGCTGGAAGCTGGCGCGCTTTTATCTGGCTCATGGCCGCGCGGCGGAAGCCCTTGGCGTGCTTGACCGCATGATGGTGGAAGACCCGCTGCTGGCACAGAACAGCGAATATCTCGCGGTGCGCGGCGTGGCCAACTTCAAACAGGGCCGGCTTGAGCAGGCCGCGATTGACCTGGCCCACAAGGGCCTTGAGGCCGAACAGGATGCCGAGCTTTGGCGCGCATTGGTGGCTGAAGCCCGCGGGCAATATGAAGCTGCGCTGGAGCATTATCGCCGCGGCAAGGATGTGATGGGCACCTATGACGATGAAGACCGGGCTGCCATCCAGCTTGCCATCGTTCGTGCCGCACTTGAGCTGGACCGTATCGAGCTTGCCATCCGGGAGCTTGACCTGCTGAATGGCCTGAACCTGAACGACGAACAGTTGGCTGAATCCATTTTCCAGAGTGCCCGCATCGCCGCGATGCAGGGGCAGATGGATCAGGCCCTTGCGCAGTTTGATGACCTTGCCGACGCACCATACCGCTGGATATCGGCGCGGGCGCGCTATGCCCGCACCAAGCAGAACCTCAAGAACGGTGACTTGACTGCGCTGGAGGCGATAGACCAATTGGAACGCTTGCGCTTTGCGTGGCGGGGTGCACGCTTTGAGGCGCAGCTTCTGGATGATCTGGCGGATCTCTATTTCTCGGCCCGGCAGTATGAACTGGGTCTTGAAGCGCTCAGGCAGGGAATTTCCTACTTCCCGGATCTGGCGCGGGAAAAGCAGATGGTGTCCCGTTCCGCAAACGAATTCCGTGACCTGTTCCTGAACGGAAAGGCAGACGAGCTTTCACCTATCGCGGCTATCAGCCTTTATTACAAGTTCCGCGACCTGACCCCGCTGGGCACGGAAGGTGATCTGATGATCCGGCGTCTGGCGGACCGGCTGGTATCGGTCGACCTGCTTGACCGTGCAGCGGAGCTTCTTGAGTATCAGGTACGGGTCCGCACCGAGGGTGCCGCGCGCGCGTTGATCGCGGCCAATCTGGCAAAAATCTATATCCTGAACGAGCAGCCGCAACGGGCGCTTGAGATCATGCGGGCGACCCGTGAGCCGAGGTTGCCCGAGGACATCGACCGCACACGGAATCACGTGGAGACCCGGGCTCTCATTGAGTTGGGGCGTTATGAAGAAGCGGAAGTGCTGCTTGAGGGTGACCGTACAACGGAAGCCGAAGAGCTGCGCGCAGATATCTTCTGGGGGGCCAAGGCCTGGTCGCGCTTCTCCAATACCGTCAAGCAATTGCTTGGCGACGGGTGGCGCCGCAATGAAGCGCTTGACCCGCTGGAACGCCTCAACCTCATCCGCCTGACCATCGCACTGACCTTCATGGAAGACCGCGCAGGGCTCATCGAAATGCGCCGCCGCTATGGTTCGCAGATGCGGGGCGGTGATTTCGCGCAGGCGTTCGACCTGCTGACCAACGACCAGGAGCTGTCAGGTCGCGAGCTTGGGGCCATCGCCAGCCAGATCGCGAGTGTGGAGAAGCTGCAGTCCTTCATGCGGGACTATCGCAGCGATTTTGCGAGTTCGGGCCGCTGATCCTCAGTCCATGCTGTCTTTGGTGCCAAAGCAGCAAATGCATGCTCGCGAAAGGCTCACCAACTCGTGACAGGGATATTATTTTCCAAATCCCCCAAGCTGCGCAAATATGACCTTGCAAGGGCGGTTCACCCATAACCGCAAACAATAGACCCATCATTTTACAACAGGGGATTAGACCATGAAACTCAATCAATTTGCCAAATCGGCTGTCGCAACCACCAGCGTTCTTGCGTTCGCCCTTTCCGTTGCTGCGGGCACAGCATCCGCAGACGACAAGAAAGGCAAGAAGGAAAAATGCTACGGCGTGGTGGCGAAGGGCATGAACGACTGCGCTACGTCAAGCCACACCTGCGCGGGCCAATCGGCAGAGGATCAGCACCCGGAAGAGTGGATGTATGTGCCGGCTGGCATGTGCGAACGCATCGCCGGTGGCTCCAAGGAACCGAAAAAGTCCTGATAAGGGAAAATGGCCCGAGCCACGACGGCACGGAGTTGACGGGAGCAGCATGGCGGGGATCTGCCATGCTGCTCCAGACTTTTGGGAAGGAAGGTCGGCCGCATGCCGCTTGACTATATCTGGCAGGCCCCGAAAAAAATGACGCCGGTGGGCGTCGGGCTGAAGACCGAACATTTCGACCATGTGCTGCGCACCATGCCGCCGCTCGCCTTCTTTGAAGTGCATGCCGAGAATTACATGACCGCGGGCGGTGCTCATCACCGTTACCTTGAGACCATTGCGGAGAGCTATGCCCTCTCGGTGCATGGGGTTGGCATGTCGCTTGGCTCGGCCGAAGGGGTTGATATGCGTCATGTTGAACGCTTCCGCGAGGTGATCGACCTCTACAAGCCGGTTCTGGTGTCCGAACACCTGGCGTGGTCGGTCTCCGGCGGCACGTACCTGAACGACCTTTTGCCGCTGCCGTTAACGGAGGAGAGCCTGCGCGTCGTCACAGACAATGTGAACCGTGTGCAGGATTTTATCGGGCGGCGTCTTCTCGTTGAGAATCCGTCGAGCTACCTGGCGTTTAAATCCAGCGAGATGCCTGAGCTTGAGTTCCTGACGCGCCTGTGCGAGGCAACGGGTGCTGGAATGCTCCTCGATATCAACAACGTTTATGTCTCGGCCCGCAATATGGGCGGTGAGGCGAAGGACTATCTCGACCACGTGCCTGAAGCGCTGGTGGGCGAAATTCACCTTGCCGGTCACCTGCGCAAGGATATTGATGGCGTCGAGCTGCGGATTGATGATCACGGCAGCCGCGTTGCAGACGAGGTGTGGGCGCTTTACCGTGACTTCATTCGCCGCGCCGGTCCTAAGCCGACACTGATTGAGTGGGATACTGATGTGCCGCCCTTTGAGACCCTCGCAGATGAAGCAGGCAAAGCGGCAGACATCATGAAGGCGGAGTATGACGCCCATGTCTGAACTTGCACGACTTCAGGCCAGCATGAAGGCCGCCATGGTGTCGGGTGCTGAACCTGAGGCGCATCTTGTTGCCTCGGTTCTGCCGTCGGGCCTTGCGCCGGCACGGCGTATCCAGGTGCACCAGAACAATTACCGGCAAACCCTGACCTCGGCACTTCTGGCGCTTTTTCCCGTCGCGCAGGTTTTTGTTGGTGAACAGTTCATGAAGGGCGCGCTGGCGCGCTATGTGGCGGACGATCCACCGTCCGAGGCGGTGCTCGCGCACTATGGCGCCGCAGCGGCGGACTTCCTGCAGGTTTTTCCGCCAGTTGCACAGGTTCCCTACCTGCCAGACATCGTCAGGCTCGAATGGTATGTGCACGAACTGCAGGTGGCAGTGGAAGTAGACACAGGCGATGCGGCGCCGCACCAAAGGCGCAGACTTTCGCCAAACGTAAGGCTGGTGGACAGCGACTTTCCGGTGTTGAACCTCTGGATGGCGGGCACAGGGCAGATCGCGCCGGAAGCCGTGAATGTAAAATCGGGCGGCCAATGCGCAGCGGTACTTCTGTCAGGTGGTGAGGTGCGCTTGCTGGCACTGGACGCCGCTGAACGCGAATTCGTACGGTCGCTTACGAGCGAGAATTCTGCGCACGAGCCGGTCGCGGCTCGACTGATTGAAATGGGGGTCCTTTGCCGAGGGGCATAAGGGAAGGGCAGATACATGAGTGAATTCAGGCAAAAACTTGCGGCGGTATTTGACCGCCTCGCATCATTTTTCTCAATGCAGGATTATCTGCTGCTCTGGCTCCGGTTCTGGGTGGCGCATATTTTTTATGCCAGCGGCAGAACCAAGGTGGCGGGTGGTTTTCTGGAGCTGTCCGACAGCGCAGTTACGCTGTTTGAGTATGAATACGGGCTACCCTTCCTGCCGCCGGAACTGGCCGCCAAGCTGGCCGTATACGGCGAGACCTTTTTGCCGCTCCTGCTGGTTGCAGGCCTTGCGTCGCGCCTCAGCGCGCTTGGCCTTATGGGCATGACACTGGTGATCCAGATTTTTGTCTATCCCACACACTTTATCGAACATGGCACATGGTTCGTGGCACTCTTGCCCATCCTGATGCTCGGAGGTGGGAAAATTTCGCTCGATCATCTTTTATTTCGGCCACGAGAAACCAAATAACCGCAATGATCCACATTAGCCCCGCTTAATAGCAGAATGAGCTATTTTCCTGTTCATTTCCTAGAAAAATAGGCTAATAGGGGCAGGCAGACAGATGGGGATTCCCACGCCAAAGGATAATAAAATGGACGAAATTGACCGCAAGATTTTGAACCTGTTGCAGAAGGACGCCACACTCAGCACCGCCGAGATTGCGGAAGCTGTTGGCCTGTCGACGACGCCGTGCTGGCGCCGTATCCAGATTCTGGAGCAGGAGGGGTATATCACTCGCCGGGTGGCACTCGTCGACCGCAACAAGGTCAATGTGCCGCTGGACGTTTTTGTCGCGGTCCGCACCAATGAGCATAACTGGGAATGGCTCGATGAATTTGCGCGCCTTGTGTGCGAATTCCCGGAAGTTGTGGAGCTTTACCGCATGAGCGGCGAGATCGACTATCTCATGCGTGTGGTGGTGCCGGACATGGCTGCCTATGACACCTTCTACAAGAAGCTGATCAAGAAAGTGCAGCTTACGGACGTGAGCTCTTCCTTCGCGATGGAGCGCATCAAATACACCACCGCGCTGCCGCTTGATTATGCCATCGAAGAGAATAAATCCCGCCGCAGGAGGGGATAATCGTGGACGCCCGGGCCTCAACTAGTGCACCCAAGCAGGAAATCAGGCTCGCGGACTATCAGTCGCCAGCTTTCTCCATCGAGACCATCGACCTTGTTTTCCGCCTGGAAGACGAGGTCGCGCTCGTTGAGGCGACAAGCAAATGGCAGCGTGAAGGCAATACAACATCGCTGACCCTGGACGGCGGGCCCTACATGACGCTGAAAAGTGTCGCGCTGGACGGTGTTGTGCTCGCGGGCAATGCCTACACGCTCACCGGTGACAGCCTGACGCTGCATGGTGTGCCGGATAGTTTCACGCTTACCGTCGTGACCGAGCTCCGCCCGCGGGAGAACACCCGCCTTGAAGGGCTTTATTTTTCGGGCGGGAACTTCTGCACCCAGTGTGAGGCCGAGGGTTTCCGTCACATCACCTATTATCTCGACCGACCGGACGTCCTCGCGCGCTATAATGTGCGCATCGAGGCCGACAAGGCGAAATACCCGGTGCTGCTGTCAAACGGAAATCCGGGCGCGACCGGTGATCTGCCCGAGGGCCGCCACTTTGCCGAGTGGCATGACCCGCACCCGAAGCCCGCATATCTGTTTGCCATGGTTGCCGGCAACCTCGGGTGCCTGAGCGACCAGTTTACCACCCGGTCAGGGCGGGTTGTGGCGCTGAACATCTATGCCGCCGAGGCTGACCTCGCCAAATGCGATTATGCCATGGCATCGCTCAAGCGGTCGATGGCGTGGGACGAGGATGTTTTTGGCCTCGAATATGACCTCGATGTCTACAACATCGTTGCTGTGTCCGACTTCAACATGGGTGCGATGGAGAACAAGGGCCTCAATGTCTTCAATACCAAATATGTGCTCGCGAGCCCGGCCACGGCCACGGACGCTGACTTCGACCATGTTGAAGGCGTGATCGGCCACGAATATTTCCATAACTGGACCGGCAACCGCGTCACCTGTCGTGACTGGTTCCAGCTCAGCCTCAAGGAAGGCCTGACCGTGTTCCGCGACCAGGAATTCTCAAGCGATATGACCTCGCGAGCGGTCAAGCGCCTTGATGACGTGCGCACCTTGCGCATGATCCAGTTCCCGGAAGACGGCGGCCCGCTCGCGCACCCTGTGCGGCCGGAAAAATATATCGAGATCAACAATTTCTATACCGCGACGGTGTATAATAAAGGCGCAGAAGTTATCCGCATGATGCACCGCCTGATCGGCGCGGACGCCTTCCGCCGTGGCATGGACCTTTATTTTGAGCGCCATGACGGGCAGGCTGTCACGTGTGAGGATTTTGTCTGCGCCATGGAAGATGCGAGCGGTGTCGACCTCAAGCATTTCCGGCTGTGGTATTCGCAGGCCGGTACACCGGCGCTTTCCATCACCCGGTCACGGCAAGGGGCTGACGTGCTCCTGCGCGTTGAGCAGTCCTGCAAGGCGACACCGGGTCAGCTCGAGAAAAAGCCGCTTCATATGCCGGTCCTTGTCGGCTGGCTTGATGCCGACGGCAATGAGATCAGACCAGCACTCGCAGGGGAGGGCAACTGGCAGGAAGATGGTTGCCTGCTGGAGTTGACCGCTGCGCGCCAGACATACCTGTTCCAGGATGTTCCTGAAGATGCGGTACCAGGCCTCTTGCGCGCTTTTTCTGCGCCCGTGACCCTCAGCCACGACCTGACGGCAACCGAGCTTGCTTTCCTTGTGAAACATGATACGGACGCCTTCGCCCGCTGGGAAGCGGCGCAATATATGTACGGCGACTATCTTCTGGCGTGTGTGGCCGGTGAAGGTGCGGTTGCGGATGTTCCTGCAACGCTTACCGGTACCTTTGCCCATCTGTTGCAGGATGAGACAACGGACCGTGCGCTGCTCGCTGAACTTCTGAGCCTGCCGTCAGAGATTGCCATCGGCCAGCGCATGGATGTGCTGAAGCCGGATGAAATTTTTGAAGCGCGCGAAGCGCTTCTCCGCCGCTTTGCGAGCGATAACGAGGCTGCTATCCGGCACCTCTACGCTAGCCTCGCGCAGGATCACTATGATCTCGCCGCGGAAAGCAAGGCCGCGCGACGGCTGAGGAACACACTCCTGCGCTATCTGGCGCAGTTGGACGGCGCGGAGGCGCTCGTTTGCAGCCATCTCGAACGCGCGGACAATATGACCGACCGCATGGCGGCGCTCTCGGTGATTGCAGGCAGTGATTTCCCGTCGCGCATGGCTGTGCTTGAAGGTTTTTATGCCGAATGGCAGCATGACGACCTTGTGGTTGATAAATGGTTTGCCGTACAGGCGCAAAGCTCGCGAACTGACACAGTTGGCCGGGTGATGGAACTGATGCGCCATCCTGCTTTCAAGCTGGCAAACCCGAACCGGCTGCGCTCGCTCATCACCAGTTTTTCGATGCTCAACCAGGTTCGCTTCCACGCAGCCGATGGCTCGGGCTATCGCCTGCTTGCGGATACCATTGCGCGGGTCGACAAGATCAACCCGCAGACCGCCGCGCGCCTGGTGGCACCGCTTGGCCGCTGGGGCAGGGTTGGTGAGGATCGGCAGGTCCTGATGAAGGCAGCACTCGAAGCACTGCGTTCGCAGGTTGAGAGCGATGATGTTCGCGAATTGGTCGAAAAATCGCTGACCTGAGTGAAAAGTGGTTCTTTTCTACATCACCTCCCCGCATTGATGCTCCAATCGCGGTCAGTTCGTCGCAAAAATTAATACTATATGTTGCAATCTGGTGGAATATTTGGCTAGTTATAGGTTCCGAACGGAAATTGGGTCGAGAAAGTACAGCTAGTGGTAGGCATGGTGGCACGAGCCAGGTCTGTCGTGTTATATACTAGAGATAGTAACCGGCTCGCCTTTTGATGGGTCAGCCAATCACCAGAGAGAGAGTACGATGACGAAAGGTCCAGATCCGATTGACGTTCATGTCGGTCAACGAGTACGCGCACGCCGCAAGATGCTCGGTCTTTCCCAAACCCAGCTCGGTACCGAACTGGGAGTAACCTTCCAGCAAGTCCAGAAATACGAACGCGGCACGAACCGTATCGGTTCCAGCCGTCTGTTCCGTATGTCCACCACACTGGACGTGCCGGTATCCTATTTCTTCGAAGGCGCGGAAACCAAACTTCCGGGCTACAATGCAGCAAGCGAAGGCCTTGACGGCGATGCGTTCGAGCGTCAGGAGACCCAGGAGCTTGTTGAAGCATACTACCGTATTGCCGACCCGCGTATCCGCAAGAAGGTTCTGGGCCTTGCCCGCCTGCTTGCCAGCGGCGTTGACGAATACGGCATGTAAGCCGCTACCGCCGACCCATTTCACCAACGGGTCGCAGCATCAGAATATCAAAAGCGTGGCGAGTGATCGTCGCGCTTTTCTATTTTGGGCTATGCCGCTTTTTTGAAGGGGAAGGGGCTGGCATGGAAAGGGCCGCGAAAGCGGCCCTTGTCTGGATCTACGATGGCTTTTTAGCCTGTCGTTCCTGTCTCTTTTTCTTCTCGCGGCGGGCGACATAGACAAGCCCCGGTGCCAGCAACAGCAAGCCCATCGGTTCCGGCACCGATATGATGCGGATGATGGCTGTGTCGAGGCTGGTGAAGATCAGATCGCCCGGTGCATACCAGTTGCTGATCGTACCACCCGGCACGGTAAGGACGTCGCCATTTTCCAGCAGTCGGCCGTCATAGAAGAAACGTAGTGTCACTTCATAGTTGCCGACGGCACCAAAGATGCCGGTGCCGGTCGTGAGTGGCAGCGTTTGCCCGCGTCCAAGCTCGACATCGCCATACATCCAGACGAGGTCGAAGTCCTCGAAGTCCGTCAACTGGCAATACAGCTCCGCTTCAAACGTGGTGCCGCAACCGTCGAGGGTGAAATCCTCGCCCAGCATGATGGTGTCATAGGTTCCGGCCTCAGCAACCAGGTGCCACTCCGCCGGCTCCGGTTCTGGCGTCGGCGCAGGCGTTGTCGGCGGCGCGGTCGTCGGTGGTGCCGTTGTTGGCGGCGCGGTCGTCGGTGGTGCCGTTGTCGGCGGCGCAGTCGTCGGTGGTGCCGTTGTCGGCGGTGCTGTTGTCGGCGGCGCCGTTGTTGGTGGCGCAGTCGTCGGCGGTGCCGTCGTAGTTGGCGGCTCCGTTGTCGGTGGCGCAGTTGTTGGCGGTGCCGTCGTGGTTGGCGGCTCCGTTGTCGGTGGCGTAGTTGTTGGCGGTGCCGTCGTTGGCGGCGCCGTCGTAGGAGGTGCAGTCGTCGGCGGTGCTGTTGTGGGTGGCGCCGTTGTCGGGGGTGACGTCGGTTCCGGAATCAGGTCATCAGGCGTCGGCACCGGGTCCTCGGGTGTGGGCTCTGGTGTCGGCTGTGGCTCGGGGTCGGAATCCGGCTCAGGCTCGGGTTCCGGCGTGCTGGTCTGCGGCGTTGGTGTCGCAGACTGGGACTCCTGTGTCGGCAGGCCGTTTGAGTTGTCTGCAAATACAGCAACAGGGTCGATGATGGGCGTCTCGATCCCCAGTACACTTTCGACCGAGATATTCTGGCCCGCGGCAGGTGCGATCCGTTCGATGAACTCGGCGATTTCCTCAGCCAGTTCTTCTTCGATCTCATTGCCCGGCTCAGGGTAGATGATAACCGCTGTTACATAGGTGTCCTGTCCGCCTAGCTGGCGGAAACTGATGCGAAGGGTACCGTCGACAACTTCGGCGCGGGTTACAAGCATGTATCCGCTGTTGCTGCCCGCACCGCCGCCGCCTTCTGCTTGCATGAAGGGGGCAAAGTCATCAAGCGACTTTTGCCCTGCCACGCTGAACACGGAGGAGCCGAAGCTTGCGAACAGGCCGCCACCCAGGGGTAGCGTGGAAGCGCCCTGCGGCAGGCTGTCGCGTTTGATCGAGGTCAGCAGGCCGCCGGCTGACGCACTGAGCTCAAACTCGAACTCGTTCAAGTTGCTGGCGGCATCGTCAGAGGATTCCGGCGCTTTTTCGCTCGGGGCATCGGACAGCCGTCCAGGGCCGGTACTCGAGAGTTTCATCACCGGTACAAGATCGTCTGTCGCGCGGGTGTCTACCACGTTCACGTTGCCGCCGTTTCGCTTCACGTCTACCCCAAAGGGGTAAAGCGGTGAGCGGCCGTTCGGGCGCGGCGCGGTAAGGATCACGACCCGGTAGCGCCCGTTCGGGATATTTGAGGCGACAAATTGCTCAACGTTGCGCACGCCATTGGAGATAATGGACGGTCCGGCATCGGCACCCTCATCCTCCATGCCTTCGCCAACCAGCATTTTGCTGTCGGCGCCGACACGGGTGAATTTTTCATAGGGTTCCCGGCTTGAGGGGCCAAGGTCCCAACCCATTGCACCATCAGTCAGCTTGAAGTTTTCATCCAGCACAAACGGCGCCATAAAGGCGGTCCAGTGCGTGCGGGCACCGGCTTCGATGATCAGGTTGGCGGCATCGGAAATGGTGGCGAGGTCATAGTCGCCCGCAGCTTCCTCAATCTTTTGCAGCAGCGCTTCCATGCGCGCTTTCAAAGCTTCGTCGTCGCCCATTGCCTGATTCAGGTAAGACTGCACCACCTGGAAACCCCATTCATCCACAGCGAGGGCGCCTTCGACGGCTTCCTCAAGCGTGACGGTAGGGAAGGTTTCAATCCGGGCCTCAACGGGCGAGCGGATGAGATCGGCACTGCGGGTGCCGGTCAGGTAATATTCTGATGCCTGCTCTGCTGTCGTGCCATTCGCCGGCACGCCCGCGTCCGAGCCTTCGACCGCGGGGTTGGCAAGAGCAGGGCGCACGATCTTCAGACGGCGGATGCCGGGGATTTCCACGGGTGGCGGCGTCGTCATGACATAGGTGGCAGGTGGCGGAAGAACCCCGTTCCCGACAACCGGCGGCAAGGTATCGTCGAGGATACCAAGTTCCTCGTCACCCTGATAAATACCGTAAATCAGCGTTCCGGTTGCGACGGCAGTGCCCGTCAACAGCGTGGATATCACCAGCGATCTGTTACTTTTGAACATTCGGTTACCCTTGGCCTCATGGGTAGAATTTGACTATAATTCTATATTGTTTAGCCCTTTGTGTACAAGCCGCCAAATATATTTTATCTGGCGCCACGCGGACTGCCGCAGTATAGCTGCAACATTCGCACAGGACGACCGGTCCGCACACGCCAACAATCATAAATCCACGGTATAAATAACATGTTAACAGGCAATCCCTTCGACGACCTCCGTACCATTGTCAACCAACTGCCCGCGGCAGACGATTGTGCAGGACGGAAATTCGCGGAATCCTGTCACTACGGCATGGCAGGAGGGCACCGGCCCCAAGGCGGAGAGAGCCTCGGTACGCTGGGTGCCTGGCTTGCCACCTGGCAAGGCACTGCTGCGCCAAAAATCAAGGATGTACATATCTGCCTGCTGGCGTCCTCCTATGAAGGTGTCGGTGATCCGAACGAGGTTCTGGCCTATATCGCTGCGACGGCGAAAGGCAAAGCACCTGTCAACCTGATGTGTGTTGACCGGGGCATCGGCCTGCGCGCGCTTGAGATGGCGCCAAGCATTCCGCACGCTGTTGGCGGAAAATGGTCCGAGGCGGACTGCATGGCAGCCGTTGCTTTCGGTATGGAGGCGGCTGCGTCGGGAGGCGATGTGCTGGGTCTTGCTACGCTCGCGCCGGGCGGCGATGCCAGCGCGCTGGCGGTGATTGCGGCGGTGCGACCCAAGGTTTTTGAGGCGTTGAGTGCGTCTCATCCCGAAATCATGCAAAAGATCGACGAGGCAGTTGTCCGGCAACTGGCAGAAGCCGGTGATCCACTTGAAGCGTTGCGCCTGCTTGGCGGGCGCGAGATCGCAGGCAGTGTGGGTGCAATTATTGCGGCCCGCAGCCGCCGTCTCCCTGTGCTCGGTGAAGATTATGCAGTTCTGGCCGCTATGGTGGTGCTTGAGGCGCTGCAGCCCGGGGCATGCGCTCATGTCCGCATTGCGGCGCCCGAGAGTGCGTTTTTTGCGGCGCTGCTCGCAGCCTGTGGCTACGCGCCACTTGTGAACCAGCCGGTTGGCATTGGGCCTGGTTGCGCGGTGCCGGTGGCGCTTCCGCTTCTGGAAGCAAGTTGCCTGCTGCCGCAGATGCCTGCAATGGGCTAATGAACGGTCTGTTGACGCCCGACGGCGATCCGGTTCGCAGGCTTTAAATACAATGGCTTGAACAATTTCCTGCAACCGCATAGGCTGAGCGCGCACGGGGAGGGCAATCAAGGCAAGGGGCTTCAGCGACAGATGGTCCGGATTTTTCGTCACTATGTTTCGCCGGTAAAATTGACACTGGCCATGGTCGATCTTGCTCTTGTTCTTTGCTGTGTTGTTGCAGCGGAATATGTGCGCTACGCCACGATCGGGTTGCCCTGGACGATTGCATCCGGGCTTGAGGCATGGATTGCCAAGCTTCTGGTGCCACTGTCTTGTGTTGGTACCATGCTCGGTGTGGGGGCCTATCACTCTGACTCTATTCAGGATTTTCGTGTTTTTGTTATCCGGCTGGCCGTCAGCCTGTTGGCGGCGGGTGTCTTCCTTTCTGCGTTACTCTATTTCCTGCCCATGCTACCGTTGTGGCGGTCAATCCTCGTCCTGTCGTTGGTGATTGCAGCCAGCGTGCTCTTTGTTACACATGGGCTCTTCCAGCTATTTGGCAGCGCAAAGCTTATCGGGCAGCGCGTCCTGATTCTGGGGGCAGGCAAACTTGCTCTGGAATTGCAGCAATATGCGGCACAAGCGCGCGATGCGGGCTTGAATATCATCGACGTTGTGATGTTGCCGGGTGAGAAAAAACCTGCGCCCAATGCCATCATTCTCGATGACATCGAGACACTTGATCACTATGCGACTGAGCAAGACATAGAAATGATCATCCTTGCCAACGACGAGGAGGATGCGCAACTCCCCCTTGAACCGCTGATTGCCTGCAAGCTTGCAGGTATCGAAATCAAGGACAGGCTGTCCTTTTACGAACAGGTGAGGGGCTATGTGGAACTCACGTCGGTCCGCTCGGAGTGGATCATCTTCTCTGATGGATTCCGTGGTGGGTCCGGTATTGAACGCATGGCAAAACGCCTGCTGGATGTTACTGTTAGTCTCGTTGTACTCGCAATCGCCACGCCGGCGATGCTTCTGGTTGCGCTGCTTGTGAAGCTAACCAGTCGGGGGCCTGTCTTCTACCGGCAACAGCGTGTAGGCATGCATGGCAAACCTTTCGACCTGTTCAAGTTTCGCAGCATGCGGGTCGATGCCGAGGCATCGGGGGCGCCGCAGTGGGCCCAGAAGAATGACCCGCGGGTAACGCCGATCGGTTCCTTCCTGCGCAAGACCCGGCTTGACGAATTGCCGCAGGTACTGAACGTGCTCAGCGGCTCTATGAGCTTTGTTGGTCCCCGGCCGGAAAGGCCCTATTTCGTGGAGCAACTGAGTTCGGAAGTGCCATTTTACCGCGAACGCCACTGTGTCAAACCGGGGATAACCGGGTGGGCACAAATCCAGTATCCCTACGGCGCCTCGGTTGAGGATGCTCGACGGAAACTGGAATACGATCTCTATTATATTAAAAACTACTCATTGTTTCTGGATTTGCTGATTATCCTTCAGACAATGCGGGTTATTCTTTTTCCAAGTGGGGCACGATGACGATGGCACGGTCGAGTAATCGAAAGAACTCAAGGTTTTCCAAGCGGTTCGGCAGATATGCAGCGGCGGCGATTGTCATGGGGGCGATGTTTACGCCAACAGCCATGGCGCAGGACCGGTATTCCGACGCGCGTAAACTCCTCGAAACCCGCCAATATGAGCAGGCGCTCAAGCAGTTGCAGTCTTTGCAGGGCAATGCAGAGGCTGACAGCGAACTCTATCTTTTGCTGGCGCGGGCCTATCTCGAAACCGGGGCGGGCATTGCCGCTGAAGCTTCTGTCGAGCGGGCGCGGCGCATGGGAGCAGATTACGCTGGTACGGCAACGCTTTACGCCAAGGCCTTGTTGTTACAGGGAAAATATACAGACGCTCTCGCTGCGATTCGCGGTGTGACGATCGCGCCCGAGGACCGTACCACGGCCTTCATCATCGCAGGTGATGCCCAGTTCGCGCTGCAGAAACTGAAGGAAGCGCAGCAGTTCTACACTCAGGCGCGCCAGAGTGATCCGGAAAATTTCCAGGCCTATCTGGGTCTCGCGAGGCTTGAACTGCGCGCGGGCAACCTGCTGAAGGCGCAGGAACTGGTTATCACGGCGGCTGAGCATGGCCCCGGCAATACCATGGTGCATTATACCTGGGGACTGATTGCCAGATATCTCGGCAAGCCGGGCGAGGCCGAGCAGCATTTCCTTGAGGCCCGGCGCCTGTTCCCTGACAATATCATGGCCAACATTGAGCTGGCTTCCATCCGGGTTGATGAAGGCGTGCTGGATGAGGCGGAAAAATACCTCGATGCTGTTTATGCCGTTGCGCCCAATTATCCGATGGCGCTCTATCTCTCCGGCGTCATTCATGCGAGCCGTGGGCAGTTTGAAGAAGCCTACAATCTGCTGAACCGCGCGAGGAATATTACGGATTCCTACCTGCCTGCCATTTATATTCGTGGCCTCGTGGCCTATCAGCTTGGCCATTATGTCGATGCGGAAACGCAGTTGCGTCGGGTGATGCAAGCCACGCCGCAAAGCCGTCCGGTGCGTATGGCGCTGGCGGGCACCTATCTCCGTCTGTCCCGCCCCGGAGCGGCATTTGAAACGCTGCAGCCCCTTCTGGAGGCTGGAAACCCGGATGCCAATGTGATCGCCATTTCGGCTGCTGCGGCGATGGCGGCAGGCAGGCTCGAGGAGGGGCATGCCCTCTATGAACTGCTGGCTGAGGAAGAACGCAAGGAAGCGCACGACGTTGTTGACGGCCTCACAAGCAAACTGGCGCTTGCGCGGTTTGTAGCAGGCAATACGGGTTCCGCCATTGACGCCATTCTCGCGCAGCCGGACGCAAAGGGCATTGATGTGCGGGAGCTCGGTGTGCTGGGTAATCTGCAGATGCGCTCGGGTGATATTGAGGGGGCCCGTCTGACTGTGGCCAAAATTCTTGCGGCACTGCCGGAGCGGGCCCTCGGGTACAATATGCGTGGTTCGCTGGAATATTCTGAAGGCAAATATGCCGAAGCACAGGCGAGTTTCACGCGGGCGATCGAGCTCAATGGGAAGTATTATACCGCAATCCGCAACAAGGCGCTTGCGTCGCTTCAGCTCGGGCAATACCCGGATGCGGAACGCGAGCTCAAGCGGCTGCTCAGCAACCAGCCAACAGATGCCCGTGCCAAGGCAATCCTGGGGCGTGCGCTATTGCTGCAGGGCAAAGGCGAGGAGGCTGTACCCTATTTTGAGGAGGCTATCCGCCTTATTCCAGCGTCTCCGGACCTTGAGGCCGACTATGCTGAGGCGCTGGCCGTGGCTGGTCACACCAGCCGTGCGATCGAACAGGCGCGAGAGGCGGCGGTTCTTGCCGCAGACCAGCCCGGATTGCTGAAACGCATGGGGCTATTGCTGCTGGATCTCAATCAGGCGCGCCTCGCGGTCAGACCGCTTTCCCGCTATGTGGCGTTCGACCCTGATAACGGCGAAGCCCATCTTCTGCATGGCCGCGCCCTCCTTGCCATGGGACTGGCGACCGGTGCGCGTATTTCGTTCGAGCGGGCGGGAAAGGCCCGCAAGAATGTACCGGACCAGGGTATGGTGAACTGGTATCTCTTTGCGATCGACTCCCTTTCCCGGAAATATGGCGAGGCGCTCAAGCTTATGCGCGACCTCGATCCCGCCAAACGGCCGACGGACATTCGCGCCAGTGTCGTGGGTGATACCCTGATGGAAACCGGGCAGGTCGAGGCGGCCATTACGGCCTACAGGGCGGCGATGGCCTCAACTGCAGGCTCCGACGTGGTGATTGGCCTTGCTGGTGCTTATGAACGCGAGGGCAGGGAGCAGAGCGCGGTCGAGGTGCTGGAAGACTATCTGAAAAAGACCCCGGGTGACCGCGCCGCGCGTATGAAGCTTGGCGGCCTGTTCGAGGCGATGGGCCTGCCTTCCGCCGCGACGGAGCAATATGAGGCCGTCCTGCGTGCTGGCGTGGCTGATGCGCATGTTGTTGCCCGTCTCGCGCGGGCCTACCTGCGACTGGGCAACAGGAAAAGTGTGCCCCTTGCCGAGCGTGCCTATCTTATCCTGCCCGAAGATCCCTTTGTGCTCGATATATATGGGTGGGTGATGTTGCAGGCCAAGCGCGATATCGAAACGGCTGAGGCTGCGATTGCCAAGGCGACACGACGGGCTCCATCGGTTGCTCTTTACCGCTATCATCTTGCCATGACCTATCTGGCACAGGGCCGTCGGCCAGAGGCGCTCGAGACCTTGCGGCAGGCTGTCAAGCTCGACCCGGACTTTGAAGAAGTGGAAGACGCCAAAAGGCAGATCGAGCTCCTGGAGTAGGATGCCACATGGCGCTTGATCCTATGAAAATTCTTGTTTTTACAAGTCTTTACCCCAATGAGGTCGATCCGGTCTTTGGTGTTTTTGTCGAGAACAGACTTCGCCATTTCCTGGCGGACACACCGCATGAGGCCGTGGTGGTGGCGCCCGTGCCCTGGTTTCCCTTCAAAGGTAAACGCTGGGGCAGGTACGCCAAGTTCGCACGGGTGCCACGGGAGGAAGTGCGCCACGGCATCACCGTTTATCATCCGCGCTACCTGGTGGTCCCGAAGATTGGCATGTGGCTGACACCGTTCACGCTATACCGTGGCGCGCTAAAGCTTGTCCGGCGGCTACAGCGGGAGCAGGGGAGCTTTGATGTCATTGATGCCCACTATCTTTACCCTGACGGCGTCGCGGCGTCGAAGCTGGCGAGCGATCTCGGGCTTCCTTTTGTGATGACTGCGCGTGGCAGCGACGTGACGGAGATTGCGCAACAGGGCATCGCGGGCGCAATGGTGCTTGGTGCGGCGCAGCAGGCGGCTCATGTCATCACGGTGAGCAATTCCCTCCGTGATGACCTGTTAAGTCTCGGGGTTGAGCCATCCCATGTCAGCACCTTGAGGAACGGCGTGGATGCCGACCACTTCAGGCCGGACGAGACTGAAAAGCCCTATATGGCCTTTGATGGCGCCCGTCATATCGTGGCCTTTGCCGGCTGGCTGATTGAGCGCAAGCGGGTCGATATCGCCATCGCGGCGCTGCCGCATCTCGATGCTGGAGTGCATGTCGCAGTTGCCGGGGAGGGGCCGCTCAGGGCGGCGCTTGAGGCACAGGCCAAAAGGCTTGGTGTGGCAGATCGTGTGCATTTTCTGGGCAAGGTTTCGCCGTCCGATATGCCAGCCTTTTTTTCGGCGGCAGATGTTCTTGTATTGCCTTCCGAACGGGAAGGCTGGGCAAATGTTCTGCTTGAGGCCATGGCCTGCGGTACGCCAGTTGTGTCGCGGGCTGTGGCTGGCGCGCTTGACCTTGTAACCTGCGCAGAAGCGGGTAATCTGGTTGACGGAGATGATCCGGCGGACTATGCGCGTGCAATCGATGATGTGCTGACGCACAGGATTAACCGGGAAGCAACCAGAGCCTATGCCATGACTTTTGGTTGGCGGGAGATATCGCTGGCGCAGGAAGCAATATTTTCACGGGCGACGGGGCAGCGAGCCGGGGAATAGCTATGACCCGGTGCCGTTGCGACGCAGAAACGAACCAGTATTCGACCTGTGAAAGGGAGGAATTAAAATGGAGTCAGTCTATTTTCTACTTTTTTGCCTCCTGAATGCTTTCATTATTTACTGGGCGTTGCAGAATGACGATCAGGAAACCTTCCTCAATGACGCAACGCCGGAGGCAGAAGAAGGTGGAAGCGAGAATACGCCACAGCGGTAAAAAATTGCGAAAACCCAAGCGGTTTTCGTGAATATTGCTTGATTTGATCCAGTTGCGCTTGGCATAGTGACTATCATTATTCGCAATAGTCTTTCGGCTTGATTTTCAAAGGTTTAAAGGAAGCAGTACGTGAGAGCCATAGTAAAAACCGGAATTCGGGTTATCTGCGCCCTTCTTGTCGTTGGCGGACTGGCGGGCTGCGGACCGACGAAACAGTTGCCTCCTGCGCCTTTTGTGCCGCCAGATGAAGGGCCGGGGCCGAACTATGTGATCGGCCCGGGCGATGGCCTGTATATCCACGTTTGGCGTAACCCCGAGCTGTCAACCAACGTGACAGTGCGGCCAGACGGTCGGGTGTCGATCCCGCTGGCGGAAGACCTTCCGGCTACCGGCAAGACCCCGAGCCAGCTTTCGCGTGACATTGAAGAACAGCTCAATGTCTATATCCAGCAGCCGATTGTCACGGTCATGTTGCAGTCTTTCTTCGGCCCCTTCTCGCAGCAGGTGCGGGTGGTCGGTGAGGCAACGAGCCCGCAGGCGCTGCCATATCGCGCCAACATGACCCTGCTTGATGTTATGATCCAGGTGGGCGGGCTGACTGAGTTTGCCGCGGGTGACCGGGCATCGCTGATCCGGTTCGAGGATGGCGAACAGAAAGAATACCGGCTGAAAATCGAATCGTTGATCAAGGACGGGGATATTTCAGCCAATGTGAAGATTCTTCCGGGCGACGTGTTAATAATTCCGGAAAGCATTCTGTAGTATAACCGGCTGAAACCCGGAACGGGCAGCGGAGAAGAACGATGGCAGCGCAAAGTGGCCTGCACGATATTTATCAACAGATCAAGACCATCGCTTACGGCATTTGGCGTAAGCGGTGGTATATGCTGTTCACCACCTGGCTTGTGAGCCTGCTTGGTTGGGCTATGGTCTCGACCATGCCCTACAAGTACGGCGCATCGGCGCAGGTGTTTGTTGATACCGAGACCATTTTGCCCGCGATTGCGCGCCAAATGGGGGTCAATGTCGATCTGAGCCGCAAGGTTGATATCGTTCGCCGCACGCTTGTTACCCGTCCGAACCTTGAGAAGATCATCCGCCGGTCAGACTATCTCGACCGCCTTGCAAAGGACGACAAGGAGCTCGACAGCCTCGTTGGTCAGTTGCAGCGGGATATCAGGATCATCTCGCTTGAAGAAGGCATGTACCGCATCCAGTACGAGATTGACGACAGCCGCCTCAGCGACCGGCAACGGGCCGAAGTTGCGCGGCGCGTTGTTGCCAACCTGCTGTCCTTTTTCCTGGAGCGCAATACCGAGGTCGGGACCCAGAAGTCGGAAAGTGCGATTGAGTTCATCGACCAGCGCATTCAGGAATATGGCAAGCTTCTGAGCGATGCCGAGACCCGTTTTGCCAAATTCCAGCAGGATAATATCGAGTATCTGGGCGGGCAGGGCAGTTTCCTCTCGCGTCTGGACGTTGCAAAAAATGATTTGCGCAAGACCCGGAACTCTCTTGCTGAGGGTCAGGTGACGCTTCAGACCCTTGAAGCGCAGATCAAGAACGTACCGCCGACTATTCGTGAGGCACGGTCTTCCCGCTCCGGTGGCGGTGGCGGCGTGAGCGATCCGCTTGAGGAGCGCATTGCCGACCTCCAGAAGAAATATGACGCGCTCAAGACGCTCGGCCTCAAGGACCGGCACCCCGATGTGGTGAACGTGTCGCGGCAAATCGAGGCGCTTCAGGCTGAGCTGAAGCAGAAGCAGGACGAGCTGGCGAATGAACTGGCGGCTTCGGCCGAAGCGGGGCGAAGCTCCAACCTGACGACCGAGACGCCAAACCGCCTCTACGAACAACTGATGCTGCAGATCATCGAGACCAAGACCTCGATCGAGACCCTGAAGCAGCGTGAGAGCGAGCAGCGGAACCTCGTCGCCGAAATGGAAGAGAAAGCCAAGCGCGTTCCTGAAATCGAGGCGGAAGCCAGTCGGCTGAACCGGGACTACAAGACCATCCAGCGCCAGTACAAGGAACTGGTGGAACAGAAACAATCGCTCGACCTTGCCGCTGAAGTGGAAGCGACAGACGAAGCGGTTTCCCTGCGTGTGGTCGAGGAACCTATCACCCCGCAGCGGCCTAGCGGTCCCAATCGCCTACTGTTCTTCACGGCGGTACTTGTGGGCGGCATATTCGCTGGTATCGGTGTCGCGCTTGTGTTGTCGCAGCTCCGGCCGGTCGTGATTACTGTTGAGCAGTTGAAAAGCCATTTCGACATGCCTGTGCTCGGAAACGTTACACGCACATTGTCTGAGCAGGAAAACCGCCAGCGCAGCATTGAGCTTCTGATGTTTGCCGGGGGAACAATGGCGCTCATCCTTATTTTTGTTGCCTTCCTTGCTTTCGATATTTTCGGCGGCATGTCGGCCAGTTAGGTGTGAAGAGTAGGTTTCTCAATGGATCTGATTGAACGCGCGGAACAGAAGAAAAAGAAGGAAGGCGAGAAGGGTGGATCCCTTGTCGAACGGGCTGCTGCGAAGACCGGAACCGCCAAAGGTGTCGGTGTTGGCATCGGAGATCCGTCCGCACGCAGGGAAGCTCGTCCAGACCCATCTTCCTTGAATCCAAGTGCGCCTACGGAGCAGGCTGATGCACGGTTTCGGGGGATTGGCCAGCCCGGTGCGCCGCGAAAGGAGCCTCTGGCTGATGCAGCGCCGACGACGAAGCCCGAAGCCAAGGAAACGGCTTTCGAGAAAGCCATGGCGAAGGGAATTGGCCAACCCAAACAGGGTGGCGGGCTTGCCCCAGCGGTGGAGGCCCGTCAGCCGACCGAGGGTGCGCCGGATCGTGCTGCTGACAGCGGCATAGGCAAGGCTGGCAAGGACGCGTCCAGACGGAAACCAGAGGAGATCGACCTGGTCGCGCTCCGCGAGGCGGGATACATTACGCCGGACATGCCACCCAACCTGATGTCCGAGGAATTCCGTATCATCAAGCGGACCATCCTCCTGAACGCCTTCTCGAAGGGCGACAAGCAGATCCCCAACGGCAATGTGATCCTCGTCACGAGCTCTAACCCCGGAGAGGGCAAGACTTTCTGTGCCATCAACCTCGCGCTGTCGATCGCGACCGAGCAGGACGTGACGGTGCTTCTGGTCGACGCTGACTTTTCGAAACCAGAGGTGTTGAACCGGCTTGGTGTCAGCGGTGGCCGCGGTCTGATGGACGTGGTTGCCGATGACGATATCGATCTGGCAAGCTGCCTGATCCGCACGAGCATTCCCAACCTTGTGTTGCTGCCTGCAGGTCGCCAGCACAACCTGACCACCGAGCTTCTTGCCAGTGAACGTATGGAGAAGATGGCCCGCGAGATTGGCTCGCGCTATCGGGACCGGATCGTGATTTTTGACTCACCCCCTGTGCTGGCAAGCTCGGCTGCTTCTGTTCTTGCGCTCTATATGGGCCAGACCGTTTTCGTGATCGAAGCGGAAAAGACCACGGAGCCTCAGATCAAGGAAAGCCTGAGCATGATCAGCGCTTGCGAGAACATCAACCTTATCCTCAACAAGACCCGATATAGCGGCAGCAACAAGAAATTTGCGTCCTACTACGGTTACGGGGGACGCTAGGGATCGCGCGTGTGGGGCAACTGAGGGGCAAATTGGTCAGAAACCTGTTTCTGCTGGGTGTGGCGCACGTTGGATGCGCCACAGCCGTCTCCGCACAACATATCTGGGTCGACCCGCGCACCGAGACCAAGGTAACTTTCTCAGACAACGTAGACTTGACCAACGCAAACCGGGTGAGTGGTTTTGTGCTCAACGCGTCTGCAGGTTTGAACACCCGGATTGAAGGGCGCAAGCTCAAGGGCGCGCTCGACTACGCTGCCGACTATTATTATTTCCTCAACGATGGTGGTACCGATCTCAGGCATTCCATGTTCGGGGTGCTTGATGCCGAGATCATCCGGGATCACCTCTCGATCAACACCCGGGCAAGCCTGCGGCAGGTATTCCTCAGCCAGAGCGACAGTATTTCGCACAGTTCAGCCAATCGCAGCGACAACCGCCGTCTGATCCAGAACTATACCGGCAGCGCGCTCCTGAAGGGCGGCATGCGCGACTTCGCTGACTGGCGCATTAATTACCGCTACGGGCTTACCCTCTCGGAGGCGGACAATCTGGACGACGAAACCCTGCCGGTGAATTTTTCCGACAGCCAGACCCATGAAATTCAGGCGTCTATTGGCTCAGGCTACCGCTTCAATAACCTGGAATGGCGGCTGTTTGGCACCAGCAGGACTGTCATCCGCAGCCTCGATGTCAATGATTACCGCAACGATCAGGTCGGGGCCGAGGTCTGGTATAAATTCAACCGCCACTTCGCGGTCGTCGGCTCGGTTTCCCACAGCGCCAACAATTTCCAGACCGCCGTGCTCAGCGAAGACGGTTTCGGCTGGGAAGGCGGCATACGCTGGACCCCGGGCCGGAAACTGGACCTCACGGTACGGCATGGCCGGGTCGGCACCCGCGAAACCTGGTCCGCCCGCATGCAATATCTGTTCACCACACGGTTTGATTTTGCCGGCAGCTACACGGATACTCTGTCCGCGGACTCGCTTGTTCTTAATGACAATCTGGGCACCTTCCAGTTCAATGAAGATCAGGGCATCACGGACAATCAGGGACTGCCAGTGGATGAACGTGACCCACGATTCACGCTTTCTGATGTGGATTTCCGCCGCCAGAACGCTGCGGGTGTGTTTACCCTGCGCAAGAAACGCACCCAGATCTACCTCAGCGGCAATATGGAATGGCGTACCTATGACGATGGAACCGGACAGTCATCTTCCTGGGGTGCATCGACCGGTTTCAGGCACAGGATCAACAGAACCACAAATCTTCACGGTACTTTTTCTTACCGCCGGAGTAGATTTGAAGACCAGAGTCGGGTAGATAACTACATTGTAGGGAACTTGCAGTGGAATAAGATAATGTCGCGTTATTTCAAGTTGACCTTTTCGCTCGATCATTCAGAGCGTTTGTCGAACTTGCCAGGCGAGGACATTATGGAAAACGCGATAACAGTGCACTTACGCGGTACATTTTAGGGGCAGTATGTACGAAAGTTTTTACAATCTTCAGGGTCGGCCATTCCAGCTTACGCCGGATCCGCGCTTTTATTTCAGCTCGCGGACCCACAAGAAGGCAATGGCTTACCTGACGTACGGCATGAACCAGGGCGAGGGGTTCATCATCGTAACGGGGGATGTCGGTACGGGTAAAACCACACTTGTACGGCATCTTTTTGAAACGCTTGACCGCAACGAATATATTGCTGCGATGATCGTGAGTACCCAGCTCAGCGCGGAAGACCTGCTGCGAAGCGTGGTGGCGGCTTTTGGTCTCGACGCACAGGCAGAGGACAAGGGCCAGCTTCTCGCGCGGCTGGAAAAATTCCTGCGCGAACAGTTCCGCATGGGCCGCCGCGCGCTTCTGGTGGTGGATGAGGCGCAAAACCTGTCGAACGCCGCACTTGAAGAAATGCGCATGCTGTCGAACTTCCAGGAAGGTGACAAGGCGCTTATCCAGAGCTTCCTCGTGGGCCAGCCCGAATTTCGCGAGCGTATTTTCTCCGCGCCCGAGCTTGAACAGCTGCGCCAGCGCGTGATTGCGACACACCACCTTGAGCCGATGGAAGAGGAAGAGCTTGCGGGCTATATCGAACACCGCTTGAGCCTTGTCGGTTGGGACAACGACCCCTGTTTCACCGCGGATGCCGTTGAGGCGATTTACCGCCACAGCGCCGGGGTGCCGCGCCGCCTCAATACCTTGTGTTCGCGTGTGCTGCTTTATGGGGCCCTTGAAGAGATTCATACTATTGACGGGGACACCATCGAAGCGGTTGTGTCTGACATGGCCAGTGATACCCGTCAGGTGACAGCCACATCCTCGGCGTTACCATCAAGGCCTTTGCCCGTAAACCGGCAGAATGACTCGACTGTGCCGCTCGAAGCGCAGCAGCGTGGCAAGGACGTCAAGGAAATGGAAAACAGGCTGGACCAGCTTGAATCCATGATGAAAAACCAGGATGAGACCTTGAGGCGGTTGACAGACCTTATGGCCAATCTGGCAGGCGGCGGCGCCAAGGATGACAAATAGCGCGTCAAACCCGCTTTCTGAAGCGCGGCCGGTTTCGTCAGTGACACGCTTCGCTGATGCTCATGTCTTTTCGGTTGATGTGGAAGAATGGTATCAGGTTGGCGCGTTTGAAAACACGCTACAGCGCTCTGACTGGCCTTCGCTCGAGAGCAGGGTAGAGCGCCAATGCCACCATATCCTCGCGCTTCTTGATGAGGCCAAGGTTAAGGCGACCTTCTTTTGCCTTGGCTGGGTGGCTGAGCGTCATCCGCTCCTGATATCCACTATTCATAAAGAGGGCCATGAACTTGCCTGCCACGGCATGGCGCATGAGCGTATTTTCCGCTTCAGTCGTGAGGAGTTTCGCCAGGACGTGCTCCGGGCGAAAGCACTTCTCGAAGATGCGTCCGGCGCGTGCATCCATGGTTACAGGGCACCCAGCTTTTCGCTAACCGCCGACATCTGGTGGGCCTATGAGGTGCTTGAAGAGGCCGGTTTTTCCTATTCTTCCAGCCTGTATCCGTTGAAGACAGACCATTACGGCATGCCCGAAGCGCCGCGCCGCCCTTTCTGGCCAATCGGTGAAGGACGTATCCTTGAAGTGCCGATGACCGTTTGCAAGCGGTTCGGGCGCGCATTGCCAGCGTCAGGCGGCGGGTATTTCCGCCTGCTTCCCTATGCGCTCGGCAAATATATGTTCCTGAAAGGGGCGGCGCAGACCGGCGCGCCCGGCATATTCTATATGCACCCGTGGGAAGTGGACCCGGAGCAGCCCTATATGGAAGCGGCGCCGTGGCTGTCGCGCTTTCGGCACTATACCGGACAGAAAGCCATGCCGGACAAGCTTAAAGCGCTGCTTGGCAGCGCCCGGTGGGACAGCCTGCACCAGACGATCGTCGAGCCTGCCTTTAAAGCAATCGGGGACGCCTGATGGTCCTATCCGTCACAGAGCTGACGCAAGCCCGCGCCGCAGAGTGGGACGCCTATGTGACTGCGCATCCTGACGGCACCTTTTGTCACCGCGCAGGGTGGAAATTCGCCGTTGAGGCGGGAGCAGGGCACCGAAGCCCTTTTCTGATGGCGGAAGAGGACGGTGTGCTCACGGGCGTGCTACCGCTCACCCTCAGGAAAAGCGCGCTGTTTGGCAAGGCGCTGGTATCCAGCATGTTCTGCGTCTATGGCGGCGCACTGACCACGGATGACGCGGCGGCAGCCGCCCTTGACGACGCCGCATGGAAACTGGCGGCAGATAACGGCATTGGTGTGTATGAAGCGCGGACACGGTCGCCCGCTCATCGCGACAGGGATGGCTGGCATTCAGCTGGCGTGAAGGCTGCAACCTTCATCCGCGAATTGCCCGCTGGAGACGGTGACGAGGTTTTGCTCTCGATCCCTCGCAAGCAACGTGCTGTGGTGCGCAAAAGCCTGGACACAGGGCTCGTATGTGACTGGACACCGAACATCAGGCAGGTTTATGAGCTTTATGCGGCCAGCGTTCACGGGCTCGGCACGCCTGTGTTTCCGTTTGCCCTGTTCCGTGCGCTGACTGAAGCCTTCCCGGATAACCACCTGTGTCAAGTGATCCGCACCGGCGAGGGCAAACCGGTTGCAAGCCTGTTCAGTTTTCACGATGGCACCACCATACTGCCTTATTATGCAGGCGGTACACGGGAAGCACGTGCCTACGGCGCCCATGATTTCATGTATTATCAGCTCATGCTCCGCGCGCGCGAGATGGGGATCACATATTTCGACTTTGGTCGCAGCAAGCTTGATACCGGTCCATATTCTTTCAAGAAAAACTGGGGTTTTGAGCCCACGCCGCTGGAATATGAATACCGGCTGGCACCGGGCACCACGCCGCCCGACCTTTCGCCGCAGAACGCCAAGTTCGCCCTCATGGTGAAGCTCTGGAAAAAGCTGCCGCTTGGTGTCGCCAATCAACTCGGGCCCTTGCTCGCGCGGCATCTGGGGTAAGGCCATGGCACGAATCCTTTTTCTCGCGCACCGCATTCCCTATCCGCCCAACAAGGGTGACAAGATCCGGTCGTGGCACATGCTGGAACATCTGTGCCAGCATCATGATGTACATCTTGCTTATTATATTGATGACCCACGAGACCTTGAGCACACCGAGATGCTGGCAGGCATGGTCGAAAGCCAGGCCTACTGCCAAGTATCGAAACGGGAGCAGAAAGTCCGCGCACTCACCGGCTTTTTAAGCGGGAAACCCCTTACGGTTGCTGCATACCCAAAGGGAAAACTCCGCCGTTACTGCAACTCTCTGCTGGATGCGGGTGAAATCGACCTCATTTTCCTGTTCTCCGGTGCGGTTGCGCCACTTGTATTCAAGCGCGGCACACCGCCATGCCCGGTCGTGACAGACCTTGTCGATGTCGATAGCGCCAAGTGGCAGGCCTATTCAGGCGCCGCGCGCTGGCCAATGAACCTGCTTTACCAGCGGGAACACCACACGCTTGCAGCTTACGAGCGCGAGATCGCCAGACGCTCAGTGGCGACGCTCTTTGTCAGTGAGGATGAGGCAGCACTTTTCCGCAAGGGCGTTGATGCCGATGTGGGATCAACAGTTCATGCCGTGATGAACGGTGTTGATCTCGCGCGGTTTGACCCCACACGCTATGGCGCTACCCGCGAGCAGCGCGGGCACGTCATATTCACAGGGGCGATGGATTATGCGCCGAATATCGAGGCGGCGCGCTGGTTTGTTCGGTCTGTTTGGCCTCACATCCGGGCGCAGATGCCAGAAGCAAGCTTTGTTATAGCCGGGGGCCCGGTGAGCAGCTCCGTGAAGGAGCTGGTAAAAACACCGGGGGTTTCCGTGCTTGGCTATGTGGATGATATGGCGGCGACCATCGCAAAGGCGCAGGTGGCGGTTGCGCCGCTTTTGACGGCGCGCGGTATCCAGAACAAGGTGCTCGAAGGCATGGCGATGGCAAAGCCGGTGGTGGCGACACGCGCCGCAAAGGAAGGCATCGTGGCTGAAGAAGGGCACGATCTTCTGGTAGCGGACGATCCAGCTGCATTTGCGCAGGCTGTCCTGGCCCTGCTGAAAGACGCGGCCGCACGCAGCAAGGTTGGTGCAGCTGCCCGACGTTTTGTCGAGAGGCATCATAGCTGGCCCCGCTGCCTTGGGGCGCTTGACGGTGTTATTGCTCAGGCGCTTGCGGGCGAGGGGATGGCAAAATGACCCAGCCACAAAAAGCGGCGCTGCTGTTTGCGCTGGGCCTTGTGGTCCTTGTCTTGGCCTGGTGGACCACGGTTGGCCAGCTCGCTGACATCCTCTGGAATGTCGACATCTATTCCCATGGCCTCCTGGTACCCTTTATTTCCCTGTGGCTGATCTGGCGGGAGGAAGATGAAGGCCTGCCGAGGCCCGCATTACCCAGCGCATTCGGGGCTGCCCTTTTGCTGCCCATAGCTTTAGTCTGGCTTGTGGGCGAGGCGATGGAGGCCAGCATCGTGCAGCATGTTGCACTGGTGCTTGCCATTCAAGCGATGTTCCTCGCGGTTTATGGGGGGGGTGTTGTTCGGCGACACCTGTTTGCGCTGTTCTTTCTCTTTTTCATGATCCCTGCAGGGGACGGGCTCATCCTGCCGCTGCAGAAATTGACGACAGCCATGGTGACATGGGGCCTTGATGTAGCGGGGATACAGCACCAGACCGAGGGTGTGTTTATCCAACTCTCTGGCGGGCTTTATGAAGTGGCAGCCGCCTGCGCGGGGCTCAAGTTTTTCTTCACCAGCATCGTGACCGGTGTGCTGCTGTGCCATCTGGCGTTCACCAGTTGGCGGCGGCGAATGGTGATGTTGCTCGCGTCTGTGCTTGTGCCGGTTGTGGCCAATGCGGGGCGGGTCTTTACCATCCTTCTGATCGCGGAGGCGACGGACCAGGACTTTGCCAAGGGTGTTGACCATATCGTTTATGGCTGGGTTTTCCTCAGTTTTGTCCTGCTGATCCTGATTGCCTGTGCCTACCGGCTCTCCGACAAGGGGGAAGAGACCGCCAAGCCGATAACCCCAGCTTCCGGTAGCTGGGCCTTGCGGCCGTGGCATGCGGCGCTGCTGCTGCCGATTGTGGCGTCGCTCTGGATTTCCGCATCCACCCGCGCGCGGACCGTGTGTGAGCTGCCGCCCCTTGACGCGCCCGAGTGCGAAGACTGCGCCTACCGGCTGCTGCCGTCGGTCAAAGGACAGATCCCGTTTGAACTGAACGGCGCGGATGCGACCGCGACGATGCTATACCGGGATGGCGGACAGCGTTTCTCGGTTTTTGCCGCGGCCTTCATGCCCGACCGGCGCGGACACCGCATGGTACAAGGACCTTACCGTACCCTGCGTGACGATTGGCTTGTGTTTGCAGGCGCACCCGTAAGCGACCAGACCGCAAACGGTATCACCTACGCCGAGACCGTTGTCTGGCGCGGGGCAGAGCGGCAGCTGGTGTGGCGCGCCTATCTGACTGGTGGCAAGTTTGTGGGCGCTGGTGACCGGGCCGTGAAGCTTGAGCTGGGTCTCGCGCGTCTGCTGGGCCGGTCTGCGGACGGTGCGACGGTCATTGTCGCGACAAGCATGGAAGACGGCATTGAGCCAGCACGCGAAGCCTTGAAAAAATTTCTGTCGACATTCCCGCCAGATCGTTTTTTATGGGAGCAGTTGACCGATAAGAAGGATGGTGCCGTATGTGCGGAATAGCGGGGGTCATGATTGCCGGGGACAAGCCGGTGGATCAGGCTGTGTTGCGCCAGATGACGGACCAGATTGCGCATCGCGGGCCGGATGACGACGGCTTTTTCATCGGTGCCGGGGTAGGGCTTGGCCATCGCCGCCTGTCAATCATCGACGCCGCTGGCGGTCATCAGCCGATGTTCAGCCCCGATGAGCGTGTGGTCATTACCTATAACGGCGAAATCTATAATTTCCAGCAGCTCCGCCGTGAGCTGGAGGCGCTTGGCCACAGCTTCCGCACCAACTGCGATACCGAGGTGCTGCTGACTTCCTATCTTGAGTGGGGGCAGGACTGTGTGACCCGCCTGCGCGGCATGTTTGCCTTTGCCATCTGGGACACGCGGCGCGAGGAACTGTTCCTTGCCCGCGACCGGCTGGGCATTAAACCGCTGTATTTTGCCAACCTGGGGGATGGCAGTTTTATCTTTGGGTCTGAGCTCAAGGCGTTGATGGTCTATCCCGGTGTTGGCCGCAAAATGCGGATCGACGCGCTTGAGGATTATCTCGCGCTTGGTTATGTGCCGGACCCCAAAAGCATTCTGGACGATGTGGAGCAACTGTCGCCCGGCTATACGCTGACCGTGAACAAACGCACGGGGCAGCAGCGGCAACAGCCGTTCTGGCGGCTTGACGTCGTGACCCCGGCAGTTGGCGAAGAACATCCGGAAGAACTTCTGGAACGGCTTGAGGAAGCGGTCAAACTGCGCATGATTGCGGACGTGCCGCTTGGGGCCTTCCTCTCGGGCGGGCTGGATAGCAGCACGGTCGTGGGCCTGATGAGCCGCAATAACCCGGAGCCAATCGAGACATGCTCCATCGGATCCGATGATCCGCTTTTTGACGAAAGCGGCCATGCTGAGCTGGTCTCCGACCATTTTGGCACGCATCACCGCATGCGGCTCGTATCGGCCCGGGATGGTGGGCTGATTGATCTGATGGCAAGTGTTTATGACGAACCCTTTGCCGATGTGTCGGCATTGCCGACGTACCGGGTATGCGCCCTCGCACGTGAGAAGGTGAAGGTAGCGCTTTCGGGCGATGGTGGTGACGAGCTTTTTGCCGGTTACCGCCGCCACCGCTTCCATATGATCGAGGAAGAGCTGAGGAGCCGCATTCCACTCGGTATCAGGAAGCCTGTTTTTGCGGCGCTCGCGGCGGTCTATCCCAAGCTCGACCGGGCACCGCGGTTCCTGCGCGCCAAATCTACTTTTGAAGCTCTGGCGCGCACCTCGGCCGAGGCCTACTTCCAGACGGTGAGCCGCACGCCGGACAGTGTGCGCCTCAAGCTGCACACGTCGAAAATGCAGTCCCGCCTGTTCGGCTACCACCCGCAGGAGCGCTTCCGCAAGCTGACGGCCGAAGTCTCTGGCGCGCATCCGCTTTCGATCATCCAGTATCTCGATTTCAAGACCTATCTGCCGGGCGATATCCTGACCAAGGTCGACCGCGCCAGCATGGCGCATGGCCTTGAAGTGCGCGTGCCGATCCTCGATCATAAATTTGTAGAGTGGGGTTTCAGGCTTGACCCCGAAACACGCATCCGTGACGGCGTGGGCAAATCGGTGTTCAAGGACGCCGTGCGTGGCTTTGTCCCGGACAGCATTATCGACCGACCCAAGAAAGGCTTTGATATCCCCGTGGCCGACTGGCTCAGGAATGAACTGGCAGATGATGTGCGGAAGCTCACGAAAAGCGAACGACTGCTCGATACCGGGCTGTTCAGCCGCAAGGCGATCGAGCGCATGATCGACGATCATATGCATGAAAAAAGGGACCACCAGTCTACCCTGTGGTCCCTTATGATGCTGGAGCGCAGCATGGAACAGCTTGACCTGTTCTATAGCTGACGCCGGGCCGACTGCCGTTTAGCCGCGGCTGTCGAGGGCGTAACCCGCGGAGCGTACCGTGCGGATATAGTCGCTCGTGTTGTCGAAGTTCATTGCTTTGCGCAGGCGGCGAATGTGCACGTCCACGGTGCGCGGCTCCACATACACATCATGGCCCCAGACACTGTCGAGCAGTTGCTCGCGCGAGAAGACGCGGCCCGGGTTTTCCATGAAGTGCCTCAGCAGCCGGTATTCGGTCGGGCCGAGGTGCACGAGGTTTTCGCCTCTTGTCACGCGGTGCGACACGTTGTCGAGCGTGATATCCTCGAACTTGAGCTGCTGGCCGGCAAGCGCTGGGCGTACACGCCGCAGCACCGCCTGGATGCGCGCAATCAGTTCCTTCGGCGAGAAGGGCTTGACGATATAATCGTCGGCACCGGTCTCAAGGCCGCGGATACGGTCAGGCTCATCCGCACGCGCGGTCAACATGATGATCGGCACGTTTGCGGTCTCGGTATTGCGGCGCAACTGGCGGCAAATCTCAAGGCCCGAGAGGTTCGGCAGCATCCAGTCAAGAAGGATGATATCCGGGGTTTCCTGGGTCGCGCGGTACAGGCCTTCTTCGCCGTCCGCGACGGCTTCCACCAGATAGTCGGACCGTTCAAGATTATAGCGAACGAGTTCGGTGATGCTTTCGTCGTCTTCAATCAGTAAAACACGGGTCTTCACTTAACTGCCTCCAGTTATCGAAACCTGATCACTCTTCAACCAACTCGGTGCTGGTGAAATCGCGCTTCGGCCGTCGGGCGTCTTCAAGCATGACGCCGGTAATGGTGTAATAAACCTGTTCCGCAATATTGGTGGCCTGATCGCCGATGCGTTCGAGGTTCTTTGCAATCATCAGGAAATGGGTCAGGGCCCCGATCTGGTTCGGGTTTTCCATCATGCGTGCCAGAATCTGGCGGTATGCTGCATTGTGGAGGTTATCGAGCGCTTCGTCGCGTTCCCAGACTTCCATGGCGCTGTCGGCATCGCGGTGCACATAGGCGTCCATCACATCCTGGATCATGCGGCGCGCTTCGTCGGCCATCTGGTCGAGCAGAAGCGGCATCACCACAGGTGCTGCTTCATTGATCGCGAGCGTGCGTTTGGAAATATTCTTCGCATAGTCGCCGATACGCTCGATGATGCCAGTCATCTTGAGCGCGGCAACAACTTCACGCAGGTCATCTGCAACCGGGGCACGGCGTGCGAAGACAACGATTGCCGCACGTTCTGCTTCCAGTTCAAGCTGATCGAGCGCGCGGTCGCTGGAGCGTACATGCCAGGCGCCGTCGGCATCCAGTTCGCGCAGGGCCTTCATGGCGGCAACTAACTGTTCCTCGGCAAGCCCGCCCATGCGGCTTACGATGCTGCGCAGGTCTTTGAGCTCATTGTCATAAGCTTTAACAATATGGTCGTTCATCTCTTCTCGTCCTAACCAAAGCGGCCAGTGATATAATCCCGCGTGCGCTCTTCTTTCGGCGACGTGAATATCTGGGTGGTGTCGCCATGCTCCACCAGGTCGCCCATGTGGAAGAAGGCTGTCTTTTGCGAGATACGCGCGGCCTGCTGCATGCTGTGGGTCACGATAATGATAGCATATTTGCCTTTGAGCTCATCGATCAGCGCTTCCACCTTCGCGGTAGCAATCGGATCGAGGGCGGAGCAGGGCTCATCCATCAGGATCACTTCAGGGTTCACCGCAATCGCACGCGCAATACACAAGCGCTGCTGCTGGCCACCGGAAAGCGCGGTGCCCGGGCTGTCGAGCCGGTCTTTCACCTCGTTCCACAGGCCCGCCTTCTCAAGCGATATGGCAACAATCTCGTCGAGATCAGCGCGTTCGCGGGCGAGGCCGTGGATGCGCGGGCCATAGGCGATATTGTCATAGATCGACTTGGGGAAGGGGTTCGGTTTCTGGAACACCATGCCCACGCGAGCGCGAAGCTGCACCACGTCGATCTTCGGGTCGTAGATATTGTCACCATCCAGGGTGATGTTACCCTCGACCCGGCAGCTGGCCACCGTGTCGTTCATGCGGTTAAGACAGCGCAGGAAGGTTGACTTGCCGCAACCGGACGGGCCGATAAGCGCCGTCACTTCATCGCGGTAGAGATCAAGGGAGATGCCTTTGACGGCGTGATTGTCACCGTAAAAGACGTTGACGTCCTTGGCTGCCATCTTCGGCTTGCGTGTTTCAGTCATCGGATCCACTTTTGTAGACATATCAAGCATCTTTACCACTGCCGTTCAAATTTCTGACGAAGCCAGATAGCCAGCCCGTTCATCGAGATCAGGAATGTCAGCAGTACCATGATGGCAGCCGACGTTTTTTCAACAAAGGCGCGTTCCGGGCTATCGGCCCACAGGAAAATCTGTACCGGCAGTGCCGTTGCAGCATCGGTGAAGCTGCCCGGAATATCAACGATAAAGGCCACCATGCCGATCATCAGCAGCGGCGCGGTTTCACCAAGCGCCTGCGCCATGCCGATGATTGTACCGGTCAGGATGCCCGGCATTGCGAGCGGCACGACATGGTGGAACACCACCTGCATCGGCGAGGCACCAAGGCCGCGTGCGGCGTCACGGATCGACGGCGGTACCGCCTTGATCGACGCACGAGCGGCAATGATGATGGTCGGCAGCGTCATGAGCGCCAGCGTCAGGCCCCCCACCATGGGAGCCGAGCGCGGCAGGTGCATTACGCCAAGGAACACAGCAAGACCCAGCAGACCAAAGACAATCGATGGTACAGCTGCGAGGTTGTTGATATTGATCTCAATGATATCCGTCAGACGGTTCTGCGGTGCAAATTCCTCGAGGTAGATCGCTGTCAGCACACCCACAGGGAAGGCAATCAGCAGCGTGACCACAAGGGTCAGGGCCGAGCCAACGGTGGCACCCCAGATACCGGCAAGTTCCGGGTCACGGCTGTCGCCGCTGGTGAAGAAGCGGGTGTGGAAGTTGAGCGACACGCGGTCCTCTTCCACAAGCTTGTTGTACCAGCCAAGCTCCTGGTCCTTCACCTTGCGGTTGGCTTCTGGCTCGTCCGCGTCGATCTTGCCCTTGCGGAGCTGGTCAATATCGTCAGCAGCGAGCAGGCGCACGGTCTTGGTGGTGCCAACGATGGCAGGCTGCTCAAGCACCATGGTGCGCAGTTGTTCACGTGCACCACCGCTGATGATGCGGATAAGGGCGCGGCGGTCGCGGCGGCTGGTGACTTCCGGGAACTGGGCGGTCAGCGCCGCGTCCAGGAGCCGGGTCATGTTGGCCTGACGTACCTGCTCCTCGAAGGCAGCGGCATCGAGCGTGCGCGGATCACCGAGGATGTCTTCACTGAAAGTGACATCAAGGTCGATGCTGGTCTGCATGAAACCCATGGCACCGTCCTGTACGATGCGGCCAATGAGCAGCACGAGGAACAGGGCGGCGAGCACGACAGCCGAGAAGCCCATGGCGCGGAAGTTGCGGTCGCGCCGGTAGCGGCGGCGAATCCGTGCCTGCATTTCAGGCGACTTCCAGTCGGTCGGTTCAAATTCACGTGTGTTGGACATATGAGCCAGCCTTATCAATCATACACTTCGCGGTATTTGCGCACGATGCGCAGCGCGAAAACGTTTAGCACCATGGTGGACAGGAAGAGCGCGAGCCCGAGCGCAAAGGCCGAGAGCGTCTTGGCGCTGTCAAATTCCTGGTCACCGGTGAGAAGGGCAACAATCTGTACCGTTACGGTAGTCACGGCTTCGAACGGGTTGGCCGTCAGGTTCGGCTGCATGCCGGCGGCCATTACCACAATCATGGTCTCGCCCACAGCGCGGCTGATCGCGAGCAGGAAAGCGCCGACAATACCGGGCAGCGCCGCAGGCAGGATCACATTCTTGATGGTCTCCGACCGCGTGGCGCCGAGCGCGAGCGAGCCGTCCTTGAGCGACTTCGGTACGGCAGTAATCGCGTCATCTGAAAGCGACGACACAAACGGGATGATCATGATACCCATGACAAAACCCGCTGCGAGCGCGCTTTCGCTGGCGATCTCTACGCCGATGGCGTCGCCGAGTTCGCGGAAGAAGGGGGCAACGGTGAGTGCGGCGAAAAAGCCGTAAACAACCGTCGGTACACCCGCAAGCACCTCAAGGATCGGTTTGGCGATCTTGCGGGTGCGCGAGCTGGCATATTGCGTGAGATATACGGCGGACATCAGCCCGATCGGACCCGCCACCAGCATGGCCAGCAGGCTGATCAGCAGGGTACCGGTGAAAAGCGGCACCGCACCAAAGGCACCCGAGGACGCAACCTGATCGGCGCGGAGCGCGGTTTGCGGGCTCCAGTGCAGGCCGAAGACAAAGTCGATCACGGAAACCTGCTGGAAGAAGCGCAGGCTTTCAAACAGGAGCGACGCAACGATACCGACCGTGGTGATGATCGCGATCACCGAGCTCAGGATCAGCAGGATCGTCAGCACGCGCTCAAAGGAGTTCCGCGCGCGAAAGTCGGGGTTGGTCTTGAAGTTGGCGAACAGAAGCCCGCTCAGTCCCGAGGCGAGCGCGAGGGCAAATGTCGCCCAGATGCCGCGGACATAAAGATCATGGAACTGCTGCGCAGCCGCCAGAATATCGGGGTTTTTCTCGGAGATGCCAGGGTTCTCAACAGCAAGCCGGATGCGGTTCAGCACCAAGGTGGCATGCTCCTGGTACTGCGCGCTCAGACCCTCTGGAAGTCCGGCCACAACGAGGCCCTCGATGATATTTTTGCCGGAAACCAGCCAGACAACAAAGATCAGAAGCCCGGGGATCAGGGCGCAGACAGCCGCGTAATAGCCATAGTGACGCGGAAGGCTGTGCAATTTGGAAGTATCGCCGGACACAGACGCGAGCGAACGCTGGCGTACGGTCACAAAGGCGATAATCGCCACAAGAACCAAGGTCAGAAAAATTGCGGCACTCGTCATTCCATTATGCCTTCCGGAGTGTCGTTAAGCGGAGGAGCCCCCAGCCCCATCTTGTTTGTACTCGAAGCGGACGGGCCATATATCAGGACCCATCCGCTTCGTGTATCTCTTTTTCAACCTTAGTCGAGCTGAAGGTTGCTGAGTGTCTTGGCTGCAGCCTGGAATTCGGCGCGTTCGTCTTCGCCAAGCGGGATCAGGCCACGGTCAGCAAGGTAACCGAAGTCGCCCCATGCCTTGTCGCTGGTGAATTCAGCCAGATATTCACGGATGCCGGGCACCACGTCCACGTGTGCTTTTTTCACATAGAAATACAGCGAACGGGAGATCGGGTAGGAACCGTCGGAGATTGCTTCGAACGTCGGGTCTGTCGGCTCACCGCCTTCAGCTGCCACCGGGAAGGCTTTCAGCGCGTCAGCGTTCTGGTCAAGGAAGCTGAAACCGAATACGCCAACGGCTTCGTGGTTCGCCTGAAGCTTCTGGACGATCAGGTTGTCGTTTTCACCGGCTTCAACGAAGGCGCTGTCTTCACGCAGGGCGCGGCACAGGGCCTTGTGCATGTTCTTGTCGCTTTTGGCGAGGGCCTTCATGCCCGAGAAGCTGTCGCAGCCAACTTCGATCGCAAGCTCGTTGAAAGCGTCACGCGTGCCGGAGGTCGGCGGCGGGCCGAGCACAACAATCGGGCGATTCGGCAGGGCCGGGTTTACATCAGCCCAGGTCTTGTAGGGGTTATCGATCATGTTGCCTGCGCCGCCCTCGGTGCCGGGGGCAGGAACTTTTGCCGCGAGCGCGAGATAAAGGTCGCGCAGCGTCAGTTGCATGTCCGGTGCGCTCTTGTCAGCCGCAAGCACAATACCGTCGTAACCGATCTTGATCTCAACGATGCCGGCCACGCCGTTCTGGGCGCAAAGCTCGACTTCGGATTTCTTGATACGGCGCGACGAATTGGTGATGTCCGGGTGATTGGTGCCAATGCCCGAGCAGAAAAGCTTGAGGCCACCACCGGAACCGGTCGATTCGACGATCGGGGTCTTGAAGTTGGAAGACCGACCGAACTCCTCTGCGACAGCGGTCGAGAAGGGGAACACCGTCGAGGACCCGACGATCCTGATCTGGTCTCGCGACTGGGCGAGTGAGCCCGAAGATGCAATAAAGGCCGCTCCTGCAACGGCAGCCGCGATGGCGAATTTTTTCATTTCATATTCTCCAGGCCACATGAAAGTGACGCATTCTTTCCATTTACCCTGGTCATAACCTTACCGCCGAAATGTTGCGGTTTTATGCCAGCACGGGTAGCCCTACGCGCGGAATGTTACAACAAAATGACACTAGCTGTTTTGCGGCTTGTTTTGCGGAATCGGCAGCTTGAAGCTGAAGGTCGTACCGGTCCCGAGCTGGCTTTTGATATCCAGTGGGCTATTGTGCCTGAGCAGGATGTGTTTGACAATCGCAAGACCGAGGCCGGTGCCTCCCATCTTGCGTGACCGTGCCGTGTCCACGCGGTAAAAGCGCTCGGTAAGCCGCGCGAGGTGCTCCTGAGCAATGCCTGGCCCTTCGTCAGAAATAGACAGCACAACATGCTTTCCGGTACGGCCCAGCTCGGTCGAAACCGTGACGGTCGTGTTGGGGTCTGCATATTTGGAGGCGTTGCTGAGCAAATTCAGCAGGACCTGCGTGATCTGGTCACTGTCGGCAACAATGTTCTGCACCCCGTCGCCTTGTACATAAGCCAGCTCGATACCACGTTCTGCGGCCACGGCTTTGACCGTATTGATCGCGCTTATGACCAGCTTGTTGATGTCTGCCGTGGCGTTGGGCGCCATATACCGTGTCATCTCGATCCGCGAGAGCGAGAGCAGGTCGTCGATCAGCCTGACCATACGCTCCGCTTCCGTCTGCATGATGCCAAGGAAACGGGCGTGCGCATCCATGTCGCCGACCGCCGGGCCACGCAAGGTTTCAATAAAACCGAGAACAGATGTCAGCGGTGTCCGCAGCTCGTGGCTTGCGTTTGCGACAAAATCGGCGCGCATGCGCTCGGTCCGTAACAAACTTGTAACTTCGTAAAAATAGACGATGGCCCGGGCGCCGTCGTTTGCCTTGCCGGCCAGCACAGGTGCGACCGTCACATCGAAGCTGCGGTCCTTGCTGGTGGTGTAGCGGATCACGCCGAAGTCACCGTATTTGCCGTTCAGGATATTATCGAGGGCCGCCACAAAATTGGACTGGCGCAGATAAAGGAAAGCGTCGTTGCCGACAATGTCGCTGCCGAGGAGTTCGCGCGCGGATTCGTTGGCAAACGCGATCTTCTTGTCACCGTCGACCAGCAGCAGCGGAGAGGGCAGGCGGTCAAGCGCGTTGGCCCCCAGAAGCACGGAGCTGCCGGTTTTGGACTTGCGTTTCTCGCGGATGGCGGAGCGCCGGTTTTCAAGCCGCTCCATCCGCCGTTTGATTTCAAGCTGGAGCAGGAAGGCGCCGGAAACGGCCCCGACAAAAAAAGCGCCGATGAACGTGACCTGTCCGACCGACCACATGAGGGCAAGGGTGAAGATGACAGCGGCTGCCGTCGATCTTTCATTCAGGAGTCCCTGATATTCCTTGAAAGGTTCGCGCATTTGACGACAAATTTCCCGGGATGGATTGATCCCCTCGCCATTTGGCGTGGGAATATCTCGCAATTCAACAACCCACACCGTTTAAATTACAAGCATTGCAGATTTGTGACACTTTTATTTCGGGGCGTTTTGTCGCAACGTTTTGATATTTTGTACCAAATTATACTAAAAATGTCTCTGGACCATTCTTCTCTTGCATTGTTAAGCTATATTTAACGCGAGAAGCCTGATATTAGACAGGCAGCGGGGTTAAGTCAGGTATCCGGAGGCCGCAACACGTGCAAGACAAGAGTAACCAGAATAGCGAGTTTCTGGAGCGCCGTCGACAGCTCCTGAAAATGGGCGCTGCGGGCATGCCTATGGTCCTGACCCTGAAGGCGTCCGCGAACCAGACCATACATTCCGCGCTCGACTGCGCTTTCATCCTGACATCGGCGGTCAACATCCTTGTCGACCATGAAGGCAAGGTCTGGGTCGGCAACGACACGATCGAGCAAGGCACCGGCGGGAAGCTCAAGACCAGCGACATCGCCAGCTTCAAGAATAACGCGGACTTTGTCTTCCCGGCGGATACCGCCCCGGACGACTATGTTCCCGACGAATGCCCGCCCGACCCCTGCAGCGGTGACGACGACGGTGGCGGCTGGGACGATGACGACTGGTATTATGGCTCTGCGGGGAAGGACCTGCTGCAGCAACTTCAGGAAAGTGGCAGTATTGTCGCGTTCACCGGTAATAATCGCGGTGGCGGCAGCCGCGGTGATGACGACGATGACGACTGTAACAACGGGGACGATGACGACGACGACTGGGACGACGACGATGGTGGTTCCGGCGGTTCGTCGAGCACATGGACCGATTGCGGGTACAATTATTACCAGATCACGGCCAACACCACGATCACGCCACTCAATTACATGAACCAGAATGGCGACTGGCAGATTTCCGGCAACGAGGGGCTTTATATCGTCCTCGGTGCCAAATACCTTGACTATTATGGCAATGATGGCGGTTTCCCGGGCATCTCCTGCCTGCATTCGATCCTGACCTATCTCCAGACAGCGTAAGGGCTGCCTTCATGGCTGAAGGAATGGAAAGCACATGGCTTTGGTTCGCGGACCGAAGCCATTTTTGCATCCATGACATGGGCGAGGTCAGTTACCTTTACTGCATGCGTTCGGGCGACACCCATGTGTTCAACACGGTCTCAATGGCTATCCTCGAATATTTTGCCGAGAAGCCCCACAGCATTGCTGATCTGATTGAAGACTTCCCGGAATTGATGGGATTGAGCCGCGAGGAATGTCCGCGGGGTGTCGTACGCCGCATGTTCAACGAGCTCGACGAGGCCGGACTTGTGATGCCGCTGGAGGCGGCACCATGACACCTGCACCGCTCGCCAGTATCGGCCGACGCGAGGTGCGCCGCGCGCTGAACAAGGGCACGCTGCGGCTGCACCTGGGCCCCTTTGTCACAGCGCTCAGGTCCAGCAATCGGTATCTGCACGACTATTTCCTCGATATCTACCGCGACTGCCCGGTCTCGGTCGGTGCAGGCATCATAGCGGACTATTATCTGCGTGTCGGGGCACCGAACGTGTTGCGGCGCTTTATTCGCCCGCAAGTGTTGCCGGACCCTGGTTTCCATTTTCCCACACTGCCGCTGCCCGTTCATATGGCGCCGCTCGCGCTTGAGATGGGCATGAACCTCTCCGCGGCGCTGCAGTGTTTCCGCTTCACCATGTTTCATGCCGGTGTGGTGGCAAAAGGGCAGGATGCCGTGATGATTGCGGCACATTCGGGCGGCGGCAAAAGCACGCTGACGGCTGCGATGATGGAAGCGGGATACCGCCTGTTGTCGGACGAGTTTGCCATACTCCGGCGTGACCGCGTGGCGCTGATGCCCTATCCACGGCCAGTATCGCTCAAGAACGCATCGATTGATGTGGTGCGGGAGATGGCAGGCGAAGGCGCGCTGAGCAAGCCACTTGTGGGCACGCCGAAAGGCACCGTGGCCTATCGCCGTGCGCGGGCGTCCGATATTCAGGCGATGGATGAGGAGGCTACTCCCAAGTTATTGATTTTTCCAACCTTTAAGGAAAATTCATCTGTCGTCGTTTCGCCGGTGGAACCTGCGGATGCCGCCATGCGGTTGATTGCCGGCTCGCCCAACTATCAGGTGGTCGGACGCGCGGCGTTCGAGACCACCATGGCAATGATGGATGGCCTGAAAGCCTTCGAGATCCGGTACGGCAACACTGCCGACAGCGTAAAACTGGTACAGGACCTCCTTGGGGAGGGAACAGTATGAAGCGCGCCTATTTTAAAATGGCTGTTGGGCTGCTGCCCCTTGAGGGGACCACACTTTCGGACTTTCTGTTCTGGGCCGGGCGCGCGCACATCCTGGGGCAGGTTGCTGCGGCGCATGAGGGCGAGGCGCCGGGCAAGCTTGGCGACGTGCTGGAAAACGCCCGGGTTCGCACGGCTCACGACAAACGCATGCTGACGTTTGAGGCCGAGCGCATTGAACGGGCGCTCAAGGGCAGTGGAATCAAACCGGTCCTCCTCAAGGGCGCGGCTTATGTGGCGCGGGGCCTGCGCGCCGGGCAGGGGCGCCGGGTGAGTGATATCGACATCCTTGTGGAAGAACGCCATCTCGCGGAGGCCGAAATGCTATTGCGGGAAGCGGGCTGGGTGGGCGAGGCAGCGACGGCAGGCGAATATGATCAGGCCTATTATCGTCGCTGGATGCATGAACTGCCGCCGATGCGGCACAAGCGCCGCCGCACGCTGGTGGATGTTCACCACAGGCTTTTGCCGCGCACAGCCAGGCTGCAGCCGCGGCACGATCTGATGATGGCCGCGGCAAAGCCCATTGAAAACAGCAGCTTGGCTACGTTTGATGCGGCCGATCGGTTCATTCATTCCGCGATCCATATTTTCGCCGACGGCGCTTTTGAGACCGCGCCGCGCAGCTTTATCGAGCTCTATTATCTGTTTGATGACCTGAACGCCGCAGAGCAGGGGCGCCTCATCGACCGGGCCGCCGAGGTGAATGCACTGCGGCCGGTGGCGGGCGCACTATGGGCGGTAAGTCATTATTTTGACGCGGCAAATGCCCATGCTGTGCTGCGTTCGATGGGGGTGGGGGGCGTTAGCCTGAGCCTGCGGACCGCCATCCGGCTATGGGTGCGTGGCGGCTGGGCCAAGCCGCTGGCCGGTTTTGCACTTTATGTGCGGAGCCATTTCATGCGTATGCCGACAGGAATGCTGCTCAAGCATTTGATCGCGCAGGCTTTCAGACGCAGGAAACCAGCGAAGGAAGCTCGGACAGTGAACTGATCAGGTGGTCTGCGCCAAGGTCCGCCGGGGCAATGTCGGTATAGCCAAAATCAACGACGACTGAAGGCGCACCGGCAGAGCGCGCGGCAGCAATATCATTGATACTGTCGCCGACCATCAGGAAGGCCCCGTCACCGGGTAGCAGGGTTGCGGTCTCAAGGAGATGGCGGGGGTCCGGCTTCTTGAACTCGAAGCTGTCGCCGCCCGTTACAGCGTCAAAATACTGAGCGATATCAAGGTGTTGCAGCAGTGGGCGGGTGAGTGCAACAGGTTTGTTGGTGCAGACGGCGAGTGAAAAACCTTGTGATTTCAAATCCTTGAGCATCTGGATGCCGCCGGGGAACACCGTGGTGCCGTCCGCGATATGGTCGCGGTAATAGCTCAGGAACACGGGCAGAAGCGCCGTGGCCTCATGGCTCTCGCGCCCGCCGGTTGCCTCAAGCCCGAGTTCAATAAGCCGCTTGGCGCCGTGCCCGACCATATGCCTAACCTGTTGAAGCGTAACACTTTCCCGGCCCACATGGGTCAGCACATGGTTGGTGGCGGCATGCAGGTCGAAGGCACTGTCCACCAGGGTCCCGTCGAGGTCGAAAAGGATTTTCTTGACTGTAAATCGGGCCATAATCTGCTATATTTCCTGCGTTGATCCGGTTACGCGCCGCTTTTGCACACTGTGCAGGATGTGTGCACAAAGTGTGCAGGATATGTGCAATGAAAGCGCATCGGAACCGGAGTCTTTTGCAGGGGCTCTCTGGCCTCGCCTTCCATACATTCACACATCCACTGCCGTCACAAATCCCACACTGTTTCAGCGCTAAAATAGCGTGCCTGTAGCTATAGATTAGAAATGGGTGCGCGCAAGTGTTAATCTTGCCTGCTATAAGGCGGCAAATCGCCGCGACACGCTGTTTTCGGGCGCAAAATCGCTTGCGTGAAATAAAATGTCGTGGTCTATAGGGTAAGAATTGTGCGTGAAAAGAGTTTCTTTTGAAACTTTCGCAAACAAAGTTGGTGAAAGCCCCGATGAAAGACGGGCAAGATTTGAGGTAAAGTGATGAGTGACTGGCGGCCAGACAGCTGGAAATCGCGGCCTATTGTACAGGTCCCCGACTATCCCGACAAAGATGCGCTAGCGCGTGTCGAGCATGAGCTTTCAAGCTATCCGCCACTGGTTTTTGCAGGCGAAGCCCGCAACCTGAAGGCCCAGCTGGCGGAAGTGGCGGAAGGTCGCGCTTTCCTGCTGCAGGGCGGTGACTGCGCCGAGAGCTTTGCCGAATTTCACCCGAACAATATCCGCGACACCTTCCGGGTGCTCTTGCAGATGGCTGTGGTGCTGACGTTCGCGGCATCGTGCCCTGTGGTCAAGGTGGGCCGTCTCGCAGGTCAGTTCGCCAAGCCGCGTTCGTCGGATACGGAGACGGTGGAGGGTGTTGAGCTGCCAAGCTACCGCGGCGATATCATCAACGGCCCGACGTTTGACGAGGGCAGCCGCATCCCGGACCCGGCGCGTATGCTCAGGGCCTACAGCCAGTCCGCCGCGACGCTGAACCTGTTGCGCGCCTTCGCGCAGGGTGGTTACGCCAACCTGATGTCGGTCCACCGGTGGAACCTCGACTTTGTGTCGAAAAGCGGCGCGGGCGAGCGCTACCAGGAACTGGCAGACCGGATCGGCGAAGCGCTTTCGTTCATGCAGGCCTGTGGCATTGACCCCGACAGTGTTCATCAGCTGCAGGGCACGGATTTCTTCACCAGCCACGAAGCACTGCTGCTCGGCTACGAGCAGTCGCTCACCCGCGTCGACAGCACGTCGGGCGACTGGTACGACACCTCCGCCCACCTTTTGTGGGTTGGCGACCGTACGCGCCAGATCGACGGCGCGCACCTTGAGTTCCTGAGCGGTATCGGCAACCCCGTGGCCGCCAAGGTTGGCCCGACGACGGAAGTTGACGGCCTGTTGAAGCTCATCGACAAGCTGAACCCGAAAAACGAGGCTGGCCGCCTGACGCTCATCACCCGCTTCGGTGCCGACAAGGTGGAAGAACACCTGCCGCGCCTTCTTCGTGCCATCAAGGCTGAAGGCCGCAAGGTGGTCTGGTCGTGCGACCCGATGCACGGCAACACACAAACGTCCGCAAGCGGCCTCAAGACCCGCCCGTTCGACCGGGTGCTCAAGGAAGTGAAGCAGGTATTCGCCTGCCACCGCGCCGAAGGCACCTACGCGGGCGGCATTCACCTTGAACTCACCGGCCAGAATGTGACCGAATGCATCGGCGGTGCCGTTGCCATCACGGAAGAGGGGCTTTCAAGCCGCTACCACACTCACTGCGACCCGCGCCTGAACGCAAGCCAGTCGATCGAGCTTGCCTTCCAGCTCGCCGAAGCGCTCAAGGAAGAGCGCCTCGCCATGAGCGAGACAGCAGCCGCGTAAGCGACACCAGAAACCAGTCAAAAAGGCGGCCCTTGGGTCGCCTTTTTTGTACGCTGTATATCCCTCTTTGTTTTGCTAAACTTAGACAAAGGAAAGCTAGAGGGGGTGTGCAAATGAGCATATTGGAGGATCTAAGTTCGGACCACGAGCGTGTGTATGGTCTCCAGAATTTACTGATCTCTCATGCTACTGGTGGAAACGGTTCTGACACGGATTATGTTTCACTTCGTCATTGGATGATAAATCACAAAAATTTATCTGCAATTGTGCCGTCTTTCATACGAACTAACCGGGATTTACATCAGTTTTGGCAGTACATTAAGCTGAAGTTTGGGACCTATGCTGAAAGAAGATCGTATATATATCAGGAATTCCAACCTCTTCTGGACTATACTGAAAGTCGAGGTGGCGTTCCCTCGGAAGCAGGTATTTCTGAAGTACTGAAGGGCTTCAATGAGGATGGGGTTCATTTGGCTTGGCAAAAAGCGCTAGATCGTCGCTCCAATGATCCTGAGGGGGCTATAACGTCTGCCCGTACGCTTCTGGAAGCAACCTGTAAGAATATTCTTGATGAAAGCCAAGTTACCTATAAACCAAATATTGAACTGCCCGAGTTGTACAAGCTTGTTGCTGAGCGGTTAAATTTGGCGGCAAGCCAGCACACTGAGGGTGTATTTAAGCAAATTCTGGGTGGTTGTTCTGGTGTTGTTAGCGGCTTGGGGAGTTTACGCAATAAAATTGGAGATGCTCATGGGCAAGGAAAGGTAGCTGTTCGACCTTTGCCTCGACATGCGGAATTAGCGGTGAATCTTTCAGGGGCAATGGCTTTGTTTCTCGTTAGCACTTGGGTAGCAGCAAACGAGAAGAACGATAAATAGTGTAGAACTAGATTAACCTGAAAAAGGGCAGCCGACTGGCCGCCCTTTTTGCTGTCTACTCCCGCGTGTCGGTTGCGAGCCGGAGGGCGAGGCCGGCAAATACACTCGCGAGCAAATATTTGGGCCAGCGTGCGCCCTGGCCGCCACCCCGAAGCCGTTTGTGGAAATAGCCGCTCGCCACAATCACCGCGCCGTTCACAAAAAGCCCGATCACGTTGAGGATGGTGACCAGCAGCATGGTCTGTGCGAACACATTCCCTGCCTCGATATTCAGGAACTGCGGGAAGAGCGCGAGCATGAAAAGCGCCACCTTGGGATTGAGTACATTGGTGATGAAACCGTCCCGGAACACACGGCGTTTGCGCATGGCGACAGGCGCGGCGTCGCCACTTGGCTGTGGTGCGCTGCGCACGGTCTGGACGGCGAGGTAAAGGAGATAGGCCGCGCCCGCGAAACGCACAATATCGTAGGCGATAGGCACGAGGGTGAATAGCTGGGCGAGGCCGAGTGCTACCGCAAGCGCGTGGCAATAACAGCCCGCCGCGATTCCCGCATAGGTCAGGAAACCGGCTTTGCGGCCCTGAGCGGCGGCGCGGGAAGCGATCAGCAGCATATCTGGCCCGGGCGTGACAGTGAGCGCGAGACAGGCGGCAGAAAACAGCAAAAGTGTTGAAAGGTCCGGCATGGGAAAATCCTCAAATGAAAAGCCGGAACTGAGCTATAGCAGCTTGCCCGGTTTTCACAACCGGATTGTGACCGTGCCCGGGACGGACCGTAAAAGACCGCCAGACTGTTACAATTCATTACAAAAAAAGACATGACCCGGGCCTGGCTGTGCGCAACAAGGGAGTGGCGTACGGCCCGGCGGCGCCTTCACCCCATCTTTTTGAACCGTGTTGTCGGGCCGTGCGCAACAGATCTCCGAGGGGCCGACGCTTGTGATGGGCAAGCGTACCACCCCGGCGCTGAATTGCCTGTTGGCCCTGTCGTGCGACACTGTGGGGGCGGCTGGCAAGGCGGGTTCCATGCCCCAGTTTGGGCCCGCCACCTCTCGCCCTGTTCGGGCCAAAGGGCACGGCGGCATTGTCGCTGTGCCCTTCCTGACTTCCCGGATGCGCGCAGCCTGAACGGCCATCAGTTTATGGTTGTTGCGGCCTCGATGGCGCTGAGCGTAACCCCGGCAAGGAATATGCTGGAATTTTCCGAGGTATGCAGGAGCACACCAGTTTCACCGCCCGAGGTGGCATCTTCTGCCGCAAGGTCTGAGAAATCGTCAATACCGGCAATCAGGCTGAGGTCGAGGGTG
>Ga0189283_10156_pt1 | contig 78275 bp, 75 predicted proteins | sample N26C4minimetaG_FD_130320 | JGI IMG/M metagenome (GOLD analysis project Ga0189283, IMG submission 130320) | Marine microbial communities from the Costa Rica Dome - N26 C4 mini metaG | ecosystem: Environmental > Aquatic > Marine > Oceanic > Photic zone | place: Costa Rica: the Eastern Pacific...
CGGGGGGCGAGCCTTGCGAAGCCGCCGCCCGGCGCATAGAAGGCGCGCGGTCAACAGCGGGGATTGGGCGCATGGGCTTTCGCATGGGAATCGTCGGCTTGCCGAATGTCGGCAAGTCCACCTTGTTCAACGCCCTCACGCGCACGGCCGAGGCGCAGGCGGCGAACTTCCCCTTCTGCACCATCGAGCCGAATGTGGGCGAGGTCGCGGTGCCCGATGCCCGGCTGGACCGGCTGGCGGCGATCGCCAAGTCCCGGCAGGTCGTTCCCGCGCGCATGACCTTCGTCGACATTGCCGGGCTGGTGAAGGGCGCGAGCCAGGGCGAGGGGCTGGGCAACCAGTTCCTGGCCAATATCCGCGAATGCGACGCCATCGCCCATGTGCTGCGCTGCTTCGAGGACGGGGACGTCACCCATGTCGAAGGCCGGGTGGACCCGGTGGCCGATGCCGAGGTCATCGAGACCGAGCTGATGCTGGCCGATCTGGAAAGCATCGAGCGGCGGATGGCGAACCTGACGCGCAAGGTGCGCGGCGGCGACAAGGAGGCCGTTGCCCAGGAGCGGCTGCTGCGGGCCGCGCAGGCGGCCCTGGAAGAGGGCCGCCCGGCCCGGACCGTCGCCGTCGATCCCGATGACGAGAAAGCCTGGCGGATGCTGCAGCTTCTGACCGCGAAGCCGGTTCTCTATGTCTGCAACGTCTCCGAGGACGAGGCGGCGAGCGGCAACGATCTGACCCGGCAGGTGGCCGAGATGGCGGCCGCGCAAGGCGCGGGCACGGTGGTGATCTCGGCCAGGATCGAGGAGGAGATCAGCCAGCTCGACCCCGACGAGGCGCGCGAGTTCCTGGAGACGCTCGGGCTGGAGGAGGCGGGGCTCGACCGGCTGATCCGCGCCGGCTACGCCTTGCTGGGGCTTCAGACCTATTTCACCGTCGGGCCGAAGGAGGCGCGGGCCTGGACCATCCCCGTCGGCACCCTGGCCCCCCAGGCGGCGGGCGTGATCCATGGCGATTTCGAGCGCGGATTCATCCGGGCCGAGACCATCGCCTATGACGATTACATCGCGCTGGACGGCGAGCAGGGCGCCAAGGAAGCCGGCAAGATGCGGGTCGAGGGCAAGGGATACCAGGTCAAGGACGGCGACGTCCTGTACTTCCTGTTCAACGCCTGACAGTCGCGGGAGGGGCGGGCCGCCTTGGGCGGGCCTTGCCCGCCGCGCGGCGCCCCGGGCGCGCCTGACGGCGCGCCGGCCAGAGCTCCGACCCACCATCGAACTGGCCGGGCCTGTGCGCCGCGCCCCGTCGCCGCCCTGCCTGGCCCGCCGGCACCCGGCCGTCAAGGACGCCTGCGGCGCCGGCTTGCGCCGGTCTGCGATCCCTGACGCCCGCGCGCCGGCGGCCCTTTCCGGCGGGGCGACGGCGGCTCCGGCGAACTGGCCCTCAGCGCAGATGGTCGAGCGCGGCCGACAGGTCGTCGCGGAACCGACCCTCCTCTCGGGCGCGGACGGCCGGATCCGGCAGGCGCAGCAGATACGACGGGTGGACGGTCAGGAAGACCGGCCCCTCATCGGTCTGCTCCACGCGGCCGCGGCGCGACAGGATGCCCTTGCGGCTGCCGGTCAGGGTTTCGGCGGCGGTGCCGCCGAGCGCCAGGATCAGCCGGGGGCGCAGGATCTCGATCTCGGATCGCAGCCACCAGCGCGCCTGTTCGATATCGCCGCGATCGGGGGTCCGGTGGATGCGCCGCTTGCCGCGCTGGACGAACTTGAACCGTTTGACGGCGTTGGTCACATAGGCGCGGCTGCGATCCAGCCCCGCCTCGGCCGCCAAGCGATCGAACAATTGTCCCGCGGGGCCGACAAAGGGCCGGCCGGCGCGATCCTCGGCCTCGCCCGGCTGCTCGCCCACGATCATCAGGCCGGCATCGGCCGGGCCCTCGCCCAGAACGATGCGGCCGTAGCCGTCGGGGAGGCTGCGGTTTTCTTCCTCTGCGCGGCGGCGCAAGGCGGCGAAACTGGCGGTCATGGAACGGGAAACCGCCGGCGCGGCCAACCGTTCCCGGATCCGGGCCGCGCGCGGGGTCGGAAGGGTCGGTGCCGCGGCGGCCATCGCCCGCGCCCGGGCATCGGCCCCGGCGATCAGGTCGGGTATGGCGGCGGCCTCCGGCAGGTTCTTCCAGTACTTCCGCGGCATTTCGGATGTCATCGCGGACACTTTCAATCGGGCCGGGTTGAAGATGTTGTGGAAATAGGTGGTCCACAGGGCCTCGGCCCCGTCCTCGGGCAGATCGGGCCGGCTGCCGCCGGGGCCGAGCGTCAGGCGGCCGTCGCGGAAGGCGGCCGAGGCGCCGGGCGTGACGATCAGCCAGTCCATGTCGCCGAAGCGCCGGGCGAAGAAGGGCGCGACGGGCTCGACGATGCGGTGGGCGGGTTCGAACCAGGCCGCGAAGCTGCGCCGGGACGCATCGGGCGCGCCGATGTCGCGAAAGCGCAGGAACGCCTTCATCTTGTGCAGGTCGCGCTGCACCGCCTTTTCCATGAGGAGCAGGCGCGCCAGGGCGGAATCGGCCCTGTCGTTCATCAGTCCGGGCGCATCCCGCAGGCGCCAGAGCAGCGCGTAGAGGCGCGCGAAGCGTTCCGGGTCTCGGTGCCAGACCACGGCGGCGGCGAGCGACACGAAGGCGCGCGGCACGTTCAGGCGGGGCGCGGCGGGCGCCGGGGCGGAGGGCCGTGCCGCGAGCAACTCGGCCGCGTCGCCCTCCATCTGCCAGAGCACGCGCTCGGGGCGCACGCCGCGGGCGGCCAGCGACCGGGCGGCACTGCGCCAGGCGGTATCGGTGCCGGTGCCCGGCAGCAGCACCCGCTCCATCAGAACAGCGACAATTGTTCGGGCGGCGGTGCGAAGCGCGCCCGCAGATCGGCACTGTCGGTCAGGATGCCCGGGCTCCAGCCGCGGGTGGTCACGAAGGGGCGCGCCGATTTCATGTTGGCGCCGATGCGCGCCAGATCGTCGTAGCCGAGGCTGCGGTGGCGGCGCGTGGCGATGATGCGATCGACGCTGCGGGTGCCGAAGCCGGGCACCCGCAACAGCATCTCGCGCTCGGCCCGGTTCACGTCGGCCGGGAACAGGTGGCGGTTGGCCAATGCCCAGGCCAGTTTCGGGTCGATCGCCAGGTCCAGGTTGCCGCCGGGCGCGGCGGCGGTGATCTCGTCGACGCCGAACCCGTAGAAGCGCAGCAGCCAGTCGGCCTGGTAGAGCCGGTGCTCGCGCAGCAGCGGCGGGCGGATCAGCGGCAATGCCGCACTGGCATCGGGGATGGGCGAGAAGGCGGAATAGTAGACGCGCCGCAGCCGGTAGCCGGAATAGAGCCCGCTGCTGCGCATCAGCACCGTGCGGTCGGTGGCGTCGTCGGCGCCGACGATCATCTGCGTCGATTGTCCGGCGGGGGCGAAACGCGGCGGCAGGCGGCCGGTATGGCTGGGGTCGCTGGCGGCGGCGCGGCGGCGGCGCACCCCGGCCATCGCGTCGCGGATGGTCGCGGGGTTCTTCTCGGGCGCATAGGCCTTGACGCTGGCATCGGTCGGCAGCTCGATATTGATCGACAGGCGGTCGGCCAGAAGCCCCGCTTCCTCGATCAGTTCCGGGGCGGCATCGGGAATGGTCTTCAGGTGGATATAGCCGCGAAAGCCATGCTCTTGCCGCAGGGTCCGGGCGATGCGCACCATGTCGCCCATGGTGGCGTCGGGCGAGCGGATGATGCCCGAGGACAGGAACAGCCCTTCGATGTAGTTGCGGCGGTAGAATTCCAGCGTGAGCGTCACGACCTCTTCGACGGAAAAGCGGGCCCGGGGCACGTTCGACGAGACGCGGTTCACGCAATAGGCGCAGTCGAAGACGCAGAAATTCGTCATCAGTATCTTCAGCAGGCTGATGCATCGCCCGTCGGGCGCGTAGGCGTGGCAGATGCCGGACCCTTCGGTCGAGCCCAGCCCCTTGCCGTCGCGGCTGTCGCGACGGGAGGTTCCGCTCGACGCGCAGGAGGCATCGTATTTCGCCGCGTCCGACAGGATCGCCAGTTTCCGTTCAAGGGTGAGTCGCGCCATTCGTTCTCTATATGTTCTAAAGTTCGCGGTTTCCAGAGCGACGTCCATCGCCGGAAACCTTCCTGCGCGGGATGCTTTTTTCCCGCTATTCGCGGGGGGAACCGGCCGGGCCGCAGGCGCTTTGGCTGAGACACATGCAAGCGAAGGAGCGACCATGAGCGACAAGGAACATCAGGCGCCGTCCGATCTGATCCGCGACGGGCAATATTCCGATCTGCGGTATGTCGAGATGATGGCGGGCCATCACGGGCTGGCGGCCGAGATGGGCAAGCTGGCCAAAGACCGCGCGGAGCACGAGGAACTGAAGGAATTCGCCGGCAAGATCGTCGAGGACCAGTCCGGTCAGATCGAGACGTTGCAGCGGATCCACGACGATCTGGGCGGCGAAGGGCAGATCCCGACCCGGCCGAACCCGGCCGAGCGCAGCATGTTCGGCATGAGAACGCTGGACGAGTTGAAGGCGTCGGACCAGTTCGACCGGGACTTCATCGACACCCAGTTGCCGCACCATGCCTCGGCCATCGAGATGGCGGCGGTGGCGATCAAGCAGTCGACGCGCGACGATGTGCGCAAGCTGTCGCACAAGATCATCGACTCGCAGAGCAAGGAGATCGGCAAGATGATCGGCTGGCGGCACGACTGGTTCGGCCAGATGTCGTGAGGCCCCCGGCTGGTGCGCCCCGGTTGCCGGGGCGCACGGCCGTTGTCACCGCGTGAACTTCTTGTACTTGATCCGCTTCGGCTCGAGCGCCTCGGGCCCTAGCCGCCGCTTCTTGTCCTCTTCGTAATCCTCGAAGTTGCCTTCGAACCATTCCACATGCGCATCGCCTTCGAAGGCCAGGATATGGGTGCAGATCCGGTCCAGGAAGAAGCGGTCGTGGCTGATCACGACCGCGCAGCCGGCGAAGTCGACCAGCGCGTCCTCGAGCGCGCGCAACGTCTCGACGTCGAGATCGTTCGTCGGCTCGTCCAATAGCAGCACGTTGCCGCCGGATTTCAGCAGCTTCGCCATGTGGACGCGGTTGCGCTCGCCGCCCGACAGCAGGCCAACCTTCTTCTGCTGGTCGCCGCCCTTGAAGTTGAAGGCCCCGCAGTAGGCGCGGCTGTTCATGCTGGCATTGCCCAGTTCGATGATCTCGGCGCCGCCCGAGATCTCCTCCCATACCGTCTTGTTGGGATCGAGCGCATCGCGGCTCTGGTCGACATAGGACAGCTCGACCGTGTCGCCGTAGCTGACGCTGCCCTCGTCGGGCTGCTCCTGCCCGGTCAGCATGCGGAACAGGGTGGTCTTGCCGGCCCCGTTCGGGCCGATGACCCCGACGATCCCGCCCGGCGGCAGCGAGAAGCTGAGATCCTCGATCAGCAGCTTGTCGGCCATCGCCTTCTTCAGGCCCTCGACCTCGATCACCTTCGCCCCCAGGCGCGGCCCGTTCGGAATGATGATCTGCGCCTTGCCGACCTTGTCGCGCTCGGTCTGCTCGGCCAACTCGTTGTAGCGGTCGATCCGCGCCTTCTGCTTGGATTGCCGGGCCTTGGCGCCCTGCCGCATCCATTCCAGTTCGCGTTCCAGGGTCTTCTGGCGCGACTTGTCCTCGCGGGCCTCTTGCGCCAGCCGCTTGGCCTTCTGCTCCAGCCAGGCCGAGTAATTGCCCTCGTAGGGGATGCCGCGGCCCCGGTCGAGTTCGAGGATCCAGCCGGTGATGTCGTCCAGGAAATAGCGGTCATGGGTGACGATCAGACAGGTGCCCTTGTAATCGATCAGGTGCTGCTGGAGCCAGGCGATGGTCTCGGCGTCCAGATGGTTCGTCGGCTCGTCCAGCAGCAGCATGTCGGGCGCCTCGAGCAGGAGCTTGCACAGCGCCACCCGGCGCCGCTCGCCGCCCGACAGGGTGGTGACGTCGGCATCGTCGGGCGGGCAGCGCAGGGCCTCCATCGCCACGTCGATCTGCGCGTCCAGGTCCCACAGGTTCTGGGCGTCGATCTCGTCCTGCAGGCGGGCCATCTCGTCGGCGGTCTCGTCCGAGTAGTTCATGGCCAGTTCGTTGTAGCGTTCGAGGATGTCGCGCTTGGCCTTCACCCCCTCCATGACGTTGCCGCGAACGTCGAGGTTCGGGTCCAGTTCCGGCTCCTGGCTCAGATAGCCCACATGCGCGCCCTCGGCGGCCCAGGCCTCGCCCGAGAAGTCCTTGTCGATGCCGGCCATGATCCGCAGCAGGGTGGACTTGCCGGCGCCGTTCACGCCCACCACGCCGATCTTCACGCCGGGCAGGAAGGACAGGCGAATGTTCTCGAACGTCTTCTTGCCGCCGGGATAGGTCTTGGACACGCCGTCCATGTGATACACGTACTGGTAGGAAGCCATGACATCCGCCTTTCGCTATCCGCTGTCGCGCGGGTCCTAGCGGGTTCGGCCCCTGTCTTCAATCGCGCGACGGCCGGAACCCGGCCCCGCACCCGGCGTTGAATGGCAGCTTCCACAGGGAAATCCGCCGTGCCCGCTTCGCCCCAAGCTTCTCCCGCGACGGACGCGGACGATCTGCCCGTCCATATCACCACCTCCGTTTCCAGCCTGCGCCGGATCGAGATGCTTCTGTGGGGCATCTTCCTGCTGGCGGCGTTCACGGCCACCTACTTCGCCCAGGTCGTTCTGCTGCCGATCGTGCTGGGCATTCTGGTCACGCTGACGCTCAGCCCGCTGGTGCGGGGCCTGGCACGGGTGGGCGTGCCGCGCGTCGTGTCCAGCGTGACGATCATCATGGCGCTCGGGATAGGATCGGCGCTGGCCGTCTACGCGACCAGCGGGCCGGTCTCGACACTGATGGAACAGGCGCCGGAACTGGGCGACCGGCTGCGCCAGAAGGTATCGACGCTGATGGTCTCGGTCGAGCAGGTGAAGGAGGCGTCGAAACAGGTCGAGGACATCGCCGACGGCCAGCCCGAGCCCGGCGTGCAGAAGGTCGTCGTCTCCGAGCGGACATTCCTGACCCGTGCGGTCGGCAGCCTGCTCAGCGCGGGAACCTCTCTGGCGGTGGGGCTGATCCTGGCCATGTTCCTGCTGGCCACCTTCGAGACCTTCCAGCTGAAAATGATCATGTCGCTGCCGCGCCTGTCGGACAAGAAAAGGGCCTTCACCATCGTGCGCGACATCGAGCGCCAGATCTCGCGCTATCTCGCGGCGATCACCGTCATCAATGCGGGATTGGGCGTGGCCGTCGGCACGGCGATGTGGGCGGTCGGGCTGGATTATCCCTATCTCTGGGGCGTGGCGGCGTTCCTGCTGAACTATCTGCCGTTCATCGGCGCGATCATCGGTGCGATCGGGGCCGGGCTGATCGCGCTGCTCACCTTCGATTCCATCGGCTACGCGCTTCTGGCGCCGCTCAGCTATTTCACCCTGACATCGATCGAGGGGCAGGTCATCACACCCATGCTGGTCGGCAGGCGGCTGGAACTGAATGTCGTTGCCGTGCTCATCACGGTGATCTTCTGGACCTGGTTCTGGGGCGTGCCCGGCGCGCTGATGGCGGTGCCCTTCCTGGTGCTGCTCAAGGTGGTCTGCGACAACGTGCCGGCGCTGTCGGTTCTGGGCGCGTTCCTGGGCGACTCGACCGAATCGGTGCACCGCGAGGCCAGCGCCAGCGGCGTGGCGTGACCGCGTTGACATCCGGCCCCGGGGGGCGGAAGCCTGCGCCCGACCGTCAAGGAGACCGCGCATGACCTATCGTCCCGATCCCGACCGCTATTCCCGCATGGTATATCGCCGCTGCGGCCGCTCGGGGCTGCAACTGCCGGCGATCAGCCTGGGTCTGTGGCACAATTTCGGCGATGACACTCCTGCCGCGCGCAAGCGCGACATCTGCCGGGCCGCCTTCGACCACGGCATCACCCATTTCGATCTGGCCAACAATTACGGGCCGCCGGCCGGTTCGGCCGAGACGGCGTTCGGCGAGATGCTGCGCGACGACTTTCGCGGCTACCGCGACGAGATGGTGATCTCGACCAAGGCCGGCTACCGCATGTGGGATGGCCCCTACGGGGAATGGGGCAGCCGGAAATACCTGATTTCGTCCTGCGACGCCTCGCTCCGGCGTCTGGGCGTCGATTACGTGGACATCTTCTATTCCCACCGCTTCGACCCCGACACCCCGCTGGAAGAGACGATGGGCGCGCTGGACCATATCGTGCGCTCGGGCCGGGCGCTCTATGTCGGGATTTCCTCGTACAACACGCAGCGCACGCGTGAGGCGGCGGCGATCCTGAGGGATCTGGGCACGCCCTGCCTGATCCATCAGCCGTCCTACAACATCCTGAACCGGTGGGTGGAGCGCGACGGGCTGAAGGACACACTGGCCGAACTGGGGATCGGTTCCATCGCCTTTACCCCTCTGGCGCAGGGCATCCTGACCGGCAAGTATCTGAACGGCCTGCCGGAAGGAAGCCGCGCCACCCAGGGCAAGTCGCTGAGCCAGGGAATGCTGACCGACCGGGCCCTGGACAGCGTCCGCAAGCTCAACGCCGTCGCCGAGCGGCGGGGCCAGACGCTGGCGCAGATGGCGCTTGCCTGGGTCTTGCGCGACGGCGGCATCACCACGGCCCTGATCGGCGCATCGCGCCCCGAGCAGGTGGTGGATTGCGCCGGTGCCGTCGGCAATCTGGACTTTTCCGACCAGGAACTGGCCGAGATCGACGAGGTCGCGCAGGACGAGGACATCAACCTCTGGGCGAAGTCCTCGGAAGAGGTCTGAGCCTAGTCGGGGGCGAGGCTGTCCAACTCGGCGGCGCGGCAGGCGAGCGGGATGTCGATCAGCCATGTCGTGCCGCCGCCACGGCCGTCATGGCACAGATGGCCGCCAAGCTGCGTCGCCACCGCCTCGACGATGTGGCTGCCGCTTCCGCGCCGCTGCGTCGCCGGGTCGAAGCCCGAGCCGTTATCGCTGAGACGCAGGCGCAGCAATTCCGGCCCGACCTGTTCGAGACCGATGTCGATGCGGCCGGTCTCGGTCGCGCCGAATGCGTGTTTGAAGGAATTGGTCACCAGTTCGTTGATCAGTATGCTCAGCGGCGTCGCCATCTGGACCGGCAGCATCACCGGCGCCACCTCGCATTTGATCTGGACGCCGGGCGGGCAGAGCGATTTCTGAAGCATCGCGGTCAGCGCCTCGAACAGGTCGGGCGCCGCCACCGCGTCGATCTGCTGCGTCCTGTCCAGGATATCGTGCGAGAGCGACAGGGCGGTGATCCGCCGCGAGATGCCCATCAGCACGTTCCGTGCCTCGTCGCTATGGGTGGCGCGGGCGCTGCTGCGCACCACCGCCGACAGGACCGCGAGGTTGTTCTTGACCCGGTGGATCAGTTCGCGCTGAAGCCGCTTTCCGGCATCGACCTCGCGGCTCTGGCTGGCCAGCCGCGTCTTGAGCTGGCGCAGATGGAAGACGTCGTTCTGCAGCGGCGCCCGGTTGCGCGCATCGGCGACAAGCACCAGGTCCCGCATCTGGCCCGCGCCGCGCGGCAACCCGCGCGCCCGGAACGCCATGGGCCGGGTTCCGGTCCGGCGGGGAAAGGGCAGCGAAAGCGGCAACCAATCGTCCGAATTGCGGGCGCAATCCAGCGCCCGGCTGGTGCCCAGATCCAGCGGTCCGGTGGCGTCGGTCAGCCGCGCGGCCGGCGCGGCCGCGGTCAGCAATTGTCGGCCGGACTGGTTGGCGTAGACGATGCCGCCATCGGCGGCGACCAGGAACGTCTCGCTCGCGTGGATTTCCAGAACCTGCGCGAGCGCGGCCCCGTCGAGGGGCAGGGGGCTTGCCGTCGCCTTCATTACGCCAGCCTCCCGCCCGAGCCGGGATCGGCGCCTCGGAACATGTGCCGGTCGGCCCCGTCCCACGGGCAGTAGCGGCCATGGCGATGCGGCGAAATACCTGCCGCTGCAACTGGAACTACTGCACGGTCGGGCTGACGCATGTCCCAATCCTCCGGGAAGCGCGGCCCCGCGCCGAAGCGGGGCGCAAGTTCGATCATGCTACACAGGCAAGGGGATTCGGCAAACGAATCCCGGCCCGCAGCCTTGCAAAAGTCTTCTTGTCCCCGATAGGTTTTCCCGGCTTCCGGCAGAACGCGCCCAGGACGAGAGAGTGACCGCGGAATGACCATCAGGCAGACCGGCTGGCCCCAGGCGCGGCCAGGGCAGGCGGTCGGGCTGTTGGGCGGATCCTTCGACCCCGCCCATGACGGCCATGTCCACATCACGCGCGAGGCGTTGAAGCGTTTCGCGCTCGACCGGGTCTGGTGGCTGGTCAGCCCCGGCAATCCGCTCAAGCGCAACGGACCCGCGCCGCTGGACCGCCGGATCCGGGCCGCCCGCGCCCGCATGGATCACCCGAAGGTGAGCGTCACCGATCTGGAGACGCAGATCGGCACCCGCTATACGGCCCGGACGCTAACGGCGCTCCGGTCGGCCTATCCCGGCGTCCGGCTGGTCTGGCTGATGGGCGCGGACAACCTGGCGGAGTTTCATCTCTGGGACAATTGGCGGCAGATCATGGAAACGGTGCCGGTCGGTGTCATCGCCCGCGCCGGGCAGCCGCCATCCGCGCGGCTGGCCCCTGCCGCCCGCGCCTATGCCCGGGCGCGGCTTCCGGCGGCGCAGGCATCGCTGCTGGCACGTCGCGATCCGCCCGCCTGGTGTTTCGTGAACGTGCCGATGCGGGCCGACAGCTCGACCGCCATCCGCGCCGGCGGCCGATGGTAGGCGCGGGGCGGGCCTGTTGCAGCGCCCGGCGGGCATGGCATAGATCGCCCGACGGACACGAAGCCGGAAGGGAGGAATGGCAATGCGGCTGACGCGGCGGGCGATACTGGGCGGCATGCTTGGCAGCGCCGCGACGCAGGCCTGGGCCGAGGCGCCGACCGCGTCGCGCCGCCCCCCGCCGCGCGGCCAGGGCACACCGCCGCCCGTCGTCACCGCCGCCGATGATCTGGTCCGCCGGGCGGGCCTGGGCGGCGAGACGAGCTTTGCCGTGGCCGATGCGAGGACGGGCCAGATACTGGAGGCGCGCCAGCCGCTTCTGCCGCAACCTCCGGCCAGCACCGCCAAGGCGCTGACCGCGCTCTACGCGCTCGATGCGCTTGGCAGCGATCACCGCTTCGCCACCCGGCTGATCGCCACCGGGCCGCTGGTCGGCGGGCGGCTCGAGGGCGATTTGATCCTGGCCGGCGGGGGGGATCCCGTTCTCGACAGCGACGCCCTGGGCGACATGGCGGCCCGGTTGAAGGATCTGGGCCTGCGCGAGATCGCGGGGCAGTTCAAGGTCTGGGGCGGAGCCCTGCCCGAGCTGCGGCAGATCGATCCCGAACAGCCTCCCCATGTCAGCTACAACCCCGCCCTGAGCGGGCTGAACCTGAACTTCAACCGGGTCCGTTTCGGCTGGAAGCGGCAGGGATCGGATTACGCCGTCACCATGGAGGCCCGCGCCAGACGGTTCACCCCCGGCGTGACCGTGGCGCGGATGGAGGTCGCCGATCGCGGGACGCCCATCTATACCTATGCCGAACGCGCGGGGCGCGACGAATGGTCGGTCGCGCGCCGCGCCCTGGGCGCCGAAGGCGCGCGCTGGCTGCCGGTGCGGCGGCCGGCCGTGTATTGCGGCGAGGCGTTCCGCACGCTCGCCCGGGCGCAGGGGATCGTGCTGGGCAACGAGGGGGACGAGATCGCCGTCGCCGACACCCTCGCCGGCGACCCGATCATCGAACATCTCAGCCCGCGGCTGGACGAGATCGTGGCCGACATGCTGGATTATTCCACCAACCCCACGGCCGAGCTTATCGGTCTGTCCGCCAGCGTCGCGCGGGGCGGGGCGGTCGGAACGCTGAAGGAATCGGCGGGGCGCATGGATGCCTGGCTGGCCGACACCTATGGCGCCGGTTCCGCCGCGCTGGAGGACCATTCCGGCCTGGGCGACGATTCCCGCATCGCCGCCGCCGACATGGTCCGCATCCTGGCCCGGACCGGCCCCGACAGCGAATTGCGCGGCCTGATGAAGCCCTACCGGACGAATGACGGCGCCACGATGAGCGTGGCCGCCAAGACCGGCACCCTGAACTTCGTCTCCGCCCTCGTGGGCTATGTCACCGTGCCGGATCGGACCGAACTGGTCTTTGCCATCTACAGCGCCGACACGGATCGGCGCGACGCCCTGCCGATGGAAATGCGCGAGCGTCCGCCGGGCGGCCGCAACTGGGCCGGGGCCGCCCGGGGGCTGCAACGGGCGCTCATAGGGCGGTGGGGCCAGGTCTACGGCGCCTGACCGGCCCCGGCGGGGTCAGATCCGCGCCGTGCCGCCCCTGGGGCCGAAGATCAGCCAGGCGATCAGGCCCAGCACCGGCAGGATCAGGATGACGAGGCTCCAGACGATCTTGGCGCCAGTCGAGGCCGAACTGGTGATGATCTGGTAGAGCGCGTAGATGTCGGCGATCAGGATGATCAAGCCGATGATGCCGTATTCCATGCGGATGTTCCTTTCGCGGGCCGCGCGGCGCACAGGCCGCTTGTGGCGGCATAACGTCCGACCCGGGTCTTGGGGTTCCGCGCGGCGTCGCGGCGTCAGATCGTGGCGTGGCGCGCGCGTGCCGCGCGTTCGATGGCGGCCGCGGCCAGCCGGTCGACCGACAGCTCGTACCGGATCTCCTCCAGCAGGCGCAGCTCCGCCTCCTCCAGCCGGCCGTCGGCCGCGCCCACGTCGCATGCCAGGGCATAGGCGGTCTCGTTCAGCTTCTGCGGAAGGTTCTCGCGGATCAGGCCGAACAGCGCGTCCAGCCCGTCCTCTTCCGAGAACAGGTCGAACACGGTCTCCGCCACCCGCGCGATGCGGTCCTGGTCGTAATCGGCGAATATCGGCAGATGGTTCACGATCCGCTCGATCGTCAGCAATTCGCTGGTGCGCAGCGTCTCGTCCGAAGCGGAGACCGCGATCATCAGCGCCACCAGCGCATCCTGAGCGGTCATCGAATGTTCGAGTTCGGTCACCCCGGCCTCCGTCCTTGCGCGTGCGGGCGCACATTATTGACCTGCGGACAGCCCGGCAATAGGAAGCGGAGCCTGCCGGGGCAGGGACCCCGGCGAGAGGAGTTACCGCGATGTCCGATCTGCGCGAAGCCGCACTGCGTTCCAAGGCCTGGCCCTTCGAAGAGGCGCGCCGCCTGCTGAAACGCTATGAGAAGGCGCCGCCGGAGAAGGGTTACGTGCTGTTCGAGACGGGCTACGGCCCGTCGGGCCTGCCGCATATCGGCACGTTCGGCGAGGTCATGCGCACGACGATGATCCGCCGCGCCTTCGAGGTGATCAGCGACATCCCGACCCGGCTGATCTGCTTCTCGGACGACATGGACGGGATGCGCAAGGTCCCCGACAACGTGCCGAACCCCGATATGCTGCGCGAACACCTTCAGCGTCCGCTGACCAGCGTCCCCGATCCGTTCGGGACGCATGACAGTTTCGGCCATCACAACAACGCCATGCTGCGGCGGTTTCTGGACACGTTCGGTTTCGAGTACGAGTTCATCAGCGCCACCGATTTCTACAAGGACGGCCGGTTCGACGAGGTGCTGCTGCGCGCGGTCGAGCGGTACGACGACATCATGGCGATCATGCTGAAGTCGCTGCGCGAGGAACGGCAACAGACCTATTCCTGCTTTCTGCCGATCCACCCCGAAACGGGTCGGGTGCTCTATGTGCCGATGAAGGAGGTGAACGCCGCCGACGGCACCATCACCTTTGACGACGATACCGGCCGCGAATGGACGCTGCCGGTGACGGGCGGCCGGGTGAAGCTGCAATGGAAGCCCGATTTCGGCGCCCGTTGGGCGGCGCTCGGCGTCGACTTCGAGATGTATGGCAAGGACCATTCCACCAACACGCCGATCTATGACGGGATCTGCGAGGTTCTGGGCGGCCGGGCGCCGGAGCATTTCACCTACGAACTGTTCCTGGACGAGAAGGGCGAGAAGATCTCGAAGTCCAAGGGCAACGGTCTGACGATCGACGAGTGGCTCACCTATGCCGCGACCGAGTCGCTTGGATATTTCATGTATCTCAAGCCCAAGACGGCGAAGCGGATGCATTTCGACGTCATCCCCAAGGCGGTCGACGAGTACCATCAGCAATTGCGCGCCTTCCCGGACCAGCCGCTGGACCAGAAGCTGGCCAACCCGGTCTGGCACATCCATGGCGGCCGGCCGCCCGAAAGCCGCATGGTCGTTCCCTTCGCGATGCTTCTGAACCTGGCCTCGGTCTCGGGCGCCCGGGACAAGGAGGCGCTGTGGGGCTTCATCCGCCGCTACGCGCCCGAGGCCAGCCCCGAAACCCATCCCGATCTGGATCAGGCGGCCGGCTATGCCGTGCGCTATTTCCACGATTTCGTGGCGCCGGACCGGCAGTTCCGTCTGCCGGACGACCGCGAACGGGCGGCGTTGTCCGACCTCGCGGGGCGGCTGCGGTCCTGGGAGGGCGGGCTGGACGCCGAGGCGTTGCAGTCGCTGGTCTTCGCCGTCGGCAAGGAGCATGGCTTCGAGCCGCTGCGCGACTGGTTCAAGGCGCTCTACGAAGTTCTGCTCGGCGCGAGCCAGGGTCCGCGTTTCGGCGGCTTCATCGCGCTTTACGGCGTGGACGAAACGGTGGCGCTGATCGAACGGGCGCTTGAGGGGCGGCTGGCGGCCTGACAGGGCCGGGGTCGCGGCACGGCGGCGATCAATCCGCGGCCCAGTGATCCCACCACAGGCGCCAGCGGCGGATGAGGGCGTCGGGCTTGTCGGCCAGCAGCCGCGCGCCCAGTCCGAACGCCTCGTCGGCAAGGGCGTCCATCCGCGCGGTGGCGGCGGCGTCGAGCCTCCGCGCCACCGCCTTCGACAGCCCCGCATCCTCAAGCGCGCCGCGCAGAACCGCCAGGTCGTGATGGTCGCCCAGCATCTCGGCCAGTTCGTCGGCCGCCGCGACATGCGGCGCCATCTTCTGCGGCCATATCCGCTCGAGCAGCCGGGCGTGATACCAGTGGTATTTCACCCGCTTGCGCCATTCGTGCATCGCCTCGGGCGTGGCGCCGCCGCGGGCGGCCTTCATCCCCTTGCGGGCACGGCGATAGGTCTTGCCCAGGCCGCCGGCCACGGCGTTGAACCCGTCTGCATCCGGCTCCCAACGTTTCAGATGCGCACGGCTGGTTTCCAGCGCCGCCCGGAACGCCGCCAGCCGGTCCGGCAGGTCCGACGCGCGTTCGGCATGGTCGCGCTGCGCCTTCAGCCGCTTTCGCAGCGGGGCGATGTCGTGGCGGTCGAGGTCGCAGTCGCGGGCCAGGCGCTCCAGCGCCTCCATCTGGGCGGCACTGTCGCGCAGGCCCGAAACCAGCCGCGCCGCGTCGCGCAGATAGGCGTTCTCGGCGCTGTAGATCCCGATCGACGGTCGAACCAGACGCAGCAGCCCGCGCAGCTTCTTCACCCGCTTGCGCGCGTCATGCACCGCATCGTGCAGGTCGTCGGGCGAAGACAGGGCGGCGATGCCGCGGTCCAGCTGGTCGGCGGCGATCCGGCGCAGCCCGGCACCGACGCTGCCGTCCGAGTGCTTGAGCGAATAGGCCATCCTGGGCATTCCCCCGCTGTCGCCGGTCAACGCGCCCTTCCGGGGCGGCGTTCCCCTATTGCGACTGCGCGTTCTGCCGCTGCCGGGCATATTCCTCGGATGTCATGTCGGGCAGCGTCTGCAGGAAGGCCACGACGTTCCAGAGGTCTTCGTCGGAATGCGTGGGGCCGAGCGCGGGCATACCGCTCATCTTGATGCCGTTGCGCAGGATCCAGAACAGTTCGGGCGCGGTCCACCTGGCGACCTCGTCCTGCAGGTCGGGCGGTTCCGGACGGAGCCCCTTGCCCCATTCGGTGGGCTCGACGCCGGGTGCGCCGTGGCACAGCACGCACATCTCGTCGTAATCGCCGAAGCCCCTGGCCGCGCGGTCGGCACCGAGATCCTCCGGCGCGGCCAGTGCGGATGCGCGCGCTTCGACCGAGTTGCGCTTGGTGGTATCGAGGGCCCAGAAAACCAGCGGCTGATGGGGCAGCGCCGCGGCGACGTTGTAGATGCCGCTCCAGACGAAGGCGAGCCCGCCCAGGGCGAGCACCGCGATAGTTACCAAGACTCCCAGGAAAAAGCGCATCGTCAGGTCCCCCCGTGGCTGAACAAGTCGGCCCCGGGGGCCGGTTGCCCAGCCTCAACCTCCAGATGCGCAGATCGTTCCTGCCTTTGGCGCGGCGCCACCGGCTGCCCGTCGGCTGCCGATGGCGTCGCCGCTAGTTGCTGGCCGGCGCGGCGGTCCCTTCGCCGCGGAACGTGTCGATATAGGCCATGATCTTCAGGATCTCGTCCTGGTCGATGCGCTGTCCGAATGCCTGCATGGCCCCGGCGCCGCCGCCATAGATGATCTCGAACCGGCCGACCTCGGTATCGGTGCGGGCGCGGACCCACTCGTCGTCGTTCAGGCTGGGCCCGATCCGCCCGCTGCCATCGGCCAGATGGCAGGCCTGGCACAGCTTCTTGTAGGATTTCTCGCCCTCGGCCATCGCCGCGCTGTCGCCGGAATACGGGTTCCGTCCGGTCTGGTGAAACTCCTCGACCGCCGGCGTGATCGTCTGATCGGGCCGATAGGTGAATTCGAGCGGCTCGTCGGTCAGTGCGTCGCGGAACAGGATCTTTCCGTCCTCGGCACGCGGCAGGTCGGCCGTCGATGCCGCGGCGCCGGCCGCGTCTTCCGCCGCGCTGCCACCTTCCGCCCCGGCCTCAGCCGCGGTCGCGGCCTGACCGTCGCTGGCGGCCTGTGCCGCCGGCGGCCAGAAAGACGCGGTGCCGACGGCGAATGCGGCGACACCGAGCATGAGAATTCGTTGGCGGGCGACCATTGTGACCTCCGAGACTGCGACTGATGCGGAACGTGGCATCCCGGCGGTGGTTCCGCCGGGACGGTGGGCGCTGCGGCGCCGTTACTGAACCGTCTTGGCCAGGGTCGCGCCCTCGGGCTCGTCGCCCTTCTTCATCACCCGCCACAGGCTGCCCGGCGGGTTGGCGTCGGGGCCCTGATCGGCCAGGTAGAAGTTGTTGGCGTTCACGGCCAGGACATTGTTGTCCTCGTCATAGCCGCCGGCGGTGAACTGCATCCCGGTCTGCATCATCTCCTGCAGCTGCCAGGCGCTGCCGTCCCAGCCCAGGCCGTAGACGCGGCCGCTGCACCAGTCGCCGGCGAGATAGACACCCTTCATCCCCGCGTAATTGGCAACGCCGAAGCCCTGGACGGAGCAGCCTCCCTCATCGGTCTCGGGGGCGCCGGGATAGGCGCGGTTATGGGGATACATCGCCGCGGGCAGCACCCCGACGACGGCGCAGTCGCTCTGGGCCGGATCGCCCGTCATCGGATGGCAATAGGCCGCCTCCATGTCGGGCCAGCCGTAATATTCCCCGCCCGTGGAACTGGCCGGCTGATAGATGATCTCTTCCCAGTGGTTCTGGCCGACATCGGCGATGAACAGGTCGCCCGTTTCGGGATCAAAGGCGAACTCGTAGGGGTTGCGCACCCCATAGGCCCAGATCTCGGGCTCGGCCTTGGTGCGGATCGTGGCGAACTCTTCCTCCGTGATGCCGAAGAGCACCATCAGCCGTTCCTTGGACGCCTCGCGGAACGGGTTGTCCTCGGGGATCGCATAGGCGCGCGTATCCTCGACATTCACGTCGATCCGCAGGATCTTGCCCAGGGGGGTGGCCAGATCCTTGCCGGCCTGGAGGGGGTCGCCCTCCCACCCGCCATCGCCCGATCCGATATAGAGGTAGCCGTCGGGACCAAAGGCGATCTGCCCGCCATTGTGGTTGTAGTACGGCTGCTCGATCCGCATGATGACCTTGGCCGACGCGTTGATCTGATCGGACGAGATCGCGTTGTCCGAGGGGTTTTCGGCCGTCACCCGCAGGATCATCCCGTCGCCGTTGAAGGGCAGCGACGCGTAGTGCAGGTAGACGTATCCGTTCTCGGAGAAGTTCGGGTCGAAGGCGATGGAATAGAGACCCTGTTCGACGAAGGCGGTCAGAACGTTGCTGCCAAGCGGGTTGATCGCCGTCAGGTCGATATACGGCTCTTCGGCGACGTTGCCGTCCGTGTCGACGACCTGTACCCGGCCCGCCCGCTCGGTCACGAAGATCCGGCCGCTGCCATCGCCCGCATTCGCAACATTGGTGGGGTCGTTGAACCCGTCGGCCACCTGGACCAGCACGATTTCGGGGTTGTCGGGCAGGGTGCCGCCGGGCTGCGCCACCTCGTCGACGGTCGCGGGGGCAGTTTGAGCAAAGGCAGCACCACCAAGAAGCAGCGGCACCGCCGCAGCGGTCAGTAGACGTCTCATTTGCAGGATCCTCCCTCATCGCGCAGACGGCATCGGCCTGTCTGCGTGACAGACCGTCGCATAAGCGACCGATATTCTGCAACCGAGATAGTTGACCCTACGTCGTGAATCGCGGACACCCTGGAAGCGCCCGATTTCGCGGTCCATTGCCCCGTCCGGGCAAACCTGCTTAGGCTGCGAACAGGCTGGCGCTGCGACGTTGTGACGCCCGCCGTTCCAGGGGGGCGCGATGAATCAGGTCGGGGCGAAACCCGGTTTCCAACGCGGCGACCATGTCCACTGGCAGCGATTCTCGGTGCCCTACGAATACCCTGTGGTTTTCGCCCATGACGTCTTCGCCCCCGCCAGCCGCGTGTTGGCGCGGGCGATCCTGCGACCGCCGCCCGACCGGCCGCAGCGCTGCCTGGTCTTCGCCGATACCGGGGTTCTCGCCGCCTGGCCCGAACTGGCGGGGCGGGTGCGGTCCTGGTTCGCGGCCGAGCCCCGTCTGGAGCTTGCGGCCGATGTCGCGCCCGTTCCCGGCGGCGAAGAGGCCAAGCGCGATCCGCGGCATTTCGAGGCGGTGCAGGAGGCGATCCACCGTCACGGCATCGACCGGCACTCCTACGTGCTGGCCATCGGCGGCGGTGCGGTTCTGGATGCGGTGGGGCTGGGCGCCGCCATCGCCCATCGGGGGGTGCGCCATGTGCGCCTGCCCACGACGGTCCTGTCGCAGAACGATTCCGGGGTCGGGGTGAAGAACGCGGTCAACCTGAAGGGCGTCAAGAATTTCACCGGTACTTTCGCGCCGCCCTGGGCCGTGGTGAACGATTTCGCCTTCCTCGGACGGCTGCCGGCGCGAGAGCGGCGGGCCGGTCTGGCCGAGGCGGTGAAGGTGGCCCTGATCCGCGACGGCGCCTTCTTCGCCTGGCTGGAACAGAACGCGGACCGGCTGGCCGCTTTCGACCCCGAGGCCGAGGAATTCATGATCCGCCGCTGCGCGCAGTTGCACATGGACCAGATCGCCCATGGCGGCGACCCGTTCGAACGTGGCTCGGCCCGGCCGCTGGATTTCGGCCATTGGGCGGCGCACAAGCTGGAAAGCCTGTCGGAACACGCCGTTTCCCATGGCGAGGCGGTGGCGATGGGCATCGCGCTCGACACCCGTTACTCGGTCCTTGCCGGCCTGCTGGACGACGGCGGGGACGACCGTGTCGCCCGGCTGCTGGCGCGCCTGGGCTTTCGCCTGTTCCACCCGGCCCTGCGCAGCGGCGGAACGCCGACGAAACCCGCGCTTCTGGCGGGGCTGGACGAGTTCCGCCAGCATCTGGGCGGCGATCTGACCGTGACGCTCCTGTCCGGGCTGGGAAAGGGGGTCGAGGTGCACGAGATCGAGGGCATCCGGGTCCTGCGGGCGCTGGACTGGCTGGAGCGGCAAGAGGATGCCAGATGACCGGGCATCTGACCTATTGCCTGAACATCCATCCGACCGAGACCTGGGACGAGCTGCGCGCCGCCCTGCTCGGGCCGGTTCTGCGGGTGCGCGACGGGCGGGTCGGCCCGGATGACGCCTTTCCGGTGGGGCTGCGCATCTCGGGCCGGGCGCTGCGCGATCTGCGCGATCCCGCCCACCGGCGCGAGCTGCACGATATCCTGCGGCGCGAACGGCTGCTGGCCGTCACGGTCAACGGCTTTCCCTATGGCCGCTTTCACGGCACCCGCGTCAAGGAAGACGTCTACCGCCCCGATTGGCGCGAGGCCGAGCGGCTGGCCTATACCTGCGAACTGGCCGATCTGATGGCCGAGATCGCCCCGGCGGGCGAGACCGTCAGCCTGTCCACGGTGCCGGGCTGCTTCCGCGCCCTGGCAGAGGGGCAGGAGGGGCCGGTGGCCGATGCCTATCTGCGGGCCGTGGCGCATCTGGTCGGGGTCGAACGGCGGACCGGTGTGACGGTCGCCCTGGCCATCGAGCCCGAACCGGCCTGCATGTTCGAGACGATCGAGGAAACGGCCCGGTTCTTCCGCGAGCGGTTGCTGTCCGAAGCGGCGGTGCGGCGGCTGGCCGAACTGGCCGACCTGCCCGAGGCCGAGGCGCGGGCGGCGCTGCCGCGCCATATCGGCCTGTGCTACGATGTCTGCCATGCCGCCGTCGAGTTCGAGGATCCGGTGGGCAGCCTGTCCTGCCTGCGCGAGGCGGGCATGCCCGTCCACAAGCTTCAGCTCAGCGCGGCCCTGCTTGTCCCCCGGGTCACGCCCGATGCGCGACGGGCGCTGCGGGCCTTTGCCGAGCCGACCTATCTGCATCAGGTCGTGGCCCGGGGCGATGACGGCGCGCTGTCGCGCGTGACCGATCTGCCGGACGCCCTGGCGCGCGGGGACCGGGCGCATGGCGAGGAATGGCGCGTCCATTTCCACGTGCCGATCTTCCTGCGCGATCTCGGGCCCTTCGAAAGCACCCGGGATTTCCTGTCCGAGGTCCTGGCGCTGCACCGGCAGGACCCGCTTTGCGATCACCTCGAGGTGGAGACATATACATGGGACGTGCTGCCCCCCGATCTGCGGACCGAGCGGATGGAGGACGCGATCCTGCGCGAACTGGACTGGGCAGGACGCGAATTGCGGGGATGACGCCGCTGACCGTGCTGCGGCTCGGCCGGGTGTCGAATCTGCCGACCGTCTGGACCAACGCGATGGCCGGCGCCGTTCTGGCCGCCGGGGCGGGGGGCGCGACGGCTGTCGGGGGCTGGGCCATTGCCGGCGCGGCCCTGACGCTCAGCCTGTTCTATATCGGCGGCATGTGGCTGAACGATGCCTACGACGCCGAGATCGACGCCGGAGAGCGCAGCGCGCGCCCCATCCCGGCGGGCGAGGTGGCGCGGGGGATCGTCTTTGCCGTGGGGTTCGCGCTGCTGGGGCTGGGCATCGTGCTGGCGCTGTTCTTCGGGTGGCGGGCCGGCCTTGCCGCTCTGGCTCTGGCCCTGGTCGTCATCCTCTATGACTGGTCGCACAAGCGCACCGTCCTGGCGCCGCTGATCATGGGGGCTGCCCGGTTCCTGTCCTATGTCTTTGCCGCCGTGGCGCTCGGGGTATTGGGCGGGGATGTCCTGCTTGGCGCCGCGGGCCTGGCCGCCCATGTCGTGGGCCTGACCTATGCCGCGCGGCAAGAGGCCTATGACCGGCTCGACCGTGCCTGGCCGCTGGCGGTGCTGGCCGTTCCGCTGGCCGTGGCGGCGATCCTGTCGCACGGGCTGCTGTTCGCCGGGCTGCTGTGGCTGGGCCTTGTCGGCGTGACCGTCGCGGCGATCTGGCTGCTGTTCCGCCGCCGACCGGGCGATGTGCCGCGTGCGGTGGTGACGATGATCGCGGGCATCGCGCTCTACGATGCGGTTCTGGTCGCGGGGGTGCAGCAGCACGGCGCCGCGTTCCTGGCGCTGCTGGCGTTCGGCGCGACGCTGCTTTTGCAACGGGTCGTGCCGGGGACCTGATCCGGGCGCCTCGGGGGCGTCAGTCGAAGACGTGGCGCAGCACCAGGTCCTTGAACCCGGTGGCGGCGACGGGGCCGTCCGGCAGCATTCCGCGTTCGGACGAGATCACCAGCGGCCCGTCCGCGGGATCGTCGGTGATCCGCCCATGGGTGCCCTTCACCAGATGCGTGGCCGAGGGCGAGATGATGTCGAGCAACTGCCGGAACCCCGCCTTGCGCTTGGCCAGCTTCATCCCGGCCGTCAGTTTCGGATAGCGGATCGCGGGGTCGACGAACAGCTCGACCGGGTCGTAGCCGGGCTTGCGGTGGATATCGACGGTGCGGGCGAAATCGGGGGCCTTGTCCTCGTCCAGCCAGTAATAATAGCTGAACCAGCGATCCGCCCTGGCCACCGCCACCAGCTCACCCGACCGCGGGTGATCCAGGCCGTTGGCGCGCTTGCCGGCCTCGTCCCAGACCTGTTCGACGCCGTCCAGCCCCTCCAGCAGGGTCTTGACCTCGGCAATGCGCGCGGGATCGCGGATATAGACATGGGCGATCTGGTGATCGGCCATGGCAAAGGCGTCGCTGGCCCCGCAATCGAGGATCTCGCGCCCGTGTTCCTCTGGCCGGACCGCAATCAGCCCGGCCCGGCGCAGGGCGCGATTGATATGGACCGCGTCGGTCGCCGGCGTGATGCCGTATTCGGACACGACGACGACGCGCCGGCCGGTGCGGTCGGCCTCGTCGATGAGCGCGCCGCACAGCTCGTCGACCTGGCGCAGATCGGCGCGCAGGCGGGGATCGTCGGCGTCGGGGCCCAGGCGTTGCAGGTTGTAATCCAGATGCGGCAGGTAGGTCAGCGTGAGCGTCGGGTCGCGTGTGTCCATCACGTGCAGCGTGGCTTTCGCGATCCATTCCGACGAGGTGATGTCGGCCAGGGGGCCCCAGAACCTGAACAGGGGAAACTGCCCCAGCTTCGCGTCCAGCTCGTCATGCAGTTCGGGCGGGTGGGCGTAATGATCGGGTATCTTGCGTCCGTCGGCCGGATACATCGGCCGGGGCGTGGCCGACCAGTCGGCGGTCGAATACATGTTGTACCACCAGAACATCTTGGCGCAGGTGAAGGCGGGATCCCGGGCGCGCCCGGCCTCCCACACCTTTTCCCCCGCGACCAGGTTGTTCGGCTGGCGCCACAGCAACACCTCGCGCAGGTCGCGGAAATACCAGCCGTTGGCGACCGCCCCGTGCCCCGATGGCGGCAGCCCGGTCAGCAATGTCGCCTGGGCCGTGCAGGTGACGGCGGGGGTGACGGCGGTCAGCGGCCGCAGCGCCCCGCGCTCGGCCAGCTTGCGCAGATTCGGCGTGTCGCGGCCGACCAGCCTGGGCGACAGCCCGACGACGAGGATGACGAGGGTGCGGTGCATGCGTGAAGCATTATCCGCAGCGCCGCCGCTTGCAACCGGCGCATTCCGGCATATCGTGCCAGCGGGGGAGGATTTCATCCATGACGCCAGCCGCAACGCTACTGCGCGACATGGTGCTGGCCCGTGCGGGCGCCGAACGGGATTGGGTGTCGGACCGGATCGACGCGCTGCGACGCGGCGCGCCCGAGCGCGACCTGCATATCTTTCTGGGGCTGGCGCCGCGCCGTCTGGGCAAGTCCGATCTGGCCCCGACCGACGACGAAAGGCGCGCGGCCGAAGCGGCGCGCCCCGGCTGGAGCCTGGAGGGCTGGAGCATCGACGGCGCCGCGCGGGTGCTGGCGCTTCTGGTCCATGCGGCGCAACGCCCCTTCGCCGACAGGTTCAAGGATTTGCGCCGCACCGCGGACGCCGCCGAACTGATCGCGCTCTATCGCGGGCTGCCGCTGTATCCTGCGCCCGACTCGCTGCATTTCGAGGCGGGCGAGGGGCTGCGCTCGAATCTGCGCCCGGTCTTCGAGGCGATCGCCCACCGCAACCCGTTCCCGCGCGACCATTTCGACGACCATCGGTGGAATCACATGATCCTGAAGGCGCTGTTCGTGGGCAGCGCCCTCCACCCGATCCTGGGACTGGACGAGAGGGCGAACCCCGAACTGGCGCGGATCCTGCGCGAATACGCGCATGAGCGTTGGGCGGCCGGACGTCCCGTCAGCCCCGAATTGTGGCGCTGCGTCGGGCCCTTCGCGTCGGACGACGCGGCGCTTGCCGATCTGGAACGGGCGCTGTCCGCAGGGGGGGCGGCCGCACGGGGGGCGGCGCTGGCGCTGTGGGCCGCGCCGGTCCCGGCCGCCCGCGGCCTGCTCGAAGGGCGCCCCGAAGCCGAGGATATAGCGAACGGGCGGCTGAGCTGGTCCCGTATCGCGCAGGAGGCGGCGTGATGTTCATCGATCCCCACGCGCACATGATCAGCCGGACGACGGACGATTACGAGGCGATGGCCGAAGCCGGGATCGTCGCCCTGATCGAACCCGCCTTCTGGACGGGGCAGCCCCGCACCTTTGTCGGCACCTATGTCGATTACCTGTCCTCGATCGTGGGCTGGGAACGGTTTCGCGCAGGGCAGTTCGGCATCCGCCACTACTGCACCGTCGGCCTGAATTCCAAGGAGGCCAATAACGAGGAACTGGCCGAGGGTGTGATGGACTGGCTGCCGCGCTTCGCCCTGAAAGAGGGCGTCGTCGCGATCGGCGAGATCGGCTATGACGAGCAGACGGAACTGGAGGACCGGTATTTCCGCGCCCAGCTCGACCTGGCGCGGGAACTGGGCCTGCCGGTGATGGTCCACACCCCCCACCGCGACAAGAAGCGCGGCACATCGCGGTCGATGGACGTGATCGAGGAACACGGGCTGGATCCGTCCATGGTGGTCATCGACCACAACAACGAAGAGACGGTGGCCGAGACGCTGCAACGCGGCTACTGGGCCGGGTTCTCGATCTATCCCTCGACCAAGATGGGCAATCGCCGCATGGTCGAGCTGCTGCGCCAGTACGGTGGCGAGCGGATCATCGTCGACAGCGCCTGCGACTGGGGCATCTCGGACGCGCTCGGCGTGCCCAAGACGGCGCGGCTGGCCCTGGAAAGCGGCATTCCCGAGGAAACCGTGCGCGCCGTCTGCTACGGCAACGCCCTGGCCGCCTACGGGCAGAGCGGCCAGATGCGCGAAGACGACTGGCTGAACCCCGCCCCGGTGGACCAGCGGACCCTGTTCGAGGGAAATTCCGTGCTTCGGGGCGGCCGGGACCCGGTCGTCGGTGCGACGGTCCGCGCCCGGCGCGACGGGCTGATCATCGAGTAGCCGTCCGCCGTCGGTCCGATTGGATTGGAAAGGCCGGGATGCGGCCGCCGGCGAGGTGCGATCTGGCGACCCCGGTAGGACTTGAACCCACAACCTCGGACTTAGAAGGTCCTTGCTCTATCCAGTTGAGCTACGGGGCCGCCGTGGCCGCGCGCGGCGGCCGGATCCTGCGATACGCGACCCAGGCGCCTGCGTCCAGCCTTGCGATGCCTGCCGCGCGCGTCGCCGGGATTTGGGCCGCCCGGCCCATGGTCCGCGCCGCGGGCTCGGGGCGCGCGCGGGGGAGGCGTCAGTGCGTCCAGGCGCCCCGGCGGTCGGGAGCGAAGTTTTCGCCGTAGCCGCGGGGGCGGACATTGGCGCGGCGGCGCTGCGGCACCGTGACCACCGCATCGATGCCCTGGGCGCGCGCATAGGCCAGCGCCTCTTCCTTGGAGTCGAAGCCGATGCGGACCTGGGCCTGCGTGTCGGTCGAACTGGTCCATCCCATCAGCGGGTCGACGTCGCGGGGGGTGTCGGGGGTGTAATCCAGGACCCATCCGCGGCTCCGGGCCGTTCCCGACGACATGGCCGTCTTGGCCGGCTGATAGATTCGCGCTGGCATCGCGCACTCCCACCTGGTTTCGTTCGTCGTATATCCGGCAAAGGGGGCAGGGGCGCAACCCTTGCGGCCGCGCGCCCCTTGCCTCTGACGCGCCCATGCACATGTTAAAGGTCCCCGTCCCGCCGCCGGGTCCCGCGCCCGCCCGCAGCCTCAGGTCAGACGATGCACAACAACTCGCCGCTTCAGATGCCCGTGCTTCAGGACACGCCCGCGCCACGCGCGCGGCGCCGCGACAAGCTGGAAGGCGGACGGCGATTCGTGATGAAGACCGAATTCTCGGCCGCCGGCGACCAGCCCACGGCCATCGCCGAACTTGCGGCCGGGGTGCAGGCGGGCGAACGCGATCAGGTCCTTCTGGGCGCCACCGGCACCGGCAAGACCTTCACCATGGCCAAGGTCATCGAAGAGACGCAGCGCCCGGCCATCATCCTGGCGCCCAACAAGACCCTGGCGGCGCAGCTTTACGGCGAGTTCAAGGGCTTCTTCCCGGACAACGCCGTCGAATACTTCGTCAGCTATTACGACTATTACCAGCCCGAGGCCTATGTGCCGCGCTCGGACACGTATATCGAGAAGGAATCCCAGATCAACGAGCAGATCGACCGGATGCGCCACTCGGCCACCCGGGCGCTGCTGGAGCGCGACGACGTCATCATCGTGGCGTCGGTCTCGTGCATCTATGGCATCGGCAGCGTCGAGACGTATTCGGCCATGACGCTCGATCTGATCGTCGGGCAGGAATACGACCAGCGCAAGGTCATGGCCGATCTGGTGGCGCAGCAATACCGGCGCAACGACCAGGCGTTCCAGCGCGGCAGTTTCCGGGTGCGCGGCGACGTGCTCGAAGTCTGGCCGGCCCACCTCGAGGATCGCGCCTGGCGCTTGTCGTTCTTCGGCGAAGAGCTCGAGGCGATCACCGAATTCGACCCGCTGACCGGCGAAAAGACCGACGGGTTCGACCGCATCCGCATCTACGCCAACAGCCACTACGTGACGCCGCGCCCGACGATGCAGCAGGCCGTCAAGGGCATCAAGGCCGAGCTGGCGACGCGGCTGGACCAGTTGATCGCCGAGGGCAAGCTGCTTGAGGCGCAGCGGCTGGAACAGCGGACCAAGTTCGATCTCGAGATGCTCGAGGCGACCGGCGTGTGCAACGGGATCGAGAACTATTCCCGCTATCTCACGGGTCGCGCGCCGGGCGAGCCGCCGCCGACCCTGTTCGAGTTCATTCCCGACAACGCCATCGTCTTTGCCGACGAAAGCCATGTGAGCGTGCCGCAGATCGGCGGCATGTATCGTGGCGACTACCGGCGCAAGTTCACCCTGGCCGAGCACGGGTTCCGCCTGCCGTCCTGCATGGACAACCGCCCCCTGAAGTTCGAGGAATGGGACGCGATGCGCCCGCAATCGGTGTTCGTCAGCGCGACCCCCGCGGCGTGGGAGCTGGAACAGGCGGGCGGCGTCTTCACCGAACAGGTGATCCGGCCGACGGGATTGCTGGATCCGCAGATCGAGATCCGGCCCGTCTCGATGCAGGTCGACGACCTGCTCGACGAGATCCGCCAGGTCGCCGCCAAGGGCTATCGCACCCTGGCGACCGTCCTGACCAAGCGCATGGCCGAGGATCTGACGGAATACCTGCACGAGCAGGGAATCAGGGTCCGCTACATGCATTCCGACATCGACACGATCGAGCGGATCGAGATCCTGCGCGACCTGCGGCTCGGCGCCTTCGACGTGCTGGTGGGCATCAACCTGCTGCGCGAGGGGCTCGATATTCCCGAATGCGGCCTCGTGGCCATTCTGGATGCCGACAAGGAAGGGTTCCTGCGCTCGGAAACGTCCCTGATCCAGACCACCGGCCGGGCCGCGCGCAATGCCGACGGCAAGGTCATCATGTATGCCGACCGGATCACCGGCAGCATGGAACGCGCCATGGCCGAGACCGAGCGCCGGCGCGAGAAGCAGATCGCCTACAACGCCGAGCACGGGATCACCCCGGCGACGGTCAGGAAGAATGTCGAGGACATACTCGCCGGCCTCTATCAGGGCGATGTGGACATGAACCGGGTGACGGCGAAGGTCGACAAGGCGATGCACGGCGCCAATCTCCAGGCGGTGCTGGACGGGTTGCGCAGCGACATGCGCAAGGCCGCCGAGAACCTGGAATTCGAAGAGGCCGCCCGCCTGCGCGACGAGGTCAAGCGGCTGGAAGCGGTGGATCTGGCGGTGTCGGACGATCCGCTCGCGCGTCAGCAGGCCGTGGAGCGTGCCGCCGAGGCCGCGGTGAAGGGAAGCGGCCGGTCGACCGCCGGCCGCGCCGGGCAGCGCGGGGGCGTGCGGCGCCGCAAGGGGCGCTGACCCGGGCAGGGTGGAAACGCCGCTCGGGGCGGCGCGGCGTGGAACCCGCAGCGGGGACGGTTTGTTTCCCTCCCAGACACTGTCCCACCCAAGGGAGTACCCATTGATGACGAAAAGCAGCGACGAAAACCGTGTCGAAGGCAGCGGCGACGATCTCGGCGGCAAGATCAAGGAAGGCGCCGGCAATCTGACCGGCGATCGCGATCTCGAGGCCGAGGGCAAGACCGATCAGGCCAAGGGCAAGGCAAAGCAGGCCTGGGCCGACCTGAAGGACGCGGCCAAGAAGTAAACTGCTGGCGGACGGGGATTGCGATGTCTTTCCCCGACCGCGTGACAGAGGGCGGCGATGCGGTGAACCGGCATCGCCGCCTTTTCGTGTCGGGTGTCGGTCCGCCCCGGAAGTCTGGCGCGACGGACAGGAGCGAGGTCACACCCGGGCCGGCAGCTGTGCACTCGGGGCCCGCTGCCGGCCGGTCCAGGCGCCGGATCGTCTGACGAGGCGCTACTGGGTGGGCGCCGTCGTGTCTGCCGGAGCCAGTTGCTCGGCCGGGGCCTCTTCCACGGCGGCGCGTTCGCCGGTTCCCCACCAGGCCCAAACGATCAGGATCAGCAAGATCACGACCGCAGCGATCAGGATGTTTCGCATCGTCATCGGAGTCTCCCGCAGGCTAAACCCGGCGCAGGACCGGATACCGGGTCAATGCCTGCCCCCGCGCTCCGTTCCCTCGGGTGACCTCCCTCGGGATCATCGGCGGCCGCTCGCCGCCCGCACCAGGACTAGAAGCAGCACCGCGCCGACCAGCGCCACCAGCAGGATCAGCAGCAACCCGCCGGCGGCAAGCAGCCCGACGCCCAGCAAGGCCAGAGCGAAGGGCAGGGCGACCGCCCCGACGATTCCCGCGACGATGTATAGCAGCATGCGGCGCCCCGCGATCATCCCGGCGATGGCGCCGGCCACCGCCCCGACGATCACCAGAAGGATCAGCGCGGTCGCACCGATCACATCCAACAGCTGTTCCATGACTTGGCTCCCTATCCCACGGGCCGCCAACCCGCCGCGGGATCAACGGGTTCCCGCGGCGGGCGGGAAGACGGCCGCGACATCGTACATCACCGGCTCGAAGCTGCGGCACAATCCGCTGAAGCGGCGGGTCCGCTCGCGCATCTCGGCCGACCGCAGCATCGCCAGGAAATCGTCGCGCCGCCGCCACTGGGCATAATTCGCGATCCGGGTGCGTGCGTCGTTCACATGCAATCCGGCGCCGATGAAGCCGGGCTGGTGCAGGATGAATTCCTCGTATGCGCGTTTCAGCTCGTCCAGCAGATCCTCGCAGGTTCCCGGCGTCACCTCGAAGGTGGTGACGACGGTCTGGTGCTCGGATGTGTCGTTGATCGTCGGCATGATCGCTCCTCCCTGGCGCAAGCGTAGCATGACCGGGGCCGTGCGGGCATGACAAGCCGGGCGCCGCCGCTATGATCCGGGGCGCGGATCGGAGCGAACGGCCATGACCACATCCCCAGTGCATCCCGCCGATGACGAGGCGCGGGCGATCGCCCGGACGCTCCTGGACCGGGCCGAGCATGCCGCGCTTGGCGTGCTGCTCGACGGCGCCCCCTTCGTCAGCCGCATCGCCTTTGCATGCGATGGGCAGGGGCGGCCGATCTCGCTCGTCTCGCGGCTGTCGGTGCATACCCGCGCACTCGAGGAGGACCCGGCCGCATCCCTGCTGGTGGGCGAGCCGGGACCGAAGGGCGATCCGCTGACCCATCCGCGGCTGACGCTTCAGGCCGGGGCCCGGCTTGTCGACCGGGAGGACGCCGCCCATGCCGGATTGCGCGATCTGTATCTGGCGCGGCACCCGAAGGCGAAGCTCTACATCGATTTCTCGGATTTCCGCTTCGTGCGCTTCGACGTGTCGGCGGCCTTCCTCAATGCCGGGTTCGGCCGCGCATACGATCTCGGCCCGGGGGATCTGCGGCGCTAGAACGGCTTGTCCATGCGCACCGTCATCTGAACCGTGCCCCGGACCGGAACCGAAAAGCCCAGCCGCACCCGGTCGCGGCCCGGCCCGTCCTGCGGGGTGACGGCCGGCCATTCGCGCAGCACCTGGGCACCGGCCGTGGTCAGCTCTCCCTCGGGCGACAGGGCGGCGACGGTCCGGGTCCAGCCGTCGAAGGGAAGATACGCGCCGGGATCCAGCGTCCAGGTCTGGGCGGGATCGGCCTGGGTGAATTCCAGCGTCGCCGGGTTGATCGTCTCCTGATCCACCCCGTTGAAGGTGTTGGAGTGAAAGGCGATCAGCCGCGCCCGCCCCATATCCAGACCGGCGATGCTGCCATCCACCGCCTCGACCCGGCCGATCGGGCCGTTCAGCGCCTTGAACGTGTTGCCGGTCACGCTGAGCCCCTGCAGGAAATGGCCGGGCCCGTGCGGCTTTATGACGATCCAGCGGAAATAGGTCGCCACATCGTTGGCGGTGAAGATGTTGCCGGTGATCGACAGGCCGCCGAACGAATATTCGTCGGCAAAGCCCGGCGCGGCGTCATGTTCGTTCGTCCATTCAAGGAACGAGTTGTCCAGGTAGTTTCCGGTGACAACCGACTTCACGTTCGTTTCGGTCAGCACCAGACCCGGGGTCCGGGGGCCGTCGGTGACGTTGTCGCCCTGGAACCAGTGGTTCCCGACCAGCAGATGCCCGTTGCCCGCAAGGACCATCGTGGTGCCCATCCGCTGAAACCGGTTCGACCGGATCTTGGCGTCGTTGGCGTTCACGTTGAACCCGAGCGACACGCGGGCCGTCGCCGGCAGGCTCTGCTCGGCCGAGATGAAGTGACAGCGGTCGACCTGCAGGTCCTGGCAGCCGCGCCCGATCGAGGTGATGCCGCGATCCCTGGGCTTGGTCAGGAAGCAGTCCTTGACGTGAAAGGTCTCTCCCTCCGGGGCCAGCAGGATGCCCGACGCCAGGCCGTCCATCTGGAATTCGATGTCGCGCAGCGTGAATTTCGACAGCTTCGCGAAACCCGAAAAGTCGAGCACGTAGCGAAAGCGCGTGAAGGTGTAGCTCTGGCTCGCCGCCGCCCCCCATAGCGGCTGCGACAGCGTCAGCGTGCCTGCGGCCACGTTGCGCGCCCGCACATAGACTTCGCGGCCGACGCCCGTTCCCGTCACCAGCGACCCGATCTCGATATTCGCCACGTTGCCCACGTCGCGCAGGGTGCGGGGATCGGCGGCGCTATAGGTGGCCTGGGACGCGACCTGACCGGTCTGCCAGCCCGGGCCGGGCTGCACGTTGAACTGCCCGTTCCGGATCACGCGGCGGATCTCGAAGCTTTCGGGGCTTCCGACCGCGCCGGCCACGTCGATGGGCGCGTCCAGCTCGATACGCCGGCCGCCCATGTCCAGGCTCTCGTGATCCGTGCCGTTCAACAGGGCCTGGACGGCGCGGCGAAACCCTTCGACCTCGTCGCCGAAAGCGTCGATATAGGCGGGCAGGTCGAAATTCCGGCGCAGGATCAACCTTTTGTCCGCCGCCATCGACACCGTCCCGTCAAAGCGCGCGGGTCCCGTCAGCGTCAGATGGTCGGACAGCAGATAAGTTCCCGGCGGCACCACGATGCCCCGTCCGGCAGCCGCGGCATCGGCGGCCTGAAAGGCCGCCAGATCGTCCGAGATCCCGTCACCCACGGCGCCGAAATCCCGTACATCGACCCAGTCCATCATGTCGCGCAGATAGGCGCCGGTGATGTCCTCGATCTCCAGATCGTCGATCCGGACGACGCCGCCGGTCGGGCCGGTCAGATCCAGACCGAAATGTGCGTAGACCGGCTCGCGTCCCCAGACCATGTCGACGCCGCCCCGCGAACCGCTGCCCGCGATCGCCGTGACCTCGACCACCTCGCCATAGGACGTCAGGGTCGTCGCGGCCCCGGTCTCGACCAGCCCGGTCACCCGCTGCTGCGCCGTATCGCCCGGCCAGCCCGCTATGCGGACCGAGGGCAGGTTGCCCGAGATCGCCTTGACCCGCGCGGTGATGCGCAGATAGCAGCCCGGCAGGATCGGGGTCTGGCCCGTGTACCGCAACCGCTGGACGGCCTCGGTCTTGGTCAGTTCGAGCGCGCCGCCGAAATCCTGATCCGCCGCGACCAGCGCCGCGCGGGCATCGTCCTGATAAGTGGCCGAACCCGGCGTTCCGTCTTCGCTGGACCACACGCCCAGACCTGCCTTGAACGGCGGTGGCGTCAGTGCCAGCCCATCGGTGATCGCCTTGTTCATTCCGCTTTCCCTTTCTGAGGTTGCGCGGCCACACCGGCCGGTTTTCCGCGACACAGCCGGAGCGCACCCGGCGGGGATGCAGCTAAGGTCATGGGGATTTACCGCGTGTGAGGCCTGCGTGCGGTGGGGCGCGCAGAGAATGCTTGTAAACGATTACAGCCCATGTTCTGCTCCTTCCGTGGGTTCGTCGGTCGGTTGCTTGGGGAGGAGGCGATGAAGACAGTGAAGGGCCCGGGCCTGTTCCTGGCGCAGTTCGTCGGCGACAGGGCGCCGTTCAATTCATGGCCCGACATCGTCGCCTGGGCGGCGGAATGCGGCTATGCCGGCGTCCAGGTGCCAAGTTGGGAGCCGCGCCTGTTCGACCTGGCGCAGGCCGCTGAATCCCCGGGATACTGCGACGATTGGCGCGGCGTCGCCGCCGATGCGGGAGTGCAGATCACCGAGATCGCCACCCATCTGCACGGGCAGCTTGTGGCCGTGCATCCCGCCTATGATGATGCCTTCGACGGATTCGCGCCGCCCGCCCTCAGGGGCAAGCCCCGGCAGCGGCAGGAATGGGCGGTCGAACGGATCCGGCTGGCGATTCGCGCATCGCGCAATCTGGGGCTGACCGCCTTGCCCACCTTCTCGGGCGGTTTGGCCTGGCCCTACGTCTATCCCTGGCCGCAACGGCCGGCGGGGCTGATCGAGACGGCGTTCGACGAACTCGCGCGCCGCTGGCGACCGCTGCTCGACGCCGCCGACGAGGCGGGTATCGATCTGTGCTACGAGATCCATCCCGGCGAGGATCTGCATGACGGGGCCAGCTTCGAGATGTTTCTGGACCGGGTCGACCAGCATCCGCGGGCGCGGATCCTGTACGACCCTTCGCATTACGTGCTGCAGCAACTCGACTATCTCGATCATCTCGATATCTACGCCGAGCGTATCGGGGCCTTTCACGTGAAGGATGCCGAATTCAACCCGACCGGCCGCCAGGGCGTCTATGGCGGGTTCCAGTCCTGGATCGACCGGGCCGGGCGGTTCCGCAGCCCCGGCGACGGGCAGGTGGATTTCGGTGCCATCTTCTCGAAACTGGCCGCCATGGACTACGATGGCTGGGCGGTGGTGGAATGGGAATGCGCGCTGAAGCATCCCGAGGACGGGGCGAGAGAGGGCGCCGCCTTCGTGCGCGACCACATCATCCGCGTCACCGATCAGGCATTCGACGATTTTGCCGCCGGTGGAACGGACGACGCCGCCAATCGGCGAATGCTGGGGCTTGATCGCTAGGGCGGAGAGAGGGGGAAAGAGATGGAGCCTGCGCCGATCCTGTCGCTTGACCGGGTGTCGCGCCGCTTCGGCCCGGTCGAGGTTCTGCGCGACGTGGACATCGCGCTGCGCCCCGGCGAGATTCACGCCCTGATCGGCGAGAACGGCGCCGGCAAGTCCACCACCATGAATATTCTCGCCGGCTATCTCGCGCCAAGCTCGGGCCGGGTGCTGCTGGACGGCGCGGCGACGGCCTTGGCCGGCCCCGGGGCGGCCGAGGCCGCCGGAATCGCGATGATCCACCAGGAATTCAACCTCGCCGAGCCGCTGACCGTCGAGGAGAACGTTTTCCTCGGTCGCGAATTGCGGCGCGGCCCCTTTCTCGACCGTCGGCGGATGCGAAACCTGACCCGCGACTGGCTCGACCGGCTGGAATGCCCGCTCGATCCCCGGCTGCGCATCGCGGACCTGTCGGTCTCGGACAAGCAGATGGTCGAGATCGCCAAGGCCCTGGGCCGGCAGGCGCGGGTCCTGATCATGGACGAGCCGACGGCGGTGCTGTCCCGGCGCGAAACCGAGATCCTGCTGCGACTGGTGGCGCGGCTGAGGGATGAGGGAACGGCGATCCTCTATACCTCGCACAAGCTGGATGAGGTGGCGCGGCTGTCCGACCGCGTCACCGTGCTGCGGGACGGCGCCGTCGTGCTGTCGCGACCCGCCGGGGATCTGACCCAGGACCGTATGGCCGAGGCGATGGTCGGCCGGCCCATGACCGACCTGTTTCCGCCCCGCACCGCCGCGCCCGCCGGCGCCCCCGTGCTCGAAGTGGCGGGGCTCGACGTGCCCGGCCGCGTGCAGGATGCGAATCTTTCGGTGCGGGCGGGCGAGGTTCTGGTTCTGGCCGGGCTCGTCGGGGCGGGGCGGACGGAACTGGCCGAAGCGGTGGCGGGGCTGCGCCACTCGACCGGCCGCGTCACGGTGAAGGGGCGCCCGCTGCCGCGGAACGATGCGCGGGCCGCGCGGCGCGCCGGACTGGTCTACATGACCGAGGACCGCAAGGGCCGCGGCCTGTTGCTGGGCAAGCCCCTGGCCGAGAACCTGACCCTGCTGGCGCTGGATCGCTTCGGGCGGTTCCGGATCGACAAGCGGGCCGAGGCGGCGGCGCTGGACCGGGCCATTCGCGGCCATGACATCCGCGTGGCGGACCCCACGGTGCCGGCCGGTGCCCTCTCGGGGGGAAACCAGCAAAAGCTGCTGCTGGCCAAGGTGCTTCTGGACGATCCCGGTATCATCCTCATTGACGAGCCGACCCGGGGGATCGATATCGGCACCAAGCAGCAGATCTACGGCGTGATCCGCGACCTAGCCCAGGCGGGCAAGGCCGTGATCGTCGTGACCTCCGAGATGGCCGAGGTGGTGGGACTGGCGCACCGGGTCGTCGCGATGCGGGCCGGCCGCATCGTCGGCGAATTGTCGGGCGCCGCGATCGGGGACGAGGCGGTCGTGCGGCTGGCGATGGGGCTGGAACCGCGGGGGGCGGCGGCATGAGCGCAGGCGACACCGCAGCACCGGCACCCGCTGCCCCCCGCCGTCGGCGGGTCGACCTGCATGCCCTCGGGCCGGTCCTGGCCCTGCTGGCCCTGATCGTGCTGGGCGCGCTGATGAATCCGAATTTCCTGAGCTACGGCAACGTGACGAACGTGCTGGCGCGCTCCGCCTTCATCGGGATCATCGCCGTCGGCATGACTTTCGTGATCACGGCCGGCGGGCTCGACCTGTCGGTCGGCTCGATGGCCGCCTTCATCGCCGGGCTGATGATCCTGGCGATGAACGCGCTTCTGCCCGCGCTCGGCGTGGGTCTGGCGACGGTGCTGGCGGGTATCGCCGTGGCGCTGGCGGCGGGGCTGGCCGCGGGGGCGTTGAACGGCCTTCTCATCACGCGCGGCCGGATCGAGGCCTTTATCGTCACCCTGGGATCGATGGGCATCTATCGCAGCCTCGTCACCTGGCTGGCCGATGGCGGCACGCTGTCGCTGAACTTTGATCTGCGCAGCTATTACGGCCCCGTCTATTACGGCGGCGTGCTGGGCGTGACCTGGCCGATCATCGTCTTCGCGGCTGTCGCCGCTGTCGGCGAGATCGTCATGCGCCTGACCCCGTTTGGCCGCCATTGCGCGGCCATCGGCGCAAGCGAACAGGTGGCGCGCTATTCGGCGGTGCATGTCGACCGGGTGCGCACGGCGACCTATGTGCTGCTCGGTCTGCTGGTGGGGATCGCCGTGATCATGTATGTGCCGCGCCTCGGATCGGCCTCGGCCGCGACCGGCCTGTTGTGGGAGTTGGAGGCCATCGCCGCCGTCATCATCGGCGGCACGGTGCTGAAGGGGGGCTTCGGGCGCGTCTGGGGCACGGTGGTCGGTGTCCTGATCCTCAGCCTCATCGGCAATATCCTGAATCTGACCGATCTGGTCAGCCCGTATCTGAACGGGGCGATCCAGGGGGTCACCATCATCCTCGCCGTGGTGATGCAGCGCGGCACGGGCCGGGCGCGTTAGGGCGGGAAAAGACAGAGGGAGGAGACGACATGAGAACTTTCGCAGGAATGGCGCTGGCCGCCGGATTGGCGGCGCTGCCGGCGGCGGCGCAGGAGACGACCGTCATCGGGGTTTCCATACCGGCCGCGACCCATGGCTGGGCAGGCGGCATGAACTTCCACGCGCAACAGGCGGTGGAGCGGCTGGAGCAGACCTACGAGAACCTGGATTTCGTGCTGACGACCGCATCCGATCCGGGCCAGCAGGTCAACGACATCGAGGACATGGTCGCCGCCCGGGGGATCGATGCCCTGGTCGTGCTGCCTTTCGAAAGCGAACCGCTGACCGCGCCCGTCGCCGCCGTCGCGGACAAGGGCGTCTGGGTCACCGTGGTGGATCGCGGCCTGTCGCAGGAGGGGATCGAGGACCTGTATGTCGCCGGCGACAATCCCGGCTTCGGCCGGGTCGCCGGCGATTACTTCGTGCAGCAGATGCCCGAGGGCGGAAAGATCGTGGTCCTTCGCGGCATTCCCACCACGATCGACAACGAGCGTGTGGACGCGTTCCAGCAGGCTGTCGACGGGTCGGGGGTCGAGATCCTCGGCATGGAGCACGGCAACTGGAACCGCGATGATGCCTTCACGGTGATGCAGGACTTCCTGTCGAAATATCCGCAGATCGATGCGGTCTGGGCCGCCGACGACGACATGGCCGTGGGGGCGCTGGCCGCCATCGAACAATCCGGCCGCGAAGACGTGCGCTTCGTTCTGGGCGGCGCCGGCATGAAGGAGATGGTCAAGCGCGTCAGCGACGGCGACAGCATGGTGCCTGCCAACGTGACCTATCCGCCGGCCATGGTCGCGACGGCAATCGAGATGACCGCGCTGAACTTCGTGTCCGACGCGCCGGTCTCGGGGCGGTTCATCATCGGGTCGGTCCTGATCGACAAGGACAATGCCGACCGGTTCTATTTTCCCGACAGCCCGTTCTGAGGGCCGGGCGCCCGCCGCGGCGGGCGCCTATTCCAGCGGCGGACCGAACCGGGCAAGCATCCGGTCGCGGATCTGGTCGCGGGCCATGCGGTAGCTGCGCAGGCAATCCTCGCGCCCCGTTCCCAGCCCGGTCGGGTCCAGGATGGGCCAGTATTCGACCGCCAGGTGATAATACCGGGTCAGTTCCAGCGCCCGGCGCTGCGAGGCGGGCGACAGCGCCACGATCAGGTCGAAGCCGGACAGATCGTCTCCCCATTGCTCCATCTCGTCGAAGCTGCGGGTCCGGTGGCGTTCCAGTTCGACCCCCATCTCGCGGCAGACGGCGATCGAGAAGCCGTCGATCTCCAGGTCGCTGCGTACCCCCGCCGATTGCACATAGGCGGCGTGGCCGTAGAACTTCTTCATCAGCCCCTCGGCCATGGGCGAGCGCACGGCGTTGTGGTCGCAGCAGAACAGCACCGACTGGGGCAGGTCGGCCACCGGCGTCAGCCCCCGAAATGCAGCACGCAGATCAGCGTGAACAGGCGCCGGGCCGTATCGATGTCGATGTCGGCCTTGCCGTCCAGCCGTTCCTGAAGCACCCGCGCGCCCTCCATGTGGATGCCGCGCCGCGCCATGTCCACCGTCTCGATCTGGCTGGGCGGAAGGGTTTTCACCGCGTCGAAATAGCTGCGGCAGATCTGGAAGTAATCCTTCACCACCTGCCGGAACGGGCCGAGCGACAGGTGAAATTCGGCCACGCGCTCGCCCGACGGGGTCTGGATGTCGAAGACCAGCCGCCGGTCGCGGATCGCCAGGATCAGGCGGAACGGTCCGTCGCGCCCGTCGCCGTCGTATTCGGGCAGGGCGAAGCTGTTATCCTCCAGCAGATCGAAGATCGCCACCCGCCGCTCCTGCTCGATCTCGGGCGTGGGGGCGGGAAGGCCGGCATCGTCGATCTCGATATGGACGATCCGCGTCATTCGTTCAGCCGGTCCAGCCGCGCCCGGACGGACAGGCCATGCGCCTCGAGGCTTTCCGACGCCGCCAGCGTCTCGGCCGCCGGGCCGATGGTGCGCAGCGCGCCCGGCGTCATCTTGGCCAGCGTCGTGCGCTTGAGGAAATCCAGAACCGACAGCCCCGACGAGAAGCGGGCCGACCGGGCGGTCGGCAGCACATGGTTCGGGCCGCCGACATAATCGCCGATCGCCTCGGGCGTCCAGCGGCCCAGGAAGATCGCGCCGGCATGGGCGATGTTCGCCGCCAGCGCCTCGGGGTTGTCGACGCACAATTCCAGATGCTCGGGCGCGATCTGATCGGCCAGGGCCGCGGCCTCGCCCAGATCGTGGACGGTGATGATCGCGCCGTTGTCGCGCCAGCTCGCCCCGGCGATGGCCCCGCGGCTCAGCGTGGCGAGACGGCGCTCCACGGCGTCGGCCACCGCGCGGCCCAGGCCGGGATCGGTGGTGATGAGGATCGATTGCGCGCTCTCGTCATGCTCGGCCTGGCTGAGCAGGTCCAGCGCGATCCAGTCGGGATCGTTCTCGCGGTCGGCGATGATCAGTATCTCGGACGGTCCCGCGATCATGTCGATGCCGACCTTGCCGAAGACCCGCCGCTTGGCCGCTGCGACATAGGCGTTGCCGGGCCCGGTGATCTTGTCGACCGGCGCGATGCTGCGGGTGCCATAGGCGAGGGCGGCAATGGCCTGCGCCCCGCCGACGCGGTAGATTTCGGTCACCCCGGACAGGCGCGCCGCCAGCAGGACCAGCGGGTTTACCTGGCCGCCGGGCGTGGGCACGGTGATGACAAGACGCTCCACCCCCGCCACCCGCGCGGGGATCGCGTTCATCAGCACGGATGACGGATACGAGGCCAGACCGCCGGGCACATAGAGCCCCGCGGCCGAGACCGGGCCCCACCGCCAGCCGAGCGTCGCACCCGTCCCGTCGCGCCAATGGGCGTCCTGCGGTATCTGGCGGGCGTGATAGGACCGGATACGCTCGGCCGCCAGTTCCAGCGCCGCTCGTTCGTCGGAGGGCACGCGGGCGCATTCCGCCTCGATCTCGTCCCGCGAAAAGGCCAGCGTCTCGGGCGTCAGGTCCAGCCGGTCGAAACGGGCGGTCAGTTCGATCAGCGCCGCGTCCCCCCGTTCCCGGACATCGGCGATGATCTCGGCGACCGCGGCATCCACATCGGGGCTGTCCTCGCGCTTCTGCGACAGAAGGGCGGCGAAGCGCGTTTCGAAATCGGCGTCACGGGTGGAAAGGAACTGCGGCATCTCGCGTCTCCGGCTGGCTTCGACCGATCTAGCGAGTTTTCCGCGCCGGGTGAACCGCCCCGTTGCGGGGGCGGGTTCCAAAGGGAAGACGGATCAGTCGTGCTGCGGCGCCCGGCCCGACGGCGCACGGTAGGGCCGCGTCACGTCCTTCAGAAATACCTCCAGCGCCTCGACCTGCAGCGCGATCGCTCCGTCGCCCGCCAGGGTCAGGACCACCCGGCCGGAAGGGGGCTCGCCGGCCTCCCAGCTTATGGACAGCAGCGACAGGATCTGGTCGTCGTCGCGCCGATCCAGCCCCTGATGCAGCACCCGCTCGACATTCTCGATGATCAGGACCGAGCGCACCCGCTCGAAATCGCGGTCGCGCCGTTCGGCGGCGGGCGCATCTTCCCACCGGAACCGGTTCAGCAGCAGCGCGAAGCGGCGCTGGCGCGGTTGCCACGTCATCTCGGTGATCGGAAAGACCGCGTCCTGCACCAGTGCCGATATCGGCGTCAGATCGTCGGGGTCGAAGGCGGCCAGCCGCAGCGGTGCCTCGCCCCCCTCCTGAAAGGTGGCGTCGCGGCTCATGCCTTCACCCGCTCGACGCGGGCGCCGACGCCGCCCAGCTTTTCCTCGACCCGCTCGTATCCGCGGTCGAGGTGATAGACCCGGTTCACCATGGTTTCTCCCTCGGCTGCCAGCCCCGCCAGGATCAGCGAGACGCTTGCCCGCAGATCGGTGGCCATCACCGGCGCCCCGCGCAGCCGGTCGACCCCCGTCACCCGGGCCGTGCCGCCATGCACGTCGATCCGGGCCCCCATGCGGATCAGCTCGGGCGCGTGCATGAAACGGTTCTCGAAGATACGCTCTTCGAGAACGCTCGTTCCCTCGGCCGTGCAAAGAAGCGCCATCATCTGCGCCTGAAGGTCGGTGGGAAAGCCGGGGAAGGGCTCGGTCGCGACATCGACCGCCCGGATGCGTCCGTTGCGCCGGGCGACCTTCACCCCCCGCTCGGTCTGCTCCACGCTGATCCCGGCGGCGTCGAGCTTTTCGCAGAAGGCGCCGACAAGGTCGATCCGGCCGCCCAGGCATTCGACCTCGCCGCCGCAGATCGCCGGCGCCAGCATGTAGGTGCCCAGTTCGATCCGGTCGGCGACCACCGGGTGGGTGGCGCCATGCAGCCGGTCCACGCCGTGAACGGTGATGGTCGAACTGCCCTCACCCTCGATCTGCGCGCCCATCCGGCGCAGGCAATGCGCCAGATCGACGATTTCCGGCTCGCGCGCGGCGTTGTTCAGCACGCTGGTGCCCTTGGCCAGCGTCGCGGCCATCAGCACGTTCTCGGTCGCGCCGACCGATACGATGGGAAAATCGACCGTGCCGCCGGCCAGGCCGCCGGGCGCGCTGGCATGGACATAGCCGTCGCGCAGATCCAGTTCAGCGCCCAGGGCCTCGAGCCCCTTCAGATGCAGATCCACCGGACGCGCGCCGATGGCGCAGCCCCCGGGGAGCGACACCTTGGCCTGTCCCATCCGCGCCAGAAGGGGGCCCAGCACCAGGATCGAGGCGCGCATCTTGCGCACGATGTCGTAATGCGCGGTCAGGTTGGTGATGTCATGGGAGGACATCGCCAGAACCTGCCCCTTCTGCAGCGCCGTCACCTCGGCGCCCAGGGATTGCAGCAGCGCGGTCATCGTGGCGATGTCGCTGAGCCGGGGCGCGTTGGTCAGGGTCAGCGGCTCGTCGCTGAGCAGGGTGGCCGGCATGAGCGTCAGGCAGGCATTCTTCGCCCCGGCAATGGGGATCTCTCCGCGGAGCTCGGCCCCGCCCTGCACCAGAATGGAATCCATCGCCGCCTGCCCTAAGCGTCCTTGTCGCCGTCCCGCGTCTCGCGCGCCTTTGCCTGCGCCTTGCGTCGCGCAAGATTGGCCTTCAGCGCGGTCTTCAGCCGCGCCGCTCGGTCCTGCTGCGCGTCCTTGGCGGGCCGGTCGGACTGTTTCGTCATGCCCCGTCTCTAGCCCAGACCCGCGGCCCGGTCCAGTTCGCCGGACGCCTCGGCCACCGACCCCGCGCATGGCCGCCGAAAAGCCGGGAAAAGCCGCTTGCACGGGGTGGCGGCGTCGTCTATGCAGCCGCCCACGCGCTGCCGTAGCTCAGGGGTAGAGCACTCCCTTGGTAAGGGAGAGGTCCGGAGTTCGATCCTCCGCGGCAGCACCAGTTTCCCCGGGTATTTTCGTATAAAACCGAGACCTTATGGAGGTCGCGCGCTTTTCAGTTCACTCCTGATTCCCCTCCACGCCTCACCTTGGAGCGCCAGTGAGGCGGGCACTGATGGTGTCGCAGGACCAAATTGTCCGGGGGCGCCCTGAACCACGGCTCTGCGCCCGAGGCGACACGCGAGTGGATGGTGAACTCGTAGCGGTCGCGGGAACCGTAGCCGCGCCGCCTCACTCTCGCCGCAACCCGCACGTCGCGGGCATCCAGCGTCATCAGGTCGGTGGACTGCTGCCCGTCGAGTGCATCGGCCGCAACGTCCAACAGCTGTGCGGCATCACCTGCACGGGGTCAGCAAGTCACACCAGTTTGCTGCGCTCGTCTCTCTGAGATGCTCCCCGGAAATCGGACACTGACGGAAGCTACGAACTGAGGTCATCTTGGTCTTCGAGAAGGAGACGGACGAGATGGCGAAGAGGAAGCGGCACTCGGCCGCGTTCAAGGCGAAGGTGGCGCTCGAGGCGCTGAAGGGCGAGCAGACGGTGACCGAGTTGGCGGCTCGGTTCGAGGTGCATCCGACGCTGATCCACCAGTGGAAGAAGGCGCTGCTCGAGGGGGCGTCGAGCGTGTTCGAGAAGGGAGCCGTGAGCAAGGCGCCGGAGGTCGACGCCGAGACGGTGAAGGAGCTGCACGCAAAGATCGGGGAGCTCGCGGTCGCCAACGATTTTTTGTCCAGAAAGCTCAAGCCCTGGGGCGGGACGTGAGGCGCGGGATGGTCGAGAAGGGTCACCCGCGGCTGTCGGTCGCCGCGCAGTGCCGACTGCTGTCGATCCCGCGGTCCACGTTCTACCACCGCCCGGCGGGCGAGACCGCCGAGAACCTCGCGCTGATGCAGATCATCGACCGGCAGTTCATGGAGACGCCGTTCTTCGGCGTGCGCCAGACGACCTGGTACCTGCGCAACGAGGGCCACGCCGTAAACCCGAAGCGCGTGCGGCGGCTCATGCGGCTCATGGGTCTGATGCCGATCTGTCGGAAGCCGAACACCAGCAAGCCCGCCAAGGGGCGTCAGCCGTATCCCTACCTGCTGCGGGGCTTGACCATCGACCGGCCAAATCAAGTCTGGTGCGCGGATATCACGTATCTCCCCATGCGACGGGGATTTCTCTACCTGGCGGCGATCATGGACTGGCACAGCCGCCGCGTGCTGTCCTGGCGGCTGTCGAACACGCTGGAGGCGGAGTTCTGCGCCGATGCGCGCGACGAAGCCATCGCGCGTTTCGGTCCGCCCGAGATCATGAACACGGACCAAGGGACGCAGTTCACGTCCTTCGCCTGGACCGACCCGCTGCGAAGGGCGGATATCCGCATCTCGATGGACGGCAAGGGCCGGTTCCTGGAGAACATCTTCATCGAGCGGCTGTGGCGCAGCTTGAAATACGAATGCGCCTACCTGCGCGCCTGGGAGACCGGATCAGAAGCCCGCGCGGGCCTGCGGACCTGGTTCGACTTCTACAACCACCGGCGGCCTCATGCGGCCCTCGACGGACGGCCGCCGGACGTGGTCTACCAAGCCGGCCCGACGATCACACTAACCGACCAGGAGACCCGGAGAGTAGCTTAGAAACCGCCAGATCCTGTCCAAGGATTGGGGAGCATCTCACTCGCCCGTCATTATAGTTTTTGGCGGTGTCGGCGCTTTCCCTGCTTTCAGGCATAGCGGCATGGCTAAAGTAGCCTCATCGGGAGGTTAGACATTCCGAGGTAGCGAACCCGAGAAGGACGAGGCGTGGCTGCTTGGCATCGCTCTTCGGCCAGTTTCCCCAAGCCCTTGGCAAGTGCTCCTGTGCGCGCGAGGGTTGAGAAGGTCTTACAAGTTAAGCGAGAATGCGATTAATCCCGATTGTGACAGTTATCGCCCTCATGACGCTATCCGCCTGCGCAAGCAGCATCATGGAAAGCTATGTCGGAAAGTCCGTGAAAGAGCCGATATTGGACTACGGCCCGCCGACCAACGTTATCGACCTGGGCGAAGGACGCCGCGCTTTCCAATGGAGCATATCCAGCTCCGGCTATGTTCCCATGAGCACGCCCACCAGCGCCACGGTATATGGCACCGGGGGGATGACCGCCGTGTATGGCCAGAGCACGTCGTATGTGCCTTACCAAAATGACTGCCTTGACACCCTCACCGCGCGACAGCAAGGCGACGACTATATCATTGACGGCTTCCGCAGGCCCCGCATTATGTGTGAATCGCCCTACTGAGCCGGAGCGTATCTACGGAGCACGGCGAGGTTGGGCATTGCGCCGCCCGCCCTGCCATTCGCTCGCGGCGCCCGATGCGCCGCCGGCGTCGCAACGACCGGCGCGCATCGGTCAGGCCGGCCTGCGGCTGAAACCGGGTCGCGCCGGAGCGCGGCCCGTCATTCGGCGGGCGCGGCCTCCTCGACACCGGCCCGGCCGACGCCGTCGGGCAGGGCCGTCTCGTCGCGGCGCAGATCGGGCGGCAGCGCCTCGTGTGCCAGCCGTTCGAGCGCGGTCTCCAGAGGCAGGCTCTCGGTCCGTTTTTCGCCCAGGCGGCGCAGGGTCACGCTCCGTTCCTCGACCTCGCGTTGGCCGATGGCCAGGATGACCGGGACCTTGCCGACGGAATGTTCGCGGACCTTGTAGTTGATCTTCTCGTTCCGCGTATCGGCCTCGGCCCGCAGGCCCTGCGCGGCCAGCGCCGCCACGACCTCGTGCACGTAATCGTCCGCCTCGGACACGATCGAGGCGACGACGACCTGCCGCGGCGCGAGCCACAGGGGCAGCTTGCCGGCATAGTTCTCGATCAGGATGCCGATGAAGCGTTCGAAGCTGCCGAGGATCGCGCGGTGCAGCATGACCGGACGGTGCTTTTCGCCGTCGGGGCCGACAAAGCTGGCATCCAGCCGCTCGGGCAGGTTGAAATCGGCCTGGAAGGTTCCGCACTGCCATTCGCGGCCGATCGCGTCGGTCAGCTTGAAATCCAGCTTGGGGCCGTAGAACGCGCCTTCGCCGGGATCGACCTCGTAATCGTCGCGCACCGACAGGATCGCCTTTTCCAGCGCCGCCTCGGCCTTGTCCCAGACCGCGTCGGACCCCACCCGCGTCTCGGGCCGGGTCGACAGCTTGATGTCGAACCGCTCGAACCCGGTATCGCGATAGATCGTCGACAGAAGATCGATGAACTTCGCGCATTCGGCTTCGATCTGGTCTTCGGTGCAGAAGATATGCGCATCGTCCTGGGTGAAACCGCGCACCCGCATCAGCCCGTGCAGCGCGCCATGCGCCTCGTAGCGGTGGCACGATCCGAATTCGGCCAGCCGCAGCGGCAGGTCGCGATAGGACTTGATCCCCTGGTTGAAGATCTGGACGTGGCAGGGGCAGTTCATGGGCTTCAGCGCGTTGACGCGCTTTTCGTTGGCATGTTCCTCGTCGATCTCGGTGATGAACATGTTCTCGCGGTACTTCGCCCAGTGGCCCGAGGCTTCCCACAGCTTGCGGTCCACCACCTGGGGCGTGCGGATCTCGCGGTATCCGGCGGCGGTCAGGCGCCGGCGCATGTAATCCTCGAGCGCGCGGTAGATCGACCAGCCATTGGGGTGCCAGAACACCATTCCCGGCGCTTCTTCCTGGAAATGGAACAGCTCCATCTCGCGGCCCAGCTTGCGATGGTCGCGCTTGGCGGCCTCTTCCAGCATCGTCAGATGCGCCTTCAGGTCGTCGCGGCTGCGGAAGGCCACGCCATAGATGCGCTGGAGCATCTGGCGCGAACTGTCGCCGCGCCAATAGGCGCCGGCCACGCTCATGAGCTTGAACGCGTCGGCGGGCACCTGGCCGGTATGCTGAAGATGCGGACCGCGGCACAGATCCTGCCAATCGCCGTGCCAGTACATGCGCACCGGCTCGTCGCCCGGGATCCCCTCGATCAGCTCGACCTTGTAGGGCTCGCCCCGGCTGGCGTAATGGTCGATGGCGCGGGCGCGGTCCCAGACCTCGGTGCGGACCGGGTCGCGCGCGGCGATGATCTCTTTCATCCGTTTTTCGATCGCGCCCAGATCTTCGGGCGTGAAGGGCTCGGACCGGTCAAAGTCGTAATACCAGCCGTCCTTGATCACCGGGCCGATGGTGACCTTCACGTCCGGCCACAGCTCCTGCACCGCGCGGGCCATGATATGGGCCAGGTCGTGACGGACCAGTTCCAGCGCCGGACCGTCATCCTGCATGGTGTTGATCGCGATGGCGGCGTCGGACCGGATCGGCCATTGCAGATCCCAATGCGCCCCGTCGACATTGGCGGAAATCGCCTTTTTCGCCAGGGATTTCGAGATCGACGCCGCGACCTCGGCCGAGGTCACGCCGGCATCGTATGCGCGCGAACTGCCATCGGGGAAGGTCAGGGAAATCTGGGTCATGCCAGTGCTCCTCGTCGGTTCGGCGCCCACGGAACGCCCGGTTGCGGGTATGTGTCGCGGTGCTAAGTGGCAAGGGCACGGCATCCTGTCAAGCGGCCGGGCGCGCGGGGTGCCGTCGCCGCTGTCGAACACAGAGCACCGGAAAGGGGGACATGCGATGACCGAATTCCTGGAAACGCCGCAGGGGCGGCGGATCGCCTATCGGCGGATCGAGGGCGCGGGGCCGGGGGTGGTCTTCCTCGGGGGGTTCCGCTCGGACATGGAGGGGACGAAGGCGCGCCACCTGGCCGATTGGGCCGAGCGGACCGGCCGCGCCTTCCTGCGCTTCGACTATTCCGGGCACGGCCAGTCCTCGGGTCGGTTCGAGGATGGCGCCGTGGGCGATTGGGCGCAGGATGCGATCTCGGTCCTCGGGGCGCTGACCACGGGGCCGCAGATCCTGGTCGGTTCGTCCATGGGCGGCTGGATCGCGCTTCTGGTGGCCAAGGCGGTGCCGCAGGCGGTGGCGGGGCTGGTTGGGATCGCCGCCGCACCCGATTTCACCGAGGATTCCATGTGGTACGGGTTCACCGACGAACAGCGCGCCCGGATGGAGCGCGAGGGCAGGGTGGATCTGCCCTCGGGCTATGACGAGGGCCCCTATGTCATCACCCGCCGTCTGATCGACGAGGGCCGCCAGCAGCTGGTCCTGCGCGAACCGCTGCCGCTGGCGGTGCCCGTGCGCCTGATGCAGGGCACCGACGACGAGGATGTCGAGATGTCGGTCGCGCTGCGCCTGCTGGATCACCTGGATGCCGAGGATCTGCGCCTGACGCTGGTGAAGGGGGTGGATCACCGCTTCTCGACCCCCGACTGCCTGGCGCTGATCGAACAGGCGGTCGAGGATGTGTCGCGGCGGGCGCGTCCGCTCGCGCAGACGTGACGCGCGGGGGTGGGCGGCCGGCCCGCGATCTGCCACAGCGGGGCGATTGGTTGCCGTGATACGGGGGACAGGATGACCGAACCGTTGGTGCTGCTGCCCGGGTTCATGACGGATGCGCGGATCTGGGGCGCCCAGATCGAGGCGCTGAGCGCGTCGCGAACCCTGGTGCTGCCGTCGTTCGGCCGGGGCGCGGCTGTCGATGACATGGCCGATGCCGTTCTCGCCGATGCGCCGCCGCGCTTTGCGCTGGCGGGGCCGGGGCTGGGCGGCATGGTCGCCATGGCGATCCTCGCCCGGGCGCCCGAGCGGGTGACGCGCATCGCGCTGCTGGCCACCAGTTGCCTGGCAGAACCGCCGCAGGCTGCGGCGGCGCGCGACCAGCGGATCGCCCGCGTCAAGGCGGGTCGCCTGGCCGATGCGATGCGCGAGGAGGTGCCGGCCGAGGCACTTGCCGCCGGGCCCATGCGCGCACCCGTCGCGGAATTCCTGGTCGAGATGGCGATGGGGCTGGGTCGCGACGCCTATCTGCACCAGTCGCAGGCGATGCTGCGCCGCCCGGACCGGCAGCGCGTTCTGCGGCAGGCGCGCCTGCCGGCGCTGATCCTGGGCGGGGCCGAGGACCGGATCCATCTGCCGCGCCGCCACGAATTCATGGCCGAGCTCATGCCAAGGGGCGAGTTGTGCATTGTCGAGGGGGCGGGGCACGCGCCGACGCTCGAACGCCCCGAAGCCGTCACCGCGGCGCTGGAGGCCTGGTTGGAGCGAGTGCCCGAGCCGGCCCGGCGCGCGCCCTGAGGCGCGACCCGGCCGCGTTCAGACCGGGGTGGGACCGGCCGGTGCGTCGGTGCCGCCCACGGCCTTCAGCTTGGCGGGGCGGGTGGCGGTCCGGTCGCGGCCGCGGGAATTCGTGTCGATGAAGTCCAGCACCAGCGGCCGGATGTTGTTGCGCCAGCTCTTGCCGGCGAAGATGCCGTAATGGCCGGCCCCCGGTTCCAGATGGCTGGCCTTCTTGGCCTCGGGCAGGCCGGTCAGCAGGTCCAGCGCGGCCAGGCATTGCCCGGGGGCCGATATGTCGTCGTTCTCGCCCTCGACCACCTTGACGGCGACGTCGCTGATCCGGCCGATATCCACCGGCTCGCCGTCGATCGAGAAGACATTGCGCGCCACGTCGCGCTTCTTGAAGATCCGTTCGACCGTCGAAAGGTAGAACTCGGCCGTCATGTCCATGACCGCCAGATATTCGTCGTAGAACCGGTTATGGCGGTCGTGGTCGCCGGCCTGGCCGCGGGCGACCGAGAAGATCTGTTCGGTAAAGGCCTTTGCGTGCCGGTCCAGATTCATCGACACGAAAGAGGTCAGTTGCAGCAGCCCGGGATAGACCGCGCGCCCGGCGCCCGCGTATTTGAAGCCGACCCGCTGGATGACCAGCTCCTTGAGCTGTCCCATCGTCACCCGGTCACCGAAATCGGTCACGTCGGTCGCGGCGGCGTCGGGGTCGATGGGGCCGCCGATCAGCGTCAGCGTCGCGGGCTGGGCCGCCGGTTCCGTCTGCGCCAGATAGGCAGTGGCGGCGAGCGCCAGCGGCGCCGGCTGGCAGACGGCGATCACATGGATGTCCGGGCCCAGATGCCGGATGAAATCGGCGAGGTAGCGGGTATAGTCCTCGACGTCGAACTTGCCCTCGGAGACGGGAATGTCGCGGGCATTGTGCCAGTCGGTGATCCAGACCTCGGCATCCGGCAGAAGCGATGTCACGGTCGATCGCAGCAGCGTCGCGTAATGCCCCGACATCGGCGCGATCAGCAGGATGCGCCGCGGCTTTTCGGGCCGGGACGCCACGCGGAACCGGATCAGGTCGCCGAAGGGGCGCGCCATCTCCTGCACGACGCTCACCACATGGTCGCGCCCGTCATCGCCCAGCACGGTATTGATGTCCCAGTCCGGCTTGACGACCATCCGGGCGAAGGCGCGTTCCGTCACCTCGCCCCAGGCGGCCAGCAACCGGAAGAACGGGTTCGGCACCAATCCGGCGGCGGGATAGGATCCCATCGCCAGCGCCGTCGAGCCCAGCCACTGGTTCGTGGTGCGGAGCGTCTCCATCAGATCGTAGGTAGCCATGTAGCGCATGGGCGTTATCCTCTGTCGGGCGGGCCCGAAGCGCGTCGCGCCTTTGCCCCCAGGCGAGCGCGGCGTAAACTGAGGACCTAGGGCGATGCTGCTGTGCAGCAAGTTAGGGTGGATGATTTGCGATGACAACAAAAGACTCCGGACCCGACGCTGCGTCTACCGAAAACGGCGAGCTTCTCAACAGCAACCTCGCCAAGATCGAGGAGCTTTCCGCGCGCCTCGTGGCGGCGCTGTCGCGGCGCAAGCCGGTGCCCACCAGCCTTCAGGGCCCCGGACAGGATCTGTATATGAAGGCGGCGGGCGCCTATTTCGCCGAGATGATGGCGAACCCGTCGAAGATCATCGAGCATCAGGTCGGCTATTGGGGCAAGGCGCTGAAGCATTATGTCGAGGCGCAGCATCTTCTGGCGCAGGGCAAGCTGGCCCCGGCCAGCGACGACACCCCGCGCGACCGCCGCTTTTCCAACCCGCTCTGGGACACGCACCCCTATTTCAACTACATAAAGCAGCAATACCTTCTGTCCGCCGAGGCGATCGAGAACGCCATCGCCGATCTCGACGGGCTGGATCCGCGCGACAAGAAGCGGCTGGAATATTTCAGCCGGCAGATCGTCGACATGTTCAGCCCCACCAATTTCCTGGGCACCAACCCCGACGCCCTGTCCCGCGCGGTCGAGACGCAGGGCCAGAGCCTGGTCGACGGGCTGGAGAATCTCGTGCGCGACATCGAGGCCAATGACGGCGAGTTGCTGGTGACGCTGGCCGATCGCAACGCCTTTCGCGTGGGCGAGAATCTGGCCACGACCGAAGGCGCCGTCGTCTATCGCAACCGGCTGTTCGAGCTGATCCAGTACGCCCCCCGGACCGAGCAGGTTCACAAGACCCCGCTGGTGATCTTCCCGCCCTGGATCAACAAGTTCTACATCCTGGACCTGAAGCCGCAGAACAGCCTGATCCGCTGGATCGTCGATCAGGGCTTCACCCTGTTCGTCGTGAGCTGGCGCAACCCGGACCCGTCCTACCGCGATGTCGGGATGAGCGACTACGTGACCGAGGGGTATCTGGAGGCGATCGCCAAGGTGAAGGAGATCACCGGCGAGGATCAGGTGAACGCCGCCGGATACTGCATCGCCGGCACGACCCTGGCCCTGACCCTGGCGCTGATGGAGCAGCGCGGCGACAAGTCGGTCAAGTCCGCCACCTTCTTCACCACCCTCACCGATTTCAGCGATCAGGGCGAGGTGGGGGTGTTCCTGGACAACGATTTCGTCGACGGGATCGAACGCGAGGCGACCGAGAAGGGCATTCTGCACGCGTTCTTCATGAACCGCACGTTCAGCTTCCTGCGGTCGAACGACCTGATCTATGCGCCGGCGATCCGCAGCTACATGCTGGGCGAGGCGCCGCCGGCCTTCGATCTGCTGTACTGGAACGGCGATTCCACGAACCTGCCGGCGCGGATGGCGGTGGAATACCTGCGCGGCCTGTGCCAGCGCGACGAGTTCGCGAGTGCAGGTTTCCCCCTCGGCGACGCGCAGGTCCATCTGCGCGACGTCAAGGTCCCGGTCTGTGCAATCGCCTGCGAAAGCGATCACATCGCCGCCTGGCGCTCCAGCTTCAACGGCATCCGCAAGATGGGCAGCCGGTCCAAGACCTTCATCCTGGCCGAAAGCGGACATATCGCCGGGATCGTCAACCCGCCGACGAAGGACAAGTATGGCCATTACACGAATGGCGACTGGTCGGGGGATGCCGATGCCTGGCGGGCGGGCGCCGAATTCCACCGCGGAACCTGGTGGCCCCGTTGGGGCGCCTGGCTGGCCAAGAGGTCCGGGCGGAAGGTGCCGGCGCGGCAACCGGGCGAGGGACACGGCACCGCGATTCTCGCCCCCGCACCCGGCACCTACGTCACCTCTGCGCCAAGTCCCTGACCGGGCTGCAGAAGATTTTTGCTGCACCGCAGAAATTACCCTTGAAATGCTGCGGTGCAGCAAGCATATTGGCGTCAGTTACCGAACGTAACCCGGACTTTTCTCGAAGGAGACGCCCCATGGCCACCGCCAAGACGCAGGACTACACCAAGATGATGCAGGACATGATGGGCTCGTTCCCGATGGACCTGTCGTCGATGCAGGACAGCTTCAAGACCTATGCCGCTTTCGGCAACAAGATGTCGAAGGTCGCTCTGGAAGCCGCCGACAAGTCGACCGAGATCTCGACCAAATGGACCAAGGACACGCTGAGCAAGCTGGGCAACGTCACCGCGGTCAAGGAAGATCCCTCGGAATACTCCCGCGCCCTGACCGATTTCGCCTCGGCCCAGGCCGAAACCACCGCCGAATCGCTGGCCGCCTTTGCCGAGGTCGCGAAGAAGGTGCAGATGGAAACCGTCGAGCTGATGCTGGCCGCCGGCAAGGACATCTCGGAAGACATGACCGCCGCCGCCAAGAAAGCCACCAACGACGTGACCGCCGCCGCCCGCAAGGCGTCCGCGACCGCCGCGCAGGCGAAGTAAGCGTCTGTCGCGATACCGGCCGCCACCCGGCCGGACGCGAGAGGGGCGGGCCCTGTGCCCGCCCTTTCTTTTTATTCTGCGCTGTCCTAGGCTTGTGCTGCATCGCAACATGTCCGGGAGGCCGCCTTGGCCGAAACGTCCTCGCCGCTGCTGATCAAGCGGTATGCCAGCCGCCGCCTCTACAATACCGAAACCAGCGACTACGTTACGCTGGAGGATATCGCCGGCTTCATCCGGCAGGGGCGGGAAGTGCAGATCGTCGATCTGAAATCGGGCGACGACTTGACGCGGCAATATCTGCTTCAGATCATCGCCGAGCACGAATCGCGCGGCGAGAACGTCCTGCCGCTGGCGGTTCTGACGGATCTGGTGCGCAGCTACACGACCCAGGCGCAATCGGTGGTGCCGCAATTCCTGGCGGCCTCGTTCGAGATGCTGCGCGACAGCCAGTCGAAGATGTTCGAGACGATGACGGGTCCCATGACGGGGATGCCGGGGTTCGACGCGATGCGCACGCAGCAAAAGGCGTTCCTGCGGGCCATGACCGGCGGCTGGAGCGGCAGCAGCGGCCCGGCGCCCGAAGGGGGCGAGGACGACCGTGGGCGCGACGAGATCGCCGACATCAAGCGGCAGCTCGCCGAGCTGCAAAGCAAGCTCGACAAGCAGCAATAGGCGGGACGGCCCGGCCCCGTCCGTTCAGTTCCGCTAAAGGATCGTTGCGGTTTTCGCGGGTTTCTTCGCCCTCGCCGGCTGCTATCGCTCGGGTCGAACGCGGGCGGCCCCGGGGGAGGAACGATGACGCAGGAACGCGACGCGGCGGCGTTGCCAAACATGTCGCTGGCGATGCGCGCCTGGGGCATCCGCCGCAAGGCGCTGCTGATGGGCGAGGTGCAGGGCCAGGGCTATGTGGGCCAGGCGCTCGGCGTGGCCGACGTGCTGGCCACCGCCTATTTCCACGCCATGACCTATCGCGCGGACGACCCGGAATGGGAGGGGCGCGACCGGTTCTACCTGTCCATCGGCCATTACGCCATCGCGCTCTATGCGGCGCTGATGGAGGCGGGGATCCTTCCCGAAGAGGAATTGCCGACCTACGGGATGGACGACAGCCGGATGCCGATGTCGGGCATGGCGTCCTACACGCCGGGCATGGAGATCACCGGCGGCTCGCTCGGCCAGGGGCTGGGCATCGCGGTCGGGGCCGCCCTGGCGCTGAAGCGCAAGGGCAACGACGCCTTCGTCTATAACCTGATGTCCGACGGGGAGCTGGGCGAAGGCTCCACCTGGGAGGCGGTGATGTCGGCCGTCCAGTGGAAGCTCGACAACCTGATCTGCGTCGTCGACTTCAACAACCAGCAGGCCGACGGGCCCACGCGCGATGCGCTGGCGGTGGGGGCCGAGGCGCCCAAATGGCGCGCCTTCGGCTGGCATGCGCAAGAGGTCGACGGCAACGATCTGGAGGCGCTGGTCGCGGCCTTCGATGCCGCGCGGTCCCTGCGCGATCCGCAGCCGCGCGTGATCATCTGCAACACGCGCATGTGCAAGGGCGTCGATTTCCTGGAACGGCGCGAGATCACCCATTTCGTGCGCGTCGAGCCCGACGAATGGGCCAAGGCCCTGGCGAAACTGGACGAGGGGAAGCCGCGATGACCCGTGCCTCCATGGCCCGCAAATACGAGCCGCGCCGCCCGGCCGCCCCGGACGGGCAGGTGGCCACCTCGGCGATGATCGCGTCGCTGGCGGCCGAAGGCTACGACACCGTCGCGGCGCCCTTCGGCCACGCCCTGGTCGAGGCGGCGCAGGCGGACGACCGCATCGTGGGGCTGTCGGCGGATCTGTCGAAATACACCGATCTGCATGTCTTCGCGGATGCCATGCCGGACCGGTTCTATCAGATGGGCATGGCCGAACAGCTTCTCATGTCGGCGGCCGCGGGCATGGCGCGCGAAGGGTTCATCCCGGTCGCCACCACCTATGCCGTCTTCGCGTCGCGCCGGGCCTACGATTTCATCGCCATGGCCATCGCCGAGGAGAACTTGCCGGTCAAGATCGTCTGCGCCCTGCCGGGCCTGACCACCGGCTACGGGCCCAGCCATCAGGCGACCGAGGATCTGGCGATCTTCCGCGGCCTGCCCGACCTGGTGGTGATCGATCCCTGCGATGCCTGCGACGTGGCGGGAATGGTTCCGGCGATGCTGGCCCATGACGGCCCGGTCTATGCCCGGCTGCTGCGCGGACGGGTGCCGTCGGTCCTGACGCGGCACAGGCCCGATTACCGGTTCGAACTGGGCCGGGCGCAACTGATCCGCGATGGCGGCGACGTCCTGGTCGTGGCCTCGGGCATCATGACCATGCGCGCGCTGGACGCGGCCGAGATGCTGGCCCGCGACGGAATCGAGGTGGCCGTGCTGCACGTGCCGACGATCAAGCCGCTGGACGTGCCGACCATCCTGGCCGAGGCGGGGCGCGGCGGCCGGCTGGTCGTGACGGCCGAGAACCACACGGTGAATGGCGGCCTGGGCGAGGCGGTCGCCCGCGAATTGCTGCTGGCGGGGGTGACGCCGGCCTTCCGCATGATCGGGCTGCCTGACGCCTTCCTCGAGGCCGGCGCGCTTCCGACGCTGCACGAGATGTACGGGCTGTCGGCGGCGAAGGTCGCCGAACGCATCAGGGGCTGGCTCTAGGCCGGGCGGAAAAGGGGTGGCGGAAATGGGGCTCTTGGACGGGAAGAGCGCGATCGTGACCGGCGGGGCCGGCCCGCGCGGACTGGGCAGGGCGATGGCGCGGCTCTTTGCCGAGCATGGGGCGCGGGTGGCGATCCTCGATCTCGATCTCGCCCTGTCGCAATCGGCGGCCGCCGATCTGCCCGGCGACGGGCATCTGGGGCTGCAATGCGACGTGACGGAGCGCGCGGCCTGCCGGGACGCGGCAGAGGCGGCGGAGGCGGCGTTCGGGCGGATCGACGTTCTGGTGAACAATGCCGGCATCACCCAGCCCCTGAAGCTGATGGAGATCGGGCCCGAGCAATACGAGGCCGTGACCGACGTGAACCTGCGCGGCACGCTGTACATGAGCCAGGCCGTCATCGCCGGGATGCGCCGGCAGGGCGGGGGGAGCATCGTCAACATCTCGTCGGTCTCGGCGCAGCGCGGCGGTGGCATCTTCGGCGGCCCGCATTATTCGGCCGCCAAGGCGGGCATACTGGGCCTGACCAAGGCGATGGCGCGCGAACTGGCGCCCGAGGGCATCCGCGCCAACGCGATCTGCCCCGGCTTCATCGATACCGACATCACGGCCGGCAAGCTCACCCCCGAGATGCATGCCGCGGTCATGGCGGGCATTCCCATGGGCCGGGCGGGCAGCGCGCAGGAGGTGGCGGGATGCGCGCTGTTCCTGGCATCGGACCTGTCGGCCTATTGCACCGGAACCGAGCTGGACGTGAACGGCGGGTCGCTGATCCACTGACCGCCGGGGCCTTACAGCCCTAGGCGGTCGCGCAGCGCGAACCACGACATGGCCAGCGCCAGAAGCGGGCTGCGGAAGCGGGCGCCCCCCGGAAAGGGCGGCACCGGCACCCGGGCCATGACATCGAAACGCTCGGCCTGCCCGGCCAGCGCCTCGGAGAGGATCCGCCCGGCCATCAGCGCCATGGCGACGCCGTGCCCGGAATATCCCGAAGCCGACCAGACATTCGGGGCAGGCTGCGCGAAATAGGGCATCCGGCTGCGGGTGATCGCCAATGTGCCGCCCCAGGCATGGGTAATCCGCACGTCGCGAAGCTGCGGATAGATCTCCAGCATCGGGCGGCGCACCTTGGCGGCGATGTCGGCGGGAAAGCGGTAGCCGTAGCTTTCGCCGCCGCCGAACAGCAATCGGCGATCCTCGGACAGGCGCCAGTAATTCACCACGAACCGGCTGTCGGCGACGGCCACGTCCTGCCGCAGCAGGTCGTCGGCCCGGGCGCCGAGCGGCTCGGTCGCGACGATGAAGTTGTTGATCGGCATGACCCGCACCGCCACATCGGCCTGCAATCCGCCCAGATAGCCGTTGGCGGCCAGGATCGCGTGACGTGCCCGCACCCCGCCCGCATCGGTCGCCACATGAACGCCGCCGCCGCGAGGCTCGATCCGGCCGGCCGTCGTCCCCTCGAACAGGCGCAGGCCGGCGGCGCGCGCGGCCCGGGCAAGGCCAAAGGCCAGCCGCAACGGGTGCAGATGGCCCGCCCCCCGGTCGAGGCTGCCCCCGGCAAAGGCTGCCGATCCGATCAGCGTGCCGATGGCATCGCGGTCCAGCGGCTCGATCCGGTCATAGCCGTAGCGGCGGGCCAGATGGGCGGCCTCGGCATGGCTGTGGGCGACGTCGCGGGCGCGGCGGTCGGCATGGACGATCCCGGGGCTCCAGCCCGCCTCGGGCGCGTGACGGTGCACGAGATCCTGCGTCAGCGCCTTGGCCTCTTCGCCGATCTGCCACAGCCGGCGGGCATGATCGGCGCCGAGCCGCCGTTCCAGCCATGCCTGCCCCTGTCGCTGGCCGGTGCCGACCTGGCCGCCATTGCGCCCCGACGCGCCCCAACCGGCGCGGTGGGCGTCCAGCAGGACCACGTCGTATCCGCGACCGGCCAGATGCAGGGCGGCGGACAGGCCGGTATAGCCGGCCCCGACGATGCAGATATCGGCCTGCACCTCGCCCCGCAGGGGCGGGGCCGGTTCGGGCGGCGTGGCGGTGGCGGCATACCAACTGCCCGGATACAGGCCGGGCCGGTCATTGGCTGTCAGCAGGTTCATACGTTCAGCAGCAGGTGTTCGCGCTCCCAAGGGCTGATCACCTGAAGAAACTCGTCGTATTCCGCCTGTTTCACGATGGAATAGACCCGCGCGAATTCGGGTCCGATCACCTCTTGCAGTTCCTCGGACCCGTCGAAGAGTTCCAGCGCCGCCCCCAGGCCGCGCGGGATTTCTTCCTTCGCGTCATAGGCATCGCCGGTGAATTGCGGCGTCGGCTCCAACTCGTTGGCCAGGCCCAGATAGCCGCAGGCCAGTCCGGCCGCGATGCCCAGATAGGGGTTGCAATCCATCCCGGCGAGGCGGTTCTCGACCCGCCGGGCGTCCGGGTCCGAGATCGGCACCCGGATGCCGGTGGTGCGGTTGTCGCGCCCCCAGGCCAGGTTGATCGGCGCGGCATGATCCTTGACGTAGCGCCGGTAGGAATTGACATAGGGCGCCAGCATCGCGATGGCCGCCGGCAGGTGCCGCTGCAACCCGCCGATGAAATGCAGGAATTGCGGGGTCTCGTTGCCGTCGGCGTCGGAAAAGATGTTCTGCCCGGTCGCCGCATCGGTCACCGAGTGATGCACATGCATGGCGCTGCCGGGCTCGCCCTCGATCGGCTTGGCCATGAAGGTGGCAAAGCAGTCGTGGCGCAGCGCCGCCTCGCGGATCAGGCGCTTGAAATAGAAGATCTCGTCGGCCAGCTTGATCGGGTCGCCGTGGCGCAGGTTGATCTCGACCTGACCGGCGCCGCCTTCCTGGGTGATGCCGTCGATCTCGAATCCCTGCGCCTCGGCGAAGTCGTAGATGTCGTCGATCACCGGCCCGTATTCGTCCACCGCCGACATGGAATAGGCCTGCCGGGCCGCGGCAGGCCGGCCCGACCGGCCCATCATCGGCTCGATCTCGTGGGCGGGGTTCACGTTCCGGGCCACCAGGTAGAATTCCATCTCGGGCGCGACGATGGGTTTCCAGCCGCGCGCGGCATAGGCGGCGACGACGCGCTTGAGCACGTTGCGCGGCGCCACCGGCACCGGATCGCCGCGGGTCGTGTGCAGATCGTGAATGACCTGCAACGTCCAGTCGGCCGTCCAGGGCGCGGCCGAGGCGGTGGAGTAGTCGGGCGTCAGGATCATGTCGGGCTCGGTATAGCCCTCTTCGCCCGCCGCTTCGGCCCAATCCCCAGTGATCGTCTGATAGAAGATCGAGTTCGGCAGGAAGAACCGCCCCTGCTTGGCGAATTTCGAGGCGGGCATCGCCTTGCCCCGGGCGATCCCCGGCAGGTCCGAGACGATGCATTCCACCTCGTCCAGGCGGCGGCCGTCGATATATCGCCTGGCGGCGGCGGGCAGCTTCTCGGTCCAGTCAGACATGTGCGGCCTTCAGGAACGCGGCCAGACGACCGGCGATGCGGGCGCTGTCGGTGGGGCGGTCGAGCTGGCGGCGCGCCTCGTCCAGCAGGTCGTCGGGCACGATGCCGGGACCCCGGTCGCGGATCAGCCCGTCGATGGCCTGGGCGGTGAATTCCGGATGCGGCTGCACCGTCAGGATCGTGACGCCATAGGCCAGCGCCGCGGCCTGGCAATGATCGTTGCGCGCCACCACCCGTGCGCCGTCGGGAAGCCGCGTCACCTGATCCTGATGCCAGGCGTTCAGATGCAGATCCTCGCCCTCCCAATCGTAGTGGCGCCGGCCGACCGACCAGCCGCCCGCGACCTTCTCGACCCGGCCGCCAAGCGCCTGGGCGATGATCTGATGCCCGAAACAGATGCCGACCATCGGCCGCCCCGAAGCGCGGATCCGGCGGATCAGATCCTCCAGCGGCGGGATCCAGGGGTGATCCTCGTATGCGCCGTGCCTGGATCCGGTGATCAGCCAGCCATCGGCGGCTTCGGGGCCGGAAGGAAAGTCGCCATCGACGACCGCCCAGGTGGTGAAGGTGAACCCGTGACCGTCGAACAGCCGTTCGAACATCGCGGGGTAGTCGCCAAGATTGGCTTGCAGAGCGTCAGGCGCGTGCCCGGTCTGCAGAATGCCGATATGCATGAAGCACCGAGATTTTCGTGATCCGGCCGCAGCCTAGCCGCCGCCGGATAGGCGGGCAAGGGGTCAGTCCCAGGCGACGGCCCGGCGATACAGGTGCCATGTCCCGTGACCCAGAACCGGCAGGACCAGGATCAGGCCCAGAAAGGCCGGCAGTGTCCCCAGAACCAGCAACGCCGCCACGATCAGGCCCCAGACCGCCACCGTGCGCGGGTTGTGCAGCGTCACCCGCACCGAGGTCACGATGGCGGTGGGCACGCCGACATCGCGATCCAGCAACAGCGGGAACGAGACCAGCCCCACCGCAAGCGCCACCGCCGCGAAGACGAAGCCCGCGGCAAGCCCGGCGGCGATCATCGTCCAACCGGCGGCGGTGGTGAAGGTATCGGCCAGGAAGGCGCCCACCGAGGCGGGGGCGCCGGGACCGAGCGTCGCCTCGTAGATCATGTCGGCGGTCAGCAGCCAGAAGAAGAACAGCGCCACGAAGTAAAGCGACAGCAGCAGGATGGCGCCGAGCGACGGCGCGCGCAGCACGGCGAAGGCGTCGCTCCAGCCCGTCGGCTGCCCGGCCTCGCGGCGGCGGCTCATCTCATAGAGGCCGAGCGCGGCCACCGGCCCCACCAGCGCGAAGCCCGATGCCAGAGGAAACAGCATGGGCAGCAGGTCGCGCTGGAACGCAACCAGCGCCAGCACGATGCCCATGATCGGGTAGAGCAGGATCACGAACAGCACGTCGGCCCGGAAATAGGCCGTGTCGCGGGCGCCCAGGCGCAGCGCCTCGCGCAGGTCCGACAGGCCGATGTCGCGGATATGCGGCCGCACGGCCGCCATGGTCCGGTCGCCGCCGAAGTGTTCCACATTGGCCGAGGCATGGCGCCCGGCCGCGCCCAGATGCTGAACCGTCCAGCTAAAGGGGTTTCCGATCGTGCGTGGCATCAGGGCCTCCTCTCCGCTGCGCTGCCGCTGCGGTCCGCCGGGCCCCGGCCCGGGGCGGGCCGCATGTGGGTAAGCCTAGCACGGCTCCACGCCGTCCGGACGTCATTTCGGCGTGAAACGACGCGGCCGGCAGTCAGGACCGGCGGTCAGACGGTGTCGAGATACAGGTCCACCTTTTCTTGCGCCGAAAGCTCGCTGACATATCGCAGTTCCTGCCGCTTGGTCATCACCAGGTTGCGGATCAGGTCGGCGGGCAGGATCCGGGCGATCAGCGGATCGGTCTCGAACCGGTCGATGGCGGTGCCCCAGTCGGACGGCATCTGCGGCAGGGCCTGGTCATAGGCGCTGCCGACGATCGGCTCGGGCGGTTCGGCCGCGTCCTCCAGCCCCGCCAGGGCCGCGCCCAGGATGCCGGCCAGCATCAGATACGGATTCACGTCCCCGCCGGCCACGCGGTGTTCGATCCGGCGCGCGGCCGGGGCGCCGGCCGGAATGCGGATCGCGGCGGTCCGGTTCTCGTAGGCCCAGCAGATGCCGGTGGGGGCATGGGCGTCGGGGACAAGCCGTTCGTAGCTGTTGCCGTGCGGTGCGAAAAGCAGGGTCGAGCCGGGGATCGCGGCCAGACAGCCGGCCACCGCGTGGCGCAGCGCCGCCGTTCCCCGGGGTCCGCCGTCGTCGAAGATGTTGCGCCCCTCGCGATCCAGGATCGAGAAATGCGTGTGCATGCCGTTGCCGGCGTAATCCTCGTAGGGCTTGGCCATGAAGCTGGCGGCGAAGCCGTGGCGCCGCGCCAGGCCGCGCACCAGCAGCTTGAAGAACCAGGTGTCGTCGGCCGCCTTCAGCGGATCGGGCTGGTGCGTCAGGTTGATCTCGAACTGGCCCATCCCGGCTTCCGAGATCATGGTCTCGGCCGGGATGTCCATCGCCTCGCAGGCCTCGTAGAGATCGGTGATGAAGGCGTCCCAGGCATCGAGCGCGCGCAGGCTGAGGATTTCGGCCCCCTGACGGCGCTTGCCCGACCGGGGCGACAGCGGCACGCGGAGCTGCTTGCCGGAATCGTCGATCAGGTAGAATTCCAGCTCGGTCGCCACCACGGGGGTCAGGCCCTTTTCCTCGAACCGGCGTTGGATACGGGCCAGGGCGTGGCGCGGGTCGCCGTCGAAGGGGCGCCCGTCCTCGTGATACATCCACAGCGGCAGCAGGGCGGTCGGCGCCCCCAGCCAGGGCATGGGGACAAAGCCGCGCTCGGTCGGCAGCAGCACGCCGTCCGGGTCGCCCGACGCGAATACCAGCGGGCTGTCGTCGATGTCCTCGCCCCAGATATCCAGGTTCATGACCGACAGCGGGAAGCGGGTGCCGACCTCGGCGACCTTGTCGGCGAACCGGGCGGGCATACGCTTGCCCCGCGCCTGTCCGTTCAGATCGGCGGCGGCGACGCGGATCGTCCGCACCTCGGGATGTTCGTGCAGAAAGCCGCCCGTGCCCGTGCGGCGGATGACGAAGGCGGGTTCGTCCTGCGGGGCGGCGGCGGGCAGATCGAATTCCAGCGTCCGCGCCAGGGCCAGCGCATTCTCGACACTGGTCGACGGCCCCTCGCCCCGGAGCAGCGCGCGGATCGCCTCGGGCGGCACGCCGCTGAGCCGCGACAACATCTCGGCATCCAGGCCGCTATCGTCGAAATGACGCAGGAACGTGTCGCGAAAGCTCATCTGATCACCTGCGGGCGAAAGCGGATCTTCTGGCGCCGCTCCTGCGGCAGGTGCCGGTTCAGCCGCCGGTTCGCCATCCCGAACAGGGTGATGATGATCAGCGTCAGCAGGATGAAATACCCCGCCAGGATCGGGTAGGGGATGAAGGGATTGAACGTCTTGTCGGCGAAATAATTGGCGTAATAGAGCGCGTCGCCCCGCTGCTGCCAGGCCGGGAAGCTGGAGAAGAAGACCAGCGTCGTGGCATGGAACAGAAAGATCGCCTCGTTCGTGTAGGCGGGCCAGGCGAGGCGGAGCATCGACGGCCACAGGATGCGCCGGAAGCGCGGCCAGCCGGTCAGGCCATAGGCATCGGCGGCTTCGATGTCGCCGCGCGGGATCGACCGCAGCGCGCCATAGAAGATCTCGGCCGAATAGGCCGACGTGTTCAGGAACAGCACGATCAGCGCCCCGGCCCAGGCCCGCGTCAGCCATCGGGTTTCGGCCGTGAACCCGAAGATCTCGATCCCCGCCTTGGGCAGCAGGACGAACGCCTCGTAGAACAGGAAGAACTGGATGAAGAGCGGCGAGCCCCGGAAGACGAAGACGAACCATTCGGCCGGCTTGCGCAGCCACGGGCTGCGCGCGTTCTTGGCCAGGGCGACTCCGGTGGCCAGGGTGAAGCCGAGCGCCAGCGCCACTGCCCCGAAATAGACGTTCCAGATCAGACCCGAGCCGATCAGCGTCACCTGTTCGCACAGGGTGAAGTCGCTGCGCGGCAGCAGCCTCTCGCCGATCCCGATCGAGCGCAGGGCGTAGGACTGAATCGTGTCGAGACAGCTCATGCGCCCGCCCGCCGCATCTCTTCGCCCGCCAGCGTGGCCTGACCGTGGCTCAGCCGCCGGGTCAGCCGCGCAAGGGCGATCTCGGACAGCCGGGTCAGGCCCAGATAGAAGACCAGCAGCGCCACGAAATACCACAGCCGCCAGTCCGGATGCGGATAGGCGTAGATGCTCGTCTTCTGGCCGCCAAGTTCGCGCGCCCAGTAGACGATGTCCTCGACCCCCAGAAGGAACAGAAGCGGCGTGGCCTTGATGAGGATCATCCAGAGATTCGACAGGCCGGGCAGGGCGTAGATCCACATCTGCGGCACGAGTATCCGCCAGGTGGCCTGCCGGCGGGTCATGCCATAGGCCTCGGCCGTCTCGATCTGCGCATGGGGGACCGAACGCATCGCACCGTAAAGGACGTTGGCCGCGAAGGCGCCGAAGACGATGGCGAAGGTGATGACGGCCAGTCCGAAACCGTATGTCTCGTGCACCCATTGCGGAGAGGTCGACAGCGGCATCTTGGCCTGGGCGCAGACCACGAAATCGTTGCCCTGCCGCACGGGCTGATCCCAGTCGGGGCACTTCACCTGATGGCGCAGCCACTCGATCCCCTGATCCAGTGCGATCACGAAGAACAGGAAGAAGGCGATGTCCGGAACGCCGCGCACGATCGCGGTGTAGCCCTTGCCGAACCAGCGCAACGGCGGAAAGTGCGACCGGGCCGCCATGGCACCCCCGAAGCCGAAGGCCAGGGCCACCGGCGCCGTCACCGCCAACAGGACCAGCACGGTTCCGAACGAGGCGTAGAACGCCAGATGCTTGCCGGTGGTCAGGTAGCACGAGGCCCAGGCCAGCCCTTGCAGCGTGTCGGGATCGGCGCAATAGGCGAACATCGGGTCGGGCGGCATCCTGATCTGGTGGCGCGGCCGGTCGGCCACGGCTTCTTCGGCTTCTATCGCGTCCCTGCGGCCAGGTGAAGCGCCGCGATCGCGATGCGTGGCCGCGACGGGGCGCAGCGGGGCGGGGCGGTCACGCCGGCGCGGGGCGCGGGCGGGCGGGATTGCCCATGACGGTGCTGCCGGCGGCGACGTCGCGGGTGACGACCGCGCCCGCGCCGATGGTCGCGTCGTCGCCCACGGTCACCCCCGGCATCAGCAGCGCGCCGCCGCCGATCCAGACATTGCGGCCGATGCTGACCGGGCGGCCGAATTCCAGCCCCGAGGCGCGCTCGGCCGGGGCGCGCGGGTGGTCGGCGGTCAGGATCTGCACGCCGGGGCCGATCTGCGTGCCGTCGCCGATCGTCACCGCCACCACATCCAGCACCACGCAGCCGAAATTCAGGAACACCCCGTCGCCGAGCGAGATGTTGAAGCCGTAATCGCAGTGAAACGGCGGCCGGATGACGGCGCCGTCCCCCACATGGGCGAAGAGTTCGGACAGCATCCGGTGCCGGTCGCCGGCGGGAGCCGCCAGACGGGCATTGTAGCGATCCATCCAGGCCGCGGCGCGGGCGGCATCGGCCACCAGTTCGGGGCAACTCGCGCGGTAGAGCTCGCCCGCCAGCATCTTCTGCTTTTCGCTTCTCATCCGGTCTCCCCGCCGGTGCGGCCCCAAGGCGCGGCCCGGCCAAGCGATGGCACGGCCGCGCCGGAGACGAAAGCGGCGGCCCTTCCGGGGCCGCCGCCTGTCACCGCATGCGCGGCGCGCTCACTCGTAGGTCTGGGTGTCGTCGCCGAACCACTTCTTCAGCATCTCGTTGAGCGTGCCGTCATCCTTCATCGAGGTGATGGCGGCGTCGAACTTGTCCTTCAGCTCGCTGTCGCTCTCGCGCAGGCCCAAGCCGATCCCGTCGCCGAGCGGAACGGGATCGCCGACGATCATCAGCTCACCCCCGGATTCCGCGGCGATCGGCTTGAGGAAATCCAGATCGGCGAAGACGGCATCGGCCTCGCCGTTGCGGACCGCGGCGACGGTTTCGTCGGGCGTGGCGTATTCCAGCAGCGTCGCGCCGGTCTCGGCCACATGGGCGGCCTGGATCGTGCCGGTCTGCGCCGCGACGACTCCGCCTTCCAGATCGGCATCCTCGCTCATCGCCACGTAGACCGAGGCGGTGGGCGGATAGTAGTTCTGGGTGAAGTCGATCACCTCGTCACGTTCGTCGGTGATGCTCATCCCCGCCATGATCGTGTCGTAGTTCCCCGAGACGAGGTTGGGGATGATCGAATCCCAATCGTTGGTGACCCATTCGCAGGTCAGTTCGGCGCGCTTGCACAGTTCGTCGCCCAGTTCGCGCTCGAACCCGTCGATCTCGCCCGCATCGTTGATGAAGTTGTACGGAGGATAGGCGCCCTCGGTGCCCATGCGCACCGTCTGTTGCGCCAGCGCCCCGCCGGCGGCAAGGCCCAGTGCGGCGGCAAGCATCAATGTCGTCTTCATGGTCTCTCCCCTTCTGCTATCGTTATGCGGCGACCGCCGACAGGAACTGTCGCAGGCGGTCCGATTTCGGCGCGCCGAAGACCTCGTCCGGCGTGCCCTCTTCCTCGATGCGGCCGAGATGCAGGAACACGACCCTGTCGCTGACATCCCGCGCCAGGTTCATGTCATGGGTGACCATGATCATCGTGCGGCCCTCGTCGGCCAGCCCCTTGATGACGCGCAGCACCTCCTGCTCCAGCTCCGGGTCCAGCGCCGAGGTGGGTTCGTCGAACAGCAGGGCCCGCGGCTCCATGCACAGGGCGCGGGCGATGGCGGCACGCTGCTGCTGGCCGCCCGACAATTGCGCCGGATAATTGTCGCCCTTGTCGCCGATTCCGACCTTGTCGAGGTAGTGCCGCGCCATCTGTTCCACCTCGGCCCGGTCGCGGCGCAGCACCGTGACCGGCGCCTCCATGACGTTCTGGAGGATCGTCATGTGGGACCACAGGTTGAACTGCTGGAACACCATGGAAAGATTGGTGCGGATCCGCGTCACCTGCCTGCGGTCGGCCGGATGCCGGTGGGCGCCGGTGCCCCGCCAGCGAATCGGCTCTCCCTCGAACAGGATCTCGCCCGACTGGCTGTCTTCCAGCAGGTTGGCGCAGCGCAGCAGGGTCGACTTGCCCGAACCCGACGAGCCGATGAGAGACAAGACATGCCCACGCGGCGCCGTCAGCCCGACGCCCTTGAGCACCTCAAGGTCGCCATAGCTCTTGTGCAGGTCGCGGATCTCGATGACCGGCGGGTCGCTTTCAGGCACTGGATGGTTCCATCGTTTCGCTCGCGCGCCGCAGTAGGCGGGGATTCGACAGCGAGATCAACGGGGGCAAGGGGTGACGTGGAGTTATAGCAACGATGTTGCGCGGCCGCGGCCGCCCGTGTCGCGAAAACTGCCCGAAACCGCGCGTTCAGCGGCCGGAGAGCCGGCCTTCGACGCGCTGCCGCGCCAGATTGCTGTCGCGATCGTTGACGCCCAGCATCGGCGCCACCAGGCGCAGAAGCGCATCCTCCTCGTCGTCGCGGACACCGTCGGCCAACACCACCTCCCACAGGGCCTCGATGATCTGCTCGCGATTCTCGTAATCCACCGCGTCCTTCAACGCGCGGGTGAAGCGCACGGTATCCGGGGCCTGCGCCTCAAGCTCCTCGGCCTGATGGCGCAGCCGCGTGGCCTCGAACGGCGACAGGCGGTAGCGGGTGGCGAGGATACGGTCAATGCGCCCAATCTCATCGTCGTCATAGCTGCCGTCGGATCGGCCGATACGCACCAGAAGCGCCGCAAGGGCGAGCTGCGCGTCGGGTTCGGGCAGACGGTCGGGGTCGGGGGCGGTGAGACGCTTGAGGAAATCGGCGAACATGCGGGGCATATATGCCGCAGCGGCCGCCGGGGAAAGCCCGACCCGCATCTGACGGCATTCTGCCCTTGATTCCCCACGCCGCCGTGGCAGATGTGAAGCGACCGGAATCGCCCGCCGCAGGCGGGCCGCCCAGGCGGAGCTGCCAGATGCCCTCGATCCTTTCCCGCACCGTCGCGACCCTGATGCTGCTGGCTCCCGGCGCGGCGCTGGCCGGCAGCCTCGAGCCGGTACAGCCCGAACCGCTGCCCACGGTGCAGGCCGCCCCGGCGCAGACGCCGCGGCTAGTCTTCACGCTGCGCGGCGGCGTCGCCGTCAGCCCGGAATATTTCGGGTCGAGCGATTACGAGATCGGGCCCGATCTGGGCTTCTCGCTCGGCTATGCCCGGCTTGGCGGGTTCAGCTTCGGGTCGACCGATCCCAATTTCGAGAAGCGCGGGCTGAACCTGCGGGGCGCCTTTCGCTACATCCCCGAACGCAGCGCCAGCAAGTCGCCGGCTCTGGCGGGGCTGAACGACCGCGACGCCTCGGTCGAGCTGGGGCTGGGTCTGGGCTACACGCAGCGCAATTACGAGGTGTTCGGCGATATCCGTTACGGGGTGGTCGGGCATGAAAGCTTCGTCGGCACGCTCGGCGCCGACCTGCGGCTGCATCCCACCGACCGGCTGACGGTCACGGCGGGGCCGCGTGTGTCGCTTGGCAGCGATACCTTCGCCAACACCTATTTCGGGGTGACGCCGGCCGAGGCGGCCGCCAGCTCCTTTACCGCCTACGAGGCGCAGGGCGGGGTGATGAGCGCGGGTGTAGAGCTGGGCGCGACCTATCGCATCAACGATAGCTGGGGCGTCGAAGGTGCGGCGACCTATGAAAAGCTGATGGGCGACGCGGCGGATTCCCCGATCACCCAGGCCGGCGACGACGATCAGTGGCGCCTGCGCCTTGGCCTGACCCGGCGCTTCTCGCTCGGGTTCTGACCGCCGGTCCGCAGCGCGCCGCGGCTCCGGCCCGGATCCGGGGCAGAATGCGGCGCGCCGATCGCCCGGTCGATGCCGGGACGACCGGACAGGGCCGCGTCCCGGTCAGACCAGCCGCGACACCTCTTTCGCCGCCCGCACGAAATCGCGGAACAGCGGGTGCGGGGCGAAGGGCTTCGACTTCAGCTCGGGGTGGAACTGGACGCCGATGAACCAGGGGTGATCGGCCACCTCGACGATCTCGGGCAGGCGCCCGTCGGGGGACAGGCCGGAAAAGCACAGCCCCTGATCCTCGAGCGCCTCGCGGTACTTGATGTCCACCTCGTAGCGGTGGCGGTGGCGCTCCTTGATGGCCGTGGTGCCGTAGACCTCGGCCACCTTCGACCCCTCTTTCAGCGTCGCGTCATAGGCGCCCAGGCGCATCGTGCCGCCCTTGTCGTCCAGCACGCTGCGGGCGATGGTCTGGTTGTCCTTGATCCATTCCTTCAGGTGGAAGATCACCGGCTCGAACCGCGCGCTGGCCCCGGCGGCGGCCTCGTGGTCGAATTCCTGGCTGCCGGCGCGGGCCATGCCGGCCAGGTTGCGCGCCGCCTCGACCACCGCCATCTGCATGCCCAGGCAGATTCCCAGATAGGGGATCTTGCGTTCGCGGGCAAAGCGGGCGGCGTTGATCTTGCCCTCGGTGCCCCGCTCGCCGAAGCCGCCGGGCACCAGGATCGCATGGAAGCCTTCCAGATGGGGCGCCGGGTCCTCGCGCTCGAATATCTCGGCATCGATCCATTCGGCCCGCACCTTGACCCGGTTGGCCATCCCGCCATGGGTCAGGGCCTCGGCGATGGATTTGTAGGCGTCTTCCAGCTGCGTGTACTTGCCGACGATGGCGACCTTGATCTCGCCCTCGGCGTTGAAGATGCGGTCGGCCACGTCCTCCCACCGGGTCAGGTCGGGCTTGGGCGCCGGCGAGATCTGGAACGCGTCGAGCACGGCCTGGTCCAGCCCCTCGCGGTGATAGGCCAGCGGCGCCTCGTAGATGGATTTCAGATCGTAGGCCGCGATGACCGCGTCGGGGCGGACGTTGCAGAACAGCGCCAGCTTTTCCCGCTCTTTCTGCGGGATCGTGCGTTCGGACCGGCAGACCAGGATATCGGGCTGGAGTCCGATGGAGCGCAGTTCCTTGACCGAATGCTGGGTGGGCTTGGTCTTCAACTCGCCGCTTGCCGCGATCCAGGGCAGCAGCGTCAGGTGCATGAACACGCATTGCCCGCGCGGTTGCTCCTGCGCGAACTGGCGGATCGCCTCGAAGAATGGCAGCCCCTCGATGTCGCCCACCGTGCCGCCGATCTCGCACAGCATGAAATCGACCTCGTCCTCGCCGACGCTGATGAAGTCCTTGATCTCGTTGGTGACGTGCGGAATGACCTGGATCGTCTTGCCCAGGTAGTCGCCCCGCCGCTCCTTCTCGAGCACGTTCTGGTACACGCGGCCGGACGAGATCGAATCGGTGCGGCGCGCGGCCACGCCTGTGAAGCGCTCGTAATGGCCCAGATCCAGATCGGTCTCGGCCCCGTCATCGGTGACGAAGACCTCGCCATGTTCGAAGGGCGACATCGTGCCGGGATCGACGTTGAGATAGGGATCGAGCTTGCGTAGACGCACGGTGAAGCCGCGTGCCTGCAGCAGCGCGCCGAGGGCTGCCGAGGCCAGCCCCTTGCCAAGCGACGAGACCACACCGCCGGTGATGAAGACGAAACGTGCCATGTGCGGACAACCCCGTGAAAATGCTGTTGGCCGCGCGAGTCGGTCGCCCGAATCCGCAGCATCACGGGATTTGAGCTATAGTCGCTCTGCCCCCGGACCGCAACCGCACCCCAAGATGCGGGGGCGTGCGCCCCGGCGTCAACGACGGCTTGTGGAAAACGGCAGATCGGCCAGGCAGGGCGCAAGCAGGGAATCGTCGGCCCGGGCGACCAGAACCGTCGACAGGCGGTCATCCGATTGATTGTAGTTGATCGACGGGAAGCGGGCGATCTCGGCCAGCGGGCGCCCGGTCGCCTGCCGCAGAAGTTCCAGATCCGCGTCCCCTTCGGACGTGACGAAAACCCGCCAGCCATCCCCTTCGGCCAGCCGGTCGGCGGCGGTGTCGACCTGCGGAAATTCCGTATCCGTTCCCGCCCGCGCGACCAGGCTCATCTCGCGGTATCCGACGGACAGGACCGGCCGGGGCACGCAGGCATCGAGCGCGGCGTCCAGCGCGGCGATCCGTTCGCTCGGGAACAGGGGTGCGAGGCGGGGCAGGGTGCCGGCGATCAGGGCGGGCGTCAGCGTCAGCGCCGCCGCCAGCGACAGGGCGGCCGCGGCGAATAGCCGGTCCGCCGCCATGGCCCAGGCCGCCGCCAGCGCCGCCAGCAGCCCCGCCGCGCCCATCCCCACGGCCAGCGGGGCCGGGCGCAGATCCAGGTAGAGCGGCGCGATCACGATCAGCGCGGCCAGTATCCCGGCGCCGCCGGCCAGCAGCACCGCCGCCACCGCCCGGAGCCAGGCGGCCGCGCCGAATTCGAACCGCCCCTGCACCAGCCACAGCGCCGCCAGCGCCGCCATGGGGGGCAGGGCGGGCATGATGTAATGGGGCAGCTTGGTCCCGGTCGCCGAGAAGAGCAGCCAGACCGGCAGCGCCCAGAGGGCTACCAGGACCACCGGAGGGCGTCGCCGCGCCCGCCATGCCCAGGGCAGGGCCAGCAGCGCGAAGGGCGCCCAGGGCCAGAAGGTCAGCCAGATCGTCGCGAGGTAATAGCCCGCCGGCCCGTCATGCCCCTCGGCGCCCTGGCCGACCTTGCCGAGCAGATCCTCGCCGAAGGAGGCGCGGTAGAAGGCGCCGTCCGAGACGATGCCGATGGCGATGAACCACGGCAGCACCACCGCCGCGAACAGCGCCAGACCCGACAGCGGCCGCAGCCGCCGCCAAAGCGCGGCGCGCCGGTCATGGGCCAGCAGCCCCATGAGCGTCACGGCGCCGATCAGCGGGGCGATGGGACCCTTGAGGAGCGTTCCGACGGCCGCCCCGCCCCAGAACAGCCAGCGGGCGGGGACGGGTCCGGCGGCCTGCCATGTGCGGATCAGCCCCGCCTGCATGGCGACCACCGCGGCCAGCAGCGCGGCATCGGTCTTGGCGATGTGCGCTTCGCCCACGGTCAGAACCGATGTGGCGACCGCCAGCCCGGCCAGCGCAGCCGCCGCCGGCCCCGCCAGCGGCAGCGAGCCCCACCAGATCAGCATCGACGCAGCCAGGATCCCCAGAAGAGAGGGCAGGCGGAAGACCCGCATCGGCGCCTCGGCCCCCTGACCCGACAGGGCGGCCGCCCCGGCCTGCAGCCAATAGATGCCCACCGGCTTCTTGTAGCGCGGCGCCTCCTGGTTGCGGATGTCGATGTAATCGCCGGTTTCCAGCATCTGGCGGCTGCCCTGGACAAAGCGCGCCTCGTCCCGATCCAGCAGCGGCAGGGCGCCCTGTCCGGGCAGAAGGGCGACAAGCCCGATCAGCAGGAGGGCAGCCGCGGCCCGCCGCGGGTGCCGGCCGAGCGCGGCGATGGCCGCGGCCGCGCCTCGGTCGACGCGGTCCAGCAGGCCAGTCATCGGACGCGATCAGTCGGCGCGCGGTGTCGCGGGCGCCTCGCCCGGGGTGGGCGGCAGCAGATCCTGGGCCGGCACCTCGGCGGGCGCGGTCGCGGGGGCCGGCGCCGGCGCGCCGAGCCGGTCGAGCACGGAACTGCCCGCCGCATTCTCGGCCGCGATGATCGTCAGGGCCAGCGAAGTGCCGATGAAGGCGATGGCGAAGGCCCAGGTCAGCTTGCCGAGCGCGGTGGCCGCGCCGCGGGCCGACATGACGCCGCCACCGCCGCCGCCGCCGCCCATTCCCAGGCCGCCGCCCTCGGAGCGCTGAAGCAGCACCACGCCGATCAGGCACAGGGCAAGGATCAGGTGGATGACGAGGAGGACGTTCTGCATGGCCGGGCCTTCGGATGTGACGGCCGGTATCTAAAGCCGGACGCGCCGCGAAGCAACCCTTCGCCCGCGCGGTGGGGCGGAACCCGTCACGGGGTCGCGCGTTAGGCACTCCAACGGGCGACGAAGAACAAGCCGAAGGACGGGGGATGCGGGCCAAGACGTTGGCGGTGATCGCGGCGCTGCCGCTGGCCGGGTGCGGCGGCCCTCAATCCGTTCTGTCCCCCGCCGGCGCCGAAGCGGCCGAACTGTCGCGCCTGTTCTGGGTCATGCTGATTGGCGCGGTCGTCCTTTGGGTCATGCTCAACGGGCTGTTCTTCTATGTCACCCGCATCCGCACCGGCACGATCTCGCACCGGGTCGCCGAAGGGGTGATCATCGGCGGCGGCATCCTGTTGCCGCTGGTGGGGGTCACGGCCTTGCTGAGCTTCGGCCTGAACATGATCCCCGAGCAGCGGGCGCCCGGCGACGGGCTGCGCATCGCGATCACCGGCGAACAATGGTGGTGGCGCGTCGAATACTGGCCCGAAGGGGCGCAGACCCCCATCGTGTCGGCCAACGAGGTGCGCCTGCCCGCGGGCCTGCGGACCGATCTGGACCTGACCGCCGGAAAGGTCATCCATTCCTTCTGGGTGCCGGCGCTGGCGGGCAAGCTCGACATGTTCCCGGGCCGGGTGAACCGCCTTCCGGTCGAGCCGTTCAAACCCGGCATCTATCGCGGCCAATGCGCGGAATTCTGCGGGCTCTCGCATGCGCTCATGGCATTCAACGTGGTGGTGCTGCCGGAAGAGGAGTTCGACGCGTGGCTGGAGCGCGAGGCCGCGCCCGCCGCGCCGGAGGGGCCGGCCGAGGGGAGGCGGGTGTTCGAGCGCGAGGGATGCGGCGCCTGCCACACCGTCCGCGGCACGCGCGCCGTGGGCAAGGTCGGTCCGGACCTGACCCATCTGGGCAGCCGCACCAGCCTGGCCGCGGGCATCCTGCCCATGACGGAAGAGGCGCTGATCCGGTGGGTCCGCGCGCCGGACCAGATCAAGCCCGGCGCGAAGATGCCGCGCTACACCCATCTGTCGGATGAGGATCTCGCCCGGCTGGCGCAGTGGCTGGAGGGGCTGAAATGACCGACACTACCGGCATGGGCTGGCGCGACGACCCGGTGGACGGTGCCGCGATGCCCGAGCGGTCCGGACCGTATCCGCCCACGCCGGAAATGCTCGCCGAGCCGGTGCCCGAGGACGTGCAGGCCGCGCAGGCCGAGCGGCTTCGCCGCGCCTGGAAGACGCCGACCGGCTGGCGCTACTGGACCGCCGTGAACAATTCCGAGGTCGGGCTGTGGTACACCTCGACCGCCTTCATCTTCATGATGCTGGCGGGGATCCTGGCGCTGGTGATGCGGGTTCAACTGGCCGTTCCGGACAACGACGTGCTGGACGCGAGCCGCTACAACCAGTTCTTCACCATACACGGCTCGGCGATGATGTTCCTGTTCGCCGTGCCGATGTTCGAGGCGATCTCGATCCTCATCCTGCCCGCCTTTCTCGGTGCGCGCGACATGCCGTTCCCCCGGCTGTCGGCCTATGGCTACTGGTGCTTCCTGATCGGCGGCGTCTTCGTGATGGGCTCGCTTCTGTTCGATGCGGCGCCCGATGCGGGCTGGTTCATGTACCCGCCGCTGGCCACCAAGTTTTCCGGCATCGGCTCGGATATCTGGCTTCTGGGCCTGTCCTTCATCGAGATCGCCAGCATCGCGGCGGCGGTCGAACTGATCGTCGGCGTCCTGAAATGCCGCCCGCCGGGGATGCGGGTGAACGTCATGCCGCTCTATGCATGGTACGTGCTGGTGGTGGGCGGCATGATCCTGTTCGCCTTTCCGCCCCTGATCGCCGGCGATCTGCTGTTCGAGATGGAGCGCAGCTTCGACTGGCCCTTCTTCGATCCCGAACGCGGCGGCGACCCGCTGCTGTGGCAGCACCTGTTCTGGATCTTCGGGCATCCGGAGGTCTACATCATCTTTCTGCCCTCCATCGCCGTGACGGCGATGATCATCCCGACCGCCGCGCAGCGCCCCATCGTCGGCTATTCCTGGATCGTGCTCAGTGCGGTCGGAACCGGATTCCTCAGCTTCGGATTGTGGGTGCACCACATGTTCACCACCGGGCTGCCGTCCATCTCGCTCGGCTTCTTCTCGGCGGCCTCCGCGGCGGTGGTCATCCCGACGGGGGTGCAGATCTTCGCCTTCCTCGCCACGCTGATGGTGGGGCGGGTCAAGATGATCCTGCCGATGCTCTGGATCGCCGGGGGGCTGGCGATCTTCACGGCCGGCGGGCTGACCGGGATCATGGTCGCGATCGCGCCCTTCGACTGGCAGGTGCATGACACCTACTTCATCGTGGCGCACCTGCACTACACGCTGTTCGGGGGCATGGTGCTGCCGGTGATCGGGGGCGTCTACTACTTCTTTCCCTTCATCCGGAAGAAGCATCTGTCCGAGCGGCTGGGCCGATGGGCGTTCTGGCTGATCTTCACCGGGTTCAACATCACCTTCCTGCCCATGCATCTGACCGGGCTGAAGGGGATGCCGCGCCGGGTCTTCACCTATCCCGGCGATATCGGGTGGGATTGGCTGAACATGATCTCGACCCTCGGCGCCTTCGTGCTGGCGGCGGGCTTCGCCGTCTTCGCCTGGGACCTGCTGCGCCCGAAGGGCAGACAGGGACAGATCTCGCGCAACCCCTGGAAGGGGGGCACGCTGGAATGGTCGCATTCCGTGCCGTCCGAGCCCTGGGGCTCGCGGTCGATCCCCTATGTCACGACCCGCTATCCGATCTGGGAGCAGGAGAAGCTGGTCGAGCGGATGGATGGCGGGCGGTTTTACCTGCCGGACGCCTCCGAGGAAACGCGCGAGACGCTGGTGACCACGGTCGTCGACGCGCAGCCGGTGCAGATCCAGCCGGTGACGGGGCCGACCTGGATCACCCACCTTGCCGCGGCCTTTACCGGCGGCGCCTTCATCATGCCGACCTTCAAGCTGTACTCGTTGGCCATCGCCTCGGGCGTGCTGGCGGTGGCCTGCATCATCTATTGGTTGTGGACGGCGACGGCGCGCATCCCCCCGCATCCGCGCAAGGATGCGGGGCTGGGCCTGAAGCTGCCCACCTATGCGTCGGGCGCCTCGTCGGTGGGTTGGTGGGGAATGTGGATCACCATGCTGGGCGATTCCACCGCCTTTGCCAGCCTGGTCTTCGGGGCGTTCTTCTACTGGACCTCCAGCGCCGACTTCCCGCCGGCGGGCGCCGATTACGCCAGCCTGCCATGGGCGGCCGCAGCCCTTGCCGGCATCGCGACGAGCTGGGCCGCCACGCTGGCGGCGCGGCGCCGCAACCGGCAGGGGCATGACGCGCGCATCTGGCTGATGCTGGCCCCGCTGCTGGCCGCCGGCGCCATCACCGCCCTGATCCTGTCGGTCGCGCTGCCCGATCTGGACCCGAAATCGCATGTCTATCCGGCGGTGCTGTGGATCCTCGTGGTGTGGAACGTGGCGCATCTGGGCGCGGGTATCGTGATGCAGCTTTACTGCCTTGCGGGCCTGACCTTCGGCAAGATAACCCCGCGTTACGACGCGCCGATGTGGAACACGACGCTCTACTGGCACTTTGTCAGCGTGACGGGCCTCGTCACCGCCATCGTGGTGGCGGTGCTGCCGAGGATGGTGTGACATGGCGCAGGAACAGGAATACCCTCAGGAATTCGCCGACGAGCAGCCCAGCCTCTGGCGCATCACGCTGGGGCCGACGATCTGGGCCATCCATTTTCTGGCCAGCTATGCCGCCGCCGCGGTCTGGTGCGCAAAGGGTCCCTGGGGGCCGATCTCGGACCGGGTGCTGAGCTGGGGGATCGGGATCGGGGCCTTGGTGGCGCTGGCGGCGATCGCCTGGATCGCCCGCGGGGCGTGGCGGCAGTGGAACTATCCCGATGACTGGGACTACGTGCACGAGGCGGCGACGGACGAGGATCGGCACGAATTCCTCGGGCACGCCGCCTTCCTTCTGGCGATCGTGTCCTTCATCGGCGTCATCTACACGGCGCTGCCGGCAATCTTCGCGGGGACCTGCCTATGACGAGCACGGAACGGGGCGACAGACCGGGCCTGATCGCGCGCACGCGCGACTGGTTCTCGACCGGGCGGGTGCGGCTCAAGGCGGCGGCCGCGACCGTCGTGATCCTGGGGGTTCTGGCCGGCATCGGCGGTGCCTCGGTGGTCGGGTTCGGCTTGTACAATACATCCGCGAAGGAGGGGCATTTCCCCGGCGTCAGCTGGATGCTCGGCACGACCTTCGACCAATCGACCAAACTACGAGCACCTTCGGAGAAGAAGGTGCCGCCGCTGGACGATGCCATGGTCAGGCTGGGCGCCCGGCATTTCGACGCCGCCTGCACCGCCTGCCATGCCGCGCCCGGTGTCGTGCGCACCGCGACCATGCAGCGGATGCTGCCCGAACCGCCCGATGCCGCGGTCGTTTCGTCGAGGTGGGACCCGCGACACATCGCCTGGATCGTGCATGAGGGCGTAAAGGCGACCGGGATGCCCGCCTGGCCGGCCCTGCGGTGGGACGATGTCTGGCCGGTCGCGGCCTTCGTCGATCGGATCGAGACGATGAGCGCCCAGACCTATGCCGACCTCACCCGCCTGCCGCAGACCGACGGGCCGCGCGGCGCCGATTACTGCGCGGGCTGTCACGGCACGGCGGGCGTGTCCGGCAATCCGTATATCCCCCGCCTCGACATCCAGGATCCCGAATACCTGATCCTGGCGCTGGAAACCTATGCCCAGAGCCGCCGCGACAGCGGGATCATGGCCCATGCCTCGACCGAGGTGGACCCGGCCGCCTTCGACGATCTGGCCGCCTTTTTCGCCGGCGAGCCCGGTCCTGCGGCCGATGTGGGCGAGCAGCCCGCGGCCGACCCGTCGACGCCCCCGCAGACCGAGTTCGATCCCCGTGTGGTTGCGGATGGCCGCCAGCTCGCCCTGGCCGAAACCGGCGACCCCGACATCCCGTCCTGCGCGGCCTGCCACGGCCCGGACCGGGTCGAGGAATGGAACGCCTTTCCCGCCCTGGGCGGCCAGTATCGCCCGTATCTCGAGGCGCAGTTGCGGCTTTGGCGCGACGGCAAGCGCGGGGGCGGCGAGCGGGCGGAGCTGATGCGCATCGCGGCCCAGAACCTGACCGACCGCGAGATCGAGGCGCTGGCCTCGTATTACGCCTCGCTCGCGCCCGGGACGCGGTAACGGGCGATCACAACCGCTCGACCGCGCCTGCGCCCGCGCCGCGACGGAGGGTATGTGAATGGCAGGGCGGCGGTCGACGGCGCCGTTGACAGATCGGAGGTCGGGATGCCCCGTCGCAGCGTCACCGCCAATGCCGTCATCGCGGGCGTGGCGGCGTTCTCCTTTGCCCTGGGATGGCGGATCGCGCCCGAGGCCGGTGCCGCTTGGTTCGCCCCCGCGCCCGAGCCCCGCGAAGTGGTCGCGCGCCCCCCGCTTCCGGCCAAGGAGGCGTCGGTCATCGACGTGTTCGAGGCATCGCGGGATTCGGTCGTGGCGATTTCGGTCGCGGGGCAGGTGATGAATCCGTGGACGCGCAGCGCCGTCGAGGTGCCGCGCGGCAGCGGCTCGGGCTTCGTCTGGGACGGGGCCGGGCATGTGGTCACGAACTTCCACGTGGTGCGCGATGCATCGCGGGCGCAGGTGACGCTTGCCGACGGGCGCAGCTTTCCGGCCGAGCTGGTGGGCAGCGACCCCTCGCACGACCTGGCCGTGCTGAAGATCCCGGTCGGTCCGGACGGTCCGTCGCCGCTTCCCCTGGGGACCAGCGCCGATCTGCGGGTGGGGCAGGCGGTTCTGGCCATCGGCAATCCGTTCGGTCTGGACTGGACGCTGACCACCGGCATCGTCTCGGCGCTGGACCGCGAACTCAACGAACCCGGCGGCGTCAGGATCGAGGGGCTGATCCAGACCGACGCCGCGATCAACCCGGGCAATTCCGGCGGCCCCCTCATCGACAGCGCCGGCCGACTGATCGGGGTGAACACCGCCATCTATTCCCCGTCGGGCAGCAATGCCGGGATCGGCTTTGCGGTGCCGGTGGACGTGCTGAACCGGGTCGTGCCGCAGATCATCGCCAATGGCCGCTACGTGCCGCCCGGGTTGGGGATCGTCGAGGACGAGCGCGTGAACGCCCTGGCCCGGCGCAGTGGACTGGAGGGGGTGCTCGTTCTGGGGACCGAACCGGGATCGCCCGCCGAGAAGGCGGGGCTGCGCCCCGCGACCCGCACCCGCGACGGCAGGATCGTTCCCGGCGACGTCGTGACGGCCGTGGCGGGGGAACCTGTGGGCGGCAGTGCCGATCTGAACCGGATTCTGGATGCGCGGCAGCCGGGCGACGAGGTCGAGGTCGAAATCCTGCGCGACGGCCGCCGGATGGTGCTGAACATGACCGTGATGGCCCGTGCCTGAGGTGCCGTGTTGCCCAAGACACGGCCGCAGGCGCCGCGGCTGCCTGCACGTAAATTGAATTGTATAGGCGCCTTTGCGTCGTCTAGGTTCCGCAGCAACACACAATCATGGGGAGAGGATTCATGGCAGCAGGCGACGGACGGCGCGAACGCCGTGGCTGAAGGGACCGGACAGCTCCGCAAGATCCTGCATATCGACGACGATGCCGATATCCGCGAAATCGTGGCCTTCGTGCTGCAGGACGTGGGGGGCTACGATCTGCTGCAATGCGATTCGGGGCGTTCGGCGCTGGTCGAAGGTCCGGCCTTCGAGCCCGATCTGATCATCCTCGACGTGATGATGCCCGATGCCGACGGCAAGCAGGTTCTGACGGATTTGCGGGATGTCGACGGGCTGTCAACGGTGCCGGCCATCTTCATGACGGCCAAGGCCAACGACGATTTCCGCGAAGAGTTGATCGAGGCCGGCGCGATCGACGTCATCGCCAAGCCGTTCGATCCGGTGGAATTGCCGGGCCAGGTGGCCGCGGCCTGGGAAAAGCGATCTCGGGGCAACTGATCGACGCATTCGGGCTGGCCGTCCAGGGCCTGCTCCATCTCCTGCAAGAGCAACGTCAGAGGGCGGGCGGCCCGTTCTCGCGCCGCCGCCGCCATGCCGCCGGCCTGCGCCTCGCGAAGCGCCAGTTCGGCCTCGGCCGCGCGGCTGCCCATCGCGCCGAAGCCGAAGGAACCGGCCAGTCCGGCGATACGGTGCACATCGACCAGCAGCGCCTGAACCGCGTCGTCGGCATCCTCGGACGTGTGGAGCGTGCCCAACCGGTCCGAGATCTGGGGATGGAGGCCGGCGATCCGTTGAATGAAACGCTGTCGAAGACCGTTCATGGGCGAGGCTATCATCTTTCGCTCCGCTGACGCGCGACGGATCGCGCGGTTGTCACATGGCTGCTGCCAGCCCCGACGGCGGACGACGGCCCGCCAGCTTGCCC